>Ga0163215_100023_pt1 | contig 605951 bp, 565 predicted proteins | sample SynspAceP_FD_185934 | JGI IMG/M metagenome (GOLD analysis project Ga0163215, IMG submission 185934) | Saline lake microbial communities from Ace Lake in Antarctica - Synechococcus sp. Ace-P (Hybrid Assembly) | ecosystem: Environmental > Aquatic > Non-marine Saline and Alkaline > Saline | place...
CTCGGCCAGGACCATCGAAATGGCCGCCGTCAGCGTCGTCTTGCCATGGTCAACGTGTCCAATCGTGCCGATGTTCACGTGCGGCTTGTTGCGTTCAAACTTTGCCTTGCCCATCGGGCCTCTCCTTCATTCTAACTTCAAAAGACCGGATCGCCGGTCGGGATGGATCAGGAACCTGCGACTTCCTGGATGATTTTCTGCGCTTCAGCTTTTGGCACTTCGTCATAGTGATCGAAGATCATCGTGAACTGGGCGCGCCCTTGCGACATGCCGCGAAGGTTCGAAACGTATCCGAACATGTTGACCAGCGGAACGAAGGCATTGATCGCCACCGCGTTGCCGCGGGGTTCAGACCCCTGGATCTGGCCACGGCGGGAGTTAAGGTCGCCGATCACATCACCCATATAGTCTTCCGGAGTCACAACTTCCACTTTCATGATCGGCTCCATCAGGCGCGGATCACCCTTGCCCTTGAGCTCACGGAACGCGCCGCGGGCGGCGATTTCGAAAGCGAGGACCGAGGAGTCGACATCGTGGTAGGCGCCGTCGATCAGAGTGGCCTTGAAGTCGGTCACAGGATAACCGGCCAGAAGACCGTTTTCCTTGGCCATGTTAAGGCCCTTCTCGACGCCAGGTATGTATTCCTTCGGCACCGAACCACCAACGACCGTGTTTTCGAAGATGAAGCCCGAACCGGCTTCGAGTGGCTCGAACTGCAGCTTGATGCGCGCGAACTGGCCCGTACCACCCGACTGCTTCTTGTGCGTGTAGTCGATCTCGGCCGCGCGGCCGATTTTTTCGCGATACGCCACCATCGGCTGGCCGATATTGGCCTCAACCTTGAACTCGCGCCGCAGGCGGTCGATCAGGATGTCGAGATGAAGCTCGCCCATGCCCTTCATGATCGTCTGGCCGGATTCGAAATCCGTTTCGACGCGGAAAGACGGATCCTCTGCCGCCAGGCGCTGCAGGCCGACCGACATTTTTTCCTGGTCGGCTTTCGACTTCGGCTCGACCGCAATCTCGATCACCGGATCGGGGAAGCTCATGGTTTCCAGGACGACAGGCTTGTTCACGTCACAGACCGTATCGCCGGTCGTGGTTTCCTTCAGGCCGGCGAGCGCAACAATGTCGCCCGCAAAGGCTTCCGTGATCTCGTCCTGCTTGTTGGAGTGCATCATGACCATCCGGCCGACGCGTTCGCGCTTGCCCTTGGTTGCGTTCAGGAAGGCATCGCCTTTCGACAGCTTACCGGAATAGATGCGCGTGAAAGTCAGCGTGCCCATGTACGGGTCGTTCATGATCTTGAACGCGAGGCCCGAGAACGGGTCGCTGTCACTGGCGCGACGCTCGATATTACGAACTTCTTCTTCATCACCGGGCAGGAAGCCCATGTAGGATGGCACATCCAGCGGGCTCGGCAGGTAGTCGACAACCGCGTTCAGCATGGGCTGGACGCCCTTGTTCTTGAATGCAGAACCACACATGACCGGCACGAATGCCATGGCCAGCGTACCCTTGCGGATCAGCTTGCGCAGTGTTTTCACGTCAGGCTCGACACCTTCAAGGAAGGCTTCCATGGCGTCATCGTCCTGCTCAACGGCAAGCTCGATAAGGTGCGCACGCATTTCGTCTGCTTGGGCCTTGAGGCTGTCGCGGATAGGCTTGAGCACCCAGGATGCGCCGAGATCGTCGCCTTCCCATACCCATTCCTGCATCGTGACCAGATCGACGTGACCGGCCAGTTCGGTTTCAGAACCGATCGGCAACTGGATCGGCGCCGGGATCGCGCCCGTGCGGTCCTTGATCATGCGAACGCAGTTGAAGAAGTCTGCGCCGATCTTGTCCATCTTGTTGATGAACACGACCCGCGGGACCTTGTAACGGTCAGCCTGGCGCCACACGGTTTCAGTCTGCGGCTCGACACCGGCGTTCGCATCGAGGACGCAGACGGCGCCATCGAGAACAGCCAGGGAGCGCTCGACTTCGATCGTGAAGTCGACGTGTCCGGGCGTATCGATGATGTTGAAGCGGTACTTGTCGGAGAGCGGCGTCGAGCCGTCTTCCGTACGCTCCCAGAACGTGGTCGTCGCAGCAGACGTGATCGTGATGCCACGCTCCTGCTCCTGCTCCATCCAGTCCATGGTCGCGGCGCCATCGTGCACTTCGCCGATTTTGTGCGACTTGCCGGTGTAATAGAGGATGCGCTCTGTGGTCGTGGTTTTGCCAGCATCGATGTGAGCGATGATGCCAAAGTTACGATAGCGATCCAGCGTGTATTCGCGGGCCATGTGGGTAAACCTTCGTGTCTGCTTTCCGGGAGGAAATTGTGGCAACTGACGGGCGCGTTACCCTCAGTTGCCAAATAATTCCAGTGCTGATTACCAGCGGTAGTGTGCGAACGCCTTGTTGGCGTCGGCCATGCGGTGCGTATCTTCGCGTTTCTTGACGGCGTTGCCGCGGCCTTGGCTCGCGTCCATCAACTCACCCGCAAGACGCTCGCGCATCGTGTTTTCGTTCCGGCCAGCGGCCGCAGCCGAGAGCCAGCGGATCGCGAGGGCCTGGCGGCGCTCTGTGCGCACTTCAACCGGCACCTGGTATGTTGCACCACCGACGCGGCGCGAACGCACTTCGACGGATGGGGCGACAGCTTCAAGCGCGGCGTGGAAAACCTCAACCGGGTTCTTCTTGGCGCGGGTTTCGACGAGGTCGAAGGCACCATAGACGATGCGCTCGGCAACCGACTTTTTGCCGTCGCGCATGATCTGATTCATGAACTTGGTGACGATGATGTCTTTGAATTTCGGATCCGCGAGGACCTGACGCTTCTCTGCACTGTGACGACGAGACATGTGGCGGCCCTCTTATTTCGGTTTCTTCGCGCCGTAATGCGAACGGCGTTGTTTACGGTTCTTGACGGGCTGGGTGTCCAGCGCGCCGCGGATGATGTGATAGCGCACACCGGGAAGGTCTTTCACGCGGCCGCCGCGGATCAGCACAACCGAGTGCTCCTGCAGGTTATGGCCTTCGCCCGGAATGTAGCACAGCGACTCGAACCCGGAGGTGAGGCGCACTTTTGCCACTTTACGAAGCGCCGAGTTCGGCTTTTTCGGTGTGGTCGTGTAAACACGGGTACACACGCCCCGGCGCTGCGGACAGGCCTTCAGGGCGGGGGTTTTGGTACGCGATGGCTTTGGCGTACGCGGGTTACGAATTAGCTGCTGGATTGTGGGCATTCGGGCCTTCTGTCTCTTCTGAACTCATGGCCCGATGGGCCGATAACGAAATGATGTCCCGAAGGCTGGAAACAGCTTCCGGGACGGCTTAAAACTTGGGGGCCAGATTGGCCGGGTCGTTCCTGAGCCGGTGCGGTGAACGAGCCTGAACCCGGACGCCTCTCTGACGATTTGTGGCGTGTAAGCCTCTCGGGCGCTGGCGTCAAGGGTCGCGTGCCGCTCAGCCGCAGCAATCTTTGGCGATCCGGCACTTGTCTAGAACGGCAGGCCGACCCTTGCGATGCAGGCGTCGGCTTCGGGTCCGGCGCTGCCTGTCTCCAACTGCGACCGGAAGGTGGAAAGGTCTGCCGCCATGGCGGGTTCCAAGGTCCCTGCCCGCTGGAAATCGGCAGTGCGCAGGAGATCCCGGCAATCGGCAATCGCCCAGCTTTCGAGGGAAAGTCCAGCCACAAGGCCAATCGCGACAATGGCGCAGGCCGCTCCGATCATGTCGTTCCGTTGCATTGCCGCCCCCCCCTCAAAACAAGAAAGCCTGCCAAAGTTGGCAGGCTTTCTGTTCTGTTTCAAGTCGCGTTGAGACCCGACTATTCGTCCGAAGGCTCGGTGACTGGCGCCGGCAGTGCCGCCATGGCGAGATTCGCAGCCTCTTCCTGAGCCTTGGCCATTGCGGCTGCCCGCTTGGCCTTGAGCTTCGTGTCGCGTTCTGCAGCGACGCGGCGGAACTGGCGGATACCACCGCCCGTACCGGCCGGGATCAGGCGTCCGACGATGACGTTCTCCTTCAGGCCGTCCAGCGTATCGATCTTGCCCTGGATGGCCGCTTCGGTGAGCACGCGGGTCGTTTCCTGGAACGACGCAGCCGAGATAAAGCTGCGGGTCTGGAGCGACGCCTTGGTGATACCAAGCAGGAGCGGATTGGCCGTCGCTTCGCGCTGGTCCTTCTTGCGGGACTTGCGGACGACTTCATTGGCATCTTCGAAATCGATGACGTCAATGTGCTCGCCGACGATGAACGGCGTGTCGCCGCCATCAACGATCTCGACCTTCTGCAGCATCTGCCGGACAATCACTTCGATGTGCTTGTCATTGATCGGCACGCCCTGCAGGCGATAGACCTTCTGCACTTCCTCGATGAGGTAGTTGGCAAGCGCTTCAACGCCGAGTGTCGACAGGATATCCTGCGGCGCCGGGTTACCGTCCATGAGGTATTCACCACGCTTGATGAAGTCCCCGTCCTGGACGGCAAGGTGCTTGCCCTTCGGCACGAGGTAATCGATCTGCTCGCTGCCTTCCTCGATCGGGACAATCGAGACGCGGCGCTTGTTCTTGTAGTCACGCCCGTAAAGCACCTTGCCATCGACTTCTGCGATGATGGCGTGGTCCTTTGGACGACGTGCTTCGAACAGTTCTGCCACACGTGGCAGACCACCGGTGATGTCCCGGGTCTTGGCCCCACCTGTCGTGACACGCGCAAGCGTATCACCGGCTTCGATCTTGTCGCCGTCAGACACGGACAGGATGGCACCGACCGACAGGAGGTAAACGGCATCGGAGCCGTTCGGCAGTTTCACAGGCTTGCCGTCCTTGTCGATAACCTGGATCGACGGCTTGATGTCAGCCGCTTTCGAGGCCGAACGCCAGTCAATCACGACGCGGGACGAGATACCCGTCGCCTCATCGGTTTCCTCACGCACGGACACTGCATCGATCACGTCGATCAGTTTCGCCTCACCGGCAACTTCCGAAACGATCGGCTGGGCGAACGGATCCCAGTCTGCCAGCAGGATGCCGGGCGAGACCTTTGCCTTGTCCTTGACCATGAGGCGCGTGCCATAGGCCGGACGGAAGGACTGACGGGTGCGACCGTCGGCATCGACGATCTCGACCTGCATGCGCCGGCCGACGACCACGATGTTCTTGTCCTTGCGGGTAACGAATTCGGCATCCGTGAACCGGACCGTACCTTCGAAGCTGGCCTCGACGGACGACTGGTCTGCCACCTGCGCAGCGCCACCAATGTGGAACGTACGCATGGTGAGCTGCGTGCCGGGTTCACCGATCGACTGCGCCGCGATGACGCCGACCGCTTCGCCGCGGTTGACCACGGTGCCGCGGGCAAGGTCACGACCATAACACTGGACGCAGATGCCGTTGCGGGCTTCGCATGTCAGGGCCGAACGCGCTTTCACGATGTCGACACCGCAATTCTCGATCACGTCAGCCAGGTCTTCGTCGATATAGGTATTGGCAGGAACAACGAGCGCGCCATCGGCGCCCTTGATGTCTTCCGCCGTGACGCGACCGAGCAGGCGCTCGCCGAGCGAGACAGTCACATCGGCGCCCTCCATTACGGCCGAGATGTCGATACCCTTTTCGGTGCCGCAATCGTCTTCGTTGATGATGCAGTCCTGCGCAACATCGACGAGGCGGCGTGTCAGGTAGCCCGAGTTGGCCGTCTTGAGCGCCGTATCGGCGAGACCCTTACGGGCACCGTGGGTGGAGTTGAAGTACTCCAGAACGGTGAGGCCTTCCTTGAAGTTCGAGATGATCGGCGTTTCGATGATCTCGCCCGATGGCTTGGCCATGAGGCCCCGCATACCGGCCAGCTGCTTCATCTGGTTCTTCGAACCACGTGCACCGGAATCGGCCATCATGTAGATCGAGTTGACCTGGGCCTTCCGGTCACCCTTGGCGACCTGGGCTTCGGCAGCCGAATCCATCATGGCGTCAGCCACCTTGTCCGTACATGTGGACCAGGCATCGACAACCTTGTTGTATTTCTCACCACGCGTGATGAGACCATCTGCGTACTGGCGTTCGTATTCGGACACGAGTTCCTTGGTTGCTTCGACCAGCCGCTTCTTGGCAGGCGGAATGACCATGTCGTCCTTGCCGAACGAGATGCCGGCCTTACAGGCCTCTTTGAAGCCGAGTTCCATGATCTTGTCACAGAAGATGACCGTCGCCTTCTGGCCGCACAGGCGGTAGACTTCGTCAATGATCTTGCCGATCGCCTTCTTGGTCAGCGTCGTGTTGACCATGTCAGGTTGGATGCCTTTGAAACGCGGCAGGATGTTGGCAACCATGAAACGGCCCGGCGTCGTTTCGATCACGCGGCGCCATGGCTTGCCCTCGTCATCAACGCCTTCGTACATGGCCTTGATCTTGGAGTGTAGCGAGACGAAACCATTGTCGAGTGCCTGCTCGATTTCGGCGAGATCCGTGAACATCATGCCGTTGCCGACTTCTTCGTCCCGGTCGAGCGACAGGTAGTAGAGGCCCAGGATGATATCCTGCGACGGAACGATGATTGGCTTGCCGTTGGCTGGCGACAGGATGTTGTTGGTCGACATCATCAGCACGCGGCACTCCAGCTGGGCCTCAAGGCTCAGCGGAACGTGAACGGCCATCTGGTCACCGTCGAAGTCGGCGTTGAACGCAGCGCAGACCAGCGGGTGAAGCTGGATGGCCTTGCCCTCGATCAGCTTCGGTTCGAACGCCTGGATGCCAAGACGGTGCAGCGTGGGCGCACGGTTCAGCAGGATCGGGTGCTCGCGGATAACCTCGTCGAGGATATCCCAGACTTCCGGCTTTTCTTTCTCGACCAGTTTCTTGGCGGCCTTCACGGTGCCGGCAAGACCCTTGGCGTCGAGACGCGCATAGATGAACGGCTTGAACAGTTCGAGCGCCATCTTCTTGGGAAGGCCGCACTCGTGCAGTTTCAGGTTCGGGCCAACCACGATGACCGAACGACCGGAATAGTCGACGCGCTTGCCGAGAAGGTTCTGGCGGAAGCGACCCTGCTTGCCCTTCAGCATGTCGGAAATCGACTTGAGCGGACGCTTGTTGGTGCCGGTGATCGTGCGACCACGACGGCCGTTGTCGAAGAGGGCATCAACGGATTCCTGCAACATCCGCTTTTCGTTGCGAATGATGATGTCCGGCGCGCGAAGCTCCATCAGGCGCTTCAGGCGGTTGTTCCGGTTGATCACGCGGCGATAGAGGTCGTTGAGGTCAGACGTCGCGAAACGGCCACCATCAAGCGGCACCAGCGGACGAAGGTCCGGCGGAATGACCGGCACGACCGTCAGGATCATCCATTCGGGCTTGGCGCGCGACTGGAGGAAGGATTCGACAACCTTGAGGCGCTTGGACGCTTTCTTGGTTTTCAGTTCCGACGTCGAATCGCGCAGGTCGTCGCGCAGCGTATCGGCGAGGGTCGGGAGATCCAGGTTGCGCAGGATCTCACGGATGGCCTCGGCACCGATCATGGCCGTGAACGCATCTTCACCCAGGCTGTCCTGGGCATCCATGTATTCTTCTTCCGTCAGGAGCTGCTTGGGCTCCAGTTCGGTGAGACCGGGTTCGATGACGACATAGCTTTCGAAGTAGAGCACGCGCTCCACATCTTTAAGCGCCATATCGACCAGGGTCGAAATCCGGGACGGCAGCGATTTCAGGAACCAGATGTGCGCGACGGGCGCAGCAAGGTCGATATGGCCCATGCGCTCGCGCCGGACACGCGCCAGCGTAACTTCAACACCGCACTTCTCGCAAACGATGCCGCGATACTTGATGCGCTTGTACTTGCCGCAAAGGCATTCGTAGTCTTTCACGGGACCGAAGATCCGCGCGCAGAACAGGCCGTCGCGCTCAGGCTTGAATGTCCTGTAATTGATGGTCTCGGGTTTCTTTATCTCGCCCGATGACCACGAGCGGATCTTTTCCGGGCTCGCAATCGAAATGCGGATCGCCTCGAAAGTCGGGGCGGGTGTATTCGGGTTGAAAATGCTGGCGACGTCCTGGCGCATGGGTGTCTGCTCCTTGGGTGGGCGGTGTTGTCGGGGCAATGGGGCCCCTGCCCTCATGAAATTTTGTGTCGACCGTGACGCCCCGCAAAAACGATTCTCGTTCAGCGGGGCGCCCCGTATTTCGCGTATTCTCTACTCGGCAGGCACCGTGGACTCTTCGTCCTCGATGTGGCCGTTGTCTTCCTCGATCAGCTCCACATTGAGACCGAGCGAGCGCATTTCCTTGATCAGGACGTTGAAGCTTTCAGGGATGCCTGCTTCGAACGAATCATCGCCACGGACGATCGACTCGTAAATCTTCGCACGGCCCGCCGTGTCATCCGACTTGACCGTCAACATTTCCTGCAGCGTGTACGCAGCGCCATAAGCCTCGAGCGCCCACACTTCCATCTCACCGAAGCGCTGGCCGCCGAACTGCGCCTTGCCGCCCAGCGGCTGCTGGGTAACGAGCGAGTAGGGTCCGGTTGAACGCGCGTGGATTTTCTCATCCACGAGGTGGTGAAGCTTGAGCAGGTACTTGTAGCCGACCGTGACCGGCCGGGCGAACTGGATACCCGTCCGTCCGTCGAACATCTTCACCTGGCCAGACGTGTCGAGACCGGCACGCGTCAGCAGGTCGTTGATGTCATCCTCACGGGCACCATCGAAGACCGGTGTCGCGATCGGCACACCGTTACGCAGGTTTCCGGCAAGTTCGACGATCTCGTCGTCGGTTTCCGGCAATTCCTGTTCCTTGCCATAGGCCGTGACCAGGGCGCTACGCAGCGCCTTCATGTCATGCTTCTGGTGGAATTCTTCCAGGGCCTGATCAATGATGCGGCCAAGACCGCGGCACGCCCAACCCGTGTGGGTCTCGAGAATCTGACCGACGTTCATGCGCGAAGGCACGCCCAGTGGGTTCAGAACGATATCGACGGGTGTGCCATCCTCAAGGAAAGGCATGTCTTCGCTCGGGTTGATCTTGGAGATCACACCCTTGTTGCCGTGACGGCCAGCCATCTTGTCACCCGGCTGAAGCTTGCGCTTCACGGCCAGGAAGACCTTGACGACCTTCATCACGCCCGGAGGCAGGTCATCGCCGCGCTGGACCTTGTCGACCTTGTCGTTGAAGCGCGCCTCAAGCTCATGGATCGAGCCATCGAACTGGACGCGAAGGGCATCAAGCTCGGCCTGGGCCTTCTCGGATTTCAGGGCGACGTCCCACCACTGGCTTTCGCTCAGCTCTTCAAGCGCCGCAGCCGCAATTCGTCCGGGCTTGAAGTTTTTCGGGCCCGCAACGGCTTCCTTGCCAGTCAGCAGGTCAGCCAGACGCGCATATGTGTTGCGCTCGAGGATGGACTGTTCGTCTTCCTTGTCTTCCTGGAGCTGCTCGATCTGCTCGCGTTCGATCTGGAGCGCACGCTGGTCCTTGTCGATACCGTGGCGATTGAAGATGCGGACATCCACAACCGTACCGGCGTCGCCAGGAGGCACGCGAAGCGATGTATCGCGAACATCGGACGCCTTCTCACCGAAGATGGCGCGGAGGAGTTTCTCTTCAGGCGTCATCGGGCTTTCGCCCTTCGGCGTGACCTTGCCGACGAGAATGTCGCCAGCCTTCACTTCAGCACCAACAGCCACGATACCGGCTTCGTCGAGGTTACGCAGGGCCTCCTCGCCGACATTCGGAATGTCGCGCGTTATCTCTTCGGGTCCGAGCTTCGTGTCACGGGCCGCGATTTCGAATTCCTCGATGTGGATCGACGTGAACACGTCATCCTTCACGATGCGTTCGGAGATCAGGATCGAGTCTTCGAAGTTGTAGCCATTCCACGGCATGAACGCGACGAGCACGTTCCGGCCAAGAGCCAGTTCGCCGAGATCGGTCGATGGACCGTCCGCGATGATGTCGCTCTTCGTCACCACGTCGCCCACTTTGACGATCGGACGCTGGTTGATGCAGCTGTTCTGGTTCGATCGGCGGAACTTGGCCAGACGATAGATGTCGACGCCCGACTTCGAGCCTTCGAGATCTTCGGTTGCCCGAACCACGATGCGGAGTGCGTCAACCTGCTCGACGACGCCGGCCCTGCGGGCGATGATCGCTGCGCGGCTGTCACGGGCCACGATGGATTCCATTCCCGTGCCGACGAATGGCGCTTCGGACTGGACCAGCGGAACCGCCTGGCGTTGCATGTTCGAACCCATGAGGGCGCGGTTGGCGTCATCGTTTTCAAGGAACGGAATAAGCGAGGCTGCAACCGACACAACCTGTTTCGGGGAAACGTCCATGAACTGGATGTCGTCCTTCGAAACCATGGTCGCTTCGCCAGCGACACGCGCGTTGACGAATTCGTTCTGCAGCTCGCCCTTGTCATTCACCGACGCGTTGGCCTGGGCGATCGAATAGATCGATTCTTCCATGGCCGACAGATAGACGACTTCAGCGGTCTGCTTGCCCTTCACAACCTTGCGGTACGGGCTTTCGATGAAGCCATACTTGTTGATCCGCGCATGCGTGGCCAGTGAGTTGATCAGGCCGATGTTCGGGCCTTCCGGCGTCTCGATCGGGCAGATACGGCCATAGTGGGTCGGGTGAACGTCGCGGACTTCAAAGCCGGCGCGCTCACGCGTGAGACCACCAGGGCCAAGCGCAGAAAGGCGGCGCTTGTGGGTGATTTCCGACAGCGGGTTGGTTTGGTCCATGAACTGCGACAGCTGCGACGAGCCGAAGAATTCACGCACCGAGGCCACAACGGGTTTCGCGTTTATCAGGTCATGCGGCATGACTGTGTCGATATCGACCGAGCCCATCCGCTCCTTGATCGCGCGCTCCATGCGTACGAGACCGATGCGATAGTTGTTTTCCATCAGTTCGCCGACCGAGCGCACCCGGCGGTTGCCGAGATTGTCGATATCGTCGATTTCGCCCTTGCCGTCCTTCAGGTCGAGAATAACCTTCATGACGCCGAGGATGTCATCATTGCGCAGGACGCGCATGGTGTCTTCTGCCGCTTCGTAGCCTTTGACGGCGACGCTGAGGCGCATGTTCATCTTGACCCGGCCAACAGCCGAAAGGTCATAGCGCTCTGGATCGAAGAACAGCTGGCCGAACAGCGCATCGGCGGCATCCTGCGTCGGCGGCTCGCCGGGACGCATCACGCGGTAGATGTCCGACAGCGCTTCGAAACGCGTCTCGTTCTTGTCGGCTTTCAGCGTATTGCGCAGCCAGGGGCCACGGCCGGACGCGTCGATGTCGAGGACTTCGATCGTCTTGATGCCGTATTCGCGCATTTCGGCGATGACTTCCTCTTCGAGCATGTCGCCAGCTTCACCGAAGATTTCGCCGGTTTCCATGTTGACGACGTCACGCGCCAGGAATTTGCCAACCAGGGCTTCGGACGGAACAAGGATCTCGTCCGTGCCGGCTTCGGCAATACGCTTGGCTTTCAGCGCGGTGATCTTCTTGCCAGCCTCGGCGACCGACTTCTTCGACTTGGCATCGATCAGGTCGAACTCGGGCTTGAGGCCCTTCCAGGCTTCCGAACGGAAACCCGTGATCCAGCCCTTCTTGTCGATGCGATAGATGGAATGGGTGTAGAACAGGTCCAGGATCTGCTCGGTGTCATAGCCGAGCGCATAGAGCATCGTTGTCGCAGGCAGCTTGCGCTTGCGGTCGATACGGATGTTCAGGACATCCTTCGCGTCGAACTCGAAATCGAGCCACGAGCCGCGATAAGGAATGATACGGGCGGAAAACAGCAGTTTGCCGGACGTGTGGGTCTTGCCCTTGTCATGGTCGAAGAACACGCCAGGCGAACGGTGCATCTGCGAAACGATCACGCGCTCCGTGCCGTTGACGACGAACGTACCCTTGTCTGTCATCAGCGGGATGTCGCCGAGATAGCATTCCTGCTCTTTGACTTCCTTGACCGAGCGAGCGCCCGTGTCTTCGTCAATGTCGAAAACGACCAGCTGGAGACGGACCTTGAGCGGCGCCTGATAGGTCAGGTCGCGCTGCATGCACTCTTCAACGTCAAACTTGGGCGTTTCGAACTCGTAATTGACATACTCGAGCGTCGCGCGCTCGGAAAAATCTGAAATCGGGAACACCGATTTGAAAACACCTCCGAGCCCATCGTCCGTGCGCTTCTCGCGCGGCGTGTGCATCTGAAGGAAACTCTCGTAAGAATCGCGCTGAACCTCGATCAGGTTCGGCATTTCAATGGCTTCGGGAATGCGCCCGAAGGACTTGCGGATACGTTTCTTTTCCGTGAAGGAGAGTGCCATCCCAGGATCCCAATTTTGTCCGTCCGGGCCACATGGCCACAGACCTTATCACTAGAACGCGAGTTCGCGGCGGCCTCAGAAGAGACCGCCGCGCATTTCTTAGATAGGACAGCGCCTCGCGCGAACACTGTCCGAATTTGAAGAAGCAGATGCTTACTTGAGCTCGACGGTTGCGCCGGCTTCTTCGAATTTCTTTTTGATCTCTTCGGCTTCTGCCTTGGAGACGGCTTCTTTGATTGCCTTAGGAGCAGCTTCGACCAGGTCTTTTGCTTCTTTCAGGCCGAGAGCCGGAACGACATCGCGAACGGCTTTGATGACGTTGATTTTCTTGTCACCAGCCGACACGAGAATGACGTCGAATTCGGTTTGCTCTTCAGCAGCAGCAGCCGGAGCGGCACCGGCAGCAGCGGCAACAGCCACGGGTGCAGCGGCGGAAACGCCCCACTTTTCTTCGAGCATCTTTGCGAGCTCAGCAGCCTCAAGAACGGTAAGGGCCGAGAGGTCTTCGACAATCTTTTCGAGATTTGCCATTGTTTGATATCCTGTTTGGTTCGGTTGTTAGTATAAATATGTCGCGAAAACGGGTGCCTTAGGCGGCGTCTTTCGACGCGTAAGCCGACACCACACGGGCAAGCTGGCTGGCTGGGGCCTGAATAACGCCAGCGATTTTCGTCGCCGGTGCCTGCAGGAGGCCAACAAGTTTGCCACGGAGCTGGTCGAGAGAAGGAAGCTTCGCGAGAGCCTGAACGCCATCAGCATCCAGGACCACGTCACCCATCACGCCACCGATGATGATGAATTTCGCATTGTCTTTCGCGAATTCATCCGCTGCTTTCGCAGCCGACACCGGATCAGGTGCATAGGCAATTGCCACAGGACCCTGGAACAGGGCCTGGGCATCGTCGCCACCTTGTCCACCTAGCGCAATTTTCGCCAGACGGTTCTTGACCACCTTAAGCTGACCGCCGTCCTTACGAAGGGCGCCGCGCAGCTTTGTCATTTCCGCAACGGTCATTCCGGAATAGTGCGTCACAATGACAGCACCGGACTCTGCGAAAACCCCTTTCAGGGCCTCCAGAGCCACAGATTTTCCAGCTTTATCCATAGCGGGTCTCCAGTAGAGGCGCCCGGACCATCCGGCCGCCCTGGTAATCGCCTTCCGCCCGAAAAAGAGCTTCCAGCGCCTGCCCAGGGATTGGCCTGCCCGGAATAGCTGCCCGGGGAAAATACCCCAAACACCCGAACCGTTTCAACGCCTCACCCCGTCTGCATAGGTGGCCAAAATGCCTTTATCTCGCCCGAAGGTTTGACCTATGGTCTAGGACAGGAAAACGGGAGGCCGCCGATACACATCGGTGATCTCCCGTCAAGAGAGGTCTGTTAACGCTTTATCCAAAGGCCTGCAACCCCTTTGAGTGAGAAAATGTGCGCCTGCAAGAAAAAGCCCGACCCCACTAAAGGGCCGGGCTTTTTCCATACTTGGGATGATCCGCCGAGGATCAGGCCGATTTGGCCTCGGACGTATCGATCATCACACCTGCGCCCATCGTGGACGACAGGGAGATCTTGCGAACGAACGTGCCTTTTGCACCGGTCGGGCGGGCCTTGACGAGCGCGCCGAGGAACGCGTTCACGTTCTTCTCGATGTCATCCTGGCTGAAGCTTGCCTTGCCGATACCGGCGTGGATAATACCGGCCTTTTCGACACGGAACTCGACAGAACCGCTTTTCGCATCTTTGACGGCCTGCGCGACATTCGGCGTCACGGTGCCGACTTTCGGGTTTGGCATCAGACCGCGCGGACCCAGGACCTTACCGAGACGACCGACGACAGCCATCATGTCCGGCGACGCGATCACGCGGTCGAAGTCCATGAAGCCACCCTGGATTTTCTCCATCAGGTCTTCTGCGCCGACAAAATCAGCGCCTGCAGCCCGGGCTTCGTCTGCCTTGGCATCCTTGGCGAACACGGCGACGCGAACGTCCTTGCCTGTGCCCGACGGGAGGTTGACCATGCCGCGGACCATCTGGTCGGCATATTTCGGGTCAACACCGAGATTTACGGCAATATCGATGGTTTCATCGAACTTCGTCTTGGCGTTGGCCTTCACGAGCGAGACAGCCTCGCTGATGGTGTAGGCCTTGTCGCGATCAACTGTTTCAGCGATTGCGCGAGCGCGTTTTCCTGGTTTCGTCATTGTTCTTACTCCACCACTGTCAGGCCCATTGCGCGGGCAGAACCGGCAATGATCTTGGACGCTGCGTCGAGGTCGTTCGCATTGAGGTCTTCCATCTTCATTTCCGCGATTTCGCGAACCTGTTTCATGGAGACCGAGCCGACCGTGTCAAAGCCAGGCTTTTTCGAGCCGGAAGCGGGCTTCTTGCCGAGCTTCAGGCCGGCAGCCTTCTTCAGAAGCACCGAAGCGGGCGGCGTCTTCGTGACGAACGTGAATGATTTGTCCTGATAATACTGGATCACGACAGGAATCGGCAGGCCTTCTTCAAGGCCTTGCGTCTTGGCGTTGAACGCCTTGCAGAATTCCATGATGTTGATGCCGCGCTGACCGAGCGCCGGGCCGACGGGCGGGGAAGGGTTTGCCTTGCCTGCGGGAATCTGGAGCTTGATCTGCCCCAGCAGTTTCTTAGCCATTGTGTCCTCACAATTGTTACGAGGGGACGGTGGTCTTTCGATCCGTCCCGATTGGGTATCGAGGTTCCGCGGTTCGGCTGGCCGGCCTTCCGCAGAAGCGCGCGTATGGCGCAATCACCCCCGCTGGTCAAGCTGGCCTGATGCAAAAAGCCCGGACGGCGCTGGCCATCCGGGCTTGTTTGGGCGCCATCAATCGGACGGCTACATCAGGGCATAACCACGCGCATTGATATACTGGCGCAAGGCGATCGCCCGGTTTGCCGGGTCCGGGTGGGTGGACATGAACTCCGGCTGGCGCGTACCCGTCGAATTTGCATCCATGAGCTCCCACAGGCGGACCGACTGGGTCACGTCATAGCCGGCATTGTGCATGTAATCGACGCCCAGCTTGTCCGCTTCCAGTTCGTTGGAGCGGCTGTAGGGCAGGATCACGCCATACTGGACCGCTGCGCCGCCAAGGGCGCCGATCGCAGCGCCATATTTACTGAGGGTCTCGGATTGGCCGACGGCGATCTGGCTGGCCATCAATCCAACCTGCGCAGCGGTCTGGATCGAGTAACGCTCTGCGGCGTGGCGCGCGATGACATGGCCGGTTTCATGGCCGAGCACCGAGGACAACTGGTCGTCATTCTCCGTCAGTTCCGTGATGCCCCGGTAAACGCCGACACGGTTGCCGGGCATCACGAAGGCATTGACATCGTCGGTATCGAAGACGGCCACATCCCATTGTTCATTCTGCTTGCCGGCGCCCGCTGCCGTCCGGTTCCAGACATTCAGAACGCGGTTCTTGAGGGCCGTATTGGATGTTTGCGGTGTCTGAGCCTTCATGTCGGTCCACGCGGCCGCCGCCATTGTCGCAATCGCATCGTCTCCGACCAGCAGGAACTGGCTGCGTCCGGTTGCAGGATTGGTGGTGCAGCTCGAAATGAGCGGAAAGACAGTCCCCGCCGCCAGGCCGCTGATAATGCCGCGCCGGGACAGGTTTATCCGCGGGGCGTTCTCGAGAATCTTGCTGTCAAATTCGATCCGTTCAGTCATCTCAATCTCCGTTGCGGTGTAGCGCAGAGGGTAACCATCAGCCGCCAAATTGCAATCTGGAAGGCCGCCTCATAGCGCCCAAACTGGGCGATGAAGACTGAACCTGTAATGAATGACGGGCTGGCCCCTATTCGTCCGCGACGTCGCCGGACAGGATTGCGGCCTGCTCGACCCAGCCTTCGCGGGAAATCCGTCCCGAGAAATTCAGGTGGTGATCGACCCAGGCAATATTTTCCGGGCTCCATGCCGCGATCTGGTCATAGTGGAAGATGCCGAGTTCGTTCAGCACTTCCTGGATCTTGGGACCGATGCCGCCAATGATAGTCAGGTCATCGGGCGCGTCGGCCACGGGCTTTGCAAGCGCGATGGGCCGTTCGGCCTCAAACTCGTCCTCGGCCCCCCCGGCGTCATCTTCATCGCCCGAATCGAGATCGTCTTCGTCGAGCGCGTCGTCGGCCTCGTCTTCATCGATGTCGCCCTCTTCGGAGTCGTCATCGGCTTCAGCGTCATCGTCGTCATCATCATCGGTTTCGTCGTCGTCGGCGTCATTGTCGTCATCTGACTCGTCGTCTGAATCGGCATCATCTTCCGACTCGTCGTCATCCTCGTACTCGTCGTCCTCGTCGGACTCATCATCGGAAACCGCGTCATCGTCCTGCTCGTCGTCCGCTTCCAGGTCGTCGTCGAAATCCGCGGCATCGTCTTTATCTTCCTCGACGCCGTCCTCATCTTCGTCGACCTCATCGTCCCCGTCCGACTCAGCTTCGTCGTCGTCATCCGCTTCAGCCTTGTCTTCGAATTCGTCAGCCAGGTCGGTCTCGTCGGCATCGGCTGCCGCATCCGCCTGTTCCAGTTCGGTCAGGATGGCATCGGTGGCCGAGACCAGTTCGGCGCCATCATCCGTGAGGGGTTCGTCCGCAGCCTCCGGCACGTCGTCCGGCGCTGACGCGGAATCCCCTTCGAAATACGCTAAACGGCCTTCGAGAAAGCGATTGCGCCAGCGCAGCCGCGCGAGTTCTTCATTAGCGTCGGCCCCGGCAACGGGCTGGGCCGGGCTGGCAATAGCGGCGGGCTGGGCGGCCAGTTCGGCCTCGAGCGCCTCGACGCGCTGCTTCAGGACGTCAGCCTGCCACTTCAGCTTGTCGGTCTGTGTTGCATCCGGTTCGGGCGCCATACCAGCGACCGCTGCCGCGCCCGCGATAGTGGTGGCCGCCGCAACAGCCGGCTGGTGGAGCGCGGCCTCCAGGTGCCGCACGCGGCTTTCGAGATGGCGATTGCGCCAAAGCAGGCTTGGCTCTTCGTCAGCCGCGATCGCTGCGGGCCTCGCCGGAGCAGCCGCCGCTGCAGTGGCCGATCCACGTCCAGCACCGGTCTTCAGCGATTCCAGTTCGGCTTTTGACCGAGCAAGTTCAGACGAAAGCTCTGCCAGTCGTTTTTCGCGTACGTTGAGTTCTGCCTTCAGGGCCGGATCGCTCGCGCCGGGGGCCGTATTGCGCTGCGCGGCGTAAAGGCCCTCGATTTCAGCCCGTGCCTGTTCCAGTTCCGTCCGGGAGACATCGCGGTCGACCCGCGCCGTGCGCAGCTTGCCAACCAGCAGGATGCCACGAACGGACCACCCCAAAAGGAGCGCGAACAGTCCGACAGCGGCAAGCGCCATCCACATGTGCGTGAGTAGCCAGGACATTATTCGCTCCGTTCTAGAACAGTGATTTCAATCTGCCGGCTGTCTGCCCCGGCGTCAGCCGAATCAATAGCCTGCTCCGCGATGTCGGGGCCATAGCCAATCGCAGACAATCGACCGGCGTCGATGCCTGCTGCGGCGCCAAGGAAGTCCGCAATGAAGGCCGCGCGCGCCCTTCCCAGTTCTACATCTGCCCGCTTGGCATTCATCGCGTCGCCGTGCCCGACAATAATGAAAACCAGCGCTGGTTCACAGGAATGGATCGCAGCAGCCAGCTGATCGAGCGCTTCGCCCATGTCACGACTGAGCGTGGCCCCGCCGGCAGCGAAGGTGACTTGGCTGGCAGCCGGCAACGCGGAGACAAGCTCCTGGCAGGCGTCGCGCGCCAGCGGCGACGGGCTGGCGCTCGGCACGTGAGTGTCTACGACCACGTTTGCCGAATAGGCGCCTGAGAGGCTCGCCAGGTCTTCCCGCAGGTATGCGAGCGCGCTGGGGCTGGCCTGGCCCGTAACAAAGAAGCCCGCCCCGTCCGGGTCGAAATCCATCTCGCCATTCTGGAACCTGACAAACTGGGGTAACCCCCGCCGCACTCCCTCCATCCATCCGGGGTAGGCCTGGTCAGCAATCACCATCTCGTCGGTGATATCGCCTTTGAAATGCTTGCGCGCGAGGGTCAGGATTTCGCGGCGCTCGGATTCACTCGACACATTGCCCTTCAGCACAAGGCCGGAGTCCGACACGCGCGCCAGCCAGAGCGACGCGCCGCGGATCATCGGCTCGCCCTTGAACGGCGCCGCGACATTGCTGATCTCCGCCTTCACCTTGGCGCGGACCTCTGGATCAACAGACACGCCGTTTACGCGCAGCCGCCTGTCATGCAGGCTGACCTCGCCCGAGCTGAGCCGCGCCAGTTGCTGGAGGCCAAGACGCGCCATGCCCTGCCAGTTGCCCGCCGGTGCGCCGGTTGCGAGTTGCATGTGGTCTTCGACATCGGCACCGTCCGAAAACAGCGCCGCCTCGGCCAGCAAGGCCTTGCGAATCGCCTTGGAGGGGACGTGGCCGGAGAGGACGAAGGCGCCTTCCGGAGTTTTCTCCGCGCGCCAGACATAGGGAGAGACAGGCGGCGCGCTGTCAGCGGCATTCTCGACCTGGGTCACGCCGCCGAAGATCAGGCCCCCGGGGCCATCGGCGCTGAGAACGATCAGCGCGGCGTCACGAACGGCATCGGGTGACGGGGCCTTTCCGGAAAGGACGGCGTGCTGGCCATCCATGTTGACGACGGCCCAGTCCATGCCCGCAGCCTTGAGCGCGGACGATGTTTCCTGCTGAAGACGGAACTGCAGGTTTGCAGCATTCTGCGGTGACTGATAAACGCCCCACCAACTCGCGGCGACAAGTCCGACGAGTGCGACGAACGCGAACAGGTAATCGAGTAGCCTCATTGGGACCCCGCTTACTTCCCTGAAGACACTTCCCTCGGTTCAGGGATGCCCTATTCACCTCATATTCGCAAGACTTCTGCTGCAGGCCTCACTCTCCATGAATAACTCGATCGAGACAATCACCAGCCCATCGAATACGCTCATTAAGTCCTTGAAAAGTCTTGAAAGGAAGAAGGGGCGCAGCGAAACGGGCCTTTTCCTCGCGGAGGGTGCAAGACTGGTCGAACAGGGCCTGGAACAGGGTTGGAAAGCCGAGACGCTCGTCATTGCCTCGACCATGGCCGACCGGCCCCACCTGGCCGCCCTCGCCAGCCGTGCCAGCGCCGCCGGCGCACGTGTGGTGCAGGCGCCGGAGCGGCTGATGTCCAGGATCACGCACAAGGACAATGCCCAGAGCGTGATCGCCTCCTTCCATCAGGCCCACCGTCCGCTCGACGCCCTGGCGTCCGATGCCGACGGCATCTGGATCGCGCTCTATGAAGTGCGCGACCCCGGCAATCTCGGCACCATTCTGCGCACCGCTGACTGCGCCGGGGCCAGGGGCGTGATCCTGCTCGAGACCTGTTGCGATCCCTACAGTTTCGAGACAGTCCGGGCCTCCATGGGATCGATTTTCGACATGCCGTTCGCCAATGCCACCTTTGACCAGTTCAATGCCTGGCGACAGGCTGGCCAGATGAGCCTCACGGCAGCGTCGGTGAACGGCACGGTGCGCCACGACCTGGCGCCGTTCGGGCCGCGCGCCGTGATCATCATGGGCAATGAGCAGGCCGGCCTGCCGGACGCCATCGAGGCCGCGTGCGATACGCTGGCGCTGATCCCTATGCGCGGCGGCGCCGACAGCCTGAACCTTGCACAGGCCACGGCCATCATGACATACGAAGCCTGGCGGCAGAGAAATTTCCAATGATTACAGAAACGAAACTACTGATCGCCGATGACTGGGACGATTACGCCCTGCTCGATAGCGGCCACCTGATGAAGCTGGAACGCTTCGGCAGCCAGACCGTCATCCGGCCGGACCCGCAAGCCTTCTGGGAGCCAGCCCGGCCGCTGGACAGCTGGAAGGCCGATGCCATCTTCTCCAGCAAGACCGTCGACGAAGACGGCGGCGGCCAGTGGGAAATCCGCTCGCCGCGCGCCGTCGAAGCATGGCCGATGCGCTGGAACGACCTGACCTTCACGGCGCGGCGCACCGCCTTCCGCCATATGGGCGTATTCCAGGAACATTCGGTCCATTGGCGCTTTGCCCAGGACCAGGTCCGCGCCGCCAAGAGACCGGTTAAGGTGCTGAATTTATTCGGTTATACCGGAATGATGTCGCTCGCCTGCGCCGCCGCCGGCGCGGAGGTGACGCATCTCGATGCCAGCCCGAAGTCGAACGCCTATGGCAAGGAAAACCAGGGCCTCAGCGGGCTTGCAGACAGGCCGATCCGCTGGATCGCCGACGATGCGATGAAGTTCGTCGCCCGCGAAATCCGCCGCGAAAACCGCTATGATGCCATCGTGCTCGACCCGCCCAAATTCGGCCGCGGACCCAAGAACGAGACCTGGCGCTTCGAAGAGAGCCTGCCGGAACTGCTTGATAATGTGAAGGAATTGCTCAGCGATACGCCGCTGTTCGTCATCGCCACGGCCTATGCCGTGCGCCTGTCCTATCTCGCCCTTGCCCAGACACTGGGTGACCGGCTGGGCCCGCTGGGCGGCGTGATGGAACAGGGAGAGATGGCCCTGCCGCAGCAGGGGACAGACCGGCTCCTGCCCACGGCGCTCTACGCAAGATGGCGCGCCGCCTGAGGCGGGAAAGACCACGGCCTCTCCCCCACACCGGCGACACGGAGAAAGCCCAGACACGACACGGACAGCCTCCGGGCGTGCCCGGTCGCATTCGCGCGTCTTGCAGCCGGGCAGACAGCCTTCACCCCTGACATCCGGACAAAAGAAAACGGCGGCCCCGAAAGACCGCCGTTCCCGAATGTTTGCCGTGAGGCGTTGGACTAGAAGTCCAGCGTCGCACCAACGAAGATGTAACGGCCCAGCGCGTCATACGACTGCGGATAGGTGTTACCGTTACCCGTCGTGCCGACCGAAGCCGACAGCGGCGGATCCTGGTCGAGGACGTTGTTCACACCGAAGCGGAACGTTGCGTAATCCGTCGCGCCCCAGGTGCCGGCGAGATCGAAGTAGTTCTGAGCGTCCAGGGTGGAGTCGACGCGGCCAGTTGCCCCGGTGTCGAGATCCACAGCGCCCATGTAGCGCCACGTTGCGTTGAGCTCGAGAGCCTCAACTGGCGTGACCCAGTTTACCCGGGCGCGGTGACGCCATTCTGGGGTCGGTGTAAGGCAGTCATTGCCGTACTTACCAACACACTCGTACTCAGCAAACGCTTGACCGATCGGATCATAGTCGAGTGCTTCGAGCCACGTACCGTTCAGCGACAGGTTCAGCGCGCCGAGGCTACCGACGTCGAAGCCGTAAGCGGCTGCGATATCAACGCCCGATGTGGACACGCCACCGATGTTCACGTTCGTGTCGACCACGTTACCGGTACCGACCCAAAGCTGGCCGTTCTGGTTACGAATGATCTTGTTACACGCGTCAACATCGCCTTCTTCGTAGCAAAGCTGCATCGTGATGCTGGCACCAACGGTCGTAATCGCCTTCGTGATGTCGATGTTGTAATAGTCGACCGAAAGGCTGAGGCCTGGAAGCATGGTTGGCGTCGCAACGAAACCAACCGTGTAGGTTTCTGCTTCTTCAGGATCGAGATCCGGGTTGCCGCCCTGCAGGTAGTTGTACTGGCCAGCAGGCGAAGTCAGAGCGCCTGAGTTAGCCTGTGCAGCGTTAACCTGCCATGGGTTGGAACCGATACAGGCTGCACCGCCCGTACCGTCTTCAGCCGGATCCGTGAAGTCACAGAGGTCATCATCCAGATCGAACAGGTTGAAGCCCTGAGCCTGGAAGAGGTCGATGACGTTCGGTGCGCGGACAGCTTTCTGGAAGCTGGCACGGAAACGAATGTCGGACGTTGGCGCGTAGTCAGCACCGATCTTGTACGAGTCGGCGCTGAAGCCGCTCGAGTAGTCGGAGTAACGGTAAGCACCTTCGATCGACAGAAGTTCGACACCAGGCTGGCCCGTGATGAGTGGCATCTGGAATTCGCCGAAGGCTTCATAGGAGTCGATCGCACCGGACAGACCGATGGTTGGACCGCCCTGACCAGCGCCGTCACCCGTTGCGAACGAGTTATCGGTGATGGATTCAAGCGAGTCACGACGGTATTCGATACCCATGGCAACTTTCAGGCCTTCGTCAGCCGAAGGCATCTTGAAGCCGTACTGGCCCATGTCGCCGGAAAGGACGGCAGACACGACGTTCTGGGTTGTCGTACCGCTCTGGAGCAGTGGAACCTGAAGGTAGTTCAGGGCTGCTTCCGTGACGCCACCGACGGTCCAGACGTCGTAAGGCACACAGTTTGGATCCGTGCCGTCGAGGACACTTGCACAGACTGCATTGCCAGCACCATCGTCAACAACGTCCATGGCGCGGTTGAGGCGCGTGACGGAGAATTCGTTGGTGTAGGCACGTGTCAGCGAAACCTGGGCGTACTGAGCGGAGATGTCGTAGCTCCAGCCTGGTGCGTCATAGAGTTCACCTCGGACGCCAACAACGCCGCGATAGGTCTGGTAACCGAGATTGTCCGTACGACCACCGCCTTCGACGTTACGACGACCGAAGTAAGCTGGAACGACGCCGTCAAAGGCGGTCGAACCGAGCGTTCCGTCTGGGTTCAGGGTTGGTGAAGAGCCCGTGATCGCATCTTGTGTGCCAAGCGTAGCGGCAACCCAAGCAGCACCCACGCCGGCATCTTCAAAGCCAGCGATGAAGTCGTTGACTTCATTTTCCGTCGTGTCCGGATCATCAGTGATGTCTGGAACGAGGTCGATGGCGCAGAGGCCAGCCTGCTGGTTGGCAGACAGGAGCGGATTGTCGCAGCTGACGCCTTGCGTGACGAAGAAGTTGCCCGACGGCGCGATCTGCGCTTTCGACTCGTAGTCCATGAACATGAACTGCGTGTAGACTTCAGCCGATGGGTTGATTTCGTAGTGACCATTGAAGCCGACCGAATAACGCTGGTCAGGGCGCTGGTAATAGTTCAGCGGACCAAAGTTGTACTGGTCGGTTGCGCTGTTCCAGTCACGGAACGTGTTACCGGTCGACTGGTCGATCGTGTAATCGAACGAGTTGAAGTCCGTGATACGACCCGGGAACGCCGTGGACGAGCCACCGCAGGTGAAATTGGTCGCCGACGCGGAACCGATGGCACATGCAGAATAGTCGCGCTGGCCTTGCAGGACTTCTCCATTGTCGCGGAAGCTGAGCCAGGCGGTCAAGTTGCCGCGACCGTCATCCGTATTGACACCCATCACGCCGGTGATCTCTTTCGAGTAACCGTCATCGACATTGTCGTTCGGAATCTGGAACTGAGCCGGGTTCGTGGCAGCACGGCCCTCGATCACGCTGCGAAGGTCGCCATTCGTGTCATAGTCGTTATTGTGCTGGAAGAAACCGTACTGGGCATCGACCTGAACGCCTTCGAAATTGTCCTTCATGATGAAGTTGACAACGCCCGAGATGGCATCCGAACCGTAGACAGCCGAAGCACCACCGGTCAGCACGTCAACGCGCTCGACCAGCTGGCCTGGGATCAGGTTAAGGTCGGCAGCCGGATCGTTTGGCGAACCGTAAGGCATGCGCTTGCCGTCGACGAGAACCAGCGTACGGGTGGAGCCAAGGTTACGCAGTGAAACCGTTGCTGTCCCCGATGCACCGTTCGACACGGTCGAGTTCTGTGAAGCGAAAGCCTGTGGCAGCTGGGTGATCAGGTCTTCGACCTTGGTCACGCCCTGCAGCTTGATGTCGGCCGCCGAAACAGACGTCACCGGGCTTGTGGTGACCATGTTTGGCGAAGCGATGCGCGAGCCGGTCACATAGACTGTGGCCTGGCGGGCGGTTGCGTCTTCTGCTGCTGGCGCTTCGACTGTGTCGACTGCGTCATCAGCTTCTTGGGCTGTGGCGAGCATGCTCGCCGATGCCATAAATGCAACGCCCGCGAATACGGACGAGGCAAGCAGGCGGGATTTCATGGTATTCCCGTTCACGTTGGTACCTCCAATTGTTACAAAGGCGCCCTGTTAAAGGACGCTAGCCCGGACCCCTGATTCCGGGACTTGCCGTTATCGATAGGGCTTTCGTCACGCTTCCGTCAACGCGTCGTTACCGATCTGTCATCAAAACCGACCGGGTGTGGTTTATTTGCCTCAGTTCCGGGTATTTCCTGCCTCAGGTGAGCAGGAAGCTGAGAACGACCAAGCCGACAGCGAGCATCGCGAGCAAAATCATGCCGAGAAACAGCAGGATGCTGGCTCTGAGCACCGCCAATAGCCGCCCGGACCCGTAAGTGACCCGCAACAGCCTGTAAAGATAAGCAAAAATGACGAAGAACCCGCCTCCGGCCAGCCAGCCGGCGGACTGGGGCACAACTGCCGCGACAAGCAAAAGCGTGGTTCCCAACAGGTAAAGAAACGTCTGAAAATGCAGGCCGACAATCAGGTGGTCGTACAGGTAGATTTTCCGATGCCAGGCATAGAGCAATGTCAGCAAAAGGGAGAAAACAGGTAGGAAAAGAAGGCTGAAGCGCGGCGCCCATTGCCGCAGCCGGGCGCCGAAACGGTCCTGATTTTCATACACCGTCGCGGCCTGGTCGAGCGCCTTGTAAGTCGTTTCGATGTCTGCAGGCGTCGCGCCCGCTCCCGCCCGGTCGCGGATCATCGCATGAAGTGCGTCGCGATCGACCGTACCGTCGGGCAGCAGAATCTCGTCAAAGGCGATGCCCGAAACGCCCTGATCGACCGCCGTCTCGATCGCGGCCCGGGATTCCGCGTCGAGCCGAGGGTCTTCCAGTTGCGCCTCCATGTCCCTGATCGCAGCCTGCTCCGCCAGAATCGTCACGTTTTCCGACAGGCTTCCTTGCGCCATCGGGTCGATTTTCCAGCCGTCAAACCAGCCTAATTCGTCACTCAGCGTGAAGACGGTGAGAAAGAACACGAGGGATGCCAGCAGGAACATCCGGAACGGTGGGACATAGCGGGCCCGCTTACCGTCCAGGTAGCTGCGGGTCACCCGGCCGGGCCGGAACATCAGCATCGGCACGGTCCGCACCAGTCGCCCATCAAGCGAGAACACATCGGCCAGGCTGCCCGAAATCAGCTCCCAGAACGGCCGATGGAAATCCGAGGCGAGCTGGCCGCAGGTCGTGCAGAACCTGTCGGGAACGATCGCACCGCAATTCTCGCACGGCTTGCCCGATTGCACCGGATGGTGGCTGCCCGGCGACAGGCTGCCAAGCGACGCGGCGCCCGCAATTTCGACATCATGTTCCATGCCGTCCTCCCCGCGACCCAGAAACCTACTCGGCCTTCATACCCTCTCGGCAGAGGAAACGCGAGCGGTGCTGGTCGACGGCATTTTCGGTCCAGCCGGTCAGGGTCGGGTCGACAAGGTTCTTGGTCACCTGGAACCACATCGGCGTGATCGGATAGTCGTTCAGCATCAATTGCTCGGCCTCGGCGAAAATATCCGCCCGCTTCGTCAGGTCCAGTTCGGCGTTCGACCTGGCGAGGAGCGCGTCATATTCCGGATTGGAATAGCGGCCGTAATTCTGCTGGCCGGTTTGGGAATCGAGCAGGTAGAGAAAGTTGATCGGATCATCGAAGTCGGCAACCCAGGCGCCATCGGCCACCTGGAAGTCGGACTGGCGCAACCGGGCATACAGCACCTTGGTGTCCTGCTTGATGATCGTGGGCTCGACCCACGGCGCGATTTCAGCCCAGTTCGCCTGTGCCACCGGGGCCGCCTTCGGGTTGTCATCGGTCGAACGGTGGATGAATTCGAACTTGAACGGATTGTTCGGCCCGTATCCGGCCGCTTCGAGCAAACGCTTCGACTCTGCGAGGCGTTCGGCGCGCGGCATGTCTTTCCAGTCGACCGTTGGCCGCTCGACGCTGTAATTGTCGATGCCGGGCGGCACCATCGAATAGGCCGGCAGGAAACCCGGCGTCAGCACGTTGCGAACGATGAATTCCCGGTCGAGCGCCATGGCGAGCGCCTTGCGGACGCGCACGTCCTTGAAAACCGCCTGCGAGGAATTGATGCTCCAATAGGTGGTGTTGAGCGATGGGGTCGTGCGCGGCCAGCCCGGAAACTTCACCTCCAGCTCGGCCTGCCGGGCGCCATCGAACGCATTGTTGATGTCGAGTTCGCCGGCCGCAATCTTGTTCTCGACGGCGGTCTGGTCTTCAAGCTCGTAATACACGACCCTCTCGAAGCAGACCTGGTCGGCGGCAAAGCCGGTCGGGTTCTTTTCCGACACAAGCTGGTCGCCGGTGCGCCAGTAGACCAGCTTGTAGGGTCCGTTGGTGACGATGTTGCCAGGCTGGATCCATGCGTCGCCATATTGCTCGACGACATGCTGGGGCACCGGATAGGTCGTGTAATGGGTCAGCAGGCCGGGCAGGTAGGGCGCAGGATATTCGAGCGTGAGTTCCAGCGTCTTGTCGTCAATGGCCCGCGCGCCGAGCTCTTCAGGTGACATGTCGCCAGTATTCACCTTGGCGGCATTCTTGATGACGTAGAGCAGCGACGCATATTGCGACGCGATTTCCGGCTTCTGGATCCGGCGCAGGGCGTAGACGAAATCGCTCGCGATCACCGGCTCGCCATCCGACCAGGCATAGTCGCCGAGGTGGAAGGTCCAGACGAGGCCCGACGGATCGGTCTCGTAACTGTCCGCCATGCCGTAAACCGGCTTGCCGTCCTCGCCATGGGTCATCAGGCCGATCATCATGTCGCCGATCACGATGTTCTCCCACTGGGCCGACGATTTGTGCGGGTCGAGCGTGTCGACCTTGGCCGAAATGCCCCGGCGGAGCGTTGGCACGTCGTCCGCCGCCTTGCCGCCACCGCCGCCGCAGGCGGACAGGGCCAGCACCAGGGCGGCCGTCAGGGTCGAACTCATCAGGGGCTTCAGCATCATGTTTCCTGTCTCCGGTGGCTTTCCGGCATGCGCCAGATTTGCCACAGTGCTGCCAGACTGGCCCGGCTTTGGGAAGCCTAGGCTCTGACACGAACACAGAGGACGACCTGCGATGACCCGATTCCTGAGCGCGATTGCCGCGATTTGCCTCGTATCCATGCCCGCCCTTGCAGAGGACGCCTCCACGGATGACGTCTATGCCTGCGCCGGCATCAGCACCGATGCCGAACGGCTCGCCTGCTATGATGCCGCCGTCGGACGCCTGAAAGCCGCGGAAGATGCCGGCGAAGTGACAACAATCACTCGTTCCGAAGTCGAGAAGGTGAAACGCGACTCTTTCGGGTTCTCGATCCCGTCCCTGCCATCCCTGGCGCTGAAGAAGAGCGGCGGGCCGGACAAGGAGCTTGATGAAATCACGACGGGCGTGACGTCTGTGCGCATGGACAGTGCCGGCAGGCTGCGTGTCACGCTGGATAATGGGCAGGTCTGGGTGCAGATCGACGACAAGAGCACCCGCGCAAGGAACCAGACCGAAGCCCGTATTTATTCCGCTGCGCTCGGCAGCTACAAGATGAAGCTCGACGGCGGAGTCGCGTTCCGGGTGCGCCGCGAACAATAGGCCGCCACACCGATTTTCGCTTTCCACTTTCCCGGACTTTCGGCACTCTCCCCAAAAAAACGGGAGAAGAAACGCAATGAGCAAGCATTTTGGATGGGCCCTGCCGGCCCTCGCCCTGGCCGCATGTGCGCCAGGCACGACGACTGCCAAGGCACCCGAAGCGGCGGTGCCAGCGGCTGACCAGCTCGCTCCCGCGGCCAGCCCGACCCGCAATGCCTATTTCGGCGACGTGCACGTGCACACGAGCAATTCGTTCGATGCCTATATCTTCGGCGTGCGCGCGACCCCGGACGATGCCTACCGGTTCGCAAAGGGCGAAGCCATCCGTCACCCCGCAGGCTATGACATCCAGCTGTCGGGCCCGCCGCTGGATTTCCTGGCTGTCACGGATCATGGCGAATACCTCGGCGTGGTTCCCGCGATGAACACGCCGTCGTCCCCACTGTCGCAAACCGCGATCGCGCAATCCGTGTTCGGTGCGGATGCAACCGATCCCGGCAAGTCCTTCCTGCGCGTCGGCGTGACTGTTGCGACAGGCGAGGAGATCGAAGAGATCTATGATCGCGAACTCATCGATTCCGTCTGGGCCGCGACGATCGATTCCGCCGAACGCAACAATGAGCCGGGCAAGTTCACGGCCTTTTCAGGCTATGAATTCACGGCGATGATGGCGGTCCCCGGCGACGGACCGCCAGCCGCCGGCAACCTGCACCGCAATGTCATCTTCCGGGGTGAGGCACCTGAGCGCCTGTTCTCCACACTCGATTCCACCAATCCGGAAGACTTGTGGACATGGATGGAAGGGCAACGCAGCGAAGGCCGTGACGTGCTGGCCATTCCGCACAACTCGAATGCCTCGAACGGCGAGATGTTCGCCCTGCAAACCTATAAGGGAGAGCCCCTGACGGCGGCCTATGCCGACAAGCGCATGCGCAACGAGCCGCTTGTCGAAGTGTCCCAGGTCAAGGGCACCTCGGAAACAACCCCCACCCTGTCACCGAATGACGAATGGGCCGATTTCGAACAGTACGAGTATTTCATCGGCAGCACGATGAAGACCACGCCCGGTGCCGGCGACTTTGTCCGCTCCGCCTACAAGCGCGGCCTGGCCCTGCAAGAGACGGAAGGATTCAATCCGTACAAGTTCGGCCTCATCAGTTCGAGTGACACGCACGTCGCTGCCGCGTCGCTGGTTGAGGAATTCCATTGGGGCAAGACTCCGCAGGACGGCGCCAGCCCGGAAGCGCGCCGGTCGGTTCCGCCCAATGGCGGCAAGACCTGGGATGGCGCCGAAGACCCACAGACACGGCGGCAAATAACGGCATCCCAGTTCAGTTCCAGTGGACTGGCGGGCGTCTGGGCCGAATCCAACACGCGCGAGGCCATATTCGATGCGATGAATCGCAAGGAAACCTTCGGCACATCCGGCCCGCGCATGAAGGTGCGCTTCTTTGCCGGCATGGATTATGCCCCCGCAATGCTTGACGATGCCGACCTGCTGGAGCGGGCCTATGACGACGGCGTGCCGATGGGCGGGCAGCTGGCGAAAGTGAGCGGAGATACCGCTCCGGGATTCCTGGTCTGGGCCGTGCGCGATCCGCTAAGTGCGCCGTTGCAGCGCGCGCAGGTGGTCAAGGTCTGGACAGACGCCGGCGAAACGCACGAAGCGATCCATGACGTTGCCTGTTCCGGCGGCGCCGAGCCGGATGCAGCGACACACCGCTGTGCGGACAATGGCGCGAGCGTGGACATATCCGATTGCAGCACCGAGCCAGGCGCGGGCGCCGACGAGCTCAAGGCCTATTGGCAGGACCCGGACTTCGATGCCGATCTCGAAGCGGCCTATTATGTACGTGTGCTGGAGAATCCGACCTGCCGCTGGTCGACATGGGACGCCGTTCGCAATGGTACGCCGCCAAACCCTGAACTGCCCACGACCCTGCAGGAGCGGGCATGGTCATCACCAATCTGGTATGCCGGGTTTGATCGGCTGGCGAACCGATAGGCCTGTCAGGCGTTCGTGCGGACCAGTTCGAAGCGTGAGCGCACCGTGGGCGAGGCATCCGGCGTGCGCACGACGCCGGCCTTGATCAGGGCCATCATATGTCCGAGCACGGACATGGCTGCTGCGGGGTGGAGGCGTTTTTCTACATCCGCATACATGACCTCGACCATGGCCGGGATGGAGGTCTCGCCATTGCGCAGGTGTTCGATGATCGCAGCCTCGCGGGCGCGCCGGTGGTTGGCATATTCCGTGATAAACGTATTGACGAAGTCCTTGCCACGAACCGGGTCGCCATGCGTCGGCCAGAGGGTGTCGAATCCCAGGAGACGGATTTTCTCCAGGCTGTCCATATAGTCGGCCATGTCGCCATCCGGCGGCGCGACCACGGTCGTCGACCAGCCCATGATATGGTCGCCGGAGAGGCAGGCATTCTCTTCCCGCAGGCCGAAGCAGATATGGTTGCACGTATGGCCCGGTGTCTCGATCACGTCGAGCGTCCAGCCGGGGCCGGCGAAGCTGTCGCCGTCGCCAATCTTCACGTCCGGCATGAAGCCGAGATCGTCTGCGCTTCCCAGTTCGCCCTTGGCGGTCGGGATGCCGCAATTCTTCGCATAGGTCTTGCAGCCCGCCCATTCGGCCAGCGGCATTGCCAGCGGGGAATGGTCAGAATGGCCATGGGTGACCAGGACGTGCGTGACGGTTTCGCCTTTCAGGGCGGCCTTCAGCGCTTCGAAATGGGTCTCGTCCATCGGGCCGGGATCGATAACCGCCACTTCGCCATGCCCGACAATGTACACGCCGGTGCCGACATAGGTGAACGGGCCGGGATTGTTGGCAATCACACGCCGAATCAGCGGTGAGACCTGCTGGACCTCGCCGTACTCAAACTCGATGCCCCGAACGTATGGAATAGCCATGTTTTAACTCTTGAACTTTCGCCTTGCTCGCCCGGATCAGCGCTTCTTCGGTGCGAACGCACCGGCAAAAGCGATGGCCATGCGGCGCGTGGCGCGCAGCTTCGCGCCAAGCTTGAGCGCCACTGGCGGGCCCATGTCGGTCTTGTTCGCATCGACGATATATATCCGTCCGGATGTCCGGTCACGTAGAACGTCAACGCCGCCCCAGTCCAGCCCGACGTCTGCCGCAAAACGCTCAATCACGCCTATTTCATCCGGCGTGTAGCAATTGCGAGGCTCGTCGAGCAGAACTTCGACATTCTCGTTGAGGAACCGGCGCGCGAGCGGACGGCGCTTGCGAAACACGATGATCGGCGATCCGCCAACGATGCAGCAGCGCAGGTCTTCGACGAGCCCGCCATCAATCTCGTTGTCGACCAGCAACTGGTATGTCTTGCCAGCGATAGGCGTATCGAGCGGGCCTTCCAGCACACGGCCGTCATGTGCTGCGTTCATCTCGGATTTTTCGACCATGCGGCCTTCATAAGTGGTCGGATCAACCTTCAGCGAATAGCCCGCGGCGCGCCCGAACGCTTCCGCGACGGTCGTCTTGGAAACGTCCTGGCAGCCGAAATTGACCAGCAGCGCGTTTTCCCGAACGGCGGGCACGGCATTGTTCGTTTCAGTGGAATCATCAAACTGGAAAACAATATCCGCCTTGGAGACGTCATCGATCAATTTGGAACCGGAGACATGCATGACTGGCCAGATAAAGTACCAGGGCCGCGGCTTGTCGGGATAGAAGGCGATGGTGGGGCGCTTGTGGCCCGTGATGCGGCGCCATGTGCGCCAGGTCTGGGCAAAGAAATAGAAGCAGAACCAGGTGAAGATACTGTGCAGGAGCGAGAGATCCGGCACGATCCGGTGTCCGGTCTTTTTGACCAGGATCGTCCCTTCGTCATACTTGAAATCCGTGATCCAGAGGCGTTCGGACATCGCGTCAACTCCTGTCGCGGGAACAACGGATGGCTGCGCCCTCGCTTCGCTCTGCCTCGCACGGCGACTGATCACTGACAACACACTTAATGCCGCACGAATGTGACGTTTTGCTCACATAAGTTTGTTCCGCGTGCCGCAGGCCCATCTAGAGCAGCGATTCAAGGCTCGACAGATCATATCCTGCAGCGCCCGCCGCATCAATGATGTCTTCAGACGCGCCCTGCCCGGCCTGGGTCAGCGCCCAGGCCGTGATGCAGCGCGTGCCCGTGCGGCAATAAGCCAGCACTGGCTGGGGCGCTTCATTGAGAATATTGCCCATCCGCTCGACGATCTCGGGCGTCGGCGCACCCGAAAACGGCAAGGCCGCGAAGCTCAGGCCCAGCGATTCGGCTTTCGCACGAATCGGCCCCATGCGCGGCTGGTCGACGCCGCCTTCGCCATCCGGGCGATTGGCGACGATGGTCTTGTAGCCGGCAGCGGCAATCGCTTCGACATCGTCTGCGGAGATTTGCGGCGCAACGGAAAAGGCGTCCGTCACGCGTCGAATGTCTGCCATGGGAAATATCCTGAATGTTGGCGCAGTCTTGATCGGCTCTGTACACAAGCTAAGGAGGATGACGCAACCTTCCAAGCTTCGGGGTTCAACTTTCGTCGCCTGCCCAATAACAGTTACGGAAAGTCACGCTCCCGTGTCATCCCTCCAGAGAGCCCTCAGCCGCGTTCCATGGGCCTATACATTCCGGCGCCTGCTGATCGCCGTGCCCACGATGCTGGCCATCATCACAATGGCCTTCCTGATGATGCGCGCAGCGCCGGGCGGTCCGTTCGACGGCGAACGCAAGCTTCCAGCCGCCACCGAACAGGCCATTGCGGCCAAGTTCGGCTTCGACAAGCCGCTCCACGAGCAATACCTGAACTATGTCGGCGGCGTCCTGCAGGGCGATTTCGGCCCGTCCTACAAGACACTCGGCAAGAGCGTGAACCAGCTGATCGCCGACGGCCTGCCGATTTCCCTGACCATCGGGTCACTGGCCATGCTGCTGGGGCTGGGGCTCGGCACATTGCTGGGCGTGTTTGCGGGGCTCAGGCAGAATACGGCCGCCGATTTCAGCGTCATGGGCATTGCCATGGCCGGCATATCCATCCCGACCTTCGTGACCGGCCCGATCCTGATCCTGGTCTTTTCCCTCGGCGCGGGAATATTTGCCGTCGGCGGGCTGGGCCAGTACCCGAATATCGGCATGAACTGGCACAACATGACCCTGCCGGTCGTCGCCCTTGCCCTGCCCCAGATCGCCATCATCTCGCGCCTGATGCGCGCCTCGATCATCGAGACGATGCGCTCGAACCATATTCGCACCGCGCGCAGCAAGGGCCTGTCAGAGCGCCAGGTCATCGTCCGTCATGCCCTGCCCGCCGCCATGCTGCCCCTCATCTCCTATGCCGGTCCTGCCATGGCCCGCGTCATGACCGGCTCGGTCGTGATCGAAAAGATATTCGGCCTTCCCGGCCTCGGCTCCTATTTCGTCAACGGCGCCCTCAACCGCGACTACACGCTCGTGATGGGCGCGATCATCGTCTATGCCGGCCTGATCGTGATCCTGAACCTCGTCGCCGACGTGCTGTATGCGGTGCTTGATCCGAAAGTGAAGTACGACTGATGACCGAGATCAAACCCCTCCTCGACCCGACCGGCCGCGTCGAACCTGTCACCCAGGCCATCATTGGCGGCCGCTCGCTGTGGGACGATGCCCGCGCGCGCCTGTTCCGCAACAAGGCCGCCGTCGTCTCCATGTGGATCCTCGGCGTTATCATCCTGGTCGCCGTGTTCGGTCCGATGGTCTGGGTCAATGACTACAAGGCTATCTCGGATGCGCGCACCATCGCGCCGACACTCGAGAACTGGCACATTCTCGGCACCGACATCCAGGGACGTGACCTGCTGGCCCGCCTGATGATCGGCCTGCGCATCTCGCTGACAGTGGGCATTGTCGCCACCGCCGTCAGCCTCGTGATCGGCGTGACCTGGGGCGCAACGGCCGGCTATCTCGGCGGGCGCGTCGACAATTTCATGATGCGGATCGTCGACGTGCTCTACGCCCTGCCCTTCATCTTCTTCGTGATCCTGCTGCTGACCGTGTTCGAGCGCAACATCGTGCTGATCTTCGCCGCCATCGGCGCCATCGAATGGCTGACCATGGCGCGCATCGTGCGCGGCCAGACACTGGCCATCAAGGGCAAGGAATTCATCGAGGCGGCCCGCGCATCGGGCGTCTCGCGCCGGGCCATCATCCTGCGCCACATCCTGCCCAACGTGATCGGGCCCGTGGCGGTCTATGTCACGCTGACCATCCCCGTCGTAATCCTGGCCGAAAGCTTCCTGTCCTTCCTCGGCCTCGGCGTGAACGAGCCGCTGACCTCGCTCGGCGTGCTGATCTCCGAAGGCGCCAAGACGATGGAAGAAAAGCCGTGGATGCTGCTCGCCCCGGCGCTGACCATGGCCGTGACGCTGCTCTGCCTCAACTTCATCGGCGACGGCCTGCGCGACGCGCTGGACCCGAAGGAACGCTAACGCCTTTGCAACAGCCCGTTGCGTGAAATCCCTGTTGGGATGGGCCATCCCGGCTTTCTTCTCCGACCGCAAACCCTTTGCGCATACAATTACTTCGACCGTTGCCCGCATAGGAGGACGCGGACCGGTCCGGATCACCATGGGCAAAGGGTCGCGCCTGCACCTTTGGCGGTCTCAATGCGGATGGGTGGCGGCCTCTGTGCACGAGGGGTAGCCATGCCATTTGCCATAGCCATTGCCACAAAAGCCCCCCTGGCAGCGGGGAGCCGGCCTGCCCCGCAAGGACTGGCGCATCTGAAGAACCGGGCCTGCAGCCCGCAGGAGCCGGAAGCGCCATGCGCCGGCTGGCCATGCGTGCTGGCGGTCTAGTTGAGCCGCACTTCGATCTCGTTAAGCAGGTCGCGCACGCGTTTCGAATTCGCGCCGAGGTCCGACAGGCCGACCCGGCTGATCGAGCGGACATCGATGCGTGAGCCGTCGCCGTCCGGAACAACGCGGATCAGGATATCATCCTTGAAATCAAACCAGAACGAGGATTGCGTCGCCTCGATGCTGCCGGCCTCGACATCATTGGTGACAATGGTCCAGCCACGGTCTTCGACGGCGGCAAGCGCAGCTGCGAAGGCCATGTCATAGGAGGCTGCAGGCTCGACCAGCGTATCGATCTGCGGATAGGGCGCATCCTTCGGCGAGGATTGCGTCGCCGGGTCGAACTCGGCCTCTTCCTGCAGTTCGGAGACAAGGCGTCCGCCTGTGCCGGGCCAGCGGGCATCGGCACCTGCGGGCACGACAGGCGCGTCTTCGACGGCATTGAGGGCTCCGGTCGATTGGCGTGCGGCCAGCAGGGCTTCGCTCGGCTGGATCGGATTGGACCAGTCGGTCTGCACGTCATGCAGGGGCGGAAGGCGCTCGGCCTGGCCGCCAAAGGCCAGCACACGTCCGAACGCCAGGCCGGAAACGAGCAATGCGCCCAATGCCAGCATCAGGGCCTGTTTGCGCGGTGCCTTGATCAGCGCCACGATGATCGCGATCACGGAGACGCCGAGCGCCGCCATCAGCAGCATCGGCCCCCAGCCAATCGTCATCTTGCCAAGGCCGAACTGCCAGCTCCAGAGGCCGAGCTTCGTGCCTACGGCTGCAATCGCAAACCACAGCACGGAGAAGATCGACAGGCCGAGTGCAAAGCCGGCAAACTTGCCGCGCCAACCGGCATCCTGCGACGCATCATTCATGTCTGTCATATTCTCGACTCCCTCGATTTCTTCCATCAGATAGCGCGGCGCGCCTGGTTTGTCGCCCCTGGCCTTATCCCCCACTTTGCCCGCCCTGTTCAGTAACAATCGGGGCATGTGGCGGAATCTTTTCCGACAGCGCGCCATCCGGCTTATCATGGCGGGCAATGTCGCTGCTCTCGCCCCCTCCCGATGTGCCCGCCAATCTCGTGGCAATCTGGCCGTGGATATGGCTGCAGCACCAGATCCTGCTTGCATGGATCCGGCTGACCTATGGACGCGGCTATCGCTGTTGCTGAGGCGTCACCCATTCGGGCCGCGTCGTGCTGGTCTGCATCGACCTTGACTCGCGCGACCGTGTCGCCGCGCTGTCGATGGAGGCGCCGGTCTCCCGCCGACTTGCCGATGCGCTCAGCGGTGCCGACTTGGCACCCGCCTTTGTTCAGTTCATCTCGCATGATACGCAACAGCCCGCCGCGTCGGCTCGCTTCCTGCGCCATCCGTCCGTACAGGCAACCGCCCTGCCGCTGCCGGATTCCTGACCCGGCAGCGCAGTTCGTAAAATTCAGCCACACCTGCAAGCGCCGTCAGGGGCGCCGCTTGTGCTGCCGGGAATGCCTCAGGCCGTTGGCAGCTTGTAGTCCTTGAACGTCTCGCGCAGGGCCAGCTTGTTGATCTTGCCGGTTGCACCGAGCGGGATTTCATCGACGAACTGGACGTCATCCGGCGTCCACCATTTGGCGATCTTGCCTTCGAGGGACTTGAGGACCTCTTCCTTGGTCGGCGTCTCGCCCGGCAGGGGCTGGATGATCAGCAGCGGGCGTTCGTCCCACTTCGGATGATAGATGCCGATGGCGGCGGCGTTGGCGACCTTCGGATGGCCGACCGCGATATTCTCGATGTCGATGGAGGAAATCCATTCGCCGCCGGACTTGATCACGTCCTTGGCACGGTCGGTGATCGTCATCGTGCCATACTCGTCGATATTGGCGACGTCGCCCGTATCGAAAAAGCCTTCGTCATCCAGCACGTCACCGCCGTCGCCCTTGAAATAGCCCGCCGCAATCGCTGCGCCGCGCACCAGGAGGCGTCCGGACATCTTGCCGTCGCGCGGCAACACGGTGCCGGCATCGTCAACGACCCGCAGTTCGACCCCGAATGGCGGGCGGCCCTGTTTCAGCTTCTGCGCCATGCGCGTATCGACGTCAGCGTCGATGAGGTGCGGTGGCAACGTGCCCAGCGTACCAAGCGGCGACGTCTCGGTCATCCCCCAGGCATGCACAACATCGACTTCAAATTCCTCTTCGAACGCGCGCAGGATCTTCTCGGGAATCGCTGATCCGCCGATGATCACCTTGTTAAGATAGGGCAGTTTCAGGTTGTTTTCCTGCAGGTAGTTCAGCAAAATCAGCCACACGGTCGGCACGGCCGCCGTGATCGTGACTTTCTCGGTATCAAGCAGTTCGTAGATCGAGGCGCCATCCATCTGCGCGCCCGGCATCACCATGTTGGCCCCGGTCGCCGGACAGCTGAGGGCCAGGCCCCAGGCATTCGCATGGAACATCGGCACGACCGGCAGCACGACGTCTTCCGACCCCATGCCCATGGCGTCCTTCGACATGGTCACCAGCGTGTGCAGCACGTTCGAGCGGTGCGAATAGAGCACGCCCTTCGGGTTGCCCGTCGTGCCGGACGTATAACAGAGGCCACAGGCGGTGGTTTCCGGGAAATCGCCCCAGCGCACGTCTGTCGACCGGCCGTTGATCCAGATATCGAACGGGACCGCACCCAGCGTATTCTCCGGCATCGTGTCGGCGTCCGCGAAAATCACGAACGTCTTCACCGTCAGGAGGTGGTCCTTGATCGCCTCGACAATCGGCAGGAAGGTCTTGTCGAAGATCAGCGCCTTGTCTTCGGCATGGTTGGCGATCCAGGCGATCTGCTCGGGGTGGAGGCGCGGGTTGATCGTGTGCAGGACAGCGCCTATGCCCATCGTGCCGTACCAGGCCGCCATATGGCGCTCGGAGTTCCAGCCGAGCGTCGCCACCCGGTCGCCCATGCCGATATTGATATCCTTCAGGGCAGTGGAGACCTGTTTGGACGCATCATAGAGGTCTGCGTAGGTCCAGCGCACGATATTGCCTTCGACACGGCGCGTGATGATTTCACGAGCGCTGTGCTGCATCTTCGCGTGTTCCAGGATCTTGTTTACCGTCAGCGGCCAGTCTTGCATGATGCCTTGCATCGATATCCTCCTCAGTGCCGCCATTCGGCAGCGTTTTTTCCTCGTTGAGGTCGGGTTTATTCGGGCTATTGCTGCAGCGCAAGGAACTAGGAGTGCGACCATGTTAAGATTTGCGTTACTTGGCGCGGTGCTGGCGACGCTGGCAGCCTGCGGAGACACATCCCGGCAGGCGAGTTCCGGCGACTCCCCGGCACCATCAGCATCGATGGCTGCGCCCGCGCTTCCTCTGCCAGCGTATTTCGATTGCGTGCGCGAGAACAAGGGCCTGCTCATCGCGGCCCATCGCGGCGGACCCGCGCCCGGTTTTCCGGAAAACACGCTGGAAACCCTGCAACACGGCTTTGCCAACGGGATCAACGTGTTCGAAATCGACGTGGCCGAAAGCCGCGACGGCGTCATGCTGCTGATGCACGACAACCGCCTCAACCGCACAACGACCGGAGACGGCTATGTTGCCGACACGGACTGGGCCGATCTCTCCGGTCTCCGCATGGTCGACAATGACGGCAAGCGGACCAATTTCTCGCCGCCCAAGCTGACCGACGTCCTGCTCTGGGCGAAACAATCCGGCGCCATCCTCGAACTCGACCGCAAGCCGACAACCAGTTTCCGCAATATCGCCGCTGCCGTGCATGCTGCAGGTGCGGACGATAATGTACTGCTGATTTCCTATTCAGACGCCGAAGCCGCCGAGATCGCCGCCGCCGATCCGAACCTGATGCTCACCGCCTCGGCCAAGGGCTCGCGCGACATTGGCCGGCTCGAAGACCTTGGCGTCGACCGCACACGCCTCATCGCCTGGACCGGAACGGGTTCGCCGGATACTGCCGCCTGGGCCCGCGATCTCCGGGAAGGCGTCGAACCCGCTTTCGGCACGCTCGGCCGCAAGGGCGAACGCCTCGACGACCAGTATTGGGCCGATGACGATGCCAGCGAATACCAGGATCTCGTCGATGCCGGCCTCGTCCTTCTCGCCACCGACGAGCCTTACCGCGTTGCCGCCGCGCTCACCTCCGACGACCTCGCGCGGGAAAAATGCGGGCGTTGACGAAAGTCTGATCCCGGCGTATTTGCGGCCCCGGTTTGAGACACCTGCCGCTCGCCGGGACAAAATCCCGAAGGTGAAGATCTCACAGGCGCCGCAAGGCGCCTGTACCAAACAGGATGCTGAACCTCTTCCAGCGGTCCTGCGGCAAGGCGAGCCCCCGCGTTGACGTGACCGCTTCTGGATGACGGTAAAGGATCTTTCTCATGTCACACTCCATCAATACGCGCGAACAGGCGAAAGCCCGTGCGCGCGAAATCCGCGCCGCGGAGACACTCGCCCGAACGCCCATCTCGCATTCTGCGGCGCTTGAACGCGTCGCCGCCGAACTCGGCTATCGCGACTGGAACACCGCCTCGGCGCGCCTCTCCAACCTGCCGGAAGTGCCCGTTCAGGTCGGCGACCGCGTCAGCGGCCTCTATCTCAAGAAACCGTTCGTCGGCGTGGTCGTTGCCGTGCGCGACATTGGCGGCGGCTCGGCCTTCGAGGTCACGCTGCACTTCGACGAGCCGGTCGATGTGGTCGAGTTTGAATCCTTCTCGGCCTTCCGCCAGCGGGTGAACGCGACGATCTCATCCGACGGCAGCTCATGGTCGAAAACGAGCGACGGTCACCCGCACATGCGGATCCTTTCCGTCGCGAACGGGATCGTCTGAGATGCCGGATACACCTAAAAACCGGCCAGCCTGCCTCGCGCCGACGATGGAAGCTGGCCGGGACTTTGTCATGCGCGGAATCGCAGGCGAGGTCGTGATGCTGAACATGTTGCGCCTGCGGGAGACGGCAGACTATTCTGGGGTGCCACATTTGGCACCGGCTGCACCCATCTCGGGGCGGGACGCGTATGACCGCTATATGGCGCACACATTACCCTTCCTGGAAGCCAGTGGTGGCCGTCTCGACGTCATCGCCGAAGGCGGGCGGTTCCTGATCGGACCTGCCGATGAGCGCTGGGATCTCGTTCTGCTCGTTCGCCAGAAGGATACGCAGACCTTTCTGGCCTTCGAACAGGATGAAGCCTATCTCGCCAGCATCGGACACAGGACGGCGGCGATTGAAGATTCCCGCCTGCTGCCACTGAACGTGATCGACCCTCAGGGATAGAGGCGCGTCGTCGTCCAGCCCTGACCTTCGCGGATATAGCGGAGCCGGTCGTGCATGCGGAAAGCCTGGTCCTGCCAGAACTCGATCTCGGTCGGCACGAGACGGAACCCGCCCCAGAATTCGGGGCGGGGAATGTCCGGCCCGTCGCCATAGACTTCCGAGACTTCGGCAATGCGCTGTTCGAACACGGCGCGGTCAGGCAATGGTCGTGACTGGTCAGACGCAATCGCGCTGATCCGGCTCTGGGCCGCACGCGAGGCAAAATAGGCGTCAGCCTCGGCATCGGACACGCGGGTGATATTGCCGCGGACACGCACCTGGCGGCGCAGGCTCTTCCAGTGCAGGCAAAGCGCAGCGCGGGGATTGTCCGCCAATTGCCGGCCCTTCTGGCTCTGCAAATTGGTGAAGAAGGAGAACCCGGCCTCGGAAATCTCCTTCAGCAGCACGATCCGCACGTCCGGCATGCCGTCTGTATCGACCGTGCCGAGCGACATCGCATTGGAATCATTGGGCTCCTTCGCCCGCGCTTCGGCCATCCAGTCCCGGAAAAAGGCGATCGGGTCCGGCACGACCGGAATCAGGGGGCGGTCACGCCCCGTGGCATAGTCTGCAGCGCTGGGAGACGGGGGTATGACAGGAGACACGATAGCTGGCCCTTTTTGCGGATTTGTTAGGCGTCTTGTTTTGATATAGGAGGCAGCGAGATTAAACGAGGGGTGCGGCCCAACATGTCACACAACACATTCGGTCATTTGTTCCGCGTCACCACCTGGGGCGAAAGCCACGGGCCAGCCCTTGGCTGTGTCATTGACGGCTGCCCTCCGGGACTGGCCCTGACCCCTGAATGGATTCAGGGCTTCCTCGACAAGCGCCGCCCCGGCACGTCGCGCTTCGTCACCCAGCGCCAGGAACCGGACGCCGTCAAAATCCTGTCAGGCGTGTTCGAGGATGACCGCACCGGCGGGCCGGTAACCACCGGCACCCCGATTTCCCTGATGATCGAGAACACCGACCAGCGCTCCAAGGACTATAGCGAAATCCGCGACAGCTATCGCCCCGGCCATGCCGACTTCTCTTATGACGCGAAATACGGCGTACGCGATTATCGCGGCGGCGGACGCTCCAGTGCGCGCGAGACAGCGGCCCGCGTCGCAGCCGGCGCCGTCGCACGCTGCGCAATTGGCGACGGCATCACCCTTCGCGGCGCCGTCGTGCAGATCGGCCCGCACGCCATTGATCGCGCAAAATGGAACTGGGATCAGACAGAAAAGAACCCGTTCTGGTGCCCCGACGCCGACATGGCCGCCCAATGGGAAACCTTCCTCGATGCCACCCGCAAGTCCGGCAGCTCAGCCGGCGCCATCGTCGAGGTCCATGCCAGCGGCGTCCCCGCCGGCTGGGGCGCGCCTGTCTATGGCAAACTCGACGCAGAACTCGCCGGCGCGATGATGAGCATCAATGCCGTCAAGGGCGTCGAGATCGGCGCAGGCTTTGCCGCCGCCGCCTTCAGCGGCGAACAGAATGCCGACGAGATGCGCGCCGGCAATGATGGTGTCCGCTTCCTCGCCAACAATAATGGCGGCGTCGCAGGCGGCATCTCGACCGGGCAGGACGTGGTGGTTCGCATCGCGATCAAACCGACCTCGTCCATCCTCAACGAAGTGAAATCCGTCACCCGCGATGGCGAGGACGTCGACGTGCGCACGGTCGGACGCCACGACCCATGTGTCGGCATTCGCGCCGTACCGGTCGCCGAGGCGATGATGGCCTGTGTCCTGGCCGACGCGAAACTGCGTCACCGGGGCCAGACCGGTCGCTAGGCCGGCTTGCGCCAGGTCGTGACCTTGGTGAGGAAGGCCAGCGTTTCGCGTTCGGCGGCGAGGCCCGCTGCGCTACAGGATGCCGCCATGTCCCATGACAGGTAGGTCTCGTAGTAGGGTTCGTGAAAACCGTGCGGGAAATATTCCAGCAGGCCGTCCATGTCCGGATAATCGCCGAACTGCGTACTGTCGGCGAGGATGAACAGGCCGCCCGGTTTCAGGACGCGCGCCACTTCCGCCAGCACCTGCTCGCGCACCTCCGGCGGCAATTCATGAAACAGGAACACCGACACGATCATGTCGAGACTGGCATCCGGAATCGGCATGGTCTCGGCGGCCTCATGCAGCACGCTCACCTGCGGCCAGCGCGCCAGCCGCTTGCGCGCCGCGTCGGTATAGCTCGGCGAAAGGTCGAGCCCGCTCGCCTGAAGGCGCGGGTACACGCTCATCACCCGCGACAGGAAACGGCCATTGCCGCAGGCCAGGTCAAGCAGGCTGACACGGCGCTGGTCGCGGCCTTTAAGTTCGCGTGAGATTTCGGCAAGCGCCGCCCGGCGCATCGCATCGGCCGTTCCCGTGAACAGCGCCTCGACTTGCGTGTCGTACAGTTCGGCGCTCTCGTCGGTGAACCAGCCGCCTGACTGGTAGTGGAAATTCTGGCGGTAATAATCCGGATACCGGTTGGAGCCTTCGGGCAGCGCCTCGCGGATTTCCGTCCCGTCGCGGGCCTGGCGCCGCCGGTCGACTTCGGCAACATCGGCGCGGAAGGCGCGGGCCGATTTCAGGGCATTGGGCAGGTCGCGCACGCGCACGTCATGCGGCGCAGGATACAGGCCCGCTTCCGCGTTCAACCGGTCCTGGATGAAGAGATCCATATAGGCCCCGCGCAGCGTCGCCATGTCCGGCGTGCCGCGTGTCGGCGCAAATTTCGGTTCGCCTGGACGATTGAAGCCGCCGGCGCTGCGGCGCGCCGCCGACATCTGCGCGCCATACCAGGCCGAGCGCAGGCCCTGTTCCGCAGCATAGCGGGCGCGGGCAGCGGTTTTGGAGGCGATGCTGAACAGTCCCATACGCGCAATATGGTGCGCTGCCGTTGGCCCGTCCAGCCTTCAGGTCCGGTTCAGGTTGGCCTTGCGATGCTGGCCTTTAGTCCGGCGGCATCGTGCCTGCCAAAAAGGAGACATGCGATGATGAAAATATCGCTTCTCGCCGGAGCCGCAGCCCTTTTGGCGCTGGCGGTTCCTGAAACAGCTGCGGCACAGGCGGGGTATGGGTATGCGCCGCAGGACACGGCGTGCGAACGCCAGCGCAGCGACGACAAGCTCGCGGGCGGCGTGGCGGGCGCCCTGATTGGCGGCCTGATCGGCGGCGCCATCGGCAACAATATTGACGGCGGTGACGACCAGTATCGCGGTCATCGCGGGTATCGCGGCCACGGTCGCGGATATGATCGCGGCTACAGGCGGAGCTATAATCGCGGGCATTCCCGCAGCAGCGACAATAGCGACCAGGTCGTTGTGGGCGCGTTGCTGGGCGCGCTTGTCGGCGGCATTGCCGGCAGCGAAATGGCCAGCAGCTCCAGCGCGAATTGCGGGTCTGCCGGGCCAACGCCCTACCAGCCTGCGAACAGGTACCAGGGCGGTTACGATCAGGGCGGCTCCATCCCGCGTACGACTGACGGCCTCTATGGCGGCCCGGAAGTGATGCAGCCGCGCTACCCGGCCACGCCACCCCCACCGCGCGCCTATCCGGCCTCGTCCGGCTACAATGATGGCTATTCTGATCAGGGCTATGACGACCAGCCCTATTACGGTGAACAGGCCTACAGCCAGGAAGAGTGCCGCATGATCTACCAGCGCGGCGAGCACGTGCTCGCCTGCCGGAACAGCCCCACTGAAACCTGGCGTGTCGTCAACGACCGCGCGCAGGATCAGGAACTCTACGGCTATTGAGCCCTGACCGCGTGAAACAGGCGTTCGGCATTGCCGTCGCCGCCTGAAATCGGGCTGGCTGTCCAGGCATGGATAGGCCAGCCTTTTTCTTTCATCCACAGGGCAAATGCCTCGGCGGCCCGTTCTGTGGCGGCGGCATCCGTGACCAGCCCGCCCTTGCCGACATGGGGGCGGCCGACCTGGAATTGCGGCTTGAACAGGCCGACAAAGTCTGCGCCCGGCGCGGCGAGGCTGAGCGGGACGTCCAGCAGTTTCTCAAGCCCGATGAAGCTGGCATCGCACACGAGCAGGCTCGGCGGCGCGGGCATCATGGCGGCGGTGAGGGTACGCGCGTCCTGGCCCTCCAGTAAGGTCACGCGAGGATTGCCGTGCAGGGAGGCGTGGAACTGCTCGCGGCCAACATCAATGGCAGTCACATGGGCCGCGCCAGCCCGCAGCAGCACATCCGTGAAGCCGCCGGTCGATGCGCCGATATCGAGACAGTGGCGCCCTGCCGGATCGACTCCGAAGGCCTCAAGCGCATGCGCGAGCTTCAGCCCGCCGCGTGAAACATAGGGGTGGGCGGGCTCAGCCGTGATCGCATCATCGGCCGAGATCATCTGCGACGGCTTGGCGACGGTGACGCCGTTCGCGGTGACCCGGCCTGCCTCAATGGCGGCACGGGCGCCTGCCCGGCTGTCAAAATGGCCAAGGAACACGAGGAGTTTATCGGCCCGGTCTTTCATTTAATGAAACTTCCCCTGCAATTCCTGCGTTGTGCCCTATAATAGTTTCGAGATCGACAGGAGACCGCCCATGCTTGACCGGATTGCCATCGGGCTCTTTGCCCTTTCCCTCGCTGCCTGCAGCCAGGAGGCCGCCCAGCCACAGGAACTGCCGGACGAACCATTGCCGACCGTCGCCGAGATGCCCGGACCGGCGGATGGCGTCTACCCTTCGATGATCCGGTCGACGGCGTCGATCATCGGCGGCGAAGGCACCGAGATCGGCACGGCCAATCTGCTCGGCGGACCCAACGGCATCCTGCTGCGCGTGGAAATTGCGCCCGGCGGCCTGGCACCGGGCTGGCACGGCCTGCACCTGCACATGGTGGGCGACTGTTCCGATATCGGCACGTTCAAGGCCTCCGGCGGTCATGTCGGCATGATCGACGGCGGCCATGGCCTGCTCAATCCGAATGGCCCCGAGGGCGGCGACATTCCGAACATCTGGGCAGGCGCGGATGGCGCGGCAGGCTATGAAGCGTTCACGACGCTGACGCAGATGTCGGACCTCACCGACGCCGACGGATCGGCGATCCTGATCCATGAAGGCGAAGACGATCACATGAGCCAGCCGATCGGCGGGGCTGGCGGGCGCGTGGCCTGCGGCGTGATCAGATAGGGCAGCTGGAAAGCCCGACATCCTCAGATAGGCGCCGCAGGATCGCCTCGCCCATGGCAGCATGGCGCGGCGTGTCCCGCCGGCCTGTTTCGAGCAGGATCACCCCGTAAAACACGGCCCAGCCCATCGCGCGTGAACAGGTCGCGCCTGACATGCCATAGGCCGCGACGGCCTCAGCGCGCGCCTGCGGATCCCCGAACAGCGACCAGATGGACGCCAGGTCCGTGGCCGCGTCACCGGCGCACATGTCGCCCCAGTCGATGAAGGCGGCGAGCTTGCCCTGATGGACCAGCACGTTGCGAGCATGGACATCGCCGGCAACCCAAGTCGGCTTCACATCCATCGGCGCGGTGAGCGCGTCGGACCAGGCCTGTTCAATGGCAGGCGTGATGGCATCCGTCTCCCGCTTCAGGATCGTCATGCGGCGCTCAATGTCGGCCTGCTTGCCGCTGAGCGGACAGTCGCGCACGGTATTCCGCGGCGCATCGGCGGGTGCAGGCTGGTGCACGGCCTTGAGGAAACGGGCGAGTGCGGGCGCCTCCGAGGAATCCGGCGGCGCGAGGTCGGCCGCCTCGCCTTCGATCCAGGGCAGGATGCTCCAGACGAAGGGATAGCCCGCGCCCGGCACGCCCGTGCGAAGCGGCGCCGGAATCGGCAGCGGCAGGCTGGGGGCAAGCCGGGGCAGCCATGCCTGCTCGTTCTTCAGCAAGGCTTCGGCAATCGCCCGGCGCGGCAGGCGCGCCAGAAGGTCGTCGCCGATCCGCAACATGACATTGTCCCAACCGGCATCGAGCAAACGAATCGGCAAGTCTGCCAGGTCGGCATGCTGGTCCCGCAGCAGCGCGCGCACCAGTTCGGGCGTCACATCGACTTCGGCCGGTGGGCTGGAAGACGCGTCGGCGCTCATTGTCTCGTCCTCTTGCGCTTGCTGGCGGACCGATACACGGTAGCGCCAACGAGCAAAAGACTTGGGAGGACACAAAGCATGGTCAAACTCACACGGCGCGGGGCACTCATGGGCGGCGGCGCACTTGCAGCGCTTTCTGCCTGCGGACAGAAAACCGTTGTCCCGGCCTTGGCGCCGACAACTGCGGCGACGCCGGCGACCGCCGCCCGCCTTGACGGAACAGCCATGGCAGCGGCGATTGCCGCAGGTGAAACCACGTCGATTGAGCAGGTCAGCGCCGCGATTGCGAGGGCACAGGCCGTCAACGGCCAGATCAACGCAATTGCGTCGGAGATCTATGATATCGCCCGCGCTGAAGCCGGCCATACAACGGCTGGGCATTTCAAGGGCGTACCGACCTTCATCAAGGACCTGCACAACTGGAATGGCGCGCCGACCTATTTTGGCAGCCGCGCCTTCAAGGGCTATATGCCCGGCAAGGACGATCCGCTGCCCGCGAAGTGGCGTGCCGAAGGCCTGGTCGTGCTCGGCAAGTCCACCTCGCCGGAAATGGGCCTGATGGCCTCGACCGAACCATTGGTGACGGGCGAAACACGCAATCCATGGGACACAACCCGTATTGTCGGCGGCTCTTCTGGCGGGTCCGCCGCACTGGTGGCGGCCCGTGTCGTGCCATTTGCCCATGCCAGCGATGGCGGCGGCTCGATCCGGATTCCGGCCAGCACCTGCGGCGTGTTCGGCCTCAAGCCCTCGCGCGGCCAGCTGCCTGCGCATGACGGCCCGAACGGCCCACCAGTGGATATCTCGGTGCAGCACGCCGTGACGATTTCGGTGCGCGACTCGGCGAACCTGTTCCGCGATACACAGACGAATGACCGCACGTATCCGCCGCTCAGTGCAGACCTCCAGCCCCTGCAGCGCCGCCTGAAGATCGGTTTCTCAACCGACGCCTTTGCCGGCACGCAAGTCGCACCTGAGACAAAAGCCGCGCTGGAAGACGTTGCGAATCTCTGCGCCGGGCTCGGGCATGAGATCGTCCCGTACACGCCGTCCTTCTCCGGACAGGAATTCCTCGACAAGTTCCTGCTCTACTGGGCCGCCGGTGCGGCTGATTTCGCCCAGCAGGCAAGCGCCTTCAGCGGCAAGCCGGTCGGACCGGACATCGTGGAGCCATGGACGCTGGGCCTGACAAATATGTTCATGGCCCGCAAGGACGAGATGGATGCAACCGTCGCCTGGCTCAAGGGGTTCGAATCCCAGTATGATTCCGGCTTCACTGATCAGGGCATTGATGTGCTGCTGACCCCGGTGACCGGCAGCCCTGCCGTGAAGCTCGGCGAACAGGCCCCGACAGTGGCCTATGACACACTGTACAACCGCGTCGTCACGTTTGCATCCTTCACGGCGCCAATGAACGTATCCGGCGCCGCGTCCATGAGCGTTCCTCTGTCTTGGTCGCCATCGGGCCTGCCTATCGGTTCGATGTTCTCGGGCAAGCGCGGTGACGACCAGCTCCTGTTCGAACTCGCGCTGGAACTGGAAGCGGCCCGGCCCTGGGCCGACAGGCTGCCGGGCGTTGTCGCCTCCTAGATGATTATCGAGCCCGGACCTGTAACCAGCGCCGATACGGACGATGTCCTTGGCATCGAGCCGTTCCTCTTCGGTTTCGGGTTCGCGGCCGATGGCGCAGCTACACCGCTGAAATGGGAAGACGTCCTGTCGGGCGACATCGCGAAATATGCGCGCGTCTGGCTGCACCTCAATCGCCTGTCGCGCCAGGCGCAGGGATGGCTGTATCGCAAGAGCGGGCTCGACAAACTGGCCACGCAGTCCCTGTTGCAGGAAGACACGCGGCCGCGATCATCGCGGCACGGGAACGGTTTCCTGATCAACCTGCGCGGTGTGAACCTCAACGCCGGCGAAGCGCTGGAAGACATGCTGGCTCTGCGTATGTGGGCCAGTGAAGGGATGTTGATCACGTTACGGTCAAAACCCATCCAGGCGACACGCGACGTCGAGGCGATGGTCAGGGCCGGTGAGGCACCCCATTCAACGGGCGGCCTCGTGGCCGCGCTGGCCAACGCATTGACCAACCGGATGGAACCGGAAATCGCGGCCTTCGACGAACAGGCAGACGGCTTCGAGGATGACGTCCTTGATCCGGATGTCCGCGCCGGCCGCGCCGAACTGGCCGAGTTCCGCCGCAAGGTGCTGGCCCTGCGCCGTTACATCATTCCCCAGCGCGAGGCATTGTCACAGCTCGTGCGCGAAGGCAGCGCGGCGGCGTTCTTCTCCGAGACGGACGTCCTCTACCTGCGGGAATCCGTCGACCGTGTAACTCGCGTTGCGGAAGACCTTGATGCCATACGGGAACGTTCGGTTGTCCTGCAGGAACAGATCATGGAAGAACGCTCCGACCTGATGAACCAGCGCCTGTTCGTCCTGTCGATCCTGTCAGCCGTCTTCCTGCCAATCAGCTTCGTGACGGGCCTGTTCGGCGTCAATATCCGCGGCATTCCCGGCGTGGACAGTCCGATGGCATTCGGCGTCCTGATTGTCTCGCTCGTGGTAGCGACGGGCATTATGCTCGGCGTCTTCCGCTGGCGCCGCTGGATCTGACAACGACTCCTTCCCCAGCGTCACGTGTTAACCATAACTTTCGGCCTGCCGCGAAAACGACGCAGTGCTTTCGTTATAATTCAATGATGTTGGCGTAGTTAAAGCTCGAAGTGGCGCTTACCTCAGCGACGCACGAACCTATATTGGCATAAACCAATCCCCGGGAAGACATATTCAGTGAACCGTTCTGTCGCCATCGCCACAAGCCTTCTCGTTGTTATTGTTGCCTATTTTGGTATTCGCAGTGTCATGCGCGGCAGCATCAGCTCACAGAGCGACGTCGTCGTGGCCGATACCGCGTCCAATACCCCCGAGGCGATTGTCGAAAATGTGTCCAGCTCAATGCACCTTGTCGTGCTTGAGGCCAAAGGCCGGACAGCGCCGGACAAGGCCGTCACGGTGAAGGCCGGAACAACCGGCACCGTGGTTGCGACGCCCGCGCGGGAAGGCAGTTTCGTGCGCAAGGACGCACTGCTTTGCGGCCTCGACGTCGAAGCCCGCAGTGCCCAGGTCAAGCAGGCCGAGGCCCAGCGCGATTCCGCGAAAATCGAATTCGACGCCGCGCAGTCGCTCGCCGCGAAAGGCCTGACCCCCGCCAACCGCGAAGCATCGGCGAAGGCAACATTGGATGCGGCCGAGGCGTCCGTGAATGCCGCGAAGGTTGAGCTGTCGAAAACCCAGATACGCGCACCGTTCGACGGCGTGTTCGAGACGCGGCTCGCCGAAGCCGGCGACTTCCTTGCGCCCGGCGCAGCCTGCGGCGTCATGGTCGACATGACACCGGTAATCGTCGCGGCCGAAGTATCCGAAGAATATGCCGGTCGCCTGAAACTCGGTATGGACGCAAAGGCGCAATTGGCCGGTGGCGAATCCTATCCCGCCCGCGTTCGCTACATTTCGCGTACCGCAAGTGAAGCGACGCGCACCTTCCTGGTCGAAGCCGAACTCGAAACGGGCGATGCGGTTGTCCCTGCCGGTGTTTCCGCTTCGCTGATCCTGCCTGTGGACACCGTGCCCGCCACATTGATTTCGCCGGCGCTGCTGACCTTGTCGGATGCTGGCGAGCTTGGCCTGCGCTATCTTGAGGCGGATGACACGGTACAGTTTGCGCCGGTCAGGGTCATCGACGAGGGCGTCGGTGGTGCCTGGGTGACCGGACTGCCAGACACGGCACGCGTCATCTCGATGGGGCAGGACTATCTCAGCGAAGGGGTGAAAGTGAAACCCGTTCCCGCTGGTGGAGCCGTACAATGAACAGTTTGATCGATGGCGCCATTGGCCGGGCCCGCATGGTGCTCGCCATTCTCGTGTGCGCGATCATTGCCGGCACGGTCACCTATATCGGCCTGCCCAAGGAAGCCGACCCCGACATCCAGATTCCCTTTGTCGGCATCACGGTGCCGCTTGCCGGCGTCACGCCTGAAGATGCCGAACGCCTCCTGGTCAAGCCGATCGAGCAGGAAATCCAGTCGCTCGAAGGCCTCAAGACCTTCAGCGGCTATGGCGCCGAAGGCGCCGGCCAGCTTGTACTGGAATTCGAGCTGACCTCCGATATCGACCAAGCGATACTTGACGTGAAAGACAAGGTGGACATGGCCAAGCGCTATTTCCCCGCCGACGCACGCGAACCGATCATTACTGAAGTCAACGCCGCGCAATTTCCGGTCATGGTGGTCAACCTGTATGGTGACGCGCCCGAGCGCGGCCTGAACGACATCGCCGAGGACCTGCAGGATCGCCTTGAACGGGACGCCGGCATCCTGGAGGCGCGTATCGTTGGCCGCCGCGAAGACGTGCTGGAAATCGTCATCGATCCGGTCAAGCTCGAGACCTACAATATTTCCTACCAGGAAATCTATCAGGTCGTTTCGGCGAACAACCAGCTCGTGCCAGCCGGCCAGATTGATACGGGCGAAGGCAGTTTTGCGGTCAAGGTCTCCGGCCTGATCCGCACGGCACAGGACGCATTGAGTCTGCCCATCCGGCGCACGGAAAACTCGGTCGTAACCCTTTCGGACGTGGCTGACGTACGCCGCACCTACAAGGATGCGACTGGCTATGCGACATTCAACGGCCAGCCCGCACTGCTGATCGAAGTGGTCAAGCGCACCGGGGCGAACATCCTCGACACGGCAAACTTCGTGCGCGACACAATCAAGGAACAGGAAAAGACCTGGCCTTCCACCGTGAAGGCACAGGTCACGTCCGATGCCTCTGAACTGATTGGCGAACAACTCGGCCAGCTGCAAAGCTCGATCGTCACGGCTGTGTTGCTGGTGATGATCATTTGCGTCGCCGCACTTGGCTGGCGCTCTGCCCTGCTCGTCGGCATTTCGGTGCCGGCCTCTTTCGTGATGGCCTTCCTGATCCTCGGCGCCTTTGGCTACACGATCAACATGATGGTCATGTTCGGCATGGTGATCGCCGTGGGTATCCTCGTCGATGGCGCGATTGTCGTGACGGAATATGCTGACCGGAAGATGGCGGAAGGGCTCAACCGCAAGGAAGCCTATGGCCTCGCCGGCAAACGCATGTTCTGGCCCGTCGTGGCGTCCAACGCCACAACACTCGCTGCCTTCGTGCCATTCCTGTTCTGGAATTCGATGCCCGGCAAGTTCATGGCCTACCTTCCCATCACGCTGATCTTCGTGCTGTCTGCCTCGCTCGTGATGGCGCTCATCTTCCTGCCCGTGCTCGGCTCCGTGATCGGCGCCCGCCCGAGCGGCACGAACGAAGACCTCGCGGCGCTCGCCGCCGACGCCGACCCCGGACAGGCCAAAGGCTGGCTCGGCGGCTATGTCCGGCTCATCAAGGGCCTGATCGCGCGCCCATTGATGGTAACGGCCGGCGCGATCGGTTCAGTGATCCTCATTTTCATGTGGTTCGGCGCGACACCGCACAAATCCGAACTCTTCCTCGATATCGAACCTGAGCAAGCCTATGTCTTCATCCAGGCACAGGGCAGCCTGTCGGCAGCGGAAGAAGCCGTCCTTGTCCGCCGCGCCGAAGCGGCCATCAGCCATGTCGACGGCATCGAAGACATTTCGACCCGGACAGGCAATTCAAATGAAGGCGGAATCCGCTTCGGCGGCGCATCGCCTCCGGTTGATACGATCGGCCAGATCCTGCTCGATCTGGCGACTGATGACGGTGTGCATGACGGGCGCGAGACGCTTGTCCATGTCCGCGAGTTGCTCGATGCTGTTCCCGGTCTCAGGTACCAGATACAGGCCCGCGAAAACGGTCCGCCTGCTGGCAAGGACGTGCAGATCGCACTCCTGGCGGAAGATGCCGCCGCCCTGAATGAGACCGCAGCGCTCCTGCGCACGAAGCTCGAAAGCATGAGCGAATTGCACGAGATTGACGATACACGTCCCCTCCCCGGTATCGAATACCAATTGGACGTGGATCGTTCGGAAGCCGGCAAGTTCGGCGTCGACATTTCGCAGGTCGGCGCAGCTGTTCAGCTGATCACCAACGGTATCCTTGTCGGTCGTTACCGGCCTGACGATGCGCCGGACGAAGTCGATATCCGCGTCCGCTTCCCGCAGAGCGACCGCAGCGCTACAGCGATCGACCAGCTTCGCATCGCGACGCCGGCTGGCAATGTGCCGCTGTCTCTGTTCGTCACGCGCGTTCCCGCGCCGCGTGTCAGCCAGATCGAACGCCGTGACGGCATGCGCGTCATCGATGTCCGCGCCAACGCGATCGAGCAAGGCGCGGGCGCCGCCATCGTCGCAGGCCTGAAGGACTGGATTGCGCTGCAGGATATTCCCGGATCTGTGGAAATCCGGTTCGAAGGCGCAGATGAAGATGCCGCCGATGCAGGCGCGTTCTTCGTGGGCGCCGCCTTGTCGGCCCTGTTCATGATGGCCGTCATCCTTCTGTGGGAGTTCAACAATTTCTGGCAGGTCCTGCTGACACTGACGGCCGTGATCATTTCGACCGCCGGCGTGCTGGTCGGCATCCAGCTGATGCTGCCTTATGTTTCGGTCCTGATGATCGGCACCGGGGTCGTCGCACTCGCCGGCATCGTGGTGAACAATAATATCGTCCTGATCGACACCTATAACCGCCTGCGCAGCGATGGGCGCTCGCCGGAATATGCCGCGGTCGCCACGGCCGCCCAGCGCATCCGCCCGATCCTTCTGACCACCGGCACGACGATCTGCGGCCTGCTACCGATGGTGTTCCAGCTGAACGTGGATTTTGCCCACGGCGCGATCAATTTCGGCAGCGCGTCATCGGAATGGTGGGTCCAGCTCGCCACAGCCGTTGTGTTCGGCCTCGCCTTCTCGACGATCATGATCCTGCTGGTGACACCGGTCTGGCTGCTGGTCCCGTACCGTGTAGGCCGTTGGGGCCGCCGCATGCGCGACCGGATCGTCGGGCGCAAACCCCGCGATGCCGTGCGCCTGTTGGACGACAATCCCGGCCAGGAAGATCGCGACCGGATTCTGCCTGCTGCGGAATAGGCAGACCTTGACGGCGCTCGGCCGGATATCTGTGCACAGCAGCCGCCATCTGGCGCAACGCGGTGCGGTGTGCTCGCCGGCACGTCAGGCAACCCCACGCCTTTCCGCTGGCATAGGCGATATCGGCGGAGATTTCTTGGAGGGTTATCTCACGGTCATGTCTCATGACTTTTTGCTGATTGCTTCGATCCTCGGGGGCGATGATCACCGCCCGTCGAATCCATATTTGAGGAGGATCGTGTGGTCGAGAACGTGCAGGCATGTCAGGGGCGCGGGATGAATTCGAAACTGCCGGGCGCATTCCTGAAGGAGACCAAATTGATCTCTTCTTCGTGGTCGCAACGCTGACTTGGTTGCCGATATTGCAATGCGCTGTCCGAGGCATAAGCCAACCATCACTCCCGTTTCCGGAGATTGTTATCATGCAGCCTGAGCTTTGTATAACGGACCTCCGGCAGGCTCCGCGCGTCAGATCAGACTCGGTCGACGGACCGCGCAGACGCGTTCAGACCAGCCAAATCTATCACTTGCGCCGCACCCTTCTGAAGCAATATGAGTTGCTGCTTCTCGAGTTTCCTAAGGATTTGATTGACGTAGACGCTCGTCACACCCACTGCATCTGCAAGGTCGATTTGCCTGATGGGTATCGGATTACTAAATGTGGTTCCAACTGGAGCCATGCGCTCGGACAAATAGGCCAGTAGCCAGGCTATTTTTTGAGGACCCTGTCGGCATCCGATATTTGTGAATGAACGGAAGACCCTTCCCAGCAATTGCGCTTTATGCAGCGCGACCGCCTCCTGCGCCGCAGGCATAGTACGCAACAATCGCTTAAAACTGTTCACCGACATCATGCAGACTTCGGTGTCCGACAAAACCTCCGTAGAGCAGGGGCTTTCATCATACTGGTCATCCAAAGGAAGGACGCAAGATCCCGCCATTTCAAACTCCATGACCTGGCGTCTGCCGGCTTGACTGGAGCGAGTATAGGCGACGACACCGCTTTCGATGAAATAAATCCGCCTCGTTGGGTGCCCCAACCGAGCAAGCTGTTCGCCACGACGCAAGCGCGTAACAATACCCTGACTTTTGATCAAACCATGAAGATCAGGGAAGCCTCCTGCCGGAAACTTTGCACAAATCTCCCCGCGGACCTCCACAGGTCCGTCGGCTATTCTTTCTTGTAACATGGTCCCCACCCTGTTTTCGAATTTCTGTCGAAACGGCTTAGTCAATATTTCTAATCGCCCTTACTCACTCTTACCTTCCTCAGGACGAGAAAAAGCGCACGTATTAGCCACGATCATTTGGAATAATTTTAACTTTATTAGTGTATATATTAACCTTGCTTTTACTCTGCTTTCAACATGTTTCTAACGTATTATTAATAAATTTTTCGGACTCCGCGAACGGCAGCGCGCCCCGCCGCAGCGTAACCCAATTCAGCAAACTATCTGAATATTTCCTCTTGCATGGCGCGTTAGCGAGCTTGATCGTTAACCAAACAAACCTGATGAATGATCTCAGAAAAAGTCGAAGGAAGCTGTGGGGGGATGGGCAGTATGCGATGCACTCTTCCGCCTTATTGTTTTACGCCAACGCTGGGTTTCAGTCAGAATCTGGTGGCGGCCGCTTTGATTGAATCCAGAGTTTGTCGGCGCCGAAATGATCCATCCAGGTCGTTCCGGCTTCCAGCCCGTCGATGTAGGGTCAATCCTGCCAAGGTCCCTGCGTCCACGAACCAATTTACATTCGCCCAGTCCCCACGAGGCGGATGTTGAGCGGTAGGCGGCGTCGGCATCCAAGTTATTTGGAAGATCTATTTCTGCACACCGAATTTTTCTGCGATGTCACTTCTCAGTCAGCAGGCCAAATGCGTCGCACATGGCGCAATCTTGCATTTCTAGTTTCCGGGCGTGCTGACCGAATAACTGAATATACCAAGCAGTGCCGCTGACTGCGCTGCTTCGAGGGCGATCTGCCTGTCTTTCGCCTCGCGCTCGGACGACGCTTCGACCTCGATCCGGCGATGTTCTGCTGCAAGAAGCCCCTCTGCTATAATGAGCTCTTCTCGCTTGGTCTCCTCGTCAGCCCTTCCGTCCAATGGAGACAACACCGCGCAATCATCGTTGAATGCGCGACCGCTCAGCCGCATGCGTTCGACGAGTGTTGCGTCTTCAGGGTCAATGACGCATTGCCTGCGGCGCGAGCCGGTGGCCTCGCCGAGCAGGACGTCCTCCTCGGCCATATCCCGCCCGGGGCTAGCCGGATCAATCTGCTGAATTTCTCCGCGTCTGCTCGATTGCACGGTTGAGATTTGTAGCAATCCCGAATGACTACGCTCTCCCATCGGAGCATCTCGCGCGACCTGCCCGATCCGTGCATCTGCGTTCTCGCCAGCCAGGGCCATCTCACCTATCTGCAAACCCAATGCGGCGAGCGCAACAAACATGGATTTCGAGAACCCCATTCAATCAAAGCCCGTCTGCGTTACTGAAATCGATGAGCCGCCAGATTGCGTCACCGCCAAACCCAAACCAACACCATTTTGCACATGGGCTAATGAATTCCCGAAACCGATCTGGGTCGCGATCGTCACATTATCGATACCGCCTTGCTGGATCGACGCAGCATTTTGGTCACCAACCTGCACGCCAATGGCGGCATTTTTGGAACCAGCCTGATCAATCCGAAGCATATTCTCGCCCCCGATCGACTCCTGGTAGACATAAACCAACTGGCCTCGTCCGGCCTGATCAACCCGGACAACATTTCCGCCAGACCCGCGTTGAACAAGAATCGATTGATTGCGGTCGGGTCGGCCAAGTAAAATGCGTTCTGGTGATGTATCAATTATAGAACTGTCACCATCTTCAGAACCGCTCACCTCGAGACCACCACCATAGAGAGGCGCATCAAGCAATACAGGCTCTGCAAGCGCTTGTTCTCCAAAGACTTCGGCAGCGGCCCGTTCCAGGCCAGAAACAGCCGGAACGAGCTGCCACGCGACAAGCATCGCTACAAACACCCGTCCTGAAGCCCCCCCCCACATCACGCTACTGGCTGACGGTTGCGGTAAGCATCGTGCCCATCTGGCTGATACCAGACAGCGCGCTATCGGCGAACTGATCGACCGTGGCAGAGTTGCTGGCGCCGTCCTGAAGCACTGTGGACAGAATATCCCCTAGTCCAGCACCGAGACCCGACTGGCTGACGAGCGCGGTGTTCAGAGAGCCGCCTTGCTGCGTGATCTCGGCTTCCGCCAGGTAGCCTGACTGTTCAACCTTCGCGAGACTGTTTTCCGCGGAGGCTTCCTGAATGATATCAACCCTGTTTCTGAAACCGGTATCCAGTTGATCAACGTCAACAGTGTTATCGGTACCCATCTGATTGACGTCCACACGGTTGAGAACACCATCAGTGTCGACCCGAACAGTTCCATCGATGCCATCTTCGACAACACTGGCGTTATTCAGGCTTCCGAATTGATTGACACGAATGAGCGGATCAAGACCATACGAAAACACAGTTGCGCTATTGTCCCACGAATCAGAGGCACCTACCGCGGCCGGCCCCACCCATGTTCCCTGTTTGATAATTACGCTGCCGCCGTTGTTTTCCTCAATAATCCTTGCGTTATTGCCTTCACCATTCTGTTCGATCCTGCCGATAGCAGAGACGCTCGCAAACCGCTGTGTAATGGCGGCAGTGTTGCCATCCCCGCGCTGACGAACGGACGCGGTTGCATCGTCCGACAGTTGTCGGATGGTAGAACTATTCTCAACTGACGTCGCATAGTCATGTATCTGGTTTACGAAGGCAACATCATTGTCTCGGCGCTGTTCGATCACGGACGAGTTTGCGTACTGACCATTGGCCATTCGCAGGCTGCCTTGTGACTGCCTGACAGTCGCTGTTGAATTGTTAGCGCTGGCGGCCACTCCACGAAGCTGTTCAATACTTGAATATCCTTCATTGTTGGTCGTCCCGCCGACCGCCTGGTTTACGTCTGCCGTGTTGCCACTACCGCGCTGGTTGATAATTGACGTATTGTTTCCGTCCAAGGCCGGCGCCTGTTGCGCCATGGCGGGCGCCGCAGCAATTGCGACGAACGATACGGCCGATAGAAAAAATCTCTTCATGGTACTCACCTTTCTGTTTTCCCGTGACTACTGATTGACGAGCGCCGTGTTGCCCGAGCCCAATTGTGTGACAACCGAATAGGCGTCGTCAGAGTTCTGGGTAACCTGCACATCATTGTTTGAGCCGCCGCCTTGGCTGACAAAGGAATATCCACCTGCGCCAGTCTGGGTCACACTAATTAGGCCGTCATTGCCGGACTGCTCGATCTCGGATTCATTGTCGACACTGTTCTGGCTCAGGGTGATTTCGTTGTCGAAGCCCGATTGTGTAATCAACGACAAATTGTCGTCACCAAACTGAATGGCTGAGATGCTCCCTGCCACTCCTGTCTGGGTGATCGTTGAGACATTAGTCAAACCGGTCTGGTTAGATGTCAGACCATTACTCGTTCCGTCCTGGGTCAGATTCGCCCAATTCGAACCGCCATCCTGAAAGCCGAAAATCGAATTGTTGGATCCCGAAGCCAATTGCGTGATAAACGCAGTGTTGGACGCGAGCGATTGACTGAATAACACAGAGTTACTAAATCCGTCCTGGTCCAGGGAAACAGAGTTATCATCATTGTTCTGATTGATGGTCGCCGTGTTGAAGCTGCCACCCTGGGAACCAAAAACACTGCTTCCGGTACCGATCTGAGTGATGAACGCAGACGAGTTGTCGGCAGATTGATCGAAACCGTCTGGCCCACTAACGCTGTTGGTGTCACCATCCTGAGAAACCGAAACTGAACTCTGTAGGCCGCGCTGTAGGATCGTGCTTGTGTTTCCACTTCCCGAGCCAACCTGGTCAACGGTAACTACTCCATAGACGCCCCTCTGCTCAACAACGGACATGTTCGCCGTACCGCTCTGGGTGATGTTGGCAGTATCCGAAGTACCCGATTGAAGCACATTGGATGTTTGCAGCGTGCCCGTCTGGCTGACCGTAGCGGCTTCTTCAAACCCTGACTGGTCAACACTCGATATGCTTTCGTCCGCCATCTGAGTTACTGCAGCAATTCCACCGGCTCCCGTCTGGAATACGACAGACTCGTTTGCCTCACCACTCTGCGTGACCAAAGCATCAGTAATCCCACCGCCGCTCTGGTTAATACCCGACGTATTCGCTATACCTAACTGTTCAGCTTCGGCCACGGCATTGTTGTTCGTCTGTACAATGCCCGACGTGTTCGCCGAGGCCGCCTGTCCGCCATTATTGTGCTGGGTGACAGTTGCTGTGTTCCCAATCCCTTGCTGTATAATCGTACTTTCATTGACGTTCGAGACCGTTGCCGCCGTGGCGGTATCTGTCTGAGTGACATCTGCAACGTTACCCTCAACCGATTGATCAATGTCGGATTGGGCATCCAGGCTGCCGGTCTGGTCGACCGTTGCTGTCTGGTTAAGGCCTTGCTGGACGATCAAGGAATCATCAGCCATTGCGGGAACCGCGAGCACAACTGCCAGAGCGGCGCCTATTAGAAGTTTGTTTCGCATTTCTTTTCTCCTGCGATCTTGCGAGCCCGTCACATGATAAGGCTTCTCTTGTCTCTCCCGCCGACCGTAGCCGACAGGTCTTGATGCGGAACGGTTCTCCCGCCCCATTTCAGTGGTCACGTCATTCTAGCTGCTCCAAGGCGGCAATCCGGACGCGATCTGCCCTAAGTTTCTTCCCTGAAATCAAAGAGGGTTCGCTGATTTCGTTAACAGGCGGCGGTGCTTCAGCCGTCGCAGGGATCAAGTATGGCAGGATCTTCTCAGTGCTTTGTGAAATGGTCTGCATCGGGACGGCACTGGTATGTGACGTAGGTACAATTGAGGAAGCCGGCGCTGCCACTCCAACGGGTCTGGCATTGGTATTTGCAGCAACCTTGTTGCGGGCTCGATCGCCGGATTTTGCGTTCGCCGCATTCGCGTAGGCCTGTTCCGTCAAAATAGAGCCGTCCCGGCTCGCACGGTACTTGTCGAGAATCTCGGCCCCAGCCATCTCGTCCCGAAAGCCCCAAACGCCAAGATCTGCCCCCTCGAGGATCAGTAGTTCAACGGCTTTTTCAGTCGCTTGGCGCAAGGCAAGAAGGTCGGGTTCGTTCGAAGTGATACCCATGTCCACTTCAAGGAGTTCCTGGAATGACACGAACTTGAAGACGTCCGAAGCCAATCCCACCGACGCAATTTTTTTCGAGGCAACAACTGAGGTAATAACCTCTCCCGTCTTCACGCTGACCGCGCGAAGATACACCGTGACCTTGTCTTCGCGATAATTGGTCGAAGCTCCGATCCCCAGAAAGCGCGCTCCAGCACCACCTGTCTTCGTGTTCGTATCATATCCAATGATGCCGCCTTCCAGAATGATCCCCGCAAAGAGCATCGGCGGAAGTGCATCCATATTGACCTCTTCCTCTCCCAGATACTGGCGCCGCATTTCGCGAATTATCTGCCGCTCCTTGAGAAGATTATCCAAGTTTTCCCGCTCGATAACGGTAAACCAGGATCGATTGCCAGCATCCTGGAGCGCCTTCAGCAAAACGGATGTCGATCCTTGCGTAACAGCTCTCGATAACGTCTGCACCCGGTCTGATGGCTTGAATTGACCTGTTTGATCCTCAAAACTGTAGACGGCCACCGCCGGGCGCTCCGCCGGAGGCGGCAAGGAGCGCAAGCTTGATTGCGTTGGCGTTTCCACTTCCGAGATTGCGGGCTGCTGGATCAAGCCCGGGTGGCCATCATGCGTGGTCGTGCAGGCGCCAAGGACGATCATGACGGCGACTGCAAATATTCCCTTTTTGAATGCGCGCACGGCTCAAAATACTCCCGACTGGCTGAAATCGAGATCACCGTTCGTCAACGCAGCTTCGCCGGTCACATCCGAAGACGTGGTTCCGGGATTGGGCATCTGGGACGTACTCAAAGGCTGAAGCAATGACATGCCGGCTGCTGCCGAACTCGTTGCCGACTGGTCGAGCAGTGGAATATCGATTTCAGTTATCGCACCCGTCGACGTATCCGTTATCGTCAACTGCACTGAATCCAGACCACGGACGAATGTTATTATTTGATCTCCAAACGTTATCGTGCCGCTGTCGCGTGGATTTTCACCAAAGATTGCGTCATTGACCTCTCCTGCGAGCGAAGACAGGAGCCGGCTTTGCAACTGGCGAAGAAACTGATCGACCTGACTGTTGCCCGTTTCGGAGCGCCTGGGATCTGTGTGATCGTTCTGCGCATTTGCGACCGCCAGCAAATGCGACGAGTTGAAACTGTCACCCCCAAAAGAAGGGTTGATCGGTTGGTAGACGATTTCTTGCGCCCCGGCGCCGACAAACGACCAGCCCGCCAGAACCAAGAAAGACACTGTGATGACATGCCTGCCCGACTTCATCCTGCGCTCCCCAAGGTGGGAATTTTTGTCCAGATCCAAACTACTCGGACCGGTCGTATCCCCACACAATACAATTAGTTTTGCTGATTAGCGCAGGGGCGTCAAAGTACTGGGACCAAGCAACGCTTAATAAAGTTGTCCTTTTATAAGATTTTTGACTTCCAAAACGAACTGAACCGAATCGGGATTAGCCGAAGGTTCATCTTTTTCCCTATTCAGGGTCTATCCAGCTGCCTTGCGCTTGCAGTGTATTGGATTTCGGATCGAAGGCGACGATGTTGACGCCGACAGTGCCGATCCGATCATTCGGTCCGAAGCTCAGAGGCGCATTCATGCCGCCATCAAAATTTTTCAACCCTTCGAGCGATGTCGTTAAGCTGGCGCGCGTGACCCCCCGGCCCGCCCGCATGAAACCTTCAATCATCACAACCGCCGCTGACCATGCTTCCGCTTGCGCAATTGGGTTCGCTGAGTTTGCAGGCACATGTGCCCGGGTCTTTGCAAACGACGACTGCGCCTGACTGGAAATCCGATCAAGGGAGCCGGGCAAGGCGACACGTGTCTCGGCCGGAAATCTCCTTCGTGTCTCGTTATCGACGCGCGCCAGAACAGCCTGCGGCACCAGAAGCTTGTCATATGTCCCCGCCAGCGAAGCGCAGGACGGATCGCTCAGCAAAGCGATCTTGCCGCGCTCTTTCCGGCAGGGGTCGGCGAGCCGAACGGCTTGCCACTCCCGGATCGCGAAGAGGCGCAGACCAGCTTCCTGTTCCGATATACCGGGCGCCAGTCGAAAAGCCTGTGGCGCAATGTTGTTGTCGCCATGCACACCAACAATCGGAAGGTCTTGATTGGGCTGACCTGGTGGGAACAGAGCCGCAAATACATCGACGGGCGCTGGATCATCCATGCGCGCCGTTACCAGCTCCAGCTGGCGACCATGCACCCCACCAGCAGCGTTGAGATCGGCAAACAGAGCTTCGATGATCTTGCGCTGCGCTTTGGCTTCGCCTGGACTACGCTCTTGTGTGCTCGTCGTAAGAAGGATGCGGATCGTGTTGTCGTCAATTCCAGGGGCCTGCATGTCGGCTAACCGCGCGAGGAAGGCCCAGAGATCGGCTGTGTCACGTTCTGTGAGTTTGAATCTCGGCATCGCCTGATCAAGCGAGCTGCCTCCGGAGTCCACTCCTGTGCGTACTGCTCTCGCAAACTTTTCGCGCGTGTAGGCGGGCCGCGTACGGCCTGACTGGCCGGCCACATCGTAGGGCCGCGTCAGAACATCCCGCGAAAGGTTGCTCGGAACGACGCCGCGTTCGGAGTTGCCGCCCCCTTTCTCTCCATGACAACTGGCGCAGGGAAAACTCTGAGCTGACAGGTCTACATCCATATCAGCAATCCGGGCGGCTGCGCGCTCCAGCGCAGACCCGCGTTCCCCGAAATATATTGCCTTCCCCCGCGCCTCCTCGACCGAGAGTTGTGCATGAGATGTATTTGCAAGCCCCGCGGTCACGAAGGCGCAAGCCAGCATCCGGAATCTACTCGAAATTGTCATCTGCGATGTCAGTTATCTGAGCGGCCAAAACAGTTTCACTCAAATGGGCCGGGATCTTGCGCCAGCGCGCTGTGCGCGTGTTGCCGACCAGCAACGCCGTAAGATGCGCTTCTCTTTCGAACACCTGCCCCATACGCTTACTAACCATTTCAACAGACGCAGTGTCGCCGGTGAGCCACAACCAACCATCGCCAGCCTTGAATCTCTTGCGATACTTTGTCAGCACTGCCGGCGTATCATTCTCAGGGTCCACGGTGATGGTCACAAACACGATATCCTGCCCAAGCCGACTGCCAAGACGCGCCTGCACCCTTTGCAAAGACGCGTTGATCAACGGGCAGGCTTCCTCGCAATTCGTGAAAATGAAACTGATCACGACTGTCTTGCCTTCCATAACGTCCGAATAGAACCGCACATTCTGCCCATCATGGGTCTTCAGCACCGTATCGGTAAAATAGGCTCGCGCCTTAGCCTGTTCTTTTGACTCAGTAATCGTCCGTGTCTCTACATTTGAGGCGCCGGCGTCATGTTTGCCGCCGTGAGCGGAGGCCGGAGCACCCGCCAGAGCCATTACAAAAACACCAAATGCAGCAAGTGATCTCATCGCGAACCTCCATTCTTCTCTGCTGGATCACCAGCGTGGTCATGCCCAGGGGCATCGTCCTTGCACGTCCCGCGCATGGCCAGATAATCATGCACACGGCTTTCCACGAAGTCCGGATCGGGCAATCCAAAGACACGGACAAAATGCCCTGAACGAGCATCGCCTATGAGGATCATGGGTGCATGATCCTCCGGATTGGTGGAATACGCGTCCAAGCCGGTCAACGCAGAATCCATGGTCGCCTTCTCACCTGTGAGGAAAGTCCAGTCAGCACGGTGGCGAGTGGCGAATGCCGCAAGTCGCTTGGGTGTATCGGTATTGGAATCTATGCTCATCGATACAAAGACGAGCTCACTGTCAGGAACGTCCCTCAATCGCTTGCGAGCCTCTCCCAAAAGGGACGTTGTAACCGGGCATATCGTCTGGCAGCTGGTAAATATGAAATCGACCACCACGATCCGGTCACCCACCACATCCGATGCAAGCCGCCGCGCCTTGTTGTTCTGATCCAGCATTGGAGCGTCGCTCAGCTTAACACGCGCGGAGACCATATCATGTGACGTATCGGGCGCTTCCATTGCGGCCCGATGAGCTGCATGAGGATCGCTATCGGCGCGGGCAACCTGTGTTTCGGCGCTGCAGCTCGCCGTCGCCAGAAGCGACAGCAGGGCCATCACGACCCCCGTCAGCGTGGCTGTCTGGTTCAGACGATTCATTGACTAGTCCTCGGCGCAAGCACCTCATCGCGAGCGATGACGGTCAGAAATGGAAGCTTGGCGTATGTCAGACCCAGCGCATCAACCGCCGGATAGATATAGTGGGCGCCATCATGCAGAGGGGTGAAGTTGACCTCATAGGTGCCATTCCCGACAGATTTTACAGTCTGCTCAGTGCGATCCTGGCCAGGCGCACGATAGGTCAGGACACGAACGTCTTCGCGATTGGCCGGCGCTCCCGAACGGGCTGTATCGGTCAACTTGAACCGGACAGTCGTCTGCTCGCCAGTGCGAACGATCGATCCTGAGCGCGTCTCGAATGCAATCCGCAACGGAGCTTCGTCGACTTCAATGAGCGGGTTTTTCTCCGCCGAGAACCTGAAACACTCGATCATCTGGGGAGAATCCATTGTCAGGATGGTCTTGAAATCCCCCGAAGCGGGGATTTTAACGGCGGAGACGTACTCACCGGGTGAGACTTCCTTGATGGTGCGGTCAGCGACAAGTGCGGACAGCGGCCTGTGCCCATAATTGCGGAAGCTGCCCATCGGAGCGTTCATCCCTTCCATATAGTAGTAGACTGTCGCGTCCCCAGGGCTCACGGCCAGCGTGGCGGCCTCCGTAACGGCAGTCGCAAATAGGTTCGAAGGCAGCAGGCGCGGGGCATCAGAAGGCGGCCGCTCACCCGCCTCGAATCCCGTTACGGCTGGAATGTTCCTGCCTCCGACTTCAGACAGTTTTATCATTGAAATGCGAGTTGATTCCAACGCGCGCACGAAGGCATAATTCCGTGAAAACGACACTTGGAACGGGCGTCCTGGAACTGTAAACTCGTGGGCAGTCTGCATGGTCGCTGTGTCGAACACAATCAGCTTGTCTTCAGATGGATTGACAATGAAACCATATCGTCCACCGGGCATTATACGAAGCGGGCCGAGACCAACGCCGAGATCCAGGGAGGCCCGAACCTTGCCACTGGGCGCTTCAATCGCGTGAACTTTCCCCGTTTCTCCGTCTGCGACAAGGAGGACCTCGGACAAGTCAGACCATGCGAGAGAAATCGGAGCGCCATCGAAGGATATATCGCGTATCTTTTTCAGTGATCTGATGTCAATCACGCTGACAGAGGACGAATCCCGATTGGATACGAATGCAAAACGACTGTCCTTTGAGAAGGCTATCTCGTGATGACCCTCGCCAGTCTCGATTTCCGCAACATTCTTTTCCGTCACGGTATCCAGAACGGTCACACCGGATTTTGTTCCGACCCGTCCGATCCAGGCGTACCTGCCATCCGGTTGCACGGCGATCCTGTTTGGCTTGTCTCCAACCTTGACCGTCGACGTCAGCCGGAAAGCATCAAGATCCAATACGCTGACCGCGTCGGCTGCCGGCATGACGATGAATACTTTCTTCTGATCTAGTGTTGGCGCCCAATCCTCGCCACGCGCAGGAAGGATCACCTGCGTCAGAAGTTTCGTGATCCCCTTGATGCCCACAATTGGATCAATCACAGCGATCGTAGGATCCTCATTCAACACGACCAGATAGTAGGAATTCAGATCGATCATAGGCCGAACACCAACATATCCGGACAGATACGTGCCAGCAGCAGCCCGGCAGGAGTCCCGGGTTAATTCCTCGCCGACTGGCTGGGGGTCAATCCAGGCAGCCGGATAAAGCCCGGAGACGGGCTTGCCCGATTGCGAGTTCGTGATCTGCAGGGACAAACGCGCGATCTCACCTGCCTTGATCGGCTCCCCCGGACGTCCGATCGGTGAAACGGCAAACGCTATTCTGAGGCCTTCTCGCTCTATAACCTGAGCACCGGCCTCAGGCACGGGTGCCTTCGTTTTTCCGCAACCCGCAAGCCCGGACGCAAGGACCAGTCCGACGACCGCCATTGCGCCATACATCCCTTTCAAAGGGCGTCCATTACGTATCGATGATACCTGCCAGGCCATCTTGTCCCCACTTTTTTACTTGTGATGCGAGGAGGCCACCTGCCAGACGACCTCCCCAACACTCGGCTTAATTTGGAGGAGGCACAGCCCCCTCCTCGACCCGAACGATCCCCCACAGACCGTTCGAATTTCCAAACGACGCAAGATCCCGGTAGAGATAGTCCCCACGAACCGAGAATGGCCCGCCCGCCTGTGTCAGAATATTATAGGACATCGGCGGAAGTATCAGATCCTGAGACGATCTGAACGGGTGCGTAGGCGACCATTCCATCACATCCGATGCCATCCCGACAGAGGCGAAGGGTTCATAGGCCCAATTGTGCCCGAAGATGCCGAGTGTCGTGCTGCGAGCATATCCGGCAGGTGCAGCCACACGGAACCGCATCTGCTGACCAGGCTCGGCGAGATAAACAGGTGTCTGTGGGTCTCCATTTACCCGCGAGTTCGAGTAAGCCTCTCGCATGTTGGCGATCGCCCCTAGTCCGAGACCATGGCCGCCGCCATTGCCCCAATCCGTTCCTGCAGCATAGCGATAGCGGAACCAAAGTGGCTCTGTGGTAAAGTTGATGGCCGCTGCGCCTGCGTCATGCGCGTCTTCAGGCACCCCAAAGCCTTCTCCGGCAATATTTTCAACAGGCACGCCACTTTGGTAGCGAAGATTTACGGCCTTCTGAATCACCATCGAGAAATCCCGGAATGTATCTCCATTGGGAAGCGTGACTGTTGCCTGGGCTGTTGTGCCGGGATCCGTCACGAAGGTGGAGCCTTGCGGCAGAATTGTAAGTGAACCAAACAATCCCTTCTGGCCTTGTTTTATGAGATCTGCCGGCTGGAGGTTAACGCCGCCATACTCAACAGGCCTAGCGATCAGATTGAACTGGTTGCCCCAGAGACCACCATACGCGCCCGATCCGCTTCCGCCTGTACGAGGCTCCAATTCCAGATCACCCGCATAGAAACGGTATGTTCTTTCACCACCTGGGGCGACAGTCTGGATGGGGTTGATGCCTACGTTCACACCGTCATCCCTGGTAATGTCGTACTCCAGCTTCTGTGTGTGCAAACCGATATGGCTGGAGGCGCGGATCAGGTTGTTGTTGAATGTCGTAACCCCCTGCGGGCCATTACGATCACGGATTACCGTGAAGTGCTGGGTCACAAAGGAGGCGAGGTCCGGTGTCGTCTCAGGCAACCGGTTACGCAACGTTATCTCGACACAGCTGCCTGCATTTGCTCGCAGATTGAGCGGTTCGAAATTATACGAGTTCCGCAGCTTCACTGGGCACTGCAAGTTGCGAATTCCACCACGGCTCTCGCGGCAATTGACGCGATCAAGCGGCGTAACGATGTCTTTGAGAAGATCGTCAGTAGGCACGTAAACCAGCGCCGTTGGATCATGCAGAGGACCGCGCTCTCCGTTCGAAAGCCGGAAACCCTTCTTGTTGTATCTCAGGGTTCCTCCTTCTGGATCGAGCGGCCCACCAACGTGCATCGTGCCCGATGAATCGGTTGGTATAATCGTCGTACTGAAGTTGGTCTTGATGACCTGGTTCACAGCTACGGCTGTTACATCATAGGACTCAACGGGTGCCGTGATGGGACAGACGCCGTTGAACTCCAAACGATTGGTGATCGCCAAGGTGCTCGTGCGGGGATTGTTGGGCAGCTGTGCAAGATTTACAGGAGCGGTATCATATGAGCGCACCACCCCCCACGTCCCGGTCCATAGGCCTTCTTGCGAACCGTCCCACGCATAAAGGTAATCGGATACTGGCCTCACATCATCGATATCGCCAAAGATGTTCGTCGAAAAGGTAGCCTTTTCTGACAGGGCAACTTGCATAGCGTTCAGCCACCCGGAATCAGGGCTCTCACCCCATCCGCCGCCACCGCTGAGCCACTTGACCCCGTGTACCGTCGCAGCGTGCTCATGCTCATGAGCGCCGCCCTGAACCTTGATGCGGACAATGTCGCCTGCATTGGTTCGCATTACAGGCGTGAAGGGGTCACCATTGCGCAGCCCTTTCGTCAGGGCTGGATAGGGCGTGTTGCCGAGAATGGTATTGAACGGCGCCATCGCCCGGTCTGTGCGAGTTTGAAGCGCAAATGACAGATCACCACCCAGTCCATCTGCCTGCATTCCTGGCTTGCCGTCAGGTCCGAGTTTGTCTGGGTCATAGACGCGGTATCCAACCGGCTCATTTCTATAATTGAGAACGAACGTGCCAATATCAGCAGCCGACACCGCTTCCGGGCAAGGTCGCGGCGCTCCACCAGGACACGTCGCTGATAGCACTGCCGCATCCGGGAAGGTCGTTGCCTGGCGCACCGAGGGGTTCAGTGCATACCGGAAGGAGTCGTCGGTCGGCGGCGCAGGATTGCCGCTGGCATCAACCCCGACATAGGCATTTGCATTGTAGGCATGGGCGAAATCCTGAGCTTCGACATAGAATTCGCGGAACGAATCGTCGGTCCCGTCACCGTTCAGATCGCCGGCAAGAATGATTGCCTGCCAGGAGGTCGGCCCTCCATCATGGCGCGTGTAAAACGGTTCGCCGGTCTCGTTGTGCTTCCATGTCGAGCCCGCCGGATTGATCAGCAAAGTGGCGTATAGCCCCACCTGCTGGTGCGTCGATGGACCGAAGTGATCGTGCGTAAAGGTGATGCCAAGACCGCGATCGAACCCGGCAGTATTATGCAGTGGATCAACGAACCAGGACTGAACATTGGTTCGAGCACCCAAGTATTTGCCATCCGGTCCTGCGCCGAAATACGGGTGCGGCGCGGCTTCAAGTAGGTCTTCACCTGTGGCTTCCTCCAACGTGAAGCGGTTGATGGCCTCAATCCGTGCCTGCACAGTCTCTGCGCCGAGCGTACCGTCTTCATAATTCCAGCCATTGGCCGATCCATCTGCCGCGACCAGGTCCCATTTAGGGAGATGAATATGCTGGCCGATCACATCTGTAGGTGTCGTCACCTGGTAATCATCTACCAGATAGAATTCCGGCACCAAATTGGTCTGATAGTAATTTGCGCAATCATATGAATTCAGGCGGAACACGAAGGGCTCGGGAGGACGTGTCTTGTTGATAGTCGGCTCCACATCGTCCCAGAGCGTCAGAATGCGTTGCTGCGGGAAGTGGTCACCTGCCTTGTTGAACACAACGTCCAACTGAATATTAGCCGCTTTGTACACCCGCGGACTGTCGACGCCGTACTCGATTGTAAAATTGTTATCTAGGCCTCCCGGCGTACCCGACAGGAACTGACCAGTTGTGCCTGTATTAAGCAGATCTCCCTGATCATCCTGGCAGGGCTCAAAGAACGGAGAGCCCTGGCGCGGCAAGCCACCGTTCGAAATGAACGTTGCTGCCGATTCATTGCCAGACATATCAATGCGGCTCGTCGGATGCGCGCGGGTCGCATGGAAAGACATCGCAGCACGTTCGACATCATTGCCATACTCGCTGATGTAGACTGCTTTGGCCTTATCGATGTGCTTCTCGAAGCTAAAACGCGACTGGACCTGTGTGACCAAACCGCCAACAGAAAAGCCATCAAGCCAATGTCGCGGCAGGCCGCCGTCCCAACCGCCTTCAGTCAAATCCGAAGGGTTCTGTGCCATATCTAGAGGGGGCGTTGGTGCCCGCTGGCCGACGCCACCTTCTATGCCTCCGATCCAGAATGGGTAGCCGGGATTCTTCAATCCCGTCGGATTGAGCTGGAATTCGGGATTGCTCGCATCAAGCGATGCAAGCACAGGGCGCGTATCTATCAGCGCAACATCCGTGTCGGTCCGATCAATGACGGCCTGGCTCGATTCCGGAATGGAATCGCCATTCTTGTCGAGCGCCGCAACGAAGACCCGGCCCGGAAGGGGAGCCATCGCCTTGCCCGGTAGCGGAACAATTGCAGGAATGGGCACGCCAGCAATAATTTCCCCATCAGGAAGAGCCCGTGCTCCAGATGCAGGCTTGGCTTGCTCAAGCGCGAAAGCGGAAGTGTGGTAGCCATCAGTGCCATTGGACGCATCCAGAACCGTTCCGGTCTCAAGCACATCATGATTGCGCCATAGCGCCCACATGCCCTGTGCGAAATGCGGATAGAAGTGGCAATGAAAGATTGCATCGCCCGCGGTCTTGTTGCGGTTCCCGGAACCACCAAATGCGATCTCATATGTGTAGGCGGCACCAGGGCCAATTGCTTGCGCATCCACATAGTTTGAATTTTCATCATCCGGATTTGCCAGCCACTGATGGTTGTGCAGGTGGAACACATGCGCTTCCTTTGGCCCGGCATGAAGGTTGCGGAATTTCACAAAATCATTTGTATAGGAATGATATACATTGCTCGGATCATCTGGATACTTGGCATAGGTCGCCCGAATGGACGCATCGCGCTCACAATAGGGATCACCGGGCTGCGGCGTACAGAATTCGAGTCCAGCATTGGCTGGAATATCGACCAGCATGGACGGATCGCCCACACTGAATGAAGAGAGGAAGAATTCCTCGTAGGCGCAACTCAGGCAGTCATGCATGGGGCCTACACCCAATCGGTTCGCGATCACTTCGGCACCGACACCGGCAGATGCCTGATTGATCATGAAATTGTCACCGACGCCGTGCAGTGTATGCGAGAATACTGGATCTTCGAACCAGCCCGGAAATGCCTGCTTCGATACCGTTTCATCATTGAATATCGTTACGTATTCGCGGAAAGCCTCAGTTCGGTTTGGCAAGGCCGGATTGCGCTTGCCCTGAGATTCAAGCGGATAGGTCGATGCCGGAAAGCTACCATCCGGGTTTGGTCCTACAATCATTGCAGTCAGATCCGAGTGGACGAGCTCGAGCTCCCCACTGGTAGTCTGCAGCATATTCAGAATTGGCTTGCCTGCCTTACCCTCCGCGATCCAGGGCTGACGGCTTGGATAGACTGCTTCATAATTGACGATTGGGTGGCCCGTTGCGGTGGTGCCCGTTGTGGCAAGCCGCAAATCTTCTTCGCTTACCTGGCTGCGATAGAATTTTGCGCCAGCCGGCTCCACTGCGACGGCGCCGAACAGGCCGGAGCCAAGCGTGCCACCGGTCCCTTCCCCGCCAAATGTTGCCGCATTCGACACGATCAAGTGAGATCCCTCGTCTGCCGCATACAGCGTATAGGTGCGCGACTCGCCGGGCGCTGCCATGCTATTTGCGTTCTGCCCGACAAAGCTTGATACATCGTCGACCGAATTTACTGCATTCATCCCGACGGGTGAGAAGCCGACAGTGCGCTCCGCCACCTGGTCATTGATCGTGAGAATCGAAGGAACCGCATTGTTGGGGTTCGCTGTGCCATCCAGCAAATTCGAGAAATTGACTTTGAGGCAATCGCCTGTGCGCACCCTGAGAACGAGCGGCCGTGGACGCTTGTCTGGCCGCAGTTCGACCTGGCCTGGGACGAGGACGCCGCCTGTCGCTTCAGTTTTTCCGCTGGATTTGTCGACGACATCGGCACGCAGAGCGTACACCATGCCGTTGACGTTTTGAGCGCCCATGCGATTGAACATCAGGGGCTGATCCAACACGACCACATCAGCGGTCACCGTCCGCGCACACGTCGCCTGCGCATGGGCGGCAATGGAAATGGTTGTCGAAACCAAAGCAATGGATGTCAGTCTGAGAAGTGATAGCATTTTCGTCCCCTTCCCAAGGCATGCGCCTCGAGGTGCCATGAGCTCAGATCGCCTCGCATCTGAACTTTTGCGAATCCAAAATAGGATATTGCCAACAGTCTAAGGTGACAGGCGAAAGGCGGTCCATTGAGTACGGGGGCGTCGGAAATTGAAAAGTATCAATATTCAAATATTTGGCCAGCAGTGCTGTTTTCCAATCGGCGCACTGGGCCACCCTGATCACTCACCGTCATCCTCATAAGGTGTGCCAGGGCGCGGAGCGTAGATCAATCGCGCCATCAGGCCCGCCCCGGTCTCTTCGGAATCCATCCGCACAAGTGTCGGCAATTCACTGGACGTCCAATCGGTTGACCAGCCCTGAGCTCCTTCAATCTGCGTTCTGCCGAAATAGGAAAAGCCAATGTGTGAATGGCAGGATTGGAGAATTCGGGAGTCGCTAGGGCCGAAAGAAAGGCTGTCTGCAGGATCCAACCCTGTCCATCGCAGAGTCAAGTCAAACGCACCCGGGCATCGCTCCGATGGCACCACGGTCAGCACAATAGCTGCTATTCCAACGCCATGTGGTCCCGGTACATTCTCTGAAACAAACTCGACACTGCGGGGTGTCCCGGAGAACAAAGTCCGGTCATCAAGGTCGTAAATGTTGTTTGGTAGTGAGCCGGATATCCACGATTCCAGCTGCCGGGTAGAGCGCGCCTCCTCTGCGCCAGTGGCAACTGCGTCTGATCGCGCCCATATCCGTGTGCTCGTTGCGAGCGCGCCTGAAACTGACACCGTGACAAGCGCTGTCAGTGTCAATCCAACCATGGTCTCGATAAGCGTAAAGCCGCCTTCCCTACTCATGGCGTAACCGAGGTAATTTCATCATGCCAGCGGACCGTTGCGATTCGAACATCCGGTATGCCCGGCACCTGAACCGTTGCCGTCAGCCGCGTCAGTCTTTCGTTGAGTTCAACAGCCTCAACTCTCCAGCTTATATTATCACCCACTGTCCCGGACCAATCGCTCGAATCCAATGCCCCAGTTTCCGCCCGCAGCAAAACATCTCGCGCCAGCACTGTTGCTGTCGCCGTGGATTGGGCGCGCATATTTGCGCGGACACTGCCGGAATGAGATTGCAGCAGCGCAACTGCGGACAAGCTGAAGATCGTGAATGCGACCAGTGTCTCCACCAAGCTAAAGCCAGAATCATTCACGGCAAGGCCTCCATCGTCTCGATGTGGCTGGTTAGCCAATCCACCTTTACGACGATCTCGATTCGAGGAGATGTCAGCCGGACCTGCCCGCCGCTTGATGCGCCACTTGGATAGAAGGCAATACGCCCTGGTCCCACCGATTCCGCCGATGCGAGTTCGACATGAAATGGCTCGGGAACGTAGAGTGATTCACCTGACTCAGCGGTCAGCGTGCGCGCAGCGACGTCGAAAACAAGCGCGCGGGGGCGCCCGTCGCGGTCTGCGCTGTAGCGCGCTTCGCTGGCGAGGGTCGTGATCTCTCGCGCTATTCTGCGAGCCTCGAAATTGCTTCCGCTGCGGATGAGGGTCGTCGCAGCGACGCTCATCCCAAGCGCCACGATTACCATTGCAACCAACATTTCGATCAATGTGAAACCAGATGAAGCATCGTTACGCATTTTAGCTACCTCACGCCGCCAAATCGTTGACGCTCATGATCGCAGTCAACAATGTCAGCACGACAGCGCCAATCATCACGCCCAGAACGAGTGTAAGAACAGGCGCCGCCAGCGCCGTCATCCGATCAACCCTCCGGCGGCTGCGTTCTTCAAGCACGCCTGCAGCCTGCATCAGCTGAGCCGGAAGCTCGCCTGACCGCTCTCCGACTGCAGCCAGTTGCGCTACAATGGGAGGTATGAGTTCATTTTCCAGCAATGTTGCCGAAAGCCGGCCGCCTTCTCGCACGGTATCGATCAATGGCTCCATCGATGCGTCGAGCTTCGGATTTCCTATCCCTTGCCGTGCAATGGACAAAGCTGGCACGATGCTGACACCATTTTCCAGCAGCGCCGAGAGTGTCGCCGCGAATCTGGCGACCTCCATATCAAGAATGGTCCGACCCACGAAAGGCAATTTCAGAATCCACGCACCAAGCCGGTTTCGGCCTCTATCGCTATGTGACCAGGTCGACATTCCGAGGAACATAGCAAGGAGCGCCATCAGCCCCCATATCCAGCCCTGGCGCAAAAGATCAGATGCGCCAATCAAGGCTCGTGCGGCAGCGGGCGCTTCGGCACCGCTAACCGTCAGCACCGGCTTCAATGCAGGAGCGACAACTAGCAGGATCAATCCGACAGAGGCGAGCGCCGTGACGCCCAAAACGGCAGGATAGATCAGCGCCGACTTAACCCCATCCGAAAGGCGTCTCTCATTATCAAGCGCTACACCGAGTCTTCGAAACACCGGTCCAAGGGAACTCCCCGCCTCCCCAGCCCGGACCAGACCGATCAGGTAATCCGGCGGTGAAGGTTGGATTCGCGCCAGCGCATCAGCCAACGACATACCTGCGATAACCTCTTCTCTCACCGCAGCGGCCAAGGTCGCGGCGGCCCGGTCTTCCTGATCGGACGCAACCAATTGCAGAGCTTCATCAACAGGAAGACCACCGTCTACCATCGAAGCCATCGAACGACAGAACCCCGTTAGTGCAGTCGTGGAAATCCGCTTGCTCCGTCGCGCCTTCTGGCGCGGACCGGTTTCTACGACCTCAATCTCGAAAGGCATCAGGCCATCGCGGCTGAGTAAGCGCAGTACGTCCGCTTCACTGACGGCACTGACCGTATCGCGAACAATCTGCCCGCCTGCCCCATATGCGCTGAACCGGAAATGCAAGATCATAGATACTGTGTCCCCAGCACGGCGAATACCTCATCCAGAGATGTTTGCCCGGCCTGGGCCTGCCTCAGTCCCTCGCAAATGAGCGGCAACATGCCTTCTGAGATGGCAAGCGCACGCAATTCCTGCTCCGGCATTCGGGACATAATGGCAGTCTGTATATTTCCAGATACCGGCATCACCTCAGCCACGCTGAGGCGACCTCGGAACCCAGTACCCCTGCACTTCACGCATCCGACCGATTGCAGGAAGCCGTTCGGCATATCTCCAGAGAAGTGGGGCATGATCCGCTCCAGCAAGCCGGTCGGCAGCGCGGCAGGTCGGGCACATTCTGAGCAAAGCCGCCGCAGCAACCTCTGAGCGCTGATGGCGTTCACAGTCGAGGCTACGAGGTAGTCTTCTATTCCCATTTCGATAAGGCGCGTAACCGTCGCTGGCGCACTGTTTGTGTGGATCGTCGACAGGATCGAGTGACCTGTCAAAGCCGCCTCGACCGCAATGGACGCAGAATCAAGATCACGGATTTCTCCGATCATCAGAACGTTGAGGTCATGCCGCAAGACCGATCGAAGTGCCTGGCCGAAGCCAAGTCCAATTTCCGGTTTGACTTGAACCTGCGTCACGCCGGCGATCTCATATTCGACCGGATCCTCGACAGAGACAAACTTGAGCTCGGGGCTGATCAGATGGCGCAAGCACGCATAAAGCGTCGTGGTCTTGCCTGACCCAGTCGGTCCTGTGACCAACATCATTCCGTGTGGTCGGGCAACTGCATTTCGGATCATCTCGAGCGCGTGTGCAGAAAGTCCGAGATGATCCAACGTCAAATGGCCAGCCGACTGATCGAGAAGCCGCAGTACGACCGTCTCGCCATGGAGGCTTGGCAGTGTTGCAATTCGAAGATCAATTTCACGTCCCTGGACAGCGACCCTAATTCGCCCATCCTGTGGCAGACGCCGCTCGGCAATATTCAGCTTTGCAAGAATCTTTATTCTCGAAACGGCCGCTTCCGGGGCCCCATCAAGCGGACGATCAATCTCCTGCAAGGCGCCATCAACCCGAATGCGGACGCGCAACCCGGTTCGTTCTGATTCAATATGGATATCCGACGCACTCGCTTCGATCGCGAGCGCGAGCAAGTCTTCAACCCAACGAACTACCGGCGCACCGCGCGCCAAATCAATCAGCCGTTCGAGGTCAGCATCTTCAGTTGCCGCTCCAATAGAGACCGGTAAAGAATTCACCTCGATCGGAGCCTGCCGCTCAATCAATGCAAGGATTTCGCTCCGCAATCCGACGGCGCGGTCTACTTTCAGACCCGTCTTGTAGGCAACCGCATCAGCGCATTCCAAATCGGCAGGATTCGCCATCACAAGCAGAAGTCGATTGCCTTTCAATTCGACCGGCACCGCCTCACTTGTGCGCAGAAATGCAAGTTTGATATTCGCGCACTCGGGTGGCAGAGTGTCCGTTGGCAGCAACGTGCGATGCGGCAGATCCATTGCACGTGCTACGGCAGTCGAGACCACGCTTTCCGTGCACAGGCCCAGTTTTACGAGAACCGTCGCCAGAGGTTCCCCGGCTCTCGCGGCTGACGACCTGGCGCGATTCAATCGCGCAGAATCGATCTGTCCGTCTCGGAGAATCTCTTCCTCGAAACGCCCGATCCAATCGACTGTGCCGCCCGCCCCCGATGAGGGACTTGGTGAAATCAAATGTACGTCGCCGCTCATCCCTTACCGTCCCGCCAAGGCCTATCAGTCCGTTGTCCGATACTTTCCAGAGAAAAAGAACAGCGCTCACAATCGTCATTGGGGCTGGGAATAAAATAAGCGAAGATTCGGTTCCCCGCTCGGCATATCTCCACCCATATCCCTGATTGACAGCGGAAGGACAGTCACGAAGAGTCAGACCATAGCGTAGATTTCTGCCGGACTTAGTCGCGCAAGATCTGCGATGTGGGGACATGTCATGGTGGATGCAAGCGAACGCGCGGGCGCAAGGCGAGCCGACTTTGCTCGGGGCATTGCCCTGGATGCCAAGACCCTGCTCGAGTGGTGGACTGGCACAGCGAAGAGCTTGATACCTCAATGGCTTATCACTGCGTACATGCCATCGCGCAGATGGGTTTATCTTCGTGAGACGCCGACCGGTTACCTTGTTTCTGAAACTCCCGACGGGGCGGCAGAAGACCTTGCCACATCAAGACAAGCACAACAGCTTGCTCATGGCTCGGACGCACTTCTCATCTTGTCACGAGATGACGTCTTTCTGCGACGGAAGACTCTTCCGGCTGCTTCAGCGAGCCACGTCCAACAGGTCATGCGTCTGCAGATACCGATTGAGACACCGTTCGATATAGCTGAGGTAGCGAGTGATACACTGGTCGATCCAGCTGCGGACTCGTCGAACCAGATTGAGGTCCAGCAAGCCATCATTCGGTGTGATGTTGTCGATGCCCACAGGGCGGCTCTGTTCCGCCACGGTATCAGTCTTGCGGGTCTCGATGTTGCGTCATCGAACGGCACGCCGATGGGATTCAACTTGCTCGATCCTGCTCTTCGGACCCGAATGGATGCAACTTGGCCTAAACTCAACCGCATATTGACGCTCGCTGTGCTTGGCCTCGTCGGCGCGGTGATTGCGCTCGGCTGGACTTCCCGCGAGCGCCAGATTGAAATGTTGCGATCAATGATCGTCGCCGCCGAGGCGGATGCCAAGGAGGTTCTTTTACTTCAATCCAACCTCCGCGGCGAAATCGAGATCCGCCGAATGATCGAAAGACGAACGTCCGCGCCGAGCCGATTTCCTCAGCTCTATGCCAGCCTGACCGAGACGATACCGGACAACACCTGGATCGAGGCGCTAACATTTGACGAGCAAAGTCTTTCACTCATCGGGCTATCGCGTTCGTCCGACACGCTCATCGAGACCCTCGAGAACACGCCGGGCATTGTAAGCGCACGCTTCGTATCGCCGGTGGTGTCAGATGGACGACTTGAAGCTGACCGTTTCCGCATTGAAATCATACTCGAGCAACCGGTTCCGCTGTCGCGGTCGGTGGAGGACAACGGATGAACGTCCACGCCTTGTCTCCGCTCCGACAAAAGCTGCTGGCAATCGGTTTGGCGATGTCTGCAGCTGCATGCATGATCGTTCTAGTCGGCATGCCGCTCGTCGGCTTGATTCAGATACAGAAGAAGGAAATTGAAAAGGCAGAGGCAGAGCTCGCGAATTGGCAGGGAATTGCCGCCTCGCGCGATACTATGGAATCCGCAGCGGCAGCTCTTGCGGCTGATGAAAATATACGCGCAGCCGTATTTCAGGCATCTTCCGAAGCCCAGGCAACATCCGGACTTCAGTCTCTGGTTCGTAAAGCGCTGTTGGACGCCGGGGCGGACGTAAAGAGTTTGCAGCCTCTGGAAGCGCGGGCGGGCAACGGCTTTCATGAGGTTGGTGTGCGTGTAACGGCCATGGCGAGCCATGAGCAGTTCGAAGACGCGATCGGCAAGTTGAGTGCTGCCAAGCCCTGCCTGGTCATCAGTGGTGCTCAGGTGCAGCTTTCAAGCATCAGTCGCAGGCCGGTAGGCCAGGCGGTGGCACCGACACTGCAGATTCGGCTCGATGTCGGCGCCTACGCGAATGTGCAGGGGGAGCGCTCATGACCCGCGTGACCTTATCAACCGTGGCGGTTTCGGCAGCGCTGCTGGTTTTGTGTGCTCTGCTTCTCGTCGTTCTGGCCCAGAGAAGCAGAGCCCCGCAACCGGACAGGGGCTCTTCAGCGATCGCCTCTTTGCAGCCTCTGCAAATCGCTGCGCTGGCTCAGCCGGGGCAAGCTGATTTCGCGGCTGCGGACCGCCCTCTATTTCATGCCGACCGCAAACCTGTTGCTGCCACGCCAGATCCACTGGTCACTGGCCCCGTGACGATTTCGTCATCACCTGACACGGCCTATAGATTGCGCGGCGTCATGATCGCGGGCGCGAACTCGCGCGCCGCATTTCAGCCGGTCTCTGGTGGACCTCCTGTCTGGCTGGAGCACGGGGAAACCCTGTCTGGCTGGAAAATAGTACGAGTCGTGCCTGACAAGGTCACTCTCGCTCAAGGCGACGACAGAATGACGCTCGCCCTTTATCCTCATAACTTAGGAGCGCCATCACAATGACGCAGGTCTACAAATCTTCACTCCGCTTTGCCTGCAATCCTGCGTCCACATTACGCCAGTTGGGGCGGATCGCTCCCGCTGCCGCAGCGATCCTTCTCGGAGCATGCACCAGTCATGGCTTCTCCGAGCGCACATCTCATTACCCGCTGGCACGACAGTCTGCAGCCAGTCCGATCGAGGCTCGAAGGGGAGACTACGGACTGAATTCCGTCGGCACGACTGAACCAATCGTATCACCGGGTAACGGAGATCTGAATTTCATCCAATATGGCGAGGGCCTTCGCAATGGCCGCAGCACAAGCGTGGACAGCGAGCCTGATTCAGATGCCAACATAACGATCAACCTCGTAGACGTCCCCGCGGATGAAGCTGTCCAGCAGATCCTTGGCGGGATTCTCAAGGAAAACTACGTGATTGAGGCAAATCTTACGGGATCGATCACCCTCCAAACCGCTCGACCGGTCAGCCGTCGCGGGGCACTTCGTCTGCTCGACAGCGCCCTGCGCAGCAAGGGCGCTGCTATTGCATCGGACGATGATTTCCTCCGGATTGTGCAGGGAACTGGAACGACTGCTGGCGGTGGCACGTCAACGGGAACGCAGCGCGTCATTCCACTGGATTATGTCTCCTCTGACTCCTTGCAAAAGGTGTTTGCGGGGATGGCTCAATCAGGAGTTACTGTCACTGCGGACTCTGACCGTAATGTCCTCGTCCTCAATGGCACCCGTTCGGCTCTGGACGATGCTGAGGCATTGATAGACATGTTCGACGTCAACTGGATGCGGGGCATGTCATTTGCCGCAACACCAGTTCAATATACGTCTGCGTCACGCGTGGTCGACGATCTTGACGCAATCTTCAAAACCGGCGCCGGGGGGCCGATCTCAGGTGTCGTCCGTTTCGTGCCGCTTGATCGGCTCAATGTTGTTCTGACAGTAACGGGTCAGCCATCCTACCTGGACGAAGCGGGAGACTGGATAGCTCGCCTGGACAGATCCGGCGGCCAGGCAGGTCAGCGCTTCTATGTCATACCGATCCAGAACCGGCCCGCCACTGAAATTGCCGATATTCTGCATGACACGCTTACCTCTGATCGGGCCGGTAGCCGATCCGACGGAAATGGGGTTATGCCGGGCGAACGGACGCTGATTGAATCCACTGATGGAGACGCAACCGGCCCAACACCCGCTTCCATAGTCTTCGGGGCTAGCGAGGACGGGAAAGGCGTCCCGGCGGCAAAAGTCTTCGCAGACGACGCCAACAACTCCCTCGTCGCCTTGGCCACGCCCGAACAGTTTGCCATGCTGGAAGGTGCCATTGCCCAACTTGATGGGACCCCGAACCAAGTCTTCCTTGAAGCGACGATTGCTGAAGTCACGCTTACAGATGACCTCTCCTATGGTCTGACATGGTTCTTCCAGAGTGGCGAATTCGATCTCTCTTTCACAGACATTGCATCGGGCGCCGTCAGCTCGCAATTCCCAGGCTTCTCTGCGCTTTTCTCGGGGGAGAACGGACGTGCAGCCTTATCGGCTGTGGCCGGAGTGACGGATGTAAAGATCCTTTCGGCTCCATCACTCATGGTGCTCGATAATCGGACAGCCGTCCTACAGGTCGGTGACCAGGTTCCCGTTGTGACCCAATCCGCCGTCAGCGTTACGAACCCAGACGCACCGATCGTTAATTCTGTGTCTCTTCGCGATACCGGCATCATCCTGAACGTTACACCCCGCGTGAATGATGGCGGACTGGTGATTCTCGAGATTGACCAGGAAGTCAGTGATGTCGTTGCCACACAATCTTCCGGTATTGATTCGCCCACCATTCAGCAGCGACGCATCTCTACAACGGTCGCCGTTCAGGACGGTGAAAGCGTAGCGCTCGGCGGCCTGATGCGCGAACGCATTACGGATACACGCACAAAGTTTCCTATTCTGGGAGACCTCCCATTGATCGGCGCCGCGTTCAGCACAACAGGCTACTCCACCCAGCGAACCGAACTTTTGGTTCTTATTACACCGCGTGTGGTGCGTGGCCGGGAGTCTGCATTTGCCGTGACCGATGAACTCAAAAAGCGGATGAAATCTGTCGAAAGGGCCTTCTTTCAGACCGAGCCGGCCTCACTCGATCCGGATCCGGTCGCTGCTTCGTCGCCTGAGTTCCCCGTGCTCCCGATGGCATCTCCGGACCTGTCCGCGGAAGAGTTTGTCGTAATTGGCGATCCTGCAGCATGACTTCGCCCAAACCACGCGACAATGAAGCGGGTGCGGCCCTAATCCTGGTCGTCTGGGCAATCGGCATCATGGCTCTGATTGCGACGATTGTTGCACGGAGTGCGCATATCTACGCAGCCAGCGCGTATGGTGAGCGCAACGACCTGGCTGCGACCCTTTTGGCCGAAGGTGGTTTGCGTATGGCTGTCGATCTTTGGGATACCGGGCATCCGGATTTTCGGAATGGTGAGGCGATAATCTGCCGCCATGGCAACGACGTACTGCGGCTGGAGGTGCGCCCGACTTCAGCTTTGATCGATCTCAATACGGCACCGGAAGGAGTACTGAGTGCATTGTTCCTCGCTCTCGGTGAAGACGAGCGCCAGGCAAAACGAGCTGCTGCCGCGATTGCCGACTACCGGGATGCCGATGACACGCCCCGGCCGGGCGGAGGAGAACGCATTGCATACGAAAGAGAGGGGCGATCTCACCCAGCCAATCGCCCCTTCCGGAGAGTGAGTGAACTTGCTGCCGTCGCCGGAATGCCTCCACGCCTGGTTGATGCCGCTCGGCCGCACGTCACTCTCCTCAACGGCACGCCGTCAGTGACGCTCGCAAGAGCCAGCGCGACCGTTCGAGCAGCCGTCCAGCAGCCTGCGTCAATCGCACAACCGCTTCCACCGACCCGACTTTCGGTCCTCGAGAATTCAATCTCGCGCCTCAGCCAGTCGCATTCAAACGGTGAAGCTGGCGCGCCGCTCAGGGTTCGCGCAGGGGCACGCCTGCAAGGTGGCCGTGTAAGGGTAATTGAAGCGACATTCGGCCGAACGGGTCGAGGGGGGGCTAGCCGGCCCATTGTCGAAAGCCGCTCCGTGTCTGCCAGCGCTACCGAGCTGGATCTGCGGCCAAACGGTTCATTGCCGACGTGCTATTGATGGAATGGGTACTCAGTCAGCGTGTCAGGCCGCAACATCCTTGTCTTCGCCGCTTCCGCCTTCAGCGTTGTCCCGCCCCAGCGAGAAAATGCGTACTTTCATGCCGTCATCGCTGACACTGTAGCGGAACGGCTGCCCCCATGGATCAACAGGAATTGTGTCTTCCTGCAAATAGGGACCAAACCAACCGGTAACTGTCGTTCTTGGCTCGACCAGCGCCCTCAAACCCTCCTCATCAGTCGGGTACCTCCCGACGTCCAGGAGAAACATGTCAGCTGCCGCTTTGATATTCCGAATCTGAACCTCCGCAGTCTGCGACTTGGCACGGCTGAGATATCCAACCACACGCGGAGCCACCACGCCCATGATCAGAGCCAGTATCACCATTGCGACGAGCAACTCCATGAGACTGAACCCAGCCTCCGGGCCATGCACACGTGCCGGCTCCTTCGTCCTGTCGGTCATGCCTGCTCCTCGTCCTGCCACGGAATCCATTCCTGAAATCCTAGGTTCGAACTTTGACCGAGAAAACGTTCGCAATGCTCCGGAGAATACAGGATCTTATAAGATATTAGAAACCGAGATCATTTTCCTGACCCGGAAAAAGCAGGTCACTCTGTCCGAATGACTGGCCATCGGGCTCCATATCTTAAATTATCAAGAAACTTGGTCCCCCATCAAAAAGTTTGCCTCTGTCGCCCCCCTCGTTTGTTGCGATAATTCGAGAATGCAAAAGCTGATCACTAGCGTCGCGGATGCATCTCGTGCACTGAATCAGACAAATATAAGGGGTATACCGATGTATCGTCACGCACTGAAAATAACCGCATGCGCCGCAGCAATTTCCATTATCGGGATCGGACAGGTTGCATCAGCACAGGTCGCTCCTCCCGTTCCCACGGAAATCGAAGGGCCGATCGAAAGTTGGGACAATACCGCCAGGATTCTTCGTGTTGCTGGCATAGATATTCTTGTGTCAGGGCGAACCACGATCGTATCCCCGACCGCAGATCGGCGCACCGCAAGGGATGGCCTGGCTCTTGGTTTCAATGGTTGGTTCAACGGAGCATTCATGCCCGGCAGGACTGAACGCGGCTTCATCGGAGGTACAGCGATCGCAATCGGCACATGGGATCCGACAGGTGGGCCAGCTGGAACCGGAATAATGGTCGCAGACAGTGTCTTCACGGAACCGGCTGAGAACGTCGTTTTGGGTGTCATTACGTCAAATATCTGCTCTGCTGCCAATTGCGATGGCGATGGAGATTTCATTCGCGGGAGTAACGGGCCAGTCATGCTGCCGGTCGACGACCGCCGCATGCCCGCCCACGAAATCCGTCTTGATTCCGGATTTGCTCTTGATCTTACGGGGGCAGATCTCGTCGGTGTGCCCTATGGAATGGAGGGATATTACGGGAATAAGAATGTCGCGACTCCCGACATGGCGAACGAGAAGGCGCTCCATTACTTCGTATTGGACCTGGTCGGTCCACTCGACGCCAACTTGGCCAATAAGGATATCGACGAAGTTGCTGTTGAGCGAGCAAGTTGCCGTGTAGGCGATGAACTCGAAATCAGAGGGTCAGTCCACTCTCCGCTCAACCCAGACGGCACGCCTTCGGATACAGTTGGCTCTGAAAAGGGCGTCATTCAGGCAAGTTTCGTTCTGCCCAACGGTAACCCCGTCACCAGGTTCGAGGCTAACATTATCCCCGATGTGGCACCGGGACCAAGTGCAACTTCCACATTCCGGCTGCAGACGAACTTGCCAGATTGCCCAACGAGCGTGGAAGTCTCGTGGGTACCATCCATCGGCTCGACTGAGCCTTTTGCGACCACAACCGCTGATGTCGTTGTGACCCCCTGATCCACAAGCATTTCAGAATCAGATGAAGCCCCGGGGCGCACAGGCGACCGGGGCTTTTGATGTACTGGAACGATGACTATGCTGGTTATAAGCTCGCTTGCCCCATTTTGCTTTTGCGGACTCGAGCGCAGGCTTGGGGTCAATGGTCGGCAGCAATATGCGCGAACAGCTGGAAGTGGACCGGTCGGAAGCCGGCAAGTTCGGCGTGGATATTTCGCAGGTTGGCGCAGCGGTTCAACTCGCAACCAACGGCATTCTCGTGGGTCGCTACCGCCCCGATGACGCACCGGACGAAGTCGATATCCGCGTACGCTTTCCCCAAAGCAACCGAAGTGACTCTGCAATCGATAATCTACGTATCGCGACGCCGGCCGGGAACGTTCCCCGGTCGCTGTTTGTAGAGCGTGTGCCTGCACCGCGCGTCAGCCAGATCGAGCGCTGTGACGGCAAGCGGGTCATCGACGTGCGTGCCAATGCGATCGAACAGGGCGCTGGCGCGGCCATAGTGGCCGAATTGAAGAACTGGATTGCAACGCAGAACATCCCGGGAAGCGTTGAAATCAGGTTTGAAGGCGCAGACGAAGATGCTGCAGAGGCCGGAGCCTTCTTTGTCGGTGCTGCCCTGGCGGCGCTCTTCATGATGGCCGTTATCCTTCTGTGGGAGTTCAACAATTTCTGGCAGGTGATCCTGACCTTGACGGCGGTGATCATTTCTACCGCCGGCGTTCTGGTCGGCGTCCAACTGATGTTGCCTTACATTTCCGTCCTCATGATCGGTACGGGCGTCGTGGCGCTTGCAGGGATCGTGGTGAACAACAATATCGTTCTGATCGACACCTATAACCGTTTGCGCAGCGACGGACGCTCGCCGGAGTATGCGGCGATAGCGACGGCAGCCCAGCGCATCCGCCCGATCCTTCTGACCACCGGCACGACGATCTGCGGCCTGCTACCGATGGTGTTCCAGCTGAACGTGGATTTTGCCCACGGCGCGATCAATTTCGGCAGCGCGTCATCGGAATGGTGGGTCCAGCTCGCCACAGCCGTTGTGTTCGGGCTTGCATTCTCGACCATCATGATCCTGCTGGTCACGCCGGTCTGGCTGCTGGTCCCTTATCGCGTCGGACGGTGGATGCGCCGGATGCGTGACCGGGCCCTGCCTCGCAAACCGGCCGATTCCGTGCAGGTGCGGTCCGACGACCACAAACAGGAAGACCGCGACCGAATCCTCCCGGCCGCGGAATAGACTCGCTGCTTACGCGCGGATTCAGCTGGCAGTGACGCCCGGCTGCACGTCCGTAAACCGTCCGCCATCACGGGCGAGACGCTTCAGCGTGGCCGCGGGCTGGAACCGGTCGTCCTCGGCACCCAGCCGTTCCATCGTGGCGAGCACCTTGTCGGCGCCGACCATGTCGCCGTAGAGCATCGGGCCGCCCTTGTCGGCTGGCCAGCCATAACCGTTCAGCCAGACGATATCGATATCGGAGGCTCGCTGGGCCATCTTCTCTTCGAGTATCTTGAGGCCTTCATTGATCATCGGGTGGATACAGGTGGCGATGATCTCGTTCTGTGAGGGCGCACTCCCCTCACTGACGCCGGTGATCTCGCGGATGATACCGGCGGTGACCTCTGACGGGATCGGCTTGCGGCTCTCATCATAGTCGTAGTAGCCGGCACCGGTTTTCTGGCCGCGGCGATCCAGTTCGCAGAGCGCATCACGGATAGGGTTCGCTGTCTTGGCGCCCTTCTTCCAGCCGATATCGAGGCCGGCAAGGTCTGACATCTGGTAAGGCCCCATACGGAAGCCGAACGCGTTCAGCGCGGCGTCGACATCCCATGGCATGGCGCCCGCATTGACGAGTTTCTGCGCCTGCGCCTGACGCGCGAACAGGATGCGGTTGCCGACAAAGCCCGGGCAAACGCCGACCAGGACCGCAATCTTGTTGATCGTGCGCGCAAGGTCCATACAGGTCGCGATGACATCATCAGACGTCTTGTCCGCCCGCACGATCTCAAGCAGTTTCATCACATTGGCTGGCGAGAAGAAATGCAGGCCGATCACGTCGCCCGGACGGGACGTCACACTGGCGATCTCGTCAATGTTCAGGGCGGACGTATTGGTTGCCAGGATCGCGCCGGGCTTCATGATGCGGTCGAGATCGGTGAATATCTTTTTCTTGATATCCATGTCCTCGAACACCGCTTCGATGACGAGGTCGCAATCGGCGAGACTTTCCATGTCGAGCGTGCCCTGGATCCGGTCCATGCGCGTTTCGACCTCGTCCTGCGGGAAGCGGCCCTTGTCGGCGCTGCGCTGGTAATTGCCGCGCACGACGCCGATGCCCCGGTCGAGGGCTACCTGTTTCGTCTCAAGGATGCGAACCTCGAACCCGGCTGTGGCGAAGTTCATCGAGATGCCGCCGCCCATCGTGCCCGCGCCGATGATGCCGACCGTCTTGATCGTGCGGCGCTGCGTGCTGGCCGGAACGTCAGGCACATCCCACGCCTTGCGACCGGATTCGGCAATATAGGCAGAGACCTGTTCAGGGGTCATTTCGCGAGCTTGTGTCATGTCTGATTCCTCATTGTCGTCTATGGCCCGTGCTCAGGCAGCAGGCTGTGGCTTGCGTGTGAATACGGTCTGAGCCTGGCAGAATTCCAGGACGCCTTCCTGGCCGCCCTCAACGCCGATACCGGATTGTTTGAAGCCGCCAAACGCCGCATGCGGACTGAGGTGCTGGCTCTCATTGATCCAGACCGTGCCTGCCTGAAGGCTTGTGGCGATCTCCTGCGCCCGCGCAATGTCGCTCGACCAGATCGAGGCGCCGAGCCCGTACTCGCTGTCATTCGCGCGCCCGACCACTTCATCGAGATTGTCAAATTTCAGCAATGGCAGGACCGGGCCGAACTGCTCCTCCTGCACAATACGGGCATTCTCGGGTGGATTGTCGAGAATGGTGATTGGTACGAAATAGCCCGGCACGTCGGCAGCGTCGCCGCCGATCAGGAATTTGTAGTCATTGTCCTTGGCGTCCTGGATCAGCTCGAGCACGCGCTTGTACTGGGCCGAATTCTGGATCGGGCCGATCTGCGTACCCTGCTCTGCCCCATCACCGACCTTCACGGTCTTGGCGTAGGCGACGATGGCGGCCTTGAGAGGTTCGTAGATGTCCTTGTGGATATACATGCGCTTGGTGGCGATGCAGATTTGTCCGGCATTCCGGAACGCCGCCCAGAACAGGTCTTCAGCCACCTTCTCCACATCCACGTCTGGCATCACGATGGCCGGATCATTGCCTCCGAGTTCCAGAGTCACGCGCTTCAGTGAATGCGCCGCACTTTCCATGACCTTCTTGCCGGTCTGGGTCGAACCGGTGAAGCTGACCTTGTCCACGCCCGGATGGGCCGTCAGCCAGGGGCCGAGGCGGTCCGAGCCGGAGATCACGTTGAGTACGCCGTCCGGCAATACGCCGCGCAGGAGTTCGCCGATGCGCAGAGTCGTCAGCGGCGTCGTCGGGGCGGGCTTCAGGATGACCGTGTTGCCGGCGAGCAATGCAGGGCCGAGCTTGAAAGCGGCGAGAATGATCGGGAAGTTCCAGGGCACGATGGCCGCAACCACGCCGATAGGGCCGTAGCGCGTGACGGCATGGCGCTCTGCGGAATCTTCCGAGACATGCTCGGGGATGTCGTGTTTGGAGGATTCCATCAGCCAGAACGCGCCGCCACCGACGTCGCCTTCGGCATCCGGATGCGGCTTGCCCTGCTCACGCGTGAGGAGGCGCGACAGCTCGGGCAGGTTCTGCATGATGACGCCCGCCATGGCGTGGAGCGCTTCACGGCGTTTCGCGATCGGCGTGGCTTGCCATGCGGGAAGCGCCGCGCGGGCGGCGGCAACGGCGGCATCTAGGTCGACCTTGGTGCAGTCGGGCGCCTTGGCGAAGGCCTTGCCGGTCGCGGGGTTCTCGACATCGAATGCCTCAGAACCTGAAACGGCCTGGCCGTTGATGGTCATCGTGATGTTTAGGTCGCTCATGCGTGTGGTCCTCCGGAATGGTGCCTTGTCTCAGCATTTTCGGGCTGGTCGTCTGGATATCGCGCCAGCGCCTTGTCGGGACGGACTGAAGCAGAAAGCTGACGCTTTCGCCAGTCGGGTCCCTACGGCAGCCTCGAATCGCCGGGATGTATTTTGATGCCGGGACCTTTTCGCAGATATTTCAGACGCTGAAATGGTGATGATCGAATCCACAATCGCCGAGCCGCGCTCAAGCGACTCCGTTTCGTCCTTAACGATTCGGTGGAAACGCCGCCCCAACGTCAATCTTGCCTTTTGTGAAACGCGGGCGGCAAATTGTCCTGCCACACGTGTTTGAAGAGGATCGACGGAAAATTTCGGCAGCTCACGGGAAATCATATGGACCAGAAGACCATCCGAAAAGAGTATAAATCCAAATGGGTGATGCCCCTTGGCTGGCGCAAGCGCCTTCTGGCTCCACGCTTGATTCTCGCGATCACGTCGCTGATGCTCGGAACAGCGCTGGTCAGTGCCTGGTTGATCGATCGTTCTCACTACGTATCCACATCCGACGCACGAATTGCCGCCGACATCCTGTCCGTATCAGCCGACGTCTCAGGCAATATCACAGCTGCCTATGTAGCATCCGGAGATAGGGTAAAGGCCGGAGACCTCCTCTACCAGATTGACGACCGGGAGGCCCAGCACTTGCTGACGGAATACCTGGCCGAAGAAGATGGCCTTGCCGCGCAAATCCAGCGGGAGCGAACACAGCTCGGTCTTGTCGGCTCACGGTCCGGCACGCACATCGACGCCAGCCGCGCCGATGTGCAATCCGCACGGGCTGCAGTGGAAGCGGCCAAAGCTGACCTGACGTCTGCGCAGCAAGACTATGATCGTGAACTGCGACTCAAGGAAACCGGACTCATCACGCAGAACGTCTGGGAGCAGGCCCAAAACAAGCTGCTAGCGGCACAACAGAACCTGCGTGGGGCCGAGGCCCGGCTGTCATCATCCTCAGCGAAGGAACGGGAAGCAGTCATTTCCAAAAGCGACGCGTCCCTCGTCGAACACGACCTCAACATTCTCGAAGCGGACTTGCAACGCGCCAGAGCCCAGACTGACGGTCAAAGAGTCATCATCGAGAAGCACCAGATCCGCAGCCCCATCGATGGCGTTGTGGATGAAACGTTTTTTGACGCTGGAGAACGGTCACTGGCCGGGTTTCGCGTCGCCCTGCTGCATGACCCGGAAAATGTCTGGGTGTCAGCCAACATCAAGGAAACACAGGTGCGTTATGTCAAAGTCGGTGCGCCGGCACACATAAAAGTCGATAGCGCTCCTGACGCAAATGTCACTGGCCGTGTTTCTGTGATCCGTGACCTGACTGTTGCCGAAGCCGCACTGATGCCCAATCCAAACGCGACAGGCGTATTCACAAAAATCACGCAGCGGATACCGGTTCGGATAGATCTTGACCCAGGCGATGCCCATCTGCGTCCCGGATCAATGGTCCGCGTCGCCATTGAACGACGCAAGGCAAGGAAGTGACTCTGAGACGAGAGGACGCGACTGTTGGGGCAGAGCGAGACGAGGCTGCCCTGTCGCTTGCTCTCGATATTCCCGACACGGCCGGAAGTGCCGTGCGAGAGCGCTTTCGCACATTCGGGGCCCCCTATCGCTGGCTGCTCCTGTTCAGCCTGCTCTGCGGGTCGCTATCGACCATGCTGGCAGCGACGACGATCAACGTCGCCCTGCCATCGATCATCGGTGCATTTGGCCTCGGGCAGGACAAGGCCCAGTGGATGTCCACGGCATTTCTTGCCGCTTCGACAATCGCGATGCTGGCCAATGCCTGGGCGATGAGCGCGTTTGGTGCCCGGGCGACTTATCTGGTGGCCCTGGCACTGTTTATCAGCGGATCCGCACTCGGAGCGATCAGCTCCACGTTCGAATTTCTCATCCTAGCCCGCGCCATGCAAGGGGTAGCTGCCGGTCTGCTTCAACCCATGTCCATGTTTCTGATCTTCCAGACCTTCCAGGACAAGATGCGAGGGACCGCGATCGGTATTTTCTCCATCGGCGTTGTTCTCGCGCCTGCTTTCGGGCCGGCGCTAGGGGGATTTGCAGTGGATCTGTCCAGCTGGCGTCTGGTGTTCATCGCAACCGTGCCAATCGCCTTGCTCGCATTGCCGCTAGCCGCCATCCTCATGCCGGAACGCGACAGCGTTCGTGGCACCAAGGCTCCACCGCTTGACTGGATAGGACTCCTGCTGATCGCAGTCGCCGTTGTCGGATTGCTATCAAGCATCGCAAATGGTGACCGTGATGGCTGGTATTCCGACAAGGCCCTCATCAGGCTGGCTGTGTCGCTCGGGGCCGGTATCGTCTTTTTTTGGTGGGAGCAAAGACATCCCTTCCCGGCCCTCAATTTGGACGTTTTCAAGCAATGGCAATTTGCCTCCGCTGGCGTGGTGATCGCATTCACCGGAACAGCAATTTATGGCTCGACATACCTCATCCCGATCTTTGTTCAGGTCGTTCAAAACTATTCGCCAACATCCGCCGGCGTGATGATGATCCCCCCCGGCCTTGCCATGGTCGTCGGGTTTCCGGTTGCCGGACGCCTCAGCGACCGGTTTGACGCGCGGGTATTGCTTGCATTTGGCGTCACTTGTTTTGGCGCGTCGATGTACCTGATGGCTGGTGTCGGCGCGGCGACCCCGTATTGGACGCTCATCGGCTGGATCGTTCTCAGCCGCGTCGGCATCAGCTTTTGCATGCCGCCGGCCAACACCACGGCCATTCGTGGCGTTCCCGCAAACTTGCTCGCCAGCGCGGCTGGAGCGGCATCGTTCCTGATGCAGGTGGGCGGCGCGTTTGGCGTCTCCATGCTGGCGATTCTGCTGCAAAGGCGAAATATCTTTCATGGCGAGCACATTTCGTCGGCCATGACCGAGAGCAACCCGGAACTCCTGTATCAACACCAGCAGAACATGTGGGCTGCAATGGCGAGTGGAGAGCCGTTTCAGCAGGCCTATATCAGCGCGTTTCGTCCCATCGCGGATACGGTCCGCCGCGAAGCCATGGTGCTGGCCTTTCGCGACTGCTTCCTGGTTTGCGCATGCGGATTTGCAATTGTTCTGGCGTTTATCCTGCTTATGCCAAAGCCGGAGAACAAGGCAGCACAGCCGTAACCGAGACAGGCGCGATCCGAATATCGCCTGCTCCACCTCTCCATGCAGCAGTTTTTATTGGCGGAACTGAGCTTCACGTCAGCTCGGATGTGTCCATTTCCTGACGCAGATCGACGTCGCGGAAAGCTTGTCGGGCATCGATCCGTCTGTATGTGTAGGTTTCAGGAATTGCGCTTCAGGGAGAATAAAAGAGAGCCATGCATTACAAGGAACTCCTCAAGGCGCGCGACGAGCTGACCGGCCCCGATGGTCCGTTTGAGGTCGCTGAAGCTGACGTGCTCGGAAACCGCATCCGTATCTACAAGAATGCGCCCCTCACCGTACGCGAAGTCTGGCTGTCAACGATCCAGTTCGCCGACCGGCCTTACCTTATCTATGAACAAGAGCGCCTGACCTATGGCGAGGCGCACGAACGGGTGAACGCCATCGCATCGTGGCTGAGCGCCCAAGGCGTGCAGTCAGGTGATCGCGTCGCTATCGCGATGCGCAACTATCCTGAATGGATGCTGATCTACTGGGCCTGTGTGTGTTCCGGGATCGCTGTGGTCGGCATGAATGCGTGGTGGACCACAGAAGAGATGGCTTACGCGATCTCCGACTCCGAACCCAAGGTCGTGTTCCTCGACGCCGAACGCCTTGACCGATTGCAGGGACGCCCGGACCTGACAGCGAACCTGAAGCTCGTGGGCGTCCGCATCCCGGACGCGCCAAGCGCTGTGACACCCTGGTCCGACGTCATTTCCCATGGAGGCGCCATGCCCGATGTGTCGGTCGACCCGGATTCCGACGCCTGCATTTTCTACACGTCTGGCACCACCGGAAACCCGAAAGGCGCGCAACTCACCCATCGCGGCTGCGTGTCCAACCTGTTCAACCTGATGTACGCCGCCGCCTCGTCTGCGCTCGCTACGCAAAAGGCAACTGGTGAGGCGCCACCGGTCACACCGCCGATCCCGACGACATTGATTACGACACCGCTGTTCCACGTGACCGCCAATAATTGTGGCGCCTATGCAACCACGGCCGCAGGCGGAGCGCTGGTGCTGATGTACCGCTGGGATGCCGGAGAGGCGCTGCGCCTGATCGCCAGGGAACGGGTGACGTCGATGAGCGGCGTCCCGGTCATGGCACGCGAACTGATTGGCCATCCCGACTTCGCCACCACCGACACGTCGAGCCTAACCTCGCTATCCGGCGGCGGCGCACAGGTGCCACCGGACCTGGTACACAAGATCGAGTCCCAGGTGGCCACCGCGCGTCCAAGCACAGGTTACGGCATGACCGAAACCTGCGGGATCATCACCTCGATCGCAGCGGATTTCTTTGTCGACAAGCCCGACAGCGCCGGTCCGGCCATGCCAAACTTCGAAGCCAAATGCGTCGATGATGACGGCAATACGTTGAAGCCTGGCCAGGTTGGCGAATTGTGGATCAAGGGCTCGTCCGTGATCAAGGGCTACATCAACCGCCCCGAGGCCACCGCCGAATCCATTACCGATGGCTGGCTTCATACAGGCGACATTGCCCGTATCGACGAAGATAGCTTCATCTTCATCGTCGACCGCAAGAAGGACATGGTCCTGCGTGGGGGAGAGAACATCTATTGCGCCGAGGTTGAGGCCACTGTCTACAGACACGACGCCGTCGCTGAGTGTTGCGTGTTTGGCGTGCCCGATGAACGCCTCGGCGAAGAAGTCGGGATTGCGGTAGTCTTAAAGCCTGGCGAGACTCTCTCAGAGCAAGCGCTTCGGGATCATTGCGAGGCAATAATGGCAAAGCACAAGTCGCCCCGTTATATCTGGTTTCTGGACGACGCCCTGCCGCGGAATGCCAGCGGAAAATTCATCAAACGGGACCTGCGTGACCGCCTCAGCGCTGAAGTGACCAAAGCCTGAGTTGCTGTAGACGGTCTTGTCGGGGCCGTGACGCGTTGATCTGACGCGACCGCGCAGGACGTGGGTCGGAAAACGATCGTCCCGCGACATACAAAAAGCCGCAGCAGGGAATATGCGCAATCTGCAGTGTCTAGTGGTGGGCGGTAACGGGCTCGAACCGCTGACCCTCTCGGTGTAAACGATATCTTTTTCTTTTATTTTCAATGTATTAGGCGTTAACCGCCCTGGAAAATATTCAATGATATCAATGGCGGTTACATTCAACTGTTAACCGTTCCTGGCGGTCTGAACAGACGACTTCGAAGCAAACAGACTTTTCGGAATTTGGCTTGTGAGCTGGTCCGAAGGCTTGGACGCCAAGAACGTCGCGCCATTTGCGACGATCAACTTCGTGTCTCTGACTGAACCGGACTCTGCTGTCGATGTCTCTTTCCTGATGGAAGTGATTGCAAGCTGGCCGATGGATTGAATCGGGTTGGAAAGGATCTGGCGCCCTGACCAGCAGAGTTTAGCCCGGTCGGGTAAAGGGGATCGGGGCTGCTGACTTAGCCGGCGCTCGCGGCCAGTTTGCCAAGCTTTGCGGCAAAGAATCTTGCGCTCCAGAGATCAAGCGATTTCAGATCATCCGGACGCAGAAACCGGCGGACATCCGTTCGCGCCATTTCCCAATCGATGGTGTCGATCAATTTACCAAGTTCACGATCCAGCCAGTCCGTATCAACCTTGATATCGGTCTGACCGCTCCATGGGCCAAACTGGATCAGCGCAGCCTGAAGGTGCGCGAGGTTCGGGAACACGCCCTTTGCCACGTACCAGGAAAAATCATACCAATCCCGGCCTTTCAGATATTCCCGGCACAGCAGCGCATGAATCTTAAGGGCAAAGTTCGAAGCGAGGTCCTGATGGCGAACTTCATGGTCTGCCGGAAAATCAAGGAACGTCCAGACGTCAGTGGAAAATGCAGGAGGCTCGACATCAATCTCGAGCTTGATCCTGATGTTTTGATCAGGTTGGCGGTCTGAGAATGCCAGGTCAAGTTGCCCGGCGATCGACGTGTCCTTGATCACCGCGGCGCGGATACGCTTGTCCATGTCTCCCTTCGGTTTCGCCTCGGGACGAATGCCGAACGCAGCAAAAGTCTCCATCAATGCGTCCAGGTATGGGGTCCAGTTGAATGTCCGATCCGGTGCCAGGAGCATGAAGTCGAGATCCTCGGAAAACCGGGGCAACCCATGGAGGATACGCAGGCTTGTACCGCCCTGGAACACGGCGACGTCGAAAAAGTCTGCTTTCCAGAGAGCATAGAGGGCGATCTCCTGCATGATCTCCTTTGTCGCATTCTCTTCCTCCAGGCGGTTCTTCGCGCCATAGGATCGCAGTTTCTCCTGAATGAGATCAATCATCACGGCCTTTCCCGGACAGGTTGCCCGACGTTTTGAGTGTCATGACGTCCTGTTCCAATGCGCGCAGGAAGAAACGCACCAGCTTGTGCTTGTAGACATCGCGCAGCGCATTAAAATCACTGTGGTGCAGCGCCGTCAGCCGGGACCGCTCGATCCGAAGGCCCTGCTCGATCCACTCGAGTCCTGTCCAGCTCGCCTTTCGAAAGGCGACGAGATCCATGAGGGCGCGCAGCGGCTGGGCCACCAGGGCAACGGACTTGCCCATCTCGACCCGGTCGACCGAGACGAGAAACTGGTAGGGCGCAATCGCCAGCGGGTGGAAGCTGAAATGGCCAAACCGGTCGGTGTCACGGGTCAGGGTCTTGCGGCCCGCGTTCACGCTCGCTGTCGTGTAGACTGCTTCCGGGATCCAGCCATGGTAGGACAGGGCTGTCTCGAAGGAGATGTAGCTGCCCGGTACGAGCGCCTGGGCAACGGCAAATGGGTGCGGCGCACCGTGCTGGTAGGGATCGCCCAGCGCATAGAGCCCGCGCTTGATTCGGGTCAGCGATCCATCCTTCAGGGCGCGATTGACAAGGCCGTACCGCCGGGCGTCTCCGCCGTCGACGAGGCGCGCCAGTTGCCTGTCCGTGAACAGGCGGTGTTCATAACCGGCATCTTTCAGGGTTTGGACAAGCTTGCTCATAAAGTTCTCAATACTTGCAAAAAGTGAAAGTTTCAAGAATTTTTGAGGCCTTTTAATGAAGCCGGATGGGTGGCGGTGGTCTGCGCCCACGAAACTGGCCCGTTATGTGAGTTAATTCCGGCTCAGATAAGGAGTCGAGACATGGCAGGAGAGCCAAACCATTACAGCCGACGCAAAGTGTTTGGCGGCCTGGAAGTCGACCAGGCCAGACAGATGAAGAATATGAAGCATGAGAACGCACGGCTGTGCCGTGCTCTTCCAATCTCACGGCGTGCTATGTATCGCGCAAACAGCATAATGGAAGCTTGCTCGCGCCGGACGTCCTCCTTCGCTCGCCTGCTCAAGGGAGCCCTTTAGCCAGACATAAAATCTGCTCGGCGGGATGCGCAGGCAGCGGCACATCGTCCGTACCGAGAAACGCTGTCGATGCTCGGCGACAAACGCGCACCTCAGTTTGGACTTGGCGAATATGCTCTACCAGAAAACCAGGCGTGATTTGCGATCAGTTGCCGACTTCACCAATAGCCCCGTCAACAGCTGCGCTGGTAGCTCACTTTACCAAGGCAACGCTGCTGTTCATATGGAGAACTTGCCCTCGTCCTGGTGCGCCATGATCGATAAAATACCCTTTTATTAATCACTTTTCCTGCATATTGTGATCGACAAAATGGAGCGTTCTCGATCATGGCCTGGAACTGGGAACTTCGCGACTGGCCTGATTTCGCCCGGGACCGGCAGAAGCTCGCCACGCGCGAGGCCCATTTTCTCGAACAGGCCGGCGTCCTGATCGGTGCATCCCGTCATATTTCCGACGAAGACAGGATCAGCCTGAGCATTTCGGTCATGAGCATGGAAGCGATCGATACGTCTCAGATCGAGGGGGAGACGCTGGATCGGGCGAGTGTCCAGTCCTCCATTCAGCGTGCCCTTGGGCTGAAGGCCAACCGGACATCCGAGCGCCCCGCCGAAAGCGGGATTGCGGAAATGATGGTCGACCTTCTGAAGACAACAGGTGATCCGCTTTCGGACGCGATGCTTGATCTCTGGCACCTGAAAATGCTGAACGGCCGCAACGACCTCAAGAGCGTCGGTGGCTATCGCCGGCATGAAGAACCGATGCAGATCATATCCGGCGCTTCCTATGCGCCTAAGGTTCACTATGAGGCGCCGCCCTCCAGCGCTGTTCCCGGCCACATGTCGGCGTTCATCGCCTGGTTTAACCGAACCGCGCCGACAGGCGAGGCGCCGCTGCTTCCGATCGAGCGGTCCGGACTTGCGCATCTCTGGTTTGAGTGCATCCATCCGTATGAAGACGGGAATGGCCGGATCGGCCGCGCGATCTCGGAAAAGGCGCTGGCTCAAGGGCGTCAGCGGCCCGTCTTTACTTCTCTGGCCGGCGCCCTGCTGCGCCATCGCAAGGATTATTACCGCGAACTGGAGCGGGCGAGCGCAACCCTGAACGCGGACCGGTGGCTGAGCTGGTTTGCGGACATCGCGCTCGAGGCGCAGGACAGGAGTTTGCGGCAGGTCGACTTCATGCTGGCCAAAACCCGCCTCTTCGACCGGCTCGCAGGGCAGTTGAACAACCGGCAGGAAAAGGCGTTGCTGCGCATGTTCGCGGAGGGGATTGAGGGATTCAAGGGCGGCCTGAGCGCGAAGAATTACATGACGATTACGGATGCGCCGACCGCTACGGCGACCCGAGACCTTGGGGACATGGTCGCCAAAGGCGCGCTCGTCCGAGAGGGCGAACTCAAATCCACCCGGTACTTCCTGAAGCTGGATTGAAGGCTCAGTGTTGTCAGCGGAACCGGGCTTGAAGTGACCAATCCCGTAGTTTTGCGTCAGGAAATGGTCAGGAACCCGTTCCGCTCCTTCAAAACCTTACCCGAGATCATCCAGCTTGGCGTGATGATGTGCGCCAGATTTCCGCTATCCTTGCGCAATGTCGAAGACCTCCTTCACAAGCGCGGCATCGAAATCAGCATGGACGGCCGCGGCGCCAGGAAGGGCAATGTCTTTGTCGAGCGTCTCTGGCGCTCCATCAAATACGAAGAGATTTACCTACGTGCCTATGCCAGCGTGCCGGACGCACGGGCCGGGATCAGCCGATACATCACCTTCTACAATACCAAAAGGCCACACTCATCGCTTGACCGGCAAACGCCAGATCAGGCTTACTTCAACCCGTCGCTGCTAATCCCGGTTGCGGCATAACCCAAAGGGCAGAAGTCCACTTAGCAAGTGACCGGAATCTGTTCAGACAAACCGAACCACCTCTTCCCCATCACGCCTCCGCTTCGGGCGTTGCTTGACGAAATCGATGCAGCGCGCGCCAAACTCGCGACTGCACCCCTCACGATTCTTTTCTCCAGCAAGGGTAAGCCATGGACTGCAGAAGGGTTCGGCACGAGCTTTGATCGCCATCGCAGTCGTATGGGACTTGGCCCGGAAAACGATGGTCCAACCATCCACGACATGCGCAAGACATGCGCGACAAATATGGTCATCCTGCAGCACCTCTATCCGACTCTGATATCGGATCAGGTTCTGACCGATTTGTTTGGCTGGACGCCGGGTACACTCGCGAAAATGAAGCGGATTTACGTGTCAGATGCCGCCGTTATTGAGGCCATGACGACTTCGATCTAGGAGCCAAGTCTCGTAAAGGATGCCGCCTGCATAGGTCAGAGATCGCTTGGTGTTGATTTACACCAATTTGGTGATTTTCTTTACACGTTAGCTGGACATGTAAAGAAAATTGCGTTTCTTTGACATATCATGTCGAAATCACCAGATTCCTCGTACAAATTGCCCGATCTTCCGCCACCCGTCGAGATAGAGACGGTACCGGTGCTGAAGGCACTTGCGCGCGCCAACAGGGCACTGGCGGAATTGAAGGGCGCAGCCAAAGCCATCCCCAATCAGGGTATCTTGATCGACACGCTGGCCTTGCAGGAGGCCAAGGCAAGTTCTGAAATTGAAAACATCGTCACCACTCAGGACGAACTGTTCCAGGCAGACTTGTTTCCCGAAGGGCCTGGCTCAGCCGCAGCAAAAGAGGTCGCACTCTATCGTGACGCCCTGAGGCTTGGATTTGACCAGCTACGCAAGACGCAGGGATTGATCACTAACCGCATCATCATCGACATGTTTCGTTTGTTGAAGGGGCGAAACGATGGCTTCCGAACGCAGGCCGGAACAGAGTTGAAGAACGATCGCACGGGCGAAACCGTCTATGTGCCACCACAGGGCCCGCGTGAGATTGAAGCCCTTATGGCTGGGCTCGAAGTCTTCATCAATGATGATGACGCCTGCGACCTGGACCCGCTCATCAAAATGGCAATCATTCACCACCAGTTTGAGAGCATCCACCCGTTCCCGGACGGTAATGGCCGCATCGGGCGTATCCTCAATGTACTATATCTGACGCGCACAGGGCTGCTCGATATTCCCATTCTCTATCTGAGCCGTCACATCACAGGTACGAAAAACGACTACTATCGATTGCTGCAGGCCGTGCGAGATGACGGCGCCTGGGAAGATTGGGTGCTCTACATTCTGGAAGCGGTGGCAGAGACATCTCATACTACCCTGCAGCTGATCGAAGGTCTGCGCACCCAGATGGCAGACTACAAGAAACGGATGCGAGCAGAGCTCGGCAAGATCTACAGTCAGGATCTTTTAAACAACCTCTTCCGCCACCCATACACGCGCATCGATTATGTGATGCACGACCTGCATGTCAGCCGCCCCACCGCCACCAAGTACCTCGACCAACTTGCCGAAGCGGGTTTCGTAACCAAGCATCAGGCCGGCCGGAACAATTACTATATCAACGAACCGCTTCTCGCGCTGTTCATGCGGGTGTCCGACGGTGGTGGACGGCAAGAAGCGAAGTAATCCAGCAACGTCTAAGCCGGGACCGCTTCACTGATAAAATCCTCACCGATCTGTTCGACTGGGCACCTAAGTCATGCATAAAAAATCAAGCGCGCACACACATTTGACGCGACCGCTCTGGGCGGATGAGCGCCGCGTTTTAAGGACGGAACAAGAACAGAACCTGTAAACTATGCTGTAAACTGTTCTCTGATGTTCTTTTTTCCACAGGCTAGTGCCTTGTTTTCATGGTGGGCGGTAACGGGCTCGAACCGCTGACCCTCTCGGTGTAAACGAGATGCTCTACCAACTGAGCTAACCGCCCCACAACCGGCTAGATGCCGGGACTGGAATCAAAAAGCAAGACGGCCGCCCAGCTTTTGGGCGGCCGTCTGCAGTTTCTGTGTCAGGGACTAGTGCGTGCGCACGGTGTCCGACGCGGCGGCTGGCTGGCCGGAGAGGCTCGCCTGGAGGGCGGCTTCGTCGGCTTCGGACCAGACGATCGGGCTCAATGGGCCGCTGAGCGCAAGCTCGAGCACTTCATTGATGTCCGACACCGGGATGATCCGGAGACCGGTCTTCACATTGTCCGGAATGTCCTCGAGATCCTTCTCGTTCTCTTCCGGGATCAGCACCGTCTTGATGCCGCCGCGCAGGGCCGCAAGGAGTTTCTCCTTCAGGCCGCCGATCGGCAGGACACGTCCACGCAGCGATATTTCGCCCGTCATCGCGACTTCGCGGTTGACCGGAATACCGGTCAGCAGAGACACGATGGCCGTGGTCATGGCCGCACCGGCACTCGGCCCGTCCTTGGGCGTTGCGCCATCGGGAACGTGCACGTGGATGTCATTGGTGCTGAACACGGTCGGCTTGATGCCGAGAATGACAGACCGGGACCGGACAAGCGAGCTGGCCGCCTGGATCGATTCCTTCATCACGTCGCGCAGGTTGCCCGTGACCTTCATGTTGCCACGACCCGGCATCTTGACCGCCTCGATGGTGAGAAGGTCGCCGCCGGATTCGGTCCAGGCAAGGCCTGTGACCGCACCGACCTGATCGGTCACGTCGGCCAGGCCATAACGGAACTTCCGCACGCCGGCATAGTCCGGCAGGGACTGCGCCGTGATCGTGACGGTGGTCAGCGTCTCGTCGGTCGCAAGCTTGCGCACGACCTTGCGGGCGAGCCGCGCAATCTCACGCTTGAGCGACCGGACACCGGCCTCTCTTGTATAGTACCGCGCAAGGTCGCGAACGGCTTCGTCGGTGACGATCCATTCGTCGGCTTTCAGGCCATGATCCTCACGCACCTGAGGGATCAGGTGACGCTTGGTGATCTCGACCTTCTCGTCCTCGGTATAGCCCGCGATCCGGATGATCTCCATGCGATCCAGCAAGGGCTGGGGCATGTTGAGCGAGTTCGCCGTGGTGACAAACATCACATCCGAAAGGTCATAGTCGACTTCAAGATAGTGGTCGTTGAACGTGGCGTTCTGTTCCGGGTCGAGCACCTCAAGCAGGGCTGACGCAGGATCGCCGCGATGGTCCATGCCCATCTTGTCGATCTCATCCAGCAGGAAGAGCGGGTTACCGGTCTTCGCCTTTTTCAGCGACTGCACGATCCGGCCCGGCATCGAGCCTATATAGGTGCGCCGGTGACCGCGAATCTCGGATTCGTCGCGCACGCCGCCCAGCGACACGCGCACGAAGTCGCGTCCCGTGGCTTCGGCGATGGACTTGCCGAGCGAGGTCTTGCCGACGCCTGGAGGGCCGACGAGGCAGAGGATCGGGCCTTTCAGCTTGCCGGTGCGTTTCTGCACGGCAAGGTATTCGAGGATCCGTTCCTTGACCTTCTCGAGACCGTAATGGTCGTCATCAAGCTGCTTCTCGGCTTTTGCGAGATCGGTCTGGATATCCTTGCGCTTGCCCCATGGCAGGGACAGGAGCCAGTCGAGATAATTGCGCACGACGGTGGATTCCGCAGACATCGGAGACATCTGACGCAGTTTCTTGACCTCGGCTTCGGCCTTGGCGCGGGCTTCCTCGGAGAAAGGCGTATCGGCGATTTTCTGCTCCAGTTCGGCCGCTTCGTCGCGTTCGCCGCCGTCGCCGCCCTGTTCGCCCAGCTCGCGCTGGATCGCCTTCATCTGTTCGTTGAGGTAATATTCGCGCTGGGTCTTCTCCATCTGCCGCTTGACGCGGTTTTTGATCTTCCGCTCCATTTGCAGCATGCCCATCTCGCCTTCCATCAGGGCGAACACCTTTTCGAGGCGGTCCTTGATGTCGGAAAGTTCGAGCAGTTCCTGCTTGTCGGAAATCTTCACCGACAATTGCGAGGCAACGGCGTCTGCCAGTTTGCCCGGTTCGGTCAGCTGGCCGATCGTGGTGACGGATTCCGGCGGAATCTTGCGGTTCAGTTTTACATAATTCTCGAACTGCTCCTGAACGGCACGCATCAGGGCCTGAACGTCGCCGCCGTCGGAATCGGCCTCGGGAATGGTTTCGACTTCCGCCTCGAAATAGTCGCCGCGATCATGCAGTTTTTGCAGGCGCGCACGTGCCTGGCCTTCGACCAGGACCTTCACGGTACCGTCAGGCAGTTTCAGAAGCTGGAGAATGGTGGCGACCGTGCCGATCTCGTGCACGTCATCGGCGCCGGGATCGTCGATCGCGGCGTCGCGCTGGGCCACCAGCATGATTTCATTATCGCCCTCGTCAATCATTTCGAGCGCACGCACGGACTTGTCGCGACCCACGAAGAGAGGGGCGACCATGTCCGGAAAAACAACGATGTCCCGTAGCGGCAACACCGGAAGGTTCTTCAGTACTGGCATTTTAATGCCTCCTTGGAATATGGGCCCCGCATGGCGGCAACCCCTTTTACTCTGCCCGACAGTCATTAAGAAAGGCGAACGATTGACTAAGATGTGGATTGCAGGGGGCCCTGCTTCAACCCGAAGAATGCGCAAGATTCTGGGGAATTGGAAATGCGCCTGAAATCAAGGCATCGCGGCCCGCCACGCCTTGGCGCTCCGGGTTTCCCGCTTCTGATGGGCCACGAAGGCCTTGAGAACGCCGAGTTTGGGGTTGGGCGCCTTTCCCGCCGCCAGCAATCGAAGCTGTTCATAATACCATCCCTGTGCGCCAAAACCGTTAAGGGCCTTGACCAGCTTGATCGGCGAATTCGGCCCGAGCAGGCCCGGACCGATGCGCAATTGCGCCTCCCAGCGGTCGGCGGTCTCGATTTTACCGGCCAGCAGCTTCGCCGGCGTTGCCGTGTCAACGCAGAGCGGGCGCCCGATGCCGATCAGGTCCGCTTCGCCCGATTCGAGCGCGGCATTCATGCCGCTCAGCGTCCGGAAGCCGCCTGTGACCATCAGGGGCATGCTGGCCCGGTCCTGGACGGATTTGGCATAGGAAAGGAAGTAAGCCTCCCGTTCGCGGGTGGTGGTGCGCCTGGTTTCTTCAAACGAGGGCTCCAGGCCTTCCATGTCCATCATCTTGGGCTGCTCGTAATTGCCGCCGGAAATCTCCACGAAATCAACGCCCAGCCCATTCAGAATGTCGATGACCATAAGGCAGTCCGCGTGGCTGAAGCCGCCTTTCTGGAAATCGGCGGAATTGAGCTTCACCGAGACCGAAAAGCCTGCCCCGCCCTGCACTTTGGCCTCGCGGACACAGTCCACCAGCAGGCGCGCGCGGTTTTCCAGCGGGCCGCCCCAGTCATCCTCGCGCCGGTTGGCCAGCGGCGACAGGAAGGCGCTCAGCAAGTAGCCGTGGGCGGCATGCACCTGAACGCCGTCAAAACCGGTGCGCTTGGCGACCTTCGCGGCGCGGCCGAAGCCTTCGACGACGGCGCCGATCTCGTCTGCGGTCATGGCGCGCGGCTCACCGAACTGGCCGCCCGGCAGGCCAAGCGCGACGGGGCTTGGGGCCGCCGGGCAGGGATTCACAAGTTTTGGCGTCTGGCGACCGGCATGACTGACCTGCATGATCAGCGCGGCGCCCCTGGACTTGGCGGCCTCGGCCCAGCGTGAGAAGCCGTCCATCTCGTCTTCGCCGGTGCTCGCATCGATCACGACATTGCCTACGCGTTCCAGATGATGGCGGTCAATCTGGACATTTCCGGTGATCAGGCCGCCTGCCCCGCCCTCGGCCCAGCGGCGATAAAGGGTCAGATGTTCCTCAGTTACCCGGTTGCGCGGATCGGCGAGTCCCTCTGTCATGGCGGCCTTCACCAAACGGTTCGGGAAGGTCAGGCCGCTCTGCAGGGTTAACGGGGTATTAATCGTGACGGGCATTATGTTCTCCCAATATCGACACTGAGTCGCTTGCCCACTAAGGGAGACCACATATGGGCGCTGCCAATCAAGCAAAGCTGTTCGACACCATGATACCAGACTCTTCAGGCTATTCGGCCAAGGATATCGAAGTTCTTGAAGGACTGGAGCCCGTTCGCAAGCGGCCGGGCATGTATATCGGTGGCACAGATGAGCGCGCCTACCATCACCTGTTCGCCGAAGTGCTGGACAACTCGATGGATGAGGCCGTCGCCGGCCATGCCAACCGGATCGAGATCAAGCTGGACGCCGACAACTTCCTGACCGTGTCAGACAATGGCCGCGGCATCCCGGTCGACCCGCACCCGAAATTCCCCAAAAAATCCGCGCTTGAAGTGATCATGACCACGCTCCACGCGGGCGGCAAGTTCTCCGACAAGGCCTATGAAACGGCTGGCGGCCTTCACGGCGTCGGCATCTCGGTTGTCAATGCGCTGTCGGAACTGGTCGAGGTCGAGGTGGCCCGCGACAAGGTGCTATACCGGCAATGCTTTTCCCGCGGATTGCCACAGGGAAAGCTGGAAAAGGTCGGCGCGGCGCCCAATCGGCGCGGCACGAGCGTCAGATTCCGGCCAGACACCCAGATATTCGGCGAGAAGCTGCGCTTCCGCCCGGCCCGGCTGTTCCAGATGGCCCGCTCGAAAGCCTATCTCTATCGTGGCGTCGAAGTGCGCTGGAACTGCGATCCGGCCCTGCTGCCGGAAGATTCGAAGATACCCGCCGAAGCGGTCCTGTCATACCCGAACGGCCTTGCCGACCAGCTGGACGAAGTCTTCAACGACAAGGCGACGATTACCGAAACCGCGTTCACGGGCCTCGTGGACATGGGCAAGGAAGGCAAGGTTGAATGGGCGATTGCCTGGACCCGCGCCGGCTTTGGCGAGGCCGACGGCTTTGCCCGCTCCTATTGTAATACGATCCCGACGCCGGAAGGCGGCACGCATGAGGCCGGTTTCCGGTCGGCCATCACCAAGGGCCTGCGCAATTTTGCCGAGCTGACCGGCCAGAAAAAGGGCGGCGACATCACGGCGGAAGACATTATGGGCCATTCGGGCCTGCTCCTATCCGTGTTCATCCGCAATCCCGAATTCGTCGGCCAGACCAAGGACAAGCTGTCGACCACGGCGGCCTTCCGCCTGGTGGAAAATGCCGTGCGCGACCGGTTCGACCACTGGCTGGCCGGCAGCCCCAAGGAATCCGACAAGCTGCTGACCTGGGCGATCGACCGGGCCGAAGAACGCGCCAACCGCCGCAAGCAGAAAGAGATCAGCCGCAAGTCCGTCACCAAGCGCCTGCGCCTGCCGGGCAAGCTGGCCGACTGCGCCGCGAAGGGCCCGGAAGGCACCGAACTCTTCCTCGTCGAAGGCGACTCGGCTGGCGGCAGCGCCAAGCAGGCGCGCGACCGGAAAACCCAGGCCATCCTGCCCCTTCGCGGCAAGATCCTGAACGTCGAAAGCGCCTCGGCCGACAAGCTGGCGGGCAACCAGGAACTCAACGATCTCGCCCTCGCGCTCGGCACCCAGCTCGGCCGCAAGTTCGACCTCGACGAGCTGCGCTATGAGCGCATCATCATCATGACCGATGCCGACGTTGACGGCGCCCATATCGCGGCGCTGCTAATCACCTTCTTCTTCCGGATGACGCCGGGCCTGATCGAGAGCGGGCGCCTGTTCATGGCCCAGCCGCCGCTGTTCCGCCTGTCGAACAAGGGCACGATTGCCTATGCGATGGACGATGCGCACCGGGCCGAAATCCTGGCCAAGCATTTCAAGCCGAACCAGAAGGTCGACATGGTGCGCTTCAAGGGCCTCGGCGAGATGAACCCGTCGCAGCTGAAAGAAACCACGATGAACCCGGCGACCCGCACGCTGGCCCGCATCACGCTGCCGGATTCGCTCGACGCGCTGACGGAAGTGAAGCCCTCGGACCTGATCAATATCCTGATGGGCAAGAAGGCCGAAACGCGCTTCAAGTTCATCCAGGAAAATGCCGCCTTCGTCGACGAGCTGGATATTTAGGGCGGCCTGATCCCCGCTTCCCCTGCGAAGGCAGGGGTCCATGGACTGGCCTTTTCCCCGGCACCCGTGGCGCCATTCGTCCATGGATACCTGCCTTCGCAGGTATCCTCGGGGGGAGAGAAGCACCCGCGTCCGCACACTCCGCAGACTGCCCGGCATGCCTGTCTGACAAGACTGTCGGATTCAGCTTGAATTGTTCCACTTTTTCAGCGCAGCACCCAGCAGGCCCGGGAGGCGATACCCGATATCCGCGCAACATGAAGGGCATGCCGCGATGTCCTGATTGATGGCCGCCGGACCAGCTGATAGGCTGCCTGTGCCAACCCGGCCCTACCGGGTTCTCGTCGCCCCACAAGGAACGATTTCATGTCTGCTCTCGACTTCGCATGGGTCGTGCTGCTGGTGCTGGTCCTGCAACCGATTATCGCCCGGCGGTTCAGTGAAGCGCGGCGGCGCGCCGCCATCTCCGCGATCGAGCGCCGACGCCGCTCCCGCCTGATCCTGCTCGTTCACCGCCAGGAGACGGTCAGGTTTTTCGGCATTCCCGTATTGCGCTATATCGACCTTGCCGATGCCGAGTCCGTGGCGCGGGCCATCGAACTGACGAGCCCGGAGACGCCCATCGACATCGTGCTCCATACACCGGGCGGGCTGCTGATCGCCTCGGTGCAGATCGCCCGGGCCCTCAGGCGCCACAATGGCAAGGTGACTGTCTTCGTGCCGCACTATGCCATGTCCGGAGGCACGCTGATCGCGCTTGCCGCCGACGAGATCGTCATGTCGCCCAATGCCATGCTCGGCGCGGTCGATCCACAGGTTGACGGCATGCCGGCCTCGTCGCTCCTGAAAGTGGTCGCCGACAAGCCGATCGCCGATATCGATGACGGAACACTCATCCTGGCCGACATGGGGCGCAAGGCAATCGACGAAATCGCGCGCGAGGTCCAGGCGCTGTTGCCGGACGCGACGCCTGCCGAGACGGCGGCGCAGATTGCCCGCACACTGACCGAGGGCCGCTGGACCCATGATTACGGCCTGTCGGCAGGCGAGGTCACGGAAATCGGCCTGCGCGTGACGCAGGAGATGCCCCGTGAGGTCATGGCGCTGATGAACCTCTACCAGCAGCCCTTTCGCCGGATGCCCGGCGTCGAATTCTCACCCTACCGGCGCGACCCGATTTCCGGCGCGAGCAAGCGCTGAAGCGAGCGGAGGCAGTCCGGGCGCAGGGGGGGCATTGGTCATCTACATCCCACAGCAAAATGACAATACAAGGCTGCAATAAGGCCGCAGGCAGCAATGCACCGCCTTTCCGGCCACTTCCGAATGGTGCTTTGCGCTGCGCTTTATGCACCCTACGCATTCCTCAGTTCCCTTCCGCAATCCGCACGAGCGCGGCATCCATCATCGGCGTGGCCGATGAGACCGCCAGGGGGCGCTCGTTCGCGATCACCGAGAAGACTAGCGTCCGGCCGCTGGCGGCCACCATGTAACCGGACAGGGTATTGGTGCCTTTGAGGGTGCCGGTCTTGGCGAAGATGTTGCCTTCGAGAATAGTGCCCCGGAAGCGGCGCTGGAGCGAGCCGTCGGTGCCGCCGACCGGGAACGTGTCTTTCCAGTCTTCGCCCCAGCCTTGCGCGGCAGCATAGGCCAGCAGCGTGACAATTGTCCGTGGGCTGACGCGGTTATAGACAGACATGCCTGAGCCGTCGAACAGGTCGTAGCCATTGGGGGCCGCGCCCGCCTCGTCCAGCAGGGCCGTGACGCGGCCGAGGCCGGCCTCGGCAGAGCCGTCTTCGCTGATATGACCGAGGTGGCGCAGCAGGAGTTCGGCCTCGAGGTTCTGGCTGTCCTTGGAGACGGCGACCAGCGCATCAGAAAAGGAGAGCGGCGCCAGCGCGGCGAGCGGCGGGTCTCCGTCATCGAGCGCGGTCAGGGCCGCCTGCGGCGCGGCGCCAGGCGGGCGGTGGCGGGAGACAGGCGGGCCCTCGACCGTGACACCGCGCGCCGCAAGCAGGGCGCCAAGGCGCGTGGCAGCGGCGAGGGCCGGGTCATCAAGGCCGATGGGCACGCGGCGCGGACCGCTGCCCGGCGGCACATGGCCGGACACGCGGACACTGGCCGTGCCGGGCAGATGGGCGACGCGGAGGTCGTCGTCCGCCGCCTCGCCCGCGGTATCGGTGTCCGGCTGCGGGCGGGGGGCCGTGACCGTGTCGTTGAGGATCGTGTAGGCGGCGTCGCCCGGCGCCCATGCGACCTCCGCCGGGGCGCCCTCCATGGCGGCAGGCGTGATGGTGAGCGTGACGGTGTTGCCATTGACGGCGAGGGCCGAGGTGGCCGTGCCAAAAGCGGTTTGCAGGTCGTCCCAGCTCCAGCCGGGGCCCCAGCGCTGGTCCGGGAACCAGGTATCGTCACCGACGACATGGGCGATGGCGGTGAGGCCGATGCCGGCCACCGCGTCTGCCAGCGTGGCGAGGCAGCGTGTCTCGCAACCGGGCGCGTCGCGGAGCTGCGGGTCGCCGCGTCCGTGGAGGACAAGCACGGGCGCGCCAGTCTCGCCGACATCCTCCAGCGTGATGAAGGTGCCAAGTCGGGGCAGCATGGCATCGAGTTCGGCCTGCCAGCGGAAGACGGCGGCGGTGGTGAACAGCTTGGTATTGGAGGCGGGCAGGAAGCGCTGGTCGGGGTTGAGGGCGACGATCTCGTGGCCGTCCATATCGGTGACTAGCAGGCCCCAGCGCACGCCCTGCAATTCCGGCGGCTGGAGGAGGGCATCAAGGTCGCGCTGCAGCGGCGAGACGCAGGCGGAAACGAAGAGGACGGCGATGAGCAGGATGGCCCGGAAAGTGGTTTGCATGGGAGTCCTTCTCCGGCCCGACTGGCGCATTGCGCAGAGCCTAGCGCAGCGAACCGGGGAGATCGACGGAAAACCGGCGGCGGGCGTGGGCCAGCCGCCAGGTGGAGGTTTTGCCGTCAGGCTTGACGTGTGCGGAGCGGATGTTCCAGTCTGGCCTCATCGTTTCGATCGCTGAAAGGGCAAATACGAGGGGGACATCAGAATGTCGGACATACATGAAGCCGGGGCGCGGGCCGCCCGCCAGAGGGACAGGCTGCTGCAGCTTGGCGCGCTGTTATTCCTGTTCGGCCTGCTGTCGGGGCTGGTGACGGGCCTGATGGCCAATCCGCGCATGGGATTGTCGGCGCACATGCAGGGCCTGACCAATGGCACGTTCCTGCTGGCAGCCGGCGCCGTCTGGGACCGGGTCAACCTCGGGCCGCGCACCAAGGCGGTGGCGTTCTGGGCCCTGGCGTTCGGAACCAGCGTCAACTGGCTGATGACACAGCTTGCCGCGCTCTGGGGCACCGGGACGATGACACCCATTGTGGGCGCCGGGCATAAAGGCGCCGACTGGCAGGAAATCGTCGTGAGCACGGGCCTGCTGGCCCTGACTCTGGCCATGCTGGCCGGGGCCGGGTTGCTGTTGGCGGGGCTTTTGCGGCGGGCAAATTGATATCCGCATTCGCGACCTTTCCGGATGACATGGGCCCGACAGGGCCCTAAATGCTCAGAATGAGCAAAGTCCTGGATATTCTCGCCGCGCAGCTGAACCCTGTGGTTGGTGACATTAACGGCAACCTGGCGCTGGCGCGCGAGGCCTATGACGAGGCCAGGACACGCGACGCGGACCTGCTGGTACTGAGCGAGCTGTTCATCCTCGGCTATCCGGCGGAAGACCTGGTGCTCAAGCCCTCGGCGGTGACATTGTCGATGGCGGCGGTGGAGACGCTGGCAGGCGAGACGGCAGGCGGCCCGGCCATACTGATCGGCGCCCCGTGGCGGGACGGCGACAAGGTGCACAATTCATCCGTCCTGCTGAAAGACGGCCATGTCGCCGGGCGCTGTGACAAGCGCGAGCTGCCCAATTACGGCGTGTTCGACGAGAAGCGCATCTTTGCGGCTGGCGAGGGCGCGCCCTTCGTGTTCACGCTGAAAGGCGTGAAGGTTGGCGTCGCGATCTGTGAGGATATCTGGTTCGACCGGGTGCCGCTGGCGCTGAAAAGCGCAGGCGCGCAGGTGCTGGTCGTGCCGAACGGCTCGCCCTGGCGCCGGACGGTGCATGCCGAGCGCCACTCGACCTTTTCGGCCTGGCGCAAGACCGGCCTGCCCTACCTGTTCGTCAACCAGGTCGGCGGGCAGGACGAGCTGGTCTTCGACGGGTCGAGCTATGCCGTGGACGATGACGGCACCGAGCACCAGTTGCTGGGCGATTTCGAAACGGGCACGGCGATGGTCGCGTTCGACGGCGCGACGGGCAGTTTCCAGAGCGGTCCGAAAGAGACGCTGACGGAGGGCTGGGAAGCGGAATACCGCGCGGCGGTTCTGGCGCTGGGCGATTATGTCAACAAGAACCGGTTCCCGGGCGTCGTGCTGGGCATGAGCGGCGGCATCGACAGCGCGCTGACGGCGGCGATGGCGGTGGATGCCCTCGGCGCCGAGCGCGTGTGGTGCGTGATGATGCCGTCGAAATACACGAGTTCGGACAGCCTCGAGGACGCCAAGGCCTGCGCCGAACTGCTGGGCTGCAAGTATGACATCATCAATATCCGCCCCGGCGTGAATGCGCTGGACGAGATGCTCAGCCAGCAGTTTGCCGGGACAGAGCCGAACACGACGGAAGAGAACATCCAGTCGCGTCTGAGGGCGGTGACGCTGATGGCCCTGTCGAACAAGTTCGGACACATGGTGGTGACGACGGGTAACAAGAGCGAAATGGCGGTCGGCTATGCGACGCTGTATGGCGACATGTGCGGCGGCTACAATGCGCTGAAGGATTTCTACAAGACCGAAGTATTCGAACTGGCCAAGTGGCGCAACACGCAGATCCCACGCGGCGCGCTGGGGCCCGGTGGCGAGGTGATCCCTGCGCGGATCATCACCAAGCCGCCCTCTGCCGAACTGCGCGAAGACCAGCGCGACGATGACAGCCTGCCGCCCTATGAGGTGCTGGACGACATATTGCGCGGCCTCGTGGACCTGGAGGAGGATGTCGACGACATCCTGAAGCGCGGGCATGACGCGGCGACGGTGCGGCGCATCGAGCACCTCTTGTACATTGCCGAATACAAGCGCCGCCAGGCCCCGCCGGGCGTGAAAGTGGGCGGCAAGAATTTCGGCCGCGACCGGCGCTATCCGATCACCAACCGTTTCCGCGACGACTGAGCCCTATTCGAGCGGCGCGTCAGCGGCCTCTGCGGCGGCGGCCGCGTTCACTTCGGCGTCGAACCGGATCGAGTCGACCTGGTCGGCGGTGATGTCGGAGGCGTCGCCATAGCCGGTGATCGGCGAGGGCACGATGCCCGGCATCGCGACGACTTCGTCATAGAGGAGCCAGGGCTGGGAGCCGTCGGCGCAAGTGACGCGCACCCATTCGTCTTCCTCGCCCTTGGAGTCCCGGATGTCGGTAATGTCCATCAGTTCGGCTTCGTTGATGTCATATTCCGTGCCGCCGAAGGACAGGATGGCAAAGCCTTCGCCGAGATAGCGCAGGTAGTTGAGCTGGTCGCCCTGCTTCAGCGCGAGCGTCTGCATGCTGCCGGCATCGCTGACGTATTCGACCGCAGCGTCCTGCGTGAGCGTGACCGGGAAGGTTTTCGTGGCCACGAAGAATTCGAGCTTGTCAGCCGAAACGCGTGGATAGTTCCAGAGCTGGTAATTGGCGAGGCGGGGCAGCGCGCAGGCCTTGTCCCGGGGCGCTGCCGGGTTCGGTCGCGCCCGGCCCTGCAGGGTGACGCCCTCGTCGAGCACGACAAAGCCGGCCGGATACTCGCCGGGCCAGCCAGGCGAGATGTACCAGCCCTCGCCATAGCCGGACAGCTTGGCAAAATCGGGTGCAACATAGTCGCTCGCCCGGGTCAGCTGACCGGCATCCGCCGTGTCCAGCTCGGAGCCATCGGTGGCGACGATATCGCTGTCCTGTGGCACATCGGGCGATTGACCGCAGGCGGCCAGCGCGATGGCGGCGGCAAAGATCCAGCCAGATTTCATGTCCCGCTCCTTCAGGCGACTCGCTTGAGTCTCGATGATTAGCACAAACAATAGCAAGATTGTGACGGCTATGCCTTGGCTTTTTGAGCAATTTGATGTCGAAAGCGGCTTCTGATGACTGGAAAACCACGCCCATGACCCACCCGATTGTCCGCTTTGCCCCCTCGCCCACCGGGCGCCTGCACGTTGGCAACGTGCGCACGGCCCTGATCAACTGGCTGTTTGCGCGGTCTCAGGGCGGGAAATTCATCCTGCGCATCGACGACACGGACGTGGAGCGCTCGACAAAGGAATATGAAGACGGCCTGCGCGAGGACCTGACCTGGCTCGGCCTCGTCTGGGCCGACACGTTCAGCCAGTCGGACCGGTTTGCCGAATATGACAAGGCCGCCGCGCGCTTGAAGGAGATGGGCCTGCTTTACGCCTGTTACGAGAGCGCCGACGAACTGGAGCGCAAGCGCAAGATCGCTCTCTCGCGCGGGCGCCCTCCGGTCTATGACCGCGCATCGCTGGCCCTCAGCGACGATGAGAAGGCCAAGCTGGAAGCGGATGGCGTGAAGCCGCACTGGCGGTTCAAACTGTCCGGCAACCGGGTGGAATGGAACGATCTGGTACGCGGGCCGCAGAGCATCGACACGTCGAGCCTGTCAGACCCTGTGCTGATCCGCGAGGATGGTTCTTACCTATATACGATGCCCTCGGTCGTCGACGATATCGACGCGAAGATCACGCATGTCGTGCGCGGCGAGGACCATGTCACCAATTCCGGCGCGCAGATCGAGATCTTCATGGCGCTGGGCGGCACGGCGCCGCAGATGGCGCACACGCCGCTGCTGATCGGCGCCGACGGACAGGGCCTGTCGAAGCGTCTCGGCTCGCTGTCGATGGGCGAGTTGCGCGCGCAGGGCTATGAGCCGATGGCGATCACCAGCCTGCTGGCCAAGATCGGCACGTCGGACAATGTCGAGGCCCGCACCAGCCTTGACGAGCTGGCGAAGGAATTCGACTTCGGCAAGATCGGCCGGGCCCCGGCGCGCTTTGACGAGGCGGATCTCCTGTCGCTGAACGCGGCGATTCTGCATGGCCTGTCCTTTGATGACGTGAAGGACCGGCTGGCGGCGATTGATCCCAAGGGCGCCGATGAAGCGTTCTGGACCGTCGTGCGCGAGAACTGTTCGCTGCTGCCGGACGTGAAAGCCTGGGTGGATGTCGTGTTCGGCGATGTGGCGCCGCTGGTCGACGCCGAGGACAAGGCGTTTGTCCTGCAGGCGGCCGACCTGCTGCCCGCCGGTGACCTGACGCCGGAAACCTGGGGCGAATGGACGAACGCCGTGAAGGGTGCGACGGGCCGCAAGGGCAAGGGTCTGTTCATGACCCTGCGCAAGGCGCTGACAGGCCAGGAGCACGGACCGGACATGGCGAGCCTCTTGCCGCTGATCGGGCATGACCGGGCGCTCAAGCGGCTGAAGGTGGCCTGACAGTGCGCCGGGCCGTCCATGTCGTTCTGGCGATGCTGGTCGCCGGATGCGCTCACCAGAATCCGGATGCTCGTGCCGACGTGCCAGACGCCGTAGCGCAATACTTTGACCGGCTTGATGCCATTTACAGGGCTGGCTCGACCCCTGTCGATATCAACACCCTCTTCGACCTTATGACACGGGACGTGCGGTACCTGCACACGGCCTATGAGGCCGATTTCAATCGCGAGACCTGGTACGCAGCCTTTAGCCGCATTCAGTCGAGTGGAGGCTATCAAGAGCCGGCAACCTTCTGCTCCGCGATTACCAATTCCATCCCAGGCGACAATTTCTACGCGATTCAGTACGCACCGGGGTCTGTATCTCCCGGTGGCTGCGTGCCCGACGACGATACGCGCATGTTGGTCGTCTTCTCGCTGCGCGAGGGCAAGATCGCCCGGATCGAGGAGCTCTGGTAGGCGCGGACTTCGGCGCCTAGACCTCCTCCACCAACTGGACCAGAATCATGCCTTCGGCGACTTGCTCGCCGACTGTGCTGAATACGGATTCCACCACACCGTCGCGCGGAGCGCCGAGGCTGTGTTCCATTTTCATGGCTTCCATCACGGCGAGCGTCTGGCCGTGGCTGACCGTGTCGCCGGCCTTCACGTTCATGGCGATCACCTTGCCGGGCATCGGGGCCTTGACCGCATCGCCGCCGAGCAGGGCTTCGACATCGGCGTCATAGTCCGGCACCTCGACCAGCACGCTGTCGCCCGCTGTGGTGACGGCGTAGCGGCGGGGCGAGAGGTCTGTCACGAGGGGGAGCGGGAGGTCGGGTTCGACCTCGAAATCGTCAGGGTCGATCCAGTCGGCATCGCCGCCGACGGCCACGGACGCTCTGTGCATGGAGGCGCGGTTCATGCGCCAGCCATCCTTCACGTCCCAGGGCTGGGCGGCGCACGGCGCATCCAGCTGGACGTCGCAGACGGCCATGACAGAAGCGTGCTGGTGGGCCTCGGGCGCGGCCGTGAGCGCGTCGCCCTGTTCGGCGATCCAGTTCACGTGGTGGGTGGCGTCATGGAAGGCATCTGACATGGCGCAGCGGCGCAGGAAGCCGGCATTCGAGGGCACGCCGACAAGCTGGGTGTGAGCGAGTGCATCGACAAGGCGATCGACGGCCTCGTCCCGGTCGTCGCCGGACACGATCAGCTTGGCGATCATGGAATCGTAAGCTGACGGCACGCGGTCGCCGGTTTCGAAGCCGGTGTCCCAGCGGATGAGCTCGCCATCGACAGGTTCCAGCAGGCCGAATTCGAGGATCAGGCCCGCGCCGGGGCGGAAGCCTTCGGACGGGTCTTCGGCGCAGATGCGCGCCTCGATGGCGTGGCCGCGAAGCGTGATCTCGTCCTGCGCGAGGGGCAGTTCACCGCCACCCGCGACATGAAGCTGCCATTCGACCAGGTCTGTGCCGGTGACCATTTCGGTAACCGGGTGCTCGACCTGCAGCCGCGTGTTCATTTCGAGGAACCAGAAACTGTCGATGCTGAGCGGTCGGCTGCCATCGACGATGAATTCGACCGTGCCGGCACCTTCGTATTTGACGGCGGCGGCGAGTTTCACGGCGGCGTCTGTCATGGCCTTGCGCACATCGTCCGGCATGCCGGGCGCAGGCGCCTCTTCCAGCACTTTCTGGCGGCGGCGTTGCAGCGAGCAGTCGCGTTCGAACAGGTGGACAGTGTTGCCGTGGCTGTCGCCGAAGACCTGGACTTCGATATGGCGTGGCTGTTCGACTAGTTTCTCCAGCATGACGCGGCCATCGCCAAAGGCGGCTTCGGCTTCGCGCACGGCGCTTTCCAGTTCGTCCGCAAGGGCTGACGCCTTGGCGACGAGGCGAATGCCCCTGCCCCCGCCACCGGCAATGGCTTTGATCAGCAAGGGATAGCCGACAATCTTGGCAGCAGCGGTCAGCGTCTTCAAGTCCTGCGCTTCGCCGCGATAGCCGGGCAGCACGGGCACGCCCGCTTCCTCGGCGATGCGCTTGGCTTCGTCCTTCAGGCCCATGGAGCGGATGGCCGAGGGGGGCGGGCCGACCCAGATAAGACCGGCATTGCGCACGTCTTCGGCGAATTCGGCATTCTCAGACAGGAAGCCGTAGCCTGGATGGATCGCGTCGGCGCCGCTGGCCTTGGCGGCGGCGAGGATCCTGTCAGCGCGCAGGTAGCTGTCGGATGCCGGGGCCGGACCGATATGCACGGCCTCGTCGGCTTCGCGGACATGTTTGGCGGCGGCGTCGGCGTCGGAATAGACGGCAATGGTGCGGATTCCGAGGGCGCGGCAGGTGGCCATGATGCGGCAGGCAATCTCGCCGCGATTGGCAATGAGGAGGCTTTTGATCATGGCGGCAGCAAGACCCGATTTTGCCTGAAAAGACAAGTTGCGAGCGGTTCAGGCCGTGAGGTCTGCGGGCCGCACGCGGTGCACCGTGGCAACCAGCACGAAACTGATGATCATCAAGAGGTACCATGAACCGAGCTTGGCGAAAGAGACCATCTCCCATCCGTCCTCCTGGCCCGGATAGGCCCAGGCGCGGGCGAAGGTGCCAAGGTTTTCCGCAAACCAGATGAACAAGGCGACCAGACCAAAGCCGACGACCAGTGGCATGCGCCGGTAGGACACGTCCGGCCGGAAGCGGACCCAGCAGCGGCCATAGATCAGGAGTGTGGCGGCGAAGAGGGCAAGGCGTATGTCCGGCAGCCAGTGATGGGAGAAGAAGTTCACATAGATAACCCCGGCCAGCAGGCCCTGCAGCCAGAACGGCGGGAAATGGGTGAAGCGGAAGGCGAAGATGCGCCATACGCGGGCGAGGTAGGAGCCGACGGCGGCATACATGAAGCCGGAGAAGAGCGGCACCGCGCCGATGCGCAGGAAACTGTCCTCGGGATAGATCCAGCTGCCAGCCTGCGTCTTGAACAGTTCCATGATCGTGCCGACCACATGGAAAACGAGGATAATCCGCGCCTCTTCCCACGTCTCCAGCCCGGACAGGAGCATGGCCGCCTGGATCGCCAGCGCCGCCAGCACGAGGAAGTCGTAGCGCGAAAGCGTGGCGCCCTCAGGATAGAAAAGGAAGGTCAGCAGCAGCAGGCCGAGCATGGCCCCGCCGAACAGGCAGGCCCAGGCCTGCTTGATGCCGAAGGCAAGGAATTCGAACAGGCCCTGCGACACTGGCCCGTTCACCCAGCGGGCATGAAGGACAGCGCGGGCGGTGTGCAGGCGGTGCTGCAAGGGCGTGGCAGGGGGTGGGGTCGGTCCAACGGTCATGGCGCATCACTGGTCCCATATCGGGGCGGGTTTGAGACAGGAACGGGCCGTTCCCGGGGTGAAATTCCGGCTTTGTCAGGCCCACGGCTTGGCGTAAGGATTAACCCTAGTCAAACGAGGGGACTAAATATGGCCTATGCATCCGGAGTTCAGTTGAGCGGCCTTGCCGGCATCGTCGGCGCCGCCGTGGGGGGCTATATCGGCTACACACAGGCAGCCGATGTCAGCAATCTGACACCTATCGCGGGCGCGTTAATTCTTGGCGGCGTCGGACTGGTGGCGGGCAGCGCGGGAGCGTTCCTGCTGAAATCTCTGATGCAGTTCGTGATCTATATCATCATGTTCGGCGTGCTGGTCTATGTCTTCCAGAGCCCGATAGAGAAGATGACCGGGATAAACCCGGTGGCTGCGACCCTGGAGTTCTTGGGGGATTTCGGCCTGCCCGTTAAATCTGCCACCAAGAGGCTGGTTACCGACCCCAGCTAGGCGGGCGCTTTTCGAGGAAGGCGGCGATGCCTTCCTTGCCTTCATCTGATGCGCGCCGGGCCGCGATGCGGCGCGCGGTTTCGTGGCCGAGATCCTTGTCGATGATCTCGCCCGTGACATCGCGCACAAGGCGCTTGGAATCGGCAATCGCACCGGGCGCAGCGGCAAAGACCAGGTTGGCCAGGTGCTCTTCCATCGCCGTCATGGCGGCCTGGTCGTCCACGACATAGTGGATGAGGCCCATGCGTTCGGCATAGTCGGCATCGAACACCGTCGCCGTCACGAACAGGGCACGGGCCCGGCGCGGGCCGATGGCATCAATGACATAGGGGCTGATCGTGGCGGGCGTCAGGCCGAGGCGGACTTCCGAAAAGCGGAACTTCGTATCCTTCATGGCCACGGCGACATCGCAGGCAGCCACCAGGCCGGCACCGCCACCCATGGCCGCGCCCTGCACGAGGGCGAGCGTCATCTGGGGCATTTCGTAGAGCGACAGGAGCATGGCGGCGAGCTTCTGAGCGTCGTGCTCATTGTCTTCTTTCGTGTGCAGCTCGGCGGCCTGCTTCATCCAGTTGAGGTCTGCCCCGGCGGAGAAGGACTTGCCATTGCCGCGCAGGATCATCATCCGGATGGTTTCCTGATCGGCGATCGTGTCGAACGCGTCGGTCAGTTCCTCGATCACCAGCGCATTGAAGGCATTGTGCACGTCGGGCCGGTTCAGCGTGACGACCGCGAGGCCTTCCTGCGTCGCTTCAAGGCGGATGGTTTCGTAAACGGTGTTTGTCATGCGGAGTCCTGACGTGTGAGAGCTGGTTCGGTTCCGGCGGCTGGCCGGTCGTGACGGGGGCGGCGCAGGGCCTGTTCCCAGTCACTATGCCAGAGATGCAGGCTCGTAGCGAATACGACAAAGCCCGTAAAGGCCGAGGGCGGGGGCGCGCGCGAAGCTGCGGCAGGCCCGCGCTCAGACGGCCTCACGGCCGAAGATGCGCATGTCGGTGCACCAGCGCGTGAACTTGGCCTCATCGACCTCGCCGGCCCCGCCGAGAATGGTGTGGTGCAGCGGGCCGAAGCCGGACAGGCCGAGGACGCCGCGCTCGAGCGCCCGCAGGGCGCCCGAATCCATGCCGAACCGGTAGACAAGGCCCGGCATGCCCATGGTGATGACGGTGCGGGCGGACTTGCCCTTCATCATCTGCATCGGCCATTGACGCGCGCTGTCCCCGGTGGCGAGGAAGAATTCTGCCCGCGCGGCCTGTTCGAAGAAGGCGCGCAGCTTGGCCGGCATGCCGCCCAGCCAGAGCGGAAAGGCGATCAGTACGTGATCGGCCGCATCGATCTTCTCGCGCTCGGTGAGGATCGGCTCGGGCGGCGGGCTGGCAAACTCCTCCGCCGTCTGCATAAGCGGGAAGCTGAGCTTTGCAATGTCGATCCGCGTGACGTCATGTTCCTCTTCCGCCGCGCCTTCGGCATAGGCGTCGCACAATGCATGTACAAGACGGCGCGGCGCCGGGTCCGGGTGGCCGTCAATGATACAGATTCTGGTCATGTCGCACTCCTGGTCGGGACCTGTCCCTGACGCACTTCCTGCCAGACCGGGCAGTGCGGCCCAATACGCAACTCCCCCTAGGCGTGTGCTGCGGCGACACAAAAAAAGAGGGCCCGCCACAGGCAGGCCCTCCCCGGATCCGTGTCATATGCGGTTACTGGCTATCAGCCGGATCAGTCGCGGACACGGACGTGTCGTCATCGGTGCCTCGCCAGGCGTCGACTGCGCGGCGCATCTCGTCTTCGCTGACCGTATGGTTCTGGTCGAGATCGAACCGGGCGAACTTGGCGAGGGCCTCGGATTCACTGGCACGGCGCGTGCCGGTCTGGCGGGAGACATATTCATCTTCGGAGATCAGGCCGTCATCATCGAGATCGAACTGTGAGAAATCCGGCAACTGGTCGGCGTGCCCCGCCAGCGCCGTCATCATCGCCGCAGCCATGAGGAAACCTGCCCGTCGTGCCATATCGCATCTCCTTTGCCGCATGTGTGCCGCCTCAGGCACAAACATACGGCAAGGCGCCATTAATTGGGCGTGAAAAGCCGTTCACGAACCAGATGTAATGATTACATCCTGAACACACCAAACCCGCGTTCGGGGAACGGGGCGTTGAGGCTGGCGGAGAGGGCGAGGCCGAGGACGCGGCGGGTGTCGGCGGGGGCGATGATGCCGTCGTCCCAGAGGCGGGCGGTGGAGAAATAGGGGTTGCCTTCGGCCTCGTAGAGGTCGCGGATCGGCTGTTTGAAGGCCGCTTCCTCCGCCGCAGGCCAGTCGCCGCCCTTGCGCTCGATACCTTCGCGCTTGACCGTGGCGAGCACAGAGGCAGCTTGCTCGCCGCCCATGACGGAGATGCGGGCGTTCGGCCACATGAAGAGGAAGCGGGGGCTGTAGGCCCGGCCGCACATGCCATAGTTCCCTGCCCCGAAGCTGCCGCCCGTCACCACGGTGAACTTGGGCACGCTGGCGGTGGCAACGGCGGTAACCATCTTGGCGCCGTCCTTGGCGATGCCGCCCGCCTCGTATTTCGAGCCGACCATGAAGCCGGTGAGGTTCTGCAGGAAAACAAGCGGGATGCGGCGCTGGTCGGCCAGTTCGATGAAGTGTGCCGCCTTCTGGGCGCTTTCGGAGAAGAGGATGCCATTGTTCGCGAGGATCGCGACGGGCATGCCGTAGAGCCGGGCAAAGCCGCAGACCAGGGTTTCGCCATAGAGCTTCTTGAATTCGTGGAATTCCGAGCCGTCGACGAGGCGGGCGATGACTTCGCGCGCGTCATAGGTCTCTTTCAGGTCCGGCGGGACGAGGCCGTGCAGTTCGGCGGGGTCGTAGAGTGGCTCAGCCGGCTCTGTCAGCGCGAAGGGCTGGGGCTTGGGCGTGGCGAGCGTGCGGATGATCGAACGCACGATGGCGAGCGCGTGGGCGTCATGGGCGGCGTAATGGTCGGCGACGCCCGACTGGCGGGCATGGACATCGGCGCCGCCGAGGTCTTCGGCGGAAATGATCTCGCCGGTGGCCGCCTTCACCAGCGGCGGGCCGCCGAGGAAGATGGTGCCCTGCTTGCGTACGATAATGGTCTCGTCGCTCATCGCGGGCACATAGGCGCCGCCGGCGGTGCAGCTGCCCATGACGGCGGCGATCTGGGGGATGCCCTTCGCGCTCATCTGGGCCTGGTTGTAGAAGATGCGGCCGAAATGTTCCCGGTCGGGGAAGATTTCCGACTGGTGCGGCAGGTTCGCGCCGCCTGAATCGACGAGATAGACGCATGGCAGGCAGTTTTCGAGGGCGATTTCCTGCGCGCGCAGGTGTTTCTTGACCGTCATCGGGTAATAGGTGCCGCCTTTCACGGTGGCGTCATTGCACACGATCATGCATTCGCGGCCCTCGATGCGGCCGACGCCGGTGATGATGCCCGCGCCGGGCGCATCGCCGTCATACATGCCGTGGGCGGCCAGCGCGCCGATCTCGAGGACGGCGCTGCCCGGATCGACAAGGCGCTCGACGCGCTCGCGCGGCAGCAGCTTGCCGCGCTCTGTATGGCGGGTGCGGGAGGCTTCGGGGCCACCAAGGGCCGCCGCAGCGGTCTTTTCGGCCAGTTCGTCCAGCAGGGCCTGCATGGCGGCGCGGTTGCGGGCAAAGCCCGGCCCGGCAACGTCGAGACTCGATTTCAATACCGGCATGGTGCCTCCCTTATGGGCCAGAGGCCTGCTTAGCGAGGGCCGGGGCCGCTGTCACGCGACTGTAACCCAAAATTGAGAGAGTTCAGGTAAGCTTCCCCTTGGAAGGTTCACACGAAATGGGCATGCTCACTCAGATGAATATCGACGTCACGCCGGCGCTGAAGAATATCCCGTTCCTGAAGGACGTGCCCGCCCGTGCGATGAAAGCGGCGGGCAAGGAAGCCCGCTGGTTCTCATTGTCGGCCGGCGGCGCCCTTTTCAAGACGGGCGAGCCGGCGGACTGCATCTATTTCGTGCTGTCAGGCTCGCTAGGCGCGTTCCGGGAAAGCCCGGACGGCCAGGACGAGTTCATCGGCCACATCCGCACCGGCGAACCGGTGGGCGAGATGGCCCTGTTCCTGGGCGGGCTCGACCTCGATGGCGACGGCGAACCGGAGGATGCACCGCATACGGGGTCGGTCTATGCGATCCGCGATTCGGAAGTGATCGCGATCACCCGCAAGGGCTGGCAGCGCATGGTGAAAGCCGAACCGGAACTGCTGGAGGGCATGATCCGGGTGATCCTGAAGCGCCTTGGCAAGGCCGGGCAGCGCTCGACACGGGCCGCGCCGAAAGTGTTCACACTGGTTGCCACGTCGCCCACGATCGACCTCACACTGCGCGCCAAGGCGCTGGCCGAGTGCCTTGGCCGGGCGGGAAAGTCTGCTGTCGTGGTTGGAGAAAAGGAGGGGGATGAGAAACCCGCCGCCTTCTTCGACGACCTCGAATTGCACCATGATGTCGTGATCCTGATCTCGACGATCGGTGACAATGCCTGGTTTCGCCTGTCGATCCGGCAGGCCGACCGGATCTGGGTCATGGCCCGCGCCGATGCGCGCCCGTCGATCCCGCTGATGCCGGATGAAGATTCCCCGGCGCTGGCCCTGAAACTGGTCGACGTCGTGCTGCTGCACCATGGCAATGAGCGCCGGGCAGCGCGGCCCGTCGAATGGCTCCAGGCGTCCGGTGGCAGCCGCGTGTTCCACTGGACCGGCGTGCATGGCGCCAGCTGCGCGCGGCTGGCTCGCATCATGGACGGTCGCTCGGTCGGCGTGGTGATGTCGGGCGGCGGGGCGCGGGCCTATTCGCATATCGGCATGGTGAAAGCGATCCGCGAAGAGGGCATTCCGATCGACTTCGTCGGCGGCTCGTCGATGGGCGCCGTGATTGCCGCCTGTGTCGCCATGGGGTGGGACGACACCGAAATCGACTGGCGCATCCGCAAGGCTTTTGTCGAAACCAATCCGCTCGGAGACTATAACCTGCCTGTGGTGGGCATGGTGAAGGGCCTGCGCGTCAATGCGCGCCTGAAGGAGCATTTCGGCGAGTCAGAGATCGGCGATCTCGACATCCCGTTCTTTGCGACCTCGACAAACCTGACAACCGGATCACTGCACCTGCACCGGACCGGCCTGCTGCGCGACGCCTTGCGCGCGACGATTTCCCTGCCCGGCATCCTGCCACCTGTAGTGGAAGGTCATGACCTTCTGGTTGACGGGGCCGTGCTGAACAATTTCCCGGTCGATGTGATGCGCGACATGCATCGCGGCTATGTCGTCGGCTGCGATGTGACCCAGCAGGCCGAAGGCCTGAATGTCGATGAATTCATCAACCCGCCGAATTTCTTCCGCTGGGTGATCGGGCACGGCTTCTCCGCGGCCCCGCCGATTGCCGGCCTGCTGATGCGGACTGCCACGATCCGGGCCGACCGGACGTTCGGTCGGGACATGACGGATGTCCTGGTCCTGCCGGAGCTGATCGATACGGACCTGCGTGACTGGGAAGCCTATGACGCAACCGTGGAGGCGGGCTACGAGTCCGCTAAGACGGCCCTGCAAGCGAGCGATATCAAGGCTAAATGCTGCACGCCGTAATCAGACCGGTCTGGCTACTTTCAATGATCCGTTAACCGAGAAAGCGGCATAGTGCCCTGAACCGCGACTAATCATAAAAAAAAGTCCGGTCAGGAGGAATACAGTCATGGATCCAGCCATCCTGGACATGCTGCCGCTCACGATTGTGGAACTGGCACCCGTGCGCGATTCCGATGGCCAGATCGTCGATTTCATCTGGACGGAAGCCAATGAGGCCGCCAACAGGGTCGTCCTTCCCGAAGGCGGTTCGATTGTTGGCCTGCACGTGTGCGACGTCGATCCGGCCTACCGGGACTCCAGCATGTTCTTCGATGCCGTGCGCTGCATCGAGACCGGCGAACCTCGGGAACTTTTCACTAGTGGCCGCAGACCCAGTCCGCATGGCCGACTGAAACACCTGCAGGGCACCGTGGTGCGCTATACAATCCTGCCGAAGGACGATGGCTGCCTGATCTGCTCTGTCGAGATCACCGATCTGGTCAAGGAACGTGATACCGCGAACGATTCATACGAGATGTTCCTCGCGGCATTCGAGCATGCGGTGCAGGGCATTACCCTGACCACTGAGGCCGCCGAAATCATCTATGCCAACCCGGCATTGAATGACCTTCTGGGATATGAACCCGACGAGCTGCAAGGCCAGTCCAGCGCCATCATCATGCGTCCGGAAGATTTCCAGGCAATTGTCAAGGCCGGTACAAAAATGTGGGGCGGCAAGATCGAGCAGGAAATCGGTGACATGACTCTGCTGAGCAAGACCGGCGAAGAGATCGTGGTGTCAAATGCCCTGTCGAGCGTCTATTCCGAAGTGCGGGGTGAACGGATCTTCATTTCGCATGCACGCGACGTGCGCGAGGAGCGAAAGCTCGCCCACAAACTGGCCTCTGCCGTGCAGAAGGCCGAACTTGCGACCCAGCTGAAATCGGAATTCCTGGCCAATATGAGCCATGAAATCCGTACACCCCTGAATGGTATTCTTGGCATGGCGCAAGTGCTGGCTGCGTCCGATCTCGATGCGCAACGCGCCGACCAGGTGAACGTCATCCTCGAATCAGGCAATACGTTGCTTTCCATACTGAACGACATCCTGGACCTGTCCAAGATCGAAGCCGGCCACATGGAAGTGTCGCTGATCGAGTCGGACCTGCGCCACAAGCTGGACCGGTTGTGCAAGCTCTACGAGCCGAGCGCAAATGACAAGGGACTCAAGCTCAAACTGTTCGTCGACCCGAGCGTACCGTCCTCCCTGGTGATTGATCCCGTCCGCATGAGGCAATGTGTCGGCAACCTGGTCTCGAATGCGATCAAGTTCACCGATTCCGGGGATGTCCTCGTCGTTGCGACCGGCCAGCGCGGCGACGGTGACACGATGACCATCACGATCCACGTCTCCGATACCGGCTGCGGCGTTCCCGCCGACAAGATGGACAGGATTTTCGAATCCTTTGCGCAGGCCGATGGCTCGATCACGCGCCGATATGGCGGCACCGGGCTTGGCCTGCCGATCACGCGCCAGCTCGCCCGGATGATGGGCGGCGATGTGACTCTCGTCAGCGAACCGGATAGAGGATCAATCTTTACGCTAACGTTCACCGCCGAAATATCACAATCGGTTTCAAGGGAAGCGCTGCTGCGCAAACTCCAGCCACCAGAGCCCAAGCCTGCCGATTCAATCACATTGTCCGGTGCAAGAGGGCGGCTGCTTGTCGTCGATGACAACGCGATCAACCGGCGAGTCGCCCGGACATTCCTTGAACAGAATGGTTATGATGTCGATGAGGCGGTCAATGGAAAGCACGCACTTGAACAGCTTGAAAGCAGCTCGTTCAACCTGGTCCTGATGGACATTCACATGCCCGAGCTTGACGGTCAGCGTGCCTTCGACCAGTTGCGCGCCGGGTCGGGCCCGAATGCCGCCATCCCCGTGATCGCACTTACCGCGGACTCGATGCGCGGGGATCATGAAAAATACATCGCCCGGGGTTTTGACGGCTATATTTCCAAGCCGATCGACCAGCGTTCGATGATATCCGTAGTTGAAGAGTGCCTGTCAGGAACAACCGCACACGACGACCGCCGCCGCCGCAAGGCCTAGGCAGCTGTCGGTTGTTGGCGCGTCGACTTCAGGCCGTTTCGCCGAACAGTTCCCGTCCGATCAGCCAGCGACGGATTTCGCTCGTGCCCGCCCCGATCTCGTAGAGCTTGGCGTCGCGCAGGAGGCGTCCGGTCGGGTAGTCGTTGATATAGCCATTGCCGCCGAGCAGCTGGATGGCGTCGAGCGCCAGCCTGGTCGCGGTTTCTGCTGCATAGAGGATCGCCCCGGCCGCGTCCTTGCGGGCCGTCTCGCCCCGGTCGCACGCCTTGGCGACGGCGTAGACATAGGCCTTGGCGGCATTCATCTGGACATACATGTCGGCAAGCTTGCCCTGGACAAGCTGGAATTCGCCGATCGGCTGGCCGAATTGCTTGCGGTCGTGCACGTAGGGGAGGACGACGTCCATGCAGGCCTGCATGATGCCCGTAGGCCCCGCCGAGAGCACGGCGCGTTCATAGTCGAGGCCGCTCATCAGGATACGGGCGCCTGCGCCCACCGGGCCCATGACATTCTCTTCAGGCACTTCGCAATTGTCGAACACGAGCTCACCGGTTTCCGATCCGCGCATGCCGAGCTTGTCCAGCTTCTGGGCGACAGAGAAGCCCTTGAATCCGCGCTCGATCAGGAAGGCCGTGATGCCCTTCGAGCCGCCCTGCGGATCGGTCTTCGCATAGACGACAAGCGTGTCGGCGTCCGGCGCGTTGGTGATCCACATCTTGGTGCCATTGAGGACGTAACGGTCGCCTTTTCTGTCAGCCCGCAGCTTCATCGAGACGACATCGGAACCGGCACCGCTTTCGCTCATCGCGAGGGCGCCGAGATGCTCGCCGGAGATCAGTTTGGGCAGGTAACGCGCCTTCTGGTCGTCACTGCCCCAGCGGCGCAGCTGGTTGACGCAGAGGTTGGAGTGGGCGCCATAAGAGAGGCCCACTGAAGCAGACGCGCGCGAGATTTCCTCCATGGCGACGACATGCTCAAGATAGCCGAGGCCGGTGCCGCCCCATTCCTCTTCGACGGTGATGCCGAGCAGGCCGAGCTCGCCCATTTTCGGCAAGAGGTCGCGCGGGAATGTGTCGGTCCGGTCAATCTCCGCTGCGCGCGGCGCAATCTCGTTCTGGGCAAAGCTGGCCACGGTTTCACGGATCATGTCGGCGGTTTCACCGAGATCGAAGTTCAGGCTGGGATATGTGTTCGCAATCATCCCGTCTGACTAGCAGGGCCGGCCGGTCGTGTCAGCGGAAAATGCGCCGCAAGGACGGTCAGGTCCGGCGGGCCAGGATCCGCATCAGGTAATAGGCGGAGGTCACGAGGACGACCCCGCTTCCAAGCGCGACCAGCGGCCCGACATAGATGTCGGACGTACGCTCGACGAAGCGCGAGGCCTCCCGGAAGAAGCGTTCGACCCCCAGGAGGAAGCCGATCATCCCGAGGCCTGCCAGCAGGGCGAACGGCCAGCCTTCGCGCAAGACTTCATACCATGTGTCATCATGGTAGTTGCCATTCTCGGCGAGTGTGCGCTCGATCTCCTCGTCGCTGAGGCGGATCTGTTCGAGGTCATCAACCACCGTGTGGTCCGCTGCGGGCAGCATGCCGCCGCCATGTTCGAGCGGCGACGCATAGGTTGGCGGCGATGGCGGCCGCGGCGTGCGGCGACGCTCGACACCTTCGGGTGGCCCCTTGGCCACGTCGATCACTGGTGACGATTGCAACTTGCCGTCGGGATCAGCCAGCGCCGACACGGCGCGGGTGATTTCGTCAATGCTGGGACCATCCTGCACGATGTCATTGTCGGCGACCGGGCGTGTGTGCCCGGAAGCCAGCGACGCATTCTCGCCGAGGATACGTGTGAGCCGTTCGTTGACGGCACGGGCGGCGGCTTGCGGCGAAGTGCCCGTCGCGCTCGCCTTGGCAGCCGTTGCGCGCTCCCCGTCTACCCGCGTTTCAACGACAATTGCCCGCTCATGCGGCGTCATCAGCGATGCACCGACATCCAGTTCCGGGCGGACCAGCGCCGAGGGAATCGCCGCGCGGCCCGACGGGTGTTCGAGGAAAAGCGCCTTCTCGGCGGCGCGACGGCGAACCAGGGCGTCGATCACGCGCACTTCGCCCTCGATACGCCCCTTGCGCCAGAAACCCATAGCGTCGGCCGCCTGCAGGCGGTCGCCCGAGTTGAGACGGCTCAGCACGTCGGAGCCGGCAAAGGCCTCGATGCCGATATTGAAGACGAATGAGACAAGTCCGTCGAACTCGTTCTGGCTGAGCGGGGCGAGGACACGGTCTGCAATCGCCTGTTCGACGGGCAGAAGGTCGTGGTGACGCAGGATAAGTTCGGCGTCGGCCTTGTCGACTGTCAGGCCCTTGCGGGCTGTGGCCGTATGGCCATATCCGATGATCCAGATACCGTTGGGAAGCTCGACGGCACGCGAACGAAAGCCCTCGAAGCTCTTGACGAGCTCGAGCCCTAACCGGGACGTTCGCATTGGACGGGCCATACAGGTGGCTCCCGTATTGATACAATTGGACTTTTACTATCGCGCCCACCTGCAATTGGCGCGCCTGTTCGCCTGAGCGGCGAAATTGCCAAGGCGAATGGCCCGTTTTACAGCAGAACCAGCGACGCCAGTCCGAGGAAACTGAAGAATGCCATCACGTCAGTCAGGGTTAACACGAACACCGAGGAGGCGACCGCGGGGTCGGCGCCAAGCCGTTTGAGCGTGAGCGGCACCAGGATGCCGGAAAGCCCCGCCCACATGAACGTGGCAAACATCGAGGCCGCGATGACAAGGGCTATGTCCATCTGGCGGAACCAGAGCAAGGCAATCAGGCCGACCCCGAGGGCAAAGATGACACCATTGACCGTACCGCTCAGGAATTCACGCATCACGGCGCGCCGCGCGGCGGCGCCATCAAGCTCTCGCTCGGCAATCGCGCGTACCGCCACGGCGAGGCCCTGGCTGCCGGCATTGCCGCCGAGTGCAGCCACCACAGGCATCAGGACCGCCAGGGCGACGATCTGCTCGATCGTGCCCTGAAATATGGAAATAATGCCAGAAGCGATGAAGGCCGTGAACAGGTTGACGCCCAGCCAGGGCGCGCGCGCCCTGACCGTATCCCAGACCGTATCGGACCCGGCGGCCGAACTCACGTTGAGCAGGGAGAGCAGGTCTTCGGTGTTTTCAGACTGGATGACATCGACCATGTCATCGACCGTGATCATGCCCACAAGCCGGCCTGCAGAATCCTTCACCGGCGCCGAGGCGAGCGAGTATTTCTGGAACTGGTAGGCGACCTCTTCCTGGTCCATGTCAGTGGAGATACTCGACATCGGGTCTTCCATGATGTCCGACAGAAGCGTGTCGCGCGGCGAACGCAGCAGCGTTGCCAGCGATACGACACCGATCAGGCGGTGAGCCGGATCGGTCACGTAGACTTCGTAGAAGACTTCCGGCAGCTCGGTGCCAAGTTTGCGGGAATAGTCGATGGACTGGCCGACCGTCCAGAATTCGGGCAGCGCCACGAATTCCGTCTGCATGAGACGACCGGCGGTTTCTTCCTCATAGGCTAGGCCGCGTTCGAGCTGGGCCCGGTCAATCGGGGCAAGCTCTTCAAGAATACGCTCGCGCCGGTCATCGTCGAGGTCGTCGAGGATCGTGGTCGCGTCATCGGAATCAAGCTCGTCGAGCGCGTTGACGACCGCGTGGTCGGGCAGCATGTCGACGGCGCCTTCGCGATAGGTATCGCGCAGCTCGATCAGGATATCCGGCGGCAATTCCCCGCCAAGCAGTTCAACGGCTTCCTCGAACGCGTCATAGGGCAATTGTTCGAGCAGGTCGGCAGCGTCGGCCGGGTGCATGCGCTGCAGCGTGCGGGCCAGCCAGCGCGTATCGCGCTCCTCGACGGCATCCTTCACGTCCGCCAGCAGCGCGGCGTCGATCTCGGCCGAATCCTGTGTCGGGGAGTTTGGCTGTGAAGTATCCGTCATGGCGCCGTTCTTGCCGGGGTTGGCGCGTTTCGGCAAGCGCCGACGTCAACAGGCCAGCGGCGTCGGCACCTCCGGGCAGGGCTCTATTGGCGCGTCGCTGCGTCGAGGATCCTGCCTGTCTCTGCCGCGAGCATGCGCTTTTCGTCGGCGATGATGCTTTCGACGGCGAAGGCGGGGTCCGGGACGGCGCCCGGATCCTCGGCATAGTCACGCACCGTGAAGTCTTCCGACACGAAGGCGCGCACCCAGTCGGACAGCAGCCCGCCCGCCCGGTCGCAGGCGGCGAGGAGTTCGGCCAGCACCTGTCGCTGGGCCAGCAAACGGCCTTCCAGTGTGGCGTGGGGTATGGCTGACATGGTCTGGTCCTCCGGTTGGATACAGAAGGGGCCGATGCCTTTGGCACCGGCCCCGGATCGGCTAATAATCGATTCTAGGCAATCGGGATCCAGTATGGCGTCTGGCCATAGTGCGAGTAAACCGAGGCGCCAAAAACGCGGTCCTTGAGGCGATCATAGTCGCCCCGGTCAAGCGTCGGCGCCTTTTCCAGCTGGTCCTTGGTCAGGTTGACGACATAGCCGTCTTTCTGTTCGTCATAGGTCAGTGTCTGCCAGGGCAGCGGGTGACGCTTCTCACCGATGCCGAGGAAGCCGCCGAACGACATCACGGCATAGGCAACCTTGCCCTGCTGCTTGTCCAGCATCACGCAATCGACCGAACCGAGCTTGTCGCCTTGGCCGTTATAGACAGTGGTGCCCTCGACGCGATCGGAACTGATCAGCGGATTGGCAGAGGTTTCGAGTGTGTTGGTCATGTTTGGCTCTCCTTGATGGGATTGTCAGGTTCCAGCCCTCACCCAACCAACCATCAGGATCGCGCCATGTTCCGAACCTGAACCGAAATTTCATGCAGCCGCACAGCATGCCGCGCCCCCGCGCCGGAACCTTTTCCTCCATTGTTGGTTTGAGATGCATGACCCACTACGCAGACATATATCCCGCCCGCCCGCGCCCCGCTGTTCCCAACCGGAGCGGCAACCTCGCCAGCCTCAGGCATGTCCTCTCGACAGGCAACCTGCGGGCGGCGGTGGCCATGGTGTTTGCGGGCGTGGTGTGCATGTGGACCTGCATCCTGCAACGCGCGACGGGTCAACACAGCCTGCGTCGGCGCCAGGTCCTGCTGTTGCCGCATCAGGGCACGCGGCACTGATCCTGCCACCCGGCTGGTTGTTCCAGCCTAGCCGGTGCGCGCCTTCACGATCAACCAGCGATAAATGCCAAACAGGTTGACGCCCGTGAGCGCGATATTCTGCATGATGAGCGGAGGTTCGTCCTCCAGGAGCCCCACCGCAACCCAGGCGACAGACGAGACCGTAAAAACCACGAAGGCATAGCCGGTTATCTTCCGGCTGAGATTGGCCGATACGAGCACGGCCGCCACGATGCCAGTGGCCATGGCCGCGTAACCAAGAATATCGCTCAAAACGCTTTCTCCCGCTGATCTGAAAAGGCAACGGAGACGCAACGCGAGCGGTCGCGTTTGGTTGCCGCGACAGCTTTCGTTTTGAATCGTAGTGATGTTCTGCGCCGTCAGGAACGGCCAGATGGTGCGGTCAAGAGGACTCGAACCTCCACGGGTTGCCCCACAGCGACCTCAACGCTGCGCGTCTACCAATTCCGCCATGACCGCACACTGGTCTGTAACAGGCAGACGGGCCGTATAAGGCGCGCGCAAACCTTTGTGAAGCCCCGATTGTCGCCTATATGCGAACGATCATGCAGAATTTCCCCGCCGTTGAATGGGCCGTGTCCGATGCCCCAGTCCCGTATGAGGCCGCCGTGGCCCTCATGGAGGCCCGCGCTCGCGCGATTCGCGAGGGCGAGGCCGCCGAACTGGTCTGGTTCCTGGAGCACCCGCCGCTCTACACATCCGGCACGTCCGCCAAGCCGGAAGACCTCAAAGATGCCGCCCGCTTCCCCGTGTTCGACGCCGGACGCGGGGGCCAGTACACCTATCATGGCCCCGGCCAGCGCGTGGCCTACGTGATGCTGGATGTCGCGGCCCGCGGGCGCGACGTGCGGGCTTTCGTGCAGAATCTCGAGGCCTGGATCATTGCCGCCCTCGCCGCCTTCAATGTCGATGCCGGCCCGCGTGACGGCCGTGTCGGCGTCTGGGTCGACCGGACGCAGGCTGGTGGCGCACTCCGCGAGGACAAGATTGCCGCCATCGGCGTTCGCCTGAAGCGCTGGGTGAGCTTTCACGGCATATCCCTGAACGTCGAGCCGGACCTCGAGCATTTCTCGGGAATCACGCCGTGCGGCATCGCAGACCCGCGCTATAGCGTAACGAGTCTGGTCGATCTCGGCATCCCGGCCAGCATGGGCGATGTCGATATCGCCCTGCGCGATGCGTTCGAGGCCGTGTTTGGCAGTCGGCTGGTGGCGGTGCCGAGCCCGCTTCAGGCCGTCTCGTAGGGCCGGCGCAGGGCTTCATTCTCGGGAATGTGGCTGCCCGTGCTGAATTCGCCGACGCCGCCATTGGGGATGCGCGCCACATAGAGCAGCGTCCACAGCATCGCCCCGAACGAGGCAAGCAGCCAGATCGGGACGGCCATGCCCATCCCCGTGCTGATCGCCGTTTCCCTGGCCGTCTTGGGTGCCTCTGGCGGTCCGCTCCGTTGTGGCGGTTTCTGCGCTCTCGGATTCGCTTTCGCCTTGGCCTCGGCGTCTGCTTTTGCCGCCGCCGCTCTCACAGGATCTGCCGCGATTTCCTTTTCGAGCGCGACCCTGGCGACCTCGGCCTCATGCTGCGAATTGCCGAGCGCTGCGCCGCCCGCAAAGGCCAGCATGCCAAGGATGAGCGGGAGCAGGACAATGCCGGCCAGCAGGGTCGAGCGCCCGGCTTCGGCGAGGCGGCGCATATGCGCAGCGAAAGAGGTGTATTCGGTCAACAGGACGAACAGCATGAAGGGCAACAGCATTGCCGGCACCGGGACCGGGCCGAGATTGACGGGATTGCTAAGCGACTCGGCCTTCAACCCGGCAATACCGAGCACGGCCACAACGAAAGTCGGAACGAGATAGAGCAGGACGCGCCCCATGAACATGAGGGTCCAGGCCCGGCTGAAATGCAGCTTGCTGGACTGGCCCATCGGATTGAACAGGGTCTGTATCCAGTTCATCGTCGACGGGTCGTCGCGGCGATCAAGAATCCATGGACGGTGCGGATCGATCAGGGTGGGCGAATCTTGCATCTGGAATGTCCTTAGCGGGAATCAGGAAAACGTATCAGGCTCGCCGGAGCCGTTGGAGGGGGGACCGAACCGGTTGGTCGACGGGTCGGATCGCAGGCGCGCGCCGATCAGGCCAAGCGCGCCGCTGGTCAGCAGGAAGGCGGCGATCGTGGTCAGCACGGACTGGCGGGCGAGTTCCGGCGCTATCTTAGCCGCTTCCTCGACGGCGGCGTTGAACTGGCCTTCCATGGCGAGTTTCTGGAAATCCACCTGCATCGCGAGGGCATCCGGCGACAGGAACGGCATCAGGATCGCCGTGGCCGTGGTCGAGAGCACGAAATATCCCGCCAGGAAAAGTAGATAGAACCAGGCGCTATGGCCGCCATCATGCAGTCGTTTCCCGAATACGCAGACATAGGAAAACACGAGCGGGTATTGCAGCACGCCAAACGCCGGTGACACCAGTGCCACCGCGATCTGGACGATCATCATCGCCCCGGTCAGCAGGATCAGCCCGCGACCGAAGTCGCGCGGGCCAATGCGGCCGTTCGGGCTGAGCAGGACATATTGGATGTCCATGGGGGGCGGTCTCCTCGGGTTGGTGCCGGTCGCTCGCGTCTTAGCGCCTTTGCGGCCTCTTATCAATAAACGATAAATTCATGCAAGAAAAAAGAGCCGGAGGCGCGCCCCGGCTCTTTTCAGGATGAACTGCCGGCGCAAGCGGGCTCAGACGAATGTGTCCGCTGCGGCCTCGCCCGATGGCGAACCGTACTTGTTCGTGCCGGGCGTCGACTTGAACAGGCTCATGACAAAGCCGATCACACCCGTGACAATCGCGGTCGACACGATGTTCGGCAGGAACTGGGCCTGCGTCATTTTCTTTGTGGCCTCCATCGTGGCCGCCATCACCGCGCCGGGGTCATTGCTCGACGCCAGGTCTTCCATGTCGCGCGCCATCTGTTCCGACATCGCCGCCGTATCGACACCGAATAGACCGGGCACAATGAAGCCAAGCACGATGGACAGGACGATCGCCAGAACCACCATGCCGATTGTGATCCAGCCGGTCTGGTCGGCATCGTGGAAGCGCTTTACGTGCAATGCGATCCACGGCCAGACAACAACCAGGCCAAGAATGCCGAGAAACGGGGATACGTAAGCGGAAATCGCTGACAAGACGGAACTGACTACAAACAGCGTGATCACGCCGCGCCAATAAGTAGGCTGATCAATTCGTCCATTCGGGCTGAGATAAAGGTTCATGCTGTCCTCCCTGCATAACCGGCTTCCACGGTAACGGAATTTCCGTCGCCGATCCAGTGACGCGCCAATCAAAGGCCGGGCCACCCCTGCGTGGAGGCCAGGAGGTCATGTTTCGGGTTATCAGGCCGTTAAGCGCGTTCAGCCGAACTCGACCATGATTTCGTCGGCCGCCACGCTGGCACCCGCCGTGACATTGATCGCCTTCACCGTGCCAGTGGCTTCAGCGCGGATGATGTTCTGCATCTTCATCGCCTCGACCACGCAGACGGCCTCACCGGCCTGCACTTCCTGGCCGACAGTCACATCCATCGAAACGACAAGGCCCGGCATCGGTGAGATGACGAGTTTCGACGTGTCCGGCTTTTCCTTTTCGGGAAGGCGTGCATGCAGGTCGGCAACCGTCGGTGTGCAGACGAGCGCACGCAGGGCAACGCCCCGATGGCGGAACAGATAGCCTTCGGTCCGGTCGGCAAACTTCACTGCAAACTGTTTGCCGTCTAGCACGCCTTCGACCAGGTGCTGGCCGGGATGCCAGTTGGTCACCAGGGAATGGGGCTTGCCGCCATTGATCGTGATCTGCGCATCACCGTCGTCGCCCAGTTCGAGGTGAACCGGATGATGCCTGTCACCGAGGATGACGATCCAGTCCTTGCGGGCTTCGGGAACCGGGGAAATGCGCCCGGTCACGTGCTGGGCCCGGCGCGAGTAGAAACCATGGACATAGGCCGCTGCTGCGATCAGCTGACTTTCCTGTGTCTTGGTCGGCTCGGTGCCGTGGAAGCCGTCAGGGAACTGGTCCTTGATATAGGCCGTGGTGATATCCCCGGAACGGAAGCGCTTTTCGTCCATCACGGCGGCAATGAATGGGATATTGTCCTGGATGCCTTCAATGTGGAACCGGTCAAGCGCCTCGGCCTGGGTGTCGAGCGCCGTATCGCGGTCCTTGCCCCAGGTGACCAGCTTGGCGATCATCGGGTCGTAGAACATCGAGATTTCGTCGCCTTCGCGTACGCCTGAGTCCATGCGGACGGTGCCCTTGCCGAGCTTGCCTTCGACGGGCGGATGAAAGCGCTTGAGGCGCCCGATGGATGGCAGGAAGTTCCGGTACGGATCTTCTGCATACACACGGGTCTCGACAGCCCAGCCATTGATCTTGAGGTCGGACTGCTTGAACTTCATCGTCTCGCCATAGGCGGACAGGAGCATCTGCTCGACGAGGTCGATGCCGGTAATCATTTCGGTCACCGGGTGCTCCACCTGCAGGCGGGTATTCATTTCAAGGAAGTAGAATCCCTTGTCCTTGCCGGAGACGACAAACTCCACTGTGCCGGCGCTGTCATAGTTGACGGCCTTGGATAGCGCGACGGCCTGTTCGCCCATCTTCTTGCGGGTTTCAGGGTCGAGCAGGGGCGAGGGTGCTTCCTCGATGACTTTCTGGTTGCGGCGCTGGATCGAACACTCGCGCTCGAACAGGTAGACGCAGTTGCCATGCTTGTCGCCGAGCACCTGGATCTCGATATGACGCGGCTCGAGGATGAATTTCTCGATGAAGACGCGGTCGTCGCCGAACGAGGATTGCGCTTCGGCTTTCACGGCCGGGAAACCTTCTTCGACTTCCTTGTCATTGGCCGCGACGCGGATGCCCTTGCCGCCGCCGCCAGCCGAGGCCTTGATCATCACCGGATAGCCGATCTCGCGGGAAATCTTCACCGCTTCCTTGGTGTCCTCGATCAGGCCCATATGGCCAGGCACGGTGGACACACCGGCTTCGGCCGCCAGCTTCTTGGAGCTGATCTTGTCGCCCATCGCCTCGATCGCAAACGCGTTCGGGCCGATCCAGCCGATTCCTTCTTTTTCGAGACGCTTGGCGAAAGCCGGGTTCTCGGACAGGAAGCCGAAACCGGGGTGAATGGCTTCGGCACCGGTCTTTTTCACCGCATCAATGATCTTGTCGGCAACGAGATAGGATTCCGAGGCAGGCGAACCGCCAATGTGCACGGTTTCATCGGCCATTTCCACGGCCATCGAGCCCGCATCGGCATCGGAATAGACGACGACCGTCTTCACACCGAGTCGGCGGCACGTCTTGATGACGCGAACGGCGATTTCGCCCCGGTTGGCAATCAAAATTTTCTTGAACATCTCACCCCTGGCCTGCTTGGCAATTCAAATCTGCCCCGCAGTTAAGCCGCAGGCAGCGACTTGTCTACACTCCCGGAGCGTCAAGGCGGCTTGCCAATCATGATGCCGCATGTTAATGAACGCTCACAACTGATAGTGAGCACTCACATGCAAATCATTCGACTCGATCTGGATTCGCTGACCGAAAATGGGCGGATTTCACCGGAAGAAGCGGTCCGCCTGAAAGCATTTGCCCTGCCAGACCAGAAACGCGGCCTGCTCGTCAACCTGTTGCTGATCTTCGGCGCCTTGTCTGTCGCCGCCGGCACCATCGCCCTCGTGCCCAATGCGGCCACCGGCCTGGTCCTTGCCTTGCTGGCGCTTGGCGGGGCCGAAACTCTCCGCCGCCTTGATGTCGATGCCTCCTTGAAAGTGCTCGGCGCAGGCCTGACCCTGATGGGCGCTGTCGGGCTCGCCGGATGGATCGGCTGGGAATTCAGGGACGCCGACGCCTCGCTCTATCCGACGCTCGCGATTGCCGTAGTGCTCGCTGCGACGGCTGTCTGGTTCAGGTCGGCTTTCCTGGCCGGGCCAGCTGTGCTCGCCCTTGGCGCGACGCTCGGGTCCGGCACCGGCTACTGGCATGCAAGCTATGGCATCTTCGTCGAAGAGCCGACCCTGACCATCCTCTTGTTCAGTGCCGTTGCGGCGGGCCTGTTCGCCCTGCGCGGCCAGATCGCCGGGGCCTACGAAGGCGTCACGACGATTGCCGCCCGCACGGCGCTCTTCATGGTCAATTTCGCGTTCTGGGTCGGGTCGCTATGGGGCGACCGGATTGGCGAACACTGGCTGGCGCCATCTGCCTGGAGCGAGCGCAGCGAATGGCGCGAGGCCGCCATGGAGATTCCCGACACCGTGTTCACGCTCGGCTGGGCCGCCTTCCTAATCGCAACTATTGTCAAGGCGCGCCGGGGCGGATTCGTCTCTGTCACGTCAATCGTCTTCCTCGCGATCCATGGCTACACGCAGTATTTCGAATTGCTGGGCGCCAATGCGGCCAGCCTCGTTATCGGCGGTATCGTCCTGGTGGGGCTCGCAGTCGCCGGGGCCCGGTTTTTCCGGGCGGGTCCGGCCTAGTCGTCCAGCCGCTCGATATCCGCCTCGAAGGCACGCACGCGCGCCGTCACGGCCACAAGGAACGCGGTCGACCAGCCGATCAGCAGGAAGCCATTGGCCCCTTCGGCCGCCCCCAGCATGCGCCAGTCATCGTGGGGCAGCACATCGCCAAAGCCCACAGTCGTAAAGGTGGACGTGGAGAAATACAGCGCCGGCTCGATGCCCTCGAACTGCCCCAGCGCCAGATAGACGAAGGCATAGGCCCATATCTGGATCGAGTGCAGGGCAAACAGGCTGATCACCACGAACAGGATCGACACGCCCTGTGCGAACACGCTTTTGAGGTTGACGGGATGAACCCCGCGCTGCCGCAGGACGGCCGACAGGCCGACCAGTCCCATGAAATGGATTGTGAAGGTCAGGACGACCATCACGCTGGCGACAATGAGGTTCAGCCAAAGCATGTAATGAGCGTTAGACGATCAGCGCGCGACTGCAAGGCCTTGCGTGAAACCCGGTGCCTCGAGTTTCAGGAAGTCGATCAGCGCCCGTTCCGCGAGACTGACAGACTTGTCCAGTTCAAGGCGTTTGAGAAACCACGAGGTTTCATCGTCGGTGCCGATGTTCGCTTCGCGCAACGCCGCCTGCCGGGCGACGCTGCGTGCGGCATCCGCCTTTTTTTCGTCCCGGCTGATCGGTTCGAACCAGCCGTCATCGGAAACGCCGCTCCGCGCATGCTCCAGGAATGTCCCCGGTTCCGGCCGCATGTCGCCGACCCAGTGGTCGCGTGACAGCAGCGACTGTTCACTGGACGGTTCAGGATGGGCCCGGGCCATAAGGTGATTGGAAATCGCGCGGGCGAACAGGTCGTTCCAGGATGGATCATTCGCCGAAAAGGCAATCGCGTCATTCGTGCGCACCAGCAATTCCGCTTCCAGTCCGGATATCCAGGACCGGCTCTCGCCTGCCGGCACGATCAGGGCACGGCGTACCCGTTCCACGTCTTCAGGCCTTGCCTTGCCGACATGCGTGATCCGGGCGCAGGCCATTTGCAGTGCAAAATGGCCAAGTCGCTCCGGCACGCCTTCGGCGTAACGAATGATCTGTAGAAGGAGGTCCACTTCCGACGCGATCGGTCCGGTCATGTCGCGCCTGGTATTCTCGATCAGCCAGTCAGTCTCGTCCTCGGTCACCCAGCTTTTGGGATCACTGTGCACGAGCACGAATTCCTTCATCGCTGCGATGAACAGGCGATCCCAGGCCGGATCGGTCCCCGCCGTCGTGAAATTCAGGCGAAACAGGGCCTCGGCATCGGTCAGGGACAGGATACCGTGACGGTACAGATCCGTCGCCACGCGGTGGGCGTCAGTCTCTGACAGCTTCACCACGGCCGATATCTGCGCAAGGAGTCCCTCGAACCCCTGATCCATTCCGCTGCCCTCCAAGCACCCCAACCTGCATAAGACACAACAGTTTCCGCTTGGTTGATTTATTCGGCACGAAATCATCGGGACCGGCGTATTGACTTTACGCAGCGTCAGGCTTCTTCAGGTCCCCAGCAAGAAACAATCCAAAGGGTGGACCTGACATGGCAGAACTTCGCGATCTTTCCGGACGTACCGCATTGGTAACCGGGTCTGCGACCGGGCTGGGACGCTCCATCGCCCTGAAACTCGCCGAACGCGGCGCAGAGGTTATCATCAATTGCAGCCGCTCGGTCGCCGATGCCGAGGCGACCGTGTCCGATTGCCAGGCGCTGGGCGCCCAGGCACGGCTGATCCAGGCCGACGTGGCAACAGAAGCGGGCTGCCGGACCCTGGCCGAGGCCGCAGGCGCCAGCGGTCGCCTCGACATTCTCGTCAACAATGCCGGTATTACCCGCCACGCGCGCGACCATTCGGACCTCAACGCCCTCAGCAAGGACGACTTTCTCGATACCTATGCCGTGAACGTTGTCGGGCCGTTCCTGATGGTACAGGCCTGCCGCGACCTGCTGGTTGCCAGCCACCAGCAGACCGGCCGCGCGGCCACCGTGCTCAACGTGTCCTCCATCGCCGGTGTCACCGGGATCGGCTCGTCAGTTGCCTACGCCGCCACCAAGGGCGCGCTCAACACGATGACCCTGTCGCTCGCCCGCGCGCTGGCGCCGGCGATTCGCGTCAATGCCGTTTGCCCCGGTTTCATCGGCACCCGCTGGTTCAAGGACACGATGGACGAGGAACAGTACAAGCGGATGGAAGCCGGCGTCGCTGCGTCGGTGCCGCTGAATGTCGCCAGCGGCCCTGACGATGTTGCAGATACAGCCCTTTTCTTCCTGTCAGACGCCTCACGGCACGTGACCGGGGAAACCCTGCTCGTCGATGCCGGCATGCACCTCGGATACGCCCCGCTCGTGGCGCGGTGATTAATTGCCGGGCGCACAAAGCACAGGCATTGCCAATGTTCGAGTGCCTAATAATGCGGCGATCCCCATGCAGGCAAACCCCACCTGAGTTTTTGGTTCGAAACGACCGGAAACCGGAGCAATCCTCGGTTTTGCGCTCCAAACCGGAGTTGTTCTAAGAACGGGGAACTACACAATGAAAACCAAAGTATCACGGGCGGGGGTCGCTCTTGTTGCTCTGCTGGCCACGGCTGGCACAGCTTTCGCTGAAGGTGAATGGTCAGGCAACGTCGCCGTCACGTCCGACTATGTCTGGCGCGGCATTTCGCAATCCAATGAAGATCCGGCCATCTCGGGCGGCTTCGATTATGCCAATGGCAGCTTCTACGCTGGCGCATGGGCATCCAATGTCGATTTCGGCGACGCATCCGACACCAACCTGGAAGCGGATTTCTACGGCGGTTTCGCCAGCGCATTCGCCAACGGCATCACCTGGGATCTCGGCGTCATCTACTACGCCTATCCTGATGCCGACGACGAAGACCTGGACTTTCTCGAACTGAAGGCGGCCCTTGGCTACGAATTCGAAGGCGGCGTTGCTGTCGGCGGCGAAGTCTACTGGGATCCGGACAACCAGAACGTCTACTATCAGGCGACAGCGGGCTACGGCTTCACGGAAGCTTTCGCGGCTGACGTCAGCGTCGGCAATTACAGCTTCGACGGCGGCGGCGATTACACCAACTGGTCGCTCGGCGGCACCTATGCCCTGCCGATCGGCATTGATGTCGACCTGCGCTATTGGGGTACTGACGTCGACGATGTCGACATAGCCGACGAGCGCGTCGTTCTGACATTCTCGAAAAGCCTCTAGGCCGAAAGACATCCTCCCATACTGGGCGTGGACTTGATTGCCCTCCCCCACGCGCAGCAAGGTGAAGGCCGCCAGTCCGCAAAGGATTTGGCGGCCTTTGTAATTTCGCCGCAATCACCCTAGATTTAAGCGATACCGACAACACAGCCCCCAGGAGACGCAGACCACGCATGGCCGCAGAACTGACTCCCGTCGAAGCCCTGATTCCCGCAATCACACTTCTCGGCTTCGGCGCATCAGCTGCGCTTGCGTCCAAGGCCATGCGGCTCAGCCCGATTGTCGGTTACCTGATCGTCGGAATCCTAATCGGCCCGAGCGCCCTCGGCCTGATCGAGATCAGCAGCGCCACCCACCTTCTGGCTGAACTCGGCGTTGTCTTCCTCCTGTTCGACATCGGCATGCACGTTTCCCTGCGCGAGTTGAACGAGAGCCGCACCGACCTGCTTCGCCTCGCGCCGACGCATCTCTTCCTCACCGGCCTTGTCAGCGCGGGCGCCCTCGCCATGATTGGCGTGGACTGGCCCATAGCGATTGCCATCGGCCTCAGTCTCGGCCTGTCATCGACCGCGGTGGTTGCCCGTATCCTGACCGAGCGGGAGCAGAATTCCTGCCCGATCGGCCGGGCAACGACGCATGTCCTGATCTTCCAGGACATTGTCGCCATCTTCCTGATGATCTTTGCCAGCTCCCTCGGCGAGTCCGATGTCGGCGCTCAGGGGCTGGCCGGCCTCGTCTCCGATTTCATGCTGGAGGGGGCGAGCGTCCCGCTCTATGCCGCGCTTGGGCTTTCGGTCGTGCAGACGTTCATCGCCTTCGGTGCCGCGCTCCTGGCGGGCAATTACCTGATCAATCCCGTCTTCCGCACGCTTGCCGCCACGCGCAATGCCGAGGCCTTCACGGCCTTCACCCTGCTGCTGGTCCTGGCGGCCGCCTGCGCGACCGCCGTCATCGGCCTGTCGCTGACACTCGGCGCCTTCCTCGCCGGCCTCGCCGTATCGGGCACGCCTTTCCGCCACCAGGTCCAGACCGAGATGGGTCCCTTCAGGGGCCTGCTCCTGTCCTTCTTCTTCATCAGCGTCGGGCTCGGCATCGACATTTCCGCCCTGCTTTCCCACCTGCCGCTCGTCCTGCTGGGCGCCGCAGCCATCCTGGTCGTGAAGACGGGCCTCGGCTATATCGCCGCGCGCCTCAACAAGTGGAGCAAGCCGGGCGCGACGCAGATGTCATTCCTGCTGGCGCAGGGCTCTGAATTCACCCTGGTCATCCTGTCGCTTGGCGCCATCACGGCTGGCATCTCGATAGACCTGATGAGCAGCATTGTCGCCGCCGTCGCCCTGTCGCTCGCGCTTGCGCCCAGCTGGGCCGGTCTCGGCGTGCGCCTGTCGCGCCATCTCGCCGAGCGCAGCAAGACCGAGACCGATTTCTCGAGCCCGACCGCGAATATCAGCGAACGCCCAGTCATCGTCATCGGCATGTCGGCAGCCGGTCGCCTCGCCATCGACGCCCTTGTCGACCACGACATTCCCTATATCGCGACAGAGGCCGATCCCGACCGCTTCCTGTCCGCCGTGGCCGACGGCTACCGCGTGTCGTTCGGGGATGCGTCGAACATGAAACTCGTCGAGGCCGTCGGCGGCAGCAATGCCCGCGCCGTCGTGCTCGGTTTTTCGCGCTACGAAATCTCCCGCGAAGTGACCCCGACAATCACCCGCCGCTTTCCCGACCTGGTCCGCTTCGTGGCCGTCGACAACCGTCTCGACCTGGAACGCTATCTTGACCTCGGTGTCCGCGCGCACTTCGCCGTCGGCCAGCCCAAGGGCATCGAAATGGTCGCCGACATCCTGTTGACCCTCGGCATACCTGAACCGGACGTGCGCGAATGGATGGAGGAAGAGGCCGAACGCTTCAGCATCGGCGATGCCAGCGGCCATGATGCAGATGATGATGACGACGATCCCGACCTGATCGAAGTCGCCGCCTGACCGGGGACTGGAATTCCACTCCGGGCGGGTTTATAGGCAAGGCCTGCCTCAGGGAGAGCGAACATGCGCATAGGCGTTCCAACCGAAATCAAGAAACAGGAATCCCGTGTCGGACTGACACCGGAAAGCGTCGGCGAACTCACCCGCGCAGGCCATGACGTCAACGTCCAGTCCGGTGCCGGGCTCGGATCGGGCTTCCCGGACGACGCGTACACGCTTGTCGGTGCGAAAATCCTGCCGGACGCCGACGCCGTTTTCGCCGCCAGCGAGCTGATCGTGAAAGTGAAGGAGCCGCAACCCGAAGAGACGGCACGCCTCACCCCCGCCCACACCCTCTTCACCTACCTCCACCTTGCCCCGGACCCCGTCCAGGCTGCCGGCCTGATGAAGTCCGGCTGCCTCGCCATCGCCTATGAGACCGTCACGGATGATGAAGGCGGCCTGCCGCTGCTGCGCCCGATGAGCCAGGTGGCCGGCCGCATGTCGATGCAGGTTGCGGCCTGGGCCCTGATGCGCACCACGCGCGGGCGCGGCATCCTGCTCGGCGGCGTGCCGGGCGTTGCCCCCTCGAAAGTCGTCATCATCGGCGGCGGTGTCTCCGGCACCCACGCAGCCGAAATCGCGGTCGGCATGCGCGCCGATGTCACCATTTTCGATCGCAACAACAATCGCCTTGCCGAACTGGATGAACAGTTCCGCGGCTCGGTGAAGACCATGTATTCTACCGCCCACAGCCTCGCCGAGGCCGTCAAGGATGCAGACCTCGTGATCGGCGCCGTCCTGATCCCCGGCGCTTCTGCGCCCAAGCTCATCTCGCGCGCCCAGCTCTCGACGATGAAACCCGGCGCCGTGCTCGTCGACATCGCCATCGACCAGGGCGGCTGTTTCGAAACAAGCCACGCCACCACGCACGAAGACCCGATCTATGATGTCGATGGCATCCTGCACTATTGCGTCGCCAACATGCCCGGCGCCGTGCCGCGCACCTCCACCTACGCGCTGACCAATGCCACGCTGCCTTTCGTGATGCAGATCGCGAACCTCGGTGGACGCGCCGCCATCAACGCCAACCCCCACCTCGCCCACGGGCTAACCGTCGACGCCGGCAAGATCGCCCACGAAGCCGTCGCCCGCGACCTCGGCGAACCCTATGTCCGGCCCGACTGGCTGACGGTTTAAGGCGCCCCCGCGCGTTCCCTGAGAAGGCGGAATGAAAACTGAAACTGACTAGCGAAAGCCTGCACAGGTAAGTACGGGCTTTTCGTTGTGCAGAATGGAACCGTCTGGCTTCGGCGTCAGGGGCTGTCACAACGGACAAGTTCGACCAGCAGCGCAATCGTCAGAAGATGACATTCGGTTCCCTGCCGCCACGGTCTCCTCTTGGGCCTTTGAGGAGACAAAAGAGATTTGGGTCGTGCCTCAAAATTAAATCGACATCGACAGTGCCAATTCATAAGCTGGCAGTATGCCGAACCCCTGTCTGATCTTCCATTTTCTCGCCCGTATATCTTGGCCGGCGCTTGTGATGATCGCGATCGCAAGCTGTTTCCCGGTGGCCACCGGGCAGACTGATACTAGGCCGAATGTCGTCGTGATCCTGGTAGATGATGCGGCGTTGATGGATTTCGGCGCTTATGGCGGTGAGGCCCGCACCCCCAATATTGACGCGTTTGCGGCGCGTGGCGCGATGTTCCTGCAATACCGTACATCGCCGCTCTGTTCGCCGACGCGCGCCATGCTGCTGACTGGCATGGACAATCATCGGACAGGCGTTGCCACCATTCCAGAGGTGTTGCCAGAGGAGCATGTCGGCCGGCCTGGATACACAATGGCGTTTGAGCCAGGGGTCCTCACCCTTGCAGACCGACTTGGGGCAGCGGGTTATCGCACGATGATGAGTGGGAAATGGCATCTTGGCGACAAACCAGAAGAAATGCCGCAAGCGCATGGCTTCCAGCGCTCGTTTGCCTTGGCGGCGTCGGGCGCAGACAATTGGGACGACAAGTCCTACATGCCCTTTTATGCCGACGCGCCTTGGTTTGAGAATGGCGTGGAGGCAAGCCTGCCAAAAGATTTCTATTCCTCTCGCTTCATCGTCGACAAGATGATCGATTATCTGGAAGATACTGATAAGACCAAACCCTTCTTTGCTTACCTCCCCTTTCAGGCGATCCATATCCCGGTCCAGGCCCCGCCGGAATTTACGGCCCATTATAAAGGCCGGTATCATGAGGGCTGGCATGTTATGCGCGCTGAGCGCCACCAGCGTGCCCAAATGCTTGGGCTTGTCTCAAAGGGCGCGCCGCTCGCTCCGATGCCTGAAACGGCGCGCCAATGGGATGCGCTGAGTGAAAAGGAACGCGCACTCTACGCCGCAAGAATGGAAGTGAATGCTGGCATGCTCGAGGCGATGGATCGGCAAATCGGGCGATTCATTGATCACCTGAAAGCCGAAAACAAATTCGAGAACACGATCTTTTTGATTACCTCAGACAATGGTCCGGAGTTCAACCGCGGAGATGATGATCCACGTTTGGCGTTCTGGATGTCTCTGAACGGCTATCATGTCGGGCTGGACGGCATGGGAGAGCGCGGCAGTTGGGGCTTTATAGGTCCGGAATGGGCAAACGCTGCGGCCTCACCGGGCTCTCTTTTTAAGTTCTACGCAACGGAGGGTGGCATTCGCGCACCCCTGATTGTCGCCGGGCCGGGGGTTGTCCCGCAGCAGGTATATTCGCCGGCTATGGTGACGGACCTTGCGCCAACCCTGCTCGACCTGATCAATAGCCCCTCCCCGCCAGACGATGCACGCGCGATGACTGGCCGCAGCCTGCTGCCGGTTCTGACCGGAGAAGCCAATACCGTTTACGCGCCAGATGATGTGCGCGCGATCGAGGTGTCGGGCAACGCCGCGCTGTATAAGGGCGACTATAAAATCACCCGCAGCATGCCGCCGGTTGGCGACGGTGCGTGGCGACTGTTCAACATGCTCGATGATCCCGGCGAAACGACTGATCTGAGCGCCGCAGAGCCTGAGATGATGGCAAACATGCTAACCGCCTATACAGCTTACGCATCTGAAATGGGCGTGCTGGACATGCCGGCGGATTATAATTCCCTTGTTCAGATTGAAAGAAACACACAAGCGCGCTTGCTGAGGCGCTATGGCTGGCACTTGGCCGCGCTTGGGCTGGTCTTACTCGCATTCCTCTACGGCATCTATCGCAGCGTACGCGTAATCCTTCGGCGGGCGCGCACATGAGCTATACCGAGACAGCCTCCGGCATTATGCAGGTCTATGGCAGCAAGATTTCCTACTACACGGGCAAATTTGAAGCCTATCTGCGGTATCGCGGGATTCCGTATGAAATGGCTCACTATGTTGCGAACCGAAAGAAGATGAAGGAAGGCGCAGGGGTTATTCAGATGCCTGTCGTGCAGCTCGCCGATGGCCGGTGGATGACGGACACGACGCCGATGATCGCTTGGATGGAGGCTCAGCAAACGGCGCCACGCATATACCCTGCTGATTCAGTGCTGAACTTTTTTGCTCTGCTAATCGAGGATTACGCGGACGAATGGCTCTGGCGCGCTGCGATGCATTATCGTTGGACGTATCGGCCAGACCGGCAGTATGCGGCAGAGTCGCTCTACAATGAACTCGTCTCAGGAGTCCGACCACTTCCGAGGTACATCGCTCTCAACGTTCTGAAACGTCGCCAGTTGGGCGGGTTCGTTCGCGGTGATGGCGTCAACAAGACGACGCGCTTTCATGCCGACCGTACCTACTTGACGGCCCTGGACTGTCTGCAAGCCATCTTCGAGCGCCGCCCCTTCATTCTTGGACAAACGCCAACACTTGCTGATTTCGGAATGATGGCACCGATGTTCCGTCACTTCAGCCAGGACCCGACTCCGGCTGAGATAATGCGAACGCGCGCCCCTGCGGTCTATGAGTGGGCGGCGCGCATGTGGAATTTGCGACCAGCGGCGAGCGAGCCGCAACTTGTCACCGAGGCCGATGGATGTCTGGAAGCCTTGTTGACGGAAGCCTGCGAAACGACCCTCGCCCAGCATCGGCAGAACGCCGAGGCGTATGGGCGCGGTGACAAGCATTTCGATATGGTCATTCAGGATTGCCAATACAGGAACGTGCCGACCTCGCGCTACCGGGTATGGTGCCTTGAAAAGCTACGCTGCGCTTGGGCTGCGCTCGGTCCGGATGCGCAGAAACTAGTGCGTGCACACCTTCGGTCCCCAATGGCTAACGTTTTGTGGGATGCAACCGAAATAGTTCCCTCAAATTATGACGTTGAGAACAGGGCTCCTTTCAACAGGGCCATCAATGTCTACGGCTCAGGCGTGCCACCACGCTGAATTCCTTGCGTCCGCGCTGACGCCGGGAGCCGACATTCAACTCCGCTTTTCCAGTGTCTGCCTTATGATCCGCTGGCGACGTTCGAGTTGGGGCGTAGCACTGATCTTCTCCACCCCCTCCTCATCGGGCGTATAATGCGCACGTGCCCAGTTTCTCCCACCTCACGCCCATGCCGGGCCCGCCCTGGTACCTGCAGCCGCTATGGCCGCTGGTCTTCTGGCGCATCCAGCGTTTGAAGAAATGGTTCAGGGCCGCCGGTGGCCCGGGCTCGCAAATGCTCTGAGGCGTGATGCGGAATGGCCGTGTCGTGGTGCTGCAATTGTCGGATGATCTCTCCGGGCATCGTCCGTGCACTTTTCGTGCACCTGTGTCGGGCAGGCTGCCGTTGGCACTGACAGACACGCTAACTCCGTGTGCCCGGCGCACGCCGGGGCCTCAGGCCATCCTGTCCGGACGCGCCTCACCAGATCCCGGCCTGCGCCGGGAATTCGGCTATGTGACGCCTGTTCCGGACTCCTGAACCGGATCCGCACACTCAAAAACCCATCCTCCGAACGCAAGCGCCCCACAGGCGTCAAACCAGCAGGGGCGCTCGAATATGAAAGAAACAAGTCTGCCCTGGGAATCAGGAACTCAGCGCGGCGATGGCGTCGTCAATCGTGGCGCGCGGCTTGTCGAGAATGGCGGCGATCTGCGCGCGCTGCTCGATGGCCAGCCAAAGGCCGAGCACTTCGACATCCACGACGCGCCATTCGCCATCACGCTCCATCACACGCCAGCGGACCGTCGTCGGGTCTTCGCCCTTTTGCGTCACACGCGTTTCGACAACCGAGTCTTTCTCGTTGCGGTCAACCGAGCCGATCACGTCGACCCTGGCATTCTTCAGCTTGTTCTTCTGATTCTCGAACGTGCCGACGAGGAACCGTTCAAACGCGGCTGTGAAGCGCGCCTGTTCATCCTCGGTCAGACGACGCGAGTGCTTGCCCAGCGTGAACCGGGCGATGGCCTGGATGTCCACGGCCTCCGTAAGCGATTCCGCGCCGGTCTGTGTGCTGGAAATCTGGGTCGCGGTTCCGGCGATCAGGGCCTCTGCCTCGGGACTCGCCTGTGCGGAAAGCGCCATGGTGGCGAAACTGGTCAATACGATAAGCGTGCGCAACATTGTGTCTTGTCCTTCAAGCCAGTTTTTTCTGATCTGGCCTGTAGATATGGTTGGCCGCCCCCTTTTGTTCCCTCGGACTTCATATAGGTGCCATTCCGGACTTGCATGAGGTCGCCCTTAGGATTTTGGAAAGCATCCGCACGGAATCCGCAAAGTGTGGCTTTTGCGCTACATTTTTCGCCATCTGGTGGAGAATGGTGCGGACGGCCGGGCTTGAACCGGCAAGGCCTTGCGGCCGACAGATTTTAAGTCTGCTGCGTTTACCAATTTCGCCACGCCCGCACTGGCTAGCCTGAGTATTCGCGCCCGCCTGTCTTGGCAAGCTGGCAGGCGTTCCCGGTGCACCGGGACCGCCCTGCCATAGAGCAAGCCTATGGCGCGCATAGAGCAGTCCCTGAGGCAATTGGTGCCCTTACAATTTTAGTATTTGCGCAATAACTTAAATACAAGCCGCGATACTCCCAATGCGACCCCACAAAAGGAGACGACCATGACTGAAACCGCCCAGATTACTTACCAGCAGCATTCCATGCCACGCCTGAACGAGCCCGCGCCGGACTTTGACGCCGTGACGACCCATGGCCAGCGCACGCTCTCTGACTACAAGGGCAAATGGCTGATTCTCTTCTCGCACCCGGCCGACTTCACGCCGGTCTGCACGACCGAATTCATGGCGTTCGCCAAGGCGCATGACAAGTTTGCCGCGCTCAACACCGACTTGCTCGGCCTCTCGATCGACAGCAAATATGCCCACATTGCCTGGGTCCGCTCGATCAAGGAGAATTTCGGCGTTGACGTAAAATTCCCGATCATCGAGGACCTCTCGATGAAAGTGGCTAATGCCTATGGCATGATCATGCCCGGCGCCGCCGATACGTCCGCCGTGCGCGCCACCTTCATCATCGACCCGGAAGGCATTCTGCGCGCCATGGTCTATTATCCGATGTCGAATGGCCGCTCGATCGATGAGTTCTTGCGACTGGTGCAGGCGCTGCAGACCTCGGACAAGAACAAGGTGGCGACGCCGGAGAACTGGAAGCCCGGCGAGCCTGTTATCGTCCCGCCGCCGCAAACCACAGAAGCCGCCGATGCCCGCAAGGGCGAAGGCTTTGAATACACCGACTGGTACTTCTCGAAGAAGTCCCTTTAACCGCCATTGAATCCGGGGCTTCGGCCCCGGATTTGCCTCGGCTGCCCTAGCTGACTCGCTCGAACACCGCCGCCAGGCCCTGCCCGCCACCGATACACATGGTCTCCAGGCCATAGCGCGACTCCCGCCGCTCCATCTCGCGCAGCATCGTGGTCAGGATCCGCACGCCGGTCGCGCCGACCGGATGGCCAAGCGAAATGCCCGAGCCATTGACGTTCAAGCGGTCCATATCGTCCTCGCCGAGGCCCAGCGACTTAGTACAGGCGAGCACCTGCGAGGCGAACGCTTCGTTGAGTTCGATCAGGTCGAGGTCCTTGAGCGCCAGCCCGGCCTTTTCCAGCGCCTTCTGGCTCGATGGTACCGGCCCGATACCCATGACCGACGGTCCGACGCCGGCCACCGACCAGGAGACCAGACGCCCCAGCGGCTTCAGGCCATTCTTGTCTGCCGCCTCGCGCGTGCAGACGATACAGGCTGCCGCGCCATCATTCTGGCCGGACGCATTGCCTGCCGTAACCGTCGCTTCAGGATCGGTGCGGCCCTGGATGGCGCGCAGCGAGGACAGTTTCTCCAGCGTGGAGTCGGCGCGGATATGCTCGTCCTCGGACACAATCGTATCGTCCTTGCGGCCTTTCACGGTGAACGGGACAATCTCATCGGCGAACTTGCCGCTTTTCTGGGCGGCAGCGGCTTTCATGTGGGACTTGAACGCGAACTCATCCTGCGCGGCGCGGCTGATCTGGTAGTCGCGGCGAAGGTTCTCGGCCGTCTCGATCATCCCGCCCGGAACCGGGTGGAACTTGCCGCCCGCCGTGTAGCGACCTCGTGAGAGGCCATCATGCAGCATCAGGCCTTCGCCCTTGATATCCCAGCGCATGTCGATGGAAAAGAAGGGTGCATTCGACATGCTTTCGGCCCCGCCCGCGATGACAAGGTCGTTCGCGCCGGTTGCCACCTGCATCACGCCATTGATCACCGCCTGCAGGCCCGAGCCGCAGCGCCGGTCGATCTGGTAGCCGCCGGTCGATGTCGTCAGGCCGGCATCAAGCGCCACCATCCGGCCAAAGGCCGGCGCTTCCATGGTCGGATAGCATTGCGCGAAGATACAGTCCTCGACAGCCTCCGCCGGCAACCTGGTGCGCGCCATCAATTCGCGGATGACATGGCTCGCCATGTCGTGCGCATGAACCGTCTTGAATGCGCCGCCAAAGCCGCCAACTGCCGTGCGGAGCGGCTCACAGATTACAACATCTCTCATGGGATCGTCCTCTTGAACTAGTTCAGGCCGCGGCCACGTTCGGTGACTTGCTTGCGTGCCGCTTCCACGCTCTCTGCGGTGACATTTGCTGCATGGGCGGCGGAGCGGCGGATCTCTTCCTTCAACGCCTCGCCGAACGGCATGGCGAATCCGTCATCAATCATCTTCTTGTAGCCGCGCAGCAGGACCGGATCACAACTGGTCATCTCATGCGCCAGCTTGCGGGCGGCGGGTAGCAGCTCGTCAGCCTTGTAGACACGATTGACGAGGCCCCAGCGTTCGGCAGTTTCCGCATCAAGGAAGTTGCCGGAGAAGGAGAGTTCCTTGGCGCGGCTGATGCCGATCAGGCGGGACAGTTTCTGCGACAGGCCCCAGCCAGGCATGATGCCGACGCGGGCATGCGTATCAGCGAATTTGGCGTTCTCAGACGCTAGAAGCACATCGCACATCAGGGCCAACTCGAAGCCGCCGGTGATGGCAAACCCGTTGATCGCGCCGATGACCGGCCACGGATAGGCGCCAATCGCCTTGGCAATATCAATCTCGCCGCCGTCGGCGCCAAGAGCAAAGCCGGTCTCGCCGGCTTCCTTGAGGTCGACGCCCGCCGTGAAGGCCCGGCCTGCGCCGGTAAGCACGACCGCGCGAATGTCCTTGTCCGCCGCGAGCGCCGTGAACGTGCGCGAGATTTCCGCACGCAGGGCCCGGCTCAGCGCATTCAGCGCGTCCGGCCGGTTCAGGGTGACGATAGCGACCGCTTCGTCGCGTTCAACAGTGATGATATTATCGGCCATGCAGGCATTCCTTCCAGAGTTCGTTTCGTTTGTGCAGCGGGTGCCCGTCAGGCCTTCCGTTTGCGGAAAATGTTTACGACTGCAATGACCAGCGCGATGAGGGCGATTGCCGCAGCCAGGAAAAACAGGTCGAATTTCAACGGGGTGAGCCAGGCCTTGGCGTCGAGCGCATCTGCAGCGCCAGACAATGCAAGCGCCTGGACCGTATTCTCGGTCAGGTCGACAATCGCCGTCGCCAGTGCAGGCAGCGCCGCTATCGGCCCGTACTTGCCAAAGAAGCGCAACGCCATCCCGGCAAAGAACCCGCCATAAGCGATCGGGAAGGCCGTATCGAGAAATATGGTCACTCGGAAATGCGCCGAGCGTTGAACCTCGCTCAGGCCCGCGATCAGGGTTCGGCTGCGCTCCTCATTGGCAATCGTATCGAGGAATGTGCCCCCAACCGCTTCAGCGAAGATGCTGAAACCCAACCAGATCAGGATTGCTGCGACGAACAGCCCCCAGATCACGGGTGTTCGCTTCAGGAGCGTCGTCACTTCGTGTCCTCCACGATGCGTTCGGGTTTGACGCCGGTTGCGGCGATGATGTCCTCAAGCCGCTGTGTCACATCCGCGATCAGGTCTTCCCGGATCGTGCTGGCGACGAGGTGAACGCCATTGTCGCCGACAGACCGGAACCAGGGATAGGAGCCGAAGGCCACGTCGGGAATTTCCTGAGCCAGCGCGCCGAGCGGCTCGGCGATGTCACCTTCGCGTAGGCCAAGCCCCCGGATCGTGACCTTGTGCACGACCGCGCCGGTGCGCAGGCGCGGTCCGATATCTTCCAGCATGGCCCGGGCCACCTGCGGAACGCCGGCCAGCGTGAACACATTCTCCAGCTGGAAACCGGGCGCGCTGGACACAGGATTGGCCACCAGGCTCGCACCATGCGGAACGCGCGCCATGCGTCGGCGCGCGGGCGTGAACTCGGTCTTCATCTCGGCATAGCGCTCTTCCAGCATGGCGATGACCTCGGGATGCTCACCGATGCCCACGCCGAAGGCCGCCGCGATCGCGTCCGCCGTAATGTCGTCATGCGTTGGGCCAATGCCGCCAGTGGTGAAGACATAGGTATAGGCCGCGCGCAGCTCGTTCACCGCCTTCACGATGCTTGCCTGAACATCCGAGACCGTGCGGGATTCATGCACCTGGATGCCCAGCGGCGCGAGATACTTCGCGATCTGCTGCAGGTTGATATCGCGGGTGCGCCCGGACAAGAGTTCATCGCCGATCAACAGCACGGCAGCGGTGGGTGAAGGCAGGGTCATTTCACTCCCATCGCGCAGAGCGGCCTATTTCGCAAGCGCGTCATAAACAAGCTGCGCTGAATCTCCGCGGAAATCGACTTCCGGCCCATTGGTGCCGAATCGCTGGATCATGCCGATGAAGAAGAGGTCATTCACCGGATCAATCCAGAACCACGTGCCAGCGGCTCCACCCCAGAAATACGTGCCGGCGCCCTGTGGCCTGCCTGCTGCTTTGGGGTCGATGATCAGTCCGAAATCAAGCCCGAATCCCAGCCCATCGGTTTCGGCGTTTGGCTGGGTGCCATCGGAAAACAACCTCGCGCCGTCCGGCAGCATATTGGTGCGCATCAATGCCACCGTCTCAGGTTCAAGGATACGCACACCGTCCAGTTCGCCGCCGTTCAGCAGCATTTGGCAAAATCGCGTATAATCATCCATCGTGGCAACAAGACCTCCGCCGCCGGATTCCATTCCGACGGTCTCCTTGCGAAATTGCACCCATGGCTCATTGTATGGCAGAAGGCCCAGCTCCGGTTGCTTTGGCGAATACGCATAGAGCTCACTGAACCGGTCCAGGTTCTCTGCCGGCACATAAAAGCCGGTGTCAGTCATTCCGAGAGGTGTGAAGAGCCTCGCCTGAAGGAACTCGCCAAACCGCATCCCGGAAATCTTCTGGACAATATAGCCCTGGACATCGACCGACGCACTGTAAGACCAGGCCGTGCCCGGCTGAAACAGCAGCGGCACGGCGGCGACCTTGTCGATGAACACGTCGAGATCGCGCGACGCGAGAATGCGCTCCTCGCGGAAAGCCGTGTTCGCGATGTCATCGCCGAACAGGCCGTAAGCAAACCCTGCTGTGTGCGTCATCACTTCTCGCATGGTCGGAACATGATTGGGATCGGCCAGGATGGCTGCACCGCTTTCGTCGACGCCGGTCAACACTTTCAGGTTCGCGAGTTCAGGCACGAACTTCGTCACGGGATCGTCCAGCGTGAATGCGCCTTCCTCGTACAGCATCATCAGCGCGACACCGGTAATCGGCTTCGACATGGAATAGATCCGATAGATCGTGTCCTCGGTGATGGGTGCGCTGTCCTCGACGCGACGCACGCCCGCCTGCATGTCGCTGACCACCTCGCCGTGCTGCACGAGGCGCGTTGCAATGCCTGTGACATGGCCCAGCGCCACTTCGTTCGCCATAGCCGCCTCCAGGGCGGCAATTCCGTCCGGCGTAAACTTGCCCGGTGCCGTCAGAGATGATGTGCTGGCAGGCTCGGCAACCGGCGTGCTGGTACAGGCGCCCAGACCAATAGCCCCGGCGAAACCGAGACTGACTGCAACTGATACAAAACGTGGTGCCAATGCCATGACTTTCTCTCCCGCACATATTTTGACTGCAAGGTGAGTGAGATCAGGCACGCCTGCAAGCTGAACGTCGGGTAAGACTCCGCTGATTGGACCACGATCAGCCTGAAACCGCCATGAAAGGTGGAAATTTCGGTTACAATCTGCCACATACGGAAACAGATATCTGAAAGTATGATCCATGACCGATACGACAGCTCTCCTGCCCATGCGCACTGGCGAAATCCGCATCCACGATGCGGAAGGGTTTGAAGGCATGCGCAAGGCGGGCCGCCTCGTGGCGGAATGCCTCGACATGCTGGTCGGCGAAGTCAAACCGGGCGTCACCACACGGCATCTTGACGACCTCGTGCGCGAGTTCGTCCTCGATCGCGGCGCCCAGTCGGCGACGATCGGCTATCGCGGCTATCGCCACGCCTCCTGCATCTCGGTGAACCATGTGATCTGCCACGGCATTCCGGGCGGCAAGCCGCTCAAGGAAGGCGACATCGCCAATATCGACGTGACCTGCATCCTTGATGGCTGGCATGGCGACCATTCGCGCATGTACGCTGTCGGCGAAGTCAAACGGAAAGCCGAGCGCCTGATGGACGTCACCTACGAAGCCATGATGGCTGGCATCAACGCCGTGAAACCCGGCGCGCGTTTCGGTGACATTGGCGGTGCCATCTCCGAAATCGCCCATCTCAACCGGATGTCAGTCGTTGAGGATTTCTGCGGGCACGGCCTGGGCCGCCTTTTCCATGACGAGCCGAACGTCGTTCACTCATCTGCCTATGGCACCGGGCCGGAACTGAAACCCGGCATGTTTTTCACCGTCGAGCCCATGCTGAATATCGGCCGCAAGGATGCAGCCATCCTGCCGGATGGCTGGACTGCCGTGACGCGCGACCGCCAATTGTCGGCCCAGTTCGAGCACTCGATTGGCGTGACGGAGACGGGGTTCGAGATCTTTACCCAGTCGCCCAAGGGCCTGCACACGCCCCACACGGTCAAGCAATAGGCCATGCCGGAGGGCGACAGCCAGCCGGACCCCAAACCAATTGGCTAGGCCATCGCGAACGCCTGCGCGGCAAATTGCTGAAACGCGGTGCCGGCGCGCTGGAAGATTATGAGGTGATGGAAGTCATCCTCATGGCATTCATTCCCCGCCGGGACGTCAAACCCATCGCCAAGGCACTGATGACGCGGTTCGGCAGCCTGTCGGGCGTGCTGGCGACGCCATCAGCCGATCTCGTCAAGATCGACGGTATCGGTGAAACGGTGGCCGCCTATCTCAAGGCAATCGCCGAATTCCAGTCGCGTGCGGCCCGTGAGGAGATAAGGAAGCGCCCCGCCATCTCGTCCTGGTCGGCCCTGATGACCTACGTCCGCACGGAATTGCAGCATGAAGGCCGTGAACAGTTCCGGGTCCTGTTCCTCGACCGCAAGAACCAGCTGATTGCGGATGAAGTGCTGGGGCACGGCACAGTTGACCACGCCCCCGTCTATCCCCGCGAGATTGCCCGGCGGGCCCTTGAGCTTCAGGCGTCGAGCCTGATCCTGGTGCACAACCACCCTTCGGGCGACACGACCCCCTCGCGCGCGGATATCGACATGACCCGCGAAATCATCAATGTGCTCGATCCCCTGGAGATCACGGTCCACGACCACCTGATCGCCGGAACCGGCGGTGTAACGAGTTTCCGGACGGCGGGCCTGATCTGACGGTTACGTTGCGATAAGACTTGCGGATGGTCGGCAGGCCGCTACCGTGTCGAAATCGAAAACGCGCCGTCAGAGTGCGACACTTTCAGGGAGGCTGACAGCGCATGACCGACACGACTGCGGGCAACACCGTTGCGAACGGGCAAATCACCGGATTTGGCACAAAGGGCTATCGCTCGTACGTATTGATCGCGCTGATGCTGATCTACACGCTGAATTTCATCGACCGCACGCTCATTTCAGTCGTTGCCCAGCCGATCATCAACTCATTCGGCCTGACTGACACCCAGTGGGGCCTGCTATCCGGTCCGCCGTTCGCGCTGTTTTACGCCCTTATGGGCATTCCGATTGCGATGTGGGCCGATCGCAGCAATCGCGTCATGGTGATTGCCGTCTGCGTTATCGCCTGGTCGATCATGACCGCGCTGTGCGGCTTGGCGACATCCTTTTTGTGGCTGCTCGTCTTCCGCGTTGGTGTCGCCATCGGGGAGGCAGGCTGCACGCCGCCAGCCAACTCGATCATCACGGATTATTTCCCGCCGAAAAGTCGTCCGAACGCCATCGGCATCTATTCAATGGGCGTGACGATTGGCGCCGTACTAGCTCAATTGTTCGGCGGCACGATTGCTTCGATCAAGGGCGCCGATTTTGGCGCCTGGATCGATTCCATCGGCCTCGGTTTCCTGTTCTCTGGCATTGACTGGACGAATGTTGAAGGCTGGCGCATCGCCTTTGTCGTGATCGGCGCACCGGGCGCCATCATCGCGATCATCCTGTGGCTCACGGTCAAGGAGCCGCCGCGCGGCTATTCCGATCCGCCGGACGCGGATCCGACCCGCAAGGCGCCCTTCTTCGAAGCGTTCAAGGAATTCGGGGTCAAGCCAACCTTCTGGTGGCTCGGTATGGGCGCCGCCCTGGTTGCATTCGTCGGATATGGCCTGATCAGCTTCCAGGCACCTTTCCTCCAGCGTGTGCACGGCATTGACGTGCGCGAGGCCGCCATCATGTACGGCGCACCGCTCGCCGCCTTCGCGGCCTTTGGGACGTTCATCGGCGGCTTTATGTCGGAGAAACTGTCCGGACGGTTTCCAGCTGTAGTCGCCTGGCTACCAGCGGTGGGACTGCTCCTCGCAATTCCCGCGTATATCCTTGCCTTCTTCAGCTCGTCACTCACCATAGTCTTTGTGCTATGGGCATTTGCTGCGGTTGGACATTATGCCTATCTCGGTGCGCAATATTCCGTCGGCACCGGCATTGTCAGCCCGCGCTCGCGCGCCACGACCATTGCCGTCCTGCTCCTGATCATCAGCCTGATCGGCAATGGCATCGGTCCGCTGTTCGTGGGCGCCATGAGCGACTTCTTCATGGCCCGCGAGATCGGCCTGTCGGGCTATGGCGACCTGGCCGCAGCCTTCGATCCCAAGATGTGCGGCGCCAAGATGCTTGAGCTTGGCGAGGCTGGCCCTGCGCTGTGCAAGGCTTACGGCGATGGCCTGCGGCAGTCCATGGCGGCAACCGTCCTCGTCTTCCTCGCTGCCGCAGGTTGCTATTACATGGCCAGCCGGACCTATCTGCGCGACCGCTACAACCCTTAATAAACCACGCCTCGACCGCCTCCGGGCATCGAACCTAATCGAACCGTATAGAGAGTGACCCGGAATGAGCCATTCGCCTCCCGACGCAGCCATCTCAGCGCCCAATTCCGGCTATGGCACAAAGGGCTATCGTTCCTTTGTTCTCGGCGCGCTGCTGATCGTCTATATATTCAACTTCATCGACCGCACGATCATCAATATCCTGACCGAGCCGATCAAGGCATCGTTCGGCCTGGAAGACTGGCAAATGGGCCTGCTCGGCGGTCCGGCCTTCGCTGTCCTCTACACGTTCCTCGGCATTCCGATCGCGCGGTTCTCAGAACGCCACAATCGCGTCTGGATCATCGCGGGAGCCGTGTTCCTGTGGAGCCTGATGACGGCGCTGTGTGGCTTTGCGACCTCGTTCCTGATGCTGTTCCTGTTCCGCGTCGGCGTCAGCATTGGTGAAGCCGGTTGCACGCCCCCAGCCAATTCGTTGATCGCCGACTATTATGACCCCCGCAGCCGCTCGACAGCTGTGTCCATCTACGCGCTTGGCGTGCCACTCGGTGGCATGTTTGCCGCGATTTTCGGTGGCTTCATCGCGGGCAATATCACCGGCGACAACGCAGAGGCGCTGTTCCGTTCCTGGGGCTGGACCTTTGCGGTCAACGCCGTGGACTGGAGCCAGATCGAAGGCTGGCGCATCGCCTTCGTCCTGGTCGGCCTGCCCGGCCTGCTGGTCTCGCTGATCGTCAAACTGACGGTCAAGGAGCCGGCGCGCGGGCATTCCGATCCGGTTGCGCTTCAAGGCATGGCCAGGGCCGGTTTCGGGGAAGCCTTCAAGGTTCTCCTGAGCAAGCCCACCTATTGGCACATCACGATCGGGGCGACGGTCGCCTCATTTGTCGGCTATGGTGTCGGCCAGTTCACCACATCCTTCCTGATCCGGACGCACGGCCTGAGCATTCAGGAAGCGTCCCTCCTGTTCGGCATCATTCTCGGACTGATGGCGGCAATCGGTGTGTTCACATCGGGATTCCTGGCCGACAAGGTCGCCAAACGGCACCCGACAGCCCTCTCATGGATTCCAGCGCTGGGCATGCTGCTCTCGGTGCCATTCTATCTGATTGGCTATTCGGCTGACAATCTCTGGATCGCCATGCCACCCCTGATGGTGGCCGCCATGATCCACTACTTCTACCTCGGCCCGATGTATGCCGTGGCCGGCGGTGTCGTCGACAGCCGGATGCGCGCAACGGCCGTGGCCATCACGCTGTTCGTGGTCAACCTGCTCGGCTATGGCCTTGGCCCCCCCGTCATCGGCATCCTGTCCTCGTTCCTCAAGACCGTCGCCCTGTCTGGCGCCGATCTCGGCTTGACGCTGGATGCCTGCAAGGCTGTCGCTGAACTGAACGCTGAAGAGCTGGCCGCCTGCTCGAATGCAAATGCCAAGGGCCTGCAATGGTCCATCCTGATCTTCAGCTGCGGCTATGCATGGGCTGCCCTCCACTACCTGTTGGCCGGCAAGACCTTGGTGCGTGACATGCTCGCCAAGGGCAGCTAATCCGGCCTCATGGCTGTCTACACGCAGGTTTCCGACGAGGCCCTGGCCGCGTTTCTGGCTGAGTACGATCTCGGCGCGCCCCTGGCTTTCAAGGGCATCGCCGAGGGCGTGGAGAATTCGAACTATTATCTCGAGACCACAACGGGCCGCTATATCCTGACACTGTTCGAAAGACGGGTTAAGGCGGAAGACCTGCCCTATTTCATCGGCCTGAAGCAGCACCTGGCCGCCAAGGGCTATCCCTGCCCTGAGCCGATCATGGGAAGGGACGGCGCCGCCCTGCGTATGCTGGAAGGCCGCCACGCCGTCATCATTTCCTTTCTCGATGGCCTCTCGCCCCGCCGTCCCAGTATCGTCCAGTGCCGTGGGCTTGGCGAAGGCCTCGCCCGAATGCATGTCGCCCTCTCAGACTTCGCCATGACGCGCGAAAATGCGCTGGGGCCGACATCATGGCCGCGCCTCTGGAAGGGCCGCGAGGCGAGCGCGGACGCCTTGCAGGACGGGCTCGCGGCCCTCGTCACGGCAGACCTTGGCGACGTCGGACAGGCTGATCCCAACGCCCTACCGCTCCCGCGCGGGACCATCCATGCGGACCTGTTCCCGGACAATGCCTTTTTTCTCGGCGACGACTTCTCCGGTGCCATTGATTTCTATTTCGCCTGCACGGATGCGCTCGCCTACGACCTCGCCGTCTGCCTCAATGCCTGGGCCTTCGAGGACGGCATGGCGGGCGACTCCGCTGGACTGCAATACAATTTCTCAAAAGGCGCGGCCCTTATCGCCGGTTATGAAAGCGTGCGTCCGCTGGAACCGGCCGAGCGCGACGCCCTGCCGGTCCTGGCGCGCGGCGCGGCCCTCCGCTTTTTCCTCACGCGCCTCGTCGACTGGACCGACACGCCGGAAGGCGCCCTCGTAAAGCCCAAGAATCCCCTCGAATATGCCGGACGCCTCGCCTTTCATCGCAAAGTGACCAGCGCCGCCGGATATGGCGCCTAACAGCAAATCAGGGCCGAATATGACAGAAGCGCCCGCAGGTCCCCAGACACCCACCTATGCAGATCCATTGCAACGGCCGCGTATCAAGCGGGTCAAGCTCGCGCTGTTCCTGAGCGCGCTTGCCGCGTGCCTTGGCGTCTCCCTCATCGGCGGGATCGGTCTTGCTCTCGCCTTGCTGGCGCAAAGTCTCATTGGATTTGATCGGGTCGGTGTCTTTGAATCCAGTTTTGCGGGGGGCATTGCGACCGGCCTGCAACTGTCGGCCCTGAACTTCGTCCTCTTCCTCATCACCGTACCGGCCGCCTGGATCGCGCTCGGCCTGTCGATCGGACGCATGCCGCATCGCGGGATTGCTGCGCGGCGACCGTACCTGCGATGGGCGGCGATCTGGGGCGCAATCCTGGTTGGAGGAACGACCTGCTTTTTTGGAATGTCCGGAGGCGGGCTTGCAACGGGCGCGGGTGCCTTGGTGTCTGGCGCAAGTGTCGGCGCGCTGGCGGGCGTCGGCTGCGGATTCCTGTTCTATATGATCGTGCGCCCTGCCGAGCAGTTGCGCGATGTCGACATCAGCGTGTTCTGACCTGTCTTGACGCATCGGGCGAAGCCGATCACGTGGACCTCATGACTGATCTGATCGAAATCTGGACGGATGGCGCCTGCAGCGGAAATCCGGGGCCCGGCGGCTGGGGCGCGCTCCTCATTGCTGGCGATAATCGGAGGGAAATGTTCGGCGGCGACAAGCAGACGACGAACAATCGCATGGAGATGATGGCGGCCATCGAGGCCCTCAACGCTATCAAGCAGCCGTCGAAAATCACCCTCCATGTCGACTCCACCTATGTGAAGGACGGCCTGACCAAATGGATCAAGGGCTGGAAGCGTAACGGCTGGAAGACCGCCGCGAAGAAGCCCGTGAAGAACCAGGACTTGTGGCAGGCGCTCGACGAAGCCTGCCAGCGCCATGACATCACCTGGAAATGGGTCAAGGGCCATGACGGCGACCCCGGCAACGAGCGGGCCGACGAACTCGCGCGGATGGGCACGGACCAGGCGCGCGGGCGCTAGGACCTTTCGAGAATGGCTTTCGCCGCGCCGGCAATGTCATCCGGCGACAATCCCGCAAGCGGGACCAGCAGAACCGGCTTATCCTCGCGCCGCTTGCGGCTGCGGGCATAGAGCGGATCGTAGTGTTCCAGCATCAGGACCTCAGCAAGTTTACGATGGTCACCCGCATCTGCGAGCTCTTGCCATTCACTCAGCGTCTCTTTCGAATGAAACGGCTTGAGCAGGTCCAGCGACCGGGCAACGCTATCGCGATCGCTGACGGCATCGCCATAGGCCGACACGAGAAACGCGCTGCGAACAGACGCGGGCACGTGGATTTCGATGCGCGGCGCAGCCAGCATCTCATGCCAAAGTCTGCGGGGCACGCGGCGAACGCCGACACGCGCGGATTCGGCCTCGACATAGATGGCGCGCGACAGGTCAAACTGGCGTAGCCGGTCCCATATTTCCGTCTCGAACAGGCGCTGGGCCGGCTGTGGCAGATCGTCAAATCCGCCGAAGGCCGAGCCGCGATGCTTGGCAAGGCCTTCAAGGTCGATCACCTGCCCACCCTGCTCCGCAATGGCCTGCAGGATGGCGGTCTTGGCGCTGCCTGTCGGACCATCAATCAGGACGATCGGCAAGGGAGCCGTATCCACGTCGAGCGCCTGAACCACTTCGCGCCGCCAGGTCTTGTAACCGCCTTTGACAAGCCCTACCGGCCAGCCGACTGACGAGAGGATCGTTGCCATCGCGTTCGACCGCATGCCACCGCGCCAGCAATAGACCAGCGGTCGCCAGCCACGTGGCATGTCGGCCAGTGCGGTTTCGAGATACCCGGCAATATTTCGTGCGACGATCGCCCCGCCTATTCGGTTGGCCAGAAACGGACTTTCTTGCTTGTAGATCGTGCCGACTTCGGCCCGTTCGCCATTGCTCAACACGGGCAGGTTGATCGCACCCGGCATGTGGTCGTCGGCGAATTCGGCGGGCGAGCGCACATCGATGATGGCATCGAAGCGCGACAGGGTTTCGGGGCCAAGGTCTGTAACAGTCTCAAGGTAAGGCATCGCATGCACGCTTAGCAGGTTTTGATTGCCTCGCCAGAGGCGCGCGCGCTAAGCCCGTCAGGCAGACAAGGATACACCATGCCCCATACGACGACAGAGCCACCGCTGACCTCCCTCGCCCATGGTGGCGGGTGCGGCTGCAAGCTCGCGCCCAACGTGCTGGCCGACATCTTGAGCGAGATGCCGCTGGCGCTGGGAAACGCAAACCTTATTGTCGATGCGGCGACCAGCGATGACGCTGCAGTCTACCGCGTGAATGACACGACAGCGCTGGTTGCGACGACGGATTTCTTCACGCCCATCGTCGATGACCCGCACACGTTCGGGCGCATTGCGGCGACCAATGCCCTGTCTGACGTGTTTGCGATGGGGGCGAAACCGATCTTCTGCCTCGCCATTGTCGGCATGCCAATCGGAAAGATCTCGAACCAGACGATCCGGGCCATCCTCGCTGGTGGCCAGTCGGTCGCGGAGACGGCCGGAGCCCCGATCGCGGGCGGGCATTCAATCGATGCCGCTGAGCCGATCTACGGTCTTGTCGCAATGGGCCTGGTGCATCCGGACAAGCTGTTGCTCAATTCCGGCGCAAAGGCTGGTGACGTCCTGATCCTCGGCAAACCGCTCGGTGTGGGCATCTACAGTGCAGCGCTGAAGCGCGGAATCATCGAGGGCTCCGACTATGCAGAGATGATCGCCTCGACCACGCGCCTGAACACGCCGGGCAGTGATCTTGCGGGCATGGACGGCGTGCACGCGGCGACGGACGTGACGGGATTCGGATTGCTCGGGCACCTGTCGGAGATGTGTCGTGGCGCTGGCGTGGGCGGTGTGATTGAAGCGGGACTGGTGCCGGTGTTCGCAGGCGCGCGTCGCCTGGCCGAGGCGGGAGTCAAAACCGGCGCCTCGGGCCGCAACTGGGACTCGGTGAAACAGTCTGTCAGTCTCGAGCGCGCACTGTCCGATGCTGAACTTGACGTCCTCTGCGATCCGCAGACGAGCGGCGGACTGCTGGTGTCGTGTGCGCCCGAGGCGGTTGAACGAGTGCTCGGCGTATTTGCAAGTCACGGACACGCAGGCGCCGCTGTGGTCGGACGCATGGAAGCCGCCAAAGCCGGCGTGCGCGTCGTCTGACGCCTATTCCGTCGCCGTCTGCGATGCTGGCTCTGCAGGCGGCGCCCCATTGCCGCAATCTGCTTCGGAGCTGTCCGCTCCGCTGGCCTGGGCGAGCGCGTCCTTGACGTCGAGCCACAACAGGTCGTTGGCGGCGCAGGCCTGCGCGAAACTGAACAGGTTGCGCATGCTCGCGGTTTCAAAATCAAGCGATCCGGCGAAGCGCATCGCGACTGGAATGCTCGCAAATTTGAGTTTCATGCCGTGCTGCGATGCAAAGGACGCGGTCAGCGCCAGTTCGGTACGGGCCATGTGCATGAGCACCACGGAAAAGCCCCGCATCGTTATCGGAACCGTGCTCACAGGCGTCGCCCGCGGCAGGGTTCCGAGCTGGCCATTGATAATGACGTATATGTTCACATCCTTCAGGGCGGCCACTTTTTCTTCGGCAACGAAAGCCGCATGGGGCGCGATGAAGAAGGGCACTGTCGTGCCGCCATCAACATGCATTTCCTGATAGGTGCCGCTGGCCGCATCGACATCGAACATGACCGGCGGGAAAACACCCGGCACGCTCGACGATGCGACAAGCACGTTCACGAATAGTTTTCGCGCCGGTTCGCCGCCGCGACGGGCGATGGCACCAAGGTCCCATATCACCGTCTCCTCACTGTCGAGATTGGTCGTTGCGACAAGCAGCATGCGCCCGTCTGTCGCCTCCTTCGCGACCGCATCGACAAGCTCTCGGGTCACGAAATGATCGATAAGGCTGCGCAGCGATGCGTCGTCGAAGACGCCGACCCGGAACATCGTGCCGATACCGGGCCGGCCGATGATGCCGGCGCTCATGCCACCCGTATAGGCGTCCGTCAGTTCATCGTCCCATTCCGGACCGAGAAAGGCGAAGGGCGCGATCAGGGCGCCCGTGCTGACACCCGTCACGATTTCGAATTCGGGCCGCTTGCCCGAATAGGTCAGGCCGACGATGGCGCCGGCACCGAATGCGCCACCGGCACCGCCGCCCGACAGGGCGAGAATGTCGATGGCGTCATCACCGGAACGGGCCTGCAGGCGCTTAATCGTGCTGCCCGTGCGCGCCAGGAATTCCGTATTGTCCGAGCCGGACATGCGCACGTCCGGTGCAAACCCGGCGATATAGGCGTGCTGGGAGAGATCCAGGACCGGGGCGTCTCCGCGCACGAGCGTAACGCAGCCGCCAAGCCCGAGCATAATAATGAGAAAGATTGCGCGCCTGATGATCGTCATATTCTTGTCCGGTCTGTCAAACGCACACGCATTGCCACCACCCGACACGCACATCGAGGACGATTTCATATTGCGAGATACTGGACGCCTATACCTGAAATTTGAAATGTTTTCATGTCTGCCGAGGCGAACTTCTGGTCAGGGCATAAAAAACCCAGCCTTGGGGCCGGGTTTTCCAGAATTCAGGCAGTCGTCGGGCCTCAGGCGGCTTCTTCAACTTCGTTGACGCGCGAGCTTGGGCGCGGGTCGCGCAGCACATAGCCGCGGCCCCAGACGGTCTCGATATAGTGGTTTCCGCAAGCCTGCTGCAATTTCTTGCGGAGCTTGCAGATGAACACGTCGATGATCTTGAGTTCCGGCTCATCCATGCCGCCATAAAGGTGGTTGAGGAACATTTCCTTGGTGAGCGTCGTGCCCTTGCGCAGGGAAAGCAGCTCGAACATCTGGTATTCCTTGCCGGTCAGGTGGACGCGCTCGTCATCCACTTCGACGGTCTTGGCATCGAGATTGACCAGGATATCACCTGTACGGATAACGCTTTCGGCGTGGCCCTTCGAACGGCGCACAATGGCAGTGATCCGCGCAATAAGCTCGTCCTTGTTGAACGGCTTGGTGAGGTAATCATCGGCGCCGTAGCCAAGTGTCTTCACCTTGGCTTCAATGTCCGGGTTGCCCGAGAGGATCATCACAGGCGTGTTCACACGGCCCATGCGCAGCTGTTTGAGCACTTCATAGCCGGAGATGTCTGGCAGTGACAGGTCGAGCACGATCATGTCGTACTCATAGACTTTGCCGAGGTCGACGCCCTCTTCTCCGAGATCTGTTGTATAGATGTTGAAGCCTGCGGCTTTCAGCATCAGTTCGATGGAACGCGCTACAGCGCTATCGTCTTCTATTAGTAGGACGCGCATGGCTCGTCTCCCGAATCATTCTTGCGACCAACCTAGTCGCTTTGTTTAACCTTGTGAATCCTACAGGCCGTTTCTTTAACTAAGGTTAACGGCGCGTAGGCTCTGCCCCAAATAATTCCAATTTATTCACACTGATTAATAGCCAAGCTCTGCCGCATGGGCATTGCCTGTCAGCATCTGAGAGATGGCGATCACGTCCTGGATCGGCTGTGCTTGCTGGTCTGTAGAGATCAGCGTCTTCTGACACCGTATGGCGTCCCGCACCTTCGGATCGCGCATGACGATGCCGGCAAGGTGTGGACGAAATCCGAGGAAAGTTTGGCAAGCGCGCGCAATCGCTTCATACGTGCGCTGGCCCGCAGCGCGCGTATCCGCCTGGTTGATACAAATCACGGGCTCAACGTTGGGTGCATATCCGCGCAACACCTTGATGAAGGCATAGGCGTCGGTCATCGATGTCGGTTCGTCAGTGATCACCATCAATGCCTTGTCGGCCGCGCGGGCAAGCCGCATGCAGTTGGCTTCAATACCGGCACCAAGATCGAGCACGACCTGATCATATTGCAGGGCAAGTGCGGAAAGCCCCGCAGCGAGTCGCGCCACTTCTTCGGGCGGCAGTTCCGCAAGAGCACCAGAACCGGACCGGCCTGGCAGAACGTCAAAGCCGCCGCCGCCGGCGCCGCCGTCAACGGGCGTCACGGCATCGTCAAGCTCGACCCAGCCAGCAACAACTGCCGCCAGATCCGTTTCCGGAGCGATGCCGAGCTGGACGTCGACATTGGCGAGACCAAGGTCGCCGTCGACCAACAGCGTCCGCTTGCCAGCCTGAGCAAAGGCACTGGCGAGCGTGATCGCCACGAAGGTTTTGCCGACCCCGCCCTTGCCACTGGCAACTGCGATGACGGATGCAGGCGCAACACGCGGTGTCGGGCGCGCTTGTGGACGATCCTGAGATTTTCGAAGCATGAAACTCATAGGGCTACGCGGCTCCTTTCATGGCGATAACATCGCCGGGGGCGTCTTCCATTAACAGGGCGGCCAGGCGTGAGGGCGCGGCCGGAACGAGGCCGCCACCGATGAACGGCGTCACGGCCAGATGCGAGAAGGCGATACCAGCTGAAGACAGGGCGGCAATCGCGCCACCGCGACGACGGACAACGTCCAGCTTGGTCAGGATGGCCCGCTTGACGCCAGCCCGTGCGAAAGACTTGGCCGCTTCGGCCTGGTCTTCGGGATGACCTTCGGCCGACATGACGAGCACAGGCTCGGCACGAATCACTGCGATCAGGTCCTGAAGGCTGGCCATGTCATCATCGTCAAACGGGTTGATGGCAGGCAGGTCGATAACGCAGCGGCGGTTCTCGTTGCGTAATGTTCTGAGCGTACCGAACAAATCCTCCGGTGTCCGGACGACGCGGATCTGGTCTTGCTCGAGTTCGAGATAGGCGGCGAGCTGATAGCCACCCGCCGTGCCGTCAAGATCAGCGGCGACGGGCATGATTTCAGCACGCGCAACCGAGGCGCGACGGGTCAGCTTCGCGGCTGTTGCCGTGCGGCCATGCCCCGGAGGTCCGACAAGAACGATGTCGCGATCAAGGCGCGGAAGAATGGGATCGCAGGCGACGAGGCGTGAGACGCCCTCGGCGATGGCATCTTCCGGATCGGTGTGCTGGATGCCGGAGCGGCCGGCACTCTCTGCGGCCACACGGTCAGCGAATCGCTGCGGGGCGCCATGCCAGAGCAGCGCGTCGCGCACCCGGCTGAAGAGAGGATTTTCGATGCCGCGGCCATGATTGTTGCCGCGTGCTTCACGCAGGAACAGGGGTTCGTTCGGCACCATGCCGCCGCCCATCTTGTCGGTGGCAGCGCGAACTTCCACGCCACCATCAATCTCCCGTTCTGAAAGGATAACAGCGTCAGACCCCATTTCGGCGAATATCATCGCCTTGGCGGCCTCGAAGGACTCGGCTGCAAACATCTTCATGCGCATATGGGCGGCATCCTCGTAAACATTTGGACCTTCCCGCGCAGCCCCTACCACGTGACAAGTCGGTTCATTTCGAAGGCCAGTTAACACTCGAAAAGGTTAACAACTTCCTTTTGGGCGTTAGGATTTAACTAACATGACAGTAGATTCATGAGTGGTGGCCGTGCATCTGGACGCACACCGCGAAGTCCCTGAATTTGCTGGAAAAGCCTAGGCGGCCGCCCGTTCATCAACGATTTCGGACAGTGTGACACCCAGCTGGCCGTCGGCAACGACGAGGCGTCCGCGCGCCATCAGGCGGTCTGAAACGTAAATATCGATGGTTTCATTGGTGCGGCGCTCGAGTGCGACGACCTCACCGGGAGACAGCGCCATGAGTTCCTCGATCGGCATACGCACTTCGCCCAGCACAATGTCCACGCGCACAGGCACGTCCATCAGTGACTTTTGCAGGGCGGGGTTGGCTGGTTGCATGGGCGATCGATCCTGTGCTCTGCCGCAGGCCTAGAGTGTAGCGACTGTGCGTGTCAAATCCTTAACGCTCGGCAAACAGGTCGCCCTGACCATCGACAATGCGCTGAGCGGAAGCGTTGATGAGATCAAGCGCGACAGCGATATCGAGCCCTTCATAGGCACCCGCTTCGAGGTGCCGTGCGAGCGAGACCAGATCGGCGAGTGCGTCGTTGAGGCTGTGCGTCACGGCCTGGAGGCGCTCTTCAGCCTGTAGTGATTCGAGGCGGGCCGCTTCGGCAAGGCCCTCGGAGCGGGCTGCGGACAGCAGGCGCGCGAGCTCTGGTCCGGTCAGCGTCAGCTGGCCTTCGGTGGGCAGGGCCGGTTGTTCGGGTTCTGGCGCGAGTGTGAAATCACTGCGAAATTCGAACAGTTGCACAGATTTAACAGCGCGCTGTGTCATTCCACCAGGTCCTCGTCTTCGATATGGTTGCCGACGCGAATGTCGCCCTGTTCGATCAGCTTGCGGGCCAGTGAAACGAGTTCGTGGCGCGCCGCGTCCACATCGCTGCGGCGGACGCTGCCCTGGGCCGCAATTTCTTCGCGCAGCAGCTCTCCGGCACGGCGTGTCATGTTGGCAAAGAAGGCCGCCGCCGTTTGTTCGGACGCGCCTTTCAAAGCAGTGACCAGCGTCGCGCGGGCGCCTGCAGACAACAAGGTCTGCAAACCGGCCGCGTCGAGACGGGCGAGATCATCAAACGTGAACATGAGCGCGCGGACTTTTTCGCCTGCACCCGGTTCGGCGTTTTCGAGCGCAGCCAGGAAGGCTTTTTCAGACTGGCTGTCGAGACCATCGAAGATGCGGGCGACGCGCTCGTGACCACTGCTTTTGCCGTCTCCGACCATGCTGCCAAGGCGCTTTGCGATGAGGGATTCCAGGCTGGCGCAGGCCGCCGGGTGCACCTGATCGATATGGAGGAGGCGGTGCATGGCGTCGATTGCCACTTTGGGATTGAGCGCACGCAGCAGCCGGGCGGAGGCGTTGCCGCTCAGTTGTGACAGGATGAAGGCGATGGTCTGGGGATGTTCGCTGGCAAACATCGCGGCGAGCGTTCCCGTGTCGATCGCCGACAGGCGCGACCAGACCGAGCCAGTGGTGGTTGCCGCCGGACGTAGCCGACGGTGCGCCTCAACAAAACTCCGCGCCGCTTCCGATTCCCCGTCCATACTGTCGCCGAGGGCGTCCATGGCCGCGGTGAGGGCGCGGGCCTCGTTCGGGTCGAGTTCAGCCCATATGCCGGCGGCTTCAGGCCCGAGAGAGCGCATCAGGCGCGCAGAGCGCGCGAGACCTTCACCTGCAGTAACGAGGGCAAGCGCACTCATGCGGCATCAGTCCGGTTGGACATCCATCCGCGCAGGATGTCAGCCGCCCGGGCCGGATCCGTGCGGGCAAGCTCAGCAGCGTCGCGGGTCGGCAGCGCCGGCCTGACAGGTTGGATGGGCGTGGGGGCAAGTGTGCGTTCGGGAGAGGAAGAAAGAGCGTGGAGCGGGGCGTCTTCAATGGTTTCGAAGACCATTTCGGCGCGCGGCACGAAGGAGAGCCAGCCGAGCAGGCCGGCGAGCAATGCGAGGAACGATAGTTCACCATAGGCCGCCGCATCGGGACGTCCGGGCGCGCCTTTCGCAAACGCCGCCTGCTGCATCACGAAGAGGTCACCCGCCATGATATCGAGACGGGCCGCAGCGGTCACGAGACTTTCAATTGTCGGGGCCTGTGCACTTGCGCCAATGTCGAGCAGGACGAGGACGGTCCGTCCGCCGGTCGCCGAGGTATTGACGCTGATGCGGGCATTGCCGGGCCCGGCAACCGGCTCAATGATGTTCATGAGGGAGGCTTCGAGCGGCGTCGCGGTCGCGGGAAGCGGATTGTCAGACGTGAGTAGCGCGCTCCCGCGCCAGGCAAGGAGGCCAAGGGCGATCACAAACGCAACCAGCGCGAGCGCCCTTGGTGAGAGCCCCGCGCCGGGATTGAGTCTGCTGGATCTGCCTGCCATCAATCGCTCCTGATTCCCCGGTTAACCGGAGTCCAGTCATGGTAATAGCGGCCCGCCCGTAAATTTGTCTTTAACGGGCGACGCTTCGATATTCAGGAGACCGCACTTAGCGGCGGTATTTCTGGAGCCGCGTTGTGCGCAGGCCCTTCACACCATGGCGGGAATACAGCTTTTCCCAGCCTTCGAATTCCTCGTCCGTCAGGTTATAGCGGTCGCACGCGGCTGAGCGCGAAAGCAGGCCGCCCGAGACGGCTGCGACGACTTCTGCCTTGCGGCGGGTAACCCAGCGCGAAATGCCGGGCGATGGCAAGTCTGCCAGGGTGAGCATCTGCCCGTCAGGGCCTTTGACGCTCGTCAGTTTTGCGTTCTGCGTATCCATATCCACACACCATCTGCTTCGGTATTGCCACGACCCGACTTCTTCGGACCTTCTGGCAACAGGTGTACACGAGCGGATTTAAGCTCACGCATAAGCGGACGTGTGAGTTTCGCACCACGCGTTAGGGGGATGTTCGCAAACCTGTCCCGCACCGGGACAAATCACCGATTCCGCCGGATTTGCTGCAGATTGGACTAAAAAAAGTTCAGGTCAGAAGGACCAGCGCATCATTGTCGCGCGCCTGCGCGGCATGCCTGCGAAGCATGGTGAGGAACATCTCGTCGCCTCGCTCGGTCTGCTTCACAAGCATGGCTGCGCCGAAGGCGACCGACATGCCATAGAAGGAATACCAGCGATAATGATCGTACAGGTCTTCGAAACTGTAACTTGAGATGCCAGCCTCCGTGAGGCGTGCATGATAGTAACGTAGTAGTGCCTGCTCATGCTTCGGGCGTTCCTCGCGCGTCAGCCCGGCCCCAATGAAATAAGCGACATCATTGGCCGGGGCACCCTTGGCGGCTGTCTGCCAGTCCACAAGCGCAATCGGCTTCGGTGCGCCCGGCTTACCGAACAGCATGTTGTCGAGGCGGAAATCGTTGTGCGTCAGAGCGAACGGGCCAGGGTGTGCTTCGCCCCAGCGCGGCAGGGCAGCCGAATATGCATCGCCCACCTCAATCACGTCTTTCGTCAGCTGCGCCGTATAACGCGCCTTGAACCCGGTCCACAAGCCGGCAACCTGTTCTGACGTCAATACGGGTGGCGGCGAGGTTTCAGAGCCCTGAAGCCAGTCGTACTGATCGAGGCTCTCGTCTCCCCAATACGCGGCGTGCAGGACGGCTGCTGAAGCGAGCGCAAGCTCGGCTTCGGCGACCGAGCATCCCTTGAGCTGGTCACCCTGTTCGGATGGCGCCATGTCTTCCATGATCAGGGCAAAGCGGTTCGTCGCCTCGTCATAGTCGGTATAATAGGCGGCCGGTGTGATCTTGCCCGCCACTTTCGGGAAAGTGCGATAGAACATGACTTCGCGCTTGTAGTGGCCGAGCATCGCAGCGGTTGCGAGACTGGCCTCACTGCCCGACGGGAACTTGCCGACCAGCGTGTTGGGCGCATTGTCGCCCTTGCGAGCATAATCGAATACGAAGCGGACATTCTCGCCGATCTGGCCGGTGCCAATCGCCTTGGCCGTGAGGCCTTTTACGTCAGCATCGATACCGATGGTTTCAAACAAGTTGTTGAACCACGCTGGTGTAAGTTCCAGCGGGTTACCGTCGAGTCCCGGACGGGCCATATATACTACTCCCCTATGGCACCGTTTTCCGGTGCACCATGTTCTTGTTCTTGTTTTTGCGATGCGGACTTTCCCGTGAAGCGGGAGACCCAGCCCATACGCTCCTCGGCACCCCGCAGTGATTTGTCGAGCGCGGCCATGGTGAGCGCGAAATCGCCGCTGGTTTCCTTACGCCAGGCGTGTTCGGTGCGGGCAATGACAAAGGCGATGGCCAGCACTTTGAGGGCGAGCGGCGCGCCGCTGTCATCGTCCAGACCTGCGGAGGCGAGTGCCCAGCGCGCCGAGGTGGCGCGGGCCACCGGCAAGCGCAACAGGATCGACGGCTGGGTCTCGCGATAGCGCAGGAGCGATTTCAGGCCATCGCGATAATCTTCCATCGCCTCGAAGCGCAGCATGATGACTTCAAACAGACGTTCGCGCGGCTGGTCGTCAGTGGCGATGGCCCCGGCGGACATGGCCCGGTCGAAATGCGCGTCGACGGCATCAGCCAGCGACTCGCGCGTCGCGACGCCGTGGAAGTCGTCAAGGGTGAGCCCGGCCTTGGCGGCGATCTCGCCAAGCGTAAGTTCGGCCCAAGGCTTCGTGGCGGCGAGGTCGAGCGCAGCGAGCAGTCCCTGCTCAATGATACTTGTCGTGCGCGCCATGACCTCTCCTGCCTCAGTCCTTTTGCCGAGAGAGGTCCCGTTCGCGGTTGGCAGCGGCGCGCAGGGCCTTTCTCATCAGGACCGGCATCCCACCCTCATCCATGAGGATGTCAAGGGCGGCCTGGGTGACTCCGTTGGGTGAAGTCACTGCTTTACGCAGGGCGTCCGGGGCTTCGTCGGAGCATGCCATAAGGGCAGCTGCGCCTTCGACGGTGCGCCGGGCCAACCGTGCGGACAGGTCTGCCGGCAGGCCTTCGGCCTCGCCCGCCATCGCCATGACTTCGGCCAGCAGGAAGACATAGGCCGGGCCGCAACCCGACACGGCTGCAGCTGCCGGGATGAGTTTCTCGTCTATCGGGCCTTCCACGACACCCAGCGGCAGGAGCAACTCGGTTGCCAAATCAATGTCGGCAGGACCAGCGCCCGGCGGCGCGGTGATCACGGTAACCCCCTGCCCGATGGCGCCCGGCGTATTCGGCATGGCCCGCACCACCCGGGTCGACTCGAATGACGCCGCCAGTTGCTTGAGCAGGACGCCGGCCATCACCGACACGACGAGCGTATCGGGCCCGATAAAGGGAGAGGTGTCTTCTATGGAGGCGGCAAAGACTTGCGGCTTCACCGAAAGGACCACGATGTCGGCGGGCCCGGGTTTCGGGTTGAGCGTGATCTTGCCGGCCGCCGCCCAGCCGGACACTTCGTCCGAAGGCCTCGGCGTGACGATGATGATTTGTGATTGGGTCCCGGCGGCCAGCCAGCCGCGCACAAGGGCTGCGCCCATGCGTCCGGCGCCGATCAGGGCAATGGTCGGTGCAGGCATTCTTTAATTCTCCGTGGAGGCAGTGTCAGGCTTCGCCGTGGGTTTCGAACATCACGGCTTCAATCGCTTCGCGCGGTGACTTGCCAGCCCAGATCAGGAAATTGAAGGCAGGCACGAACCGGTCCGCCGCGCTGATCGATGCGGCAATCGCGGCGCGCGCTTCGCCCGGCGAGACTTCGTCACGGTCGAGCATCGAGAATGTGTAGCGGAAAATGATGACGCCTTCGTCGGCCCAATAATCGAAATGACCGAGCCAGAGGCGTTCATTCGCCATCATGATGAGTTCGGCAATCGCCGCGCGGCGCGCAGGCACCGGCTTCACGTCAAGCGTCATCGAGTAATGGATAGCGGACGGATCCGGCCGGTATGCGAACAGGGCGCCCATGTCGCCCCACTTGGTTTCCGCCACGGCCTGGATCGTGCCGTCCTCGTCGCGGTCGTACTGCCATCCAGCCGTTTCGAGGGCCTCTTCGACCCGCTCAAGCGGATCAGGCAGATCGATCTCAGCGCGGGAGAGATCAAGGCTCATACGGTTCCCCTTTCGGTCGCTCGTGCACGGTGCAGGATTCGCACGAGGAGGCCAAGGGCCACTAAGCAAGCGAGCGGACGCGCGTCCACCCGGTTCTGCAGACTTTACGGCTTATTCCTCAGCTTTTGCCTTTTTCGGCTTCGCCGCTGCCTCCAGTTTTTCGATGCGCGCTTCGAGCGCCTCGACGCGCTCAAGCGCGGCTGTGGCGAGGGCTTTCAGGGCCTCGACTTCGTCGCGTCCGGCCAGGTCCATGTCGGCGATCAGGGCCCGCACACGCGACTGGGCGGCGGTCTTGGCTTCCTCGCCGGCGGCGCGGGCAGCGCCCATCGCGCCAGTCATCAGACCGGCAATGTCATCAAGCAGTGGATTTGTGTTCGCCATGAGGCTACTCCTTCGCGCGGGGGCGGCTGGGCCATGATTGGCAGCTGCCTAACAGATAGGACGCGTTCCAGACAGGGAAAAGACGCCGCATGACAGACCTCCTGACCCTGATCGCCCTGCCCATGGCAGCCGGCGGCCTGCCTTTTCCGGAATTCAGCCCGGCGCTAGTCTCGATCGACTTCGGTTTTATCGGTCTCGGCACCTTTCACCTGCGCTGGTACGCCCTCGCCTATATCGCCGGCATCATGCTGGCCTGGCAGTACGCAACAGCGCTGATCAACCGCCCGGCCATGTTCGGCGGCAAGAGCCCGGCGACAAAAGACGATCTCGACGACATCATGTTTTGGATCATTCTCGGCATAATCCTTGGCGGACGGTTCGGCTACGTCCTCTTCTACATGGTGCCCTACCAGCAGGACGTGATCGCGGCGAACCCGCTGAGCGTGCTGAAGATATGGGATGGCGGCATGTCGTTCCATGGCGGCCTGATCGGCGTGACGCTGGCCATCGTGATGATTGCGCGCCAGCGGAAGCTGAGCCTCCTGCCGCTGGGCGACATTGCCGGCGTCGTAGCGCCGATCGGCATCATGTTCGGGCGGCTGGCCAATTTCATCAATGCCGAACTCTATGGCCGCAAGACCGACAGCGCGCTCGGCGTGATCTTCCCGGAAGGCTATGTCCCCGGCTCGACGCCGTCGGCCTATGACTGGGTTGCGAAACAATGGGTCTATACGGGCCAAGAATTCGCCCGCCATCCGAGCCAGCTCTATGAAGCCGTCCTGGAAGGCCTGCTGCCGGTGGTCATCGCGTCGCTCCTGATCTGGAAATTCGGCGCATTGAAAAAACCCGGCCTGATCGCGGGCCTGTTCCTGCTGATGTATGGCACAGGCCGCTCTGTGGTCGAGAATTTCCGCCTGCCGGACGCATTTGCCAGCGACCTGCCCTTCGGCCTGACCATGGGCATGATCCTATCGGCGCCGATGTGGATCGGCGGCGCGTGGCTGGTCTGGAATGCGCTCAAGTCAAAGCCCCTGCACTCACCCGACTAGACTGACATGACCCTGAAAGAACGCCTCATCCGCCTGATCGAAACCGGCGGCCCGATCCCGGTTTCGACCTATATGCAGCTTGCCTTGCACGACCGGCAGGACGGCTATTATGCGACGCGTCCCGGCCTTGGACGCGACTTCATCACCGCGCCGGAAACGAGCCAGGTATTCGGCGAATTGCTGGGCCTTTGGGTCGTGCATGAATGGCAGGCGATGGGGTCGCCGGACGCCTTCTGCCTGGTCGAGATTGGTCCCGGTCGCGGCGTGCTGATGCAGGACGCACTACGCATGGCCTTCGTCGCGGGCGGCAAGCCGTTTGCCGATGCAATGCAGCTGGTGCTGGTCGAGGCGAGCCCGGCCCTGCGTGACGTGCAGGTGGAACGTCTCGCAATCTATGAACCGCAATTTGCCGAACAGGCGTCCGAAGTGCCGGATCTGCCGACAATCATCCTCGCGAACGAGTATCTCGACTGCCTGCCCGCCCGCCAGTTCCGGCGCGACGGGGAGGCATGGCACGAATGTGTCGTGGGCCTTGATACAAACGGCGCTCTGGCCTTCGGCCTTGCCGCCGACGGCGGCGCGCCGCCTGAAGGCGCGGCAAAGTCAGCGGCCTGCGTGGAAGTGCAGACCGGACTCGATATCCTCATCGCCGAGCTCGCGACTCGCGCGGCGAATGGCGCGCCCGTGCACGCTCTGTTCATCGACTATGGTCCGGTCGATGCAGCACCGGGCGACTCCCTGCGCGCTTTCAAGGACGGCGTGCAGGTCTCGCCGCTGCATGCGCCGGGCGAGACTGACCTCACTGTCGACGTGGATTTCGGGCGGCTGAAACGGCTGGCCGAAAGTGCGGGGCTCGATGTGACCGGGCCTGTGCCGCAGGGCATGTTCCTGCTCGGCCTCGGCGCGCAGGCGCGGCTCAACCAGCTCGTGAAAGCAAACGAGGAGGATGGTGACGTGATCTTCAGCGCAGCCCAGCGCCTGATCGACCCGAAAGACATGGGTGAGCGCTTCAAGGTGATCTGCCTGTCCAGCAAGGGCCTGCCGAAACCGGCGGGGTTCTAGGCGGGCAGCTTGATCGCGTTGGCGTCGTCCAGCAGCACGACGTTCGGGGCGTGCTGGCGCGCCTTTTCGGCCTCGACGCTGGCAAAGGCGGCAATGATCACCTTGTCACCGACAGCGAAGTGGCGAGCTGCCGCCCCGTTGACGCCGATCGTGCGCGAGCCGCGCGGGGCTTCGAGCGCATAGGTCTGGATGCGCGCGCCATTGGTGACGTTCCAGATGTCCACGCGCTCGTGCGGCAGGATGCCGGAGGCGTCCAGCAGGTCCTGGTCGATGGACACGGAGCCTTCATAATGCAGGTCACACTGGGTGACGGTGGCAGAATGAAGTTTGGCTTTCAGCATGTTGAGCAACAAGGACGTGCCCTCCCGGCAATTAGACAGCGTGGCGAATATGCTCACAATGAGTATATGGGGTCCTGCTGCCCCGTCGGCAATCGGCTTATTGCATTGCAGCATAGGCCCGGTAAAGCCCCATTTTCAAAGCGCCTGAAGTCGCCGCTGCAGTATCCACTACAATATTGATGCCGAATACACGTCGTGCGCGAAGACAAGGAAAATCACTCGCCTTGACCGTCCAACCCTATTACCATTCTGTTAACCACGGCACGAACACTCAGGGGACGACAGGAATGAAGTACAGTCAGATCAGCATGCTTGCGCTCACACTTGTTCTCGCAGGCTGTGCCTCGCAACAGGTCGAGCCGGTTGGGTCCGCACCGCAATCCGAAGTTCCACCACCTCCTCCGCCTCCGCCTCCGCCTCCGCCTCCTCCTCCGCCTCCACCACCGGTCTATGAGGAGAAGGAAGCCGCAGAATATCCGCAGCCGCCCATGGTTGGTTCGGCTGGGCCCAACCGCGGATTGCCCGGCGATCGTGACATCGACTTCAACGACCTTCCTTCTACCTCAGCCGGGTCACCCGCCCCCACGCCGCGCCGGTCCACCGGACGCGCCGTCAGCAGTGCCAAGCCAGCGAAGGACTATCTGCCCTTCATCGATGTCGCGATTGACGAAAATGCGCTCTATTCCGAATACGGACTGATGTTGCAAGATCGCTATACGCGCATCCAGATCGTCACCCTCAAGCCGGACGCCTATGACATTGAAGGCGTGTCATCCGGCACCCGCAAGGAGCCAGTCGACACGCGCAACTACAACAAGGAGAGCCGCAACTGGCTCGCGCGGATGATGGGCTCGCGCAATGTCACCCGCACCCTGATCGCCGAATTCGACGTTGCCAAGCCCGACATCAAGGCAACCAAGGCGCTGTTCTCGGCGACATTCTCGTCCGACAGCAGGGAAGGCGAAGCCTGGACAACCAATGAGAGCATCGCCGTCTATGCGACACCTTATTTCAAGGTCGGTCCGAATACGACGATCGAAGGCCGGTTCCGATTGCAGCTCTCTGACGAACGTCAGGGAAGTGCCGGAGCCAGCGTGATGGGCGCGCTGACCACAGCCGCCAACCTGATCGCGCCGACCTCGACACTGGTGACCTATTTCAACCAGCCGCTCATGCTCGAAGCCTCGAACTTCCTCAACACGTCCTCGACCACGCTATTCGGTCAGTCGATTACCGAGCAGTCAACCAGCGCCTTCTCGGTCAAGTCCTGGAGTGACACACCGATCCTGGTTGTCTCGGCCGAACTGCCGGAAGCCAGTAATATCAAGCAGACCAAGGGCAAGGGGGCGATCGGCCAGTGGGCGGTCTATCTCGACCAGCCGATTCCTTCGATCTTCACGGCAGCCACGTCCGGCTATGACGGCCAGATGCCGGACTATACCGGCATTCCGTCCGGAGACATCCTCGCCTTTGAAGTGGGAGAGGACCTGACCGTGTATGACTATGTTTTCTCGCGCCTCGACCTCGCCGACCGGATCGCCAGCCTGAACGATACAGCCGATGCCGACACGGCCCGCCTGATCTGCAGCCGGATCGAACGCGGCATGTCGGAAATCGGGTTCACGAGTTTTGATGCCGCCGCCGCCGTATGGGCAGCCTCCGCCAGCGACCAGTTCAACTATGCTGCCCAGACCGCCCTGCAACAGGAAGGCATCTGCGAAGGCATGGACCGGTGGCATGCAATGGGCGGCTGAGGGCGCCTGTTCAGTGGGGACTGGATTGCGCACGGATCGTCGCCCAGGACGTGCACAGGCGAACACTTCACCTATTATTTGTCAGAGGCGCTGGACAGAAAGATTAACTAAAAGTAAACGTCGCCAATTGGGCTGGGGACGAAGCGTGCGAATAGAGGATGTTCAAGACGCGCTAATTGCCCTGCGCACAGGGTGGACGGCACCGCGCCATAGCGCGCGATGCGTCTATGGCGTGTATCTCGCGGCCAGTCATGACCTGCCCGCAATCACGGTATCTGACAGCGGACTCCTCTTTATCGGCAAGACCGAAACCGGCACGTCACCGCAGGATCATTTCGACCCGCCCGGCAGGGACAGCGGCACCAGCACCGAGCGCCGCACCCTCGGCGCCCTGCTGCGGAAAGACCTCGACCTGACGGCGCAGCCAGGATCGCTCGACATCAACAGCGGGAACATGTCGAGCTTTTGTTTCTCCCCGTCAGGTGAGGCGCGCCTGTCTGACTGGATCCGGACATCGCTGCTCGTATCTCGCCTGCCTTTCGGCGGCGATGTGGCATCCGCCGAATCCCTGCTGGTCCGCCATTTGGAACCACCGCTGAATATCACCAACTGGCATAATCCCTAGCGCGGCCATATCATGAACATGCGCCGCATCTGTGCCGAAGAGGCCCTTCTCTGCCTCGACTAATAAACGGTTTAGCCAGCCTTGATCCGCCACGGCGAAAAGCGGTGGGCGCTTCCGGCATGGTAGAGACAGACGCGGCTGCCTGCCGGATCTCTCAACCAGGCCTCTGTCCACAACCAGGACTGGTCAGACGGGCCGGTCTCAATGTCGATTCCGCATGAGCGCAGGCGCGAGACTTCGCTCGCAACATCCTCCACCTCGAATTAGATGGCCGGGTAATCCGAGCGAGGTGGAGTTTCGACCGTATGCAGTGACTGGGTCGTCGGTTCGCCGCCATCGCCTGCGGGGAATTCAAACCGCGCATTGCGCGGCGGTAAATCAACAATCTGAACCAGGCCAAGCGTCTTGTGGAAAGCGACACTCGCCGCATAATTGGTGCACGGCACGGTGATCTGGTTGAGCCGCACTCAATGCTCCGCTTCGAAGTCTGATACGTCCGGGAACACATGATGGATAAAGCGGCTGAATTTATCCCGCTTCGGCAAGCCCAATGCAAAATCCGCCGTCTGGAACGCGGCCTCCCACGTTTCAGCTGATACAGGCCCCTTCATGTCCGCGTCTCCAAGGAAGTCGACGAATATCAGATGGGCATTGACCTTGTTCCGGCGCAGGAAATCCAGATGGGCAATCCTGTTGGCATATTGGTAGAAACTTGTTTCCCAGGCTGATTTCTCACTTGCACCCAGAGACGCCCGGGTAAGCGCAAATGCCACCCTGATCTGCTCAAGAGACCGCCCACTGGCGGTTGTGGGTGGCGAGAAGAACTCCCGGATGTGGGCTTTCGCTTCTACCAACACAATACCGCCGTCGAACACGCCGAGCGCATCCCATTGCGGGCCGCGCGCTGGCCAAAATTCGCGCAGGTTGGGTGTAAGCGCTTCCAGACCCAGCCGCACGAGGAACGATGCGTCACGGTACTCGGCGAAGTTGTCTTCTGCGAGCGGGGATACCCAACGCACAGGTGGAAACGAAGAAGGGCAGAGCGTTTGACCGCCCTGCCCCACTGCCAATTGTATCCATTTCAGGCTGCCGCGCGTACCGCGTGGCTGCTCGACCCTCATGCCCGTTACGTATCCAGGAAGCTGCGCAGCTTGCGGCTGCGGCTCGGGTGCTTGAGTTTCCTCAGCGCCTTGGCTTCGATCTGACGAATACGTTCACGCGTCACACTGAACTGCTGGCCGACTTCTTCCAGCGTGTGATCGGTGTTCATGCCGATACCGAAACGCATACGCAGCACACGTTCCTCACGCGGGGTGAGCGAGGCAAGCACACGGGTCGTGGTTTCGCGCAGGTTCGACTGGATCGCGGCGTCAACGGGCAAGAGTGCCATCTTGTCCTCGATGAAGTCGCCGAGGTTTGAATCCTCGTCGTCGCCAATCGGTGTTTCGAGACTGATCGGCTCCTTGGCGATTTTCAGTACCTTGCGGATCTTCTCCAGCGGCAGGCCCAGCTTTTCGGCCAGTTCTTCCGGGGTCGGCTCGCGACCGATCTCGTGCAGCATCTGGCGCTGGGTGCGGATGATCTTGTTGATCGTCTCGATCATGTGCACCGGGATACGGATCGTGCGGGCCTGATCGGCAATCGACCGTGTGATCGCCTGACGGATCCACCAGGTGGCATAAGTCGAGAACTTGTAACCGCGACGATATTCGAATTTGTCGACAGCCTTCATCAGGCCGATATTGCCTTCCTGGATGAGATCCAGGAATTGCAGGCCGCGATTTGTGTATTTTTTGGCAATCGAAATCACAAGGCGGAGGTTGGCTTCGACCATTTCCTTCTTGGCGATGCGCGCTTCGCGCTCACCCTTCTGAACTGTCTGGACCAGCACCCGGTAATTATCGATCGGAATGCCGATTTCCTGGGCAATTTCCGAAATCTCGCCGCGCACCTCTTCGATGTCTTCCGTCTTGCCGTCGACGAAGCGTTTCCACTTTGCTGACAGGGCCCGGACACGGTCGCTCCATTCCGGTTCCAGCTCGTGGCCGAAATAGTTCTCGAGGAATTCCTTGCGCGGCACGCCATGGGCGTCGGCCATGCGCATCAGCTTGCCCTCAAGGCCCATCAGCTTCTTGTTGATCGCGTACAGCTGCTCAACCAGCGCTTCGATACGGGCATTGTTGATGTGGATCGTCTTCAGGCTCTCGACGATGTTGTTCGAGAGTTCGTCATACTCGGCCTGTGCCTTGGGGGTCAGGTCCTTGCCTTCGAGGCGGCGGTTGACGAGCTTGTCCTGGAGCTTGCGGTAGCGTCCGAACCCGTCCGCGATCTCGTCGAGCTTGGCCAGCACGCCGTCACGCAGTTCGGCCTCCATGGCCGACATGGACATCGCCGCGGCATCATCCTCGTCGTCGTCCTCGTCGTCGTCGGTAGTTTCGCCTTCCGCGCCTTCGGCCTTCGCCTTGGCTTCGTCCTCGTCTTCTTCTTCCTTGGGCTTGGGTTCCGGCGGCGGGTTTTCCGCGCCATAGGTGGCTTCAAGGTCGATCAGGTCGCGCAACAGGATGCGCTCGTTCATCAGCTCGTCGCGCCACACCATCATGGCTTCGAAGGTCAGCGGACTTTCGCAGAGCCCCCGGATCATCGCATCGCGGCCGGCCTCGATACGCTTGGCAATCGCAATCTCGCCTTCACGCGAGAGCAGTTCCACGGCGCCCATTTCGCGCAGGTACATGCGCACGGGATCGTCAGTGCGGTCAGAGCCGCGCGCGTTGCCCTTCTTGGTGACAACTTTCTTGTCTTCAATCTTGGTGAGCGCCTTGCCTTCGGCTTCGGCCTCTTCCTCGCTCTCGACCACCGCGATCCCCATTTCGGAGATCTGGCTCATCACGTCCTCGATCTGGTCAGACGTGATTTCGTCAGCCGGAAGCATGGCGTTGACTTCATCATGCGTGATGAAACCACGCTTCTGGGCCTTCTTCAGGATTTTTTTGACGTCGGTCGCATTGAAATCGACAAGGGTGACGTCGCCGTCCTTCTCGTCTTCGCCTTCACCATCGCCTGCGGTGTTCTTTTTCTTCTTGGTGGCTGTTGCCATTCAAATATCTCCCATGGGAAAATCCACCGCTGCCCTGATGGATCGCCCAAAAAACTGACCTGCGCCTTAGCTTTCGCCGACTTTTCCTGCTGCCTCGTTCATGCGGGCCCTCAAGGCCCGGCGTTCTGCGACAAGCTGGTGACGCCGGCGCCACGCGGATGGCGACGCCGTTGACTCCCCGCTCGCAGCATCCATGCCAGAGCCGGGTTCCTGCCCGTCGGAACTTCTCACCGCCATGTATTGCTCGAGGGCTATCAGCCATTCCCGTGCCTCGGGCCCATCGGCCGCTATCTGAGGCGTATCAGGATAATCTTTGAGCAATCTGGAAGCGCGCATGTTCCCTGCTTCGAGTAAATGGGCGCTCAGGGCCTTGCGGTCAATAGGTTTCCCTGCGTTCACAAAGTCGAGGATGCAGTCCCGTATCTGGCTGACGTCCGGATCGGGAAAGGCCGACACGGCCAGCGTTTCGGCGCCGAAGTCGAGCAGGAACGGGCTGTCGACCGCGCGAACGATCGCGCCGAGACCGCGAAGCTTGGCCGGCGCGCCGCCCTTCAGCGCCGCCTGGCCGGAATCTCCTGACGCGGGATTGTGTCCCGTTCCGGGGCGTTTCTTGTTGTTATTGCTGCGATTTGCCTGACGCACCTGCCAGAAGTGATCGCGCATGCGCGCCTTGAGATCGCGCTCATAGGCCGCCCGCACGCCGGGGTGTTTCACCTGGGCCGCTGCCGCCGCCAGGCGCGCCTCGAGACCGGCCTGGCGTTCGGGCGTGTCGAGCGGTTCGGCGTCGCGTTCCCGTCGCCAGAGCAATTCGGACAGCGAAAGACGGTTATCGAGCGCTTCGGCCATCGCGGCAGGTCCGCGCTCGCGAATCAGGTCGTCCGGGTCCATCCCGTCGGGCAAAAGCACGAAATACAGCGACCGCCCGGGCTCGACATGCGGCAGGGCCCGGTCGAGCGCCCGGAAGGCGGCGCCCAGGCCGGCCCGGTCGCCATCAAAGCAGAGCACCGGCTCGGGCCCGGCGCGCCAGAGCAGCGCGATCTGGTCTTCGGTCAACGCCGTGCCCAGCGGCGCCACGGCATGGCCGAACCCCGCTTCGGTCAGGGCGATGGCATCCATATAGCCTTCGCAAACGATCAGCCCGCCGCCTTCGCCATGGCCCAGCGCCTCGCGCGCCGCCTTGTAGCGATAGAGGACACGGGATTTGTGGAAGAGCGGCGTGTCGCCGGAATTCAGGTATTTCGGCTTGGCGTCGGGCGTCAGGCCCCGGCCCCCGAAAGCGATGATGCCGCCCCGCGAATCCGGGATCGGGAACATCAGGCGCCCGCGGAAGGCATCATAGGGCTCACCGCCCTTGTCGCTTTCCTTGGCGAGGCCCGCCTCGAGGATTTCCGCGATCGTGAAGCCTTCGGATTTAAGGTACTCTGTCGTCTTGCGCCAGTCGTCCGGGGCAAAGCCAAGCCGGTGCCTGCGCCAGGCGGCCGGCAGGAGGCCGCGCCCTTCAAGATAGATCCGTGCCGCCGCGCCCTCGGAGGCTTGCAGGCAGTCTTCGAAATAGGTTGCCGCCGCCTCGCAGGCCGCCTGCAGGCGCTTGCGGTGGTCATATTCCTCAGCCGCTTCCGGGCTCGCTTTGGGCAAGCTCATGCCTGCTTCCTCGGCCAGTTTCTCGACGGCCTCCATGAACGACAGCCGCTCCGTCTCCATCACGAAGCTGATGACATCGCCGCCCATGCCGGAGGAAAAGCATTTGAAGATGCGTTTCTGGTCGTTGACGTAGAAACTCGGGCTCTTCTCGTTGGTGAACGGAGACAGCCCGACCCATTCCTTGCCCTTCTTGACCAGTTTCACCTTGCGACCGATCACGTCCGAAGGCCGGATGCGGGCCTTCAGTTCATCGACGAAGCCATCAGGGATGCGAACAGTCTGGGACATTCGGGCGAGTGTAGCGCGTCGGGCCGGATTCGGGAACGCACAGAATACCGGTAGGACACCGGCAAAAAAATGGCCCCACCTTCCGGCAGGGCCACTCCTTGAGCGCGAGATGGACTCAAACGGTGCCTCAGGCGTCGTTCAGGACCGGCGCTGTTGCCAGCTGTTGCGGCGTCGTGTTGACGATCACCTCACCATTGCTGTCGCCCTGGACAACCGTGACCGCGTCAAACCCGATCACGAGGCGATCCGCTGAGGCGACACCGGACACGCCATCGGTCACGACAGCATGCTTCACCGACCCGTCAGAGCTGATGATAAGGTCGGTGATGCGCGTGTATGTGTCGGCGACGGCGAGTTCGGCATTGGTGCCGATCAGTTCAGACGCGAGACGGTAATCGTCGATGCCATCCTGTTCAAATTCGGCCACACCTTCGAGCGATTCATCGACGAGCGCCGCAGAAATGGTCGGCTCACCCTCGGCGTCCAGCTTCACGGTCACCGCGCTGAATGGCAGCGTGCCGAGGTCACCGGCAACACCGAGGATACCGCCAGCACGGAAAACGATTTGGCTCGGACTCATGTCTTTGCCGATCAGCACGTCCGCCACGGTGGCGATGGTCTTGCCATCTACGCCGACGATCGTGTCGCCGATCAGGTCAGAAGCTTTGAATTCGCCAGCCGCCATGACGTAGGCCGGGCGCGCCAAGGCCGTTTCAGTCAGCGCCGTATTGTCGACGGTTCCGTCAGAGATTGCGCGGTTGGCGTCTGCCGGTTCGGAATAGGCGGAATTGTTCGCGTCGGCTGTTTCAGTTTGTGTGTCAGCACCGGAGCATGCAGCCAGGGCGGCCATCAGGGCAGCGGCGCTAACGGGGGCAATGAGGTATTTCATCGGATGTTCCTTTCCTTGCGAGAACACCCGTCAAACGCGAGGGGCGTGCGCTAGGTTCCGGAAAGAGCCTGCAATTTTGAACGCGAACAATCGCGCAGCACCTGTCGCGCGCAACATTTTCGAAATGAAGCAACGGGCTGCCGCGTCAGGACCGTGTCAGGGCGTCGCGGACGGCTTTGCCGGCGGTGCCGGATTCGACCATGCCCGGGAACTTGTCCTTGAGCGCCGACATGCAGCGGCCGACATCTTTCAGCTTGGACGCGCCAAGGTCCTCGACGATATCCTGCACAGCTGCCTCAAGCTTTGCCCCACTGAGGGGGACCGGCAGGAATTTCTCGATAACCTCGATTTCCTCGCGCTCACGGATCGCGTCCTCGATCCGACCGGCTGAGTCGTGTTCGCGGGCGGAGACTTCGCGTTGCGCCACCATGGTTTCGAGCACGGCGCGGACATCGGCGTCCGGACAACCTTCTCCCACGCCCCGGCCACGTGCGCAGACGTCACGGTCACGTACGGCGCACTCGATCAGGCGCAGCGTGGCAAGTTCCACGTCGCTCGCGCCTTTTTCGGTCTCGGATTTGAGTGCCTGGACGATGCGCGCCTTCAGCGACATCGTCTCACTTGTATCCTCTCGGCCCATGCCGCTATTGCCTTTCACATACCGCGAACGCCAGTTTGCTTGACGATGCGTAGACTCAGCCCCATTAACCGGACGAAATCTCGGTCGGTTGGGTTAACGACCGGAAAACGGTCCGGAAGCGAAATGAGATATGACTAAAGACACGAAAATTCAAGCGGGCTCGCGTGCGACGGGAGCAGTTGCCCTTGCGGATGGCACGGTTTTCTTGGGATTCGGCGCAGGCGCTGCAGGTACGAATGTCGGGGAGCTCTGCTTCAACACCAGCATCACCGGTTATGAGGAGATCCTGACCGACCCTTCTTATGCGTCGCAGATTGTCCTTTTTACATTCCCGCATATCGGCAATGTCGGTGCAAATATGGACGATCAGGAGGAATCCTCGCCTGCTGCCGCCCACGCGGCGCGAGGTGCGATTTTTCGCGAACCGATCACGGCGCCTTCCAGCTGGCGCTCAACCCAGCATTTCGATGACTGGCTGAAAGCACGCGGCATTATCGGCCTGTCCGGCGTCGATACCCGCGCCATGACTCGCCTGATACGCGAACGCGGCATGCAGAAGGCCGCTATCTGCCACCAGCCCGAAGGCGGCATCGACACCGATGCACTGGTCGCACAGGCACGGGCCTGGAAGGGTCTCGACGATGCCGATCTGGCCGCCGATGTCGATGGCGACGCCAATTATGACAACACCCAGCAGCTTTGGCAGGCGGGCAGCGGCTATGGCGTGCTTGAGAACGCCAAGTTCCACGTCGTCGTCGTCGATTTCGGCGTGAAGAAGAACATCCTGCGCAACCTTGCCAGCGTGGGCGCCCGCACGACAGTCGTAAACGGTGACACGACGGCTGCCCAGATTGCCGCGCTCAAGCCCGACGGCGTGGTCTTCTCGAACGGTCCGGGCGATCCGGCCGCCACGATCGTGCGTTCAGGCGCCATGATCCGCGACGTGATTGCCAGCGGCACACCTATCCTCGGCATCTGCCTCGGCCACCAGTTGCTGGCCCTCGCCCTCGGCGCAAAGACGATGAAAATGGCACAGGGCCACCATGGCGCGAACCATCCCGTGAAAGACATCGCGACCGGCAAGGTTGAAATCGTCTCGATGAACCATGGCTTCACAGTCGACCCGTCCACGTTACCAGCCGGCGTCGAGGAGAGCCACCGCTCGCTGTTCGACGGCACGAATTCCGGCCTCAGCGTCGCCGGCAAGCCAATCATCTCGGTCCAGCACCACCCTGAAGCCTCCCCCGGCCCACAGGACAGCTTCTACCTGTTCGCGCGGTTCGCCGACCTGATGGAGGGCCATCGCGGGTGACGCCTCCGGTTCGCACCGGGCTGCCCGGCGCGTCTGAGCCCATCTATGTCCCTATCCCGGTTCCCGGCGACAATCGTGTCGGCGTCATTTCCGGTGACATCGCGTCTCAAGGCTGGAGCTGGCAACCCAACTTCCTGCCCGACGACCTGACAGCTGCGCTGCGAGCCGAAATCTTCGCCCGCGATGCCGAACAGGAACTCGCCATCGCCGGGATCGGACGGGAGGACGCCTTCCAGCTTGATCGCTCGGTGCGCCTCACCCGCATTTCCTGGATGGACGGATCGAGCGCCGCACAGCGGGCGTTTTTCGACTGGGCCGAACAGCTTCGGAAAAACTTCAACCACGCCCTGCTGATCGGTCTGTTCGACTTCGAGTCCTGCTATGCGGTGTATCCGGAGGGCGGATTCTATGATCGCCACCTCGATAGTTTCGAGGGTGCCCGCAACCGGGTCATGTCGCTGGTCGTCTACCTCAACGAGGACTGGACGGACGAAAAGGGCGGCGCACTGGTCATATGGCCGGAACGCGCCAGCCCCTCAGACGGACCCGCCGCCCGCCTGCTGCCCCACGGCGCGGGTGTGGCGTTCATGCTGTCAGAGACCGTGCCCCACGCTGTCGAAGTCACGCATGCGCGGCGCTACGCGATTGCCGGCTGGTGGCGCGTCAACCAGTCCGGTGACTCCCGCGTCGATCCGATGACCTAACGCAGGCCGCGCAGCAATTTCTCGAAGGCGTCGAACAGCGTATCCGCCGTGATACCAGGGTCCTTGCGCGTCAGGGCAAAGCCAGCGCCATTCAATGCGTTTAGCAGCATGACCGACAGGGGCACCACGCCATCTTCGCTGATCAGGCCTTTTCGGGCCAGGTAGCGTACGCCTTGTTCCACATTGTTGCGGCCAAGCCGGTCGTCGTTTTCCTGCCAGCGCGCGAGGCCCATGACGGCGCGCCCGTCGATCAGGACAATTTGCTGGTAGGCCGGGGTGGCGGCCCACTTGAAATAGACGCGTGTGCCGGCGAGCATGGCCGCATAAGGGTCCTCTTTCGATCGACCCGCCGCTGCGGCTGCACGCGCTTCGGAATCCATCTGAAGCTGCAATGACTTCCACACTTCCAGGAACAAGGCTTCCTTGCTGGCGAAATGGTGGAACAGGGCGCCCTTCGTGGCGCCCGCCGCTGCGACGATGCTCGCGATGGATGCGCCAGCATAGCCTTCTGTTTCAAACAACTGCCTCGCCGCATCCAGAATGGCTCGGCGGGTTTCTTCAGCTTGCTCCGGCGTCCTCTTGACCATCGAATTTCCTGGATTGAAAGTCTATCATACCAGTGGTATGTAAAACTTACAAACGGGTGCGGCTCATCCGTTGAATTTGAATAAAAACAAAGCAGGCTGGGTGGGGGACCCGTACAGGCTTGCAGATGGTGGACGAGATGGCCGCTCCGTTTCCTTTTCAGGATGCCGGGGCGGCCATTTTCGTTCCAACGCGGCAAAGGCGGGTCACCTCCGCTTGGATGCCCGTTGCGCCGCTCAGCGACGGCTATTTCAGCGGACCGCAACGGCTCTCATATTGCGCAATCGCCTCAGGCATCCATTCCCGGAAATTGGCTGCACGCGTTTGCGAGGCCGGGTGGGTCGACATCCATTCCGGCGGGCTCTGGCCTTCGTTCAGCTTGCCCATGCGTTCCCACAATTGCGGTGCCTCGCGCGGATCGTAACAGGCGCGCACAAGCAGATCGAGACCGATCTTGTCGGCCTCCGTCTCATGCGCGCGCGAGAATTTCAGCACCGTGCCCTGCGCCGCCACGCCAAAGGCCTGCATGATCGCTCGCTGCTGGCTGACATCCATGTCTCCGAGACCTGCGCCGACGGCTATCTGGCCCATCTGCATCACCTTCTGCTGGCTCATGCGTTCCGCGCCGTGATGCGCCAGCGCATGGCCGATCTCATGTCCCATCACGACAGCCAGCTTGTCGGGATCACTGACATCCTCCAGCGTCACCTGCCCGTCGCCATTGCCCGTTATGTCGAGAATGCCGGTATACACCGCCACATAGCCGCCCGGCAGGCAGAACGCATTCGGCGTCGCGGAATCCACCACGTAATAGGTCCAGTCGAACTGGTCGGCGACCGGCGTGAAGGCAAAGCCTTGCGCCTCCAGCTCCGCTTCCAGCTCGATCGCGGCTGCCTGCAGCCGCTTGCCGATCGTGCGCACGTCTTCTGTCAGGGTCCGTTCGGCGCCCAGGCACTCGCCCTCAGACGCACACAGCACCTGGTGGCCCTGCTCCTGTTCCTGGTTGAGGATCTGAAAATAGGATTGCTGGCCGAGCCTGACCTCATCCTGCAGCGACATCGTGTTCAGCTGCTTGCGACCGGAGAACGGCACCTCGGTCTGGTTCATCTGCCAGTAGATGAACAGGCCGACCAGGCCGATTATAATGATCATGAACCGGCCGCCCAGCAGTCCGCCGCCTCGCCGTCTTTGTGGCATACGCATGGTGTGGGCCTCCCCGGAAAACATCGTTGCGGCGACTAATAACCGAGCCTTCCCCGACGCGAAAGCGCGTGAGGTGCTTCACGAACAGTTCCTGCGACGCTATCTCTAGGACTATGACCGAACAAACAAGCAAGCCAAAGCTGGAAATCCGGATCATCCCGGTGACTCCCCTGCAACAGAACACGTCCATGATCTGGTCGACCGAGACCATGGAAGGCGTGTTCATCGATCCGGGCGGCGAAGTCGACCGGCTGATGGGCGCGGCCGAACAGTTCGGCGTCAAGATCGTCGCCGTCTGGCTGACCCACGGCCACCTCGACCATGCCGGCGCCGCGACCGCAGTGTCCGAGCGCACCGGTTGCCCGATCATCGGGCCGCACGAGGACGATCAGTGGCTGCTCGACGAGCTGGAAGCCCAGGGCGCCAAATACGGAATCACGGATGGCCGGAACGTGAAACCCGACCGCTACCTCCACGATGGCGACGAACTGGAACTGGCCGGCCTGAAATTCGGCGTGGCCCACTGTCCGGGGCACACGCCCGGCCATGTTGTGATCTATAACAAGGAAGGCGCCCTCGCCTTTGTCGGCGATGTCCTGTTCCAGGGCTCGATAGGCCGCACGGACTTTCCGCGTGGCAACCACCAGCAGCTCATCGACTCGATCACGGAAAAGCTCTGGCCGCTAGGCAACGAAATGCGGTTCGTGCCGGGCCACGGACCGATCTCGACCTTCGGCCATGAACGCCAGTCCAATCCTTTCGTCAGCGACGCCATTACCGGGTATCAGGGTGCAGCCCAGGAAGGTGCCGACGCGATCAGCCAGAAACTGGCCAAGCGCTGGACCTGACGGCACGCAAACGCCTGTTTTCCTGACAGCCTTGTCACGTTCGTGTCGGAACCGCTCCGGTCGCGGGGAGTTTGCACCCCGTGATCAAGACAAGGAGCACACAATGAAAACCTCTATGAAGCTCTTCGCCGCCGGCGCCAGCGCACTCGTGCTGGCCGCCTGTACCTCAAGCGGCGCGACGGAACGTAACGCCGCTTACGGCGCTGCCGCAGGCGCAGTCGCCGGTGCGGTTATTGGCAACAATGTCGGCGACGGCGATGCCGGTCGCGGCGCCGCTATCGGCGCAGTGCTTGGCGGTTCTGCCGGCGCAGCCAAAGGCTGTACCGAAGCCGAAGACTGCGACATGCCCGGCGTCAAGGACCAGGAAGACGAGCGCGACGCTGATGGCGACGGCTACGCCAACGCCTATGACCGCTACCCTTACGACTCGCGCCGCTGGTAGACCCTCGCCTCCGGGCAGGCAGGCATCCTCCACTTGAAGCCCCGCATCCTTTCCCGGGTGCGGGGCTTTTCGCATGTCATAGGCCTGATTATCCTTGCTTATGCCTGCGACTCCCAGCTATCAGGCACCCGTTTGACCGGGAGCAGGAAACCACCATGCCGAAGCGCACCGACATATCTTCCATCCTGGTAATTGGTGCTGGCCCGATCATCATCGGACAGGCCTGCGAATTCGATTATTCCGGGGTCCAGGCGGTCAAGGCGCTGAAAGCCGAAGGCTACCGCGTCATCCTCGTCAATTCGAACCCCGCCACGATCATGACGGACCCGGATCTCGCCGACGCGACCTATATCGAGCCGATCACGCCCGAAATCGTCGAGAAGATCATCGAAGTCGAGAAGCCGGACGCCCTGCTCCCCACAATGGGCGGCCAGACGGCACTCAACTGCGCCCTCGACCTCCACTATGCCGGCGTCCTCGAAAAGCACGGCGTCGAACTGATCGGCGCCAAGGCCGAAGCCATCGAGATGGCCGAGGACCGGAAGCTGTTCCGCGAAGCCATGGATCGGATCGGTCTCGAAAATCCCCGCGCCGCCATCATCGCCTCACCCGAAATCCGCGGCGAGAACGGCAAGATCAAAGGTTATGACCGCCTCACTGGTCTCAAGGCTGCGATGGACGCACTGGAAACCGTCGGCCTGCCCGCCATCATCCGCCCCGCCTACACGCTTGGCGGCACCGGCGGCGGCATTGCCTACAATGTCGAAGAATACGAGGAAATCTGCCGCTCCGGCCTCGCCGCCTCGCCGAACGCACAGATCCTGATCGACGAAAGCCTGCTAGGCTGGAAAGAATACGAGATGGAAGTCGTCCGCGACACGGCGGACAATTGCATCATAATCTGCTCGATCGAGAATATCGACCCGATGGGCGTGCATACCGGCGACTCGATCACCGTCGCCCCGGCCCTGACGCTGACCGACAAGGAATACCAGGTTATGCGCAACGCCTCGATTGCGGTGCTGCGCGAGATCGGTGTCGAAACCGGCGGCTCGAACGTCCAGTTCGCGGTGAACCCGGCAGACGGCCGCCTGATCGTTATCGAGATGAACCCGCGCGTGTCGCGCTCCTCGGCGCTAGCTTCCAAAGCCACCGGTTTCCCGATTGCCAAGATCGCCGCCAAGCTCGCCGTCGGCTACACACTCGACGAGCTCGACAATGACATTACCGGCGTCACGCCTGCTTCGTTCGAACCCACGATCGATTACGTCGTCACCAAAATCCCGCGCTTCGCATTCGAGAAGTACAAGGGCGCCGATCCCGTCCTCACCACGGCGATGAAATCCGTCGGTGAGGCCATGGCCATCGGTCGCAACTTCCAGGAAAGCCTCCAGAAGGCGCTCTGTTCTCTCGAGACCGGCCTTTGTGGTCTCGACGACCTCACGTTCGAAACCGACGCCGCGTTGCGCCAGGCCCTCTCCCTGCCCACGCCCGACCGGCTCCAGATCGTCGCTCAGGCCCTGCGCGAAGGCATGAGTGTCGCCGAGGTCAACGCCGTCACGTCCATCGATCCCTGGTTCCTCAGCCAGATTCAGGAGATCACCGAGGTCGAGGCAAAGGTTCGCGCCAGGGGCCTGCCCGACGATGCCAACGCCCTCATCGAACTGAAGGCCATGGGCTTTTCCGACAAGCGCCTTGGCCAGCTGGTCGGCCAGACGGAATCCTGGGTGCGCGGCTATCGCCACGCGCTCGACGTGCGTCCCGTCTACAAGCGTATCGACACCTGCGCCGCCGAGTTCGCCGCCAAGACGCCCTACCTCTATTCCACCTACGAACACGCCTCCTGGGGCACAGAGGCGCCGGATTGCGAGGCCCTGCCCTCGGCGCGCGAGAAGGCCATCATCCTCGGCGGCGGCCCCAACCGGATCGGCCAGGGCATCGAGTTCGACTATTGCTGCTGCCACGCCGCCTACGCGATGGAGGACCTCGGCATTGAATCGATCATGGTCAACTGCAACCCGGAAACCGTCTCGACCGACTACGACACGTCAGACCGTCTCTATTTCGAGCCGCTGACCGACGAGCATGTGCTCGAGATCATCCACAAGGAGCAAAGCGCCGGCACGCTGAAGGGCGTGATCGTCCAGTTCGGCGGCCAGACCCCGCTCAAGCTCGCCGCCACGCTCCACAACGAGAATATCCCGATCCTCGGCACCAGCCCTGAAATGATCGACCTTGCGGAAGACCGCGAACAGTTTGCCGCCCTGCTCGACAGGCTCGGCATCCAGCAGGCCCCGTCACGTGTCGCGCGCAGCGTCGAAGAAGCCGAAGTGAAGGCCAATGAGATAGGCTACCCGGTCATGCTGCGCCCGTCCTTCGTGCTCGGTGGCCGCGCCATGGAAATCGCCCGCAATGACGAAGACCTGCGCCTGTTTGCCGCCGAGGCCCTGAAAGTCTCCGGCGACGCCTCGCTCTTCATCGACCGCTACCTGTCGGACGCCATCGAAGTCGATGTCGACGCCATCTGCGACGGCACCAATGTCCACGTTGCCGGCATCATGGAACATATCGAGGAAGCCGGCGTCCATTCCGGCGACAGCGCCTGCACCCTGCCGCCCTACACGCTGTCGGCCAGCCTGCAGGCCCGTCTCGCCGAGCAGACCATCGCGCTGGCCAAGGCCCTCGAGGTGCGCGGCCTGATCAACATCCAGTTTGCGGTCAAGGGCGACGAGATCTACGTCCTCGAAGCCAATCCCCGCGCCAGCCGCACCGTGCCCTTCGTGGCCAAGGCGGTCGGCGCGCCGATTGCCGCCATCGCCGCCAAGGTCATGGCCGGCGAAATGCTCACCCGTTTCGACCTCACCAATGCCAATCCGCGCCGCGTCGCCGTCAAGGAGGCCGTCTTCCCGTTCGCCCGGTTCCCGGGTGTCGATCCGCAGCTCGGCCCGGAAATGCGCTCGACCGGCGAAGTCATGGGCTGGGACGATGATTTCGGCATGGCCTTCCTCAAATCCCAGCTCGGCGTCGGCGTCCGCCTGCCCGAAAGCGGCAAGGTCTTCATCTCGGTGCGCGATTCCGACAAGAAGGGCGTCACCGAAGCGGCCCGCAATCTGGTCAGCATGGGTTTCACGCTGATCGCCACCAGCGGCACCGCCACCTTCCTCGAAGGCGAAGGCCTGCCCGTTTCGCGCATCAACAAGGTGCTGGAAGGCCAGCCGCATATAGTCGACGCCATGATCAATGGAGACGTGCAATTGGTATTTAATACAACCGAAGGTGCGGCATCCTTGTCGGACAGCGCATCGATCCGGCGCACCGCCGTAAACCGAAAAATTCCTTATTTCACAACACTTTCGGCCTCGATTGCCTCGGTTCAGGCCATTGCGAGCCTGAAAACACGGGAAATCTCCGTACGCGCCTTGCAATCAGCCTGACAGAGGCCCACTTGACGGCCTGCATTTTTGCGACAAGCATTTCGCGCCAATAAAAGAATAAGGGACCTGACATGGAACGCATTCCCATGACTGCTGAAGGCCATGTAGCGCTTCAGACAGAACTGAAGGCACTGAAATCCGTCGAACGTCCGAGCATCATCGCGGCGATTGCCGAAGCACGCCAGCACGGCGACCTGTCGGAAAACGCCGAATACCATGCTGCCAAGGAGAAGCAGAGCTTCATCGAGGGCCGTATCAGCGAGATCGACGACAAGCTCGCGCGCGCTGACGTCATCGACGTCAGCAAGTTCTCGGGCACCAAGATCCGCTTCGGAGCGACCGTGACCATCGTCGATGTCGAAACCGAAGAATCTCAAACCTACAAGATCGTCGGCGAAGACGAAGCCTCGGTGAAACTCGGCAAGATTTCCATCACCTCGCCCATCGCCCGTGCCATGATCGGCAAGGAAGAAGGCGACGAGGCCGAAGTCGCAGCACCCGCTGGCGCAAGGGCCTACGAGATCACAAAGGTCGAGTACAAATAAATGGGCGTGCCCGACCTGCTCGGACCTTCCGTCTGGGCGGTGTCAGACGGTCGCGCAGGCAATGCGTCGCAAGTGCGCGCCATCCTGCAGGCCCTCGGCGAAACCCGTCGCTGGATGAAGATCGCCCACATTGAGGGCGCCGCCCATCGTAGCGATCCGGTCACGCTCAGCCCACGCGCGCCCTGGACATGGCTGCCCGCCGACAGATGGCCGCTGCTGACGCATGCCCTGCCGGCCGCTCAGCGCGGCGTGCTAGGTGGCCCGTGGCCGACGGTCTGGATCGCGGCCGGTCGGCGCTCGGCCCCGTTCACACGCGCCGTCCGCGACCTCTCGGGCGGCAAGACGGTGACCGTGCAGATCCTCGATCCGCGCATCGATTCGACGCATTTCGACATGCTGGTCGCGCCCACGCATGATGCCGTCACCGGCCCGAACGTGATCGAGACAATCGGCTCGCCCTCCTATTTCGCGCCCGACCAGATCGAGGATGCCGGACAGGCCTTTGCCGACCTAGCCGACGAGCGCGCCAAGAGCGCCGTGGTCATCATCGGCGGCGATTCAAAGACGCACACATTCACAGCCGCTGCCGCCGAGCGCCTCGAAGGCCAGCTGCGCCAGCTTGCCGCCGAAGGCTGGCGCCTGCGCATCACCACGTCGCGGCGCACGCCCCTGCCCATGGTTTCCCGCCTGCGCACCCTCGCCGACCAGGTCGGCGCCCGCTTCTGGGCCGGTCCCGAGGATGGCCAGAATCCCTATCTCGCCTGGCTGGCCTTTTCCGATGTCGCCATCGTTACCGAAGACAGTTCCAACATGCTGTCGGATGCCGCCTGGCACGGCCTGCCCGTCCACATTGCCCGCCTCGAAGGCCGACATGAAAAGTTCGACCGCCTGCATGACAGCCTAATCGCGCATGGCGCGGCGCGCTGGTTCGGCGGCACGCTGGAAACCTGGACCTACCCGCCCCTGCGCGAGGCTGACCGCGTCGCCGACGCCATTGTCGCGAAACTGCTCGAGCGCTACCCCCAGCCCGACATCCCCGCCAGCACCAGCCATGTCGCCCCGCCCGACTGGATGAGCTGAGCCTTGGCCCGCGGCCGATGAAACGCTTCCTGCTGACCGGTCTGACAATGGTGGCGTTCGCCGCCAACTCGATCTTGAATCGTTTCGCACTGGCAGACGCCACCATAGACCCGGCCAGCTTCGCCGTGCTGCGTGTGGCAAGTGGCGCGCTGGTCCTGTGGGGGCTCGTCGCCCTGCGTCAGCGCAAATGGGCCCTCTGGTCCTCCAGTCGCCCCGTCGGCGCTGTTGCCCTCGCGACCTATATGGTCGGCTTCTCCTTCGCCTATATCTCGCTCGGTGCTGCCGTCGGCGCGCTGATCCTGTTCGGCGGTGTGCAGGTCGTAATGTTTGCAGGCGCCCTTCTCGCCCGTGAACGTATTGGCGCTTTCAAGGCGCTCGGCGCTACAATCGCGTTTGCCGGGCTGGTCTGGCTGCTCTGGCCGTCCGGCGGCGCTGCGCCGGACCTGACGGGTGCCGGGCTGATGATTGCCGCCGCAGTCGGTTGGGGCATCTATTCCCTCCGCGGACGCGGCAGTACCGACCCGACAGGCGACACGGCCGCAAATTTCATCTTCGCCGTTCCGCTGGCCCTGCTCGCCCTTTGCGCCACGCTGCCCGCCACCCTCTCCCCCACCGGCATCGCCCTTGCGGTCACCTCAGGTGTCGTCATGTCGGGTTTCGGATACGCGCTCTGGTACAGTGTGTTGCCCCGCCTGCCCTCTGCCACGGCGGCTGTCGCACAGCTCAGCGTTCCAATCATCGCAGCCCTCGGCGGGATCGTCCTGCTCGGCGAAGCCCTGTCACTACGCTTCCTTATCTCCTCCGCCCTCGTGCTCGGGGGCATCGCCATATCGCTGGTGCCGCGCCGCCCGGACAGCTGAGGCTTCGATCAGAAAATTCCGGTCACGTTCCGATAGAGCTGCCGCCCGAGCTTCAACAGGTTGAAGGCCGCCAGACTTCCGAGCACCAACGGAATCAGCCCCTCCGGCCGCCCCCCAAGCGCGAGCATGAGACCGACAGACAGCATCACCACCGAGACAATCGACAAGGCGAAAATCCGTATGGCGTCGGATATGTGATCCAATACTTTCGTCAGGAAATGATGCATGGGTCTCGCTTCGATGCAGGGCCGAAACCCTCTGTGCACAGCGCCCATGAAAGCATGATTTTGTTTAGGTTCTGCTAAATGGGTCGCAAAATTTGATGCCTGCTTTCAGCGTCGGAGGGGATACTGGCTCACTAATTTAGCAAACCAGATGCAAGATCCTGAAGGCTTCGTAAGCTCGCTTCACGTCAATGAATTGAGTGGTCACCTGATCCGACCAGCGCGCTTAGTCTGCCCCTAGAGCGGCTCAGGTTTCAGCGGAAGCATAACCAGTATTGGCGAGATAGTTGTTGCATTCTGTGGATGAGATATCGGTGACGATCTCGCCGGTGCGTCTTGTCACGACCTCAATGGTTCGCTCCTGCGCAGAGCGCATGGCTTGCTTGATTTTGGAAAAGGTCTGCTCGATTGGATTGAGGTCAGGGCTGTAGGGCGGTAGAAACCACAGCCGTGCTCCGGCGGACCGGATCAGGTTTCGTGTTTCGGCGCCCTTGTGGGAGCCGAGATTGTCCATCACGACGATGTCGCCGGGCGAGAGTTCGGTGACCAGCATCTGGGCGACCCAGGCCCGGAAGGCTTCGCCATTGACCGGGCCATCAAAGACGCAGGGCGGCCAGGAAGTCAGGGTGCGCCACTTGCCATGGGGTGCCCGGCCCAGAACACGCGTGCCCTTCGGCCCCCATCCCCTGAGCGGCGCCATGTTCGTCTTCACCCAGGTTTCATCAATGAAGACAAGCCGATGCGGATCCAGTCCTGCCTGGACCCGCTTCCAGCGCCGGCGCTTACGCGCCACGTCAGGACGCAGCTGCTCCAGCGCGAACAGACTTTTTTTTAAAGCTGAGCCCCTCGGCCCGCAGGAAGCGCCAGACCGTGTCGTGGCTGACGAAGACGCCGCGTGCGGCAAGAAGATCGACAAGCCGGTGCAAGGTCAGGTGCGAGGTATCCTCGATCCGGGCGAGGATGAAGTCCCGGTGCGGCTCCAGGAGTGCCTGGCGGTGGCCGCCGACCTTTCCATGTTTGAGGTCGCCCTGGCGCTTCAGGAGAGCGGCCCACTTCACCACCGTCGAAGGCGCAATCTGGAACCGCTCTCCTACAGATCGGCAGCTCTCACCACGCAGGTACGCCGCAACAGCCCGCTCACGAAGATCCAGCGAATAGTATGTTCCCATGATCGCTGGCCTCCTTCCCAGCAAACAGTGTGAATAACAATTCGCCGGAAAACGGAATCCCTTCCGATTCTTTCAATGCCTGAACCGCTCTAGGCTGCCACCACCCGCTCGTCCGCCGGAAGGGGCTTCAGGATGAACCCGCCGCCCAGGATGCGCGTCGTGCCGTCCGGGTCGTACAGAACCGCCGCCTGACCGCGCGCCACGCCTTCTTCCGGCTCATCGAACCAGATCACCGGAATCTCGCCCTGCCAGCCGAGCCGTCCCGGAACCGGCGGCCGGGTTGAGCGCACCCGCACCAGCACCGGCGCGCCGGCATCGGCGGCGGCTTCCAGCGTGCCCTTACCGAGCCAGTTCAGCTCTTCCAGCAACAGGCCAGACGTCATCAGCGCTTCGCGCGGCCCGACAACAACCCTCCGGTTCGGCGCATCGATCTTGACCACGAACAAGGGGTCACCCACCGCCACGCCAAGTCCGCGCCGCTGGCCGATCGTGTAATGGATCACGCCTTCATGCTGGCCGAGAACCCGGCCATCAAGGTGCACGATATCGCCCCCGCGCCCGGACCCGGGGCGGAGTTTTTCCACGACTTTCGCATAAGAGCCTTCCGGCACGAAACAGATATCCTGGCTGTCGGGCTTGGCCGCGACCGGCAGGTTGAACTGGTCCGCCAGTTCCCGAACCTCCGTCTTCGGCAGGCTGCCGAGCGGGAAGCGGATATAGTCGAGCTGGTCGCGCGTCGTGGCGAACAGGAAATAGGACTGGTCGCGGCTCGCATCGGCGGCGCGGTGAAGCTCCGGCCCGTCCTCGCCGTCCGTGCGCCGGATATAGTGCCCCGTCGCCAGGCAATCGGCGCCAAGCTCCTTCGCGGTGCGAAGCAGGTCCGAGAACTTGACCGTCTGGTTGCAGCGGATGCACGGGATTGGCGTCGAGCCGGCAAGGTAGGTATCGGCGAAATCCTCCATCACCTGCTCGCGGAAGCGGCTTTCATAATCCAGCACATAATGCGGAATGCCGATCTGGTCGGCCACATTGCGCGCGTCGTGGATGTCTTGCCCGGCACAGCAGGCGCCCTTCTTCTCGATGGCGGCGCCATGATCGTAGAGCTGCAGCGTGATGCCGATCACGTCATAGCCTTCGGCCTTCAGCATCGCAGCCACGACCGAGCTGTCGACCCCGCCCGACATGGCGGCGACGACCCGCGTATCGGCGGGGCTCTTGTCAAATCCGAGAGAATTCACGCCGCCCGTCCGGGCAGCGGTTTTGGTATTTGTCATCTCTTACTCCCACCGGGTTCAAGGCCCGGAGCAGCTTCAGGAATGGCGCATATAGCGCGGGAAGGCAGAAATTGCGAGGGGCAGCCTCAAAACCAGGTCCGCACGCCCGCCACGAAGACCGTGCGGTCGGGCTCCTCGCCCGCAGCTTCGAGATAGTCCGCCGTGCCGCCGAAACTGCCCTGCCACGCGACGCCGATATAGGGCGCGAACTCCCGGACGATTTCATAGCGCAGGCGCAAGCCCGCATCGAGCGAGGTCAGGCCCGAGCCCGTCTCAAGTTCCGGAATTTCCTGCGCAGAGAATTCAGCCTCGACGCGCGGCTGCAGGATCAGGCGCTGGGTAAGGCGGAACTCATACTCGGTTTCAACACGCGCGGTGAAGTCGCCGTCGCTGCTGAGGAAAGCCGCGGCATCGACCTCAAACCAATAGGGCGCGAGGCCCTGAACGCCAAGAACGGCATGCGTGCGGCCCTTGGGCTCGAGATCATATCGGACCCCGCCCTGGAGATCGAAATAGGGCGAGATCGCGCGCGACCAGAGCGCCTGCACTTCGGCGTCCTCGATTTCGTCGGTTTCAAGCGAATAGTCGCCTTCGCTCTTGATCCAGAGCTTGTTCAGATCGCCGCCATACCAGGCATTGCCATCCCAGACGAGCGCGTCACCCTCATCCGCTGACTGAACTTCCAGCCGGTCCGCCATGATATAGAATTCACGCGTCGCGCCATGATGCATCTGGACGTGGTGGCGGGCCTCAACCATCTCGTCGGCATCATAGTATTCATCCGCCATTGACCAGGGCGGCGCTGCGCCTTCAGTGTCCTCGGCAAAAATTGGCGCCGCGACAGATATCGCCAGCGCACAAAGGGAAATTCCACGCATCATGGCTTCATCCCCTCATCGCCCATCTCATCATGCTTCATCTTCGAATGATCCATCATCTCGTGGCCCTGATGGTCGGCCATCGGCATCGCCTTTTCAGATGGCAGGACCGAGACGACCTGCATCATGCCGGCGGCCATGTGGAAGAGGAGGTGGCAGTGGAAAGCCCAGTCGCCGACATGCTCGGCCGAGATATCCACAGAGAGCTTCTCCGCCGGCTTCACGATCACTGTATGCTTGCGCGGCAGGTGGCCGCTGGCCTCCGCGCCGGGAATGACGAGATCGAAGAACATGCCATGCAGGTGGATCGGGTGCGGCATCATCGTGTCATTGATGAGGGTCAGGCGCACGCGCTCGCCTTCATGGAACTGGATCGCTTTTGTCACCTCGGAAAACTTCACCCCGTCGAACGACCACATGTAGCGTTCCATATTGCTGGTCAGGTGCACGACAATCTCGCGGCCCGGCGGGCGAGTGTCCGGATTCGGATCGAGGCTGCGCAACTGGCTGTAGGTCAGGGCGCGGTGCCCCACATCGGCCAGGCCAATTCCCGGCTCGTCGAGGCGGCTCACTGGCATGGCCGCCACATTGGCAACACCGGGTCCGCGTTTGATCGGCGCTTCCACGGACACGATCTGGACCTCCGGCCCGTGCGGGTCGGGCATCGCATGCCCCATGGATGCGTGATCCATCCCGGCCTTTGCAGCGTGGCCCATCGCGGAATGGTCCATCGCTTCGCTCTCATCTGCGCCCATGTCCATGGATCCATGCCCCATGCCCGCATGGTCCATGCCCATGTCCTTCATGGTCAGGGTCGGCACCGGGCGCAGCGCGGGGACAGCCGCACGCATGCCTGGCCGGGGACCGAGTGTCGCGACCGCCTGCCCGGACCGGTCGATCGACTCGGCAACGAAGGCGAAGGCCTCTGCCGCCTGCGGCGTGACGATCACATCATAGGTCTCGGCCACGCCGATCTGGAATTCATCGACCTCCAGCGGCTGCACATTCAGGCCGTCGGCCTGGACGATTGTCATGGGCAGGCCGGGCAGGCGCACATTGAACAAGGTCATGGCCGCCGCATTGATGATCCTCAGGCGCACGCGCTCGCCGGGAGTGAACACCATATTGAAATTGTCCGCCGTCGACCGGCCATTGATCAGATAGGTGTAAGTCGGCGCGCCGACATCCGCGAGGTCGCGCGGCGACATGCGCATCGCGCCCCACATGGCCCTGTCGCTAAGCGCGGGACCGGGCCCGTCCACCGACGCATCTCTCAGGAAATCCCCGACCGTGCGTTGCTGGAAATTCTGGCTGTCGGAGTGCTTCTTGAGCTTCGCGAACAGGCGTTCGGGATCACCGAACGTCCAGTCGCCCAGCACGAGCACGTATTCGCGGTCATAGGCAACCGGGTCGGCGCCCTTCGGATCGATGATGATCGGGCCGTAATGGCCGACCTGTTCCTGCAGGCCGGAATGGGAATGGTACCAATAGGTGCCATTCTGCGGCACGGCGTATTTGTAGCTGAAGGTCTCGCCCGGCCGGATGCCCGGGAAAGATACGCCCGGCACGCCGTCCATCTGGAACGGCACGAGCAGGCCATGCCAGTGGATGGAGGTGTCGGTCTCCAGCGTGTTGGTGACATTCAGCGTCACCTCCTCGCCTTCGCGAAACCGCAGCAATGGTGCTGGCGCAAAGCCATTGACGCCAATCGCCTCGGTCGCGCGGCCATCGATACGCATCGGAAACGTGCCAACCGTCAGGTCGAACCGGTTGCCCTGCAATGCCAGGACACCAAGATTGCCTTGGCTGGCCGAGCGCGCCCAGGCTGGCAGTCCGCCCAGCGCTGCGCTGCCAGCGACGTATTGAAGGAAGCGGCGTCGGTGCAGCATTGGCTCTCCTTGCGAAGTCACGGTAATTCAATTGGCACGTTTCTAGCGGAACCTCGCGCCAGGTCGAAGGGCATCCGCGCACACGCCTGATCACGAATCTATCATCACGCCCGGCTAGTGGCCACCGCCGAAGACGCCGGTGCGGACATTGTAATCCACCGCCAGCGCGTAATCAGGATCATCATCCGCGTCCACAATCAACTGCCCGGCGCGTTTCAGCAGCTTGTGGCAGTCATGGCTGAGATGGCGCAGGCGCAGCGTTTTTCCGTTTTCAGCATAGCGCGCAGCAAGGTCTTCAATCGCCTGCAGGGCAGACTGGTCGACGACACGGCTGCGCTTGAAATCGACGATCACCACGTCCGGGTCGGTCTCGGGGTGGAAGAGTTCGGCAAAGCCGTCGGTCGAGCCGAAGAAGAGCGGCCCTTCGATCTCGTAAACATGCGCGCCGGGCGTCCGCACGCTGTCGCGCTCGATGACATGGATACGGCGCGCATTGTTCCAGGCATAGGCCAGCGCCGAGACGATCACGCCGACGACCACCGCCGTGGCAAGGTCATAGGCCACCGTCGTACCCGTGACGAGCACGATGACGAAGGCATCCATCAAAGGAATACGAGTCATGATGCGCAGGCTCTGCCAGGCAAAGGTGCCGATCACGACCATGAACATGACGCCAACCAGGGCGGCCAGCGGAATACGCTCGATCAGGCTGGACCCGACCAGGATGAAAGCGAGCAGGAACAGCGCCGCCGAGACGCCCGAAAGGCGCGTGCGCCCGCCGGATTTCACGTTGATCATCGACTGGCCGATCATGGCGCAGCCGCCCATGCCGCCGAAGAAGCCGGTCACGACATTGGCCGTGCCCTGGGCGAGGCATTCCTGCGACGCGCCACCGCGCTTGCCGGTGATTTCGCCGACGAGGTTCAGGGTGAGAAGGCTCTCGATGAGGCCGATCGCAGCCAGGATCAACGCATAGGGAAAGATGATCTCCAGTGTCTCGAACGTGAAGGGAACCGTGGGAACGGCAAAAGGTGGCAGGCCACCCTTCACCGAAGCCAGATCGCCCACCGTCGGCACGTTCAGGCCGAAGCCGATGACGATACCGGCAACAATCCCGATACCCGCGAGCGGGGCCGGAATGATCTTGGTCAATTTCGGCATGCCCCAGATGATTGCCATGGTCAGAGCCGTGAGGCCCAGCATGATCACGAGCGGCGCGCCGCTCATCCATTCGCCGCCTGCAAAGCCATGACCGCCGGCACTCGCCGTTCCGGGCACCTTGAACTGGCCGAGTTGGGCCAGGAAGATGACGATGGCAAGGCCGTTCACAAATCCCAGCATCACCGGATGCGGCACGAGGCGCATGAACTTGCCCAGTTTGAAGACGCCCGCGAACAATTGCAGGATGCCCATCAGCACGACGGTTGCGAACAGGTATTGCGGCCCCAGGCCTGCGGCTATGCGCGGGTCGTGCACCAGGCCGACCATGACGACGGCAAGCGCGCCGGTCGCGCCGGAAATCATGGCTGGCCGTCCACCGAACAGGGCGGTGATCAGGCCGACAATGAAAGCCGCATAGAGACCCGCGAGCGGCGTCACACCGGCAACGAAGGCAAAGGCAACCGCTTCGGGCACGAGCGCCAGGGCAACGGTAAAGCCAGCGAGCAGCTCTGTTTTCACCCGCATCGGCGTCATGGCGGACAGGCCGTTTCCGGCCCAGTCGGCACGGGCAACGCGATCGGCAAATGCCGCGAAAGTTGATTTTACCATGTTTGGAGCCCGATTCCATGTGTTCAGCGCGGCGGAGCGCACCTCATACAGGCATCATGTTGCATTGCAACTTTGCGGCTGGCGTCCGTCTATGGCGGATCAGGCCGCCGACGCTGCGGCATTGGCCGTTCCGGCGGCCACCCAGGCACCGCGGAAGTCGCGGGCGGGCTCTAGCTTGTTGGTCAGGCCAATCAGGCCCTCGCCCTGGCCCAGCAGCACGAGGCCGCCCGGCACCAGTTGGCTCGCAAGGCTTTCAACCACGCGCACCCGCGCAGAACGCGCCATCCCCGGCAGGACATTGCGGCAGATGATGACGTCGAACTTGCCAAGGCCGGCAGCGCTTTCGAGCAGGTTATGCTGGCGGAAACTGATATGGGACCGAAGCGCTTCACTCGCTTCCCACTGACCGGTCTCGAGTCGGTTGAAGTGCTTGGTCAGGCGATGAATCGACAGCCCCTTCTGGACATCATAGTGACCGTAGCGGCCCATACGGGCGTTCTCGGTCGTGACCTTGCAGATATCTGTCGACAGGATTTCGATCTTGGCACCACGCAGGGCGGGCGGCAGTTCGTCTTCGAGCAGGATCGCCAGCGAATAGGCTTCCTGTCCGGTCGAACCACCCGCCAACCAGATTTTGACGCGCCCTGTATTCGTCGCCTTGAGGCGCTCGGGCAACACGTCCTTCAGCACGCGCTGCAAGGTTTCCCGTTCGCGGAAAAAACGCGTCTCCTTGGAGACGAGTGTCGCGGCGATCTCAGCGACAAAGGCAGGATTGGCCCGCGATTTCACGCAGTGGACCAGGTCTGCCATCGTACCGAAGCCCTCGCGCCGCGCGATGGGGGCGAGACGGGCTTCGATCAGATAGGCCTTGGATTTCGGAATCGACTGCCCGGACCCTTTCAGGGCCAGATCTGCCAACTCGTTGAACACCTCATCCTGCATGTCCCGCTCCGAACCCGGGTATTTCGACCCCAATCGTTACCAATATCGAGGACTTTATTAAGAAATGCTTCAAACGAGGCCGACTTCTGCAAATTTGCTTTCGAGAATATCAGCGTCGAATGGCTTCATGATGAATTCGTCTGCGCCTGACCGGATGGCCTCGTTGATATGCTCGGCGTCGTTCTCGATTGAACAGAATACCACGAGCGGTTTCTTGCCGCCATCTTCACGGCGCAATGCTCGCAGGAAATCCAGCCCGTTCATCACCGGCATGTTCCAGTCGAGCAGGACAGCATCCGGCATGCTTTCCCGGCACGCCTTCAGCGCCTCGGCACCGTTTCCGGCCTCGACGATATTGAATTTCAGGTCCTGAATAATGCGCGCCGCAACTTTCCTTACGACGCGAGAATCGTCAACGATCAGGCAGGTTTTCATGGTCGGGCTCCCACAGCAGGCCTTCGGGCCGGGTTAACGATTGCCCGACGAGCGTTAAGAATTCGCTGCCAGATTCGAAGAAACCGGTCAGATGTCGCATCAGCCTTCAGCGCGGATATGCGTCGCCATGATGATGGCAACATCCTCGCCCTGCTTGGCGGTGATCTCGCCTTCCAGGCTGTCGCAGATCATCTTTGCGAACAGGGGCTGGATATTGTCTGGTTTCCAGCCGTCCTCTGGCTCGATTCCCTGAACAGACCGGGCAGCCTCGTCCTTCAGTTTTACCCGCTCGCCACGGGACGAGACGGTCATCGTCATGCCAGCCGCTTCGTTGCGCACGCGGGCCTGGATCACGCCGCCGCGGGGCAGCGTGTCGACTGCCATCATGATCAGGTTCATCAACAGGCGGGCGTGCGAATAGCTGAGATGGTCGGTGGCGATATCCCACTCGATGCTGGGCTTCAGGCCGTGCAGGAAGTTTTCCGTGATTTTCTTGAATTCATGCATGTCGGCCGTGCCAGCCTGCAGGCCAAGCGAGCCATAGGCGTAGCGCAGGAACTGGATCGTGGCCGCCGCCTTACGGGCACTCGAGCGAAGCAGTTCCTCGAACTGCTGGTCCATGTCGGAATCACCAGGTTCGTCGAGCATTTCGAGGGCACTGGTCACCCCGGAGACCGGCGACACGAGGTCATGGCAGATACGAGACGATATGAAGGCTGAAAGCCGTGCAGGATCGATCATGGAAGGTCCAGCCCGTTGTTGACGTAAGATTACGTGCAAAATCGAGTGAGCCGCGTCTCGTGTCAATCAGCAGGGCATGAAACTCATGTGACGGCTGCACAAGCACCGAACGCGCTCCCGGAACGAAACAGCCCCCGCAGCATCGTTGCGAGGGCTGTCAAAAGCACGTCCCGACCGGAAGCCCGGTCGCTATTTTTTAACCCAAGCACCGCTTTCGTCCATGTAGTACTGGCCCGATCCGATGCGCGCGATCTGCTTTTCGCCCGTCACGCGGGCCACCTGGGCCACGGTGGTTCCAGTCTGCTGCGACAGTTGCTCATAAAGCGCGCGGCGTTTGTTGTTGATTTCCTGCACCTTGCGAACGACGGCAGGATCTGCCGAGCCGACCACGCCGAGATAGCCGTCGATGCGCTCACCGACTTCGCCAGCGGAGATGGCCGCTTCGAGCTGGGGGTCACCAGCATGCGCAGCCGGAGCGCTCACGATGGCAAGCGACGCGATGGCCAGAGCGATGAAGATATTCTTGATCATGTTCATGATATATATCCTGTCGTCGCTATTGGGGGAACAGATCAGGGTTATTGGAAATCAGGTCTTCGACTTCCTTGTCGAGCTTGATGCGCACTTCCTGATCGATCTTCACGTTCAGATTGATCGTGATTGGCTTGTCGGACGGTTCAATACGGATTGTCGGCGTGCACGCGGCAGCGAGCGCAACGCAGCCGGCAAGAAACAGTGCTTTCTGCGGGGTCGTCAATTTATGACTCCTTTTGTCTACGCGCGAACATGACACGGTTCAGCTTAACGTCAATCGACTGCATGGTTGCCCCTCATTCATCCGGCCGGTTGTCTTTGTCGTTGGCCATATCGACGACCATTTTGACAAATTTGTCCTGCTGGGCGGCATAGGACCCACTTTTGACCAGTTCCGTCAGGTCGGAATCGAGCGACAGGTTGAACTCGAACGCCTGCCCTTTCGGCATGGTCAGTTTCTTGCCGAAAGCGAGCGGCTGTGTATTGCGCCCGATCAGATGCACGCTCGCCACGGTCCGGTTCATCAGGTCGCCTGACAGACCGATTTCCAGGACGGAGAATTGCAGGTCCTTCAACGCGTCGAATGCCAGTTTGGCATTCGGGTCGCTATCGGCCGCCGAGTTGACCGCATCACCTGTATAGGCGATCCGGCCTCCCTTCGCATCAGCCTTCAGTAGCGCGTCGCGCACCTGGACTTCGCTGCCGACGAAATCCACCGGGAACGTGCCACTGACCGTGCCCGTTGCCTGGACATCGGGCAGCTTCAGAACTGCTACCAATTGGCTGAGTTCAATCGCGTCAGCTGTTACCTCCACGCGCTGGTCCTTTCCACCCAGCATCCAGTCGAGAGGCGCGAGTGCGATCCGGCCTCCCGCGAACGGGAAACCGGCCTTTTCGACGCCAATGACCTTGCCCTTGTTGAGATGAAATTCGATCCGGCCGTCCTCTAGCGGAACCCCGATGCTGAGCGAGCCGACAGTGACGACCTGTCCACGTTCGGTCGTCAGCTCCAGCAGGTCGCTAAACCGGACCTTGCCATTGACACCCTCAATCCGGCCAAGCCGCGTTGTCTGGAATCCAAATTCCTCAATCGTGACATCTCCCGTCGCGGACAGTTTCCCTGAAACGATATCGACATCTGCCCTTGCCGACGCATCACCGGCAGCAAGGGTGAAGACGCCACGCAATTTTTCGGACAGCATGACGGGCTGCAGTTCGCCAGGGCGAAAGGTCAGCGGGCGCGAACGAATGGCCGCCGTGCCGTTGAGCTTGACCACGTCAAGATTGACTGTGGTGTCAGCGACCGTCGTAGCGCCCGCCTTCAGGCGCAACGGGCCGGTCATGACAAGCTGCCCTTTGGCCAGCGTTGCGGTCATGTCCGACATCAGCGGTTGGTAGAGTGGGTCGCTCCGGTAGTCCTGGATGAGGACACCATTGGCGTTCAGATTTCCGGACAGGCCGCCTTTTCCACTGGATCCGTCAAAAACGAAACTGTCGGCGGAAACTTTTGCTGGCACCAGCGTTCCGTCGAAAACCGTTGTGCCCAGACGCGCCGACAGTTTCGGTGCGCCGCGACCGGCCGCGATGCCCACGCGCGGCGCGTCACCGGACAGGGTCAGGGTGCGCGATCCGATTACAAGAGGCAGGTCAAGGTGGTTTGCGAGCACCGTCATCGCCAGCCCGCCATTTGTCGACCAATCGACTGATGCCTTCGACAGCTCCAGCGTTCCGGACGTGGACCCCGCAGAGAAAGGCAAGCTGACTGCCCCGAGCGTTACAGTACCGGCAGGAGACGTACCGCGCTTGCGGATGAAGCCGTTTCCCTGCGGACAGACGTTCAGACGAACAGGCTCGGCGCGAATGCTGCCGAAAACGAAACCCTGGTTGGAAACGCTGACGCATTTGGCGCCGTCTGGCTGCACCTGCCAGCCTGCATCATCATGCGTGGCGTGAAGTCCGCCAACCAGTTCAGTTGTCTTTAGGTCGATCCCGAACATCTGTCCGGACAGGGACAAGCGCCCGCGGCTGAGGAGGTCAAAATGGTCGGGCGCGCTGGTCATGGTGAACGTCGCGAGATCAGCCGACAGAGTCTTGCCGCTCGCTGTCCAGGGCTTCAGTTTGAACGCATGTGACCTGATCTGGAGTCCCGCCACGCCCTGCTGCAGGTCGTCGAGACCAAGCTGCAGGTCCGGAGCGCCTCCACCAGACAGCGTGATGTCGGCGCGGACGGCGCGCTCCGGCCCCTGGATCGTGAGCCATGGCCCCTCCGCCGGAGGCATGATTTTCAGCTGCAATCCGGACGCCGCCTTCAGAAGGGTTTCCTGTCGGCTTGAGAATGAGAAGACGCCGTCGCGCGTGCCCGCACTGAACGCCATATCCAGATCGAACTTTGCCAGCGCCCGCACTGCTACGGCCCGTAAGCTGTCTCCGTGATCGGACAATACGCCAGGAAATGCGACAGTCGCGGTCAGTTCCTGGCGCAGGTCGGGGGCAACATGCGCATCTGTTGCTGACGCCCGCCCGGCATAAAGCAATGTGCCTTCGGCTGACCGGCTGAATATGCCACTCGAAGACAACGCCCCCGCGCCACCTTGCGGTGCGACCGCCTGGGATACCGAGAAGCTGACGGGTCCGCCGATATTTCCGGCATCGCCTTTCAGGTCGCCTTCAAGGCTGAATGTGCCGGCCCCGTAACCGTCACGCAACAGATCTCCGGACTCCAACTGGACCGTCGCCACCGTGAGCGCAGCCAATGCGTCTTTCGCCGAGAGGCTCGGAAGTTCGGTGAAGCTCGCCTCGCCACTGGCCCGAACCGCACTCAGATGCCCGCCCGGAAACACGCCATCCGCGACCGAGCCGGTCCAGTTGAGTGTCATCGGCCCGTCGCCGACATCTGCGGCATCGATCCTGGCGGCGAAGACCGCTCCGGTGATGGCGACGGTATTCACGGCAGCGCGCTCCAGGACGACATTCGCTCCACCCGAAATGCGACCCATGTCGGCGACCAGAGAGATGGCGCCTTCGGACCAGCTGAATTCGCTTTCGGCGCCCTTGAGCGAAGCCGGGTCCAGCACGAGGTCAAGTGTGCCTTTCTGCGGAAAGGCGCCCTGCATCGCCACGGTCGCCGACAGTTCACCCGCCTCCGTTGCGAAGAATATCCGCCCATCAGTGATTTCAATCGCCGGTAAGTTCAGCTCTCCGGTGCCATCCCCATCCGATTGTCCGGCGAGCTTCTCGAGCCCGTAGAAACGCATCCCTTTTTCATCCAGCGTGCCGCGCAAGACCGGATTGTCCACAGTGATGCCCGTTAATGTCGGCGTGAACAGCCGTGGCCAGCTGAGATGCGCACTGACCTCCGATGCCTCGAACGGCACGTCCGCGCCCGCACGAACTTTGAGGTCGCGAATAGTGGCGCCATAGGAACCAATCTGGACGATTTTCCCTTCACAGGCGAGTTGTCGTTCGGCGCACCAGCCAGCCAGTGCGCGTTCAGCAACCATCTTGCGCAGGAACCATCCCGTCGCCAGGACGCCAACCAAGAGCACGGAGACAGCCAAGACCGTCCAGCGAACCCAACGGATCGGGCGCGCAAGCACGTCGTCGCCCGGGATTCCTACATTTTGGTCATCTGTCGTATTCACGGTACAATCCGGCTTGCTTCTTGCTAGTCTTGAATTCTAGAGTCTTAAAAAGCCAAGAAGGCTAAATTTAGCGCGTTCTGCATTCTTTAACGCGCTTATGTCAGAATGAACGCTTGTTCATCCGCAATTGCGTAAGTGACGCGGAGGGGCTTGGGAACAACGGGAAGTTGCGCGTGGAAGAATACACCGAAACCGAACCGCATGCGACACGGCCGCCGAAGCGGAACGTGTCCCAGGGGATCAAGAGCCTCGCTGTCCTGTTTGTACTCGGCTCGGCGTCCGCTGTGGCTGGCCTGTTCATGGTCGACTCGTCGGGCCAGCCCACCCATGGGACAGCCGTAGCCGCAACACCGCCCCCGCTCGCGGTGACCTTGCTCAGCGCCACCGACATGACCGATTCCGCCGATCTCGTCCGTCAGACAGGAACGCTGAAGTCGCGCCAGACCCTGACGGATCTGGTGGTCAGTCTCGGTGCCAGCCACCAGGATGCCAATAGCGCCCTGCAGACACTCTATTCCGGCGACTTGCTGGACGCGCGCCGCCTCCATCCCGGGCTCACTGCGGAAGCGTATCTGGACGGTGAACAACTGAAAGCCTTGTCGATACGTGCCGAAGCTGACCGCAGCCTCCTGATCACACGTAGCCAGGCCGGCAACTGGGAAGCGACCGCCCTGAATGCCCGGCTGACGCCCAGCGTCCACCGCATCGCCGCATCGATCGACACGTCCATCTACGACACCGCCCGTCGACTCGGCGCAGGCGACCAGCAGGTCGTCGATTTTGCCAACGCCTTCGCATACGATGTTGACTTTCAGCGGGAAATTCATCCCGGCGATCAGTTCGAGATCGTCTACGAGACCTATGTCGATGAACGCGGAACCTCGGTCAAATCCGGCGACGTGATCTTCGCCTCGCTCAATGGACAGGCGCTCAGCCGTGATTTCTATCGCTTTACACCGAGCGATGACGAGGTGCCGGATTATTTCGACAGCAAGGGCGAAAGCGCCACCAAATTCCTGATGAAAACGCCGATCAATGGCGCCCGGTTATCGTCATCCTTCGGCAAGCGCCGTCACCCGATTTCGGGCTATACGCGCCTGCACAAGGGAACCGACTTTGCGGCTCCCTCAGGCACCCCGGTCTTTGCCGCAGGACACGGCGTCGTAGTCCGCGCCAGCCGCTATGGCGGTTACGGAAACTATGTCAAAATCAAACACGCCAATGGCTACGAGACCGCTTATGCGCACCTCTCCCGTTATGGCCGAGGGATGAAATCGGGCAAGCGTGTCCGCCAGGGCGATATCATCGGCTATGTCGGCTCGACCGGTGCCTCTACCGGGCCTCACCTCCACTATGAGGTCTACATCAAGGGTACCCCGATGAACGCCATGCGGCTCAAGCTACCGACCGGTCGGAAACTGGCTGAAACCCCTGCAATCCTTGCAGAATTTGCCGTCAAGAAAGCCGAAATCGACCAGATCCGCGCCAGTCAGGGTGCTGATATCGGTCAAGCGCTACTCGTTTCAGCATCGACCGGACGCCCCTGATCCATCCTGAATACCGCAAAAGCCGCCCGACACTCGCGTTGTTGGCGTATTTCTTGCTCGTGATGCCCTGAATCACTCAGCTTGGTCCATCCGGACCCTGCAAGGGACATCAGGTATGACGAAAAAACGTTTGGGCCCGGCAAAGGTTGATCGCACATTCCGCCCGCATCATATGCTGGAATGGACCATGGCCGCCTTTGTCGTGCTGGGAATGCTTGCACTCTTCGTGTTCGTTCGTCCCCAAAAAGCGGCTGACCTCGCCAGCTCCGACGCTGCGCAGGCGATGCTCGATTTTCGAGAGAACATGCCCTCGGCCTCAACGGCGAACAGGATCGGGCAGGTGACGGCGGGAGCAGCAGCGGCCGACGTACTGGAAGTGCTCGGCGCCAGCACCGAAGACGCGGAAGCTGCCGTCGACGCCCTGCGCCGGACCGGCCTTGTCGACCGCAAGCGCATGCGCCCCGGCACAGCCCTGACCGCCTACTTCGACGAGAGCACCCTTCAGGATGACACAAGCCGCCTTATCGCGGTGTCGATCAAGCCAAATGCCAAGAATACGCTCCTGGCGACGCGTCAGGCGGACGACAGCTTCTTTGTGAGCGTACTCACCGCGCGCCTCGTTACATCGCACAGACGGGCCGCAGGCAGGATCGATACATCACTCTCTTCTGCCCTTGCCAGCGCTGGTGGCACGCCGGCGCACGCCGCTGCACTGGCTGCCCTGTTCCCGGATGATCCAGCTCTCTCGGCTGGGGGACAAAAGGGAGAGCGCTATGACGCCATATTCGAGATCGCCGAGGACGAGCGCGGAAACTTCATCGAAAACGGCGATCTGGTGTTTGCCGCATTCAATGGCGTTGCGAGCCGCGGTAGCTGGTATCGCTACACGCCCGGCGACTCTGGCCGAACCGAATTCTTTGATTCAAACGGCGTTGCCGCGCATCCGTTCCTGAGTCGCTATCCGATCGGACGCGTGGCGATCAATTCCGGCTTTGGCCAGCGCTACCATCCCCTTACCGGGCAATTGCACTTGCACACCGGCATCGACTTTCGGGCTCCCGCCGGCACACCCATTGAGGCGGCAGGCGACGGCATCGTTGCGTTTGCGGGATTCAGCGAGGGATACGGCCGCCATATCCGCATCCGGCACAAACGCGGATACGAAACCCTATATGCGCACATGTCAGGCTTTGCGGGCCTTGCGGCGGGCGCCACAGTCAATTCGGGCGACGTCCTTGGGTATGTCGGCGATACGGGATCGGCAACGGGCGCGCACCTGCACTATGAAATTCGGCGCAATGGCCGTTACGTGAACCCCATGACGCTGGAATTGCCGTCCGGCCGCAACCTGGCTTCCGAGCCTGAAGAGTTGGCCGCATTCATGAAGCAGAAAGCCATGATCGACACGCTACGCGGCGCGACAGTGTCCGACATGCTGACGGCATCCAGTTTTCTGCCCGTGATCCAGCCGACCAGTCCGTGATCCAGGATTCCTGATGGCCGCGTCCTTCATGCGAAGGCGCGGCCATCAGTGCAATCCTAGTTCAGGCTGACACTGCCTTTGGCGAAATCGTTCGGGACGCCGTTGATGGAAAGCATGTTGCCTTCCACCCCGACATGGATCGTTTCACCATCGACGATACGGCCCTCCAGCAGGAGGCGTGCGAGGGGGTCCTGCAACTCCTTCTGGATCACACGCTTCAGCGGTCGTGCCCCATACACAGGATCATAACCGCGTGCGGCTAACCAGTTGCGGGCATCGAGGCTGAGATCGAGCTTCATCTTGCGCGCCGACAGGAGATGCTCGAGGCGGCCCATCTGGATATCGACGATATGGTCGATCTCGCCGCGTCCAAGCCGCTTGAAGAAGACGATTTCATCGATACGGTTGATGAACTCGGGCCGGAAGTGCATCCGGATCGCGCCCATCACGATTTCGCGGACCGAATCGGTAATTTCACCTTCGGCGCCACTCGCCAAGGCATCCGAGCCGAGGTTCGACGTCATGATGATAATCGTGTTCTTGAAGTCCACGGTCCGGCCCTGGCCGTCGGTCAGGCGACCGTCATCAAGCACCTGCAGCAAGGTATTGAACAGGTCCGGGTGAGCCTTCTCGACTTCGTCAAACAGGATCACCTGATACGGGCGCCGGCGAACCGCTTCGGTAAGCGCGCCGCCTTCCTCATACCCGACATAGCCGGGAGGCGCACCGATCAGGCGGGCCACCGAATGCTTCTCGGAATATTCCGACATGTCGAGCCGAAGGATCGCCGTGTCATCGTCAAACATGAATTCGGCGAGCGCCTTGGTGAGCTCCGTCTTGCCGACGCCCGTTGGGCCAACGAACAGGAACGAGCCGATCGGGCGGTTCGGATCCTGTAGGCCCGCGCGCGCACGGCGCACGGCATTCGATACGGCCTCAAGCGCTGCATCCTGACCGACAACGCGCGCACGCAAGGCATCTTCCATATGGAGAAGTTTCTCGCGCTCGCCTTCCAGCATCTTGTCGACAGGGATTCCGGTCCACTTGGAAACCACCGCCGCAATATGCTCGGGCCGGACAACTTCCGAAACGAGGCCATCGTCCTCCTCATCGGAACCTTCGACATCCGTGATCTGCTTTTCGAGTGCAGGAATGATTGCGAATTTCAGTTCCGACGCCCGGGCAAGATCGCCCGAACGTTGTGCCTCAGCCATGTCGGCATAGGCTCGATCCAGTTGTTCCTTCGCGGTTGCCGTGCCCTTGAGCTTGTTCTTTTCGGCTGACCAGGTCGTCGTCAGTTCATCCGATTGCGACTGGAGTTCGGCAATGTCGTTCTCGATTGTATTGAGGCGGTCTTTCGACGCGGCGTCTTTTTCCTTCTTGAGCGCCTCGGCCTCGATCTTCAGCTGCAACAGCCGCCGGTCGATCTCGTCGAGCTCTTCCGGCTTGGAATCGACCTGCATGCGCAGGCGCGCAGAAGCTTCGTCCATCAGGTCGATGGCCTTGTCAGGCAGGAAGCGGTCGGTGATGTAACGGTTGGACAGTGTTGCGGCGGAAACAATCGCGGCATCCGAGACACGCACGCCATGGTGTGCCTCATAGCGCGCCTTCAGGCCGCGCAGGATGGAGATCGTGTCTTCGACCGTTGGTTCGTCGACAAACACGGCCATGAAACGACGGGCAAGCGCCGGGTCGCCTTCAACGTGCTTTCGGTATTCGTCGAGCGTGGTCGCACCTATACAATGGAGTTCACCGCGCGCGAGGGCTGGCTTCAGGAGGTTTGACGCATCCATCGCGCCATCGCCCTTGCCGGCCCCGACGAGCGTGTGCATCTCGTCGATGAACAGGATCACGCCGCCTTCAGCCTGTTGCACTTCGTTGAGCACGGCTTTCAGGCGCTCCTCGAACTCTCCCCGGAATTTCGCACCCGCGATCAGCGCGCCCATGTCGAGCGCAAGCAAGCGTTTGCCTTTCAGGCTTTCGGGCACATCGCCGTTCACAATTCGCAGGGCAAGACCTTCAGCAATCGCTGTCTTGCCGACGCCGGGCTCACCGATCAGGACCGGGTTGTTCTTGGAGCGGCGGGAGAGAACTTGCATCGTGCGGCGGATTTCCTCATCGCGGCCGATGACCGGGTCGAGCTTGCCCTCGCGGGCATCCTTGGTGAGATCGCGGGCATATTTCTTCAGCGCCTCATAGCCTTCTTCCGCATTGGCGCTGTCGGCCGTTCGCCCCTGACGCAGCTCGTCGATCGCCGTTTCGAGCGACTTGACGCTTGCACCGGAATTTCGGAGCACCTCGGCTGCCGGATCGCCGGACAATCCAGCCATCGCCAGCAGCAGGCGCTCGGTCGTGACAAAGGAGTCGCCGGCTTTCTTTGCGCCGGCCTCGGCATCCTGGAAAAGTTTGGCGCTGGCTTGTTCAAGACGCAGGCCGGTATTCGTACCGCTGACCCTGGGCAATTTTGCCAACGCCGCATCGACACCTTGGACAACGAGTTCTGGCCGTCCGCCACCCGCACGGATGAGATTGACCGCCATCTGGTCACGGTCTTCCAACATGGTTTTCAGGACATGGGCAGGCGTGAGCGTCTGGTGGCCTTCGGCCAGTGCAAGCGTCTGGGCACCCTGAACGATCGCGCGGGCGCGCTCTGTATATTGCTCGATATTCATTATTCATCCCCTTCCAAAGGCAGACAAGAAATATGGCATAGAGACCCCGCTCAGCGGCGGTCCCTTGCTGTTGTACTGGATTTGGGGAGTGACATCCGTCAGCGCAAGTCGCGCCACCTGCGACAAGTTCAATCGCGCCTGAAAATGAATTCGCGATCAACCTGCGCGCCGACGGGAAAATCGTATTCGCCGACCTTGCTGAATCTGTATCGGGAATAGAATCGCTGGGCGCGGTCGTTGCCTGACCAGACTCCCAGAAAAAGAGGGGGGCGGCCCGCAGCTTCGACCCATTCGAAGACCCGCAGCATCAATGCCGCACCGATACCCGCAGACAGGATGTCCGGACGAACATAGAGACGGCGAAGCTGGAGCGCGCCTACCGGCATCGGGTCGACCGGAAGGTCGCAGAGGCTGGCGTGAGCGTAGCCCACCAGATTTCCGTCCGACGTTGTGGCAACCCATATCGGTTGATCAGGTTGCGCCACCAGACGCTGCCAGGTGCCGAGTCCGTAGTTTTCGGACAGGAACGCATCAAGATCTTCTGGCGAATAGAGATTCTCAAACGCTGCGACGAAGGATGCAATGCCAAGCTCCTGCAAAGCTTCGGCATCCGTAGGTACGGCCCGTCGAATTGCTATTTCACCGCGATCGCCTTGCAAAACGCAGACGCCTAGTCTGCGGCAGTTTCAGCGGAATCGCTGGCGCCGGCTGATTCACTTTCAGCAGCCTGTGCTGGCTTGCGGCGACCGCGCGAGAGCGTCTTCATAACCCCGTCCGTCACGACCTCAGGTCCTTCGGAGGTCTCTTTTGCGCGATACGGCTTGCGGCGTGTTTTCGGTCGGTCGGAGTCGGAGTCCGACTTCGGCTTGGTTTCCGAAGCCTTCTCGGATTTTCCGGCGCCGTCGTCGGCATCAACAAACTTGATCGGGTCCGCTTTCGCTGTCGCCGTTTCGTTATCGTCAGAATCCTCGTTGCGAGGCGCACGGGATGTCACTTCAACAGTGGCTTCATCCTGATCCGCATCGGAACTGGAATCATCGTCCGAATCGCCGCTGCGATTGTCGCGGCGATTGTCACGATCATCGCGCCCACCACGTTGTTGTGGTTGCGGCTGCTGCCGTTCCTTGGCTTCTGCCTGTTTTGCGACAATGCGCTGATAGTGTTCAGCGAACTGGAAATAAGCTTCAGACAGGACGCGGTCGCCACTGGTATGGGCGTCCCGGGCATATTGCTGGTATTTTTCGAGGACCTGCTGCGCTGAGCCACGGATCTTCACGTCCGGTCCGACGCTTTCATAGTGCCGGTTCGGGTTATTGTGATTGGCGTTACTGGTATTACCGCCTGAGCGACGATTGCGCCCGCGTGAGCGTTTCATGAATGTGTATCCTGTTTCATGCGCCTGCTTGTCTTGCAGGCAATTCCCAACGCAATGGCCGAAGGATTTTTGGCCGAGCCCCGTATTTGCGCGAGTCTGACGAGGGTGGAGCGACTTGCCTTAAGCGGCTTCCAACACCTCACGCATAGGTTCTAACCTGTATTATGCACGCCGCCAAGCAGAAAAGTGAGTATCAGGAATCAGGCTGAATGGCCCATACCACGCGGTCATTTTCGCCAAGGTCCTTGCCACCGCCAACACCGACAAGACCCGCCGCTGACAGAATCTCGCGTACCGCGCGATTCTGATCGAACCCGATCTCAAGCACCAGTTGCGTGCCTGGTTTCAAAAACGCTCCGGCAAGACCGGCAATCTCTCGATAGGCGTCGAGGCCATCCTTGCCTCCGTCGAGTGCTGCCGCCGGATCATGGATCCGTACTTCAGGATCAAGCGTGGAAATCACATCGGTGCAAATATAGGGCGGATTGGAAATGACAAGATCGACGCCCTGCCATCCTCGCCAATCCTTCCATGTCGTAGCCATCACGCCTGCCCGCCCCTCAAGGCCATGCCGCACGATATTCTCTGTCGCGAGGGACGCCGCATCCGGGTCCGCCTCAATGCCAACACCCGTAATGTCTGGTCTGCAACTGAGCATCGCAACGAGCAGACAGCCCGACCCAGTGCCAAGGTCGGCGATCGATAACCCGGGACGATCGGGCAGTAGGCGCAGCGCCGCTTCCACAACGACTTCGCTATCGGGCCGCGGCACCAGCGCGCGCGAATCCGAAATGAATTCGAGCCCGAAGAAGGGCGCCGAGCCTGCAATGTGCTGGAAAGGCTCGCGCGCTTCCCGACGGGCCACCATTCCGCGGAACATGTCCGACAGGCTTTCCGGAACCGCCTGATGTCCTCTGAGGATGAGGTCCGACATTGTCAGCCCCGAAGCCAGCGACATAAGGTGCCGGGCCTCGCGTTGCGGTGTATCCAGGTCGACATTGCGCAGCCGACCGGCCGCCTCCACGATCAGGTCCGTATACGTCGGGCGGTTCAGTTGTCATCCTCCATCGCCGCGAGCTTGCGAGCCTGGTCTTCGGTGATGAGGGCCTCGACCACTTCATTCAGCTTGTCCCCGCTGATAATCCGATCAAGCGAATAGAGCGTCAGTCCGATACGGTGATCGGTCATCCGGTTCTCCGGGAAGTTATAGGTCCGGACTTTCTGGCTGCGATCGCCTGAACCGATCTGGCTTGCGCGCGCTTCGGCCCGTTCGGCATCCTTGGCGGAGCGCTCCCGTTCGTAGAGACGGATTTTAAGCTGCTCCATCGCCTTCTCGCGGTTGACGTGCTGCGACTTCTCGGAACTCGTTGCGACAATACCCGTCGCAAGGTGCGTGATGCGCACGGCGGAGTCGGTCGTGTTGACGTGCTGGCCGCCTGCGCCCGAGGAGCGCATCGTATCGATGCGGACATCTTCCGGTCGCACTTCGATCTCGACATTTTCGGGCGCGGGAAGGACCGCCACTGTCGCCGCCGACGTGTGGATGCGGCCCTGCGTCTCCGTGGCGGGCACCCTCTGGACACGGTGCACGCCGCTTTCCCATTTCATATGCCCGAAAACGCCGTCGCCCGACACATTCGCGATGATTTCCTTGTAGCCACCCGAGTCGCCTTCGGACGCGTCGATGATATCAACTTTCCAGCCCATGATCTGGAAATAGCGCGAGTACATGCGAAACAGGTCGCCCGCAAAAAGTGCCGCTTCATCGCCGCCGGTGCCAGCCCGAAGCTCCATCACGATATCGGCCTTGTCGTCGACGTCTTTTGGCAGGAGCAGGACCTGGACCTGCTGCTCCAGCGCAGGCAGCTGGTCCTTGAGCTCTTCGACCTCATCCCGGGCGAGTGCAACCATGTCGGGGTCGCCACTCGCGACAAGCGCCTCGGCTTCGCTCAGCTCCTTGCGGGCGGACATCAGCTGGCGCGCCTTGTCGACGACAGGCTTAAGCTCAGCGTACTCTTTCGACAGGGAAATAATCTCAGGCGTCTCGGTCGCCGCACCCATGCGCGCTTCGACCTGTTCGAACCGGTCGACAACTTGTTGGAGTCTGGAAGGGGAAATAGTGGCCATGGCCGCCCTTTAGAGCGGTTTTGAGGGCGCGTGAAGCGCCCTCGCTGCCACATATTGCGCTTAGACGAAGATTCGGAGCACTTCACGCACGGCCATTACGATCAGTGTGATCGATGCCAGCGCGAACACCGTGAAGCGCAGAATCACTTTTGGCTGCAATACCTGAACGAGCGAATGGAGCACCCGAAGGCCCACATAGATCCATGCCGCCAGCACCATAAAATGCCCCTGGCCGCCTGTCAGGGCGGCAAAGAACATCAGCGCGTAAAAGATCGTCGGCTGTTCGTGAAGGTGGTTGTAGTTATCGGCAACCGACCGGACATTCGCCGGCAGCTTGTCGCCGTACGTGCCCGGGTGACGGGCCGAGTCGGGATCGATGTTCGCCTTTTGCATGGCCGGGATGCGCGTCGCGTACATCCACAGCCACATGACGAGCGTCCAGCACACCAGCGCCAGAACAGGTTTCAGAAGTTCAACAGTTACGGACATTTTGCCCCTCCCTCAGTTATTATTGTGGGCAAACTTACGGGGCAATCTGCTGTTTGAACAGCAGTTTCGCGGATCCCCGGCTGGCCAAGATGAGCCTGGAGGAAGGCCGTGAATGCATCAATGTCTTCAGAGACAACGCTATGACCGCCAGGACGCAGCCAGAAGGCAAGGCCGGCGCCGGGGTCGAATGACTTCATGCCGCCACTAGCAAGGCCTGTCGCACCCTCTACCCGGTAGATGTCCGACGCCGCCTGTGCCGCGCGATAGGTCGAGTTCGGATCGGACCATACATCGCGGCGTCCGTTGCCCAGCAACACAGGTGTCGGCGCGAGCAAGGCCAGCAATTCGTGCTGGTCAACCGGCAGCGCCGAAAGGTCTGCGGCGTAGTCCTGCGCCGTGGGCGCCAGCCAATGCGGATATGACTCGGCCATGCGCACAAGACCTTCTCCGGTCTTGGAGCGGGACAATGCCGCCCCGGCAAAGCCGGACTGGTGGGCAATCACGGCATCGACGCGGCGGTCCCACACGCCTGCAATCAGCGCCGACTTGCCGTGACGGGAGTGGCCCATCAAGGCCGTATAGCCTGCATCAATGCGCGGGTCGGCCTCAAGCACATCGAGCGCTGCAGAGAAACCGTAAGCCCAGGCCATCAGGGCACTTGTCGGATTCAGGGGGCCACCCATGCCTGCCATCACGGTCTGGGCTTCGCCATTTCGGTCCGGCACGAGTTCGCTTGCATAAAAGCTCGCATAGGCAAGACCCGCATCAAAATATCGGGAAACCGGGACTTCGGCGATGTAGGTGCCAAAAATGCTGGTCGCCAGGAATCCGAAGACCCCGTTCATCTCCGAACCATCGCAGATGGACCCGTCAGCCGCCGTCACGGGACTTCCGGGAAACGCGGCACAATTGCTCGCAAACGTCTGACTGACCACGAGCGGCGATTTTCTCGGCGTCTTGGGGAACGCGACAACGAGTTGGAAGGTTCTCGCTCCGGCACCCGATCCGATCGTTATGGGCACTTCTTCGAGCGACCCGCGTCCGTCAAGATAGTCCGCGTCCACGACACGCCAATCTCCATGCGTGACAGGCATGCCCGCTGGCCACGGCCCATAAAGCGTGTCCTCGAAAGCCTGTTTCAATGCATCCCGGCGACGTGAATCTTCAGCGAATGCCGCAACATCGAGCGGCGGCTGGGGCACCGGCTTATTGGCGGTCGCGAGGCTGGCATAGTTCAACCCCAACATGGTGCAGTTGGACATGACCAGCGCCATGATACCGATCAGCAAGAGAAGTGGTATCCGCTTGAGAAACCAGAACATGCAGGAATTGCCCTTTTCAGCCAGTTTGATGGTCGACTGAATTACTAACGTCATTCGGCGATTTGGGCAGTCCCCTCACGAGAACGTGGTTACTCGGCGGCCACGGCGGCCGCCTCACGCGCTTTGCGCAACTGCGTCGCCTTCGCTTCAACCGCGTCAACGATTTCTTCGACCATGGAAGCGTTTCCGACTTTCCGGTTAGGTTTACCAGCCGCGTACATCATGCCGGATTCCGCTCCGCCGCCAGTGAATCCGAGATCGGTCATCGCCGCCTCACCGGGCCCGTTCACGACGCAACCAATGATCGACAGCGAAATTGGCTCGGTGATGTGCGCAAGGCGTTTTTCCAGGGTTTCCACCGTCGAGATGACATCGAAGCCCTGACGCGCGCAGGAAGGGCACGCAATGATGTTCACACCCCGGGTCCGCAATCCGAGCGATTTCAGCATCTCGTAGCCAACTTTGACCTCTTCGACCGGATCGGCTGAAAGTGAGACCCGGATCGTATCGCCAATTCCGGCCCAGAGCAGGCTGCCCATGCCAATGGATGACTTCACCGTACCCGTGCGAAGGCCGCCGGCTTCGGTAATGCCGAGATGGAGCGGCGCATCCGTCGCTTCAGACAGTTGGTGGTAGGCCGCAACCGTCAGGAACATGTCCGATGCCTTGACGCTGATCTTGTACTCATGGAACCCGAGATCATCGAGGATACGAGCATGGTCCAGGGCGCTTTCGACCATGGCTTCCGGGCAAGGCTCGCCGTATTTTTCCAGCAGGTGGCGCTCAAGCGATCCGCCATTGACGCCGATCCGCATGGAACAACCATTGGCACGCGCAGCCGCCACGACTTCGCGCACACGCGCCACGGAGCCGATATTGCCGGGATTGATCCTGAGGCAGGCCGCACCTGCGTCTGCCGCCTCGATACCGCGTTTATAATGGAAATGGATGTCGGCCACGATCGGCACGCCGACATTGCGAACAATGTCGTTGAGCGCAGCAGTCGAAGCCTCGTCCGGACAGGAAACACGCACAATGTCGACGCCCGCCTCTTCCATCCGCAAAATCTGGGCAATCGTCGCGGCGGCATCATGCGTCAACGTGTTGGTCATGGACTGGACGGCAATCGGTGCGTCTCCGCCCACTTCGACGGATCCCACGCGAATCTTGCGTGACGTGCGGCGGTCAATGTTTCGCCAAGGTCTGATTGGGTTGTGGCTCATAAGACTTGGGACTCCGTACGGGTCTCTATAGACCCTGATGTGGCGCGCACGAGGTCCCGCGTAAAGGCCTGAAGGTGTCGCGGCCTATCGCGTCGCCTTGCTGGCACCGTTCGATGCGACCGTCGGCGCGGCCATATCCGCCGCTTCGGCGAGTTTCTGGTCGACACTGGCCGAGAACACCGCGCCACCCTCAGGCCCCAACGGGCCGATGACGACATCACCAACGCGCCACTGAAATGCCCCGCCATCCTTGGCTGATACAGTCCAGCCGGCGTCGAGGCGTGGAAAATAGTTTTCGCCCGCAGCCATGATACGGCTGCGGAAGATCGTGCCGTCGGCGCCGCGCACTTCAAGCCAGCCCTGACGGGTGGCAACGAGCTCCAGGGGCAAATGGGTTGGCAAAGGCCGACCGGCGCGGCCAGCATCATCAAACAAGCTGTGACGGGCACCATTAACCGCCACAATTGCGGGAGCGGGCGCAAGCTCGGATGCTGGCTTCACCAATTGCGTTACGCCAATGGCGCCGCCAGCGACAAGCGTGAGAACAGCGGCCGTCGCCACCATCAGTGGCCATTTTGCCTTCGGTTGCGTGATTTCGCCAATCTTGGGGACCGGCGCTGAATTTCTTACCTCGGAGACAGCACCGCACTCGAGCGTGTACTGGGCGATAACCTGACTATCTGGCAAGCCGAGTTCGACGCAATAGGCACGCAGATAGGGTGTCAGATAGCCTTTGGGAATCTGGCCGATTTCCATGCGTTCGATCCACATGAGAAAGTCTTTGCGCAACAACGATTTGCGAGAAATGTCGGCAATATTCATCCCGAGCTCTTCGCGGACCCGGCGCAACACCTGGCCCATTCTCAGGCTTTCGCCATCGAATTCGCGGGATTTGAAGACATCCATCGCGCGCTGACGCTGCGAAGTCGCGCTGGCAGGCTCTTGAAGCACCGCAGACACATCTGATTCATCAAGGGTACGACCTGTTTCGTTTCCGAAAGAGGGCATGTCCGCCTGCGATTCAGTTTCCTGCGTATTGTGGGTCTCTTCGTGTCCCATATTCTTCCAATCGAGCCTTCTGTCAGGGGGTCTCCCCATAGAGGAGCAAATACTGGTCCAGAAACATGGTGAATTTTGGACCAGTCCGCCTCAACCGTCAGACAATTCCACCCCATGATCCGCCGCCAAGGCTAATACTTGGTTACGGAACGCTGCGTTCGGCTCGTCCAACACCTTGAGAAAATCGTTCCGAAACGCCCCAAGGTCAACTGATCTTACCATACGTTTGACCGGGCCTATAGCAGCAGCAGGCATCGAGAGCGCATGAAAACCCAGCGCGAGAAAGCAAAGGGCCGAGAGCGGCGAAGCGGTCGCCTCACCGCAAGCAGACATCCTGATCGAATGCGTCGTGCAGTCCTCAGAGACCTGTTTGAGAAATCGCATGCCTGCCGGGCTGACCAGATCGTAACGATCCGAGACTGAGGGCGTCATGCGGTCTGCTGCGAAGAAAAACTGCATCAAGTCATTGGTGCCGACGGACAGGAAATCGACTTCACCGGCAAGTTCAGACAGGCTGAACGCCAGCGCTGGCGTTTCCAGCATGACTCCCACTTCGAGCTTGGAAGGCCTTTTCCCCGTTTTCTCCTCGCTCCATGCGACTTCCTTCATCAACAGGTCGCGCGCGTCGAAGAACTCACTTGGCACCGTGACCATCGGAAACATCACTGTCAGGGGGTCCGTACCGGCGGCCCTCACAAGCGCTCTCAGCTGTCGCCGGAACAGGCCTTTGTGATCGAGCGCGAAGCGAATGGAGCGCCAGCCCAGAGCCGGGTTCTCTTCCCGCGCCGTATTCAGTGCCGGCAGAACCTTGTCGCCGCCAAGATCGACTGTCCGGAAGATGACGCGTTTCCCAGCCGCCCGGTCGAGCACGCGTCGGTAGAGCGCCACCTGGTCGCCCAGCCGCGGAAGCGTCTCCGACACGAGAAATTGGAATTCGGTGCGAAACAGGCCCACCCCGTCAGCCCCAGCCTGGTCCAGCATGTCGAGATCGAGGTCGAGTCCAGCGTTCAGGTAAAGCGAGACAAGCGTACCGTCACGGGTCTTCGCGGGCAGGCCACGCAAGGCGGCATAAGTTGCCTGACGCTCTGATCGGAGCGCAACGCGTCCCTTATAGGCATCGTAAAGGGAGTCGTCCGGACGGATGTGAAGTGTGCCCTTTTCGGCATCGACGATGACCCAGTCGCCCTGGTCGATCCGGGTTGTCAGGCCTTCGATGCCTCCGAGTGTGGGTATACCAAGCGCCCGGGCAACAATCGCGGCATGGGATGAAATCGCGGCCTCTTCCATCAATATCGCGCGCAGGCCGGCATTGGCGTAGTCGAGCAATTCGGCGGGGCCGAGGCGACGGGCAACAAGGACGCTGCGCTCCTCGCTGATCTGCGGCTTGCCGTCGTCGCCTGCCAAAACGCGCAACAATCGGTTGTCGAGGTCTTCGAGGTCATTCAGGCGTTCGCGCAGGTAGGGATCGCGGGCGCTCTGCAACCGCGCACGGTGCTCGCGACGGGCCCGATCGACCGAGGCTTCCGCCGACAGGCCGGACCGTACGCCTTCACGCAGCTTTTCGGCCCACGACGGGTCATGGGCCAGCAGCCGGTACGTTTCCATGACATCTCGTGGATCGTCGCCCAGCTTGGCGCCATCCAGTGCCATCATCTTGTCGATGGATTCCCTGAGCCCCTTCAACGCTTCTGTCAGCCGCAAAGCCTCGAGCTGTTGATCGGCGGCGAAAAACTTCGCCGCAGGCACGACCGGATCATGCAAGACTGCGCGGCCATATCCAAGGCCTTCGCAAAGCACGCGGCCGGAGAGAGTGGCAAGATTACGCTCACGTTTGGAGCTATCCCCGTTTGAGATGTGCTCCGGGTCCATCCGGTCGACAATTTCAGCGAGGACCATGGCAATCGTCTGCAATGTGTCGATCTCATCGTCGCCATAGGCGCGTTCGGTCCGGTTCTGGACCGTCAGGACGCCCAGGACACGCCCGCCACGCAGGATCGGCATGCCCAGAAAGGCGTGGAACGGATCTTCGCCGGTCTCAGGGCGGTAAGAGAAGGAGGGGTGACGGGGGGCATCCTGAATCGCCATGGCTTCGGCGCGTTTCGCGACCAGGCCGACGAGCCCTTCATTCGAACCGAGCCGGGTCGTCGAGACAGCCTCGGGCTTCAGGCCCTCAGTTGCTATCAGAAGCAGTTCGCCGCCAGCGATGCGCAGGTAAATCGAACAAACGTCCGCCACCATCGTGGAAGCGATCAACCTGACCACTTGATCGAGCCGGAACCGTGTGTCGCCATCCTCCGCCATGACCTGGCGGAGGCGGTTCATCAGGAGACGCGTGGCCGGCAGGTTATAGGGCATGGTTCTCCTGAGTGTCGCAGTCGGATTTACACCGCGTCAAGTCCGAAGGCCGTGTGCAGGGCACGAACAGCCAATTCGGTATAAGGCGCGGCAATCAGAACGGAAATTTTGATCTCAGACGTCGAAATGACGTCGATATTGATCCCCTTTTCGTACAGGGCGGTGAACATGGTCTCAGCCACCCCGGTGTGGCTCTTCATGCCAACGCCCACAATCGATATCTTGGAGACGTCGCGGGTCACTTCGAGCCGGTCATAGCCAATATCATCCGACATTTTTTCAAGCGTTTCCTTGGCGATCGGACTGTCACGATCGGTACAGGTAAAGACCATGTTGGCCTTTTCTGGTCCGCGCGCATTCGCCTGGACAATCATGTCGACGTTCACGCCGGCACGCGCCAGCGCAGAAAATATCTTGGCGGAGACGCCCGGCTTGTCGGCCACTCCGTATAAAGTGACCTTCGCTTCGTCGCGTGAATAAGCAACACCGCTAACAACCTGTTTTTCCACGATTTCATCCTCTGAGCAGACAAGGGTTCCGGGGTTTGGCTCACCAGGCTTCAGGAAGCTGGAAAGCACGCGCACCGGCACATTATGGTTCATCGCAAGTTCCACAGACCGCGTCTGGAGGACCTTGGCACCGAGAGATGCCATTTCGAGCATCTCCTCGTAAGATATCTTGGGTATCCGCTGGGCCTTGGGCACCATGCGCGGATCAGTGGTGTAGACACCATCGACATCCGTATAGATGTCACAAACAGTGGCGTTCAGCGCCGCGGCAACCGCCACAGCACTGGTATCCGAACCGCCGCGCCCCAGTGTCGCCACGCGGTCGTCGTCGGTAACGCCTTGGAAACCGGCAACAACCGCAATTTCTCCGCGATCCACGGAATCCGGGAGGCCACTATTGTCAAAGCCCAGAATGCGCGCGCGTCCATGGTCCTCGTCGGTCTTCAAACGCAGCTGCCAGCCGAGCCAGCTGCGGGCCTTCAGGCCCCTGCGGCGCAACGCCAGCGCCAGAAGTCCCGCCGTTACCTGTTCACCGGAGGCGACAATGACGTCGTATTCGTCGTGAAACTGATCGCGCGGCAGGTCAGGGCCCGCCGCGCCTTCGGCATAGGCCACAAGCTTGTTCGTCTCGCCGGCCATGGCCGATACAACCACGGCCATGTGCTCACCGCGCGCCGCGCGGTAGGCCACAATGTCAGCCACGTTTGCGATACGCTCCAGATCGCCAACCGAGGTACCGCCAAATTTCAGAACCGCACGCGCCATTTCGCCCCATATCCTGTCAACCGAAGGGATTGCCCTTTATATGCGCCCTCATAGGGTTAAGTTCGGCGCGGATCAAACAGGAACGCCAGAGGATGGTAAAAACAATTGAAGGCTCGCTCGTAGCGCCCCGTACGCCGAGCATAGACGCTGACGAAGTCGCCAAGTTTTCGGCCATGGCCGCTGACTGGTGGAACCCCACAGGCAAGTTCAAACCCCTGCACCGGTTCAACCCCGTCCGGCTGAAGTTCATCCGGGACACTGCAGAAGCCCATTTCGCGATCCCGGCAGGACAAACCAAGCCGCTCGAAGGCCTGCGCCTGCTCGATATCGGGTGTGGGGGCGGCCTCGTGTGCGAACCCATGGCCCGCCTCGGTGCCAGGGTGACGGGGGTGGATGCGTCCGAAGCCAATATCAAGACCGCGCTGACTCATGCGCGGGAACAAGCCTTGGACATAGACTATCGTGCTGGCACCGCCGAAGGGCTGATCGACTCGGGTGAGGCCCCTTTCGACATCGTCCTTAACCTGGAAGTCGTCGAGCATGTGGCCGACGCGCATCAATTCCTGATCGATTCCGCAAGCCTCGTACGCCCCGGCGGCCTCATGATCGTGGCGAGCCTCAACCGCACGCCCAAGGCGCTTGCCACGGCCGTGATCGGCGCGGAATACATTCTCGGATGGTTGCCACGCGGTACGCATGACTGGTCGAAATTCGTTACACCGGAAGAAGTGCGCACCGCGCTGCAGGCAGCCGGGATGCAACCTGCCCCTCCAATCGGTGTGTCCTACAAACCCCTCTCAAGTTCGTGGGCGCTATCCCACGACACGGCTGTCAATTTCATGGTTGTCTCGACGAGGCCTGCCACATGAGCGCGCTTCCTGCTCCGACGGACGTACTCGATTTCTGGATTGGCGAAGCAAGAACGTCCGCCGAGGCGGCGACGTCCAAAAACAAGATGTGGTTTGCCAAGTCAGCGACGATCGACTCCGACATTCGCAAGAAGTTCCTGTCGTTGCTCGAGACGCTGGCGGCCGGCCCCTTGGCCAACGAATGGTCTGGGCGCGGCGCGCGGGAACGGCTGGCCGCAATCATTGTCCTGGACCAGTTCAGCCGTAACCTGTTTCGCGATAGCCCGCGCGCGTTTTCACAGGATGCGCTGGCCCTTCGCCTGTGCAAGGAAGGATTGTCCCGTCGCGAGGACCTGACTCTCAGCGAAGCCGAACGTATCTTCTTCTATCTGCCCCTCGAACATTCAGAAAATATCGGCGACCAGACCCGCGCCGTCGAAATGTTTTCAGCGCTGCGTAAAGATGCTCGCAGCGATTTCAGGAAACTGACGGAGAGCACGCTCGAATACGCCTATGCGCACAAGGCGGTAATCGAACAATTCGGTCGCTTCCCCCACCGTAACGAGGTGCTGGCCAGGGCCTCCACTCCAGAGGAACTTGCCTACCTCGCCAAGCCAGGAAGCGGCTTCTAGTCGAGCGTCTGGGGCCCGCGAGGGTCAAGGCTCTTGGCCACGTCCATCTGCATCGCGCGAGACAAGGGGTAGGTCCAGGATGCGTACGATGCGCCAAGATACAGCGCCCCCGGCAGCAGGCAGAAGATCATCAGCAATCCGTTGATCGCTTCGGGCGTATTCGGCTCGCCCGGATGGAACCCTGCCAACTGGCCCACCATCAGGTACCCGACGCCAAAAGCCAGGCTCGAGCCGATCTTGTAGGCGCTGGTCAGGATCGAATAATAGATGCCGGCGCGGTTTTCTCCGGTCCTTGCTGTATGCCATTCGACCACATCTGCCGTCATGGATCTTGTCAGAATAATCGGCGCGCTGAACGCGGCACCGTTGATCACGGCCCCGACAAGCAGGGGCCAGAATCCGCCGACCTGTCCGAAAAAGAAGTAGAGGATATAGCTGAGCGCCGACATCATCGTCGCCGCACGAAAGGCAACATTCTTTTCCGTTCGCTTCGCCAGCAACAACCAGAGCGGCATGGCCGCAACGGCCGCGATAAAGAAGATCATCAGGATCAGGCTGGATTGGCCGCCAGTCAGCCCAAACACATATTCGGCGACAAAAAGGTAATTCGCGGCGGTGACCGCTATGGCTGTCCCAGCCAGCAATTCCATCGCGAGTAAACGGCCGAACATCTGGTTCTTCAAGGCGGCCAGAATGGGCTTCAGTTCGAATTTCATGGTATGCCCCTGGTCGCCCGGCACGGGCCGGTCCGGCACGAAGAAGAACGACAGGGCGCCCGCCACGGGCAAGGAAACAAGCAGAACGGCGCCCATCACGGCAACCTGCCCGAAACGATCGAGTTCGAACCCGAACAATGGCAACAGTGCCGGCAGCGCCAGCAGCGTGAGCATAGACAGCGTGCTCACGATCTCTGGCCACAGGAACAGGCGGGAGCGTTCATCGTACGTCGTTGCGATGGCCGGCACCCATGCGGAACGTGATGTCTGCAGCAGCGTGAACCCGACATAGAATAGCAGCATCCATCCGACAAAATAGGCTGGGCCAACCCCTGTACGCGGCGGCATGTAGATAAAATAAGTCGCGACTGCGAGCAGCGGTATGCTCAGTAGGATCCAGTGACGCACTCGGCCCAGCGGACTGCGGTAGCGATCCACGAGATAGCCCATCACGGGATCTGTAAAGACGTCCCAGAACCGCAACAACATGAACAGGAGGCCTGTCATTTCGAGACCTAGCCCGACCTCATTGGCATAGAGCGGCGACAGGTATACCGCCAGCGGCAGGCCGACACCTGCAAGCGGAATACTCAGGCTCGAGAAAGCGAGTACACGCGGAAGCGAGAGGCGCTGTGATGTCTGTTCTGTCATTAAATCAGACTGCCCACGCAAATCGTGACGGCCAAGTCATTTTTTTACGTCGCGACGTCTTGACGGGGGCGGCCTGAGCCGCAACCGTCCGTTTCAAAATTAACAGGGGCAGGCTGACCATGCTGAAAAAGCTGATCTTTGGCGCGCTGGGACTGATCGTCCTGATCGTCGGAATTATTCTCGTTCGGACATTCTCTTATGGTGGTGAACCCGTCGGCCAGCGTGTCGAGTTGCCTGCTGCCCCCACTATTTCCGCAGATTCGGCGGCGCAGCACCTGTCAGAAATCATCCAGTTCAAAACGATCACATTGTCCGGCGGCGACCCCCGCCCGGGCCAGGACGGCGAATGGCTCGCACTTCATGAATGGCTCGCCGATACTTATCCGGCTGCCCACGCCGCCATGACACGCGAAATCGTCCCCGGCACATTGACGCTTCTCTACACGTGGCAAGGCAGCGACCCAGCGCTGAAACCGATCCTGCTGATGGCCCACCAGGACGTCGTGCCTGTGAATATGGGCACCGAATCCGACTGGACCGGCGCGCCCTTCGCTGGTGAGATCTTGGACGGCTATATCTATGGTCGCGGCGCGATCGACGACAAGGGCAACCTTGTCGGCCTGATGGAAGCTGCCGACGCCCTTGCGGCCTCGGGCTTCCAGCCGAAGCGCACCGTACTCTTCATGTTCGGGCATGACGAAGAAGTGCTGGGCTCTGGCGCACAAGCCGGAATCGCCCTGCTTAAGTCACGCGGCGTCGAGCCTGAAATGGCGCTCGACGAAGGCTTCATGGTCATCGATCCCTCACCACTCACCGGCAAGCCGATGGGCATTATCGGCATCTCCGAAAAAGGCTATGTCACCGTGAATGTCACGGCAGTCGCGCTAGGTGGGCATTCGTCGACCCCGCCCCGGAACTCTGCAAACGTCAATCTCGCGCGGGCAATCCTGGCTCTCGAAGAGAACCAGATGCCTGCCGATTTCAACAAGCCGCCGATCTCCGACCTGTTTCGCGCTGCCGGCAAGGACATGCCCTTTGCCCAGCGGATGGCGATGGCGAACCTCTGGCTGTTCCAGGGGATAGTCGAATCGTCCCTCGCCGATAACGCCGCCGGCAATGCTATGGTCCGAACGACCACTGCACCAACCATGCTGCGCGGATCTGCCAAGGAAAACGTCCTGCCTCAGCGCGCCGTTGCGACGGTAAACTTCCGTGTACATCCCAACGACACACCAGACAGCGTGATCCAGCATGTAAAGGATGTCACGGCGGGCATTGAAGGGATTGAAGTCGAAACAGGCGGAGACGGCATCAACAGTCCTGCCTCGCCCGTCTCGCCAACCGACAACCGCGCCTATGCCGTACTGGCCAGCGTTGCCGAGGACGCAGGCAATGGCGCACCTGCCGCGCCGGGCCTTGTGCTGGGCGCCACGGATTCGCGCTACGCGGCAGCCATCACCAGCAATATCTACCGGTTTGCCCCATCCGTCCTCTCGCCGGCCGACCTGACAGGTTTCCATGGCACGAACGAGCGCATCTCCATCGAGAACATGGGGCGACTATCCAAAGGCTATGCCCAGATCATCCTCGGCATGGACGGCCCGGACCAATAGTCCGGGCGTCCCGTGTGGGCTGACTAGCTGACCGGGCCGGTGACCTTATCGATCGGCACGACATAGTGACGCGCGCAGAACTGACAGTCGATCACCAGGGTTCCGTCCGGTTCGACCATCTCGCGCAAGGCGTCGTCAGGCATGGACTCGAGTGTACCGATCAGGCGCTCCTCGTTGCATGTGCAGCGATCAGCGAGACCCACCCGATCCTCCATCCGCACACCCTGTTCGTGGAACAAACGGAACAGGAGGTCAGGCACAGCAAGATCGGGATCGACGAGCTCGGCATCGCTCAGCGTACCGAAAAAGGCCTCGGCTTCACGCCACACTTCTGATGTATCGCCGCGCGCCTCATCGGCCGCTATGCGTTGAACCATCATGCCGCCGGACACCCAGATCGGCGCTTCGCCTTTTCGGTCAAGCTCGGCAACGGCCAGCTTGATGCGGCTGGGTACTTGCTCGGATTGCGTAAAATAGTCTTCGGCGCATTCCGACAGCGTGCCTTTTTCCAGCGGCACGACGCCCTGGTAAGGCGCGACGGAAGGATCGTCCTGGATCAGGATAAGGGCTAGCCGCCCGCTCGGTCCGAACAGTTGCGGCATGTGCGGGGCAGCGCCCTTGTTGACCTTTTCGAGATGGGCCCAGCGATCAGCGTCAAACTTGGCATAGCCGCGCATGCCTCCATCGGTTCGATATTCGCCGACCAGCATCGATACCGGTCCATCGCCTTCGGCCTGGACAAGGATCCGCCCCTCGAATTTCAACGAGGCACCGACCATCGCGGCCAGGGTTACAGCCTCGCCCAGGATACGGGCGAGATGTGGCGGATAGTTGTGACGGTGCAGGATCGGCGACAGGCTGGCTGCACCCATGCGCACGGCCCGGCCACGCACGGGGCGCTGGTCGATCTGGAAATTGACGACGAAGTCACTGTCGGGGCGGGCAATTTCGGACATGGTTTGGCTTTCGGACGGGCGTGTGAAGGCCCCATGTGGCAGTCCGAACCCCTATCGACAAGGGCTGCATGCAAGTGCGATCTGCACCGGCTGCAAATCAGCTGGCCCCGAAAAGCGCGCTGACGGCAAAACCAACGACAGCCAAGACAATGCCGCCAACCAAGACCCAGATAAGTCCCGGCATGCGCCGGGCTTGCCGGGCGTCCTCAGTGTTGATTTCCTGGCTTTCGTCGCTGTGTGTGTTGTTCTCGTTCATCAAAATGCTCCTGCAACCACAGCGCATGATAAACAAAATTGTTCCGTATTATCGGTCAGACCGAGCAGCTGCCTCCGCCCAAGACGCAGAAGCTGGCGCACCAGGCATGATTGAGACGCACAGGTTCGGCCGTCGCTTCAGCCAGCGTGACGCCGAGTTCAAACGCAGGATCGTCCACTAGCAGCGTGCACGCCGTGACAGAGGCCCGCGTCGCACCCTTGCGGCGGATGACCATGCGTTGACTGGCGCACATGATGTCGGCCGGGTTCTTGCCGAGAATCTGCCAACAAGCCGTCGTGATTTCTGGCGGGTCGTCGCGGGCGATCATTTCCGGGAACAAGACGAGCTGTGATGGATCGGATGGATCGAGCCTAAGCCCGAGGCGCGTCGCCAGCAGGCCATAAGCGGTCCGCGCATCGGTGTCATCCTCGTGAAGGGACTGCCGTCCGGCGAGCGCGACCTGAATGCCCTGCCCTGCCAGCCATGCGAGCCCCTTGCTGGCTTCGGCAAAGGCGCCGTCGCCGCGCTCGGCGTCGTGCAGGGCCCTGTCATGGGAATCGAGCGAGATGCGCAAAACCATCCGGTCGCCGAAGCGGGCATGCAGGGCCTCGATACCAGACTGGATACGTGGTCGCATCATTGGACGCATGGCATTCGTCAGCAATAGCAGGCGATGGCCACGCTCCAGGACTGCTTCAATGATCAGCAGGATATCCGGGCACATGAAGGGTTCGCCACCTGTGATGCCAATTTCCTTGGGGCCTTCACCAAGCGCGTCGATCTCGTCAAGGAAAGGCGTCACGTCCGACAGCTTGAGATAGACCAGCCGGTCGTTCGAGGGCGAACTCAGGATGTAACAGTTCGCGCATTCGATATTGCAGAGCGTCCCGGTATTCAGCCACAGCGTCTTCAAGCCACGCCAGTCGACGCTCGCGCGGGCCTCACCCTTGGCGGTTGTGTGCGGATCGGCGAACTTCTCGCGAGGAAAGACAGTGTGAGGCATCGGGTCTGTCTAGCCGCAGCCGACGCCACAGCGCCAGCCGTTTCGCGCATAAGTGATCGCGCGTGAAGCGGCTACTTATCGAGGCACCAGCGTAAGATCGCCTTCTGGGCGTGGAGGCGATTCTCGGCCTCGTCCCAAACCAGCGATTGCGGCCCGTCAATGATCTCGGCATCCACTTCCTCGCCGCGGTGGGCTGGCAGGCAATGAAGGAATTTCGCACCGCCAGCGGCAAGCTCCATCAGGTCTTCGGTAACGGCAAAAGGTTCGAGGGCTTCCAGGCGGCGCTCGGCATCCTGGTCACCCATGGAGACGAACGTGTCGGCAATCACGACATCAGCTCCGGCGACAGCTTCTTCGGCCGTTTCGTAGAGATCGACGCGCCCCTGCAGCTCGCGGGCGATATCGACGTCTTCCTCGTCCGGGGCGAAGCGCGGCGGCGTGCCGACAGCGAGGGTGAATCCGAACTTGGCGGCGGCGTGGATGAAACTGGCGCAGACATTGTTACCGTCGCCGACCCAGGCGATGCGGGCGCCACGCAGGGTGAGTCCGTTTTCCTCAAGCGTCTGCAGGTCGGCCATGATCTGGCAGGGATGAGAGCGGTCCGTCAGGCCATTGATCACCGGCACGCTGGCAAACGCAGCGAAGGTTTCGACATCGCTGTGGTCATTGGCGCGAATCATCACGGCGTCGACATAGCGCGACAGTACGCGCGCGGTATCTTCAATTGTCTCGCCGCGGCCCAGCTGCATATCACTGCTGGTGGCGGTGATCGAAGAGCCGCCAAGCTGGCGCATCGCCATGTCGAAGGAAAAGCGGGTCCGCGTGGATGACTTTTCGAAGATCATCGCCAGCGTGTGGCCTTCCAGCGGCGCGCCGGTATCGACCCGGCCTTTCGGCCAGCCAGCCCGCGCCTTCTTGGCGCGGTGGGCCTCGTCGAGGATTGAACGCAACTCAGCCGAATCCAGGTGCCAGATGTCGAGGAAATGGCGCGGGGCCGAGGATGTATGCATGCGCGGGCGCTCCCGTTGGAAAAAGAAGCGCGGGAGATAGCGCGTTTCGTGGCTAAGCGCCAGTAAAGCGCCCGTTGAGGTAAGCTGGGCGTTACATTTATGCCATCATTTGAGAATGACTTGCAAGAGCGCAAGCCTTGTGCCACTTTGTTTTGAGAATGAGTCGCAACTTAATTGGTCGGAGGTCTTGAACAATGTGCATACCCATGGATGACACCGCGATGCTGTGCTGGTTGAAACAACAGGTACGGGTGCTGGAAGCCTGGCGCGAGGAACTCGCCTGCCGTTCAGAGATCGATATCGCGACCGTGACCCGTCTGGAGCGGCACTACGCTTGGCTGACGTCGGAGATCATGCGGCTCGAAATGCCTCGTCGCGCCGCCTGAACTCCGCCCGTTCCGCGGCGCGGGAACGGGACGTGCGTTTCCTCCCAGGCGCCTTGTCCCGCGTCGCGGCGCCTCTCTATTGTATTCACTGACGAAGGATCGCCTGTTTCCTCCAGTACGAATGCCTCAGGCCCGCTTCAAGACCCGGACCACCAGCAGAAGGAGTATGGCACCAATCGTGGCGTGGATAATGGCCCCAATAATACCCGTACCAAGGCTCACATTCAGGGCGGGGAAGAGGTAGCCGGCGATGAAGGCGCCGACGATGCCAATCACGATATTGCCGACAATGCCGAAACCGAACCCCTTCACAATGAGTCCGGCCAGCCAGCCGGCGACAGCGCCGATCAATAGAAAAACAATAAGGCTTTCAAGGGTCATTTTGCGTTTCCTCGCTATTGTTAGGCTGCACATGCGGCCATTTCGTTATGGAGCGTGTCATCCTAGGCGCCTTTCGCCCTGCACGCCATCACGACCAAACGCAGGCCGGCGTATTGCTCCGGTCGCATCAGCGCCGCCCACATCTCTCCACTGGCGAAGGCCCCCGGTTTGCCCTATGTGACGGGCAAGCCCACCGGCCCCTCTAATTTCAGGAGAGACAGGACTAATGGACACCGTACTCATCATAGGCGCCGGCGCTGCCGGGTCTGTCGTTGCGCAGAAATGCGCCATGGACCGCGACACGTTCAAGCACATCACGCTTGCCTCGCGCCGCATCGAAAGCTGCGAGAAAGTGGCAAAACTCTGCAAGACACCGATCGAGATCGCGCAGGTCGATGCAGACAATGTCGCCGAGGTCGTCGCGCTCATCAACAAGGTGAAGCCGGACTTGTTGATCAACATGGCCCTGCCCTATCAGGACTTGCCGATCATGGATGCCTGCGTCGAGACCGGCACCAACTATATGGACACGGCGAACTATGAGCCGCGTGACGTCGCCAAGTTCGAATATAGCTGGCAGTGGGCCTACCATGACAAGTTCGTCGAGAAAGGCATCACCGCCATTCTCGGCTGCGGCTTCGATCCCGGCGTGTCGAACATCTGGTGTGCCTATGCCCAGCAGGAACTGTTCGACGAGATCGAATATATCGACATTGTCGACTGCAACGCTGGCGACCATGGCAAGACATTCGCGACGAATTTCAATCCGGAAATCAACATCCGCGAAGTGACTCAGGACGGGAAATACTGGAAAGACGGCGATTGGATCGAAATCCCCGCCCTCTCCATCAAGTGCGATATCGACTATCCGGAAGTCGGCCCCCGCGCCTCCTACCTCATCTATCACGAGGAAGAGGAAAGCCTGGTCAAGAACATCAAAGGCCTGAAGCAGATCCGATTCTGGATGACGTTCGGCGAGGCCTATATCAAGCACCTCGAAGTGTTCAAATCCATCGGCCTGATTGGGCTCAAGCCGATCAAGCACAAGGGCATGGACATCGTTCCGATGGAATTCCTGCGCGACCTGCTGCCTGTGCCCTCGTCCCTCGCCGAGGGCTATACCGGCAAGACCAGCATCGGTGTGATCATCCGTGGCAAGAAGGATGGCAAGCCTTTGACCAAGATGCTCTATAACGTCTCCGACCATGCTGAGACCAATAAGGAAGTCAGCGCACAGGCCGTCTCCTACACGACCGGCGTGCCACCTGTTTCGGGCGCGGCCATGTTCTTCAAGGGCATCTGGAGCGGCAAGGGCGTGTTCAACGTCGAACAGTTCGCGGCCAAGCCCTTCCTGGATGATGTCGCCAAACGCGGCCTGCCGACGACGATCGTGGACCTGACGGAGAAGGATCAGGCGGAGCTGTTCGCCGTAAAGACCTGATGACCATCGCACTTCCCGAATACATCCCCACCCCCGTCTTCGTTCTCGACGTGGCCCGCCTCCGGACAAACCTGGAGACGGCCCAGCGCGTGCGAGAGACGGCTGGCTGCAAAATACTGCTCGCCACCAAGGCGTTCGCGATGCCGGCCGTGTTCCCGATGATGCGGGACTATCTCGATGGCACGACAGCCAGCGGCGAGCATGAGGCCATCATGGGCCATGAGGAATTCGGCAAGGAAGTGCACGTCTATTCGCCCGCCTATACCGAGGATGAGGTGCGCCGCCTCACCGAGATCGCCCAGCACATCTATTTCAATTCGGCCGAACAGCTTTCCCGTTTTGGCGCCATCGCGCGCGACGCCGGCTGCAAGGTCGGCCTGCGCGTGAACCCCGGCTATTCGAATGCCACGCTCGGCGGCGACCTCTACAACCCCACCGCCCCCGGCAGCCGCTTCGGCGAAGTGCCGGGCATGTTGGACAGTGTCGACTGGTCCGGCGTCGACATCTTCCACGTCCATGCCCTGTGCGAGAGCCTGCACGAAGGCTCGGTCGGCCTGATCGAATTCGTCGCCGATAATTTCGGAAAATACATTCAGCAAGTCTCAGCCGTGAATTTCGGCGGCGGGCATTTCCTCAACAAGCCGGGCTATGACATTGATGCACTGATTGCGGCGATCAAGGCGTTCAAAGAGAAGTTCGATGTCGAAGTCGTCCTGGAGCCGGGCGCCGGTCTCGTGGTCAACACGGGTGAGCTGTACGCTACCGTCCTCGCGCTTCACCGCAACGCGATGGACCTCGCCATTCTCGATGCCTCGGCCTCCACCCATATGCCGGACGTGCTGGAAGTGCCCTATCGGCCCGACATTATCGGTGCCGGCGACGCAGGCGAACTGGCGCACACCTATCGCCTCGGCGGCAAGACCTGCATGACCGGCGACGTGCTCGGCGACTATTCCTTTCCCGAGCCGCTCGTGCCGGGCCAGCAGCTGATCTTCACCGATCAGATGCACTATAGTTTCGTCAAGACGAACACGTTCAACGGCACACCGCTGGCCAACCTCGCCGTGCGCTGGGAAGACGGCGTGATCGAACCGATCTCGAATTTCGGCTACGAGGAATTCCGCCGTCGGCTGGGGCGCTAGGCGCCACTCTTCAGATCGTTCATCTGATTGTTGCCAAGCGACGGGATGCGCGCCCGCGCTTTCGCGACCTGTTCGAGGTCAATATCGGCCCAGACGACTCCCGGTTCATCGCCGTCCGCTTCCGCGAGTATCTCACCCCAGGGCGAGATGATCAAAGAGTGACCAAACGTCTCGCGGCCATCTGCGTGCTTGCCGCCCTGCGCAGGAGCAACAACGAAACATCCCGTCTCAATGGCCCGCGCCCGCAGCAACACATGCCAATGCGCCTCGCCCGTCACGCGCGTGAACGCTGACGGGACGGTCAGGATTTGCGCGCCCGCCTGGGCCAGCGTGCGGTAGAGCGCCGGAAAGCGCAGATCATAGCAGATCGTCATGCCGATCCGGCCGATCGCCGCATAAGCCAGCGTCGTCGCTTCGCCCTGCCGGTAGGTACGGGATTCGCGATAGGTCTGCCCGTCACCGACCTCGACATCGAACATGTGGATCTTGTCGTATTGCGCGATGATCTTCCCGTCCGGCCCGATCAGGAAAGACCGGTTGGCGAACCTGTCATCATCCTCAAGCGTCACGGCGATGGAGCCGAGCAGCAGCCAGACACCCAGCTCATCCGCCAGCGCGCGCAAGGCTGCCAGCGTCGCGTCGTCGTCCTGCTTCACAATCTTCGGCCGCGCCATGCCCGACCGGATGTCGAGCAGGTTCGTCATCTCAGGTGTCGTGATAAACATGGCGCCCTGCTCGGCGGCCTCTCGGATCAGGGCCGATGCTGCAGCCACGTTCGGCGCCACCTCGGTGCCTGATCGCATCTGCACACAGGCTGCACGTATTATCGTCATGATCCGATCTTAACGCCGGACGCAACCTGCGCCAACGCGCATCTTCATACGCCAGCGCCCGGCAACAGGTCTTCGAGGAAATAAGCGGAGAGGGCATTGCGCCCGGCGAGGCTGCTCTTGCGATACACGGCGCGGGCCTGCTCGCGTACTGTCCGCTCGCTCGTTTCGCGCAGGTCGGCAATTTCCTTCAGGGACAGCCCCTTGAGCAGCAGCAGGCCAACGTCAGACTCCGCCTCCGACAGGCCCCAGGCCGCGAACTGGCGTGCGATCGCGATGCCGAGCCCCTGCACCAAGTCGCGGTTCTCGACTTGCCAGCGCCCCGCGTCCTGACGGGCCTCGGCCAGCGCCTGGCGCAACCGGCCGAGACGCCACAGCATCGCGCCGAGACCGAACGAGGCCGCCACCAATACAGTCAGTTCGGAAGCGAGGTGGAGCGTGCCGGCCCCTTCCCCGCTGTCGGTGATCAGGTCCACGCCAATGAGCACCGCAATCGCGCCAAACAGCGCGGCGATGCCCAGAAGTCCCCTGCGTCCAGATACGTCATCTGACATACACCCTTCTCGCCCAACCGGCGCGCAAAGGGAATGCGTCATCTGACGGGTGGACCGTACAGCGCTTTGCCACCAAATTCCCGCCAATGTCGGAGCAGCACGGAGACATGTTCATGAATCAGACCAAGATCCCCACCCGGCCGGTATGGGACCCTCTGGTCCGTATCGGACATTGGACTCTCGTGATTGGGTTCTTCACGGCCTACTTGGCAGGCGATGATTTCTTCGCCGTGCACAAATGGGCCGGTTACGTAGTTACCATCTATCTGTTTTTCCGCATCATCTGGGGCTTCATCGGCACAAGGCATGCCCGGTTTGCAGACTTCGTACGCGGCCCCGGCGCTGTGTTAAGCTATCTGCGCGACCTGACCACTGGCAAGGTGAAGGATTATGCCGGGCACAATCCTGCGGGCGGGGCCATGGTGATCGCGCTACTGTTCAGCCTGCTCGTCACAACGACCAGCGGCATCGCGCTTTACGCCGTCGAAGACAGTGCAGGCCCCCTGGCGGGCATCGTGACGGAACAGACCTTTGCGCCGCTCGCGTCAACTTTCGGGGACGATGAGGAATCTGCGGGGGAGGAAGTGCTCGAAAGCGCGCACAAGACCTTCGTCTACATCACCCTGGCCCTTGTCGGCCTGCACATTGCCGGCGTCGTCGCCTCAAGCCTTGCCCACAAGGAAAACCTCGCGCGTGCCATGATCACAGGCCGCAAGCAGACCCGCGACTGAAAGAAAAGGGGCCTGTCCTAAAAAGGACAGGCCCCTTTGTTCAATCAGGATCCCAGGATCAAGCTGGCGTCCATTCCGTCAGCGCCGCATCGATAATGCCCGTCGCTTCGCGCACGTGTTCATCGGTAATGATCAGCGGCGGCGCGAGGCGCAGGACATTGGCCCCGGCTACACCCACGAGGAGATTATTGTCGCGACAGACGCCCTGCAGGCCCTTGGGGTCAGACTTCATCTTGAGGCCCGTGAGGAGCCCCTTGCCGGTAACGCCTTCCACCTTGTCCGGATGGCTGTCGGCAAGGCTTTTCAGGCCCTGCGCCAGCGTGCCGGAAACCCGCCGCACTTCGGCGAGGAAGTCCTCGTTCGCGATCGTGTCCCAGACGACGTTGCCGACGGCCATGGCGAGCGGATTGCCGCCATAAGTTGAGCCGTGGCTGCCGGGCTGCATATGCTCGGCACAGGCTTCGGTGGTCAGGCAGGCACCGAACGGAAAACCGCCGCCAATACCTTTCGCGGCACAGAGGATGTCTGGCTCGGCGCCCTCGACCCAGTCATGAGCGAACAGCTTGCCGGTGCGGCCCATGCCGCACTGGACCTCGTCAAGGATCATCAGGATACCATGTTCGTCGCATAGCTCGCGGAGACCGATCAGGCATTGGTCTGGCATGGCACGCACGCCGCCCTCTCCCTGCACAGGTTCGACGAAGATAGCGGCTGCGGTTGGGCTGGCGGCCGCTTCTTTCAGGGCTTCATGGTCGCCCCATTCGAGATGAACAAAGCCAGGGAGCTTCGGTCCGAAGCCTTCAAGGTATTTCGGGTTGCCGCCGGCATTGATCGCGCCGAGCGAGCGGCCATGGAAGGCGCCCGTGAACGTGATGATGTCGATGCGCTCTTCACGACCATTGGCCCAATGGTACTTGCGCGCGGTCTTGATCGCGCATTCGACGGCTTCGGTGCCGGAGTTCGTAAAGAAGACGCGATCGGCAAACGTGTCACGGCAGATCTTGTCAGCCAGCTGTTCGGCAGCCGGCACGCGGAACATGTTGGACGTGTGCCACAGCTTGCCGGCCTGGTCACGCAGGGCATCAACCATCGGCGGATACGCGTGACCGAGTGCCGTCACGGCTATGCCCGCAATGAAGTCGAGATAGCGCGATCCATCCTCGGCAAAGAGATAGGCCCCTTTGCCTTCCACAAAGACCTCTTCGGGTGGACGGTAGACGGGCATGATATGCTGGCGTGGATCGGTCATGAATGCTCCCTGCGGTGCGCAAGTGTGAAGTGTTGCCGATACGCTTGGCGAGACGCTCCCGGGAAGTCAACTCATGCACCGCCGATCCCGGTAAATTGGCGGCCCGGTGCGACGCAGGTTGGTCTTCCGCAAGCGAATCATCCGGGTCTCCTTTTCGCAGGTCACCAGAAATCGGGTCGTCTTCCACCTCTGCGATAGCGGCCCGCTGGCGCCATCTGGACAAGCTCACCAGTCAGTTTACGAACGATCATTCGAAAGCGCGTGGGCGCAACGCGGACACGCGCTTATCTCGGGCTGGCAATTGGCGATCACGACGGCTGTCGCGATCGCATATCGCGGGCAGAGGGGTGGCGGCCTCCAAACCGCCATTTCGGCCGATTACAAAATATTAATCGAAAAACGATAATAGTACTTGACGTTTATCGATAATCACATATTGTTAATCGGGAAGCCAAGGCGGCCCGGACACAATGTCCAAAACGCCCCCTACCTCACCTGAGCCGTTGTTTCGGTTCGTCTTGGCTCTCACCCTGCCACGTGTTTCCCCTGGCGCGAGGCAGACGTCACGACTTGAATACACCTCCAAAACGGAAAGAGGCGCAAGACCTGAAACCGGGTCTCGCGCCTCTCCACCGTTTGCAGCGTTTCCTCCCAGAAACTTGCCTGTTCATACGGCACGAGTTTCACACTTGTGTCAAGAATGTGTTCAACAAATTTTTGGCGGCCAGGGTTGAACTCGGCTCGATGCGTTCCAAAAGGCGTGAGCACGAGGCTCGCGCCGCCTCGCTCCAGTCCGCTGTCGGTGACAGGGCGAACGAGGCTTCACTCTTGAGAATGACACCATCCTCAAGGATTTTCAATCCGTTCGCACGCAGAGTCGCCCCCGTCGATGTTATGTCGACGATGACATCGGCCGCCCCGGTCGCCGGTGCCGCTTCCGTCGCACCGGCACTTTCAACCAGACGGTATTCGCCGACCGATTTGGCCGCAAAGAACCGCCGCGTCAGGCGCATGTATTTTGTCGCTACCCGTAGGCGCCGGTGGTGCAGCTTGCGAAAAGCCGCACCCGCCGCTTCAAGGTCCGCCATCGTGTCGACGTCGAGCCAGGCCTGCGGCACAGCGACGATCACGTCTGCCCCGCCGAAACCAAGCTGCCGGACAACCCGGAAGTCGCTTGCGCCTGCCGGCGCCAGGTCGTGCAGCAGGTCTTCACCCGTCACGCCAGCATGCAGGCTGCCCTCGATCAGGCCCTGCGCGATCTCGCGGGCCGACAGGAGGCGCATCTCGACAGCGCCCAACCCGGCAATTTCGGCCTGGTAGCCGCGCTCGCCGCCAATCTGGCTGACAGGAAATCCGAGTTCCGACAGCCAGAGCTCGGTCTGCTCCTTGAGTCGCCCCTTGGACGGAATGGCAAAGGAGAGCTTGCTCATGACACGCTCTCCCGTGCACGGATGACCCGGTCGGGCCGCACCACACCGCCGATGCCCGAGGCTTTCGCCCGGCCACCTGACAGGCCCGCAATCAAGCCGTCATAGCGCCCGCCGGCTGCTATCGGTTGCCGCTCGCTGAGCGCGCCCGCAAAGGTCTCAAAGACAAAGCCGTCATAATAGGTGAAACGTCTCCCGAATCCCGACCGGAACCTGCCCGCTTCGCTGACGCGCGGCACTGCTGCGATGATCGCGTCCACGCGGCTCGCCAAGCGTTCGATCATAGGATCGACGGCTGTCAGGCCGTGCTCACGGGCGATGCCTGATAGCGCGGCAGCCGTATCTTGCGCAGCGCAATTTACACTGGCGAGCGCAGCGATCGCCCGGCGCGCGTCTTCGGGCACGCCGCCGGCATCGGCTGCAGCGGCCTTGGCCTTGAGGCCATCAACAATCTCGCTCACCGAACGTGTCCCGATCATCGGAATTGCCCGGTCGCGGAGGGCGTCGAGGAACATCGCCTCGGCTGCGTCTGGCGCAGTGTCCGACAGCCGGTGAGCCAGGTCGACCTCTGGTGCCGATGGCGCGCCCGACAGCAGCTCAGCCACGCCGCCTTCCTGACGGAAGGCCCGCTTCAGGAGGTCTTCTGTCACCCCGGCCAATCCCAGAGCATCCACAAATGACGGAAACACTGCGAGGTCGCCCATGACCATGTGCCAGTCATCGACGCCGCATGCCGCGACAGCGTACTGCACGAGTGCGAATGCGTCGGCATCCTCCTCAGGCGTCGACGGGCGTCCGAAGCGCTCGAAACCCACCTGCGTGAATTCCATCGGATCATCCGGCGAGGCCGGCAAGCGGAAGGCCCGGGCGGCATAGGCATAAGCTTCGGGTCCAGTATCACCGGAAGCAAGACGCTCGGCCTCCAGGCCCGCAACCGGCAAGGTGAGGTCGGGACGCATCACCATCTCATTGCCGCGATGATCGGTGAAGACGCAGAGCCGCGCGCGCACTGCTTCGCCAGACAGTTCGAGGGGAATGTCGGATGCGAGAACGTAGGCGGGATCGACCGACCGCGCTCCCGTGCGCGCAAAAACCGCGCTCGCCGCTTCTACAACCTGCTCCGGCGTCATCCCTGCGCCTCGACGATATTGCGGACCGCCATCACCATGTCGGCACGCGGCACTTCGATCTGGCCCGGTCGAGCTTCGCGATATTCCTCGTTCGATTGGATCGCCTTGGCTTTCAAGGCGCCCATTTCGAGGTCCTTGATCGTGACCGTGCCCTTGGCGAGTTCATCGCCGCCAACCATGATTACGGCAGGCGCGCCGCGACGGTCGGCATATTTCATCTGCGGACGCATACCTGATGCGCCCATATAAGCCTCAGCCCGCAGACCTGCGCGGCGAAGTTCGGCTGCAACCTCCAGCGCCACGGACGGGTTCTCCTTGTCGAGGTTCAACACCACGACCGGGCCGTCCAGTTTCGTCGTCTCGCCCAAGATGGCTAGCGCCGAAGCCAGGCGCGAGATACCGATTGAGAAGCCCGTCGCCGGAACTGTCTCGCCCGTGAAGCGCGCGACCAGGTCATCATAACGTCCGCCCCCACCAATCGAGCCGATGCGATAGGTCTTGCCATCTTCACCCACGACTTCGCGCAGGAGTTCGGCCTCATAGACAGGACCGGTATAATATTCGAGTCCGCGCACTACCGACGGGTCGATCACCACATCGCCTTCCGGCGCACCCAGCGCTTCCAGCGCAACGGCAATGGCTTCCAGTTCGGCGAGGCCCGCCTTGCCTTCTGCGCCATTGCCCGCAGCCTTTGACAGGTTTGCGAGTGTCTCGGCCCGGGTCTTGGCGCCCGCCTCGGCAAAGGCCAGAACGGCTTTGACTTCGGCGTCGCCCAACCCTGCGCCTTTGGTGAAGTCACCGCTCTCGTCGAGACGGCCCTTGCCGAGCAGGTCGGCTACGCCACCCGAACCCAGCCGGTCCAGCTTGTCGAGCGCGCGCAGGATCGCGAGCCGCGTACCTTCGGAGGCCGCGCCGACGCTGTCGAGCACTCCGTTCAGCAGGCGGCGTGTGTTCACGCGGATGACGAATTCGCCAGTCTCCATGCCCACCGCGCGCAAGGCTTCCGCGCCCATAGCGATCATTTCGGCATCGGCGTGGAAGCCGGGGGCGCCGACGGTATCAGCGTCACACTGCCAGAACTCGCGGAAACGACCGGGGCCTGGTTTCTCGTTGCGCCAGACAGGGCCGGCCGCATAACGTCGGAAGGGACGACCCAGCGTCTGGCCCGCCTCGGCGACAAACCGGGCCAGCGGCGCGGTCAGGTCATAGCGCAGGGCCATCCATTGCTCGTCATCGTCCTGAAGCGAGAACACGCCGGCATTCGGGCGGTCGTCATCGGGCAGGAACTTGCCGAGCGCGTCGGCATATTCGAAAGCGCTGGTGTCAAGCGCCTCGAAGCCCCATTGGCGATAGACACCGGTGACGGTTTCCACGAGTCCAGCCTGCGCATGGATCAGCGCCTCGCGCTTGTCGGGAAAACCGCGCGGCTTGCGGGCGAGATCCTTGCCGGTAAGGGGGGCATCAGACATGAGAAGGGGCCTTTGTGAGTTCCGGCGCCCGCACTAGCGGACAGGGGGAGCCGGGGCAAGGCTGATCAGGGCTGGCCCCGGCCGGGCATGCCTTCCCGCCGGGGGATCAGCTTGAAGATGCCTGTGCCCCGCATCAGCAGCTTGTCGCCGGTCCAGATACGTCCCTCGACGGTCACAATGTCGTCCGCCACACCGACAACCTTGCCATTACCTTCGACAAAGCTGCCAAGGGACGCACCGGACAGAAAATCGCACAACAGGCGGATCGTCACCCACCACGTGTCCTCGTCCTTCTCCACTGCGCCGCCCCAGGCCATGTCGGCGAAGGTCATCAGCATGCCGCCATGGGCGTTCATCATGCCATTGGTGTGATGCTCCTCGACCTTGAAGGCACGGGTCAGGCCGGTTGCGTCCCGCTTTTCGAACAGGGGGCCGACCTGCCGGCCAAAGCCGCGGTGCCAGGGCAGGTGCACATAGCCTTCAGGGATATCGAATGTCTGGCTTCTGGTAAAATCATCGGTCATGTCCAGCCGATTAACGCTGCTGGTGTCACAAGGCCAGCCCCTGCGCATCAAATCTCTCAACACGCACCTAAAGTTCGATCATGTCGAAATCTGACTTGGGTGTCCCGCACAGCGGGCAGATCCAGTCATCCGGGATATCCTCCCAGCGCGCACCCGGCGCGAGCCCCTCGTTCGGATCGCCCTCTGCCTCTTCATAGATGTAACCGCATGTGCGGCATTGCCACACTTTGAATGCCTCGCTCATGCCTTCTCCCATTCCTTCTCAAACCGGCGCCAGGCGCGCGCGGAGTGACTGTATCAGCGCGTCCCGAATGGGTGCGATTTTCGTATCCGGGTCGATCAGGCTTTGCATCCGCAGGCCCATCAGGGCGCAACCTGTCATCAGGCCGATCCCGTCCGCATCGGCATCGACGCGAATGTCGCCGGCCGCCTGTCCACGCTCTATGATATTGCGGATCAGCACACGCTCGATCTCATGGGATTCCGCAAACGCCTCGCGGGTATCGATCTGGTCGGCCACCGCAGCGGCGAGCAGCATGAAATAGGCCCGGGCTTCTTCATGCCCGTCAAGCGACTGGCAATGCAGGCTGACAAAGGCGCACAAGGCTGAAAGGCCGTCCATATCGGCGACATGGTCGCGGTCGAGCACCTCGTCCTGCCAGCCATGCAGGTATGCGATCAGAGCACGGATCAGGCCATCCTTGGACCCGAAACGCTGGGTGACAAGGCCGCGCGAATAGCCGGCCGCCTTTGCGATGGTTTCGAACGTCGCAGCAGAGACACCCTGCTCGGACACCACCCGTATGGTTGCCTCCAGCAACTCCCGCTCAGACCTGTCACGCCTCTCCGCCTGAGTCAGGCGGCTGGGGCTTGGAGTGGCTCTAGGGCGGGTGGCGATTTTCGTCTCTGGCATGGCTTCACCTAACATAGTTGTTGGCTGTATAGCAAGTATATGATAGATGGATTTCCGCAGGGGGCCGCCAGCCGCCCCCATATTCGGAGGAATGTATGACCATACCCGCCCATATCGCCGAAGCCGTTATTGACCCGAAAGCCTATGCGGACTGGAACCGGTCGCATGAGGCCTTCACCTGGCTGCGAAAGCACGCGCCATTGGATGTGGCCGAGATCGAAGGCTTCGATCCCTTCTGGGTGGTCTCCCGCCATGCCGACATTCTCAATATCGAACGCCAGAACGATCTCTTTCACAATGAAGACCGCTCCGCGACGCTGACAACGATCGAGGCCGACCAGAAGGTGCGCGCCATGATGGGCGGGTCGCCCAACCTTCTGCGCTCGCTGGTGCAGATGGATAATCCGGACCACATGCAGTATCGCCGCCTGACGCAGGCTTGGTTCATGCCGCAGAACCTGCGCAAGCTGGAAGACCGCATTCGCGAAATCGCTCGCGGTTTCATCGACAAGATGGCCGCCAAGGGCACCGAATGCGACTTCGCTCGCGATGTCGCATTCCTCTATCCTTTGCATGTGATCATGGAAGTGCTGGGCGTGCCGGAGATTGACGAACCCCGCATGCTGAAGCTGACGCAGGAATTGTTCGGCGCGCAGGATCCGGAAGTGAACCGATCCGGCGCAGAGGTCGAGAGTGCGGACGCTGGCCTTGCCAATATACAGGCGACGGTTGCCGATTTCTTTGAGTACTTCATGGCGATGACTGAAGACCGCCGGAAGAACCCGCGCGACGACCTTGCCAGCGTCATCGCGAATGGCGCGGTCTATGACCAGCCGCTCGGCCATCTCGAAGCGATGAGCTATTACATCATTGCCGCGACAGCTGGCCATGACACAACCTCCAACACGACAGGCGGCGCACTCTGGGCACTGGCGGAAAACCCAGACCAGTTCCGGAAGGTGAAGGATGACCTGTCGCTGATCCCGTCCATGGTCGAGGAATCGATCCGCTGGGAAACGCCGGTGAAGCACTTCATGCGCACCGCCACCGCAGACACGGAAGTGGCAGGCAGGAAGATCAGCAAGAACGACTGGCTGTTCCTGGCCTATCCGTCCGGCAACCGCGACGAAGACGTCTTCGTCGACCCCTTCAAGTTCAAGGTTGACCGCTCCCCCAACAAGCACGTCGCATTCGGTTATGGTGCGCACGTCTGTCTCGGCCAGCACCTTGCGCGTATGGAAATGCGTCTCCTGTGGGAAGAATTGCTGCCGCGCCTTGAGTCTGTGGAATTGAATGGAACGCCGACCCGCGTGCAGGCAAACTTCGTCTCCGGGCCGAAATCGATCCCGATCCGGTTCAAGATGAGCTAGGCCTCAGGCCAGGCTGGCCGCTTTCAGCGCGCTGGCCTGGCGGGCTGCCACAGTGGTGACGTCAAAGCCCTCAAGGCTTTCCTCGAACAGGCGGTGATAGTTCACTTCCGCCTTGAGGCGCAGGTAGGCTGCGCCAAGGCCGATCGCGGCCCGGTCCATGAATACGAACTCGCGGGGAATCTTCACCGGCCCCTTCTCCTTGAGCAGGCGCCGGACCTGGAACGCTTCCTTACGGCCATATTCGCCCGCCGACACACCGTCTGCCACGCTGCGCACGCGGTCGTCGAGTAGCGGACCGTAGATGAAGCGCGCCCAGATATTCAGCACTTCGACCAGCTCGCGCGACAGGTTCTGGAAGCCCCATTTCTCATACGCCGCATAGGCCGCATCGAAATCTTCGCGCAGCATGGCGCGGTAAAGGTCGACCACGCCTTCCACGAATGTCGGCGGGAAGACGCGAATGCAGCCGAAATCGAGCAGGTTGATGCCCGTGCCACCGCCGGTCACCTGGTAATTGCCGAGATGCGGGTCGCCATGGATCACCGCATGGCCGTTGAACGGGCCCCACCAGGTCCAGAACAGCATTTCGGCGATATGGTTGCGGGTTTCCTGCGCAGCGCCCTCGAAGGCATCAAGGCGTTCGCCGTCCAGCCATGTCATCGTCAGGAGGCGATCAGTCGACAATTCCGGCACGGGTTCAGGCACCTGGACGAAATCCTTGTCGGCGAGCATTCCCGCATAAAGCGCCATATGCTTGGCCTCGCGCCCGTAATCGAGTTCTTCCCGGAGACGGTCGGTCACTTCGCCGACCATCTCGGTGAGATCGATCGATCCGTCCATGCGCTTGAAGAGGCCGAGCATGGCTTTCAGCTGGCCGACATCCGATTCTACCGCGCTCGACATGTCCGGGTATTGCAGCTTGCAGGCGACGCGGCGGCCATCGTGCATGCGCGCGTCATGAACTTGCCCCAGCGAAGCGGCGTGAGACGCCTCCTTCTGGAACGTGTCGAACTGCGACAGCCAGTCGGGGCCAAGTTCCGCCCGCATCCGGCGCTTGACGAAAGGCCACCCCATGGCTGGCGCTTGCGCCTGAAGCTGGCCAAGTTCAGCGGCATATTCAGCTGGCAGGAAATCCGGGATGGTCGACACCATCTGGGCGACCTTCATCAATGGCCCCTTGGAACGCCCAAGCGCGCCAGCCAGCGCCTTCGCGATCCGCTCATCGCCCTGATCACCGCCAAACAGGGAATTTGCCGCAAAGCTGATGCCGGCACCCGACAGGTTCGCGCCCACCTTCGCCGTTCGCGCGAGTCGCCCGCTCAATCGGTTGCGTTCCGGATCGGGCACGTCAGGCGTTTCGGTCATGCTAGCGATATAGGCGGTTTCGCCCCGATTGGGAGGTGCGACATTTGCAAAAGACCGGCGCAGCAGTTGCAGCGGTCGCACGAGTGAGGCAAGTCTGATGCCTGAACGTGCTGGAGGCCGCCCCATGAACCCATCTGCCAACTATGATGTCGTCATCTATGGAGCCACCGGATTCACCGGGCGCCTCGTGGCCGAGTACATGAATGCCACCTATGGCGTCGGCAAGGACGTGAGCTGGGCCATGGCCGGGCGGTCGCTCGACAAGCTCAAGACCGTGCGCGACGAAATGGGCATCCCGAAATCCGTTGAACTGATCGTCGCTGACGCCTCCGACCCGGCATCGCTGGACGCCATGGTCAAGTCCGCCCGCTGTGTCCTGACCACGGTCGGACCCTACCAGCTCTATGGCACGCCCCTCGTCGAGGCCTGCGCCACCAATGGCACCGACTATGTCGACCTTTCCGGCGAAGTCGCCTGGATGCATGACATGATCGCGGCCTACGAGGACACGGCGAAAAAGAGCGGCGCACGCATCGTCTTCTCGTGCGGCTTCGACTCCATTCCGTTCGATCTCGGCGTCCTGTTCCTCCAGAACGCGGCGATGCGCGAGTTCGGCACACCGGCCGTCCGGGTGAAGGGGCGCATGCGCAAAATGAAGGGCACGTTCTCCGGCGGCACCGCAGCCTCAGGCCGCGAGACCATGGCACGGGCCATGGCCGATCCGGCCGTCATGGCCGTGTTGCGCAATCCCTTCTCGCTGACTGGCGGTTTTGAAGGGCCGGACCAGCCACACGGCATGTCCGTGCAGGAGGATGACGATTTCGGATCCTGGGTCGCGCCCTTCATCATGGCGCCCATCAATACCAAGAACATCCACCGCTCCAACGCGATCATGGGCCACCCCTATGGCAAAGACTTTGTCTATGACGAGATGATGCTGACCGGCCCCGGCGAGGCTGGCAAGGCAGCGGCCGAAATCGTCGCCAAGAGCAACACGATGGGCGGCGACGACGGCCCCAAGCCCGGCGAAGGTCCTTCGAAAGAAGAGCGTGAGACCGGTCTGTATGATTTCGCGCTGCTCGGCATCACCAAGAACGGCGATCGCATCAGAGCGACCGTCACGGGCGACAAGGACCCCGGCTACGGGTCAACTTCGAAAATCATCTCCGAAGCGGCCATCTGCCTCGTCAAGGATTGCACCGACCTCGGCGGCGGCATCTACACACCTGCCGCGGCCATGGGGCTCACCCTGGTTGGCCGCCTCGAATCACATGCCGGATTGACGTTCAATATCGACAAATGAGGCAAAAGGGTGACAAGCGCCCTTTTTTCAGGCTATAGCGCCCGCGTCCGCTCCTGATCGCGGTCGCAACTCGAGAGTCGTTCACCGCCTCAACCTCGCCGGACCCGAAGGTCCGGCCACGCGCAGCACCCAAAAAAACCATCAATCCGGCAGCTGCGACCAGAACGCCAGCGCCAAAGGCCGGGATACCGGTCGCAAGAAGGACACGTCGCCCCATGTCGTACAATACATTGCTGACAGAGTCGGACGCCGAAACCGGCATTGCCGTCATCACACTTAACCGTCCAGACCAGCTCAACGCCCTCAACGATGAGATGATGACCGAACTGACCCACGCCATCGACCGGTTCGAAGCAGACAAGGATATTGGCTGCATCGTCCTGACCGGCTCGCGCAAGGCCTTTTCCGGCGGCGCAGACGTTCGCGAAATCATGGACCAGGATTATCCTGCCGCCTATTATGACGACCTGATCTCCCGCAATTGGGAGCGCGCATCAAGCGCCCGCAAGCCAATGATCGCGGCCGTCAGCGGCTATGCCATCGGTGGCGGCTGCGAACTGGCCATGATGTGCGACATCGTCATTGCGGCTGACTCGGCCCGTTTCGGCCAACCGGAAATCCGCCTTGGCGTGATGCCGGGGGCCGGCGGCACGCAGCGGCTTGCGAGGTTTGTCGGCAAGTCCAAGGCCATGGAACTCTGCCTGACCGGGCGGATGATGGAAGCCGCTGAAGCCGAACGCTGCGGCCTCGTCGCCCGGGTCGTGCCGGCCGACGACCTCATGGACGTCGTGCGCGAGATGGCACGCACAATCGCCGCTATGCCGCGTGCGGCAGCGATGATGACGAAAGAGGCCATCAACGCGGCCTATGAAACGCCCATGTCGCAAGGCATCCGTTTCGAGCGACGCCTGTTCCAGTCGCTGTTTGCGACCGAGGACCAGAAGGAAGGCATGTCCGCCTATGTCGAGAAACGTTCGGCCCACTTCAAGGACCGCTAGGCTGCCGGCAGCCGCCTGAGCAAGGCCGCTATTCTCTTTACTGGAAAGTGTTGTTAACCTTGGCGCGCTCAGGGGATGGGGCGGCTTTGCAGCGGGGAACAGCTCATGGCGGACGTAAGTGCAGTCTCAACCAGCCTGATTATCAGTGTGCTGGTGGCGTTACTCGTGATTGGCGGTGCCGTCGTCGTTCTGGTCTACAAGGCACGCGGTCCATATATTCCGCCTGCCGAAGACGATACCTATCTGGTTCGCGGGCCCGACGGACGCATCCAGGCCCTCACTGCGGAGATGAAGGTCAAGGTCGGCGATCCACGCATCGTTCAGTTCCAGCACCGCCAGCACCTGCGCTTCCCCGTTTACGATCCGCGGTTCAATTCACTCACGCATGACCATCTGGTCACCGATGCTGGCGCCATCTCTCTGCGCATCCACACGACCACGCCCTTTCCCTTCACCGCCGTGACGAATGACGGGCACGTCGTGACAGTCACCCCATCGGTCAGTTTTTGCGTCAATCGGGAGCGCGTGACGGATCTCGCCCGGCTGGGGAATTTCGGTGATCAGCTCGAACGGCGTATTCGCTCGGCCTTTTCCGGCGCGATCGGCCGGCGCAAGGACGAACAATTGCGCGAAAGCCATCACGAGATCGAACGGGAGGTGACCGAGGAGCTCGCCGGCATGGAATCCGGCACAGGAGATCTTGGCGTGCCGCTCGGCGTCAACGTGTTCGAAGCGAGGTTCAGCTATCGCGATGGCTCGACCCTTCCCAGCGACGTCGTGGTGACCCCAGATGCGATGGCGCCGGATGGCGGTGCGATCGGCACCGACGCGTCCGGCGACACCACATTGGCACCCCAGCGCGTGGCGCTGGCGCAGGCCGCCCAGCTCGGGGACGTCGGTTCTCGCGACATCGAGACGCCCGGTGCCATGCAGTTTCTCGGTACAGAACTCGACAAGCTGCTCGACCAGTTTCGTGATCGCAGCCCGGAACAGATCGCGGCCCTGCTGAGCCTGATGGAGATGCAGACGCGTCAGAATATCGTCTCGATGCTCAGCAAATCAGGCGGCCTTGTCGTATTCTCGGCAAAGGACCTGGGCCTCGAAGGCAATCCGGCGCTGACAGAGCGGCTGAACGAGATGGCCGCCGAGGCCGAGGAACCGCCGGAAACCGAGTAGCGGCGGCCCGCTGGCGCAGTTTTCTGTCAGCCCCCCAGTTGACGCGTTCGCACCGTTTATGTATGCCCCCGCCTTCAGCTTGAGGGAGGTCTCCTTCGGGCTTCAGGAGTTAGATATGGCCAATACCCGTTCCGCCAAGAAGATGGTCCGCAAGATTGCGGCTCGTACAGAGGTCAACAAGGCGCGCCGCTCGCGTGTGCGCACTTATGTCCGTAAAGTCGAGGAAGCCATCGCAGCAGGCGATAAGTCCGCCGCTCAGGACGCCCTGCGCGTTGCCCAGCCCGAGCTGATGCGCGCTGTCACCAAAGGCGTCATGCACAAGAATACATCATCCCGCAAAGTCTCGCGCCTATCGGCTCGCGTCAGTGCTATGGGCTGAAGCCCTCCCGGCTTCGAGCCCCGATGACGAAACAAGACCCGCCCGGCTCAGGCCTGGCGGGCTTTTTCTTGCGTAGAATTTAGGATCCAGGGCTCGCAAAAACGTGCCGGATGTAGTTTTCTGGAACTATTCCTTTTTGAGATCTTTTTTTGCATTTTTGCGCGTTCCCGGGAGGCAGGTCTGCAAGAATGAGGCGGCTTTGTTGGGTGCAATATTTTATCGCTAACAAAAGTCGGAATTTCACAGCCAATTGCTTATGGCTGGTGTTGACAGAACATTAGCGAACGATTGCACCGAACGACTCACTCACAAAAAAAACGCACAGGATAAGCGGCTGATTTTGATGAAAATTTGGTCACTGAGCCCAAGAGTCAACTGGCCAATACCCGCTGTCAAAAAAAAGATACACTTGTCAGAAAAACGGCAGGAAGTTACTTTGAGTATACCAGCTAATAACTCTCCCTGCACGGAGTATTTACGGGGCCCAGATGGTGATCTGGAGGGAGAGTTGCGTGCCTGCTGGTCAGGACGAAACATAACAAGAAAATGGGGCTCGGCGATGGACCGAAATACACTTTTTGATTCTGATCATGGCGTAGAGTTTTCGGGCACGGAAAAAGTCAACAATCTCCCCGGCCAGGCCATCTGGCAGAAGGTCCGGGAAACGCTCGCAACCGTCTTGAACGCAACCGACTACGATCGTTGGATCGAAGACCTGCGCCTGATTGCGGAAGTCGATGGCGAAATGGTGATCGCGGCCCGCGATCCCCTTGCCTATGACCGCGTCGTGGCCGAGCACAAGCGGCTTATCCAGCGCACGTGGCGCGATCATGATCCCGCTCGCCGTGGCATCCGGCTGGAGTGCTGGCGCAATGCCCGCGCCGAAGTGCGTGACCTCGTGTCCGATCCTTGGGCGGAAGTCGCCCCGGCGCCCCAGCCGGAACCTGCAGCAGCCTCTGGTGGCGATGGCGGCAAGACGACAACTGCAACCGGGGCGAATGGCGCGCCGAACATGACGTTCGAAACCCTAGTTACCGGCCCGTCGAACGAGATCGCTGTGCAACTCGCCCAGCGCATTTCTGCCGGGCAGACTGTCGGTACCTTGACGACGCTGATCTATGGCCGTCAGGGCACCGGCAAGACACACATCCTTCTCGCCTTGAAGAACAAGGTTGAGGCACAGGAGCCGGACCGGGTCGTCGTCTACCTCACGGCCGAGGAATTCATGTCTGCCTACCATGATGGCGTGAAGGTGAAGGACACGAGCGGACTGAAGAAGCGCCTGCGTTCGGCGACGCTGCTGCTGATCGACGACCTGCACCGCATTGCCGGCAAGCCGGGCACCGAGACGGAGCTGTACCAGAACATCCGTGAAGTCACCGGCAATGGCGGGCTCGTGGTCCTGGCTGGTGATGAAGCCCCTGGCGACGTGACCGGTTTCGGCCCCCGCATGCGGGCAGAGCTGAAAGGCTCGATCGCCGTCGAAGTCGGCCTGCCCGATGCCGACATGCGCCGCGAGATTCTCGTGCGCCTGGCAGCTCACATTGAGGCGGATCACCCGGACTTCGTGCTTACCGACGAAATGATCGCCCGCATCAATGCCGGCATTCGTGGACCGGGCCGGGAACTCACCGGCGCAATCTGGAGCCTCTATACCGAATCCGGTTTCGGAGACCGCGCGCCGACCATGGACATGCTCGACCGCGTGATCCGCCGCCATCAGGGAGAAGTCAAAGTGCCCACGATCGAACTCGTCAAACGCGCCACCATGAAGGTTTTCGGCATTTCCAAGAGCGATCTTGAAAGCCCGTGCAAGGCCCGCGCGGTGGTCTATCCCCGTCAGGTCGCAATGTATGTCTGCCGTGAAAAAACCGGCAAGTCGCTTCCCCAGATCGGTCACAGCTTCGGCAAGCGCGATCACACGACGATCCTCTACGCCCACCGGAAAGTGTCGAAGAATATCGCAACGGACCCGGAACTTGCAGGCGACATCGCACGTGTCACCGAAGCAATCTTCGAACTCCAGGCGGCGGGCGCGAACTAGAACCGCCAGGTTGCCCTCGGGCATCCCCGGATCGGCGCTTGGCTTTTCCGCCCGATTGTTTAAGGGTTCTTAGCCCGCTCTCCACTGGAGGGCGGGCTGATTCTGCCGCGGGCAACCTGCCCGGCAGGCACGGACCAGCCAAGTGAATTTGATCAGGAAGACAGGCGCACCGGGCGCCGGTGATGGACGGACCAGCAGATGAAACTTACCATTGAACGCAGCGATCTCCTCAATGCCCTCTCGCATGTGCAGAACGTCGTCGAGCGCCGCAACACCATTCCAATCCTGTCGAACGTATTGCTGCAGGCCAGCAAGGGCGAACTGAAGCTCACGGCCACCGATCTCGATATCGAGGCTGTCGACAGCGCCGACGCCAAGGTTGCGCGCGAAGGCGCCGTCACGGCACCTGCCGGCACATTGTTCGACGTCATCCGCAAGCTGCCAGCTGGCGCCGAGATCGAACTGGAAACCCAGCCCGACAACCAGCGCCTGGCGATCCGCGCCGGCCGGTCGCATTTCGAACTGCCGACCCTGCCCGCCTCCGACTTCCAGACGATGAGCAGCGATGACGGCGCAACGGCCTTTTCGGTCGATGCCAAGGACCTTGCCCGCCTGATCGACAAGACACGGTTCGCCATCTCGACCGAAGAGACCCGCTACTACCTCAACGGCGTCTACCTTCACGGTGCCAAGAACGAAGACGGCAAGGCCGTCCTGCGCACCGTCGCCACGGACGGCCACCGTCTGGCCTTGGCCGAGATTGCGGCCCCCAAGGGCTCGGAAAATCTCGAAGGCGTGATCGTGCCCCGCAAGGCCGTTGCCGAAGCCCGCCGCCTCATCGACGCCGTCGATGGCGATGTCGATATCGAAGTATCCGATACGAAGATCGTTGTTCGCGCCGGTCGCGCGGTGCTGACCTCGAAACTGATCGACGGCTCCTTCCCAGACTATGCCCGCGTCATTCCCAAGGGCAATGACAAGAAGCTGGTCGTCGACAACAAGTCCTTCGAAGCGGCCGTTGACCGCGTTTCGACGGTCTCGGCAGAGCGCTCGCGTTCGGTGAAAATGTCGGTGTCCGACGGCAAGTTGACCTTGGCCGTCAGCCACGCAGAGACAGGCGCCGGCAATGAAGAGCTCGAAGCCGAGTACAGCTCCGACGCGATGGAGATCGGCTTCAATGCCAAATACCTGCTCGACATCGCCGGGCAGATCGAAGCCGACACGGTCGAATTCATGTTCAATGACCCGGCCTCTCCCGCGCTCGTGCTCGACCCGTCGGATGACAGCGCACGCTACGTGCTGATGCCCCTCAGGGTCTAGGACCGTCAGACGGGATCGACGCTTGGCTCAGATCACCCGACTCTCACTTACGGACTTCCGCAACTACGCCGCGCTGACGCTGCCGCTCGACGGCCGCCACGTCTGCCTGTTCGGCGCCAATGGCGCGGGCAAGACGAACCTGCTCGAAGCGGTCAGCCAGCTCGGCCCCGGCCGTGGCCTGCGCTCCGCCACGCTGCCCGAAATGGTCCGCAAGGATGCGCCCGGCAGCTGGACCGTCGCCGCCACGCTGGCCAATGACCAGAAGATCGGCGTCGCGCTCGAAACCGGCTCCAGCGCCAAGCGCAATGTCCGCATCGACGGGGCGTCGGCCACGGCGTCCGACCTGGCCGACCTCGTCCGCATCGTCTGGCTGACGCCCTCCATGGACAGTGTCTTCCGGGGCGGCGCATCTGATCGGCGCCGCTTCCTCGACCGCCAGGTCATGGCGCATGTGCCCTCCCATGGCAGGGCCGCCAGCCGCTATGAACAGGCCATGCGCGAACGCAACGCCCTGCTGGAACGCGGCCATGTCGACCCGGCCTGGGCCGATGCCATCGAGGCCCGCATGGCCGAAGCCGGCGCCGAGATCGCCATCAACCGCGCACACGTCCTGGAATCCCTGCAGGGCGCCATCGAGGCCCGGCCAGAAGGCCATTTCCCCAAAGCCGATCTTACGCTGGAAGGCGACGCCGAACAGGCCGCCTTGCGCGGCGACGACTTCAAGTCGATCTTCGAAACGCTGGCCGAGACCTTCCGCACCACGCGCCGCCGCGACATCGCCGCCGGGCGCACGGTCGACGGCCCGCACCGCTCAGACCTGGTCGTCATCCACCGGCCCACAGGCGCGCCCGCACGCGACGCCTCGACCGGCCAGCAAAAGGCCCTCCTGATTGGCTTGATCCTCGCCTCGGCGGGCGCCCTGCGCGCAGGCGGCGACGGCCCGGCGCCCCTGCTACTGCTCGACGAAGCCGCCGCCCATCTCGACCCGGACCGCCGCGCCGCTCTCTATGACGAACTCTGCGCCCTCGGCGGACAGGCATGGCTGACCGGCACTGAACGCTTCCTGTTCGAGGCTTTTGGCGACCGCGCCCAGTGCGTCCGCGTCGAAGACGGCGCCGCCAGCATCGAGGCCTAGTCGGCCGTCAGGCCGCTGGCCCATGCCACCAGCATCGGATTGACCTCGGCATGGCGCTGGTAGTTCAGGCCATGGGTGCCGGCAGTGATGATCCGCACGTCCGCGCGCGGGATCAGCGCCATCAGTTTCGCAGCACTCGAAACCGCAATGGTGTCGTCCGCATCTCCGAAAACGGCAACAATCGGTATTTTCGTCTTGTCCGAGACCGTGCTGAACAGGCGTGCCCGGTCCGACATCGGGAAATGCCGCATTGTCGACAACAGGGCCTCGCGATAGCCGCGAAAGTCCAGCTGGCGCGTGACATCGCCCTGCAGGCGGTTTGCCGGATCAAGGGCGCTTTCGTCGAGTTGCGAATTGCCCAGCAGGATGCCGCGTCCGAAGACACGCCAGATCCAGTCGCCGATCACCGGCACGCGCACCAGCTTGGCAGCGCCGCTGTTTCCGCCTGTCACGTCGAGGCCTGCCGGCACCAGAAGGAAAATATCCGACACGCGTTCCGGGTGACGCCCGGCAAACGACATTACGATCGGCCCGCCCATCGACAGGCCGACAAGACGTACCGGCTCCGATAGGCCGAGACCGTCAAGCAGGTCCATCAATTCACGGTCGTAGAAGGCTTCATCATAGGGCCCCTTGGGACGGTCAGACCAGCCGCGCCCGAAATGGTCGTAGCGCACGACCCGGAACCCGGCATCGACCAGCGCCGCCGCATTCTGTTCGAAAATGAAGGATGGCGTCGAGAAGCCGTGCACCATGACGACAATCTCGCCATCCTCCGGCCCCTGCACCAGATAGTGGAGTTTACCGTCCGACACGTCGAGAAACGCGCCCGGCGCGTCGGCCCGGGCTTCGGCATCCAGAACCTGCAGGCTCCGGCCAGCCCACCAATACGTGGCTATCAATACGACGGCAACAATGCCCACCGTCCACAGCAGCAGTCTAACCATCAGTCCATCCCGTTACGCCCCAAGCGGGGAAACCGTCATGCAATCGCACTTACCGGTGCATATCGAGCCAGATCCTGAGTTTTTGCAAGCCGGGAATCAGCGCATCCACGTCTGCAGGCGACAAGGCCGCCTTCAGGTCGGCAAGTCCCGGTCCTGCAGCGGCCAATGCAGCTTCGCGCGCGCGCCGTCCGGCGTCCGTCAGCGTCACGATCTTGGCCCGGCCGTCGTCCGGATTGGCGCGCATGGAGATGAACCCCTTGGCCTCCAGCCGCTGCAGCGTGCTGGTCATCGTGCCCTTGGTCACCTGGAAGGCCGCCGCGAGCCGGGCCGGCGACCAGTCGCCGTCCAGTCGCACCAGATGATTCAGCAGGCCAAACTGCGCTACGGTCAGCCCATGCGGCAACAGCCGCTCCAGTCGCGCACTCGACAACTGGCTGATGATGCCGATTTCGTTGAGCAGAAGGAACAGCGCCTGCTGGCGTTGGGACAATGCGTTCATGCGGGGACTCTCACGCGATCAGGTGTGTTTCCATCGACCAGCGAGGCGTGGCCACGATGGGCTTGGCATAACCTACCCTGACCAACATCTGAAGCCTCTGGCCGCCACCGATCAGGTCATGCACTTCGCCATACAGGTTCGCCATTTCCGGATATTCCTGCAGCGACTGGCTCCATGGGTGGATCGAGACGCCCAGCGATGTCGCCGTCAGATTCATGCGCGCGTACGCTCGCCCCGCATTGATCTGGTCGGTGCGGGTCAGATTGTCATTGGTCAGCCAGGCAAACCCCCGCGCCGACATGGCCAGCGCCTCATACATGTCCAGGCCTTGCTGGAAACCGGCGGATGTCTGGTCGGCCAGCGTCTCGCGATTGACCATGCCGATCAGCTTGCCGGCCGCGATGAACGGCCCCTCAAGTTCGATTCCGTCCGGATTGGCCGCCACTTCCTTCGCGCCGATGCGCATCAGGTCGACACTCTCCTGATTGGTCACCGGCGTTTTCACTTCCATCTGGTGTGCCCGCCAGGTCAGGTCGCGCAGGGTCTCTGCCATCGGTGTGTTGCCGATGGTGGTGGCCGACACGCCGAAGCCGCTGCCAGCCTGCATCATGGCCGCCAGTTTCTCGGCCTCCACGTCACGCGCCTCATAGGGTTCCTTGTTCGACCTCCGCGCCAGCACGTGCGCAAACAGCGGGTCAGGCCCTGCCCCGCCCGGCACAAACCGCACCTGTGCCACAGGCCGCGCGTCCAGCGTGGCCATGTCCTCGCCGTCCGGAAACAGCGTGATCTGGGTACCGTAGCCGTCTTCAGCGGCGGCCAGCGCCAGCAGCTCGAGAAACGCACCATGCCCGATGACGATCTGGCGGTCATACGGATCGGTGGCCGGCAGGCGCCGGTCCAGGTCGCAATACAGGGTCAGGGCGTCGTCGCCGTCGAGCCGCACCAGCCAGGGCTGCCGGTTATGCGGATTGGGCGCGAGGATCGCATAGGACAGGGCGCGCCGGCGGAACTCCGTCTCCTGGCCCGCCTCGCGCCACGGTGCCCGCGCCGAGCGGGACGGACCGTTCGCGGCCACAAAACCGCCCGCGCCCACAGCCGCCAATACGCAGCCACCCCCCACCAGTTTCAATACGCCTCGCCGCGTTGCCATCTTCCCGGCTCCTTGTTTAGTTTGATGCCATACTTTTTAGTCCGATATCAAACTTAAGTCAATCACGTGCGGGGAGTGGATCATCATGCCAGTGCGGTCTAGGTAGGGATCAGACCCTATCCGGAGACATGCCTCATGAAGACCCGCGCCGCCGTTGCCTTTGAAGCCAAGAAACCCCTCGAAATCGTCGAGCTGGACCTCGAAGGCCCGAAGGCCGGTGAAGTGCTCGTCGAAATCATGGCCACCGGCATCTGCCACACGGATGCCTATACGCTCGACGGGCTCGACAGTGAGGGCATCTTCCCCAGCGTGCTCGGCCATGAAGGCGCGGGCATCGTGCGCGAGGTCGGCGCGGGCGTGAACAGCGTCAAGCCGGGCGACCATGTCATCCCGCTCTACACGCCCGAATGCCGCCAGTGCAAAAGCTGCCTCTCGGGCAAGACCAATCTCTGCACCGCCATCCGCGCGACCCAGGGCAAGGGCCTGATGCCGGACGGTACCAGCCGCTTCTCCTACAAGGGCCAGAAGATCTATCATTACATGGGCTGCTCCACCTTCTCCAACTTCACCGTCCTGCCGGAAATCGCGGTGGCAAAAATCCGCACTGACGCGCCCTTCGACAAGGCCTGCTATATCGGTTGCGGCGTCACCACCGGCGTCGGCGCCGTGACCAACACGGCCAAGGTCCAGGTTGGCGACAATGTCGTCGTCTTCGGTCTCGGCGGCATCGGCCTCAACGTGCTGCAAGGCGCGAAGATGGCAGGCGCTGACAAGATCATCGGCGTCGACATCAATGACAGCAAAAAGGAATGGGGCGAGAAATTCGGCATGACTCACTTCGTCAATCCGAAGCACACGAAAGACGTGGTCGCCGAGATTGTCGCCCTCACCGATGGCGGCGCGGACTATTCCTTCGACTGCACCGGCAACACCGACGTGATGCGCCAGGCCCTCGAATGCTGCCATCGCGGCTGGGGCACCTCGATCATCATCGGCGTGGCCGAAGCCGGCAAGGAAATCAGCACACGACCGTTCCAGCTCGTCACAGGGCGCAACTGGCGCGGCACGGCCTTCGGCGGTGCCAAGGGCCGCACCGACGTTCCCAAGATCGTCGACTGGTACATGAACGGCAAGATCCAGATCGACCCGATGATCACCCACGTCATGGGCCTCGAAAAAATCAACGACGCCTTCGACCTGATGCACTCAGGCGAGAGCATCCGCAGCGTCGTCGTATTCTAGAAAAACCAAACCGGAGGAATTCCAGAAAATGTTCAGCCACGTAATGATCGGCACCAACGATCTCGAAAAATCGAAGAAACTCTATGACGCCCTGTTCAAGTCGATTGGCGGTCGCGAGGCGATTGTCGATCCCAAGGGGCGGCTGATCTATATTCACAATGGCGGCACCTTCCTCGTCACGCCGCCCATCGACGGCCAGCCTGCCTGTCATGCCAATGGCGGCACGATCGGCTTCGCCGCCGACAGCCCGGAACAGGCCGACGCCTGGCACGCTGCCGGCATCGCCGCCGGCGGCAAGCCGATTGAAGACCCGCCCGGCTGGCGCGAAGGCACGGGCATGCGCCTCTACCTCGCCTACCTGCGCGACACTGACGGCAACAAGATCTGCGCCATGCATCGCGGCTAGCGCGGATTGAGATAAATGGTCCCGGTCGACCTCCACTACACCCACCCCCGCCTCGCAGGCATCTACGATCTGGGGAATTCGGGCGCGGAAGACCGGGACTTCCACCTCTCCCTCGCCGGGGACAGCCCGTGCGATATTCTCGACCTCGGCTGCGGCACCGGACTTGTCTGCGACGCATTTGCCGCCCGTGGCCACAATGTGACCGGCGCTGACCCTGCGCCAGCAATGCTGGACGTCGCCCGGTCGAAGCCGCATGGCGCATCCGTGGAATGGGTCGAGGCGACAGCTGAAGGCTTCCGTTCGCCCAAACGCTTCGATCTCATCATCATGACCGGCCACGCCTTTCAGGTCCTGCTGACCGATGCGCAAGTCGCCGAGGCCCTCGCCAACATGGCCGCGCATCTCAAGCCGGATGGCTTCGCCATATTCGAAAGCCGCAATCCGGCTATCGACTGGGACAGCGTCTGGGCCCGCGAACGAACGCTGCAATCGCCGGACGGCACGCAGATCCACGCGTCTCGCCGGATCATCGCGTCCAACCGCGACACAGGCATGATGACCTTCGCGTGGGACTATGATTTCGGCGACGCAGTCTTGAGCTCAGAAAGCACGTTGCGTTTTCTGCCGCACTCCCGGATCATGCACCTCGCAGAACAAAGCGGCTTGGCGTGCGCGGACGTGCTGGGCGACTGGGACGGCGCACCGTTCCTGTCAGACAGGTCGCGTGAGATGATCTTCAAATTCCGCCGGGCATGACGCCGCCCGCAAACGAAGGACGCCTGAACATGATCAAATACGTACTGATGGGCACGGCCCTTGCGGCCCTCACTGGCTGCGTCGCCGTCGAAGTCGACGACACCAATTTCGCGACAAACGTCACCCATTTCGGCGGCATGGCTGTTGGCGGCGTGGAACTGCCCTTCTCGAAGGCCGTTATAGCTGGCAACACGATCTATCTTGCCGGCGAAGTCGGCATCGATCCGGAAACCGGATCGATCGCGCCCGGCGGCACCGGGCCAGAGACGACCCAAATCTTCGCCAATCTGGAGCGCACCTTGAACACACTCGACGCCGACCTGTCCGATCTCGTCAAATGCACCGTCTATCTCGGTGACATGGAAGACTATGGCGACATGAACGCCGCCTATGCGGCCGCCCTGCCCGATCCCAAACCTGCCCGCGCCACAGTCGGCGTCTCCGGCCTCGCCGTCGGCGCGCACCTGGAAATCGACTGCATCGCGGTGACATCATGAGCGAAGACACCCCCGACGACTGGAAACGCAAGCTGACCAACGGCGAAATCGAAACCGTGTTCACGCATTACGCGATGGTGGCCGATGGCCGCGTGGTTGAGCCGAACGCCGACTTCAATACGGAGCCCGGTCCCTCCGTGCTGTCGATGAAAGCCTGGGCAAAGGATCCCGAAGAAGCCGGCGACATGATCGTCGCGATCAGCAACCATCTCGGCTTCAAGATCGCCGACAAGGTCGATATCTACGCCACAGAGCCGGACGCCCCGCCCAAGGACAAGCCCTTTGGCTACGACCTGAAGTTCACGCCCTACGCCGATCCGGAGGCGACACTTCAGTGAAGACGATAGAAGCCTCCCGTTTTCGGACTTGACGAAGACCCGCCCTCGCTCGAACCGATAAAGTCTGACGCCATACGCTGGATCATCGAGACCGCCGTCGCTGACGGCAACAGTGTGCTGGCATTGGTGCCATGGACCTTGGCCCTCGTCGCCCATATGCGCGACGGACTGACGCCGCAGGTGCGCGACCTGGTTACCCGGCACCATCCGGACCTCGACTATTTCGAAGAAGTCGGCACGCCTCATTGCCTCGCGCACGGTGGCTATATTCAGGACGGCTTCTCAGTCTCCTTCCCGGTGCCCGACTCAGCAAACCCGCTCAGGCCAGCTTCAACCGGCAATCCCGGCGCACCAAGCGGGCGGGGAGCCTGAAATCCATTAGCGGCGCACCGCCCACACGGTCCAGCAAGTCTGCCAGCCGCGCCTTGGCGCCGTCGTCCATCGCATCGATCGCATCGGTCACAGCCTGCAGGCGCCATAGCGGGAACGTCCGCGCCGCGCAGTCGCCCTCGAAACCACCCGTCTCGAAGTCGATCTTGCCCAGTCCGCGCGGCACATCCGCGCCAGCGCTCGCTGAGCTTGCCCATTCACCGAACAGGGCCGCCGTCTTGACCAGAGTCGGCATCTGTTCAGTCATCTGCCGGCTGAGGATCGGCTCCAGCGTTTGTGGCACGGCGTCATCGGCCACAAGATCGCCGCCGCCGGTTCCACCGGCCTGCACGCGCCGCACATAGTCGGCCACTTTGGGGGCCAGCTTTTCCATCAGCCGTCCGCTCTCCGGGTCGCGCAGAAGGTGCGCATAAAGCGGCCCGTTCAGCGCAAAATCGCCCAGCGACGGCCGGTCGCCCAGCACATAGGCATGATAGCGCAGATGTTCCGTCATGTCCTTGAGGAAGGCTTCGTAAGCTGCCTCGACGCCGGGAATCGTATCCGCGTTGACCCCCAGCATCGGCACGGCGCCCTTGAACCGCTCACCATTCTTCTTCCCGATGGCATATTGTTCGGCGGGGGGCGTGTCTGGCGCCGATGTCCGCCCGAATTCGCCATAGATCCAGTCTTCATTGTAATTCCAGCGATAGTGCATCGCCGGGATCACAAGCCACTCGTCGCCAAACAGGTCCAGCAGGCGCGACACGACCTGTTGCACGGGGCCGGTCGGAATCGCGCGCGGACCGTCCGGCGTGCGCGCTTCGATGGTCTCGATGATGTCGGTCGTATCCTGCACCAACGCACCATCCGCCATCTCGACCACAGGTATCACCGGCCAGCCAACCTTGGGCAGGATCACGTTCTGGTAGACATCACGCGTCGCCAGCCGTTCTTCGAAATCCGCCCCGCGCCAGCGCAGATAGGCCCGCGCCTTGCCCGAAAACAGGCTGACCTCCGAGCCGTACAGAACGTATGCCGCCATGCCTTGATCCTCCTGCCCGGTTCGGGCCATGCTCCGCGCTAATCTAGGAGCGCTTCGCCATGACCCTAACCACCGTCTCCGAATGGACAAGCTTCGGCGGTCTTGTCAGCGTGCATGACCACGCGTCAGCCCTTCTCGGCTGCGACATGCGCTTTGCCGTCTACACGCCGCCCCAGGCCAAGCACGGCCCGGTGCCGGTTCTCTGGTATCTCTCCGGCCTCACCTGCACCTGGGCCAACGTGATGGAAAAATCCGGCCTGCAGCGCGCGGCATCCGAACACGGCATCATGATCATCGCGCCCGATACGAGCCCGCGCGGACCAGGCGTGCCGGATGACGAGGCCTACGACCTTGGCCAGGGCGCCGGCTTCTACCTCACCGCCACCGAGCCGCCATGGGACACGCATTTCCGCATGGACCAGTACATCACGAAGGAACTGCCCGGAATCGTCGAATCCCATTTCAAGGCCGACATGACCCGGCAAGGCATCTTCGGCCATTCCATGGGCGGGCACGGCGCGCTTACGCTCCACTTCAAGCACCCCTTCACCTACCGGTCCTGTTCGGCCTTCTCGCCCATCACCAGCCCGGCCCGCGTGCCCTGGGGCGAGAAAGCCTTCACCGCCTATATCGGCCCGCCCTCGATTGCCTGGGAACAGTATGACGCCACCGAACTCGTCCAGAACCGCCAGACCGATGCCCATCTCCTGATCGATGCCGGCAAGGCCGACACATTCCTCGACACCCAGCTGAAACCCGATATCTTCATCGAGGCCTGCCGCAACGCCGGGCAGAACCTTACCTACCGGCTGCATGACGGCTATGGCCACGATTACTATTTCATCGCCACATTCATGGACGACCACATCGCCCATCATGCCGTAGCCCTGAAAGGCTAGACGGCGCCTGCGTGCCGCCGGGGCGCCGGTTTGTACCGCCCGTCGAAGCATTGCGCGACGGTGCGCAGCATGATCCGCGCCCTTGTGGGCACACGCAGTGTCTTGCCGTCCAGTATGCACAGGCCTGCCGCGCTGAGAAAGCCAGCCGTCTCCAGCCCATCGTCAAGGCTGCCGGGCTCAGCCCCCATTTCGGCGCAGATGGCATCGACATCGACTTCCATCTCACACATCAGGCGCTCGATGGCGCGCGCACGCAAACGGTCATCCGCCGTCAGCGCAATGCCGCGCTCGCTCGGCAGGCGCCCCGACAGGATGGCATCGCGCCAGGCACTACGGTCCTTGGCATTCTGCACATAGCCTTCCGCGAATTGCGAGATGGACGACGTCCCCAGCCCGATCAGCGTTGCACAGGGGTCGTCAGTGTAGCCCTGGAAATTGCGCCGCAGCCGACCGGCATGGGCAGCCAGCGCCAGGCTATCATCAGCCCGGGCAAAATGGTCCAGCCCGATGGGCACATAGCCGGCATCGAGGAGGATAACGCTGGCCGCCTCGGCCTGCGCAAAGCGCTGCTCCAGTCCGGGCAGCGTCGCCTCGTCGATGGCGGCCTGGTGCTTGGCAAACCACGGCACATGGGCATAGCCGAATACGGACACGCGCGAGGTCCGGTGCAGCACGGCAAAGGCGGCCGCCTCTTCAACGTCGCTGATCGTCTGGTGCGGCAGGCCATACATCAGGTCCATATTGTGCCGTGTGATACCGGCCGCGTTAAGCCCGGCGATAACGCGCTCGACCTGCTCGCGCGGTTGCACCCGGTTGATCGCGCCCTGCACCTTCCGGCTCAGCGTCTGCACGCCAAGGCTCACCCGGTTGACGCCGGCATCGGCCATCGCCGCAATCTGCGCGCCGGACAGGACGCGCGGATCCAGCTCCATGGCAATCTCGGCATCGGGGCGCACATTGAAGCGCGCGGTGATGTGATCGATCAGCGAGTTCATGTCCCCGGCTGACAGCGCATTGGGAGACCCGCCCCCGAGATGCAGGTGCGCCAGCCCGCCATGTGCGCCGATCGCATCACCCCAGAGATCAATCTCCTTGTGCAGGTGGCTCATATAGGCCGCGACACGCCCATACCCGTTCGGCACGCTCGTCGCGCAACCGCAATACCAGCAGAGCCGGTCGCAGAACGGGATGTGTGCATACACCGAGACAGCCGCGCCTGGCGCGACAGCGCCCGCCCACGCCCGAGCCTCGGCTTCGCCCACCTCGGGCGCGAAGTCCGCCGCTGTCGGATAGCTTGTATAGCGCGGCACAGGCCGCTGCGCGAAATTGACCCAGCTCTGTTTCATGGACGGATGGCTAGCAAATCCCTGCCGACAAGAGACTCAGGAAAACCCCGTAGCCCGGCGCTCGACCCGCCTGGTTTCTAATGATAGCGTCACGCCATAGGAGATCGCCCATGTTCCGCCCACTCGCCACCCTCGCCGCTGCCGCATGCCTCACCCTCACCGCCCATGCCGGGATGGACGATTTCGTCGCCGGCACAGCCGTCCCCGGATTCGGCAAGTCCGCGCCGGTTGAAGGCGTCTCGCTTCCAGCCGACGCCACCTTCAAGGTTGCCTTCGACGTCTCCGACGCCGCGCCAGCCGATGACGCAAACAAGGGCTTCAACTCGGCGGCCCGCTTCCTGAACATGCATGCCGCCGCCGGTGTGCCTGCCGAAAACATGTCCGTCGCCATTGTCGTGCACGGTCCGGCGGCATCCGACCTGCTGACCGATGCCAAGCTCGGCCACGCCAATCCGAGCGCGCCCCTCATCGCCGAGCTCGTCGCCGCCGGTGCCAGCATCCAGCTCTGCGGCCAGACGGCTGCCGCCCGCGACTTTGCGCCGGAAGACCTGCTGCCCGGCGTGACCGTCTCGCTGTCTGCCATGACGGCCCATGCCCTGCTCCAGCAGTACGGCTACACGCTCAATCCCTTCTGAGGCGAATGTTGGCCGCTGTGGTATTGCGGCCTGAAACGTGCAATGAGCAGCCAAACCGCGCGCCCGCCCGCTTGAGGACGGCGCGCTGCGCATGGATTCTCCGCGCACGCCCTTGAAAGACAAATGCTAAATGACTGATATGCCCCTCGTTCCTCCGGCCCTTGCCGAGGCGCTCGCCACACGCGGCTATGAGACCCTCACGCAAGTGCAATCGGCAGTGATTGCACCGGAACTGGCGGGCAAGGACCTGCTCGTTTCCGCTCAGACAGGCTCCGGCAAGACCGTTGCCTTCGGCCTCGCTATGGCCGCCGACCTGCTCGGCACCGAGTCCAAGTTCGCCAATGCCGACGCCCCGCTTGCCCTGATCGTTGCCCCAACCCGGGAACTGGCCCAGCAGGTCGCCCGCGAACTGCAATGGCTCTATGCCTCCACCGGCGCCCGCCTGGCCACCTGTGTTGGCGGCATGGACATGCGCGAGGAGCGCAAGGCCCTCGCCCGCGGCGCCCATATCGTCATCGGCACGCCCGGACGCCTGGCGGACCATATCAAGCGCGGATCGCTCGTCACGTCAGACATGCGCGCCGTCGTTCTGGATGAAGCCGACGAGATGCTCGACATGGGCTTCCGCGACGAACTGGAACTCATTCTCCAGGGCACGCCCGAGACCCGCCGCACCCTGCTCTTCTCGGCCACGGTGCCCAAGGGCATCGCCGCCCTCGCCGGCCGCTACCAGCGCAATGCTGTGCGCGTCATGACCGAGGCCGAGCAGTCCCAGCACGTCGACATCGAATACAAGGCGCTACTCGTGGCCCCCGGCGACGAAGAGAACGCCATCGTTAATATCGTGCGCCATTCCGACAGCGAGAGCGCACTGGTCTTCTGCACCACCCGCGCCGCCGTCAACAAGCTGATGAGCCGCATGGGCAATCGCGGTTTCCCCGTCGTCGCCCTGTCGGGTGAACTCAGCCAGAAAGAGCGGACCAACGCCCTGCAGGCCCTGCGTGATGGCCGTGCCCGCGTCTGTATCGCCACCGACGTCGCCGCCCGTGGTCTCGACCTGCAGAATCTCGGCCTGGTCATCCATGCCGACCTGCCGCGCGATCCGCAGACCCTGCTGCACCGTTCGGGCCGCACCGGCCGCGCCGGCCGCAAGGGCGTCAGCGCCCTCCTGGTCGCGCCCAAGGGCCGCCGCCGCGTCGAACGCCTGCTGCGCGACGCCAAGATCGACGCGACCTGGGGCAAGCCGCCCACGGCCGAGGAAATCAACGCCCTCGATGATGCCCGCCTGCTCGCCGATCCGGCGCTCAGCCGTCCGATCCACGAGAGCGAGGCCGAGATGATCGCCAAGCTGCTCGAAACGCACGGCGCCGATCAGGTCGCTGCCGCCTTCCTGCGCAAGAACCGCGAAGGCCGCTCGGCCCCGGAAGACCTGCGCGACGTCGACGACCGCGCCCCTGCCCCCCGCAAGGACCGCGACGACTGGACCGACCGCAATGACAGTGGCCCGCGTGAGCGTCGTCCGCATGCCGAGCGCAAGGGCTTCGAGAACGCCGCCTGGGTCTCCCTGAACATCGGCCGCAAGAAAAACGCCGAAGCGCGCTGGCTTCTGCCGATGCTGTGCAAGGCCGGCGGCCTCAGCCGCGAGGATATCGGCGCGATCCGCATCAACCCGTCCTCGACCCATGTCGAGCTGACCAGGGACGCTGCCGAGCGCTTCTTCGCCACGCTCGGCGAAGGCGCCGCGCTTGAGAAGGGCATTCGCGCCTTCCCGCTGGACGGCGCGCCGGCCCCGGAAGCCCGGGAGGCCCGCGATGATCGTCCTCCGCGCGGCCCGCGCACACCGCACGTCAAACCCCATCTGAAGCGCGCCAAGGATGCCCAGGGCGGCAACTGGAACCCGGATGCCAAGAACCAGGGCAATCCCGGCAAGCCGAAATGGGAAAAGCCCGCCACGGCGGAACCCTCGCTCGGCGACTACATCCAGTATGACAGCCCCAAGGACAAAAAGCCCTTTAAAGGCAAGCCCAAACCCGGCGGCGGCGCAGCCGGCGGCAAACCGGGTTTCAAAGGCAAGCCAGCCGCCGGAAAAGGCGCAAAACCGGCAAAACCCTTCAAGAAAACGCCCAAGCCGGGCTGACCGTTTCGCCTGCCCTCCAATGCAGCAAAATCACCCCTCACAAGCCCCTGTTTTCATTGCGGAAAACAGGGGCTTTTTTGCACTGCAAAATAGGTCCCGATTCATTTCCCTTATGGGCCGAAACCCCCTATAAATACGGGGAAATCTGACGAATCGACAAGGATGCCGGAATGGCTGAAGAAATCATGGGTGAATCCCCCGAATATGGCGCTGACAGCATCAAGGTCCTGAAGGGCCTGGAAGCGGTCCGCAAGCGCCCCGGCATGTATATCGGTGACACCGATGACGGTTCGGGCCTGCACCACATGATCTACGAAGTCGTCGACAATGCGATCGATGAAGCCCTGGCCGGCCATGCCGACCGCGTCACCGTCACGCTGCTGGCCGATGGCAGCGCCGAGATCACCGACAATGGCCGTGGCATCCCCGTCGGCAAGCATACCGGCGAAGGCGTCTCTGCCGCCGAAGTCATCATGACCCAGCTCCACGCGGGCGGTAAGTTCGACCAGAACTCCTACAAGGTCTCCGGCGGCCTGCATGGCGTCGGCGTCTCGGTCGTCAACGCCCTTTCCGACTGGCTGGAACTCACTATCCACCGCGAAGGCCACGAGCACTGGGTCCGCTTCGTCGATGGTGGCCGCGTCGAGGCGCCCCTCATCACGCGCGGCCCCTCGCCGATGACCGACAAGGGCAAGCCCTATACCGGCACCGCCGTGCGCTTCATGGTCTCCGCCTCCACATTCACGATGACGGACTATGACCGCAAGACGCTGGAACACCGCCTGCGCGAACTCGCCTTCCTGAATTCGGGCGTGCACATCATCTTCCGCGATGAGCGCGACGCCGATGTCTACGAGATCGACCTGATGTACGAGGGCGGCGTGAAGGCGTTTGTCCAGCACCTCGACCGCCAGAAGACGCCGATCGTGCCCGACCCGATCTATGTCATCGGCGAGAAGGACGGCGTCACCGTCGAGGCCGCGCTCGAGTGGAATGACAGCTACCACGAGAACGTGCTCTGCTTCACCAACAACATCCCCCAGCGCGACGGCGGCACGCACCTTGCGGGCTTCCGCGGCGCGCTGACCCGGATCATCAACAAATACGCCAACGAGACCGGCATCGCCAAGAAGTCCAAGGTCGAGATATCGGGCGATGACGCGCGCGAAGGCCTCACCTGCGTGCTCAGCGTCAAGGTGCCTGACCCGAAATTCAGCTCGCAGACGAAAGACAAGCTGGTCTCGTCCGAGGTCCGCCCGGTTGTGGAATCCCTGATGGGCGAAAAACTGTCGGAATGGTTCGAGGAGCATCCCAAGGAAGCCCACGAGATCATGATGAAGATCGTCGAGGCCGCCGCCGCACGCGAGGCCGCCCGCAAGGCGCGCGAACTGACCCGCCGCAAGTCCGCCCTCGACATCTCGTCCCTGCCCGGCAAGCTTGCCGACTGCCAGGAAAAAGACCCGGCCAAGTCCGAAATCTTCATCGTCGAAGGCGACTCCGCCGGCGGCTCGGCCAAGCAGGGCCGGTCGCGCGACAACCAGGCCATCCTGCCCCTGCGCGGCAAGATCCTGAACGTCGAGCGCGCCCGCTTCGACAAGATGCTCTCATCCGACCAGATCGGCACGCTGATCATGGCGCTCGGCGCGGGCATCGGCCGCGACGAGTTCAACATCGAGAAGCTGCGCTACCACAAGATCATCATCATGACCGATGCTGATGTCGATGGCGCGCACATCCGCACGCTGCTGCTCACCTTCTTCTACCGCCAGATGCCCGAAATCATCGAACGCGGTTATCTCTACATTGCCCAGCCGCCGCTCTACAAGGTGACGCGCGGGCGGTCCGAGCGCTACGTCAAGGATGACGCGGAACTCGAATCCTATCTCATCGGCGAAGGCACCAGCGGCGAAACGCTGATCCTCGGCGACGGCACGCAGATCGGCAGCGAAGACCTGCGCGACCGCGTGCGCCAGGCCGCCAATTTCCGTGCCAGCCTCAAGCGCCTCGCCCAGCGCGCGCCAGCCGACCTGATCGAACACGCCGCCCTTGCCGGCGCCATGGCCGCCAATGCGCCGGACGAAACCGCCGCCGCCACAGCCGCCCGCCTCAACCGTCTCGCCGAGGAAGGCGAGGACACATGGGAAGGCAAGTTTGACGATGGCAGCCTCGTGCTCAGGCGCACCGTGCGCGGCGTCGAGGAACTGGCCGTCCTGCCGCCGGCCCTGCTCGCCAGCCAGGACGCCGTGCGCCTCGCTGAACGCGCCGCCGGCTTGGCCGACATCTACACAGACCCGGCCATCCTGCGCCAGGAAAAGGGCGGCGACGTGCCGGTCAACGGCCCGGCCTCCCTGCTCGATGCGGTGCTGAACTCTGGCCGCAAGGGCCTCAAGGTCCAGCGCTACAAGGGCCTTGGCGAAATGAACGCCGACCAGCTATGGGAAACCACGCTCGACTCCAATGCCCGCACCCTGCTGCAGGTCCGCGTCGACCACGCCGACGAAGCCGACGACATGTTCACCAAACTGATGGGCGACGTCGTCGAACCAAGACGCGAATTCATCGAAGAGTTTGCGCTGGAAGCCGAGGTGGATGTTTAACCGCATTCCGTGATCCCGGACTTGATCCGGGATCTCAGCCGAAGGCTTCCCGGCGCCGCCGCGAGAGACCCCGGCGTTCGCCGGGGACACGGGAGAGAGCGCTAGCGTACCTTCACGCTCACTGTATCCACCACGATCATGTCGTGGCGCACCGAGAAATTCTCCGGCGTGTCGCAGCGCAGGGACACCTGCACGTCATCCGGCAGGTCCTTCAGGCTCCAGCGCGTATAGTTCGTGGTCACGCACATTGTCTTCGTCTCGCCGACGCCGACATTGGTCTCGTACGTATCCGGCTCGCGGTCGATCAGCTTGCCCTTTTTGCCCCGCATCTCGACATCGTATTCCTGCATCGCGAATGTGTTGTTGTGCACATCGACACAGACCTCGAACTCGTCATCCGTGACCGGATCGTCGATCACGCGCGACGTCACCCCCACGATCTGTCCGCCCGGCCGGCCGCCATAGGCCACCGCCGCATAGGTATTGTTGATCGCGTCGTAATAAAGCCCCGCATGAAAGCGGCAGAGCGACTTGCCCACCATGGGCAGGGAATAGGTCGGCGTCGCTTTGCCGCTGGCGCAGATCGACGCCATTTCGCGCTTCATCCGCCGGTCGCATTCGGCCTGCGTCCTTTCCTGCAGGCGGTAGCAGGCATCATGGCGCTGGCAGACCGGACGGAACGGCCCGTCGGTCACCGCGCCAACGACATTGACGAAGCTTTTCGGCAGCTTGGTCTGGATGAATTCGGGCCCGCACCGGTCGGTCGGGTCACGCAACACCGCCTCGCGCGCGGCATAGTCGGCGCTCACCGCTTCGGGCATGTCCACGCCCTCCCCGGTCACCGTGCAACCGGCGAGCAGGATCAGCGCGGCAAGGGCTGCGGCTCTCATGACTTGCCCAGCCGCATCTCGACGCCCGCTACCCACACGCTCCGGCCCTCGACCTCCAGGTCGGCCGCCCGGGCCCGCGCGAGGATGCCCTCCACGTCCGGCAGGTCCATCTCGAAGGCGATGAGGCGTTCGGTCTGCGCTGTGATGAATTTCAGCCGCCCGCCATCGGCAAGCTTCAGGCCGGACCCGCCGCCCGGCACATCGAGCGCCGCGCACCAGCGCGCCATCAGGCGCATCGGGTCGGGGCTGGCCAGCACGGCGCCGGTCAGCTTGCCGGGCGTGCTGCGTCCCTGCCAGTCCGGCCCGCCCCAGCGCCAGGCACCGGCGGGCCGCGGCTGGTCGAGCGAGACGATCGCGCCGCCAATGTCTGCCGGGTGCAGGTGGCTGGCGGAAATGTCCTTGAGGTCAATGTCCCAGACGCGGCGGATGCCGAGCCGCTCGGCCCGCGCCCGCGCCTGTTCCATGTCGTCGATCTCGAAGATCGCCATGTATCCGCCCGGCCCGCCGCGCGACATGAACCGCGCCGCCGGCGCCGTGTCGGTCACGGGCACTACGACTTCGAGGAACTGGTCGCCAATCGCGAACACGCCATTGACTAGGCCAAACTCGGCCACGCCCGGATCGGGAAACGGCTCGCCCAGGGCGAACACGGTCTTGAGCGTGTCGATCGTATCAGTCGTCTCGCTAGCAATCACCAGCTGGCGCAGGCGCGGCAATGTCATGTCGGAATCCCTCCAAGCGTATTTTTTGCCTATCTGGCCACGCGCCGCAGTTTCGTGCAAGGGCACGGCCATCCGTGCGCGCTCCGGACCCTGTCCGGGCTTTTTCCGTGCATTCTTTCGGGCTTTTCGGGGCCGCTTGTCCCGCGGATAGCAAAGGCGCCTCACGCCCTGTTCCTGCAATGCTATCACACATGAATTGACGCTGCCCTGAAACGACGCCACGTGTCAGTCATGAGCTCCCACTCGCATTCCCACGATCACGACGATGAGCATGGCCACGGCCATGACCACGCCCACCACCATGCCGACATGGGCACCGCCGACAGCCGCCGCCGCGTCGCCATCGCCGCTGCGCTGACGGCAGCCTTCATGTTCGCCGAAGTGGCAGGCGGCATCCTGTCCGGCTCCCTCGCCCTGCTCGCCGACGCCGCGCACATGCTCACCGATGCCGGCTCGCTCGTGCTGGCATGGGTCGGCTACAAGCTGGCCGAGCGCCCGGCCGATTCGCAGCGATCCTTCGGCTTCTCGCGGATGAAGATCCTCGCCGCCTTCACCAATGGCATCCTGCTGGTCCTGCTGGCCATCTGGATCGTATGGGAGGCCATCCATCGCCTCATGGCGCCGGTCGAAGTGCTCGGCGGCCTGCTGATGGTCGTGGCCGTTGCAGGCCTCGTCGTGAACGTGATCGCCTTCCTCGTCCTGCATGGCGGCAACAAGGACGATCTCAACATGCGCGGCGCGCTCTGGCATGTCGCGGGCGACATGCTCGGCTCGGTCGCCGCTATCGCCGCAGCCGGCATCATCATGGCCACCGGCTGGATGGCGGCCGACCCGATCCTGTCGGTATTTGTCGCCCTTCTCGTTGGCGTCGCGGGCGTGCGCATTGCGCGCCAGTCCGGCCACATCCTGCTCGAAGGCACGCCAGAGGGGCTTTCGTCGGCTGACATAACCGCCGACCTGATCATGAGTATCCCTGCTGTTTCAGGCGTCTCCCACGTCCATGCTTGGGCCTTGACCGAAACCAAGCGCCTGATCACGCTGGAAGTCACCGCCGAGCCCGGCGCCTGTACCGAGATGGTCCGGCGCGACGTGAAGGCCCGCCTCGCGCACGCCTTCGACCTCAGCCACGCCACGGTGGAAGTCGTCTCCGAGCCGCTTTAGCCCTGCTTCACGCCCACGTGAGACACCGCGCCCCTTTTACTTTTGTCCGCGAGTCGCCATACCAAGGCTGACTGATCATCACGCATTCGAATGGAGGCCCATATGGCCGATTCCGCCGCAAATACCCGCCACGCCGAAATCCTCATCATCGGTTCCGGCCCGGCCGGCTGGACCGCCGGGATCTATGGCGCACGGGCCATGCGCGACGTGCTGGTGGTGACCGGCATCCAGCCCGGCGGCCAGCTGACCATCACCACGGATGTCGAGAATTATCCGGGCTTTACCGAGATCCAGGGCCCGGAACTGATGGTCAGGATGCAGGCCCATGCCGAGGCCATGGGCGCCAAGGTGGCCGACGACCATATTGCCAGTGTCGACTTTGACGTGCGCCCCTTCCGCGCCGTCGGCGAGAGCGGCACGGTTTATACTGCAGATTCCATTGTCATCTCGACCGGTGCGCAGGCCAAATGGCTCGACCTTCCCACCGAGCAGAAATTCAAGGGCTTCGGCGTGTCGGCCTGCGCCACCTGCGACGGCTTCTTCTATCGCGGCCGCGACGTCCTTGTGGTCGGCGGCGGCAATACCGCTGTCGAAGAAGCGCTGTTCCTGACCAATTTTGCCTCCAAGGTCACCGTCATCCACCGCCGCGAAGGCTTCCGTGCCGAGAAGATCCTGCAGGATCGCCTGTTCAAGAACCCCAAAGTGGAAGTCCTCTGGAACACGACGCTGGAAGAGGTGATCGGCGACGAGAACCCGCTCGGCGTCACCGCCGCACGGCTGAAAAACGTCAAAACCGGAGAAACCACCGACCTGCCCGTCCACGGCATCTTCATCGCCATCGGCCACGCGCCGGCGACCGAACTGTTCAAGGGCAAACTGGCGATGAAGCCGAACGGCTATCTCATCACCGCGCCGGATTCGACCGCGACCGACATTCCCGGCGTGTTCGCGGCTGGCGACGTCACCGACGAGACCTATCGCCAGGCCGTCACGGCCGCCGGCATGGGCTGCATGGCGGCGCTGCAGGCCGAGCATTTCCTCTCCGAACAGGAAGCACTCGCCGAAACGGTTGCGGCGGAGTAAGGCCTAAAGCATTAATTTCGCCATCGCCTCGACGTCGCGGCTCGTCCCGGTAGCGATGGCAGATGACAACGTGCGGGCCCGTGCCTGCATGACGCGTTCGAGTTCGCTGTCGACCGGCGCCGCGAGGGCCGCATCGAGCGCGGTCGTGATCTGTTTCCGGTACCGCCAGGCACTAAGCGCGGCGAGCGCTCGGGCATATTGCCAGTGCAGCGACGCGTCGCCGGGGGAGGCCGCCATGGCCGCCGCATAATGCGCCTCGGCAGCGTCCACGCTGGCCCCCATGATCATCGCACCCAGAAAGCCGCCGCGATTGAGGACTTCGATATGCCAGACGGCGAGAAACCCGTGCGCATAGGCGTTCTGCGGATCGTCCGCCAGGACAGATTCGGCCAGTTGCCGCGCCGCTTCGCCATAACCTGAATCACGCGCATCTCTCAGGCTCATGGGCCGGGCCAGCAGGGACAGGGCGATGGCTTTCTGCAGGCGGCCTTCGATATGGCCGGGCTGGACGGCAAGCGCGCTCTCCGCCTCGCCGAGCGCCGCCATAAGCAGGGCCTCGGGTGGCTGGGTCTCGCCGCTGATCGCCTTTGCCAGCAGCGTGCGCGCGCCGAACGCGCAGGCATCCGGGCCGTGATCTGCAGCAACGCCTGCGAAAGCGGCATCATATTCGCCGGCGACAAAGGCGTCGCGCGCATCCTGGCCCTGCGCCTGAGCAGGCTGGAACCACGTCATGAACAGGAACGAAAAGAGCAGCATCACGACGCGTATCATACACCCAATCTAGCCAGGTCGGATAAGTTCGGCCAGCATGATAAACAATCCCCCGCACAAGCTGCAGGAGACACGCTTGCGAGGCGGCCCGCTCCCGTGTAAGAGGCGCCCTCGCATCAGCGAAACGGTTCGGTAGCTCAGCTGGTTAGAGCGCGCGACTCATAATCGCGAGGTCGGGAGTTCAAGTCTCCCCCGAACCACCATTCAGGCGCGCTTGGCGCCCAGTTCCCAGCCTGTCTCCTCGTCTGCCATCAACACGTCCGCCAGTGTCGCCACCAGCGCGCGTGGACGAATCGGCTTTTCGATGAGGGCCGTGAAGCCGGCCCGTTCGCAGGCGCTCTTGCGTTCGGCGCTGATATCGGCCGTGACGGCGAGGATGGGGGCAAGCTGGTTGGGACCGCTGGTGCTGCGCAGGGTACGCACGATGGTCTCGCCGCTGCCGCCCGGCATGTGGATGTCGGCGAGGATGGCCTGGTAGGGCGCTTCGCCGGCGCGCAGGATGGCATCAGCGGCATTCTGGACGATCTCCACCTGCCAGCCCGCCGCTTTCAACGCCTGGGACATGACGAAGGCACTGATCGCGTGGTCTTCGGCGATCAGGATATTGCCCAGGGTCAGACTGCGCATGCGCGGCTTGTGAGGCACATCGACGGCCAGGCGCGGCCCGGCACGCAGCACCGGAATCGTGACCGTGAACACTGTCCCGCCGCCGGCATTGTCGTCGAGCTTGATCTCGCCGCCGAGCAGGGCTGTCAGGCCCTTGGCAATGGACAGGCCGAGACCTGATCCGCCATGGGTCTGGGCCGTGGAAGCCCGGGCCTGTTCGAAGGCCTTGAACAGGCGGGCCTTGTCCACATCGGAGATGCCGCAGCCGGTGTCGGACACGGTCATGCGCAGCTTGAGATGGCCGGCGGCCTCGAGCGTCGCGAGCGTCACGCTGACATGGCCCTGCTCGGTGAATTTCAGTGCATTGCTCATCAGGTTGAACAGGATCTGGCGGACGCGCATGGCGTCGGACTCGACGCGCATCACGCTATGGGACTCGACATGAATCCGCAGGTCGAGCCGCTTGCCGGCGATACGCGACTGCCAGAGGTCGCGCGCTTCGGCGGCGAACTCGTGCAGGTCGAACGGAACGGGACAGACAGGGAGCTTGCCAGCCTCAAGGCGCGACAGGTCCAGCAGGTCGCCCAGCAAGCGGTCGAGATGGTTGCCGCTTTCGCTTATCGTGCGGGCGAGGCGGCGCGGTTCGGCCCCGGAGACCGTGTCCTGCAGGATGTCTGCGACACCAAGTATGCCGGTCAGGGGCGTGCGGATTTCGTGGCTGAGAAAGGCGAGGAAACTGGACTTGTCCCGGGCCACATCGCGCGCCCGGGCAGTGGCCTGTTGGAGGCGCTTGCCCGCGGCCTGCATGGCACGGGCCCTGAGCGCGTTCTCCTGCGCAACGGCGGCAAGGATGGCGCCCGGCGTGACGAGGCCCCTGTAACGCCCGTCATGCAGCATGATCACGCCATCGGTGAGGGCCGACGTGTTGCCGTCTGCCGCAAGTTTGGCGATGAGCGCAACCGTCGTGCCAGTGTCCGCCATGACCGGTTTCGGGGTCATGAAATGGCTGACCGGACGGTCGGCCGCGACGTCGCGGCCGCCGGGGCTGGCGAGAACTTCCGTCAGGCGCGCACGTGTGACCTGGCCAAGTGCGGCGCCGTTCATGACGACGGGCAAGGCGAACAGGGACGGGTCTGACAGGAACAGGCCGAGCGCAGCCGAGGCTGACATGTCCGCCCCGATCGGCGCAACGCCAATCGCAATATCCTCTACACGTACTGGCATCGTTCGAGAATGCGCCCCTCACCCGTTAAGCGTACATTCTCCCTGATATTCGTTTACGCGCCGCAAACGGTTTCCTAACGGATTGTAAACCATGCGGAGGCGGTGAGGCGGGGGGGCGCGCAGGTCCGTGGCGCGGGGGCGGCACGTGGGCGCCAGGGGTATGGCAGGACCGCAGCAGGACCGAGCCATCCAGGCCCGGTCCGCGCGTGTCAGAGGCTAGTCCAAGCCGCCCGACGGGCGGCCCGGTCTTATTTGATTTCGCCCTGGTTCGTGACGATCTTGTTGACCAGGCCGTATTTCACGGCTTCCTCGGCGCTCATCCAGAAGTCACGGTCGGTGTCCTTCTTGATCTGCTCGAGCGACTTGCCGGTGGCATCGGCGAAGATCTGGTTCAGGCGTTCGCGCATCTTGAGGATTTCGCGGGCCTGGATCTCAACGTCCGTCGCCTGGCCGCCAACGCCGCCACGCGGTTCATGCAGCAGGAAGCGGGTATTCTTCAGGGCGAAGCGGTTTTCCTTCTTCGCGGCCGAATAGATCAGCGCGCCCGCCGAGGCGACCCAGCCTGTGCCGAGCACTTTTACCGGCGCAGTGACAAACTTGATCATGTCATGGATCATGTCGCCGCTTTCGACGTGGCCGCCGGGCGAGGAAATGACGAGCAGGATCGGCTCCTTGGGGTTCGCAGACGACAAGGCCAGCAAGCGTTCGCAGACGCGCTTGGCTTGTTTGAAGTCGATCCCGCCGGTCAGCAGGATGGTGCGGGCCTTGAAGAGGGCTTCTTCAAGGAACGCATTCGGCTCGCCCATTGGCGGGCTTTCGGCTTCTTCGTCGTCGAGGTGGGAATAAGGTGACATGTCATCTCCGGACAGGGGATTCTGAATTGACGCTATAGGTGAGGCGCACTGGCGTCCGGGTCAAGGCTGGAGAGGTTAAACCCGTGGAAAACGCTGTATTTGCTGGAGTGTGGGAATCGTGGCGTCAGGCGGCCTCTGCAATAATCCGCGCGACGTCCTCGGCGTAACGTTGGGCTTTTTTTTCGCCGACGCCGCTGATCTGGCGCAGCGCATCGGAAGAGGCGGGGCGATCGCGGGCGATTTCGGCGAGGGTTCGATCGTGGAAGATGACATAAGGCGGCACGCCGCGCGCCTTGGCCGTATCGGTACGCCACGAACGCAGGGCGTCGAACAGATCCTGGTCGCGGCCTGACAGGTCTGCGAGCGCGGCGGCGGAGGCCACACTGCGCCCCTTTGCCGGTTTCTTGCGGGTCGCGGTGACGTCTTCGCGCAGCATCAGGGTGCGATCGCCCTTGAACAGCGCGCGGGCGGCCTCGCCGTCGGGCACGATAATGCAGGGGCGCATCGTGTCGCCGCCTTCAGCCAGCATGCCGTCGAACAGGAGCGCATCAAAGACGCGGTCCCAGCCCGCCTTGGAGAGGTCTTTCCCCACGCCGAACGTGGACTGGGTGGAGAGGGTTTCGTCGAAGCCGTCCTTGGTCGTGCCCATCAGGTGCAGGATGAGGCGCCCCCGGCCCACCTTCTGGCCGCAGCGGATGACGGCCGAGACGGCCATCTGGGCCCAGCGAGTGGCGTCATGCGCCTGGCCCGGCTCTGACGTGCAGACATCGCAGACGCCGCAGGGCTCGACCTTTTCCTCGCCGAAATAACGCCGCACCGCGCCGCGGCGGCATTCGTCGCCATTGAAGAAGGCGAACAGCTGGCGCGTCTTGGTCAGCTGGACGCGCTTGACCTCTTCGGGCGCATCGCCCTGATGCGTCCATGACAGCGAGCGGGCCATGTCGGACGGGCCATAGAGGGCGATACCCTCGGCGGGTTCGCCATCGCGCCCGGCCCGGCCGACTTCCTGCCAGTAGGCTTCAAGCGTCTTCGGCGGATCGGCATGGATGACAAAGCGCACGTCCGGCTTGTCGACGCCCATGCCGAAGGCGACCGTGGCGCACATGACGAGGCCGTCTTCGAGGAGGAAGCGGCGCTGGCGCTCCTGGCGCACATTCGCGTCGAGGCCGGCATGATAGGCCTGCGCGGGCACGCCGGCGCGCACAAGGGCCTCGGCAACCTCTTCTGTGCCCTTGCGGGTGGCTGCATAGACGATGCCGGACACACCGCCGCGCGCCTTGACCAGCTGCACGACACGCGCCGTGCGGCCGCCGCCCTTGGGCTCGGCCGAGAGGGTGAGGTTGGGGCGGTCGAAGCTGGCCACGTGGAGCGCGGGATCGGTCAGCTGCAGCTGGGCGAGGATATCGTCGCGCGTGCGCGCATCGGCCGTGGCCGTCACGGCGAGGCGGGGCACGCCGGGGAAGAGTTCGCGCAGGCGGCCGAGGGCACGATAGTCGGGGCGGAAATCATGGCCCCACTGGCTGACGCAGTGGGCCTCGTCGACGGCAATGAGGGAGATATTCATGCCGGCAAGGCGCTGGGCGAGATTGGTGCCGAGGCCTTCGGGCGAGACATAGAGCAGGTCCATCTCGCCGCGCTCGGCCGCTTCCAGCGCCTCGGCGCGGGCATTGAAATCCATCGAGCTGTCGAGCCGCTCGGCCCGCACACCGACCTGTTTCAGGGCGTCGACCTGGTCCGACATGAGCGCGATCAGGGGTGAGACGACAATCGCGCAGCCGGGACGGATCAGCGCCGGGATCTGGTAGCAGAGCGACTTGCCGCCGCCGGTGGGCAGGACAGCGAGGGCGTCGCGGCCCTCCAGCACGTCGCTGATCACGTCCTCCTGCAGGCCTCGGAAGGCCTTGAAGCCGTAGACGCGCTGCAGGATGGCGCGGGCATCCGTGATCTGGGGGCTGGGAGGCATGTTTCGTGTTGTGGGGCTGCGGGTGAGTCGGGGCAAGAGGGCTGGCGCTGTTTTCGGTGCTTTGGTCGCCCCATACGCAAAGTGCATAAATGTGATCCGTCCGCCGCCCTACACCGGATGTCCGGACATGCCATATTGTCTCCAACGCAACACTAACGCACGGAGCCTGACAATAATCGACATTAGACGCTTTGATGACCTTGGCCGCTTCAGCAACGAGTGGCTGAACGCCAATTACCATTTCTCCTTCTCCGGATACCACGACCCGGCCCGCATGGGCGAAGGCGCGCTGCGGGTGTGGAACGATGACACGATCCAGCCCCATACCGGCTTCCCGCCGCACGGGCACCAGTCGATGGAGATCATCACCTATGTCCGCACCGGCGCGATCACGCACAAGGACTCGCTGGGCAATCATGGCCGCACCGAAGCCGGTGACGTGCAGGTGATGAGCGCCGGCAGCGGCGTGCAGCACGCCGAGTGGAACGAGGAAGACGAAGCCACGACCCTGTTCCAGATCTGGATCCAGCCGCGCTCTGCCGGTGGCAGCCCAAGCTGGGGCGCGCGCAAGTTTCCGAAGGGCGAACGGTCCGGCAACTGGGCCGTGCTGGCCTCCGATGACGGCGCCAATGACAGCCTGGTGATCAACCAGGACGCCAAGGTCCTGGGCGCAACCCTCAAGACCGGCGAGACGCTGACCTATGACATGCGTGCCGGGCGACACGGCTATCTCGTGCTGGCTGCCGGATCGGTACGCCTCAACGGCGAGGTGCTGCAGGCCCGCGACGGCGTAGCGATCACGGGCGCGGAAAGCCTTGAGCTGCAAGGCATCGACAATGCCGAGATCGTCTTTGTCGATACGGTCTGAGCCCACGCGCTCACAGCGCTGTGACTTCAGGAACAGGTGGCGACATGGTACGTTATGGACTTGGAACATTCAGGAGGATGACCCGATGAAATACGCATTTGCCGCCGCAGCCCTGGCTCTCATGATCGCGCCCGGCGCGTTGGCCACCGAGATCGTGGTCGGTTACTCGCAGGACTTCCAGGAGGCGCTCGAGGACGATTACGGCGTCAGGGAAGGCACGTACCTGACCGAGAGCATCAGGGAAGACCTGATGCGCGAATTCAAAAAAGCCGGCATAGATGTTGATCACGTCACGGTCACGATCGAACGCGCCGTGCCGAACAAGCCGACGATGAAGCAACTCGGCGACAAGCCCGGCCTGGACTATGGCGCATCGGTCAGCATTGGCGGGATGGAATTGTCCGCAACAGCGTTCGACGCCAGTGGCGCCGAGATGGGCAGCCTGACCTATGACTGGTTCGAGACCGACATCCGCAACGCAGGCCTGACGACATGGCATGATGCGAGACGCGCCGCCGACCGGTTTGCCAGCAAGTTCGCCAGGAAACTGGCTCAGGGCGGGATGGACGAAGCCGAGAGCTGAGCTGGCGCCCCTTGCGGGCCGCAGCCGATCCTAGAGTATCAGTTCGCAGCGTTCATTGAGGCTTGGCCGGGCCACCGCGACGCGGGTGAGGCCCGGCAGGGCTGGCGCGAGGTCTGCCGCTGCCCAGAGGCAGATGCGTTCCAGCGTCGGCACGTCGAGACCGTCGATATCGTTCAGCAGCCTGTGATCGAGCTTTGCCGCCGTGGCCTCAAGTGAGGCCGTCAGGTGCGAGAAGTCCTCGACCCATTGCTCACCCTGCCTGACCGTGCCGGAAACGGTCGCTTCCAGAAGGAATGAATGGCCGTGGACATTGCGATAGGGATGGCCCTCGGGCTTGCCGCCCATGTAATGCGCCGCTTCGAAATTCACCGATTTGGTGATCGCGAAAACGCGGCCTTCCGGTATCAGGGAAGCCCGATCAGTTTGTGGGTTTGCAAGCTCAGTCGCCATTGGGGATTCTTCATACAATAGGTCGTTGCGCCCTGCAGGTTCCGGGCCGCGTTCGGATCGTCCTTCGGTTGCAGGAAAAAGTGCGAAAAGTCCAGTTGCGAGAACCGTTCCGGCTGCGCTTCGGGTTCGTCCTGCGGGTAGACGAGCTTGAGCTCGTTCCCGCTGGTCTGGACGAGCGGCGCATTGGCCTTGGGACTGACGCATATCCAGTCGAGGCCTTCGGGCGCGGCAATCGTGCCATTGGTCTCGACGCCGATCTCGAAACCCTCGACCTTCAGCGCCGCGATCAGGGGCGCGTCGAGCTGGAGCAGCGGTTCGCCGCCGGTGCAGACGACATAGGCGGGGCGCGCGGCGCCGGCTTCCGCCTCCCATATGGCCCTCACATGCGCGGCGAGGTCGGCGGCCGCGCGGAACTTGCCGCCATTGAGGCCATTGGTGCCGACGAAATCGGTATCGCAGAAACGGCAGACGGCTTTGTCGCGGTCGCGCTCAAGGCCCGACCACAGGTTGCATCCGGCAAAACGCAGGAAAACGGCGGCGCGGCCTGTCTGCGCGCCTTCGCCCTGGAGCGTGTAATAGGCTTCCTTGACGGTCCAGGTCATGCGGCGGCCCGCCAGCGTTGCCAGCCCGACGCGCGCAATTCGCAGGCCGGGCAAGTGCCGCAGCCATAGCCCCAGTCATGCCGGTGCGTCCGGTCGCCGAGATAGCAGGTGTGGGTCTCTTCCGTGACCAGATCGACCAGTGCCTGCCCGCCGAGGCGTTCGGCCATGGCCCAGGTCTCGGCCTTGTCGATATACATAAGCGGCGTCGCGATGCGGACAGCCGAGTCGAGGCCCAGCTGGATGGTCTGTTCCTGCGCCGCAAGCGTTGCGGCCCGGCAGTCGGGATAGCCGGAATAATCGGTCTCGCACATGCCGCCGACCAGGACGTCGATGCCCCGGCGATAGGCGAGCGCGCCGGCCAGCGTGAAGAAGAGCAGGTTGCGCCCGGGCACGAACGTGGACGGAAGGCCGGCCGCTGTCGTCTCGATGGCGACGTCATCTGTCATGGCGCTGTCGCCGAGACTTTTCAGGACACTCGCGTCCAGCATGTGGTCGGGGCCGAGCCGCTCGCCCCAGGCGGGAAACCGGTCGCGAATCGCCGCCAGGAACCGGGTGCGGCAGGCCAGTTCGACGCTGTGGCGCTGGCCATAGTCGAAGCCAACGGTTTCGACACGCGAATAACGCGACAACGCATCTGCGAGGCAGGTCGCGGAATCCTGTCCGCCCGAGAACAGGACGAGTGCTGATAGATGGTTTTGAATCATCGGAGGGCTCTATCAGCCCCTACGTAAAGGGCCAAGCCGCCAGCGTTACATTTATGACACCTGCGTCAGATCAAATGCATGACGGTCTTGTAAACATGTTGACAACACCCCCTCACTCTATTTGTGATGGGTAGTGAAGTGGTCCCGCCAAAGAGGACACTCGGTCAAATATCACAATTCGCGGCTTGCCATCCCGACAGGCCCGAGGGGAGGAAAATTCAGAATGACACGGAAAACAGACTCGAAAACCGTCCTGTTTGCGAGCGCATCCGCACTCGCAATAGGACTGCTCGGCCAGGGTGCCTGGGCACAGGAAACAGACGCACCGGAATCGACCCGGACCCTGGCCACCGTCACGGTGACGACCCAGAAGACCGAGCAGTCGATCCAGGATGTTCCGATCGCCGTTTCGGCCTTCGATGAAGATGCCATCAACCGCCTGCAACTGACCGGCGGCGCCGACCTCGTGAAGGCCGTTCCAAACGTGTCGTTCACCAAGGGCAACTTCACGGGCAGCAACTTCAAGATCCGCGGTATCGGCAACGACGCCGTTGCGCAGTCTTCCGATGCCGGCGTCGGCATCCACCAGAACGACGTACCGCTGGGTGCCAACTTCCTCTTCGAGCAGGAATATTTTGACATCGAGCGCGTTGAAGTCCTGCGCGGTCCTCAGGGCACGCTCTACGGTCGTAACTCCACCGGCGGTGTCGTGAACATCATCACGCGCAAGCCTGTCTTTGGTGAGTTCCAGGCAGATGCTGCGCTGACCTATGGCAACTACAACACGATCAAAGCCCAGGGCATGGTCAACGTGCCTGTTGGCGAGAAGGTCGCACTGCGCGTGGCGGGTGCCATCACCCAGCGTGATGGCTTCACCGACAATACGGTCACTGGCAGCGACGTGGATGGTCGCGACCTCTGGTCCGTGCGGGCAACTCTCGGCTTCGAGCCATCGGACAATTTCCGTGGCTGGCTATCCTACGAGCACTTCGAAGAGGATGATAACCGCATTCGTGCCGGTAAGCAGCTCTGTAAGAAAGACCCGACCAAGACCAGCTTCGCCGGCATCCCGATTACCGGACTCGACACGCTGATCACATCGCTTGGTTGTCAGGAAGCGCCTCTTGGCCAGAGCAATGAGCGCGTGAACTCTGCCGGTACGCTTGGTGGCGGTCTCGGTATCGTCGCTGGCCTGCTGAACGGAGACGCGTTCACTGATCCGCTCGATCCAAACCTGCGCAATATCGAATCGGCGCTTGAGCCGGTGTATCAGGCCCAGCAGGACCTCTACACGCTCAAGCTGGAGCTCGACATCGGTGACAGCCTCAAGCTGACCTCGCTGACGAGCCGCAACGAGACGGAGCAGGTTTCGGTTGACGACTATAACAAGATCGCCCCGACCGTGGCGTTCAACGCAGCCGGAAACCCGCTTGGCAATCCGCTACTTGCCGGCCTCTACCAGGTGCTGTTCCCGGGCGGTGTCGTGTCTGACCCACAACTCGGCGTATCCAACCTGTTCCGCACGTTCGATATTTCGGGCGGCGCCACTGAAACGACGACACAGGAATTCCGCCTGCAGTCCGACTATGAAGGCCCGTTCAACTTCAACCTCGGCCTGATCTATGTCGATGGCGAAGCGATCGATCCGCAGGACAATCAGGCTGGTTATTATGTGCTGTCCAACTCGCTGTCAGCTCTCACCCAACTTAACAATGCACTAGGTGGCGCTATCTTCTGCCCGCCGACAGCTCTAGGGGACACGCCAACAACAGCGACAGGCTTCTGTGACTCGGTGGTCGGTACGCCGGTCGCCCAGACGCCGCTCGACACCAGCAACCCGGACGATGACGGCAATGTGCTGAATTCAACGGAAGGCTTCGGACGCAACTATTTCCGTTCGCTCTCGCCTTACCGCCTGAAGTCGAAAGCCTTCTTTGGTGAAGCCTATTACGACGTGACGGAAGACCTGAAGTTCACGCTCGGCCTGCGCTATACGAACGATGAAAAAGAGCAGGACATCGTGCCTTCTGCCCTGTTCACACCTATTTTTGCATTGCCTGAAGCAGGGGTTCCGACTGGCCTACTCAAGGCAGACTTCCAGGAAACAACCGGCCGTATCGGTCTGGACTGGTCGCCAAGCCTGAACATGACCGACGACTCGCTGTTCTATGCCTTCTATTCCAAGGGCTACAAGGGTGGCGGTCTGAACCCGCCACAACCAGCTGGTGCCAACTTGTTCCCGCAGACCTTCGAACCCGAGTTCGTCGATGCGTTTGAACTTGGTACCAAGAACACGTTCGCCAACAACACCCAGTCGCTCAACGTGACCGGCTTCTACTATGACTATCAGGGGTATCAGATCACCCAGATCGTCAACCGGACGTCGGCCAACTTCAACGTTGACGCCAAGATCAGCGGTCTCGAAGTCGAGTACCTCTGGACACCGGCGGACAATTGGCTGCTGACGGCAAACCTCGGCCTGTTGAAGTCGGAACTGCAGGGCACGACGGGTATCGACGTGCTTGATCGGACGAATGGCAATTCTGACTTCGTGACACTGAAGAACGCCTCGACCTATTCGAACTGCGTTGTCTCGGCTCAGGGTTATGCAACTGTACTGGGAGCAATTGCTCTGGGCGGTCTAGACAATGGCGACTCGCGCGGCCTGTGTGCCGGTGCCTTCGCCGGATCTGAAGCTGCGTTCGGCCTTGGTGACGTGACCTATGTCGATGGCAATGGTGACACCCAGACGATCGGCGCGCTGACACCGTTCGACGGCATCACCAAGGACCTGGACGGCAACAAGCTGCCAGGTACGCCGGAAATGACACTCAACCTGGCTGCCGAGTATACGTTCAACTCCCTTCGTGATTCGAACTGGGACATGACCGTGCGTGGCGACTTCTACTACCAGGCTGACAGCTACAGCCGCGTTTTCAATACCCAGCGCGACGAGCTGGACAGCTGGACCAACCTCAACCTCTCGGTTGTGTTGGCCAATGCTGAAAGCGGTTGGGGCGTCGAAGCCTTCGCCAAGAACATCACCGACGAAGAAGTTATCACGGGTGCTTACCTGACCGATGACAGCTCGGGCCTGTTCACCAACATCTTCCTGACCGAGCCGGCGCTTTACGGCATCACGGTGCGGAAATCCTGGTAGGTCAATCTAAGTCCGACGCGGGCACATAGATCCGCGTTGGCAGAGAACTGGGGGCAGCTCGCAAGAGCTGCCCCTTTTTTGTTTGGTTCGCGCGCCGCAGCAGACTATCCTTGACTGAGACATTCCAGAACAAGGACTTGAGCCCTCATGCGTCTTTCATATGCCAGCCTCGTGACCAGCCTGCTCCTGGCCGCCTGCGGTAGTTCCGCCGTGCAGACTCCGAACGTCGCCAGCGACACCAAGGTGAAACTGACGCAGGTCGTCACAGAAGCAGAGTTTCCATGGGGCATGGTCTTCCTGCCGAATGGCGACCTGTTGTTCACCGAGAAGGAAGGCGGCCTGAAACGCGTGCCGGGCGGCGAAGGCGTGCCTGTGCCGGTCAGCGGCCTGCCGGAAGCCTATACCGATGGCCAGGCCGGCTATCTGGGCCTGACGCTGGACCCGGACTTTGCCGCGAACCGGCTAGTCTATATTTCCTATTCCAAGGGCACCCCCGAAGCCAATGGCGCTGCGATCATTCATGCCCGCCTCAGCGATGACGGCAATAGGCTCGAGGACGTAACGGAAATCTTCTGGGCCGACCGGCGCGCCACCGCCCTGCACTTCGGCTCACGCCTGCAGTTCGCCAGCGACGGCACACTGTATGCGACGCTGGGCGAGGGCTTTAAATACATGGAACAGGCGCAGGATCCGAAGATCACGCATGGTTCGGTCATCCGGATCAATCCAGATGGCAGCATCCCGGCGGACAACCCGTTTGCCGATGGCGCCGTCGGCCATCCGGCCGTCTGGTCCTATGGCCATCGCAACGCGCAGGGCCTCTATTTCGACGCCGCGACCGACACGCTGTACGAAACCGAGCATGGCCCCAAGGGCGGCGACGAGCTCAATGTGATCAAGAAGGGTGCCAACTATGGCTGGCCCAAGATTACCTATGGCGTGAACTATGACGGCACGATCATCACGAGCGAGACCGAAGCGGAAGGCATGGAACAGCCGATGACTTATTGGGTGCCGTCGATTGCCCCGTCGGGCCTGACCAAGCTGACGAGCGATGTCTATCCCGGCTGGAAGGGCGACCTGTTCACCGGCGGCATGAATGGCCCGGCCGGGCTGAAACTGGTGCGCATCGACATGGAAGACGGCAAGGTCGCCGGTCGCGAGGACCTGTTGACGGGCGATGATGCGGGCTTCCCGATCCGTGACGTGATCCAAGGACCGGACGGGCACCTCTATGTCGCCACCAAGGACATGGACGGCATCTTCCGCGTCGATGTGGCGGAGTAAGGCCTAGGTCTTCACATCCCGGCGCGACCGGAGGGCAGCGGCCAGTGTGCCGTCGTCGAGATGGTCGAGTTCGCCGCCAACCGGCACGCCATGGGCGAGCCGCGTGACATCAGCGCCGGACCCATCGAGCAGGTCAGCGACATAATGCGCTGTGGTCTGGCCGTCGACCGTGGCGTTGAGGGCTAGGATCACCTCGCGGATGCCGCCGGCCTGAACGCGTGACACGAGCGGGGCAATGTTGAGATCGTCAGGGCCGATGCCGTCGATCGCCGAGAGGACGCCGCCGAGGACGTGGTAGCGGCCCCGGAAAGCCCCGCCACGCTCCAGCGCCCAAAGGTCGGGCACGTCTTCCACGACGCAGATGATGCCATCGTCGCGGCCTTCGGCCTGGCAGACGGCGCAGGGCTGGATCGTGTCGAAATTTCCGCAGATATTGCAACGGTCTATTTTCTCGCCCGCTTCGCGCAGCGCGTCGGCCAGCGGCAGCAGTATCTGGTCCTTGCGCTTCAGCAGGAACAGGACAGCCCGCCGCGCCGAGCGCGGACCAAGGCCCGGCAGGCGAGCCATCAGTTCGATCAGGCGAAGGAGTTCAGGACCGGCAGAGCGTTGGGACATGCGACAAGTCTCTGCCCGAGTCTGCTGTAGCAAGGCAAGGCCGAATGCGGGTTCAGACCCGTCTGGCGTCAGTCCTCCCGGTCCCTGTCGGCCAGAACCTGATTGATCGTATGGCGCGATCGCTCTGAAATATCGGCGTTGCGCTCCCGATAATAGGCCAGCGCAACGAGCGCGACGGACAGAGCCCAGCCACGCCCCCGCGCCCATGTTGCGTCATCAACACATGCTTGCTGGCGAAACGCATCGCGCGCGTCAGAGGAGAGCAGGTTCCACCCGACCATCAGGTCGCACGCCGGATCGCCGACACCCATGAGGCCGAAATCAATGACGGCGCAGAGGCGGCCATCGCGGACCAGCAGATTGCCCGAATGGATGTCGCCGTTAATCCAGACCGGCGGACCGGGCCAGACCGGCGCGGCAAGCGCTGTCTCCCAAATTTCCCTGACCGTCGGCAGGTCAATCTCGTCCCGGAGGGCTTCCATCGACTTACCCGTTACGGCGTCACGCAGGGCAAGACCCACACCCCGGTATTCGTTTTGCGGTCCGCTGGGCGGTCCGCCTGTGGCAACGGCCCCTCGCAGCGCGGCGGTGAAGGAAGCCAGATTCTCGGCGGCCTCGTTCATATCGGCGATCCGGTCTGGGGTGGCGGTGTCGCCTGCAATCCAAGTGTAGACTGACCAGTCCCAAGGATGGCCTTCGCCGGCTTGCCCCTTGGCCAACGGGACCGGGATGTCGAGCGGCAGCCGGCCGAGCCGGGGCAGCCAGACCTGTTCCTTGTCGACCTGCCCCGCCGCCCGCGCGACACGCGGCAGCCGCATACACATATCGGGCCCTAGCCGAAAGATGGCATTGTCGGTTCCGTCCGACGCGATGCCGGTCAACGGCAGGTGCGCCCAGCGCGGGAACTGGCTGTCCAGCAGGCGCCGGGCCAGCGACACGTCAATCTTCGGTCCGTAAGTGCTTTTCTCGCTGATGCCCAATCCCCGCAATCGTCCTAGACGGGCATTTTATCAGAGAATGGAGCCTGTCGGAGAGGCAAGCTTCAGAACGGCAGCTTGAAGCCGGGGAGCATGCCGCCGCCGAGACCCTGCGTGGCCGCTTTCATGGCGTCCTCCATGGCCTGGTCGAGGCGCTTGCGGGCATCCGAGTGCGCCGCTTTCAGCAGGTCTTCGAGGATTTCCGGATCGTCACCCATCAGGGAGGGATCAATGTCGACCGAGATCAGTTCGCCCTTGCCCTTGAGGCGCACGCGGACAAGGCCAGCGCCAGCGACGCCATCAGCCTCGGTGGCTTCGATCTTGGCCTGGGCCTCCTGCATCTTGGCCTGCATTTCCTGGGCCTGCTGCATGATCTTGGCGAGGTCTTTCATCTGGGCTTTTCCTGTTTCTAGCGCCGGGCGTTGAGGCGGATAACATTGTCCGCCGGAGCATCGGTTTCAAGCGGCTCGGGCTCGATGACGTCGACGATCGTGGCACCCGGCAGGTTTTTCAGGGCTGCAGCGACCGCCGGATGCGCCGCGGCAGAGGCATGGCGTTCGTCCCGTGTGCGGGTTTCCGACTGGCGGACCGTCTCACCGCCGCCGGAGACCTGGGCCACGGTCCAGTCCATCTCGGTTTCATATTCGAGGAATTTCTTCAGGCGGGACAGAAGGCCCGCCGGGGCATTTTCCTCAAGCTCGCATTCAAAATGGCCGGGCGCGATCTTGCCCGGGCGCACGAATTTTTCGAGTTCGACCTGGAGGTTCACTTCGCGCAATTCGTCGAGGCGGGCGATCATATCGGCAAAGCTTGCGATGCCGCCGGGATGGTGCGGCACCTCTTGGGGAGCGTCAGGCTTTCCCGGCGAAGCGCTGCCTCCGGCAGTGAGCAGGCGGGCGGCCTCTTCCGGCGAAGGCAGGCTGCAGGCGGCGGTCAGGCGCAACACCACCATGTTGAGCGCCGTCGCCGTATCGGGCGCCGTCTGCAGGTCGTTGAAGCCGGAGAGCAGGATCTGCCAGCAGCGGGACGCCTGCGCAGGCGTCAGCTTCTGGGCCATGGCCTGGGTGCGGGCGGCCCAGTCGGCCGGGCCGCCGGGATCATAGTCGCCGCCGGTCGCCTGCGCGACGGAGACGTCGGCGGCAATATCCATCAGGTCTTTCAGGATCACGGCGGGGTCCGCCCCGGCATGGACCTGTTCGCGGATCTCGGTGAGGGCGTCTTTCGCATCGCCATTGATCGCGAAGCTGAAGGCATCGAGCAGGCGGCCCCGGTCACCGAGGCCGAGCATGTCGCGCACGGCGGCGCCGCTGACTTCGCCGCCATCCATGGTCTGGACGATGGCCTGGTCGAGGATCGAGAGCGCGTCGCGGACCGAACCTTCGGCGGCACGCGCGATGAGGGCGAGGCCTTCCTCGGAGACTTTCGCGCCTTCGCGGTCGGCGATGCGTTTGAGATGGGCGGCGAGTTCAACGGAATCGAGCCGCTTCAGGTCAAACCGCTGGCAGCGCGACAGGACCGTGACCGGCACCTTGCGGATCTCCGTGGTGGCGAAGATGAATTTCACATGCGGCGGCGGCTCTTCCAGCGTCTTCAGCAGCGCGTTGAACGCGGCTGTCGACAACATGTGCACCTCATCGATGATGTAGACCTTGTAGCGCGCCGAGACGGGGGCGTAACGGGCCCCGTCCAGCAGGTCGCGCATGTCGGCGACGCCGGTGCGGGAGGCCGCGTCGAGTTCCAGCACGTCCGGATGGCGGCTGGCCATGATAGCGTCGCAATGGTCGCCCGGCGGGTCGAGATGAATCGACGGGCCGTCGGCCCCTTCCCGGCTGTAATTCAGGCCGCGCGCGAGCAGGCGCGCCGTGGTGGTCTTGCCGACGCCGCGCACGCCGGTCAGCATGAAGGCATGGGCGATGCGGCCCGTGTCGAACGCGTTCGAAAGCGTGCGCACCATGGCTTCCTGGCCGATCAGGTCGGTGAACAGGCGCGGGCGGTATTTGCGGGCGAGGACCTGATAGGCCGCCGGTTTCGCGGACGGGTCCTCGTCTCCGAACATGGAGAAGGTCCGGTCGTCGCGCTCGGGGGTTTCGGATTCGCTCATTGCGGCGACTTTAGCGGGTTCGGCAGGACCGGGGCAAGGAAACAAAGCAAGGCTCAGGACGAGCGTTGTGCAACCCTGTTTCAGGCCGGGTCGATCAGCCGGTCGCGAATCGCCTGCTGCATCGCGTCGTCGACGAAGAGCGTGTCGGAGAGATAGGCGTCGAGCGAGCCGGAATTCGCCGTGATCGTGGCAACCGCCGTCTCGAGATAATGGAGGCGCACGCCGAGGAAGGGCCGATAGACCTCGACATCATGGTGCTTGCCCAGCATGTCGTTGAAGTATTTTGCGGCGTCCGGCAGGAAGAGCGATACCTTCACGGCCTCATTGGTGAGATTGTAGTCGGTTCGAATATCTTCCTCGCCAACGCCAAGGACATGATGGGTCAACGCGCAGAGAATGCCGGTGCGGTCCTTGCCGGCGGCGCAATTGACGACACCCGCCGCATCGCCCTCCAGGCCTGCCAGGTGCCGGAACCAGTCGGAGAAGAGCTCGGTATGATGGGGCTTGTAGGGAGCGAGCCGGTAATAGTCGTTCATCCAGCCATCGGCAGAATCGGCATCGACCTCGAGCTGCGTCAGGAAACGGGTGTGGGGCGCGTCCGTTTCGCGGCCGCCATCATGGGTGAGCGTATTGGGGGCCGACCATTTGCCGGGCTGTTTCTCGCGCTCGTCGGGGCGGCGCAGGTCTGCCTGCAGGTGAATGCCGAGATCGGCAATTTTTTCAAGGTCGGCCTCGGTGGCTTCGGCATAGTGGCCGGAGCGGAACAGGAGGCCGCGCTTTACATTGCCACCATGACGGGAGGCATAGCCGCCGAAATCACGGAAATTGCGGACGCCGTCGAAGGGGAATATCCGATCATTCATATATATGCAGCTAGCGCGGGATAGCGGGCCCGTCCAGAGCGAATGGCTGGCACCCGCGGACGAGCCGCCCCGTCCTTGACCTGAATCACACCGGTAAGGAACGAATTGTGACTTCCTGCGTTGAAATAGACGCAATATAATCCACCTAAACAGGAGTCTCCCTATGGCCACATTCCGTTCCGCCCTGCTCGCCGCTTGCCTCGTTGTTGGCACGCCCGTCCTGACCACCGCATGCACAAGCATGCCAGACGAAGTCAGCCGCGCGGATATCGATTCGCAGAGCACGCAGGCGCTCAACCGCCTGACCGCTGACAACTCAGCCGCCAAGGCCATTGCCGCGAAATCACGCGCCGTGCTGATCTTCCCGTCGATCGTCAAAGCCGGCCTTGGTGTTGGCGGCGCTTATGGTGAAGGCGAAATGCGCAAGGGCGGCGCCGCGCAGGACTATTACAGCACGTTCACCGGCTCGTGGGGCCTGCAGGCTGGCGCGCAGCAATACGGTTATGCCGTGTTCCTGATGAATGATGACGCCGTGAAATATGTCGAGGATTCCGATGGCTGGGAAATCGGCGTTGGCCCGACAGTCGTGCTGGTCAATGCCGGTATCGCCGAGAACCTCTCGACCTCGACACTGAAGGACGACGCCTATGCGTTCATCTTCGACCAGAAAGGCCTGATGGCCGGTATCAGCATCGAAGGTACGAAGATTACCAAGCTCGACGCGAAATAACATTCCACCAAGAACCAAGACGACGGCGGGCGCTCTTTCGGGGGCGCCCGCTTTGATTCCGGGTTGTCTCCATGGCTTTTTCCCCTGAAACTTTCCTGCGTGGAACAGGAACGCGGATTGCAGGGGGCCCCAGATGCCGGAATGGATTCTTCGCTGGATGGCGATTGGCCTCCTGGCGCTCATCACCTTCATCTTCATCGTACTCGGTGCGGCCGTGCTCAGCGGCCTGACCAATGACCTCTTCCATGCCTTTCTGGAGCTGACCTGGCCGGACAGGCGCGTCGCGGCGATGGCCTCATTCGAGCCGGACTCGCGCGAGCAGATATCCTTTTCGATCCTGAACTATGGCATCACGGCGATGGGCACCGCGTGGGTCGCCTCGTTCGCCTATCTCGTGGTGATGCGCAACCAGCAGAAACAGACCGAACAACAGCTGTCCATGGCGCGCCTGCAGCTGACAACGGACCTCGATGAGCAGATCCTCGACGTGCTCGAATCCGAGGGCGTCGTGGATTTTGGCGTCGACGGCAAGCCGCTGCGGGTGCGCCTGATCAGCGTGCTTGACCGCAACACCCAGTGGCGGGCGGGCACCGACCGGGACTGGAAATACCGTGAAGGCGAGCGCACCGTCGCCTTTGTGGACACGTCGGGCGTGGTGGGCAAGAATGCCGAAGTCAGCGTCTCGGCCCTGCAGCGCTATCTCGGCTGGATCCGGCGGATCATGCGGGCAATCGAGACCGGCGTGCTGCACGACCGCGACGTGCTGCTGTTCTGGCGATGGGTCGTGATCGGCTGCTACAAGGGCCGCTATCCGTTCATGCGCGACATCTTCTTCAAGGACGACCTTGATGACTTCGTGGCTTTGGTCGACCGGATCGTGGTGACCGGCGCGAAGGAAAGTAGCGGACGCGACTTTGTCGGCTACCTGCAGACGCTGGGAGAGCCGGAGCTGATCGCGCTGCTGTCAGACGAGGCGAAGGCGATTATAACGCCGGAGGCAGTGGCCGCGGCTTGATCGCAAACTCGCCAAACTCGATGCAAATTAAATCCTCCCACTGACAGACTGGATGGGGGGAACTACGTATGGACGCTCCGAACGTCGCAATCTAGCGCAGTGCAGTCCCTTCAGGATGAAAGGTGCCTGCGATGAACGTCATGAGCCGCGTACGACTCTATCATGCGACGCTCGCCATTCTGGCGATCCTCGCTTACCTCACCGGTGAAGTTTTTCCTGCCCATGCCTGGCTAGGCTATGGTGTCGCCCTGGTCATAGTGGCGCGTCTTGCGTGGGCCATCGGCGGCGAGCGCCAGTTCGGGCTGATGCGTTTCTATCCCGACTTCTCCGGCCTGAAACTGAAAGGTGCAGCCACACATCCTGCCATCAGCCGCACCCTCATGCTGGGCATCGCCCTCACCCTCGTGACAGCCACAGGAACCGGCGTCGTCATGGATAGCGGCAGGTCGCTGCCTTTCCTGTCGGCCGATCTGGCGGCATCCCCCACGTTTGCCGGTGAACAGACTGAACGGGTACGCGCCCGCGATCACGACGATGACGAAGGGGAACGCGAAGGCGACGAAGGCCCGCTATCGGAAGTGCACGAACTGTCCGCGAACCTGCTGCTCCTGTTTGTCGGCCTGCACGTTGCCTATCTCATCCTGTTCAAGCGTCCGCTAGCGAAGTTCATGCTGTTCCTGCCGCGTGGTACGAAGCCCAAGCCACCCGCTACCTGAACGGCGGTTCGTCGAAGGCGCGGAGTTTGCGGCTGTGGAGTTTGGCGCCCTTGTCGGCGGCGAGCATTTCGAGGGTTTCGATGCCGATGCGGATGTGTTCGCCGATGGCGCGTTCATAGAAGCGGTTGGCAGCGCCGGGAAGCTTGATCTCGCCGTGGAGCGGCTTGTCGGACACGCAGAGGAGGACGCCGTAGGGGACGCGGAGGCGGAACCCATTGGCGGCGATGGTGGCGCTTTCCATGTCGATGGCGATGGCGCGCGACTTGTTGAACCGCCTTGCGGTGGCGGTGAAGCGCAGTTCCCAGTTGCGGTCATCCGTCGTCACAACCGTGCCAGTGCGCAGGCGGCGCTTGAGGGCGTCGCCGGTCTCGCCGGTGACGCGGGCGGCGGCTTCCTGTAGCGCGACCTGGACTTCGGCGAGAGCCGGGACCGGGATTTCCGGCGGCAGGACGGCGTCGAGCACATGGTCTTCGCGCAGGTAGGCATGGGCGAGGACATAGTCGCCGATGGACTGGCTGTGGCGCAGGCCGCCGCAATGGCCGACCATGATCCAGACCTGCGGGCGCAGGACGGCAAGATGGTCCGTGATCGTCTTGGCGTTGGACGGACCGACGCCGATATTGACCAGTGTGATGCCGGCCCCGTTCGGGGCGCGCAGGTGATAGGCGGGCATCTGGAACCGGCGCCAAGGGGCAGCGTCGATGTCGGCGCGCGAGGTGCCGGTGACGCTGGACACCTCCAGGCCGCCGGGGACCGACAGCGAGGTGTAGTGATTGTCTGCACCGATCTGTTCGAGCGCCCAGTCGCAGAAGGCATCGACATAGCGGTGGTAATTGGTGAACAGGACATAGTCCTGGAAATGCTCAACCGGCGTACCGGTATAGTGCTGGAGCCGCTTCAGCGAGAGGTCGACGCGGGGGGCGTCGAAAAGGGCAAGCGGGTGGGTTTCGTAGGGTTCGTAGAGTTCGCCGTCGGCCACTTCGTCACCGATATCGGCAAGCTTGGGGCTGGGGAACCAGCGGGCGAGCTCGGCGGGGGAAATCTCATCCAGGCCGTCGGCCTGGCCCTGTTCCCAGACATAGGCATAGGGGATTTCCTGGGTCGAGCGCTCGACGACGACATCAATGTCATAGTCGCGCATCAGCGGGGTCAGCTGTTCGATCAGGTAGGTGCGGAAAAAGTCCGGCCGGGTGAAGCTGGAAATGTAGGTTCCGGCTTCGGACATCTTGCCGAAGGCGCGGCTGATCGGCGGCGGCGGGCCGTCGGGATCATAGGTGAGCCGTATCTGCGGATAGCAGAAGGCACCGCTGTCACGCAGCTTGCTGTCGGGCGGGGTGCCTTTGTGGAGGTATAGGTCGAGGGCGCCTGAGAGGGCCTCAACGGCTTCGGCGTAGAGCGCTTCGAGCGCGTCAACGACGGCTTTGGGTGTGGTGAGTTTCGTCATGCACCCAAATGGCGGAAATGGCGCGGCGCGTCAATTGGCGGGGGCTGTTGCAGGCTTTCGTTGGCCCCAGACCGTCCAGGCGATGAGGGCGACCAGAACGGTAAGCAGGACGGCGCTGGACCCGGCTGTGCCGATGCCGAGACCGCCCTTGTCGGGCGATTTGGTCAGCAGGTCGCCCATCGTGGCCCCGAAGGGCCGGGTGAGGACGAAGGCTGTCCAGAACAGGGCCGTGCGCGAGATCGGCGTGAAGAAATACCCGAGGACGCAAAGCGCGATACCGCCGGAGATCAGCAGGTTCGAGAGCCCGTAGCCGAGGCCGGAACTGTCGGCAAGATAGTCGCCGAGTGCCGTGCCAAGCGTGTTGGAAGCGAGGATGGCTGCCCAGTAGAACAGTTCCACCTGCGGCTTGCGGATATGGTCGACCTTGATCGAGCCCATGGTGACATGCCAGGCGAGCAGGATGGCGACGAGAAGGCTGACCAGGATGATGGCCCCTGTTGCGTAACCGAGGCCGAGGGTGCGGTCCATATAGTCGGAAATCGTGGTGCCGGCGGTGGAGGTGGCGAGGATGACCGCCCAGTAGAGGAAGGGGTGGAAACGGTCTGACCGCATCTGCAGGACAAGGGTGACAAGGAAGAAGCCGATCAGGATCACGGAGCTGGCGGCGTAGCCGATATTCATTGTCATCGACAAAAGGTCGCCGCCGGTCTCGCCGACCGTGGTGGCGCAGATTTTCATGATCCAGAAAATGAAGGTGACGGTCGCGACCTTGCTCAGCGTATCGGTCGTGTCATTGGCAGGCGTCGGCAGGGACATGCGGGTCTGTATCCATCTGGACAAGGCGTCGGCTGGCCCTGCGCATACAGACGCCGTTACGCCCCTTGGCTACAGATGTAATGATATTTTTTCGTAATGTTCAGAGGGCGTGCCAGCAGATGCGACCGGCACAGGGAGATTCCCTGCCTGGCCTGCGGATGCGTCCGAACCTGCGTTCAGGACGTGTCGAGCCGGGCGAGCGCGAGGCAGGCCGCGCGGTGGATGGAGAGGGCGGCGTCGCGTTCGGTCGCGTCCTGCCGACGGGTGCGGGCAGCCGGTGGCAGGCGGCCTGCCAGGGGGAGCGGCCGGGTGGGGCTGAGGCGAGCCCGGGCGAGGCGCCGGGCCATGCGGGCAATGTATCGGGCCGGATCGTCAAACAGGGCCTTCAGGGCACAGGCCCTGCGTATCAGCGGCGTGGCGGGCACGAGATCGTCCGGGTGGTGCGGGAATTCTCCGGGCTCTGGCGGCGGCAACGGCTGGTCGAGATAGAGGAGGCGTGGACGGAGCGTGCGCGGGGTGCGGCGAGGGGGTGGCACGGGCGTGGTGCGGGGGCGCGGGTCGGCGAGGCGGAAGGTGGGCGGGGTGAAGAAACGGCGCAGCGCGGGGGCGGTGCGCGACGCAGGCCGGCCAGTCGCCGTCCGCCCTGCCCGCACTGCCACGCATGGCAAAGGGCATTCAAGAACGAAGAAGACGAGCATGCGACGTGTCAGAGTTTCGAGACGCACGAGCTGGCGGCGCAGGCGGACGCATTCGCTGCGTTTCAGGAAGGGCCTGCAGCCGGTGAGGCCGAGGCGCAGACCGTTCACCAGTTCGTGCACGTAATAGTCGGCCCGTCGCCAGGACACGAGGATGAGATTGCGCAGGGCTTGGTCGGGCTGGAACATGATGGCCCTATCCTGCCATAGACTTCCAGGAGGCGGACAAATGGGGCGGGCTCTGCCCGGATTGCCCGATATATGCTAGGATTCGGGCCATCAGAATCAGAGGATAAGTGCGATGACGGATGTGGCCCGGTGCGCGTGCGGCGCGGTGGAGGTCGTGGTGACGGGGGAGCCAACCGCGGTGGTGGTGTGTCATTGTCTCGACTGCCAGAAGCGGTCGGGATCGGTGTTCGGCATCGGCGCCTATTTCCCGAAGAGCCAGGTGACCATCAGCGGCAAGACGACGGCGTTCACGCGCCCGACCGACGAGGGGCGCCGCTTTACCGATCATTTCTGCCCGACCTGCGGATCAACGCTGTACTGGATCGCCGAAAAACACCCGGATGGCGTGGGCGTGGCGGTTGGCAATTTTGCCGATCCGGGCTTTGGCGGGCCGGACAGGTCTGTGTGGGAGCAATCACGACATGATTGGGTCGTGATGCCCGACGATGTGCAGCATTTTGCCAAAGGACGCGGATGATTTACCTAACGCACTGTAATTATTTGATTTACGATCAGAGAATCAGTCCGGCATTGGCATATAGCTGTGTCACAAATGCATGGCAGGCCTGACATTTTCCTGATTTTCCGACCTGTTTCAGACCAATGATCGGGCAAGAACGCTCGCTTATCAGGCGAAAGCCCTGCAGCAGGCAGCTATGACCGAAAATTCGCAAAACGACCGTTGCCATGCTGCGTCCGCGAGAACATTATTGCACTGCAGCATGAGTTGGCTGTTCCCGGTTGGCCAATGCTCCGAGAGGCGCATTACGGGGAACAGCGATCACAAGGCTCAGTTGCGGGGGGAGTTTCCAGCCGGAATGTTCCGGCGCTAACTTCTGAAGGGCTATCCCATGTTGAAACCCATTGTATCGATCATGGCCGCGGTCGTGATCCTGTCTCCGCTAGCCGTCGCCGGGGAGACGACTCCCATCACCGTGAGCATCGCATATGACAAGGACATGCTGGCAACCAAGGCCGGCGCTGCCGACGTCCTGGATGCCATCACCGACCAGGCAAAAGACGCCTGCACGACCTATGTCCCTGTTTTCGGCGGCAACTATACCGACCGCAAATGCGTCAGCAGCATCGTCACGTCCGCTGTTTCGAAGATCCGGGAACAGCAGGCGCTTGAAGGCCTCGAAACGGCAGGCGTATTCGCCAGCCAGGGCACAATGATCCTCGCCGACGCCGAACAACGCTAGGCCATTTCCTCCCGGTCTTGTGCGTTGGAGGGGTCGCCCACGGCCACGGGCGGCCCCTCACTTGACCCTGCCCCTCATGCGCGACGACCGCCCGGATGCCGGGCGCCGGGGCCGGGGTTTACAAAATCCCATTTTGATATATTATTACATTATAGGACCAGAAGACCGGCCTGCTGTCAATCGGAGGAAATACGCGTGCTGAATTCACCCGTCTCTCGCGCCCCGACCGCCGCCCTGCTGGCCCTGCCGGTGGCCTATGGCCTGTTCCTGCTGATGAATTCGCTGATCGACGTGAAGGAGATCACCATTGCTCCGGTGGCTTCGCGCGTGCTGGATGCGATCACGCCGCAGCGACCGGACCCGGATGCGCCGATGACCAAGCGCACGAAGCCAACACCGCTGGATGCGGCCACACCGCCGCCGCCGCCGCCGCGCGCATCAGCGACGCAGACTGACATTTTCCTACCGACCCCTGTCGTGCCAGGCGCCGCGCCAGAGAGCCTGTCGACACATGTGCAGATGCCGACAATCAAGCCGGTTGTCGTGTCATCGCTCGGGTATCAGGTGGTGCGCCCGCCTTTGCCTGTCTATCCGCGCCGGGCCGCCGAGCGGGGCATTTCGGGGACATGCAATGTGGCCTTCAGTATCGACCCGCGCGGCAAACCGTTCCGCGTCTCGGCGGCGTGCACCGACCCTGTGTTCGTGAGCGAAGCGGAAAGCTCGGTCTCGAAAGCCGAATTCGCGCCGCAACTCGTCGACGGCCAGTTCGTGACGGTGACAGGGCTGGAATATCCGCTGAATTTTAAATTGGGAGAGTAGGCGCCGATGCCTGCAGTTATTGCTCGAAAATCACTTCGCCGTTCACGTAGTCAAGCGTGAGGACGAAGTTTTGGAACAGCTGGTTGCCGGCATTGCCCTCGCGGACCTCGCCGGAAATGCTGCGCTCGGAGAAATGGGTCGGGAGCTCTGCAATGACGAAGGGGCCAAGGCCGACATTCGCGAGCGAGCCCTTGGTAAGCTTGCGCAGGCCGCGCGCGCCGAGCGCCTCCGTTGCTTCGCCAGCCGCTTTCTCATCTTCCAGCCCGAGACGCTTGACAGCAGCGGGGAAGAGTTCGAGGCCGCCAGACGAGCCAGTGTCGAGTGTGACGCTGACGATTTCACCATCAATCATCAAATCAAAGACCGGGATGAGCTGTTCTTCGGAATTGAATTTTAGCGGCACCACATAGCGCCGTGTCACGGTGGTGGCCGGTGGAGCGAAGGCGGACGCTTCGGTGCCGATTGTGACCTGACGTGCCGGATAGTCGATGCGGACGATGCGGTGCTCAAGGAAGCTGTGGCCGAGGATGCCGGCCAGCGGGAATCCGAGCGCGCCACTGAACGGGCTGATATCTGCAGCCAGCGCGACAATCGGAACGAATTTCATCTCCTGGATTGCAAGGTCCGGTATGGAGGAGAGCATGACAGCGAGACCTTCGCCATCGCCTGCGCCTGTGGCTTCGCCAGCTTGTGTCTCGTCAATCTCGATGCCGAGGCTGCGCGCCAGCGTGAGATCAATGACGGACGGGTCGACGCCGCAATCGATCAGGAAACGCTGAGGGGCGCTGTCGCCGATCGCGGCGTCGATGATGATCTGGTTGTGGGCGAATTCGAAGGGCGCTGTCGTGACGACAGCAGGCGCAGGCGGGGCCACGCGGGCTGACTGGCAAGCCACCAGGAAAATGGCGGCCATGATGCTTGAGGGTATTTGGCGGGCGCGGTGGATGGGCATCTTCCGTATCCGAATTGGTGTCTGCAAACTGGCCCCGCAGGCCGAGAGGGGCCTGCGGTTGGACTCCCTTTTACATGCCCCATCCCGGCCGGACCAGACGCTTTTTCGGAGACACGCAAACAGCAAAAAGGCCCGCACCTTTCGGTGGGGCCTTTGGGAATTGTGCGCCTGAAAGGGACAGCCTATTCTGCGGACACTTCCGCCGGTTTGCGTTTGTCGAAATTGGTCCAGACGCCGTCGTCGCCGTGCCAGTCGCCGCGGGTCGCGCCCTTGGAATATTCGGTGGCGCGCTGTTCGAAGAAGTTGGCGTGCTCGACGCCGTTGAGGATTTCCGACAGCCAGGGCAGCGGGTGCTTGTCGATGCCGTAGATCGGCTCAAGCTTGAGCTGGCCGAGGCGCCAGTCGGCGATGTAGCGGATATAGTTCTTGATGTCGGCGGGCGTCATGCCCTCGATCTCGCCGGCCTCGAAGGCGAGGTCGATGAACTTGTCTTCCAGCGCGATCACGGTGCGGCAGCATTCGCGGATCTTTTCGCGCAGTTCGTCGGTCATCACGCCGGTTTCGGCGCAGAAGGCGTGAAACAGCTTGATCATGCCCTCGCAGTGGAGCGACTCGTCGCGGATCGACCAGGTGATGATCTGGCCCATGCCCTTCATCTTGTTGAAGCGCGGGAAATTCATCAGCATGGCGAAGCTGGCGAACAGCTGCAGCCCCTCGGTGAAGGCACCGAAGACGGCCATGGAAATGGCGATGTCCTCATTGGTCTCAACGCCGAACTGGCCGAGATAGTCATGCTTGGCGGCCATCTCCTGGTATTCCATGAAGGCCGAGAATTCCGAATCAGGCATGCCGATCGTCTCGAGCAGCAGGGCATAGGCCGCAATGTGGATCGTCTCCATGTTGGAGAAACTGGCCAGCATCATGGAGACCTCTGTCGGCTTGAACAGGGGCATGTAATTGGTCATGTAGTTCGCGCCGACCTCGATATCGGACTGCGTGAAGAAGCGGAAGATCTGGGTCAGCAGGTTGCGCTCGCCGTCGGACAGCTTGACCGCCCAGTCCTTGCAGTCCTCGCCCAGAGGGACCTCTTCGGGCATCCAGTGGACCTGCTGCTGTTTCTTCCAGAAGTCATAGGCCCACGGGTAGCGGAACGGCTTGTAGGCAAAGCTGGGGGTCAGCAGGCCGGGCACATTGGAATTTCCGTCAGCCATGGGGGGCTCCTTGGTGTTCATGTCGATGTCTGGAGTAATATACACCACATATAGTGCTTCATTCTGGTTAATGCCGCAAGATGTTCCGGTAACCTCTGCGACACTTGTCCACAGGGATGCCCACAGAAATTGCGACCGTGACCAATTTTCGGGCTCTATACACTGAGCCTACCCTACGCCATTTGACGGAAAGAGTCCCATGCAGAGTCAGCCTGCTCGACCTGCTTGCATGGCCTTCGGCCCCGTATTCTCGTGGGTCGCATGTCAGTTGACGTGACGGTGAGGCGGCAGTGTGCCGGGAGCTTGCAGGGGGCGAGCCTGGAGCGGGCCGATGGCGTTGATGGCCTGGTGGACGACCGGAGGTGCGGGCGCGACAGCCCACTCCACAAATTCCGCTTCGACGTCGCCCTCCAGCCTGTGCTCTGCCGCCAGCGCGCGCCGAAAGACAACGACAGTGAGCACGCACAGACCTGCGGCTGAGAGGCCGAGTGCAATGTTGATGAACATCTGATTGGCTTGGAGCTCGGACAGGATAGTCCAGACAGCGGTCAGCGCGACGATGGCCGTGACCTCCATGATCAGGAGCGTCATGACCAGGGCTTTCAGGAAGCGGCCCATGTGATTTCGATTTCCGTGAGAACACCAGCAGGCGCTGGCACACGCGCATTATCTGCCTGTGCCGCGGCGCCCGCAAGATGGATTCGTCAGGAACTAGTGCGCCGCATGGCAGGCGGCCGGCACACCGATGTCGAGCAGCGGCAGGCCTTCATTGCAGAGCTCCAGCCCGCCCTGCCACATCATATGCAGCGCAACGTAGAGAATGACTGCGAGGCCGACAAAGGCAATCCAGCGATGGCGCGTCAGGATGCGGGCGATGAAGGATGAGGCCAGGCCCATCAGGAGGATCGACAGTGTCAGCCCGAACACGAGCACGACCGGGTGTTCACGCGCCGCGCCCGCGACACCGAGCACGTTATCGAGCGACATGGAGACGTCGGCAAGGATGATCTGGGTGACTGCGGCGCGCAGGCTCTTGCCGGGAACCTGGCCGGCGATCGTGCCGTCGCCATCGAGGTCTGCAGCGGCGAGCGCTTCTTCAGCGGCATGGGCGGCACTGTCGCGCAGTTCGCGCCACATCTTCCACGCGACCCAGAGAAGCAGGAGGCCGCCCGCGAACAGGAGGCCCACGATCAGGAGGAGTTCTGCCGCGATGAGGGCAAAGGCGATGCGCAGGACCGTGGCGACAAGGATGCCGATAAGGATGGCCTTGCCGCGCTGGTGTTTGGGAAGGCCCGCCGCCGCCATGCCGATGACAACCGCATTGTCGCCCGCCAGAACGAGGTCAATCGCGATCACGGCCAAGAACGCCTGAATCATTTCGGGCGTCAGGAAATCGAGCGTCATGGCGGGAGGGTTTTCCGGGCCGGGTGATCGGTCGACCTGAGGAATCAGATGGGGGGCATCGCCGAGGGGAGCAATGCGGTGCCTGCTGAAAATTTTCCGACTAGGAGTTGGCCGTGTTTGTCGTGATTTCCGTCATTGTCGAATTGGCGATGAAGCAGAGTTCGTGCGCTTCATGGTGCAAGGCTGCAATCTGGTCCACGGACGGGACCGGCCCCTGATAGCTCACAACCGGGTTCAACGTGACCCGGGTGATTGCCAAGCGACCGGCAGCGTTCTTGCCGAGCACGCCGACCGCCTCGTCTTCATAGGAGTTGACGACGAAGCCTGCGTCGCGCGCCTTGTGGAGATAGAACAGCATGTGACAACTGGAGATCGAGGCGACAAAGGCCTCCTCCGGATCGACATTCCCTGCGACCGAATACGGGAGCGGGACGATGTGGGGCGACGCGGAGGCGGGCACTTTCAGGCCGCCGTCAAATTCCCATTCATGCGCGCGTGAATGCTTGTTGGCCGCAAAGTCATCATCGCCGCGCGACCATCTGATGATGGCTGTGTGTTTCCCCATGTCCGGTCTCCAGAACGTGTGTGACGGGTGGCGCTGTCTAGCCGGGCAAGGGCGCACATATCAAGCCGCATGAATCGGAATGCGGGCTCGGCTCGGCCAGAGTAAACCCGGCTTGAAAAACTTGCAGGAGACAAAATGGGCGTCGCGGATATTGACTGGACCGCCATCGAGACAGCGCTGGATGGACGCGGCTTTGCCTCGCTGGGCACATTGCTGGATGCAGAGGCTCGGGTCGCTCTGGCAGGCGCATTCGGAGAGGAGGCGCCGTATCGAAGCCATGTGCACATGGCGCGGCACGGGTTTGGACGGGGCGAGTACAAGTATTTCCGTTATCCCCTGCCCTCGCCCATCGCAGGCCTGCGCGCGGCGCTGTATCCGGGCTGCGCTGCCATTGCCAATCGCTGGGCAGAGCGGATGCGCCTGGACGGGCGCTATCCCGAGACCCATGTGGATTTCCTGGAGACGTGCCATGCGGCGGGACAGGAAAAGCCAACGCCGCTGATCCTGTCGTATCGTGAAGGCGACTATAATTGCCTGCATCAGGACCTGTATGGCGGTATCGTTTTTCCGCTCCAGATGGTTATCCTGCTAAGCGAACCCGGCAAGGATTTTGACGGAGGCGAGTTCGTGTTGACCGAACAGCGGCCCGTGAAAGGTACGCGCGGCGACTACCGCGTGAAGATGCGCCACGGGGTGAGTACGCTGACGCGGGGGATGCGGTTTGCGACGGGGATCATTTTCCATGATGCGACGTGATGGCTGACCTGCTGAGCACCCTGCGGCCCGCCAAGGCCTGGCATGGCGAAGGCGTGCTGCACCTGCCCGGCTTTGCCGATGCGCCGGCCCTGTGGGATGCACTGCAGCCCGTGCTGGCGTCGGCGCCGTTCCGGCATCTCGTGACACCGGGTGGCAAGACCATGTCGGTCTCGATGACGAATAGCGGTGAGGTTGGCTGGGTCTCTGACCGGACCGGCTATCGCTACGATGCGATAGACCCGCTGGGCGGACGGCGATGGCCTGAGATGCCTGACGTGTTCCGCGATGTGGCGCGGCGGGCGGCAGCGGCGTTTGGCGCGGACGACTTTGATCCCGATGCCTGCCTGATCAATTGCTATGAGGTCGGTACGCGCCTGACCGCGCACCAGGACCGGGACGAGCAGGATCTTGGTGAGCCAGTCGTGTCGGTCTCGATGGGCCTGCCCGGCCGGTTCGTGATTGGCGGGACAGAGCGGGCAGGACCGAAGCAGACCGTGCTGTTAGAGCATGGCGACGCGCTGGTGTTCGGACGCAGTGCGCGGCTGGCCTATCATGGCGTGCTCCCTGTGAAGGCAGGCGTGCACGATATGGTTGGCACCCGTCGGATCAGCCTGACCTTCCGGAAGGCCGGGTAGCCTGCTCGACAAGCAACCCGCCTGCGTGTCAGGCTGGCGGAAAGCGAGAGGAAATCCCGATGCAAGTTGCCGCCTATGCTGCCCAGAGCCCCGAGTCGCCTGTCGGGCCGTTCGAAATTACGCGGCGCGACCTGCAGCCGAATGACGTGCTGATCGACATCACATGGTGCGGCGTGTGCCACAGCGATATCCACACGGCTCGCAATGAATGGGGCCGCACGAAATACCCGATCGTGCCGGGGCACGAGATCGTCGGAAAGGTCGGTGCGGTCGGCGCGGACGTGACCAAGCACAAGGTGGGCGACACGGTGGGCGTCGGATGCCTGGTCGATGCCTGCCTAGCGTGCGGCGCATGCCATGATGGCGACGAGCAGTATTGTGAAAAGGGATCGGTTGGCACCTATGGCGGCACCGAGCCGGTGATCGGCGGGCCGACCCATGGCGGCTATTCGAAACAGATCGTGGTGCGCGATGAATTCGTGCTGAAGGTTTCCGACGTACTGAACCCGGCCGAAGTGGCGCCGCTGCTGTGCGCCGGGATCACGAGCTGGTCGCCGCTGAAGCACTGGAACGTCAAGGCAGGCGACAAGGTCGGCGTGATCGGCCTCGGCGGGCTCGGCCATATGGGCGTGAAGTTTGCGGTGGCGATGGGTTGCGACGTGGTGATGATCACGACGTCAGAAGCGAAGGGCGCGGACGCCAAGCGCCTCGGCGCGCATGACGTGCTGGTCTCAACCGACCGGGCCGCAATGAAAGCGCACCGGGGCCGTTTCGATTTCCTGCTGAACACAGTGCCGGTGAAGCATGACCTCAATCCTTACCTTATGCTGCTGGCTCGCAATGGCACGATGGTGCTGGTCGGCGCGATCGAGCCGTTGGAGCCGATGCATGGCGGCCTGTTGCTGGCCGGGCGGCGACGGGTGGCCGGATCGGGCATTGGCGGCATCGCGGAGACACAGGAGATGCTGGACTTCTGCGCCGAGCATGGCGTGACATCGGATGTCGAAGTGATCGCCATGAAGGATATCAACGTCGCCTATGACCGCGTAGTCAAAGGCGACGTGAAGTACCGGTTCGTGATCGATATGGCGACGCTTTAATGCGCAATCGAGATTGAGAAGGCGCCGAAGCGTTGCGGCGTGACCTGGGAATCGAATTCCTCGGTGCGGTTCACGTATGTGAAGGCGAGCTGGACTTCACGATAGTGGATGGCAAGGCCAGCCTGAAGGTCGCCGACGAAATCCTTGCGGTCGTCAACGCGCGGGCCATCGCGAAACAGGTTGCCATCGAGGAACATATCGCGGCCGATCGCACGACCGCTGGCGCCGATGAATAGGTAGCCACCCAACGGGTTCTCGTCGGTGCCGGGGATGAACTCGCCAGCCCCCGAGAGCGCCGGACGGATGCGCGGCGGGCCGAAACTGGAATCAAGGTCCCAGCCGATACGGGCCGTCAGGCCAGATGATGCATAGGTGCGCACATTGCCGAGCGCGCCGCCGACATCGAAACCGAGATCGGTTTCAACGCCTAGCGGCAGCGTGGGCCCCGGGAAACGATGCAGGCGCTGGACAATGATCTCGATGCCAGCCTCGTCGCGCAGCTGGTTGGGCCAGCCCTGCGCCTCGGCCACGCCGATGATGCGGTGGAAATTGTTCTGGACGAATTCGCCGCCGGCAGAGGGCCCGACAACACCGAGATTGACCTGCAGCGTATCCTGCGTGTTGGCGCTGCTGCCGACAATCGTGCCGGAGGCAAAAAGCCAGCCAGCATAGGGCCGGTCGGTCGGATCGGGCACAACCAGCGTCTTGTCCTCTGGCGTGAAGATGACATGCGAAAGCGCAAAGCCCTGACGCAGTTCCTGGCGTTCGAGGTCAAGAAACGGGATACGGTCGGCAACCCATTCGAGCGCCGGGAAGATCTCGTCGGCGCCGGACACGCGCTCGATGCGCAGCCCGTTGGAATAGTTGCGGTCGGTGCCGCCACCGAACTTGTCGTTCTCCACCGTGAGCGAGGTCACGGCAGGCTTCTTGACCTCCTGGGCATGTGCCAGGGGCGCAACAAAAAGGGCCGCGACTAGCGCGGCCCGAAAACATGTCTGGGCCATCATCATGGCCGGTGCCCTAGCACCTATCGGCGCATGGTGAAACTTACACCTGCGAAATCTTCAGTGTCGCTGATGGAGCCGTTTCGGTCTTCGTATTTCACTTCGCGGCGAATGTAGCTGAGCGACAGCTCGCCACCCGCGCGGTGGACGGAAACACCGGCCTGCATGTCGCCCACGGTGACCTGGTCGGTCAGGGACATATCGTTGAGGTTCGGGGCGAAACTCGTATTGCCGGCGTCCCAGACAAGGGCTTCGCCATCGGCGCCGGCGAAGATGTACCAGCCAGTTGGCTGGCCGTCCTTGCCGAGGATATCGAAGTCACGACCGATGCGGACTTCACCGCCGACGCGCTGGCTTAGCAGTTCGCCTTCTTCGCGCACGGCGATACGGGGCGCCACACCGACGTCAAAGTTGAGGCCGGTCATTGCCATAGGCGCCGAGAACGCGACCTCTGCGGCAATGTCTTTCTCAATCTGGGTCGCGCCGGTCAGGCGAGCCTTGCTGCGCTCTGCCGTGATCGCAAGCAGCGCAGGACTGCCCGTCCACGCGAGTTCAGGCAGGCTGGACGGAACAATTCCGGCCGAGATGCCGAAATTGGCAGGCGTCGCGCCATCGAATGCCGCAACCGGTGCTGGCAAAGCGCCCATTACCGTGCCTAAAAACCGGGCGGGCGCGCCATCGATGACATGAATGGAGATCGTTTCGGGCGCATCAGGCTGAACCGGGCTCGCACCCAACGACGCCGGAACGGCCATCGTCATACCGAGCGTTGGCGGCACGGCGGGTTCTGACCGCACGAAATCATGTGGGGACGTTGAGACGCAGCCCTGACAGGCCAGCGTCAACACTGTAGAGGCTACTGCGAATACCATACGCCTGACACCCTTCATGGCTAATCCTCGTAAGCTTACGCCTGTGTGAAGATTACACCCTAGCCCGCTTAATGTAGCATAAAGGACACACCATGCCCAAACGCCTTTCACTCAACAAAGATTAATTCTGGTTGATATAACGCTAACCTGTAGTTTTGGTTCCAAAACCCGAATACTGCAGGCATTTTCTCGCAAAAAGCAGGCCAGACGGGACCGAAACGGCATTAACCTGGAAATATTTTTGTTGAAATCGAGGCAGGCGCCGGCGCCTGTGTCTTAACCCCAGGCCGCCGCTTTTCCACCCCTGGCAGAAAAGCGGCCAGCCCGATGAGAGCTGGCCGCCTTGCTGTTCATTGCCTGTGTGGCCGGCACTTACTGGCAGGCGAGACACTCGTCATAATCGGTGTTCGGCGTGTCGAGGCTCTGGCCTTCGATCCGCTCGGAACCGGCAAAGGCCGCGCGCTGGACCGACTTGGACCGGCAGTAATAGAGCGACTTCAGACCGCGTTCCCATGCCGTCCAGTGCAACATGTGCAGGTCCCACTTGGACACGTCGCCCTTGAGGAAGAGGTTCAGCGACTGCGACTGGCAGATATAGGGCGTGCGATCCGCCGCAAGTTCGATGATCCAGCGCTGGTCGAGTTCGAAGGCGGTCTTGAAAACGTCCTTCTCGTGCTCGTCGAGGCAATCGAGGTGCTGCACCGAGCCTTCATGCTCGAGGATCGAGGTCCAGATCTCGTTACTGTTGAGGCCCTTCTGATCGAGCAGGGTTTCGAGCTGCTGGTTCTTGACGGTGAACGAGCCCGACAGTGTCTTGTGGGTGTAGACGTTGGCCGGGATCGGCTCGATGCCTGCCGACGTGCCGCCGCAGATGATCGAGATAGATGCGGTGGGCGCAACGGCCATCTTGTGGCTGAAACGGGCCATCATGCCGACATCGCGGGCATCTTCGCAGGGACCGCGCTCCTTGGCGAGCTTGACCGAGGCCGCATCCGCGCCCTGGCGGATGTGCTTGAACATCTTCTCGTTCCAGACCTTGGCCATGGCGCCCTCCATCGAGACGTTCATCGACTGCAGGAACGAGTGGAAGCCCATCAGGCCGAGACCGACCGAGCGCTCGCGCTTGGCGGAATAGACGGCGCGGGCCATTTCCGGCGGCGCACGCTCGATGAAGTCTTCGAGCACGTTGTCGAGGAAGCGGAAGATGTCTTCCAGGAAATGCTCGTCTTTCGACCATTCCATGAATTTCTCGGCGTTGACCGAGGACAGGCAGCAAACGGCTGTCCGGTCCTGGCCGCGATGGTCGATACCGGTCGGCAGGGTGATTTCAGAACAGAGGTTCGACTGCGTCACCTTGAGGCCCAGCTTGCGCTGGTGGGCCGGCATGGAATTGTTCACCGTGTCCGTGAACAGGAGGTAGGGCTCGCCGGTCTGCATGCGCAGCTCGAGAATCTTCTGCCACAGCTTGCGGGCATTGATCGTGCGGACGACTTCGCCGGACTTCGGGCTGATCAGGCCGAAGTCTTCGTCAGCGCGGACCGCTTCCATGAAGGCATCGGTGATGTTGATGCCGTGGTGCAGGTTGAGGCTCTTGCGGTTGAAGTCGCCGGACGCCTTGCGGATCTCGAGGAATTCCTCGATTTCCGGGTGGTGGCAGTCGAGATAGCAGGCGGCAGAGCCACGGCGCAGCGAGCCCTGGCTGATCGCGAGGGTCAGCGAGTCCATCACGCGGATGAAGGGAATGATGCCGGACGTCTGACCGTTCTGGCCGACCTTCTCGCCGATCGAGCGGACATTGCCCCAATAGGTGCCGATGCCGCCGCCATTCGAGGCGAGCCAGACGTTCTCGGTCCAGGTCTCGACAATGTCGTCAAGCGAATCGCCCACCTGGTTGAGGAAGCAGGAAATCGGCAGGCCGCGGGACGCGCCGCCATTCGACAGGACGGGTGTGGACGGCATGAACCAGAGTTTGGACATATAGTCGTAGAGGCGCTGGGCATGCTCGGAATCATCGGCAAAGGCCGTGGAGACACGGGCGAACATGTCCTGATAGGACTCGCCAGGCAGCAGATAGCGGTCTTTCAGCGTGGTCTTGCCGAAATCCGTCAGCAGCGCATCGCGCGACGGATCGGTCTTCACAGGAGCGCCTTCAACCACGCGCAGTTCCGCTTCGGCACCTGCTTTCGGCTTGCCTTTACGCGGCGCGGATTTGGTCACAGACTTGGCTTCGGATGCAGACATGTGCAGCCCTCCGGTTTCATTGAATATATATAGGAACTGAAGCCCCCGGCAGCCAGATATGGCCCCCAACTTCTCTCCTGACACAACATATAGTGTCGGAAGGTTAACATGGGGTCAACGGGACATTTCTTAAAACCGTCAAAAAGGGCGTGGAATTCCGGTTAACGAGCAGTTAAGCCATCCTGAGATCGCCTGTCCAGACAGACGAATACGCATTCCACAATTCGTGCACCACGCGACTGGATGCCGCGAAATAATTGTGACCGACGCGTGAGGGAAAAAGGCGGAGACAGGCGAACGACCCGGGCTGAAATCGTTGGGGCTGCTTCGTTCCCGACCTGACCCGATTGGCGAATGGCCCGTCCGCCACCTGCCTCCTCCGGGTTATATGCGCGGGGGCGACGCGAATCGCAAGTGCGGGAATGAGTCGCCCGACGCGTGCCCGCGAATATGTTGTCCGTGTGGATGCCCGCGTGCTATTTCCCAAGTTCAAGACAGGCATGAAGGGACGAGCGATGAAATTCCGGCACATGATGATGGCGGGCGTCTCTGTCCTGCTTGCAGCGGGCGGCGCAGCGGCGAAAGAGGATGAGGCAGAAACCGGCGAGGACGACTAGCGCGATGCCGGACCTTGATCTCATCCTGCAGAGCCTCGAAGCCCTCGCTGAACGCGAGGGCGACCCGTCGCCTGTGATCTATGCCCGCCTTTTCGCCGCCCATCCCGAGCTCGAAGCGCTGTTCGTGATGGACACGGATGGCGGCGTACGCGGCTCGATGCTGCAACAGTCTTTCGACTGCCTTATCGATGTGGCCGAAGGCGGCGCCCTGGCGCCGGTGATCCTGGGGGCCGAGCGGGTGAACCACGGTACCTATGGCGTACCGGACAACCTGTTCGATGCCTTCTTCACGACGATCCGTGATTGCGTGAAAGCGGCGATGGGGACGGAGTGGACGGCTGAGTTCGATGGGGCCTGGTCGCGCCTGCTGGCGCGCACGGCGGCACTGGCAGACGCCTAGCGCTTCCTGATGCGGCCGGTCCGGACGGGCAAAGGCTGGTCCTGACGGACCGCCAGGGACGCAAATGCTGTCATAATTACATCCCTCAGGCGTTACCGGGCGAACGTATCGACGCGCTGGTCGACCCGGTCAACGAGGCGCTGCATGCCCTTGCGGGCCAGGAAGCCGAGCGGCTGTGCCATTGCAGGCTTATTCGATGCTGGGCGTCTCATCTTTTTGCCTCGTCTTGCCAACGCCGGTGATGATGCCGAGGCCGATGAGAATGACGGAACAGACACCGATCCAGACGAGCGACAGGCCCAGCATGAACGCGCCATAGGCGAGCCCTGCGATCAGGACGAGAAAGCCGATGAGATAGATCAGGAAGGACGACATGGGGTGGCACCTTGTTTCAGACTGTACTGGAGGCTCAACTCCGCCCGCACGATAGGGTTCCCCGGTCAAGGCGGCAGATGCGGCTCGGTGCGTCCCCAGACATCCCTTGTGCGACGGCGCGCGCAGGAGCAAGCTCTCAACTTGCATGAGAGGCGGAACAAATGATCCTGATCGGCATGTATGACAGCCCGTTCGTGCGGCGTGTGGGCATTGCCCTGCGCCTCTATGGCATCGCGTACGAACACCGCGCCTGGTCGGTATTCGGTGATGCCGTGAAGTTCATGGCTTATAACCCGCTTTTGAGGGCGCCGACGCTGGTGCTGGACGATGGCGAAGCGTTGATCGACAGCGCGGCCATCCTGGATGCGCTGGATGACATGGCAGGCCCTGAACTCGCCATGATGCCACACAACGGACCGCCGCGCCGAGCGGCGCTGAAAACCTGCGCGCTCGCCTCTGGCATCGCCGACAAGGCAGTGTCGCTCGTCTATGAGCGCCATGTCCATGAACGGGCTAACCCGGCGTGGACCGAACGCTGTGCAGGACAAATCACGCGGGTGATGAATGAGCTGGAAATTGCCCGCACCGCACAGCCGACAAGCTTCTGGCGCGGTGACACGATCGGACATGATGATGTGATGGTATCATGCGCGGTGACGTTCATGCGCGATGCGTTGGCGGGCGAAATGGACCTCTCACCTTGGAAGGCGCTGAACCGTCATGCCCAGATGTGCGAAGACCTCCCGGAATTCCGGGAGGTCTTTATGAAGTTCAAGATCGGTTAGGCCCGGAAGGCCTAGTAATCATGGTTCGACTTGGCGTGGCGCTTGCGCTCGTGCGGATCGAGAAATATCTTGCGCATCCGGATATTGCTTGGCGTGACCTCGACCAGCTCATCGTCGGCGATATAGGCTAGCGACTTTTCAAGCGTCATCTGGAGCGGCGGCGTAAGGCGGACAGCCTCGTCCGTTCCCGAGGCGCGCATGTTGGTCAGTTTCTTGCCCTTGAGCACGTTCACTTCGAGATCATTGTCGCGATTGTGCTCGCCGATGATCATGCCGGCATAGACCTTGTCGCCCGGGTGGATGACCATCGGGCCACGGTCTTCGAGGTTCCAGAGCGCGAAGGCGACAGCTTCGCCCTGTTCCATGGCGATCAGCACACCGGTGTGGCGGCCCTGGATGCGGCCCTTGTGAGGCGCGTATTCGTGGAACACGCGGTTCATGATGGCCGTGCCGCGCGTGTCGGAGAGGAGTTCGCCCTGGTAGCCGATGAGGCCACGGGTCGGCGCATGGAAGACCATGCGTGTGCGGCCCACGCCCGAAGGACGCATGTCGAGCATGTCGGCTTTGCGCTCTGAGAGCTTCTGCACGATGATACCGGAATGCTCGTCGTCGACGTCGATGGTCACTTCTTCGATCGGCTCAAGCTTCTCGCCGTTCGGGCCTTCCTGCATGACGACCTGGGGACGCGAGACACCGAGCTCGAAGCCTTCGCGGCGCATCGTCTCGATGAGGACGGCGAGCTGGAGTTCGCCCCGGCCGGACACGGTGAAAGCCTCGGCATCGGTCGCGCGATCAACCTTCAGGGCGACGTTGCCTTCGGCTTCTTTCAGCAGGCGGGCCCAGATGATCCGCGACGTGACCTTGGTGCCTTCAGTGCCAGCGAGCGGCGAGTCGTTGACACGGAAGGTCATCGAGATGGTTGGCGGGTCAATAGCCTGGGCTTCGATTGGGATGGTGACGGACGGGTCGCAGAACGTGTCGGCAACGTTCGCCTTGGTCATGCCGGCGAGCGAGACGATGTCGCCTGCCACGCCTTCTTCGACCGGCACACGCTCAAGGCCGCGGAACGCGAGCACTTTCGATACCCGGCCCTGTTCGACGAGCGAGCCGTCGCGGGCAAGGACCTTGATCTGCTGGTTCGGCTTGACCGTACCGGAGGAAATACGGCCGGTCAGGATACGGCCAAGGAAGGGATCCGAGCTGATCGTGGTGGCGAGGAGACGGAACGGGCCTTCTTCCACTTTCGGGGTTGGCACGTGATCGACGACCATCTGGAACAGGGCGTCCATATCAGTGGTCGGGTTTTCATAGTCTGTGTTCATCCAGCCCTGCTTGGCCGACCCGTAGAGGATCGGGAAATCGAGCTGCTCGTCGGTCGCATCGAGGTTTGCGAAGAGGTCGAAGACTTCATTGATGACTTCGTCGGGACGGCGCTCGGGCTTGTCGATCTTGTTGACGGCCACAATCGGGCGCAGGCCGACCTTGAGGGCCTTGGAAACCACGAACTTGGTCTGCGGCATCGGGCCTTCGGAGGCATCGACCAGCACGATGGCACCGTCGACCATCTGGAGAATACGTTCCACTTCACCACCGAAATCGGCGTGGCCGGGCGTGTCGACGATATTGATGCGGTAGCCGTTCCATTCGACCGAGGTGGTCTTGGCGAGGATGGTGATGCCGCGCTCGCGCTCGATATCATTGGAATCCATAGCGCGCTCGACGGTTTTCTCGTTTTCGCGATAGGTGCCGGACTGTTTGAGCAGTTCGTCGACCAGTGTGGTCTTGCCGTGGTCAACGTGTGCGATGATCGCGATGTTGCGCATTTTCTCGATGGACTGGGACATAGGGACTTTAGGCTTTCGGGAGGAGGAATCGGGTGTCTGGCGCGCGCCCTAGCCGAATATACGGGTTTTGACCATGGGGGATGGGCAGGATGACATCAGACGGCTATGCAATTCTCATCCTTCTCAAAGCCGGTAGTGTCCCAATCCATGACAAATTCAAACGATATGCCGCTCGCGGCGAACCCGCTCGATCGCGCAGCGCATCACCGCACAGACGAAGCCTGGCTGGAAGCCGCCATGCAGCAGAACAATGTCCTGTTCTTCCTCATGCGTAATGGCGAACCCTTTGTCGAAAAGCAGGGATTGTTCTGGATGGGCCCGGAGGCGCGCAAACTGTCACCTGCTTCGCCCTGGCTGTTCATGGGCGAAGACAAGACCGATGCGCCGGTCTTCGCCCTGAACCTGCCCCCGAAATTCGATGTCGACTCTTCCCTGATCGCCGGCGTCGGAAGCTTCGGTGAATTCCGTATGGCGGTCGGTGCGATTTCGGCCATGGAAGCGAATCTTGTTTCAACCGCCCGCAGCCTGTTCATGTGGCATGCCAGCCATGGCTTTTGCGCCAAGTGCGGCGGACGGGTCGGCGTGGTTGATGCCGGATGGAAAAGCCAGTGCCCGGAATGCGGTGCCGAGCATTTCCCGCGCACCGATCCGGTGGCAATCATGCTGGCGGTGAAGGATGGTAAATGCCTGATCGGCCGTCAGGCGATGTGGCCGGCTGGGTTCATGTCGTGTCTCGCGGGATTCTGCGAACCGGGCGAAACGATCGAACAGGCCGCGGCGCGCGAACTGTTCGAAGAGGCAGGTATCGTGTGCGACCCGGCAAGCGCGGAATATGTCGCCTGCCAGCCCTGGCCGTTCGCCTCATCGCTCATGGTAGGATTGATTCTCGAAGCCGAAAATTTCGAAATCACGGTCGATAAAACCGAGCTCGATGAAGCAAGATGGATCACCCGCGCCGAAGCGCGTGAAATTCTTTCTGGCCAACATCCCGAGATTTTTTGCCCGCCCGCAATGGCAATAGCCCATCATATATTGAAGACTTGGGCTCTTAGGGATGATTAATCGTATACGGAGCACCCAATCCCGCTCGCGCGTCAGGTGAAAATCAAGAGTTGATTTCCCGCGAATCACAATATTATTGGCTCGCCACTGACAGGAGATCGGAAATGGCAATTGCAAAAAAACCTGCCGCCAAAAAGCCGGCAGTAAAGAAACCAGCCGCTAAGCCGGCAGCAAAAAAACCTGCTGCCAAACCGGCAACCAAGACTGCGACGAAAACCGCTGCGAAACCAGCGGCGAAAAAACCAGCGGTAAAGAAGCCGGCCGTCAAAAAGCCTGCTGCAAAAGCTGCTGCGAAACCAGCCGTGAAAAAAGCTGCTGCGAAGCCAGCCGCGAAAAAGCCTGCTGCAAAAAAGCCGGCTGCAAAAAAGAAATAAGTCTGCGGACAACAATTCGGAAAGCGGGCGAGCACGTCTCGCCCGTTTTTTTATGCGAAAATGACGCATTCCGAATCAGGAATGGAACCCCCGCACCCTCTCCGAATGCGGGGGCCATCCAGCCGGGCAGTCAATCAAGGGCTGCCCGCCCGACCGGACCGTTATCGGCCAGACCTAGAATTTCAGGACGTAGGCAATGTCGATCACGTCGATCGAGTCGTCATAGTCGAGATAGGTATAGCCAACGCGGATGCCCTGGTTGGGTGCGAAATAGTAGTCGCCACCAATACCGAGCGCCGCAGCATCGTCATCAGCCGAAGCGGATACGCCGCCTGCCGTGGCCTTGATCTCCGTGCTCACATAACCGATCCGGCCGAAGACATCGGCCTTTTCAGCGAATGGAATCCGGCCCACGGCATAGGCGCCGTAGGAGTTTTCCAGTTCAACGCTCGCATTGATACCGGCTATCGTCGTGGACTCGTCAGCAATGCCGACGGCCGCTTCGATTTCCGCACCGAGGAATTCATTCAAGTTGTAGCCGCCACGCAGCTGGACGGCGCCGAGATCGGCATCGTCCGCGCTATAGTTGCCGTAGCCGATCGTTCCGTAGAAGCCCGAGTCCTGCGCGAAGGCAGGTGCAGCGGCGAGGGCGACGAGGCTGATGGCCGTGGTAAGTGCAAATTTCATGGGAGGTATTCCTTTTGTTATCCCGTCTCCGGGAGACCGGAATCTAGTGACGATTTTTTCCAAGTTGAGTGAATTAGACGTCATGTTTGACGACGGAGGAAATGTGTTGCCACCGCGCAACGCGCTGCGTCCCAAGCCTTGAAATTATCGCCAAAATACAACGGCCCACCCCTCATCCGAGCGGCGGGCCTTTGGTAATATCTTGTTCAGATATGTGGCGAAGACTGCCTTACTGGTTAAGGCTGGACCATTCGGAATCCGCTTTCGAAATGAAGCCCGGAACGTCGACGTTCCATTTACCCTGAATGTCGGAATTGTAATTCAGGTAGAGCCTGCCATCGACAATCTTCCAGTAGCGCGCGTCACCCTTCGCGTACTTCCCATCCGCCATGGCCCAGGCGCAGTAGCCACCATATTGCGGCGCATAGGCAGCCGGATCGGCGACGAAGGCATCGCGGTGTTCAGCACTCGTGAACTGGAAGTTGGCGCCGTTGTACTCGGCGGTGAAATCCTTCGAGCCTTTGGCAGGTGCGCCGGTCTCGAAATAGGCGACAGGATCATAGCCTTGCAGGGCGGTCGATGAGAACCGGCCTGTATAGATCGCAGGTTCTGCGGATGCAGGCGGCGCGAACGCGATGACGGGCGAGACGGCGAGCGCGGCAGCGATGAGGAGGGAGCGGAGTTTCATGGCGGTTCTCTCGGGATTACGGTGAGGGAAATGGGGTCGCCGACACCTCTGGGAGAGACATTCGAGGCAGGAAGGGGGGGCCCCGAATGAAGGTGCCGGCGACCGGGCGAAAACTCAGACGGGGTGGATCCGGGTTTGCGCAAATGCGTTAGGCGACGGGATGTCAGGTTCTGTCAGGATGGCATCGCGGATGCCGCCTACAATGTTGAACAGGGTCTTTCGCCGGACGATGAGAAGCGTAAGCGAACCGACCCAGACCGTGACGGCCATGGCGAACAGGCCGCCGCCATCATTGTTCGGATCGATGCCGAGCGGCGTAAACAGGTGGAAGCTCACCGCGCCACTCATCACAGCAACGGCCATCAGGGCACCGAGCGTCTGCAAACAGCGAAAGGCCGTAAACACGCCCAGCAGGAGGCAGGCCGATGCGACAAGCTCGGCCGAACCGATGACGTACTGGCTGAACAGGCCGGTCTGCGCGAACAGGCCCCCTGCTCCGAAACTGCCAGCCCACGCATCCAGCCGGCCAAAGATGACCTGCGTTTCGGGCGCGTTGGTGAACTTGTAGCGCAGGCTGTCCAGGAACACGGCTGAGGCAATGAGGCTGAATACGTGCGGTGCGTAATTCTTGATCTTGTCGAGCATTATGAGCGCCCCTCCCAGATTTCCAAGCCCAACATCTCATGAAGCGGTGCTCGCGCGCAAAGCAAACGCCCGTGAGCCCGGTCCACAATTCCGTGAGCGGCGCGCGGGGGGGGAGGATCATGGCGCACAGACTTCATGCGCAATCGCCTGCACACGCACGCGTGCAGGGTGCCCAGGCATACGGCTTGTAGTCCGGGTTGAGAGGCGTCTCGGCCACATGGTTGGCATAGTTCGACATCGTCTTGAGCGCGACGCCGAGGACGACGCCGAGAATGGCCGCCTTTTCCCAGCCCGCATTCAGGAATACCGAGACATCCGTATCCGACACGAAGCCGCGCTGCTGCACCATGCGGCGCGTGAAGACGCGCAGGGCTTCCAGCCTGGGGTCGGCGATCCTCTGGTTGGTACGTATCGCTTCGATGACGGACACGTCCGGGCTTTCAGCCGCCGTTGCGGCCGAATGCGCGGCAACGCAGAAATGGCAGGCGTTCTCGATGCTGACCGTCAGTTGGACGACCTGGCGCTCCAATGGCGAAAACCCGGCACCCTCGAAAATGCGCGACAGGCAGAGATAGCCCTCCAGCGCGGCCGGATTTTCCGCCAGCACGCCCAGCATGTTCGGGACGAAGCCGATTGCGCGCTTCACCTGCTCAAGCAAGGGTCGCGCCGCCGGCGGCGCAGTCTTCTCGTCATGAATTTTCATTTCGCTCATGGGGACAGGTTTCTCGATCAAGTGTGGACGGACAGGCAAGTGCGCCCCTGTCGACCGAGATTTAGATGTTTTTGCCCTTCGCAGAACGCGGACACACCCCATATGCTTCATTCAGAATATGCATAGGAGGCCCGGGGGTGGACCGTATTGATGCCATGCGCCTGTTTATTCGCGTTGCGGATGCAGGCAGCTTTTCCAAAGCCGCTAGCGATCTGGGCCTCGGCCAGCCAACCGTTTCGCGCCGGATCCAGGACTTGGAGGCGAGCCTCGACGCTGCGCTGTTCCTGCGCACGACACGGTCGCTGAGCCTGACCGAGGCCGGCGAACGGTTTTACAAGCGAGCCGGCGATATACTCGTGGAATTCGACGATGCCGAGGCCGAGGCGCGCGGCCTGGACCATGAACCGGTGGGCCTTCTGCGAATCTCCTGTGTCTCGTCGATGGCGCGACTGGTCATCGGGCCTCGGATCGCCAGCTTCATGAAGCTGCATCCGCATGTGCGCGTGGATGTCCTAACCGACGACGCCTATACCGATCTCGTTGGCGAAGGCGTCGACCTCGCCTTCCGCATCGGCACGCTCGTCGATTCCAGCTTGATGGCCAAGAAGATCGGCGAAGCCCCCCGGGCGTTGTGGGCTGCACCCGACTACCTCGCGGCCCGCGGCATGCCCCAGCACCCGCGCGACCTGGCGCAGCATGATGCTGTCATGTTCCGCCAGACCACGACCAATGAATGGGTGCTGTCGCGCGACGGAGAGACCGTCAGCGTCAAGGTCGATGGGCGGTTCAGGGCCTCGTCGGGAGACCTCCTGCTGCAGGCAGCGCAAAATGGCCTCGGCCTGTTCCTTTCTGCCAGCTGGCTCGTCTCCGACTGCGTCAATGATGGCAGCCTTGTGCGCGTCATGCCCGAGTGGACGGCGACGCCGAGTCCGATCCATTGCGTGTGGACGTCCGGCAAGCTGCGCGGCAAGGCCAAACTGTTTGCCGAGCATGTTGCCGACGCGCTGCGATTCGAGACCCAGGCCTGCTAGAATCCGACAGTGGGCTTCGCGGGAAACACGCCGAGGAGTTTCAGCGACTGCGAGAAGAAGCCCAGCTCTTCGAGCGCGTTCTGGACCGGGCGCTCGTCGGGGTGGCCCTCGATCTCGGCATAGAATTGCGTCGCCGTGAAAGAGCCGCCGATCTGGTAGCTCTCGAGCTTCGTCATGTTGACGCCATTCGTCGCGAAGCCGCCCATCACCTTGTAGAGTGCCGCCGGAATGTTGCGGACCTCGAACAGGAAGGCTGTCTTGGCCGGTCCCTGTCCGGCTTCAATATCAGATGGCTCGCGGGCCATGATGATGAACCGGGTAGTATTGTGGGCGGCGTCCTCGATATCTTCGGCGAGAATGTCGAGACCGTAGACCTTGGCGGCGAGGCGCGGCGCGATGGCTGCGACGGACCGGTCGCCGCCTTCGGTCACTTCGCGTGCTGCGCCGGCCGTGTCCGCAGACGTGACGGACTCGATATTGTGGGCTCTCAGGAAGTTGCGGCACTGGCCAAGGCCCATGATGTGGGACCGGGCCTTACGGATTTCCTCAAGTTTGACACCCGGCAGGCCCATCAACTGGAAGCGGATGGGCAGATAGTGCTCACCGACGATCTGGAGGCTGGTGGTGGGCAACAGGTAGTGGATGTCGCCGACGCGTCCGGCGATCGTGTTTTCTACCGGAATCATGGCGAGATCGGCCTCACCCTTCTCAACCGCGGTGAAACAGTCTTCGAACGTGCGGCAGGGCAACGGTGACAGGCGCGGATAGGCCTCGTTGCAGGCAATGTGCGAATTTGCCCCCGGTTCTCCCTGATAGGCGATGTGATTGGCCATTCGGCGTCCTTTTTTACCTGTCCTGCGTGCGTCGGATCGCCGCGACGAAAGGAGAAGCGCCCCTTCCTCACAGCCTTTATGTTGTCTGCACTCCGTTAGCGTGCCAAAAGGCGCGCGCCAAGACACATGACCAGATAGATTCGAAGGAATGCCCCCATGGGAGAACTCAGTGTCAACAAGATCCTAGGCGCATTGCTCGCCACGGCGCTCGGCCTCATGGCCCTGCACCAGCTTTCGGGCATCGTGTTCAGCCATGGTGCAGACGAAGCGTCTCACGGCGAGGAGCACGCTGAAGCGACCTCAATGAGCGAGCAGATGTGCGCAAAGTATGCCTATTGCGTCCAAGTCGCCGACAGCGGCGCCGCCAGCGCACCGGTTGAAGAGGTGTTCGACCTGGGTGCCGCGCTGGCCAGCGCTGACGCCTCCAAGGGCGAACGTACCTTCAAGGCCCAGTGCGCCACCTGCCACAACGTCGCAGACGGCGGCGCCAACGGAACCGGCCCGAACCTGCATGGCGTGGTCGGGGCCGCCAAGGCCGTGCATCCCGGCTTTGCCTATTCCGCCGTCCTGTCAGGCATCGGTGGCGACTGGACCTATCAAGAGCTGGATCACTGGCTCAACAATCCCAGCGCCTATGCGCGTGGCACGTCCATGTCGTTCGCCGGCCTGCGTCGTGATTCGGACCGCGTGAACGTGATTGCCTATCTGGCAGCGAACTCTCCGAACGCGCCCGCGCTCCCTGCCCCGCTGGCAGCTACATCGGACGAAGCCACTCCGGCTGAGGGCGAAGCTGCACCTGCAGAGGGTGAAGCAGGTGCCGCCATGGACGCTGTAGAAGGCGACGCGCCCGTTGAAACGGCCCCGGACGCACCGGCTGACGTCGCACCAGAAGCAACGGCGACCGAATCAGCGCCGGCAGAAGCGCCTGCCGCTGAAGAGAGCCACAACTAGGCGGCTGGTTCAGCCATCCAGTGGGGCGCCTGTCCCGCGAGACGATCAATATCAATACGCCGGGCCCCTATGGGCTCGGCGTATTGCGTTTTGATCCGGACAATTGCCTCTTCGAGCGGTTCGCGGGCCGTGGCCATGTGCCAGGCATTCGCGTGCAGGAGGTGCTGGCTGTCGGTCATGATGCCGACATGGCCCTTCCAGAACACGAGATCGCCGCGTTGCAGGGCGCCCGGTGCTGTCCAGTCTGCGATGTCTTCCCCGGCCCAGGCGAACTGCATGTCGCTGTCGCGCGGCAGGAGGATGCCCACAGCTTCATATGCCTGCTGGGTGAGACCGGTACAGTCGAGGCCGAGACTGTCGCGCCCGCCCCACAGGTAGGGCGTGTTGAGGTAGCGCCCGGCGACCGAGACGGCGTCGGCTTCGCGCATATCCAGCGATGCAACATGGCGCGTGTGGATCCAGCCAGCCAGCGCGCAATTGGCATAGTCGCCATCGGTACCCGTGACCGTGACGCGGGCGCCGAGGCTGAGCATGGCCTTCACTGGCGACTTCATGTCAGGCGCGGCATAAGCAAATGTGCGCAGGGCCACTACTTTGTGGGTTGGCGGGGCGATTGCCGGCGACAGCGCGTCGGACCGCATCCAGCCGACATAATGATCGCGATGGCAACGAATGCGGCTGAAGCTACCCTGCCGATCAAAGACATCGACACTTTCGCCAAAAAGGACCTGAGTCGCGAGGCGCGCTGTTGCATTCGGGGCTTCGCGGACGGAGGCAGTGCCGACGACGACGTCCAACACAGTGCTTTCGCCTGCGGGACGGTCAAGGCGGCTGTCAGTCAGTTCAGGCATGCACTGGGCCTCGGGCGGTAACGCGCCTAAGCTGCTGCGGTGGATTTGCCGCCGCGCCGCGGCGCCATTGTTTCGTCACTCTCACCTGAAGCTGCGGCAAGAACAAGGCCGGCAAAGGCCCGAAGATAGGTCATTCCGGCCGGTGTGCGCTCAATGAAGATATTGCGCAGGTCATTGTCATCCTTAACGCGGCGGATGAAATCAAGCCGGGATAGGGTGTCGAGGGCACGGGTGACAGCGGGTTTCGCGATGTCGAGATGGTCGGCCAGGCCACGCACGGTGTGAGGGCCAGGGGCAAGCGCGATGGTCATCAGGATCGCCTGCTGGCGGGCCGTCAGGTCCGGCGCGTCCGAGCGCACGGACGCCGTCACAGCCCGACGCCAGAGTTCCAGTCCGCCGCGTTCCGACAATTCCATCTACACATCCTCTCGATTCGCCTCAGAAACGAATCTCGGGTGATTTGCGCAAAGCGTCTAGGCCCCGAAAGTAGGCAAAACCGCTTACCCCTTCACATTGGAGTCAAAACACACGACATTGCGTACATGGCCAACGCACAGACACATGATCACACCCACGCCAACACGCCCTGCAGCCCGCAGGACGTGGACACGTTCCTGAACGATGCAGAGGCGCTGGTCATGCGGCGCGGCGGCCGGATGACGCGTATCCGCCGCAAAGTGCTGCGCCTGCTGTTGGAAAGCGCCGAGCCGGCCAAGGCCTATGACCTGCTGGCAAATCTCGACGGGGAAGGTTCGGCCAAGCCGCCGACGGTCTACAGGGCACTCGATTTCCTTCAGGAATCCGGCCTCGCCCACAAGATTGAGAGCCTGAACGCCTATGTCGCCTGCGGCCATACGAGCCATACCCATTCGGCTGTGTTCCTGATCTGCGATCAATGCGGTGGCGCCGAAGAATTGCACGCCGTTGCCACCAGCGACGCGTTGCAAGCTGAAACCGCCGCAGCAGGCTTCCAGATGACCCGTGCGGTCATCGAAGTGCGCGGCACATGTCGGGATTGTGCTGCGTGATCACACTTTGGCGGGGCAGTTGCAACCAATGGGATTGCGACGAGATGGGGCACATGAATGTGCGCCTCTATATCGAAAAGCAGATGGAAGGGCTCGCCGCTTTCAGCCATGAACTGGCGATGCCGCATGCATTCCGGGAAGACGCACCGTCAACCCTGGTGCCGGTGGACCAGCATGTGCGCTTCATTCGCGAAGTGCTGCCCGGCCGTCCGATCAGCATGAATGGCTGTGTCGTGAGCGTGGGGACCAGTGACGCCGTGTTCTACCAGGAACTGCGTCACAGCGATGGAGCACTGTCAGCAGCCTACCTGACACGCGTGGCGCATATCGACACCAAGGGGCGGGAAGCCTTTCCGTGGAGCACGCGGGCCCGCATGGCGCTGGAGGCCCATATCGATACACCACCTGCCGGGGCAGCGCCGCGCTCGTTCGATCCGAACGCCCCCGCATTGGCGACCAAGGACATCCGCATCGAGACAGCCCGCGATTTGGGCATTCCCCTCATCGGCAAGGGCATTGTTCCGCAGCACCATATCGACGTGCACGGGCGCATGGCGCCGGGCTGGATCATCGGGCGGATTTCAGACAGCGTGCCGAACCTCCTTTACGAATGGCGCAAGCAGGTGGCCGAGGCCGCTGGCGGCGTGCGGATGGGCGCGGCAGTGCTGGAAAACCGGCTGCGCTATCATCGCTGGCCGAAAGCGGGCGATCCGTTCGAGATCCATACATCGCTCGGCGGGACCGCTGAAAAAACCCATTCACTGGTGCACTGGATGATGGACCCCGAGACGGGCCTTCCATGGGCCACAAGCCAGGTAGTCGCGATCACGCTGGACCTCGATGCACGCAAGGCGATCCCGTCACCGCCGAAGATGCTGGAAGACCTTGAACGCCTCGCGCCGCGCGGCCTGTCACTTTAGGGCATATGACCCGCACGCTCAGGATGAGCCTTCGGATATTCAGGACTTTGGTTGCCCGATTAAAGATAGTCCGACATGATTTCCGCGATACGGGGAATGTCTGCCTGGCGCAGACCCGCAATATTGATGCGGCCTGATGCCGGCAGGTAGAGGCCGTGCTTTTCACGCATGTCCTTCGCCGCCTCTGGCGTGACCGGGATCTGGCTGAACATGCCGTTCTGTTCGGCCAGCGCGGCGAGGCGGTTCGAACCGGTTTTCGCCACGAGCGCGTCTGACAAGACCTTGCGCAGGCTGATCATGCGTTCACGCATCTCTGTCAATTCGGCTTCCCATTCGGCGCGCAGGGCCGGATCGCCGAGGATCGTGGCGACGATCGCGGCGCCATGGGCGGGCGGCATGGAATAGCTGGTGCGCGAGATGTCTGCGACATGCGTCATGACGGCGTCGGCGGCCCGCGCCGTGTAAGCCTGTCCGAGAAAGCAGCCGGTGCGTTCGCGATAGAGCCCGAAATTCTTTGAGCAGGAATAGGAGACCATCGAATCTTCGGCGATCTTGAGGAAGAGTCGCGCGCCTTCCATGTCGCTCTCTAGGCCGCCCGCAAACCCGTGATAGGCAATATCCAGCATGGGGATGATGCCGCGCTCGACGGTGAGCATCGCCAGATCAATCCATTGCTGGACACTGAGGTCGATACCGGTCGGATTGTGGCACGGGCCCTGGATGATGATGCCGTCACCGCGCCGAGTTTTTGAGAGGCTGGCCATCAGGCTTTCGAAATCGACGCGGCCTGTTTCGGAGTCGACATAGTCATATTCGGCGATTGCCAAGCCGGTATTCTTCACAAGATTCGAATGGTTGGGCCATGTCGGGCGGCTCAGCCACACGGTCTTCACGCCGAGGCGCTTCATCAGGCCAACGCCGAGATAGAGCGCGCCGCAGCCGCCGGGCGTCGTCATCGAGATGAGACGGCCCTTCTCGATCAGGTGCGAACTGTCGCCGAACACGAACCGCTCGATTGCCGCGCAAAAATCCGGATTGCCGCGCGGACCTTCGTAGACCTTGGTGGTCTGCTGCTTGAGAATGATCGCCTCGGCTTTCGCCACGGCAGACATGATCGGCGTGTGCCCGTCATCGTTCTTGTAGACGCCAACACCGAGATCGAATTTGTCGGTGCGCGGATCGGCGCGATAGGCGGTCATGAGACCAAGCAGCGCGTCCGGCGGAAGCGCGTTGAGAGATTCGAATGCGGGGTTCATGGCATGTCCTAAGGGATGGATAGTTTCAAACGTAACCAATAGAGCCTGACACCCACTCAGGCAACATGGCGCGGCCGTATCGCGTGGGCTCTCTTGCACATTTTCCTGATGTGCCCGATGCAATGGCCTAACCGAAAACGCTTATCAATGGGAGTTCGACCATGCCTGCCTATGTCATCCTGATACGGGAGCGCCTGCGCGATGAAGACGCCATGGCCCGCTATGCCGAAGCCGCCAAGGGTGCGCGCGGCGATCACAAGATCACGCCGCTGGCCTTCTATGGCGCACATGAGGTGCGTGAAGGTGCCGATGCCGACGGCGTGGTCATCCTTAGCTTTCCGGACATGGACGCCGCAAAGGCCTGGTATGACAGCCCGGAATACGCCGCGGCGCGGGAACACCGGTATCAGGCCGCCGATTACCGTGTGATTTTCGTCGAAGGCGTCTAGCGCCTTTAGTCGACGAGCGTCGCTTCCGTCTTTGACTTCACCTCGTCCATCGTGACGCCGGGCGCAAGTTCGATGACCTTCAGGCCGCCGGGCACGACATCCATGACGCAGAGATCGGTGATGATCCGGTCGACGACATTCTTGCCTGTCAGCGGCAGGGTGCACACCGCCAGGACCTTGGTCTCGCCCTTCTTGTTGGCGTGGTCCATGACAACGACGATGCGTTTGACGCCGGCCACCAGATCCATCGCCCCGCCCATACCTTTGACCAGCTTGCCGGGGATCATCCAGTTGGCGATGTCGCCGTTCTCGGCCACTTCCATGGCGCCGAGGATGGCGAGGTTGATATGACCGCCGCGGATCATCGCGAAGCTGGTGGCGCTGTCGAAGAAGCTGGAACGCGGCAGCGTGGTGATCGTCTGCTTGCCGGCATTGATCAGGTCGGCGTCTTCCTCGCCCTCATAAGGGAACGGGCCCATACCGAGCATGCCGTTTTCCGATTGCAGCGTCACGTCGACGCCTTCGGGGATAAAGTTCGCCACCAGCGTCGGGATGCCGATGCCGAGGTTTACATAGAAACCGTCTTCCAGTTCCTGCGCGGCGCGGGCCGCCATTTCATCACGTGTCCAAGGCATTAAACAGTCTCCCGCTTGCGCACGGTGCGCTGTTCGATCCGCTTTTCGAAAGTACCCTGGAAGATGCGCTGCACGAAAATGCCGGGCAGGTGGATTTCATCCGGGTCAAGTCTGCCGGTGGGCACAAGTTCCTCCACTTCGGCGACCGTCACCTTGCCGGCCATGGCCATGTTCGGATTGAAATTGCGGGCCGTCTTGTTGAAGATCAGGTTGCCCTGCGCATCGCCCTTCTGGGCCTTAACGATGGAAAGGTCGGCGACGAGGCCGGTTTCGAGGATATAGGTCTCGCCATTGAACTCGCGGTGCTCCTTGCCTTCGGCAATCACGGTTCCGACGCCGGTCTTGGTGTAGAAGCCGGGAATGCCCGCGCCCCCTGCCCGGCACCGTTCGGCCAGCGTGCCCTGCGGGTTGAATTCCAGTTCCAGCTCGCCGGAGAGGTACTGGCGCTCGAATTCCTTGTTCTCGCCGACATAGGACGAGATCATTTTCCGGATCTGGCGCGTCTCCAGCAGCAGGCCGAGGCCGAAGCCGTCGACGCCCGCATTGTTCGAAATCGCGGTAATATCTTTCACGCCGCTGTCGCGGAGGGCCGCGATCAGGTTCTCGGGAATGCCGCAGAGGCCGAAGCCCCCCGCCATCACGGTCATGCCGTCGAATGTGAGGCCTTCGAGGGCCTCTGCTGCCGTCTTGTAAACCTTGCTCGCCATCAGGCCGATGCCACCTTCTGCTCAATTGCGCCGAAAATTGAATGGCCTTCGCCATCCAGCATTTCGATGCGTACCACATCACCCGGCGACATGAAGGGGGTCAGGGGCTCTTTTTTCAACAATTGTTGAATCATTCGAACCTCGGCGATGCAGGAATAGCCGCGCCCGCCCTCGCTGACCGGTTTGCCAGCGCCGCCATCGGCGCCCTTGTTGGACACCGTGCCTGATCCGATGACCGTGCCGGCGCTGAGCGGGCGGGTCTTCGCGGCATGGGCGACAAGGCGCGCGAGACTGAACGTGGCGTCCTGCCCGGCTTCGGCGCGACCGAAGGCCTCGCCATTGTAATCGACGCGCAGTGGCAGATGAACGAGACTGTTTTTCCAGGCGTTGCCGAGTTCATCCGGCGTGACGGCGACGGGACTGAAGGCGCTCGGCGGCTTGGACTGGAAAAAGCCGAACCCCTTGGCGAGTTCGCCGGGAATGAGGCCGCGCAGGGACACATCATTGCAGAGGAGGACGAGCTTGATATGGCCGGCCGCGTCCTTCTCCGACACGCCTGCAGGCACGTCGTCGGTGATGACGGCAATCTCGCCTTCCATGTCGCAGCCCCAGCTCTGGTCGCCGAGCGGGATATCATCGCGTGGGCCGAGGAAGGCGTCCGAGCCGCCCTGGTACATCAGCGGATCGTCATAGAAACTTTCCGGCACTTCGGCGCCGCGCGCTGCGCGGACGAGTTCGACGTGGTTGATATAGGCCGAGCCATCGGCCCATTGATAGGCGCGCGGCAGCGGGCTTTCACAATCATGCTCGTGGAAACGGAAGGTCGGGACGGAGCCGATCTCGACCTGTTCGGCGAGCGCGCCGAGCTGGGGTGCATAGACAGCCCAATTGTCGAGCGCGGCCTGAAGCGTCGGCACGATGCGTGCGGCATCGGTACATTTGGTCAGGTCTTTCGAGACAACAACAAGGCGGCCATCGCGGGCGCCGTTCCTGAGGGTAGCGAGTTTCATCTGATGTCCAGTTCTCTCAAAGCGACCGCATCCTGAGCGAAGTCGAAGGACGGGGACGCGCGGTTCCAGAATAACGTTTATGGCACACCGCCCGCCGCCCGTCCTTCGACTTCGCTCAGGATGAGCGGCTAAAGCAAGTCAGTGATTCTCCGTCGCGATTTTCTCATGCAGCCAGGCGGCATGGCGCGGGGCTTTCTTGGTGCGGCTCCACTCTTCGAGCATCTCGGGTGCGACGCGCTTCAGTTCGGCCATCTGTTCCGGCGTGCCGGTATTGCAGGCGAGTTCGAGGCGGTGGCCGTTGGGGTCGAAGAAGTAGATCGAGCGGAAGATGCCGTGATTGGTCGGGCCGATCACATCCAGGCCATGTTCTTCTGCGCGTGCCTTGGCGGCCATCAGGTCATCCATCGTGGCGACCTTGAAGGCGATATGCTGAACCCATTGGGGCGTGTTCTCGTCGCGGCCCATGTCGGGCTGTTCGGGCAGCTCGAAGAAGGCGAGCACATTGCCGTTCCCGGCATCGAGGAAGATGTGCATGTACGGGTCATAGGCCCCCGTGGAGGGCACATGGTCTTCCGCGATGGCAAGCTGGAAATCCATGCCGAGGACATCGTGGTAGAACTCGACCGTTTCCTTCGCATCCTTGCAGCGATAGGCGACGTGGTGGACGCCCTGGAGGTCAGGCGCGGCCATCAGACCTTCTCCTCGACCTTCAGCACACCGCGCTCAACCTGGTCGCGCTCCATGCTCTCGAACAGGGCCTTGAAGTTGCCTTCGCCAAAGCCGTCCTTGTAGTCGCCCTTGCGCTGGATGAATTCGAAGAAGACCGGGCCGACCTGGGCCTGCGCGAAGATCTGCAACAGCAAACGCGGCTCGCCGCCTTCAGTCGTGCCGTCAAGCAGGATGCCGCGCATCTGGAGCTCGTCGACGGGCTGGCCGTGCCCCGGCAGGCGCTCGTCGAGCATTTTGTAATAGGTATCCGGCGGCGGTGTCATGAAGGGCACGCCGAGTTTTTTCAGGCGGTCCCAGCAGGCGACGAGATCGTCGCAGATGAGAGCGATATGCTGGATGCCCTCACCGTTGAACTCGCGCAGGAATTCCTCGATCTGGCCCTTGCCGCCTTCGCCTTCCTCATTCAGCGGAATGCGGATCTTGCCGTCAGGCGCCGTCAGCGCCTTGGAGGTGAGGCCGGTGTATTCGCCCTTGATGTCGAAATAGCGGATTTCGCGGAAGTTGAAGAGCTTCTCGTAATAGTCCGCCCAGTATTTCATGCGGCCGCCATAGACATTGTGGGTCAGGTGATCGACCACCTTGAAGCCCGCGCCAACCGGATTGCGATCAACGCCCGGTAGGTATTCAAAGTCGATGTCATAGATCGAGAGTTCTTCCTGGCCGGTATCATAGCGGTCGATCAGGTAGATGATCGAATTGCCGATGCCGCGAATGCCGGGGATGTGCAGTTCCATTGGACCGGTGCGCATCTCGACCGGTTCGGCGCCCTGCTTCAGCAAATGGTCGTACGCCTTGCGGGCGTCCTTGACGCGAAAGCCCATGCCGCAAGCCGACGGGCCATGCTCGCGGCTGAAATACCAGGCCGGCGATTTCGGCTCGTAATTGGTGATCAGGTTGATGCCGCCCTGCCGCCAGAGCTCCACTTGCTTGGAGCGATGACGGGCGACAAGGGTAAATCCCATCGTCTCGAAGACGGGCTCCAGCACGCCTTTCTCGGGCGCGGAGAACTCGATGAACTCGAATCCGTCGAGCCCAGCGGGGTTGTCAAACAGGTCGGCCATGGTTCATTCCCTTTGCGATGGACTAATATAGTTTCATATGTAACTAGTATTGTCTCACAAGGCAAGGCTGAAACCGGATCCGATAAATGCCCGAACGCTCCCCGAAAACCACATTGCGCCTGCGCGACTTCCTGCCGTATCGCCTGTCGGTCCTGTCCAACACGGTGTCGCGGAAAATCGCCGACATGTATGACCGGGAATTCGGCCTTTCGGTCTGGCAATGGCGGGTGATGGCCGTCCTGGGGGAGAATGCCGGGATCACGGCGACGGAGATCGGTCAGGTGACCGCGATGGACAAGGTGGCCGTCAGCCGCGCCGTTTCGGGCCTGATCGACAGCGGGCATGTCGCGCGCAAGGCATCCCCCGACGACGGGCGCCGCTCCATTCTCTCACTCACCATCAAGGGCAAGGGCGTCTATGACAAGATCGTACCGATCGCGCTGGGCGCCGAGCGCGACCTTGTCGCGACGTTGAGCACGGCCGAGCGGGAACAGCTGGCGTGTCTGATGGAGAAACTGGCCCGCACGGCCGAGCCCGACCGCCCGCTCTGGTAGGCGTCAGCCGAGCGGCCAGAAGTACGGGATGACGAACATCGACACGATGAACAGGAGAATGTTCAGCGGCAGCCCGACCTTGATGAAATCCGCGAACCTGTAGCCGCCCGCGGTGTAGACCAGCGTGTTCGTCTGGTAGCCGATGGGCGTGGCGAAACTGGCGCTGGCCGCAAACATGACGGCAACCACGAAGGGACGCGGGTCGATGCCGAGATGCGTGCCGAAGCCGATGGCGATGGGTGTCAGCAGGACGGCAGCGGCATTGTTGCTGATGAATTCGGTGAGCATGGACGTGACGAGATAGAGCATGGCGAGCAGCGCAAGCGGACCAAGATGGCCCATCGGGCCGGCGACGCCGTCAATCAGGAGCTGGATCGCGCCTGTCTTCTCCATCGCCTGACCGAGCGCAAGCATGCCAAAGATCAGCATGAGAATATCCCAGCGGATGGCCTGGTAGGCTTCCTGATGGTCGAGACAGCCGAGCGCGACGACCGCCGTTGCACCGATAATGGCGAGGGCTGCGATGGGCAGGACTTCCAGCGCTGCCAGCCCCATCACGAGCAACAGGGCAATAACGGCGATCCACGCCTTTCCGCGCCGCACGGACCGGTCGCTGGTCGCGGTCAGGTTGTTCAGGGCACCGTCTTCGAACATCTGGCGCATGCCAGCTGCGGGGCCTTCGACCAGAACAGTGTCGCCCACATCAAGCCGCATCTCGCTGAGCTGATCCGCCATGTTCTCACCGCGCCGGTGCACGGCCATGATGTAAACGCCGTAGAGGCGGGCCAGGCCGAGTCCGAGCAGACGGCGTCCGATGAGGCGAGATTGCGGACCGATCACGCCTTCGGCGATGATGACTTCGCTGGTCTGGACGGGCTCGAATGCGGCCCGCTCGTCTGCAGCAGCACCGATCGCGACGTGGCCGAGTTCCTTCAGGCTGAGCATTTCCGAAACGGGTGAGCGCAGAACGATCCGGTCACCGCCGCGCAGGACCAGCTTGCCAAGGGAGGCCTTCAGCGACACGCCCTCGCGGAGCACGTCGATGATCGAGAAGCCGCGCTGGGCCGAAAAGCCAGTCTCTGACAGGGGGCGCCCGATAAGAACCGAGTCGATGGGGATGAGGATTTGCGCGATGAAGCGGCGCTCTTTCTGGTCGGGCAACATGCCGGCCAGCGTGTCCCGGTTGGGCAGGACCCACCAGCCAATGACGACAAAATAGATCATGCCCGCCAATGCCAGGAGGGACCCGGCCGCCGTGATCTCGAACATGCCGAACGGGGCCATGCCGCCGCTTTGCGCGACGCCATCGACCAGCAGGTTGGTGGACGTGCCGATAAGCGTGGTGGTGCCGCCGAAAATCGATGCGAAGGATAGCGGGATGAGGAGCTTGGACGGCGAAATCCTGAGCGACTTGGCGAGCCGGATCGCAACCGGGATCAGCACGACAACAACCGGCGTATTATTGATGAAGGCGGAAAGGAATATGACGGCCAGCATCATCACCAGGATCGCCAGTATGGGCGGCCAGCCGGTGGTCGCCTGAGTCACCCACCGGCCGGCCTGATCGATGACACCCGTGCGGTCGAGCGCGGCTGACATGACGAACATGGCGGCAATGGTCAGCGGCGCGGCATTCGAGAAGACGCCAAGGGTCTCCTTCACGCTCATGATGCCGGTCAGCATCAGCGTGCCCATGGCGAGAAGCGCAATAACATCGGCAGGAAGCGCTTCGCGCACGAAGCCGAAGAAAACGACTGCCACGAGGAACAGCACGACGGCAATCTGCACCGGCGAAGACGTCAGGAACTCAACCATGCGCAAGCGCTCCAGGATATTTCGCGATTAGACCCCAAGTGATATCATGCGCAACGGGTCTCGCGCGGTGGAGACACAACCGACCTTGCAGATTTTCTAATGCGAAATGCCTAGCCAACCCGTCGCCGGCGCGCGTACAGCGAGCGCACGACCGGCCCGTCTTCCTCGACTGTGAAGCCTTCGACCAGACGCGCGATGAAGGCCGAGAACTGGTCACGCACCTCATAAGGCGCTTCCATGGGCAGGAAATGTGAAGTGCCGCGGATTTGTTTCATCATCAGGTTGGGATGCATCTGGATCAATTTGGCGCGCACCTTGCCGCTGATGACCGAATGCGAATTCGGGCGCAGGATGGCGATCGGAATGCGTTTTTTCTTCACCTTGCGCATTGCACGCCATGGGCGGTTCCGCTGTGCCGCGAAGGTTGCTGCTTCAAATTTCGGCTCGCACAGGAGCCGCCATGTCTGTTCCGGATTGTCGGCTGACTGCTGGTCGACCCGGTCGAGACCGTCGAGCAGATAGTCGGCGAGGAAGGGTTCGCGCCAGCTGCTGAAGGCACCGCGGCCGCTATAGGAATCCAGCGCATCCCGGAACGACTTGAACACGGGTTTCCGTTTACGGGCCTGCTTGGCCATGCTGTTGCGCGCGATCAGCATGGAAACGGGTGGGAAGACGTGGTTCCAGAAATACACTTTGCGCGACAGGATCACCGGATCAACCAGGACAAGGCCTTTGACCAGGTCTGGTCGCTTTCCTGCGACCAGAAGGGCCACGCAGCCCCCCATGGAATGGCCGCCGAGAACCACGCCTTGCGGAGCCTCCTTGTCCAGCCATTCTATGACGTCGTCGCGAAACCGGTTCCACGAAGCAAGACTGCGCGGCTTGGCAGGGAGTGTCGAACGACCGTGACCACGCATGTCGAGCGCGGCGACGCGGGCCCGCAGGCCCAGGGGCGCAAGCAGCGACTGGTACGTCATCGCGTTGAATCCCGTCGCATGCAGCCAGACGGCAGCATATGGCTTGATAGGGTCACCGAATTCGATTCCGGCGATCTCGCCCCCGGACTTCAATTCACGCTTGATTCTGCGCATCAAGCACGGTTCCCGAACACACGGCGCAGGATCTCGCTGGTACGCGCGACCGGATTTTCACGGATCTTCTTTTCCTCGTCTGCGACGTAAAGGAAAATGCCATCCAGGCCGAGGCCGACGGCATGATTTGTGAGGTCGCCTTGCAGGTTGCTGGTGACTCCGCCGAGACCGTATTGGCTGGCGGACCGCTCGAGCGCCGTAAAGGCACCTGATTGTGCCAGCGACTGGCTCACATAGGGGGTAAAGGAGGCGCGCAGCTGGGTTTCAGTCCTGGCGCGCAAAAAGTCAGTCGCTGCCGTGTCGCCGCCATTCAGGATTTGCAGCGCATCATTGATGGTTATCGAGCGAATGGCCCCAAGAATGAGCGTCTTGGCGTCCGGGACCGCAGCTTCTGCGGCACGGTTCATGCGCAACTCAAGATCGTCGAGCGGGCCGCTGGCGCCGACGCGGGCCAGATTGGTCTGGATGTCCCGATAGGTCTTCGGAAGGGGAATGCGGATGCGCGGATCACCAAAATAACCGTCCGTCTTGCCGATCTGGGCAGCCACAAGATTCGTACCGACCGTCAGGGCTTCGCGCAGGCCGGCATCGATCTCGGCTTGCGACAGTGCGCCCTGAGCGGTTGGCGAGCCCATGGCGTCACCCAGAATCGTGCCGAAGTTACCGGGCACGCCCGTTGTTTCGCAGCCCATTGGTAACAGCGCCAGCGCAAGCGCGCCAAACATCGCTTTTCTCATTGCCCTCTCCTCAAGCTTCCCGCCCGTAACACCCTGTGCGATCCTACAGGAGCCCCCCGGTGAATAGAAGGGACATGCGCATCAGTGCGTCATCAAAGCCGGAGGTTACAATCTTGTCATCACAAATAGGTTGACCACAGTTGTAGTCTTATATTACGATTACGAGTGTAGTCCATTCTTGGGAGAGAGTCAGGATGAAAATATCCGCCGCAGAACTCGAAGTGCTCAGCATACTGTGGGAGACGCCCGGCATTGCCGCTAGCGATGTCCACGATGCGCTGGCCAACGACAAGGCCTGGACCAGCCGCACGGTCAAGACGCTCCTGTCGCGGCTCGTGGAAAAGGGTGCAGCCGTTACGCAGGAAGACGGACGACGCTACCTATATTTCCCGGCCATCGACGAGGAAGCCTACAAGGCCAAGGCTGCCGGACAATTCATCGACCGCGTTTTCTCGGGCCGCGCCGCGCCGCTTGTGGCCTATTTGGCCGATAGCCGCGGACTGACGCCTCAAGACATTGAAGAACTCGAAAAACTCCTGGGGGACCTGAAGAAATGATCACCGAATTCCCCATGCCCGATCCGCGATCCGCCATCGAGATGGTGCTTGCGGTTTCCGTCCTGATCCTCCTCGTCCTTCTGGCCCGAAAGTCGATCGCCCGCGAGTTCGGCCCGAGCATTGCCTACGCTCTGTGGCTCGTTCCCCTGGCGCGCCTGCTTTTGCCGCCGCTGCCAACCAGCATGTCCTGGGTGAGCCTGCTTGGCCTCGCGCCCAGTGTTGCCCTCGCTGAGGTCGTCGCAGAGCCTGCTGCGCTACCAGGTGACATGCCCCTGTTTTTTGAAGCACCGCTTGCCGCACTCGCGCCGGAGGCAGGTGCTGCGCGCACCGTCTTTGTCGGGAATGGCGCGCCGGTGGACGCACCTGTCGTCGACATGCTGCCAAACATTGAGATGGGCACCGCATTGGCAGCGACCCTGCTTGGAATCTGGCTGATCGGTGGACTCATCGTGATTGCGCGCAACATAGCCGCGCAGCACAGCTTCATGACCGTCGTTTACCGCGAGCGTATGCCCGCCTCCTCGCACCTGCAAACGACTGCCGACCAGGTCGCTCGGCAGGTTGGCCTGACGCGAACCCCGCAGATCGCCACCAGCCTTATCTCGAATGGCCCGCTTGTGACCGGCCTGTTTCGTCCGATTGTTCTGCTGCCTGCCTGGTTTGAGGCTGACTATGACGATGCCCAGCAGCGCGCGGCGCTTGCCCACGAACTGACCCACGTCAAACGCGGCGACCTTTGGGCGCTGCAACTGGCAGAATTGTTTGTCGCGTGCCTGTGGTTCAATCCGCTCGCCTACCTGGCGCGCCGGGCTTTCCGGACCGACCAGGAAGCGGCATGCGACAGCGACGTTCTGCGCTGCGGCGCCGCCAGCCCCCACGCCTACGGATCGACGCTGTTGAAGGCCGTACGGATATCCGTGCCGGAACGCCTGCCCCTGGCCGCGAGCCTGCCGCTCACGCATTCCCTGAAGGAGCGCATGCGCCTGATGACCTATCCGACGCCGTCAAAGCGACGCCGCCTGGCCGGGCTTGGACTGACGGCTGTGCTCGGCTCTGCCGCCCTTGTCGCCACAGCATCCGTCTCGGCCAGCGCAGGCGAGCCGGAACCAGGTCTCACGACAAGTATCATGATAGACGATTCCACGCTGTTCATTGACGGAGACAAGGTCAAAGACCGACAATTCGTTTTGCTGGGTGAACCATTCAAACCCGTTGACCCGAAGAGCGATCACGAGATCCGGACACTTACGAAGCTGATCGAGACGGAGTCGCACAAGCTGAAGCTTCCACCGTCGGTTCCACCCATCCCGGAGATGCCGCCCGTGCCACCCATGCCTGCTACGCCCCCCGTCCCGCCCGTCATGGAGCTAAGCGGTGGCGAAGCCGGTGACCTGCAAGTCTTCGTCTTGCGCGCCAATGAAGACGCAGCCGCAAGGAGCGCTGCCGAGTGGGAAGCCTGGGCTGATAAGTTCGAAACGGCGACAGACGCATGGCAGGACCGTGTGGACGCGCAAATGGCCAACTGGGAAGCTGAGTACGATGCCGAATCCGAAGCCTCGAACCGGGAAGTCGAAGCACAGATCGCAGCCTGGTCCCGTGAACTCGATGCGCGGGTCGAGGCAGCCTATGGAACGGATATCGAAGGCCATTTCGAAAACGTGTCAAAGTCGATCGAGACGCTAGCGCTGTCTTGCCGCGATACTGAACTCGCTCCGGGTGAGACCCGCATCCTGAGCAGCGAAACCGCAAATGGGGAAACCCTCCGCGTCGCATGCGTCGAGGGTGATGCATCCCGCCTTCACGCACCGGAAACGCTTGCAACCATCGAGCACAGTGAGCTTCTTTGCGATGAGGAAAAGCAGGCGTTCGCAAGCAAACTGGCGTCGAAACATAAAGTCGAGATTACCAGGCACTAGACGCCACGCCGCGCCCTTCGGCTCGCATTAGAGGCCCCGGCATCCCACCCCCGCCGGGGCCCAATACTGTCCGACAGCCAATACGCTCTTTGCTGAACCGTTGCTGGCCTCTAGGGTAGGCCGCTCGCAAACTGGTCTGGATGGACGCGCCTTATGAACGCCAAGATTGTCATATTATCGTTCGGCCTTGTGGCTCTTGCCGGATGCGCCTCGGTGGAGCCCAAAGCCTGCACGGCTGAATGGGTCGATTACAAGACCGAGAAGGTGCTCAAGACATTCGCGTATAACAATCGCGGCATGATCAACGACCTGCGCCGCCTGCAGGGCAAGGATGGCGACATCGATCCGTTTGTCGCAATACAGCTGGCGTCGAAGACCAAGCAGATCCAGAAATTCGCCGACACGTTCCAGACCATTGTCGTGCCCGAGCTTGAAATGGCTGTTGACCAGTGCGGCAATGAAAAGCTGGTTCCGGCTTTCACCGAATTCCTGCGCGGGGAAGGCGTGGGCGAAGAGACGCTGGAATGGGTCGCGCCGCTGATCGGCCTGATGCAGGATATGCGCGAAGCCGAAAACATGTCGCCGCGCCGATTGTAGACCAACCTTCAAGGTAGCTGACAGATGAAAACCCTGATCGTTGTTCCTGCCCGGTATGGATCGACCCGGTTCCCCGGCAAGCCGCTGACGCTGATTGCCGGGAAGAGCATGGTCAGCCGCGTGGCCGGCATGGCGGGCAAAGCGGCGGCGGTGCTTGATGATGCCGCGTATGTCGTCGCCACCGACGATGCGCGAATTGAAGAACACTGCCGCGCACGCGACATTCCGGTCGTCATGACCGATTCCGCCCTGCCAACTGGCAGCGACCGCGCGCTCGCGGCTGCCGAAGCAATGGGAGTCCAGCCAGAGGTCGTGGTCAACCTGCAGGGTGACTCGCCGTTCACGCCGCCCGCCCACATCATCGCGGTGGCGCAGGCAGCGATAACATCCGGCGCCGATGCGGCGACGCCCTACGTGCGGCTGTCCTGGGAGGCGCTCGATGCCCTGCGAGCGCACAAGCTGGACACGCCGTTTTCCGGTACGACCCTCACGCATGACGTGAACGGTCGGGCGCTCTGGTTTTCGAAGATCATCCTGCCCGCGATGCGCAAGGAAGCCACACTGCGGGCCGCAGGCGACCTGTCCCCTGTATGCCGCCATATCGGTCTTTATGCGTTCAAGCTGGACGCCCTGCGCCGGTATGTCAGCCTGCCGGAGGGACGCTACGAACAGCTAGAAGGGCTGGAACAATTGCGCCTCCTCGAGAATGGCATGTCGATCCAGTGTGTCGAGGTGGCACCCGACACGATCGCCATCCCGGGCATAGATACGCCCGAAGACGTGGCGCTGGCCGAACGCCTGATCGCGCAATACAGCGACCCGGCGGGAGACTGACACATTGGCCCGTTTGATCATCGTCCGGCACGGCAACACATTCGATCCGGGCGACACACCGACCCGCGTTGGCGCACGTACTGATTTGCCCTTGTCGACATCCGGCGAGCGGCAAGCGGCCGCCTTGGCCACACACTTTCGCGACACAGGATTTACGGCGGCGTTCTGTTCGCCCTTGTTGCGCACCCGGCAAACCGCCTGTGCGATCCTCGCCGGACGCGCGGGCGCACCGGCCCTCCTGATATTGCCCTTCCTGACCGAGATCGATTACGGCCCGGACGAGAACCAGACGGAAGACGCCGTCATCGCACGCATCGGCGCTGAGACAATCGATGCCTGGGATACCGACGCAACGCCGCCGCGGGGATGGCACGTCGATCCGGTCGCCCTGCGCGCAGCCTGGACGGGCTTGCTGGCGCGTGCGGCGGACCTCGACTGCGATGCCAACGTGCTTATCGTCACCAGCAATGGCATCGCGCGGTTCCTGCCGGACGTGGTCAATGAATTGCCGATTGCTCTGGAGCGCAAGCTGAAGACAGGGGCCTGGGGCAGCGTCGCGGTTGATCGTACCGGCGCCCGCATTCTCGAATGGAATATGAGACCCTAGGACGGGTTAGGCAACTTCGCGGGAATCATCTTCAGCGACCAGCTCACTGGCACCCGAAATCGGCAGCGAGATGGCGACCGTCGTGCCTTCGCCTTCGATCGAAGAGAGGCTGAGATGACCGCCATGCATTTCGGCGAATGACTTGGTGAGCGCCAATCCGAGACCGGTGCCATCATAGTTGCGGTCACGCGAGCCGGAAACCTGTTCGAAGGGCTTCGCAAGGCGCGGCAGGTCTTCCATCGGAATTCCGATGCCGGTGTCGGTGACACCGATATAGATGTCGGGACCACGTTGCTCGACGGAGACGGTGATGGTGCCGCCGGCGTCAGTGAACTTGATGGCGTTGGACAGGAGGTTCAGCACCATTTGGCGGATGGCTCTGTGATCGGCGTCGAGATCAGGCAGGCCGGGCTGGGCATCAAGGACAATGGATATCCCCTTGTCCTCTGCCTTTCGGCGGATCATGCGCACCGCAGCGTCCACCGGATCGACAGGGTCGATCGGTTGCGGGTTGATGGTCATCTTGCCCGCCTCAATCTTCGCCATGTCGAGAATGTCATTGATCATATCAAGCAAGTGCTGGCCGGATGTCAGGATGTCATGGGCATAACCCTTGTACCTTGCGTCACCGAGCGGACCATACAGTTCGTGGGCGAGGATTTCCGAGAATCCGTTGATCGCATTGAGTGGCGTGCGGAGCTCGTGGCTCATATTGGCCAGGAAGGCAGACTTGGTGTGCGCCGCATGCTCGGCCTTGGCCTTCTCCTCCGAATAGCGCCGCGCAAGCTCACCAGCCCGGCCTTCGGAGCGCTCGAGATCGAGAACAGCTTTGCGCATGCTCTGCTTCTGGCGCCTAAGCGCTTCCTCTTTCTCAACATTTTCCGTTACATCAATGCCCACGGTGATCAGGCCACCCTCAGGCGTGGGTCGTTCGACGACCTTCAGCCAACGATCCGACTGCAATTCGATCAGCGTAGTACGCGGGTCTTCGGTTGACTGCTTCTCCGCACGAATGGCGCCCGCGCGGGCGATCATGATCGTGTCGTGGCCAATGCCGGGTCGTAGCGTGTCCTGTAGTCCGAAATCGAGCGCAAAAGCACGGTTCCAATAGAGCAGGCGCTGGCGGTGATCCCACAGGGCGAACGGGCCGGTAAAGCCTTCGATGGCTGCGCGCAGGCGCCGCTCAGCCGCCTTGACCCGATCCTCGGACTGTTTGCGTTCGGTAATATCAAGCACGATACCGCCAAAAAGAGTCGGCTGGTTGTCGGCGTCATTGGAGAAACTGCCGCGCATTTCGACCCAGATGGGCGGCTGGGAAACCGTCAGGAAACTCGTTTGGATCCATCCGATGCTGCGCGCCTTCTCAAGGGTTTCAAGCATGCGCGCCTGATGTTCGGGATGAACATGGACCAGCAGATCACGCGCGTCGAGCATGCCCGCGCCTTCCATGCCGAGCAGTTCAGACGCGCCCTCGCTCAGAAAGACGGATGTTCCGCCCGGCGCCCATTCCCAATACCCCGCCCGCGCCCCGCGCATGACGAGGCCCATGATCCTGTCGGCTTCATCGTCGCGGGTTTCTTCGATGATGGTGGCCGTTTCTTCCTGCGACAGGCGGTTCATCAGACCCACGATCGCAAGGACCGGAGCCGCCAGGAGCAGCGTAAAGATCAGGAGCCGGATAAGGTCATCCATCTTGAAGACCGGGTGCACGACCGATTCACACAGCGCCACCGGGCTGCGATCAAGCGGCGCACATGCCGTCGCGATCCGGTTGAGGCTGCCAACCGACCGCAGGCTGGGCCGGCCAACGTGGACGGCGCTGTCTGTTGCTGCCAATGAAGGTTCGCCTGTGCCGATCCGATTGCTACCGGATACAAGCGTCAACCTGCGTCCGCTGGTCGACACAGGCAGCCATGTCGCTGCGGGTGCAATTGCCAGCATCGGCTTGCCGGACTCCGGGGTCGATACGAGCACGATGTCTCCCTGGCTGGAAAGACCGAGCCGATGGCCGTTTTGAACCAGGGACGAGGCTGTTTCGGCTGCTTCGCCAAGGCGGCTGCCGGCGGGCGACTGCTGCGCGTCACTCAGGGACAGGACCGTGTCTATCCCGGGCGTACTTGCCGTGATGGCCGAACGTGACGAACCGGTATCCGCGACAAGTCGAATGACCGTTTCTGCCGTGTCTGCCCGGCCCTCCAGGCGTCCGGCGATGGCGCGCGTATCGCCTTCAAGCGTCGAAAGCATAGCAATATCGGCGCTCTGGCGTTCTTCCCATGCCTTGAGACCCAGCGCGCCCGCCATCAGGATGATAATGGCCAGAATGGTCCATTTCAGACGCGCCGAAACTCTTGCAGACGCCTTGTCTGCAACGGTCAATCCTTCAGCAATGACGCGATCATCCGCCAAGGAGACTCCACTCTCTGCGCACGAGGCGCACGCATCCACCTTCCGTTCTCAGCCGGAATCCTTGCACAAATGTTAAGAACCCTGACAGAAATGTTAACTACGTGCTCGCTCAGCCCAGCGCCCGTCCGACGATGTCCGCCGAATTCGGAGACAGCTTGGCCTCCTGCAGGCGCTTGAGAGTCGCCTGGGCTGCAGCGCCGGCCTTCGGTTCGAGCACACGCCATTGTTCGAAAGCGGCCAGAAGCCGGGCTGCGAGGGCCGGATTGGCTGCGTCGGCCTTCAGGATGATGTCTTCGACCGCACGGTAGCCGGACCCGTCAGGTGCATGGAAAGCAGCAAGGTTGGCCGTTGAGAATACGGCGATGACAGCCCGGACCCGGTTCGGGTTCTTCAGGTCGAAGTCCGGATGGGCGGCCAGTTCTGCAACCGTTGCTGCAGTTCCCTGCCCGGCCTGCACGGCAAACCACTTGTCCATGACGATCGGATTGTGTTTCCAGTTCTGCTCGAAGTCGGCGAGGGCCTTGTCGCGCTCGGGGCATTTGCCCTTCATGGTGAGGGCTCGCATGGCGGCGAGACGCTCGGTCATGTTGGGCGCATTTTCAAACAGTGACAGCAGTTTTTGCGGGGCGCCTGCGGCCTCCGAAGCCCCAAGAAGGTTGATGAACGCCCCCCGGAGTGCGCGGATGCCGGCCTGTTCGGCAGAGGGGCGGTAAGGGATTGGTGAGGGGGCGGCAAGGGTGTCCGTGATGGTAGAGTCGAGGGCGCCGGAGAGGGCGGCCTGGAGGCGCTTGCGCGCGGAATGGAGCGCTACCGGATCAGCGGGTTTACGCTCCAGGAACAGCTCGCCGACTTCCGGCAGGCGGGTCAGCAGCGCCGCAAAAGCCGGATCGCCGGACGCGTTCCGGATAGCGGTGGCGACGGCGGAAACAAGATCGCTGTCCGGCTTGGCCTGGCTGCCTTCGGACAGTTTGAGGATTTCCTCGGTGACAAGGGTCTGGACGCCTTCCCACTGATTGTACGGGTCGGTCTCCGCGGTCACCAGGGCGAGGCGCTGGTCGCGGGTGAGGTCGCGTTCCACGCGCACAGGAGCGCCGAAGTCGCGATTGACCGAGAGCAGCGGACGACCGCCCGACGCCTTGCGGGTGACGGTGGCTTCCGGCGTGTCGAGCACGACCATCCAGGCATCGGTGCCGCCCTTGCCATCGAGCAGGGCGAGTTCAAGCGGGATCGGCACGGGTTGCTTCTTGGGCTGGCCGGGCGTGGGAGGCGTTGTCTGGGACAGGGTAACGGTCAGTTCCCCGGCCGCTTCGTCCCAGCTTTCCTCAACCGTGACTTTCGGCGTGCCGGCCTGGGCGTACCAGCGCAGGAAGGGACCGAAATCCTTGCCCGTCACCTCAGCGAAACAGGCGTAGAAATCCTCGATCGTCACGGCCTGGCCGTCATGGCGGTCAAAATAGAGGTCCATGCCCTGGCGATAGGCGTCCGGACCGATGATGCGGCGGAGCATACCGATCAGTTCGGCGCCCTTTTCGTAGACGGTGGCGGTGTAGAGATTGTCGATCGCTCCATAATTGGCGGGCCGGACCGCATGGGCCAGCGGGCCGGCATCCTCGGCGAACTGGCGGGCGCGCAGGCGGATGACATCCTTGATGCGCTGGACCGGGCGAGACCGCATGTCGGCTGAGAAATTCTGGTCGCGGAAGACGGTGAGACCTTCCTTCAGGCAGAGCTGGAACCAGTCGCGGCAGGTGATGCGGTTGCCGGTCCAGTTGTGGAAATATTCGTGGGCCACAATGCTCTCGATGGCTTCGAAGTCGGCGTCGGTGGCGGAGTCCTCATCTGCGAGCACATAGGCCGAGTTGAAGACGTTGAGGCCCTTGTTCTCCATGGCGCCGAAATTGAAGTCGCGCACGGCGACAATGTTGAAGACACCGAGATCATATTCGCGACCATAGGTTTCCTCGTCCCAGGTCATCGAGCGCTTCAGGCTGTCCATCGCCCAGGCCGCGCGCGGCGCGTCGCCCTTGTCGACATGGATCGCGAGGTCGATCTGCTGGCCGCTCCTGGTCGTGAACGTGTCGCGGTAAATGTCATATTCCCCGGCGCAGAGCGCGAAGAGGTAGGACGGTTTCTTGTGTGGGTCATCCCATGTCGCCGTGTGGCGACCGTTTCCGGCGTCCGTGACGGGGCCGGGCGTGCCGTTCGACAGCATGATCGGACAGGTTGCCTTGTCACCCGTGATGGTGACGAAGAAGCGGCTCATCACGTCCGGGCGGTCCGGATAAAAGGTGATGCGTCGAAAGCCGACGGATTCGCACTGCGAGCAGAAGCGACCACCGGACATGTAGAGTCCCGACAGGGCGGTATTTTTCGATGGCGCGATCTCCACCCGTGTCTTGAGTTCGAACCTGTCCGGCACGGCGGGCAATGTCAGGTCGTGGTCGGTCAAGGTATAGTCCGAGGGCGTGAGCGCCCGACCGTCGATTTCGATGGAGACAAGTTTCAGCGCCTCGCCGTCGAGGACGAGCGGCGCCCCGCCTTTGCCGTTGCGCGAAACCGTGAGCGTCGCCGTGACCCTGGTCGCCTCGGGATCGAGGTCAAACGACAGGTCGACATGCTCAATATCGAACGGATAGGGCGTGTAGTCAGCGAGCTTGACGGCAACGGGGGTTTCAGTGCGCATGATATCTCCGGGAAGCGGGAACGGGATAATGCCTCGATACGTGTTGGGAGACAGCGCGTCGAGGGCTGGGCTCACCCACATCGGGATGGACGGGCGCCATTCCAAGGGGCAGACCGGGGCAGAACCGCAGGAACAACAGCACAGGTCTGGCGCGACATGAATATTCTTACCAGTCTGGATACATTGCTCGCGCGGCGTCTCGCCGGACTGGCCAGCCTGCTGGTGGCGGGCGCGATTGCGATCCTGTCAATTTTGCCAGGCGAGGACATGCCGGATGTTCACCTCAGCGACAAGGTGGAGCATGCCATCGCCTACGCCGTGCTTTCGGCCTGTATCTGTTTCTGGCTTGGCCGCCGCCGGATCATTGCAGGCGTGCTGGTCACGGTCGGTTTTGGTGCGTTGCTGGAAATCGCGCAGGCGCTGGCAGGAACAGGGCGCACGGCGTCTTTGCTGGATGAAGGTGCCAACCTGGTCGGCGCCTGTCTCGGCGCCTGCCTTGCCTGGATGGTCGCGAAAGCTGCAAGAGCGGGGTAGCCCCGCCTATTCGGCGGCGGTTTCGTGGATGTTTTCGTCGCTCTGGAAGACGTGGCGCAAGAACAGGGCACAGCGATCAGCCAATTGCCTGATCTCAACCGGCAGGTCTTTGGGGCGCTCGCTGGCGATATCCGCGAGCTTGCGCGCCACGCGCAGAAGATCGGGCGTGTGAACGATCATGCGGGCCTGGTGCTCGATGCGTTGAGGGTCGCGGTCATACTCACTACCGGTCACGCGCCAGCCGCCCCAGTCACCGTCATCGGTGACGACGACCGGATAGGTGCCTGGATTGGGATCCATGCCGAGCATGGCATCGGCACGCCATTTGATCATCTTGCGGTCGATGCGCCACCGTTCGAGCACGAAGTCATCGTCTTCGTCGTCCGAGCGCTGCAGCTTGTGCATGACCTGTTCAGAGACAAGCTCGGCGCCTTCGAACCGGCGGCCAAGCCCGCAATCATATGTGATGCGCAGAGGTTCATCGACGTCCTTCACCCATTGGGGAATGACCTGCTCGATGAGCGCCCAAGTGCCGACGGGTTTAACGAAAACCCGTTGCGCCTTGTGGAAGAGTGCCTTCGCCATGCGTTCAAACCCCGAAACTGTTCCGTCATCATGGCGTCACGAGCTTTAGTTCGCCTGAAGCGGATTGGTAAAATTTGACCTACCGGCCATGAATCCACGACAGAAATTGCGATTTCCGCTGGGTCACGGCTTTCCGCGCACGTAAAGGGCGCTATCTTGCGGCCATATTAGAAGTGCAAGCCTCCAGTGGGAGGCCAGGGAGCGAGATGCCATGAATTTTGATTTTTCCGAGGACCAGAAGTTTCTCGCCAATGAAGCGCGAAAATTTCTCGAGAGCCAGTGCAGCATGGCCGAGGTCCGCGCCATCCTGGACGACGAATCCAAGTCTTGTAATGAGGGCGTCTGGAAAAAGGTCGTCGAGATGGGCTGGCTCGGCACTTCCATTCCGGAAGAGCATGGCGGCCTGGGACTTGGCATGCTGGAGATGTGCGTGCTCGCCGAAGAGATGGGTCGTGTCCTGGCACCGGTACCTTTCGCCTCAACCGCTTACTTCTTTACCGAAGCGCTCAAGCTCGCCGGATCCGAGGCGCAACAGGCTGACCTGTTCCCGAAGATCGTCTCGGGCGAGGTCGTCGGTTGCTATGCGGCCAGCGAAGGCCCGGGCAATCCGGATGCCGGGTCGCTGAAGACCGTTTTCGACGGCAAGACAGTGAGCGGCCTGAAAGTGCCTGTCACGGACGGCGACATTGCCACCCATGCCGTGGTGCTGGCCAAGGATGGCAAGGGCGCGAGCCTGGTGCTCGTCGACCTCTCGGCCAAGGGCGTGACGAAGAAGGTGCTCTCGACGCTGGACCCGACACGCAGCCATGCCGAACTGACTTTCGACAAAGTGCCTGCCACCCTGCTCGGCAAGTCCGGCGACGGTGCGCGGCTTAATGATGCGCTGCTCGACCGGGTCGCCGTCCTGATCGCGTTCGAACAATTGGGCGGTGCGTCGCGCTGTCTCGAGATGGCAAAGGACTATGCCATGGAGCGCTACGCCTTTGGTCGCCCGATCGGCGGCAACCAGGCGATCAAGCACAAGCTGGCCGAGATGTATGTGAAGAACGAAGTCGCGCGCTCCAACTGTTTCTATGGCGCATGGGCCCTGTCGACCGATGCGGCGGAACTGCCCGAAGCGGCTGCGGCCGCCCGCGTGGCGGCGTCGGAAGCCTTCTGGTTCGCTTCGAAGGAAAACATCCAGACGCATGGCGGCATGGGCTTCACATGGGAAGTCGACTGCCACCTCTTCTATCGCCGGGCCAAGCTTCTCGCCGTACAGGCCGGCAGCCCGAAAGTTTGGAAAGAAAAACTCGTCCGCGCTCTCGAAACCAAGAACGCAGCGTAAGGGAAGGATCAAACACATGGACTTCAACGACACAAAAGACGAAGCCGCATTCCGCGCCGAGGCGCGTGCGTTTCTCGACAAGCACCTGACACCGAAAAGCGGCGCGCGCCCGCGGCCGGGTTCCGGCAAGGATGCGCTGCAGCGCGCCAAGGACTGGCAGAAGGTAAAGGCCGAAAACAAGTTCGCCCAGATCACCTGGCCCAAGGAATGGGGCGGGCGTGGCGGCACGTCCATGCAGTCCGTCATCTGGGGACAGGAAGAGTCGAAATATGACGCGCCGACCGGCCCGTTCGCCATTGGCCTGGGCATGTGTGTCCCGACCGTGATCGCATTCGGTTCTGACGGTCACAAGGAACGCTATGTCCAGAAAGCCCTGAAGGGCGAGGAAATCTGGTGCCAGCTGTTTTCTGAACCATCGGCCGGTTCCGACGTGGCGGGCCTCAAAACCCGCGCTGTGAAAGACGGCGACGAGTGGGTGATCAATGGCCAGAAAGTCTGGACCAGCGGCGCGCACTATTCCGACTATGGTATCGTTCTGGTGCGGACAGACCCGAAAGTGCCCAAGCACAAGGGCCTGACCATGTTCATCGTGAACATGAAGCAGAAGGGCGTCGAAGTACGCCCGATCCACCAGGCGTCCGGTGGCCGCGAGTTCAACGAAGTCTACTTCACGGACGTGCGCATTCCTGACTCCGACCGCCTCGGCGATGTCGGCGCCGGCTGGAAAGTCGCCCTCGTGACGCTGATGAACGAGCGCCTCGCTGTCGGCGGTTCACCGGGTCCGGACTGGGGCGAGATCATGGACTACGCCAAGACATCCGGCAGCATGACCGATCAGGCGTTCCGCGAGAAACTCGCTGACTGGTATGTCGCCGCACAGGGCTACAAGCTGACCAAGTTCCGCACCATGACGGCCCTCTCGCGTGGCCAGACGCCGGGACCGGAAAACTCGATCGGCAAGATCATCACCGCCAACCATTTGCAGGATATCTGTAATTCGGCGATCGAGATGCAGGACCATTACGGCATCATCAACGATACCGAGACGATGCCGGGCGACGGCATCTTCCAGCAGAGCTTCATGTGGGCCCCCGGCCTGCGGATTGCTGGCGGCACCGATGAGATCTTGAAAAATATCATCGCCGAGCGCGTGCTCGGCCTGCCCCAGGACGTGCGGGTCGACAAGACCCTGCCGTTCGACGAGATGAAAGCGGGCTGAGCCCGGCGTCAGGAAGCCGGCTTGGCAACAACCGACTTCTCGGCGACGAACGCAGCGACATCACTGACACAGGCCCTGCCCGCATCGGTCAGGGCCTTTGCACGTGCGGCATTCCCTGAATCAAGCGCAATGGCCGTCGTCGACACATTCGTCTGGGCCAGGACCTTCCGGCTGCGACCTTCCAGAAGCGTCGCCTCGATGCGGCAACGGGCCGTCGTGCCCGACAGCGTGAAGTCGGAGATGCGCCAGGCCAGTTCGTAGTCGGTCGGCGCGCCCGTGTCAGACGCGACGGCAATGCCGGCATCCGAGCCGCCAAGCGTATCGAGCAGCGCAACTTGCATCATGCGGGTGGCGCTGTCGGTCCACTCCACGCCCTTGACGAGGCGCAAGGCACCGTCGCGGTCCTCAGCTGCGATGGCCCGCCCGCCGACCAGGCGGGACGCTTCCGGTTCGCGAATGACAATGGAGGCATCAAGCGCGTGCATCGACTCCATCGGGCCGAACCGGTACAGCGCTTCCGGGGCCTTCTTTTCAGGCAGGATGGACACGCAGGCCGCAAGACTTGCGGCGACGATCATCAAAACCATGGCACGGACCATTAGCGGCCTCCTTCATAGGGTGCGGGCTCGCCAGTGACGAAGCTCTGCGGATTCTGTTCGATCTCACGGGCGATGCGGTCAAGCCGGTTGATCAGGACGCGCAGGTCCTGGCTGGCGAGTTGGGCGTCCTCAAATGCACCCGTCGCCGGGCCTTCAATCGCTTCAGCGGCGGCGGTCATGGCGCGCGTACCTTGCGCGACCGTCTCGTTGGCAGATTTTGTCACGTCGCGTACGTCGCCGACCAACAGGCTCATCTCATCGGCAAATCTGGTGATGCGCTGATCGGCCGTATTGCCGAATGTCTCGAGCGAGGCAGAGGCCGCCTCAAACCGTGTACTAGCATCGGAAACATCAGCCAGCGTTGCGGACGCCTGACCGATCAGGCCCTCATCCGCGGCAAGCTTCTGGCTGATCATTTCGACATTTTGAAGCGTTCTGGTAATCGACTTGATGTTCTCTTCGGTCAGGAAGGTGTTGACCTTCTCGATGGCCTGGCTGGCTTTGCCGAGCACCTGGGCGCCGCCAGCGAAAATCTCGTCCAGTTGGGTGCGTTCAGAACGGATGACCGGCACGGGTTCGCCAGGACGGGCCTCGAGTGGCTTGCCGGTGCCCGCAGTGATCTGCACGAAGGTAACGCCGGTAATACCGGCAAGCTGGATCGAAGCAGTCGAGTCCTGCTTGATCGGGGTTTCGCGGTCGATGCGGATGCGGGCGCGCACTTTCGATGGGTCAGCCCGGTCGATCCGCACGGTGGACACTTCGCCCACCTTGATGCCGATATACCGGACGGCTGCACCATCCTCAAGCGAGACCGGGCCTGCAAAGACGATGTCATACGCCTTGTAGTCGCGGCGGAATTCCGACTCTCCGAGCCACAGGACGAAGCCCACGATCGCGGCGGCCGCGAGCAGGACGAAAGCGCCGATGAGGGCATAATTAGCGCGCGTTTCCATATCGGGTCTCCATTCTAGTGTCCCGTAGCGGCCCGGCCACGCGGCCCGCCAAAATATTCCTGCACCCAGGGATGATCGACGGTGCGAAGTTCTTCGATCGTCCCGACCGCGAGCACGTGTTTCTCACCGAGCACCGCAATCCGGTCGCAGGTCGCGTGCAGCGTATCGACATCGTGCGTCACGAGGAAGACCGTGAGGCCCAGCGCCCGCTGCAGCTTGCGCACGAGGGCGTCGAACCCCGAGGCTGTGATCGGGTCGAGGCCTGCGGTCGGCTCGTCCAGGAACAGGAGTTCCGGATCAAGCGCGAGGGACCGCGCAAGGGCCGCACGCTTGCGCATGCCGCCGGACAGGTCCGAAGGGTATTTCGCGCCCGCATCCGGCCCGAGACCGGCCAGGCGTATCTTCATGTCGGCGAGTTCCTCGCGAAGCTCCGGCCCGAGTTTCGTGTGCTCCTTCATCGGCACCTCGACATTCTCGCGCACGGTGAGGTTCGAAAACAGGGCGCCATCCTGGAACATGACGCCCCAGCGGCGCTCGATCGCGCTGCGTTCGACCGGGTCCAGCGTTTCAAGGCGGCGGCCAAACACTTCGATGCTGCCGGCAGCCGGCTGCTTCAGCCCGACAATGGCGCGCAGCAGGACGGACTTGCCGCAGCCTGACGGACCAATAATGCCGATGATCTCGCCGCGGCGGATATCGAGGTCGAGATCCTCATGGACGACATGGCTGCCATAGGCGGTCTTGAGATCCCGGATACGGATGATGATGTCATCCGTCATATCCCCATCTCCATGTAGAAGACCGCGAACATGGCATCGAGCACGATGATGGCGAACAGGGCCTGCACCACCGACGTGGTGGTGGCATGGCCGAGCGACTGGACACTGCCGCCGACATTCAGGCCCTGACGGCAGGCAATCAACGCGCACACGAAGCCGAATACAGGCGCCTTGGACATGCCGACCCAGAACTGGTCCAGCGGCACGGAGGTGCGCAACCGTTCGATGAACACGCCGGGATTGATGTCGAGCGAGAGCCAGCCCACCATGATGCCGCCGGCTATGCCTGCCAGCATGGCAACAAAGGTAAGCACCGGGGTCATCGCCACCATGGCCAGAACGCGCGGAGCGACCAGCACTTCCATCGGCTTCAGGCCGAGGGTCTGCATGGCGTCGATTTCCTGGCGCATCTTCATTGTGCCGATCTGGGCTGTGAACGAGGAATTGGTGCGACCGGCCAGGACGATGCCGGTCAGCACGACGCCGAATTCGCGCAGCTCGGAATAGCCGATCAGTTCCACCGTGTAGATCTGGAGGTCGAAATCGCTAAGCGTCGTGGCACCGATGAAGGCGACGACCATGCCGACGAAAAAAGACAGGAAGGCGATGATTGGCAGGGCATCGAGACCCGCTTCCTCCATGACCGAGACGATGGAGGTCCAGCGCAGCTTCCAGGGCGTGACCAGGAGGCGCCCGCACGTGACAAGCGTTTCTCCGAGAAAGGCCAGCGTGGCGATGGTTTCCGTCACGATCTTGAGGAATCCCTCGCCGGTCCGTTCGAGCATAGCCATGATCCCGCCTGACCGGACGGGCGGCGGCGGGGCCGGCGCGGAGACGGCGTGGACTTGTGCAATCAGGCTTCGGGCCGCTGCATGGTCGCCAATTATCTCTGCGGAATCCTCGGTTCCCGGCATGGCTGCCCTCAGGGTGCGATCGAGAACAAAGGCACCCGCAGTGTCGAGCCGGCCAAGATGAGTGACATCGAGGCGCAAGGGCGTGCCGGGGGTCAGGTCGCGCAGGGGCTCGTCCACCTCCTGGACGGTTGCAACCGTCCAGTCCCCGCTGACGCGGAGAACAGAACCTTCGTCGCCTTGCTCAAGCGCGAAATCGGGGGAAACTGGGTTGGCCATCAGTGTGTAACTACCTGACTTGCCTAGCAAAACATGCTTAAGGCAAGGGCATTGGAATAGATCAAATTTGATCGATCAGGATGAGCTATGAGCAATAGGCTTCTCGACATCACTCCCGTATCGTCTCCGCTGAAGGCCGCTTTCACCATTTCGCGCGGGTCGAAGACCAGTGCCGAGACGGTGAGGGTAAAGGTGCACCAGGGCGGAAGCACGGGCTGGGGGGAGTGCGTACCCTATGGGCGGTATGGCGAGACGGTCGAGAGTGTGACGGCCACGATCGAGACCCTGCGCGAGGCAATCGAGACCGGCCTGACGCGCGCGGACCTGCAGGGCCAGATGCCGGCTGGCGCGGCCCGCTGCGCAGTCGACTGCGCCTTGTGGGACCTTGAAGCCAAAATGAGCGGCACGCCGGTCTGGCAGCTGGCGGGCCTGCCCGAGCCGAAGCCGGTGGAATCGGCCGTCACGGTGAGCCTGGACACGCCGGAGAAGATGGCCGAGGCGGCGATGGCGATCCAGGGACGGTTGCTGAAGCTGAAGCTTGGCGGTGCGGAAGACCTGAAACGGATCGAAGCCGTACACCTGGCCCGCCCGGACGCGCGGCTGATCGTGGACGCTAATGAAGGCCTTGTGCCAGCCGAGTTCCCGTCCATTTCCCGCGCCGCTGCCGACCTCGGCGTGGTGCTGATCGAACAGCCCTTCCCTGCCGGCAAGGATGATGCGCTGGAGCGACGGCCCGGCCCGGTCGCCGTATGCGCCGACGAGAGCGCGCATACGAGCGCCGACATCCAGGACCTCGCCCGGCGCTATGACGCGGTGAACGTGAAGCTCGACAAGACAGGCGGCCTGACCGAGGCGCTGGCCATGGTACGCGCAGCCCGGGCGAGCGGCATGGGCGTGATGGTCGGCTGCATGGTGGCGGGATCCATCTCGATGGCGCCCGCCGTGCTTCTGGCCGGCCTGTGCGATGCAGCCGACCTCGACGGCCCGCTCTGGCTGAAGGACGATGTCGCCAATGCCCTCACCTATCGTGACGGCTGGATCGACCCGCCGCCAGCCGCGCTCTGGGGATAAGCAGGACCAGACGATCAGACCGGGGTCAGCCCGAGGGCAATGCGGCCGGTGAGCATTTGCTGGCGCTTTTCGGGCAGCGGGTGGAACTGGCTGGCATGGGCATCACGCAGCAGGCGCTCGATACCGGCCTTGCGCATGAAGCCGGAGCCGCCGCACACTTCCAGCGCCTTTTCCGTCACCGCGATCACGGCATTGGCGCAGATCGTCTTGCGGACAAGGACCTGGCTGGCCAGTTCTTCGCTCGGCGCAAAGGCGAGATCGTCGCAAAGCGCAATCATCGAATCGACCGCAAGCTGCGCGGTAACGAGCAGGTTCTGCATCTCGCCAACCTGAAGGACAGTGACCGGATCATTTGTACGGGCCTTCGCCTTTTCGAGCGCAAGCGCCGCCGCCGATTCCGCCAATCCCACATAGACCGACATGATCAGCGGCATGGCGACGGTGACGATCACGCTGAACGCGGCATGGTAGGGTCCTCGCGGACGTTTCAGGCCGACAGCCGCGTCCGGCACGAACACGTCATTGAACCGGATCGTCTGCGAACCGGTGGCCCGCATGCCCATGGCTTCCCAGTCATCCAGCAGCTCAACGCCCTCGGCTTTCAAGGATACCGGAAAGTGCAGGACCGACGGTCCGTCGTCCTGGCAGTCAAAGGCACAGGATGTGACGGCAATATCGCCGCGCGGCGAGCCGCTGCCGAAGGGCTTCACGGCCTTGATGCGATAGCCGCCATCCACCTTGCGAGCCTCGCCATTCGATTCCAGCCAGTCGTTTGCGCCGGTGCTGACAAGAACGAGTTCACCGTCGGCGACCTTTTCGAGCAGGGCCTTGCCGGGCTTGCCGTCTTCATGGTTCTTGCGCGCAGCTGATACGAGATGCTGGTGCATGGAGACCGCCAGCGCGGTAGACGGACAGTCATGCGCAAGACGGCGCAGGAAGGCGCACATGTCGCGGTGCGAGACGCCTTCGCCGCCAAGGTATTCGGGCACCTGGGCCGAAAATATCTTGCGCGCCTTCAGGGCGTCGTAGTTTTCGTCGACGAATTCGTCCCTGCATTCAAATTTTGCCGAGTTTCCGGCGAACGCGCTGCCAAGGCGGGCCGCGGCGTCGATGATCTGTGTGTCGAATGGCATTTTTCTGTATCCTGCTTGGGTGGGAGATGGGAGGCGCCACGCCATGCGGCGCCCCCGGGTTCCGTGTCAGGCGACAGTGGCGGGTTGGGCGCCACCCCGCGCCATGTCATGCACGTCAGCGGCGGTCAGCAGCTGGCCGCCGATGCCCCAGTCGCCTTCTTCGACTTCCTTGATACGCACCCAGGTCACGGAGCGCAGGGCTTCGCCTTCGATGGCCACCATTGTTTCAGTGACCTTGTGAATGATATCCGCCTTCTGAGCGGGCGAAAAGACGTCCTTGATAAGATCTATCGTGACGAGTGGCATTTCACTTCTCCTGTTTGAATTGTGACCGGATCATCCGGTGACAGGAAATCAGTGCGCTTGTTTCGCGTTGCATTAAAGTTCAGGCGTTGAAGCGAAGCACTTCAGAATGTAAAGTGAACCACTTCAGAAGCAATCATGCCCCTCTGGCAGCGCCTTGGGAGGTGCCCCTTGAAATACGGCCAGTTCTGTCCGATCGCGAAAGCAACGGAAATTCTCGGAGAGAAATGGACGATCATGATCGTCCGCGAAATCCTGATGGGCGCCACCCGATTCAATGTCGTGCAGCGCGGACTAGGGGACATTTCGCCCGCCTTGCTGACGGGACGCCTGAAATCCCTTGAGCAACAAGGCATGATTGTCCGCCGCAAGATCACCGGTCAGAAGGGATACGAATACTTTCCGACAGAAGCGTGCCAGGCCCTTTTGCCAGTTCTGGTGGCCATGGGCGAATGGGGCCTGTGCTGGGCAAGGCACAACGTGCTCGATGAAGACTTCGATGTGGACTTCCTGATGCTCTACCTCGAACGCAGTATCGATCCGTCCAAACTTATCGGCAGTGAGAGCGTGATCCAGTTCAAGTTTACAGATCTTGTCGAGCAGAGCGATTACTGGCTGCTGGTCCGGGACGATAATGTTGATCTTTGCCTGAAGAATCCCGGCAAGGACGTGGATGTCTATTTCACCTGCACAGTGCGGACCATGCATGATGTATGGATGGGCGAGCGGACCTATCGTGACGCCATCAAATCCGGCGACCTGTATGTACAAGGCGATCCTGCCCTGACGCGGAACATCAAGGACTGGCTGCGGCCGAGTATATTTGACGGCTCCGCGCGCGCACCATTGCCGGACCACCTGACCTCCCGGTGACAGAGACCCCTGCCCCACCGTCAGGCGTTGCTAGGCGCGCGAGGCACCCATAGAGTCCCGGCACGAAAGACAAGCCGGGAGGATAGACGATGACGCAGGCCAAAATGCAGGGTGTTGCAAGCGACAAGTTTGAGGGCGTACGGAACCAGTTCCAGACGCACCTGGATACAGGCGCCGATATCGGGGCCTCCTTCTGCGTCACCAAGGATGGCGAAGCCGTGGTCGACCTCTGGGGCGGCTATGCCGATGTCGCCGGCACACGGCCCTGGGAGAAGGACACGATTGTCAACGTCTATTCGACGACCAAGACGATGACGGCGCTGACTGCCCTGTTGCTGGCCGACCGAGGCGAACTGGATTTTGATGCGCCTGTTGCCAAATACTGGCCGGAATTTGCGGCGAGCGGCAAGGCAGACGTGAAAGTCAGTCATCTGATGAGCCACTCAGCTGGCCTGTCAGGCTGGCGTGAGCCGTTCACGACCGAGGACTTGTATGACTGGGAAAAAGCGACGAGCCTGCTGGCGGCGCAGGCGCCCTTTTGGGAACCGGGCAAGCAGGCCGGCTATCACGCCATCACGCAAGGCTATCTGGTTGGCGAAGTTGTGCGGCGCATTGCGGGCAAATCGCTCGGCACCGTATTCCGTGAAGAGATTGCCGAGCCGATGGCCGCAGACTTCCATATCGGCCTGCCGGCGGCGGAAGACAATCGCGTGGCCGAATTGAAGCCGCCGCCAGATGGCAACATTTCGGCCGATCCCACCATGACGGAAACCAAGAAGCTGACGCTGACCAATCCGGTGATTAACGTGGGCGCGACGCGGACGCGCGACTGGCGCGGAGCCGAGATCCCGGCGGCTGGCGGAACGGGCAATGCGCGTTCGGTGGCAATGGTCCACACGATCCTGGCCAATGGCGGGGCCGCTGGCGGCAAGCAGTTCCTGAGCGAGGCCGGTTGCCGCAAGGCGTTGGAGCCGCAGATCGAAGGCACGGACCTGATCCTCGGCATTCCGGTGCGCTATGGTCTTGGCTTCGGCCTGTCCGGGCCTATGTCGCCTGCGCTGAATGAACACTCCATGTTCTGGGGCGGCTATGGCGGTTCCATCGCGCTAATCGACATGCAGGCACACACGACCATGTCCTATGCGATGAACCTGATGCAGGGCACCACGACCGGCGACATGCGGGCAATCACGCTGGCTATGCAGGCCTGGCAGGGACTGAACGCCGGCTGATACTTGGCGGGATTGCTGACAGGGTTGCGTTGAAGACAGGAGAAACCGGACCGACGGATCGGTGAACCCTGAGGACTGCGCGGCGCATGTGGCGATGGAGCGGACTTTGCCTGCTGGCATGCGGCGCGGCGCTGCAGGCGTTTGCGCAGGCGCCGCTCGAAATTACCGCGCCGTCGCTGGTCTATCGCGGCGCGTCTGCTGTACCGCTGGAGATCACGGCGCCCGCGCTTGTCTTTCGCGGGGCTGCCGCAACACCGCTTGAGATAGCCGCCCCTGCCCTTGTGTATCGTGGGACCAACGCCGCTCCACTTGAAATAACGGCGCCCGCAATTGTCTATCGGGGCGCAACGCGGGCGCCGTTGGCCATCACGGCCCCCTCTCTCATCTTCCGGGGCGCTGCCACGCAGCCGCTCAGCATTGAAGCGCCAGCTCTGGTGTTTCGCGGCGCAGCATTGAGCCCGCTGCAGATATCATCCCCGAGCCTGATCTATCGGGGCGCGGCGACACAAGCCACACAGCCAACGGCGAGCACTCTGGAAATCATTGATCGGCCCATTGGGCCAGTGAATTCGATCTACCTGTCTCTCGACAGTGTCGACGTGGATGCCGCCCTTGGCATGACCGTCACCTATAAGGGCCTGCCCGAAAACCGGGGGTATGGTGGACTGATCTTCATGGATGAGACCCCGCCACGCCTCGCGGCCTGGTTCTATACCGCCGCGAACAAGCCGGATGGGGAGTATCAGCGCAGCAGCCTGCCGTCCTTAACGGGCAACTGGAAAGCCTGCATCGGCTTTGCGCCGCAAATGGATCGTGCGGTGGCAGAAGTGGCGCAATATGCCGACTGCCTGGACTTCGTGGTGGCCGGCGCAGGCAGCATTGATGCGCAGCCGACGTTGACCTTGCCGGACACGCCCCTGAAGGCCGGTCGCGACGTGACGCTGACCTTCGGTGGCCTGCCCCCCGCCAATTGCGGGATCTACATTTACGACGCGTCGGGCCAAGAGGTCGCGCGCCACTTCACCAACCGCAAGTCCGACGATGCCTGGACGCTGCGGTTTGCCAAACCCGGCACGCATGACCTGACCATCACCTATCACGGCTCTGCAGTGCGTGCGCATGCCAAACTGGAGGTAATCCCATGAACTACCGTATCCTGACGTATCTGCTTGCGACGTGCTGCTTCTGCCTGCCAGGGCTGGCCGCGCCGGACCTGTCGGGCAAATCGCTTGCGTTCGTGGCGGCCTATGACGCTGCCTATTCCCGATGCATAACGAACGGGAAGCGCGCGAGCACGGTTCGCAAAAAGCCTGCTGAAATCGCGGCATGCGAGCAAAGCGCGCTCGCGGAGGCCACGGCTGCGACAGTCCAGGCCGCTCCCACTCTGATCGACAGGGTATCCATACCGGTAATTGGTCAGACACCCGCTTTAAGCCTGCCGACGATATCGCCGGATAGGCCGGACATCGTGTTGACTCAAGACGACATGGACGAAATGAAGAGGAACATGGACCCCAACAGGATGATTCTGACGATCCCGATCGATTTTCAGAACCTGCCAACACAGTTTCCTAACACCGTTCGAGACGAAGATAGACCGGACAAGATCGTGCTCCTCATCGGAGTTAGCGGCATGACGTTGACGGACGAAAACAAATGGGAGACCTTGCCCGACCGGAGCGTAGAACTGAAAGTCGAACTCGACTATCCCGTTGATGGTAACCTGCAAACTGATCTGAAAGTTCCGCTGGAAGGACCGGAGTCTGCATATGACGGACTGGACTTTCGTTTCTTTGGAAATTCTGACCGTCACCGACTTGGTATCTCAATACGCTTGAGAACCAAAAGCAGAGATGGAAATGAACGTAACCCTTTTGAGTACACGTGGGACGAACCAACATCCATGTTTCGGTTCGCTGACGTCTCCTTCGTGACAGGTGGCCAGTTCGAAAAGGGCAAATGGGTAAGACTCCATCGGTATTGGTCGGGACCGACGCCTGACGAATTCGTAACAGCCACTTCGGAATGTCACGACGATAACTCCTTGAACAGGGACGGACCGTCCCAATATTCCGGAAACGGTCCGACGGCCCGCTCCTGCGAGGCACTCGTGCAAGAGTAGATTCCCGCCCGGCTCACGCCGCGCCGTCGAGGATTTCCTTGAAGCCGCTGGGCGCGTGCGGGCCCATGAAGAGCTGTTCGAACGTGCCGATGCCTTCGGAGCCGAGTCCGTCAGGGCCTTCATGTTTTGCACGGACGATTTCCTGGATGTGCAGGTTCTCGGGTACTTGCCATGGCAGGCTCGCAGGCTCGAAGTCTTCCCGGGAGATGGCGAGCTGATCGCCCCGGAAGGCGCCATGGCGGTATTTGTCGTGGCCGTAGCCGATGCCCTTCATCAGGAACGTGCCGATCGGTTCGAACGTCACCTTGTGGGCGCGGCCTTGAGGATCCGTCATGTCAAGATACGCGCTGGCCATGCGGCGGGTGCCGGGCGCATAGGTGATGTTCATCTTGGCATCGGAAAGGTGGATACCTTCGCCCTGCGCCACGCCATCGGGCACGATCACCGCCCGGGTGTTCCAGGGCACGCCATGCTCGTCATGATTGACGTGGTAGAACATGGACAGGTTGGGGAAATTGGTCGGCGTCCATATCCAGTAGAATTGCGGCGTTGGCGCCGGAATCAGCGGCTGCGGATCCGGCGCACCGATCGGGCGGACACCCCATGAGCGGTCGCGCGTGCCGGTAAAGTCGTCGGGGCTGACCTTGATCGACTCATCGTCGACACGGACGCTGCCGGACCAGCGGCCGTTCTGCGTCATGCGGGTGAGGTCCATCATCATGCGCGAACCGATCCGGCGGGTAAAACGCGGTTCCTCAATCGGAAAGGCGCGGCCCTCGAATTCCACATCGAGCGCGAGGCCTTCTGTTTCTTCAAGGCGCAGGCGAATTTTCTTCAGCGGCTCGACAACCTCGACCGAGAGCGGGCCGACATGCGTGTCCATCCGCTCCATATTGAGCGGGCGCGAGAGATAGACGCTCGACTGCTTGCCATTGCGCAGTATGGAAACGGCGCCGTCGATGATGTTTAGCGCCGGGTAAACACCCATCGCCGCCGCAAAGAATGTGGACCCGTCCGCACTGTAGCCATTGAAGAAATAGCGGTCGTAGAAATTCCGATCGGAGCCGGAATAGGCCACGGGTTCGGGGGTCTGGTGGATCGGGTATTCGTCACCGGCGCTGAGCATTGGATGTCCTTCCTTGGCGTCACCTCTTGGCGGGTGATCCGTCAGCTTTAGGGTGGACGAAGCAGGCGGGCCCAGCAAGGGGTGACGCAAAGGGAGCCGGTTAGAATGACAACACGCATGACGGCCGACGAGGCCAATTTATTCCTCGGTGCGGCTTTCCCGAACACCGGCAATCGCAGCGAAGTGGTCCTGATGGAGGAAGGCCGCGCAAAGATGCGGCTGGTCGCCGACGAAACGCACTTGCGACCGGGCGGATACATTTCCGGCCCGACCCAGATGAGCCTGGTCGATTCGGTTGCCTATATGGCGGTAATGACGCTGACCGGGCATGAGCCGATGACTGTCACCAGCAATCTGAGCATCAATTTCCTGAGGCCCTGTATCGGCGATGTGGTCGTGGCGGATGCACGGGTGATGAAGATGGGACAGGCACTGGCCGTGATGGATGTGGACGTGCGGATCGAGGGCGCCGAAAAGCCGTCGAGCCATGCGGTGGTGACCTATGCCCTGCCGCGCAAGCCGGAGGTCAAGCAATGAACCGACTGGCGCTTGGCGCGGCCCTGGCCGGATTTGCCGGCGTGGCGCTGGGCGCTTTCGGCGCGCATGGCCTGGCGCTGAGCGTGAAGGCAGAAGGCTGGTGGCAGACAGCGACGCTTTATGCGTTGGTCCATGCGGCGGCGGCGCTGGCGATTGCCCTGTCAGGCCGCACGGGTTTGGTGCGCCGGGGCGGATGGGCTTTCATCCTGGGTGTGCTGGTCTTTTCGGGCTGCCTGTATGCGATGGCAATCGGGGGGCCACGCTGGCTGGGCGCGATCGTGCCGCTGGGCGGACTGTCATTCCTGGCAGGATGGGCGCTGGTCGCGGCAGGCGCGACGCGGCGCTAGGAGGATTTGGAATTGAGCGAGGCGTACTTGTCGGCGAGGCCGTCAGCCGTCTTGCGGGCCGCATCGATCGTGTCGGCGAAATCGGCGAGTTCGGCATCGATCGGCGCGGTGTCCATGTCCATGTCATCGCGGGCAGCCACCGTGCTGAGGGCGCTCTGGAAGTTCCGATAGGCCATCTGGGCACGCACAAGGGCACGCTCGTAGCTCATCACGTCGGTGCGGGAGGCGGCATCGCTTTCCGGGCTGCGGAGGATGACGTTGGCCTCGTTGGACACATTGGCAAGGCCGGAGCGGGCCGACTGGGCGTCAGCCGAAATGCGCGAGAGGACGAGCGACGGCGCATTCTTGTCGGCACCGATGCGGGAGGCATAGTCTTCAACTGTCGAATCGCGTCCGTTGATCAGCGTATCGGCGAGGCCGGCAAGGCCGCCTGACGCCTGGACCCAGCCCGACTTGACCGCTTCGTCACAATATTCACCTGAAACCTTGCGCAGGACCGACTGGTTATGCGAGAGCCCGCTAAGAACTGTCACCTCGCCCGGAACCATGGATACGGTTGCGCAACCGCCCAGAAGGCATAGGGATATTGTCAGTACTACGCTACGCATTAATCGGCCACCTACACACCTGTTCGGGTCCCACCCGTAATAAGTCTTACGAATGGTAATAAGCCAAGTCCAGTCATTGTTCCCAGACTGGCTGACAAATAGTGAAGAACGCATGAATAAACGCCAAACCCGCCGAACTCTGTATCCGAGGTATGAATCCCGGCGCAGCGGGCGCCTTCGCGTATCCGATGTGCACGAAATCTACTGGGAAGAATCGGGCAATCCGGACGGCGTTCCGGTGGTTGCGCTTCACGGCGGACCAGGCGGCGGCTCAAATCCCGAAATGAGACGGTTTTTCGACCCGGCGCGATACAGGATCTTCCTGTTTGACCAGCGCGGGTGCGGCCGCTCGACGCCGCATTCGGAACTGCGCGAGAACACGACCTGGGACCTGGTCGATGACATGGAAGCGCTGCGCGAGCATGTCGGCGTGAACCAATGGGTCGTTTTTGGCGGCTCATGGGGCTCGACCCTGTCGCTCGCCTATGGTGTGACGCATACGGAACGGGTTCTCGGCATCGTGCTGCGCGGCGTGTTCCTTGTTTCGAAAGCGGAAATCAACTGGTTCTACCAGTCCGGCGCCAGCCGCCTGTTCCCCGATTCCTACGACCGCTATGTCGCCCCGATTCCCGAAGCCGAACGCGGTGACCTGCTCAACGCCTTCCACAAGCGCCTGATCGGCAGCGACAAGAATGCGCGGATCGAGGCGGCCCGGGCTTGGGCCCGCTGGGAAGGCGAGACCCTGTCGATCAACGGACCGGTAACGACGCCGCCGCGCTTCAACGAGGACGATTTCGTCGACGCCTTCGCGCGGATCGAGTGCCATTATTTCATCAATCGCGGCTTCTTCGCGCATGATTCCTGGCTGCTCGAGGAGGCCGAGCGCACCCTGCAGAACGTGCCCGGCGTCATCGTGCACGGACGGTATGATGTGGTCACGCCGCTATCGACGGCCTGGGCGCTGTCCAAGGCCTGGCCGAAAGCCGACCTGCACATCATTCCGGATGCCGGGCATTCCTCGATGGAGCCGGGCATCGTCGACAAGCTGATACAAGCCACGGACGACATGGCCGAACTCTTCCTGCCCGCAGTTAGAGCCTGAGCCCTGCGCGTGCGGCGCCTGTGAGGGCGCTTGGGGCGGGGTTTGCGTGTCCTGCGGTCGGGGAGTATGGGTCAGGTGTCGGGTACGGCAATTCCAAGCCCGTATTCCAGGCGCAGGCCAGGATCTCCTGCAACAATTCCGGACAGGACGGCCTGAGGCCCCAATGTTCGCCGGGGACACGGGAGAGTCGTTTCCGGATCGAGCGCGCGCTCCAGCCTTCCCGAGACGGGTGCCCGAAAAACACACGGACGATGCCCGGAGAGATCGTCCGAGAGCCGGATCACGACGACGCGGCCATTCCACATCACCCCCCAGAGCATCTCGCTGCCCGGCCCGCCTGCGGCGCGGAACCATGCCTTCAGGCGCTGGATGCGCCAGAAGACCAGCGGCCAGATTGGCAACAGGTATCAGGGCAGGCCCGGCATCGGGGTGAGGAGACTGAAAGCTGGCATCGCGGCACATTATACGCGCAGGTCGGCAGGGAGTGGATAAGTTGCCCAGACTGCATGCGTGTGGCGTGGCCGTGCCCCCCACCCAGCCTCTCCCTGAAAGGCGGAGGCTGGGTGGGGGTAAGGGCGTGGTGCGGCCCTATTCCGCCGTCGGCAGGACTGCGTTCTCACCGAGCAGCATGGTCAGGATGCCGGGCAGCGGCACATTGTAGGTGTCCTGGATCTTGTCCATGAAACCGAAGACCAGGATGATCGCGATGAAAGGCGGCACGAACCAGCGCATCAGGAATCGCCAGGCATTCATGATCATGCCTTCGCCAAGCTCCGAGGTCAGCATGTCGCGGCTGAGGATCCAGCCGGCGAACGTGGCCGTCAGCAGGCCGCCGAGCGGCAGCAGGAGCCCCTCAGTCATGAAGTCCATGAAGTCGAGATATTCGAGCGAGAAGACGTAAGCCGCACCGATCATGAACATCGAGAAGCCGATGCCGAGCGCGGCGCCGAAGCGCGTGACACCCTGGCGTTCCTCGAGCCATGAGACGCTGACTTCCATCAGCGAAATCGACGATGTGAACGCCGCGAAGAGGGCGAGCGCGAAGAAGACAGAGGCGAAGATTTCCCCGCCCGGGATCGCACCGAACGCAACCGGCATCGAGACGAAGAACAGGCTGGGTCCGCCAGCCGGATCAAGCCCGGCGGCAAACACGATCGGGAAGATGGCAAAACCGGCAATCATCGCAACCAGCGTGTCAGACCCGGCGACAATCAGCGAGGAGCGCGGGATGTTGGTGTCTTTCGACAGGTAGGCCCCATAAGTGACCATCAGGCCGACACCGACGCCAATCGAGAAGAAGGCCTGGCCAATTGCGGCGAGGAAGGTGCCGAAGCCGACATCTTCCCATTTCGGTTCAAGGATGAACGCAGCGGCGCGGGCCGTGTCGCCATTCGTCACGGCAAACCCGACGACGATGATGAGCATCACAAAAAAGGCCGGCATCAGGATGGCCGAAGCGCGCTCGATTCCGCCTTTGACCCCGCGTCCGACCACGAAGACATTGGCACCAATGAAACAGGCCAGAAGGAAGAGGATATACCATTTCGAGCGAAGCGGGTGTTCCCCCTGCCCGATCATGTCGTTGAAGTTCTGGCCGGACGCCGCTGCATCCATGCCGGAATAACCGCCAAAGGACTGGATAAAGAAGGCCAGGAGCCAGGCCGAAATCACGACGTAGAATGTGCTGATGAAGAAGGCTGTCAGTGTGCCGATCCAGGTCGCGATGCCCCAGTTCTGGCTCTTGCTCTCGGCGCGGGCGAGCGACTGGAAGCCTTCGATGGCCGACATGCCGGATTTCCGGCCCATCGCATATTCCGCCATCAGGAGCGGCAGGCCTATCAGAAGGACGCAGAGCAGGTAGATCAGGATGAAGGCACCGCCACCCTCTTCACCTGCAGTGTAGGGAAACCGCCAGAAATTTCCGAGACCGACCGACGAGCCGATGGCCGCCATGATGAATCCAAAACGCGAACTCCACGTATCTGTCTTGCGACCGACGCCTGCCATATGTTCCCTCTCCCCGGGGTAAATGTTTTCGCGCGACTCTCACGTTCGCGGCATAAAAATCAATTTCGGGCTCTGTTAGCGGGTCAGATGAGCCCCGTCGAGGACAGTTTTTCGTCCCTGTGCATATGCGCAGACAGGATCAGGCCGAAACACGCCATCGTCGTGAGCATGGCCGTGCCGCCATAGGATATCAGCGGCAGGGGCATGCCGACGACCGGCAGGAGGCCGATGACCATGCCGACATTGAACACGATATAGAAGGCAACCGTCGCCGCCGCACCGGCCGAGGCGAGCCGCCCGAACCAGCTCTGCGACTGGGACGCAGAATAGAAGGCCCAGCCGAGAATGACGGCGAAACCGAGCAGGAGCGTCGTCGTGCCGAGGAAGCCGAACTCCTCGCCGATCACGGTGAGGATGAAGTCTGTATGCTGTTCGGGAACATAGTCCTGCTGGGACTGGATGCCCTGGAGCCAGCCTTTGCCGTTGAACCCGCCCCCGCCAATGGCGATCAGGCCCTGCTCGATCTGGTAGCTCTCTCCCAGCGCATTGGTCGACTCGCCCGACATCTGGGCCAGGAATGTGTCGACGCGTTCGCGCTGGTAGTCGGCGAGGACGAAATAGATGCCCGGCATGGCGGCGATACCGGCGATCACACCGAACATTATGACGCGCAGCGACAGGCCCGCGAGGAAGATGACCACACCGCCGGACGCGACAAGGGCGAGCGTGGTGCCGAAATCGGGCTGCTTGAAGATCAGCGCGGCCGGAACCAGCATGATGACGAGCGCGCCGATATGGATGAGGATTCGTCCGGATGTCGGCGTGATGACTCGGTCATAATACCAGGCGAGCGCCATGGTCGTGGCGAGCTTGGCAAATTCGGACGGCTGGACCGCGATCGGACCGATCTGGAGCCAGCGCTGTGCGCCGCCGCCCGAGACGCCCATTACTTCAACAAGGATGAGGAGGACGATGGTGAAGGCATAGGCCGGGATCGCCAGTGTTCGCCAGAGCGACAAGGGCAGCAGGGCCAGGACCAGCATCAGGACAAAGCTCATGCCGAAACGCGTCAGTTGCAGGTACCAGAGATTGGATTCGTCCGGATTCGTGTGCGCCGAGGAATAGAGCATGGCGACGCCGGTGAGCGCCATGGCGACGATCAGGAGGACGAAGCCCCAGGGCAGTTTCGCAAGCTTGCCGAGCGCCCCCACATTCTCGAACGAGAGCGTCCGGGCCGTGCGTGTGCGGGCTTCGCCGCGGCTGAAACCGGTATAACCGTCGCGGCTCATGTCGGCTCTCCTGCCCCGGCCGGTGTGATCGACGCCGTCTTGCCGTAGACGGCCTTGCGGCGGCTATCATTCTTGAGGGCAAAATGAAGGATGTCGCGCGCCAGAGGCGCGGCGGTCGACGAGCCGCCTTCGCCATGCTCGACGACTACGGAGATGGCGTATTTCGGATCGTCAGTCGGTGCATAGGCGACAAAGAGGGCATGGTCGCGCAATTCGCGTTCGATATCGACGCCCTTGCGGACACCTTTGTCGCGTTCCGCTTTGGTGATGCGGCGGACCTGGGCGGTGCCGGTCTTGCCGGCGAGGCGCGGCCCGCCAAGGCCAAGGTCGCCCGAGCGATAGGCCGTGCCGCCCCCCTCGGACGTGACACCAAACATGCCGGCCTTCATTCGCTGCATGATCTCGGCATCGAGCGGCGCGTCGAGCACGCCGTCGCTGTCCGATTTCGGGCCGAGGCCAACCAGTTTCGGTTTGAAACTGCGGCCTTCATTGGCGATGCGCGCCGTCATCAGGGCAAGTTGCAGCGGCGTGACGCCAAGCTGGCCCTGGCCGATGCCGAAGTTCAGGGTCTCGCCCTCATACCAGGGCTCGCCCATGACCCGTTGTTTCCACTCGGGATCGGGCACGAGGCCGCCGCGCGCGCCGGTCATGCCGAGCGTCCAGGCTTCACCGAAGCCGAACTTGCGGGCAGTGGCCGCGATCTTTTCAACGCCCGTGCGCCGGGCGGTCTCGTAGAAATAGACGTCGCACGAGTGCTTGATGCCATTGTGCATGTCCATCGAGCCGTGGCCGCCCTTTTTCCAGCAGTGCCAGGTTCGGTTGCCGAAATGATAGTAGCCGTTGCAATTCACACGGTCGGTCGGCTTGACGGCGCCGGATTCGAGCGCGGCCGTTGCCACGACCATCTTGAAGGTCGAGCCTGGCGGATACACGCCGCCATGGGCGCGGGGATAGAGCGGCGAGCGCGGATTGTCGCGCAGCTCGGCATAGGCCGCACCTGAAATGCCGTTGACAAAATCATTGGGATCGAAGGCCGGCGTGGAGACCATGGCCAGCACGTCGCCGGTTTCAATATCGAGCACGACAGCCGCGCCGCTCTCGTCGCCGAAGCGTTCAATGGCGGCGCGTTGCAGCTCGGAGTCGATAGTGACGTAGAGGTCCTTGCCTGCGACCGGCGCAAACTTCTCGTCAGGAATTTCTTCGATCACGCGCCCATGGGCGTTGGTCACCAGTTTGCGGAAACCCGGCTTGCCGCGCAGCCATTCCTCGGCAAACCGTTCCATGCCCTGGCGACCGGTACGCATGTCGGGATGGCGGAACAGCTTTTCGAGGCGTATGGCTTCGTCTTCGACCATGCCGGTCGACAGGCGCGTGAGATCGTCCTGGCTGGCGCGGGCGACATAGCCAAGGACGTGGGCAAGGTCGCGGCCGCGCGGATAGGACCGGGTCAGCGCCATCTCGACCTGGATGCCGGGGATCTCGGCCGCATGAACGTTCATGCGGGCAAAGTCTTCATAGGTCAGTTCATTGGCCACGATCACCGGCACGAACCCGGCATTGCGCCGGCGGCTGGCCGTGATTTCGCGGGTGATTTTCTCGATCCGGTCATCCGGCAGGTCGATCTGGGCGGCGATCTGAGCGAGCGTACCGGCCGGGTCCTTTGTCTGTTCCGGCACGATCGACACGCGGCCGGCCCGCCGGTGGGACGCCAGCGGCTTGCCGAACCGGTCGAGGATGCGTCCGCGCTGCGGCGGCGCAAGGGCGAGCCTGATATGGTTTTCTTCCGCCGCAGCCTGGTATTTCTCGCGCTCGAGCACTTGGAGCTGGAACAGGCGCGCCACCAGACCAGCCCAGACGACACCGCCTGCACCGGCGGCCAGAACCATGCGGCGGCTGAAATCGTCCTCAATGCTGCGCTTGGATTTCATGTCGCCTGACCCACCGGCTGGCCGGGCGCGCGGCCAAGGTCGAACACCTTGTGCGCAATCGCGTAGATGACCCCTGTCGTCAGGAAGGCCGCCACCAGCGGGGTGGCACGTACGGCATGATCCTCAAGGGCGCTGGCCATCAGCCAAAGAACGAGGAAGCCCGAGATGAATTGCAGGATCGGCGCGATCACGGCGACCAGCGGCTCGTGCATGACGTCGAACATGGAGGCGATCCAGGCGCTGAACCCGTAGACGACGAGATTGACGATCACGAAGCAGCCGAGCGGCGCATTGAAGCTGATATCCTGGATCAGGCCGAAGATGATGAGGAGCACCATGGGCCGCAGGGACAGGCCGACACGGCCCCAGCCGACGGCGCCCCAGAGCGCGGCATAGGGCCAGGCGATGGACAGGCCGAACAGGGTTTTAGGCGTCAGGCCGAGCAGGCCGATCGCGGCAATGGCGAAGGCACCGAACAGGAGGCGGGGCGTGGGGCCGGTTTGCGACCAAAGGCTCTTGCTCGGACGACCGGACTTGCGGCTGGCCATTACTGGCGCACCCCCTGCGCAGCGCTGGCCTGGGCTGGACCATCTGGCACGTCCGGTGCAGGGATGTCCGCGACCGGCGCGGGCGTCTCGATCAGCGGCGGCGGCACCATCTGGACATAGCCGCCCGACCGGTTGGCCATGCCGAACCTGACCCGCCAGTCGCCACCGAGACGGCGCGCTTCGCCGACCACGAGTCCGCGCGGGAAGGCCCCGCCTTCGGCTGACGTGAGAATGCGCTCGCCCTCGATGAATCCGCTGCGCTCGGGCAGGTCGGTCAGGCTGCCGAGGCCGTCGCGGCCCCCAAACAGGATCGCACGGACTCCGCTGACTTCGCCCATGACCGGGATGCGGCTGTTGAAGTCGGTGATCAGGAGGATGCGCGAGGAATATTCGCCGAGCTGGATGACGCGCCCGACAAGGCCGCCTTCATTCAGCGCAATGGCGCCGGGATCAACGCCCTGCGCCCGTCCGGCATTGGCCAGCAGCGTCTGCGCGAAGGGACCGTCGCTTTCGGCGGTGACGCGGGCGGTGACACCGCGCACAGGCGGTTCGCCCATCAGGTTGAGAATGTTTTCGTAGGCCTCGAGGCGTTCGGCCATCGAGATCGCGGCAGCCTTGTAGCGCGACAGTTCGCGTACTTCGGATTCAAGGTCGCGGATGCGGCGTTCGCGCGTGGCCTGGCCGCTGATGCGGGCCCAAAGGCTGATACTGTCGCTGCCGCCAAGCTGGTCGCCGGCGGCGGTGCGCACGGGGTCGAACACGTGGCGGATCTGCGGGGCGGACTGGGCGACAACGAGGGCGGCGGCGCCGAAAATGAAGACAAAGAGAATCAGACGCTTGGCTGAGCGTTTGCCTGGTTTCTGACCTGAGCGGCTGAGGCGCGCCATTCGCCCTGTTTCCTTGCCGTTTTTCCGGCCTGTTTCCCTAGACTTCCGGAGACAGGACCGTTTTCATTTTCGAGTAGTTTTCTAGCACATATCCGCAACCGTTCACGACGCATTTCAGCGGATCGTCTGCAATCATCACAGGCAATTGTGCCTGCTCGCGGATCACCGTGTCGAGGTTGCGAAGCAGTGCGCCGCCGCCCGTGAGCACGATGCCGCGATCGACGATATCGGCCGCCAGTTCCGGTGGCATGGCCTCAAGTGCGATCTTCACGGCGTCGATGATGTCTGTGACCGGCTCGCGCAGGGCTTCGGCAATCATCGCTTCGGTGATCTCGGTCTCTTTCGGAACGCCGTCCAGCGTGCCGCGGCCGCGGACGGTGAGAGCCATGCCCTCGCCGTTTTCCGGCGCCATGGCCGTGCCGATCTCTTTCTTGATGCGTTCAGCCGACATTTCGCCGATCAGGATCTTCTGTTCGCGGCGAAGGTAGTTGACGATCGCCTGGTCCATCTTGTCGCCGCCGACGCGCACGGAGCGCGAATAGACGATGCCGCCAAGCGACAGGACAGCGACTTCCGAGGTGCCGCCGCCAATATCGACAACCATCGAGCCGGCGGGCTCGTCAATTGGCAGGCCGGCGCCGATGGCAGCGGCCATGGGCTCTTCGATCAGCTCGACCTGGCGGGCACCGGCGGCTAGGGCCGACTGGTGGATGGCGCGGCGCTCGACGCTGGTCGCGGAACTGGGCACGCAGATGATGATGAGGGGCGAGACGAAGGCGCGGCGATTGTGCACCTTGCGGATGAAGTGCTTGATCATCTCTTCGGCGACTTCGAAGTCGGCGATGACGCCATCGCGCATCGGGCGGATGGCTTCCATGTTCACCGGCGTCTTGCCGAGCATGTTCTTGGCCTGCTCGCCGACGGCGTAGACGATCTTGCGACCGCCCTGGGTCATGTAGGCAACGACCGAAGGCTCGTCGAGCTTGACGCCCTGCCCCTTCACATAAACCAGTGTGTTTGCCGTGCCGAGGTCGATGGCCATGTCTGTGGACAACATGCCGAGGAGGCTACCAATCATGACGTCTACGCGCTCTTTCTGATGCGTAACGGACCTGCGATCCGCTACAATTGTGCAATTCCATACACAGCCCCCATACATCATGTGCCGTTAACACCCATTTAATGCAAGGCACGGTCGGCAGATGAATGGAACGCTACGTACACCCATTGAAAATCAACGGTATTCATTAGGGTTTACCATCAGAATGACCGTCGTTGCTGGCCCAGAGCGGAACGGATCGTTCCGAAAAGGTAAACAGTTTCCGGGTGCTTGTTAACGCATTCGGCTTTTTTGACGATCAAACGTACCGTTCCGGATTCCACCGAGAGGACAAAAAACGAAAATATTACGTCTTCCGGGCCCGATGACTGCCACATGAACGGGCCGTTCGGCCTCGGTTCGGCGTCGGGACGCCATACAGGCGAGGTAGCATCGGTCTGGCCCAGAAGGCGCACCCTCAACCCATCACGCGCCGACGGCTTGAACCCTCCACCCTTGGCAAGCCCCAGCCGGTGCTGCTCTTCTTCAGGCTGATCCGCCGGACGGTTTCGTGCGTTCTGCATGCGCCCGAAATGTCGCCGGATGGGCCATGACGGGAAAGGCGATATGGGTCTCGCCCCGGCCATTGATCGACAGGTGTCCGAACCCGAAAATGCGTCCGAACAAGCCTTGCCGGATCGAACTGCCTTCGATGGAATCGAGCGTGATCTCCTGCACATCGGCAGAAAACAGGCCCTTCTTGAGCACGACACGCCGGTCGGTCACGGCGAACTCTGTGGTGCGTATCCGGATTTGCTCTGAAATGAAGAATACGATGCCGAAAATCACCACGCCGAGCACAATTAGCGCGAGCCAGGCGCGAAAGTGGGACAGCCAGTGGAACTGGCCGCGATAACGGAGAATTTCCCCGTCATAGAGCCGTTTTTCAATATAGCCCGCCATGATGCGCTCCCATCCCCTTGCCATCCAAAGCCGAACGGGGTGGCAGGTCAAGCAATCAGGCGGCGGTGACGAATGTCGCGATGACCTTCTTGCGGCCGGTCTTGTCGAAATCCACGGTCAGCTTGTTGCCTTCGGAAAAGGCCACTTTGCCGTAGCCGAACTTGTCGTGAAAGACACGGCTGCCGGCCTTGTGCGTGTCCGGTCCGCCGGATGTGGCCATGAGGGGGCCGGCGTCGGACGGGGGCCGCGATGGGGTGCGCGAGGCATTCTCCTGCAGGCGCTTCCAGCCCGGGCTGTCATAGGAAGAGCGCGCGCCAAGGTCTTCCATCGTGCCCGAAAACGCCTCCTCGCCGCCCGGCAGGCCGGAAAAGCCGGTTTCGCTCATGGCATCGACATGTTCGTGGGGCAGTTCATCGACGAAGCGGCTGGGCATGACGCTTTGCCAGCGGCCATAGATCTGGCGATTGGCGACGAAGGAAATATAGGCGCGGGCCCGGGCGCGGGTGATGCCGACGTAGGCGAGGCGGCGTTCCTCTTCGAGGCCTTTCAGGCCGCTTTCGTCGAGACTGCGGCGCGACGGGAAGACCTCCTCCTCCCAGCCCGGCAGGAAGACCATCGGCCATTCGAGCCCCTTGGCGCCGTGCAGTGTCAGGATCTGGACCTGGTCCTCCCCTGTCCCGCCGCTGGACGCATCCATCACCAGCTGCACGTGTTCGAGGAAGCCGGCGAGCGTATCGAACTCGCCCATGGCGCGTACGAGTTCCTTCAGGTTGTCAAGCCGGGTCTGGGCCTGCGGGCTGCGATCCTTCTGCAGCATGTCGGTATAGCCGGACTCTTCGAGGATCACTTCAGCCAGTTCGGTATGCGGCAAGCCGCCCGCCAGCTTGTCGCGCCACATGTTGATATGGTCGATGAACTGGGTGAGGCCGCGCTTGGCACCACCTTTGAGTTCGTCGGTCTGCAGCACCATGGGCGTCAGCGTGTAGAGGCTGCGCCCGTCGGCGCGGGCATAGGCCTGCAGCTTGGCCAGCGTCGTGTTGCCAACGCCGCGCTTGGGCTCGTTGACCACGCGCTCGAAGGCGAGGTCGTCGTCGGGCGAGCGGACCAGGCGGAGATAGGCCATGGCATCGCGGATCTCGGCGCGCTCGAAGAAGCGCGGGCCGCCGATCACGCGGTAAGGGATGCCCAGCATGATGAAGCGTTCCTCGAAGGCCCGCATCTGCCAGGATGCGCGCACGAGCACGGCGCAATCGTCATGCTTGCCGCCGCCCCGTACCCAGCTTTCGATATCGTCGGCGATGAGGCGGCTTTCCGCCTCGCCATCCCAAAGACCGCGCACCTTGACCTTTTCGGCATCGACCGTGTCCGACGGGCTGTCATCGCCGACATAAAGCGTCTTTCCGAGACGGCCCCGGTTATGGCTGATGACGCTGGAGGCGGCGGCGAGGATATGCCTGGTCGAGCGGTAATTGCGTTCGAGCCGGATAACCTTGGCGCCCGCAAAATCCTTCTCGAAGCGCAGGATATTGTCGACCTCTGCCCCGCGCCAGCCATAGATCGACTGGTCGTCGTCTCCGACGCAGCAGATATTGTGGCTGCCCTGGGCCAGCATGCGCAGCCAGAGATACTGGGCGACATTCGTATCCTGGTACTCGTCGACGAGGATGTATTTGAAGCGCGCGTGATAATCCCTCAGGATATCAGGGTTCTCGCGGAAGATCGTGATGTTGTGAACGAGCAGATCGCCGAAGTCGCAGGCGTTCAGCACTTTCAGCCGGTTCTGGTAGATCTCGTAACATTTGATGCCCCGGCCATCGGCAAACAGGTGGGCATCTTCCGACGGCACGCGGTCGGGCGTCAGCGCGCGGTTCTTCCAGCCATCGATCAGGCTGGCCAGGAAACGCGGCGTCCAGCGCTTGGGATCGATATTCTCGGCCTGGATGATCTGCTTGCAGAGGCGGACCTGGTCGTCGGTATCGAGGATGGTGAAGCTGGACTTCAGACCGACCAGTTCGGCATGCTGGCGCAGGATCTGCGCGCTGATCGCGTGGAACGTGCCGAGCCAGCGCAGGCCCTCGCCATCCGGGCCGATCAATTTCAGCGCACGTTCGCGCATTTCGCGGGCGGCCTTGTTGGTGAAGGTGACCGTCAGCGTCTGGCTGGGCCAGGCTTTCTTGGTGCCGATGATGTGTGCGAGGCGCGTCGTCAGCACGCGCGTCTTGCCGGTACCGGCGCCGGCCAGAACGAGTAATGGCCCGTCAGTGTGCAGCACAGCCTCGCGCTGTTCGGGATTCAGGCCCGCAAGGTAAGCTGCTTCGCCCGCCGCAGCAGGTGGACGCGCGGCAGCCATCTGGCTGATCGAAAGGCGATTCGGATCGGAACTCATGGAGAACATATAGCAGGGATTGGCCTGCGTGTTAGTCCGTCACGGCACCAAAGCGCCGGAACCGGCTTGCACCATGCCAATTAACTTGCGCGGCGAACCGGGCACAGGCCAACCGCAGATCTGAATGCCTGGCTGAAGGATGCCTGTGCACAAACCTACCGCGCTGCCGGCTTGTTGAACGCAATCGTGACTTGGCCGATCTCAATGCCGTAGCGCGTGACATAGGCCCGGTTGATCAGGACATTGTCCTCCATCAGGTACATCCAGTCGTCAAAGCCGACATTCCAGGTCGAGTCGCCGACCTTGAGGTCGACCTTGTATTTCCAGTTGAAGGCGTTACCCGATACCTGCCCTTCGGCCAGGCCCGGAACGTCTCCCGCCGTGCCGCGATAAGCACCGCCGCCCAGCACGTCGATCACCCAGACGCGTGTATCGCGTTCACCGTCGTCATATTTGAACTTCTCCGTCAGGGTCAGACGGTCGCCATCGAGCGTCCCGGTAATGTCGACCTTGAACTGGCGGCGCACCTTGCCGAAGCGATCTTCGAACACGCCGTAGGCTGCTGTTTCTCCCAGAAAATAATCTTCGAGCACGAGCTGGCGGGGACTGTCGGCAAACTGGCTCACTTGCTGGCCGACACAGGCTGTCGTCACCGACGAGGCCACCAGCAGGATGGGCGCAAGGGCTTTTGAAATGTGCATTCCGAACCTTCCAGGCTGCAGGAGCATGTCTCCTGCCTCCCTCTACGCAGGCGTGCCGGCATCGGATGAAAAATACCCTGCCGAGACGCGCGGGAGGTCAGCAACGCGTCCGGGCAGGGCGAGTGAAGTGCGGGTGTGTCGCACTTCATAAGGGAGTATCCAGCAACGATGCCGGACATGCGGTTCCGGCCGATCCGGGCCGAGAAGGAACGATCTAACGGGGTAAGTTCCGTCCCTCCCCAGCGCAGAAATCAAGCCACGTCCGCGCACCGTTTGGTGACGCGGACACTGGCATGTTTCCCCCGCACGTTCAAGGCATTCCTCGCTCTAGTAGAGTGTTGCGAGGGACTTTGCATCATAGTTCGTGAGTTCGGAGATGCGGCCCTCGCGGACCTTCGTCGCCCAGTCAGGATCCTGCAGCAGGGCCCGGCCGACGGCGACGAGATCGAATTCGCCCTTGTCGAGGCGCGCCTCGAGGTCGTCGAGCTTGCGCACGGTTGCGCCTTCGCCGCGGAAGGCCTTCTCGAAATCGCCGGTGAGGCCAACCGAGCCGACCGTGATCGACGGCAGACCCGTCAGCTTTTTCGCCCAGCCGGCCGTGTTGAGTCCGTTCTCGCCGTCGACATCCGGGAATTCTGCTTCCCAGTAGCGACGCTGTGAGGCGTGGAGCACGTCGACGCCAGCATCGACGAAGACCTTGAGGAAGGCTTCGAATTCCGCCGGGGTCTGGGCCAGACGCGCCGTGTAATCCTGTTGCTTCCACTGCGAGAAGCGCAGGATGATCGCCATGTCGGGACCGACCTGCTTGCGGGTTTCCTTGATGATGTCGGCGGCGAATGTCGCCCGCTCTGGCAGCGAACCGCCGAAACGGTCGTCGCGCTTGTTCATCACGTCCCAGAAGAATTCGTCGATCAGGTAGCCATGGGCACCATGGATCTCGATCGCGTCGAAGCCGAGACGCGCGGCCTCGCCGGCGGCATTGGCATAGGCCATGACCATGTCATCGACTTCGGCGCTGGTCGGCGCATCGAATACCTGTTTGCCGGAATGGGTCACGCCCGACGGGCTGTCGGTCGGGGCGTCCGGCTCCGGCCCGGTGCCGGGCTTGCGCATCATGCCCTGATGCCAGAGCTGCGGCGCGATCAGGCCGTTTACGGCGTGGACTTTCTCGACGACGCGCTTCCAGCCCGCCAGGGCTTCCGGCTTGTAGAAGTTTGGCACGTTGGGGTCATTCGAGGACCCGCCCCGCTTCACGGTCGTGCCCTCGGTGACGATCAGGCCGACATCGGCGGCCGCCCGGCGGGCATAGTAATCGGCGACATCCTCGCCGGGCACGCCGCCCGGCGACTTGCTGCGGGTCATCGGCGCCATCACGATACGGTTGGGCAGGTTGAGGGATTTGATCTTGAGTGGCTTGAAAAGCGGGCTGGTCATGCGGGCAGGCTCCATTGAAATCAGGCACTCAAGTGGCGTCGGTGCCCACCCGCGTCAACCATTGACCTTGCGGCGGCGGCGGGGCACCGGTTCATGAGAGGTTCAGCGCGTTTCACCAGAGTGACGGGCGACCAGACCGAGACGGGGACAGTTCCATGCGATTTTTCATATTCCTGGCCGCGACGGCCCTGCTCGCAGCCTGCCAGACGCCGGGCTATGACTATGAAGCCCGGATCGCACCGAATTTCCCCCAGGCCGCTGAATACCGCGCCCCGGATGTCGGCCGCTTTCGCGGCCCGGCGGGCGATGTCGCGGAAAACGAGTTCCAGTTGATGCTGTCGGACATCCGGCTCGACGGGATGCCATGGTTCACCGCCTCGCGGGACGGACCGGACAGCGTCTATGAAGGCCAGGTGACAATCGATGCCTGGGACGAGGACGTGCGATACGAGCGCGAACGTCGCTGCATGAAACACGCCGGTGTGTTCGACTGCAAGCGTCACGCGATGGTGGAGACCGAGTGCACGACCGAGTCAGTGGCGGTCACGGTGACGGCAACGCTGGTCGACCTTGCCGGCAACCGCGCGGTGTTCAGCGCAGTGCAGCCGGGCGGATCGGCACGGGAAACCTGCATCGACATTGCCGAGTATCCCGATGATGGCCGCCCTGAAGGCGTCTACCGTGATCCGCGCCAGTCGAACTACAATCCCTACAATGCCCCGATCGGCATGGTGCAGGACGCGGTGGTCGAGGCCGTGCGGCGCTTCCGCTATGACATCGCGCCCTACAACAAGACCGTGCGTGCCGAGATCATGACCGAGGGCCTGATCCCCGAAGAGCAGAATGACACGCGCTTTGCGCTGGCGGTCGACGCCACCAAGGGCGGCAATTTCATGGGGGCGTGCGCGCAATGGGACGAGCTCGGACGCGCCTATCCGCGCGCGCCGGCGGTGTTGCACAATCTGGGGGCCTGCGCCGAAGCGCGGGGCGACATGGAGACGGCGCAGCTGCGCTATGCAAGGGCGGCTGAACTGGCGAGCGGCATTCCCTTGCTGAAAGACAAGAAGGCCCGGCCGATATTCGACGCGCTGGAGCGCGTGTCAGGCCGTCGCTATGACGAGATGTTGCTGGATGGCAGCCTGCCGACATCCGGCAGCTGAGGCCTAGCCGCCGAACATGGTGGCAAGCGTGACGCCGGTCTCGCCGGCTTCGGCAGCGATGCCCCAGGCGATACCGCCCGAAAAGGCGATGGTGCAAACGACGAACTTGATCAGGACATTTTTCATCTGACGGTTTCTCCCGGTTTGGAACACTCTGATGAGACAGAGTGCAAGCCGGGGGCCGCGCAGAAAGGTCTGGTTAACCTTGTTTGTCGGGATCGCCGTCCAGGCGGTGCCCGTCGGTGAGTTTCGCCAGTTTCTCGGCCCGTGTTTCTTCCAGCGTCCGCTCGGCCTTTGTCCGCCCGAACCTGGCGCGGTTCTCGGACGCCGTTTGCGCTTTCGCGTCACGCGCCTTCGCCTTGCGGGCCTTGTTGAGATTGATCGGCGTGGTCATGGCGCTAAGACTACTCAGCCGAAGGCGGCCAGTCGAGCATCCAGTTTCGCTTTCACGTCCGGCCATTCGCTGTCGAGGATCGAGAAGAAGGCCGTATCACGGACAAATCCGTCCTGCAGGACGCGGTGATTGCGCAGCACACCTTCCTGTGTCGCACCCAGCTTCTGCACCGCAGCCTGTGACCGCTTGTTGCGCGCGTCGACCTGGAACTGGACCCGCAGGGCCCCTTCGCCGAAGGCATGTGCCAACAGGAGCCGCTTGGCCGCCGGGTTGATCGCAGTTCCGGCAGCGTGCGGCGCATAGGCCGTCATGCCGATCTCGACGCCGCGATTGACGACGCTCGGATCAAGATAGCTGGTGATGCCGAGATAATCCGCGCCGTTGGCCGAGAGAACGGCAAACGGGATCATCGTGCCCGCAGCTGCGCGCTGGGCAATATTCTCCAGCCACCTTCCGATCCAGTCACCGGGGCCCCGATGCGACCAAAGCAGGAACTGCTCCGGCGCGCCTTCCGTCATCTCCCGCAGCGGCCCGGCATGCGCACCCATGTCGAAGGGCACGAGCCGGACGTGGGCATCCGCCAGCGTGACGGGCGCGAGCTTCATTCCTTGTGGCTGTCGCGCCATTGTTCCATCGCCAGCGAGATGGCGAAGGTTTCGCGGTATTTCGGGCTGGAGGCCGGGCGCGGCGCGCGGGCCGATGTCATCGCCATGATCTCGGCCAGCTTGTTGTGGGCGGCGCCGGACTGGCCCGCGCCGATATAGGCGTGCAGTTCGACCAATGCCGACGACAGCGGGTCATGCGCACGGATGACGAAATAGGGTTCGTCGTCGGCGAGCTTGTCGATCACGTCAAACTGGGACGGGTTATCCTTGGAGCCGACGGGAGGTTTGGACATGGATATCTGCCTTTCTGGGCGGAAGTGATTCTCTTGTGCGCACTTTAGTGCGCCCGCGCCGCCCCGTCAGCCACAAGATGACGCGGAGCGACGCGTGCAGGCAGACGTGTCAGCTCGACGAGACGATGCCGCCGTCACATGGAATGGTGTGGCCGGTGATGTAGGCAGATGCCTTCGACGACAGGAAGATCGAGAGGCCGGCAATATCGCTCGGCGCGCCGACGCGGCCGGATGGGTTGCGGCTCGCAACGGACCCCCAATCCACGCCCTCTGTCTCGCCTTTGAAGCCGACGCCAGTGGACAGCATGTAGGTCGGGAACGGCCCCGGCGCGATGCCGTTGACGAGGATATGCTCGCCCGCGAGGTGCGCGCCCATGAAGCGCGTGAGATGGATCACGGCGGCCTTGGATGTGCCATAAGCAAAGCCGCTCATCGGGCTTGTGTGCATGCCGTCAATCGACGCGATGTTGATGACGCGCGCCGGCTCTGCCGCGCTGGCGGACTTGCGCAGCAGCGGCATCAGTTTCTGCGTCAGGAAGAAGACGCCCTTGACGTTGACGTCCATCACCTTGTCCCAGCCGGCTTCAGGAAAGTCTTCCAGCGTCGCGCCCCATGCTACACCGGCATTGTTGACCAGCACGTCAATCTTGTCTTCGCGCTTGGCGATCTCGTCAGCGAGGTGGTTGACGCCAACCAGCTGCCCCACGTCAGACGGGATCGCATAGATTTCGCCGCCATACTGGCCTTTGAGGCGCTCGACCGTCTCCTCGCAGGCCTCCGCCTTGCGTGACGAGATGATGACCTTTGCGCCCTGGCTGAGGAACCCGGCCGCGATCATTTCGCCAATGCCGCGCGACCCACCGGTGATGACGACCGTCTTGCCGGCGACCGAAAACAAATTGCTGAAATCCATGCTCACGAAATATCTCCTGCTGTTTGCCTGAAGTCTGTGACCGACAGGCGCAGACAAGACAAGGACGGTTGCTCAATTCGTCGTTGCTGTATGTCGCAACAGCCTGCTGCACTCACGCCTGTTCAATACCCGCCCATCAATCGATCAAGGGCGTCCATGATGATTTGGGAGCTGCCGTTTGCTGTCCCGGCATACCGGTCAAGAAGCTGGGGTGAAACGGACGTGATTTGCTCGAGCTTTACCACAAACCTTCGATGCCCCATCCCAATTTCAGGATTGATCACGGGGTATTGCAGGCCTGTCCCGATGGGAAAGAGCGGCGCAACGAGCACCGATGGCAAGTCCAGGTAGGTTCCGCCCTGCAGAAGGACGACTGTTACAGCGCCGCCGGCATCCTCGACGTCAAACACATCAAATCGTTTCATCGGGGACGGAACACGCCGTGACGCTGCCCGAAGGTTCCATACTTTTCTATGTGCGCCCGATTGGCTTCGATGACGTCGCGGTTGCGCTCGCGGAATTCGCGCCTGGCTTCCGCTTGAAGCGCAGGAAGGCCGCCTTTTGCGAGCAGCGTTTCGACATCGAGATCGTACTCCCGGGCCGTGGCGAGCAGACCTGCTGGCACAGGGACAGGCACCGAGGATGGCATGTTGAAGGCGGTCAGCTCTTCCGAGATCTGTCCAACTTTGACTTTGCCCCTGCCCCCCATCACGGCCTCCACAGCCGCATGAGCTGGCGCCCTCAAGCTTTCACTATCGCCCGAGACAAAGCTGTATAGCGTTGTCTTGGCGATGCCCGCCGCGTCAGCAATCCTGCCAATCGGCATTTTGGACCGTTGAATGGCGCCCCGTAATTCATCAGGAGTCATCATGTGCGAAAATTACGATTTTCCGTAATTTTCGTCAATACTCGATCACCCCGGCGAGATCATTTTCTCGGGTCGCACGATGGCGTCGAAATCTTCCGCCGGGATGCCGTCCAGAATCGCTTCCTCGCGCAGGGTCGTGCCGTTCTTGTGGGCGGTCTTGGCGATCTTGGCGGCGCGGTCATAGCCGTATTTTTCCTTGAGTGGCGTCACCAGCATCAGGGAATTGTCGAGACCGCGCTTGATATTGTCGAGGCGCGGTTCGATGCCAACCACGCAATTGTCGGTGAAGCTGACGGCGGCGTCAGCCAGGAGGCGCGTCGACTGGAGGAAATTGTAGGCCATCATCGGGTTGAACACGTTGAGCTCGAAATGGCCTTGCGAGCCGGCGAAACCGATGGCGGCATTGTTGCCATGGATGTGCGCGCAGACCTGGGTCAGCGCCTCGCACTGCGTCGGGTTGACCTTGCCCGGCATGATGGATGACCCGGGCTCGTTCTCCGGCAGGGCCAGTTCGCCCAGACCCGAGCGCGGGCCCGAGCCGAGGAAACGGATGTCATTGGCGATCTTGAAACAGCTCATCGCCACCGTGTTGATTGCGCCATGCGTGAACACCATTGCGTCATGCGCGGCGAGTGCCTCGAACTTGTTCGGGGCGGACGTGAAGGCGAGGCCGGTGATGGCGGCAATCTTGCCGGCCACCTTGTCGGCAAAGCCGACCGGCGAGGCGAGACCGGTGCCGACCGCCGTACCGCCCTGCGCCAGCTGCATCAGCATGGGCAGTGTGGATTCGATGCGCGCGATGCCGTTTTCGACCTGCTGGGCATAACCGGAGAATTCCTGGCCGAGCGTGACGGGCGTGGCGTCCTGCGTGTGCGTGCGACCAATCTTGATGATGTCGGCCCAGGCCTTCGCTTTGGTGTGGAGCGCGGTGTGGAGGTGCTTCAGCGCGGGCAGCAGGCGGTGCGTCACTTCCTCGGCGGCTGCTATGTGCATCGCAGTCGGGAAACAATCGTTCGACGACTGGCTCATGTTGACATGGTCGTTCGGGTGGACCGGTTTCTTCGAGCCCATCTCGCCGCCCAGCATTTCGATGGCACGGTTCGAGATGACTTCATTGGCGTTCATGTTGGACTGCGTGCCCGAGCCTGTCTGCCAGACGACAAGGGGGAAATGGTCGTCAAGCTTGCCGGCGATCACTTCCTCGGCGGCCGCGATGATGGTCTTACCGAGATCCTTGTCGAGCTTGCCGAGGTCCATATTGGCCTCAGCGGCGGCCTTCTTGACTATGCCGAGCGCACGGATGATGGGCTCAGGCTGCTTCTCCCAGCCGATCTTGAAGTTGCCGAGGCTGCGCTCGGCCTGTGCACCCCAATAGCGGTCGGAAGCGACCTCAACAGGGCCCATCGTGTCGGATTCAGTGCGGGTGGGGGTCTTGGCCATCGTGTTGGGGCTCCGTAGGAATTCGCTGGATTGTTGCTGGGCGCGGTTTAGCATGCGGGCAGAACTGGGCAAGGTGGCCATCCGCATGGGCGATCGTCTCGAAATTCACCGGAAGCGGTACAGCGAGAGCATCATGCTGTTCCTGCTCGGCCTCGCCATGGCGATCGGGCTTGTCGTGCTGGTTCGGGTACCGGCGAGCGCATTCGGCAGCGGGCTGGCGGGCGGGTTGCTGAAGACCCTGCTCGCCCTGGCGCTGGTCGGCCTTGCATTGCTGATCTACTGGCGTGTCCAGCAGGCGTTGTCGGCCGCACCTGAAATGGTCATCGACGGGCGCGGCATCCTGATGCGTGTCGGCGGGCGCGAGCAATTGCTGGCCTGGGACGATATTGTCGGCCTGCGCATCGACACGGTGCGCGGCAGCCGCGCGCTGCACGTCAGCCCGGCCCCCGACCTTGTCCTCGGCCAGAGTGTCGGACGGCTCGTCGGGTGGATGGAGATCATCCTCACGCAGGGCAGGATCAGCGTGGATTTCCACGAGCTGCTCGATTTCGTAAAGCGCGTTGCCCCGCCCCACCTCGCCGCGCAATTGTGACAGCCCCATCCAAAATGGCTGGCAAAGCGGGCGACGCCCGATAGCATGCGGTCATGATTGAAAAACTGTCCGACCCGACCGTCCTGTTCGCCCTCGTGATCGCCTTCTACCTGGGCTTCACGGTGCGCGACCGGGGACGCAATTTCCTGACGCCCACGCCGATGGCACAGGAAGACCCCGCCGGGGCGCTGGAAAGCGTGACCGTGTCGCGCTGGATGGAAATCGACGCCGAGATTGACGCGCGCCGGAAGATTGCCGCGATCAAGCTGCTGCGCACGGCCAGCGGGCTGGGCTTGAAGGATTCCAAGGAAGCCGTGGAGGCCCGCATGGCAGCGCGCGGGATGGGGCGGCGTTGAGTGATGACTGGGTCCAGTCCGGAAAGGTGCGTGCACGCATCACCGAGATGGGGGCGCTGGAAGTGCGCTGCCATGGCCTGACGACGCAGACGAAATATTACAAGGGCCTGCTCAGGGAATTCTTCCGCAAGGACTTCCCGCCGCTGCGGCCCGGCTATGGCGATTACAGCGTGCATATCGTGATGGAATATACGGGCGAGGCGCCGTGGATGGACCTCGACAACCTGGCCAAGGCCCTGCTCGACAGCCTGACCGGCAACGTGTTCGAGGATGACCACCAGGTCGCCCGCCTTCTGGTCGAGCGGCGCGTCGGCGAACGCGAAGGCATCTGGCTCAGCGCCGAGGCGTTGGAGTAACGCGCTGGAGCGCCCGTCCTTCGACTTCGCTCAGGATGAGCCCCTCAGAGGCGACTCAAGCCTCCACCACCAGTTTTTCCAACCCGCGAAAGAACGGCAATGCACGCCAGATAAGTTCCTGCTCCGCCAGACGCATGCCCGGATAGCGTTCGAACAGTTTCTGGTAGACGCGTCGGGCCTCGATCCGCGCGAGCGGCGCGCCGATGCAGATGTGGGGACCGCCGCCGAAGGCGACATGGCTGGGACGCTTCAAGGTGATGTCGAATGCATCGGGTGCGTCGAATGTCGCCTCATCGCGATTAGCCGAGGCGAGCGAGCAGAATACGGCCTGGCGCGCCTTCATCGGGCAGCCTGCAACCTGCTGGTCCTCGGCGAGAATGCGCGACGTGGCCGACACTGGCGCCTCGAACCGCAACACTTCCTCCACCGCCTGCGCGCCAAGGGCCGGATTGGCCTTGAGAGCGGCCAGCTGGTCCGGATGGTTCAGGAACAACCAGACGCCATTGCCGATCAGGTCGGTCGTCGTCAGGTTGCCTCCGACAAGCAGGGCCTGCAGGTTCAGGAGCAGTTCGTCATCGCTCATGTCGGCTTCGCCGCTCGCCAGCAACTGGACCATGTCGGAGATGAGGTCGTCGCGAGGCTCTGCACGCCGGGCGGTCATCAGTTCGGTGAAATAGGCGTCAAGCGCCTCGGCGCCGCTCATCAGGCGCGCGGTTTCTTCTTCCGTGCGCATGGGATTGAGGCCGAGGATCACATCTTCCGACCATTGGCGGAAATCTGCGAGCCTGCTCTCATCGACGCCAAGGATGCGGGCGATCACGAGGACAGGGATCGGCACGGCTATTGCTTCCATAAGGTCGAACGCGCCCTGATTTGGCGCCGCCGCGATCGTGTCGTCGATGATCGCCTCGATCTCGGGCTTCATCTTGTTGATCCGCGCATAGAACGCCTTGGCCAGCGGCTGGCGGATGCGGGCGTGGTCCGGGTCGTCGAGAAAGAGGATGCTCGTGCGCCGGGCGTCCGGATCGTCGTCATCGACGAGGCGCCGGGGCAGCGAGCCCTCTTCCGCCTTTGTCGGCAGGCGCACATGACTGCGATCGTTCACGAGGCCGCGCACGTCATCATAGCGCGTCAGCAGCCAGGTCTTCGCCATCTCGTCGCGCAAGACCGGGCAGGCTTCGCGCAAGGCCTTGAGCGGGGTGTGGGGATCGTTGCGCGCTTCGGGCACGAAGGCTGAAATTTCGATGATGCCCTGGGGCACTTTCACTGCGCTGGTATCGTCTGCCATCTGATTCCTCCTGGAATTCTTGTTTTCCGGAGACTACCACACCTCAGGGAAACTGACGCGGATGCCGTTGCGTCAGCCCAGCCGCTTGAATGGCATCGGGATGGCGGTAGCTGTCGCCTTTGCGACCAGTTCCCCATCTGGCCCGAAGCACTCGGCTTCCATGAAGGCGGCAGACCTGCCGAGCTTCAGGATGCGTGCCTCGACATAGGCCGGGCCCGGCATCAGGCGGCGCAGGAAGCTGGTCTTCATTTCCAGCGTCGGCGCGGTCATCGTCACGTTCGACGCGATGATGACACAGGTGCTCATCGCCTCGTCCAGCATGGCGGAGATGAAGCCGCCCTGCACCGCGCCGGTGGGATTGGCGAACATCTGCGGCACGTCAAAATCCATGCGGATGCGCATCGCATCCTGTTCGACTTCAGCCAGCGTCATGCCGAGCGTATCGGAACAGGGCGGCCGTTTCTTCGAGCCCCGGAAGCGGGCCAGCATGTCAGCGTCGCTGATGCGGGGCTTGTCGGTCTCTGCCAAGATCCCGGCGGCCTATTTGCGCCGGAAGGCGTCGAGATTCACGACCGTACCGGCATCGGCAGGTGCGGTATCCTGCGCCGTCGCTTCGAAAGTGGCGGCCGGTGCAATGACCTCCGCATCCTTGTTCGTATTCTCGAAGGTCAGGCCGAAATTCACGGATGGATCGACGAAACGCGTGATGGCGGCATAGGGTACGAACAGGTGCTGTGGCACGCCGGAGAATTTCAGGATGATCTCGAAATGGCCCTCGTTCACTTCGAGGTCCCAAAACTGGTGCTGCACGACAATCGTCATGTCTTCGGGGAAGCGCTCGGTCAGGTAATCGGCGACCTTCACGCCCGGCGCCTTGGTGCGGAACGTGATGTAGAAATGGTGATCGCCGGGCAGGCCGCCATTGGCGAGCGCGCGCTTGAGCGATTCGCGAACGACGCCGCGCATGGCCGCCTGGGTGAGCGCGTCATATCCGATGTAATCCGTCATGTTCGCTGTATCGCCCTCAATCCTGATGTTGGTAACTTCTTGTACACTATGCCCGGTCCCATTCCCCCGCAACGGGCTTCGCACGGCAGGCGAGGAAAAAAGCAGCACTCGCGCAATCGCGGCGGTGGAGAGGGGATTCCCTGAGCCTGTAATCATCCCGCCAGCTGGGCCCGCGCAGCTGGCCGTCATTATCGCTCACCAACGCTACGCGCGACTTGGTCAACTTGAGCAGAGGCTCTTGATGTGCCGGCGACCTGCGTTTGGCAGGGTCAGTAATTACCCGGCGGGTCGCTCGCCGGAAAGGACTCGTCGCTTTCCTCGTCAACCTCGTCCCATTCCTCTGGCGGATTTTCCATGTTTTCGGGACCCGAGGGGCGAATTTCCCGCACCTCTTCGGGGACGTCTTGTTTTTCCGTTGGCTTGCCTGTCATGATGAGCCTCCATTCTTGGTTAAGTCGACATCAACGCGGGATGGCGTATTAGGTTGCCCGACGGGCGGGTCCTTTCCGCACTGGCCAAGGCCGGTGGCGGCGCATAGGCTTGAGGGCCGGACGAAGGACTTGCAGGAGAAGACGAACAATGAAGATGCCACAGGCAGGCCGTGAGTGGCGCGATGTCCGCGCCGAAATGATTGCGCGCGGTGGCGGCGACGCGGCCTGGCGCGACGGTCGCACGGCGGTCTATGTCTTCAATGCCGGTGAAGCCGTTTCCCACGTCCAGCATGAGGCCTATGGACTCTACATGGCCGAGAACGGGCTCGGTCCCCTCGCCTTCCCGAGCCTGGCTCAGATGGAGAAGGAGGTCATCGGCATGGGCCTCGACCTGTTGCACGGGCCGGACGGCGCGACCGGCGCAATGACCTCCGGCGGTACCGATTCGATCACGATGGCGATCAAGACGGCGCGCGATTACGCCCGCGCCAATGGCACGCCCCGCGAGGGCGCCAATATCGTGCTCGCCCAGTCGGCCCATCTCGCCTTCGACAAGGCGGCGCACCTGATGGATATCGCGATCCGCCGGGTGCCCTTGAAGACGGACGGCTCCTATGAAGCCGATCCGGCTGCGATGGGCGAAGCCTGCGATGCGTCAACGATCATGATGGTCGGCTCGGCGCCCAGCTTCCCGCATGGGATCATCGACCCGATTGCCGCGCTTGGCGACGTCGCTGCGAAGAAGAATGTCTGGCTGCATGTCGATGCCTGCGTCGGCGGCTATTTCGCGCCATTCGCCCGCATGAACGGCGTGCCGGTGCCACCCTTCGATTTCGAGGTGCCGCAGGTCCATTCGATGAGCGCCGACCTGCACAAATATGGCTATTGCGCCAAGGGTGCCTCGACCGTGCTGTTCCGCTCCGAGGAGCTCTACCAGTACATGCCCTTCGACATGGCAGGCTGGTCAGGCGCGCCGATGAAGACGCCGACCCTCGCCGGCACGCGTCCGGGCGGCGCAATCTCTGCGGCCTGGGCGGTGATGAACACGCTGGGTGTCGCGGGCTATCGCGAGAAACAGGGCCTTGTCTGCGAAACGCGCCAGCGGATCGAGGAAGGCGTCAAACGGATCGGCTTTGAAATCCTCGGCAATCCGATGCTCGGCCTTGTTGCCTTCCGGCACCCGAACCATCACGCCTTCGCGATCTATGGCGAAATCTACCGGCGCGGCTGGTTTACCTCGGTCACCAAGGAGCCGCCCAGCCTGCACCTGATGCTGTCGCCCAAGCATGCCGATATCGTCGACGACTATCTTGCAGACCTCGAAGCCAGTGTGGCCACTGTCGCCGGCGGCCTCGCCGGACCAAAGGTTGAAGCGCGCTATAGCTGACGCGAGGCCAGCGACCGAAACCTGACGACGAAAGAATCGATCTTGTGCGGTCGCACATTGGCTCTATTCTCCGGTGAGAGGCATTCCGCCGGAAAGTTTTCCAGACATGATTTTCGACCGGGTGAAATCGCTCGACGCCATCCTGGCCACGGCTGAGAACAAATCACTACATCGTTCATTAGGCGCTTTCCAGCTGACCATGCTGGGCATCGGGGCGATTATCGGCACGGGCATATTCGTGTTGACGGCTGCTGCCGCGCAGAAGGCCGGGCCCGGGATGATGTTCTCGTTCATGATTGCCGGGTTCGTCTGCGCCGTTGCCGCGCTCTGCTATTCCGAACTGGCCTCCATGGTTCCGGTTTCGGGCTCGGCCTACACCTATACCTACGCCGTCATGGGCGAACTGCTCGCCTGGATGGTCGGCTGGGCCCTGATCCTCGAATACGCCGTCGCCGCCTCGGCTGTCTGCGTTGGCTGGTCGGGCTACGTGATGGGACTGATCGCGCATACGACAGGGCTCGGATTACCCGAGGTCCTGAACAGCGGCCCGGCCTGGGGCCTCAACGGCTTCATGCCGACGGTCGATTTCAGCCATGGCGTGATCAACCTGCCCGCCATCCTGGTAGCCGGGGCTGTGACCTGGCTCCTGGTTCTCGGTACGAGCGAAAGCGCTTCGGTCAATGCCGTCCTCGTGGCGATCAAGATCGTGGCGCTGACAGCGTTCATCGTTCTCAGCATGCCATTGCTGAAGGGAGAAAATTTCTCGCCCCTCCTGCCAACAGGGATACTCGGGCATGATGGATTGGGGGTGATCGGTGCAGCCGCGTCGATCTTCTTTGCCTATGTCGGCTTCGACGCAGTCTCGACCGCTGCAGAGGAAACCAAGAACCCGCAACGCAATGTGCCCATCGGGCTGATCGGGTCATTGGGAATTTGCACCATATTCTACCTCCTTGTCGCCGCCGGCGTGGTCGGAACCGTCGGCGCACAGCCGGTGCGCGATGCCGCCGGCATGGTCCTGTCGCCGGACGGCGTGGCCTTCGCCAATCGCTGTGCCGAGTTGTCGGGACTTGGCGAAGCGCCCATCGTCTGTTCCAAGGAAGCTCTCGCCGAAACGCTGCGGCGGATCAATTTTCCACTGATTGGCAACCTTGTCGGCCTGGCCGCCTCGATCGCCCTGCCCTCGGTTATCCTGATGATGATCTACGGCCAGACGCGCATCTTTTTCGTCATGGCCCGCGACGGCCTGCTGCCTGAAAGCCTGGCCGATGTTCACCCGAAATACCGCACGCCCTGGAAGATGACCATTTTCACCGGCATCGTCGTCGCTATTGCGGGCGCGTTCTTCCCGGTCGGCCAGTTGGCCGACATCTCCAATTCGGGCACGCTGTTCGCCTTCTTCATGGTGGCGCTGGCCGTCATGATCTTGCGGAAGACCGACCCGGAACGCCACCGGCCTTTCCGCACACCGCTGATCTGGATCATTGCCCCCATCGCGGCACTCGGTTGCCTGGGCCTCTACCTCAACCTGCCCTTCGTCGCGAAGATGGTGCTGCCGGTCTGGGGCGCCATCGGCCTGCTCATCTATTTCCTGTACAGCCGGGGCCACAGCCATCTCGGGCACGGCTCTGTGGAAGTTCACGAACTCGATCCGGACGTCCCACCCCAACCCGTGCCGCCGATCGACTGACATGCGGAGCGCTCCTTGCGGCATGCCTTGTTCGGCATGGCGCCTTGATGCAGTCTACGGGAAACCTCACACACTCCGGAGACCCTTCATGCGCCTCATCACGACCAGTCTTGCCGCCCTTGCCCTCACCGCCTGCGTCCATGCCCAGACGCCGAGTGACAAGGCCGTGCTCGACAGTATCGACGCGCGCTATGACGAGACCGCCGCCATGGCCCGGCAAATCTGGGATTGGGCCGAGGTCGGCTACCAGGAAGAGAAATCCTCCGGCCTGCTGCAATCGAAACTGAGCGAGGCAGGTTTCACGGTCGAAGCCGGTGTGGCTGGCATCCCGACGGCCTTCGTCGCCAGCTATGGCTCCGGTGGTCCGGTGATTGCCGTTCTTGCCGAATTCGACGCGCTGCCCGGCATCAACCAGGATGCCAGCGCTAGCCGCGCCCCGATTGAGGGCAAGCATGCCGGCCATGCCTGCGGACACAACCTGTTCGGAGCGGGCTCGGTCGGCGCCGCGCTCGCGATCCGTGACTGGCTGCACCAGACCGGCACGCCGGGCACGATCCGTCTTTACGGTACACCCGCCGAAGAAGGCGGCAGCGGCAAGGTCTACATGGTGCGCGAAGGCCTGTTCGATGATGTCGACATTGCCCTGCACTGGCATGGCGATGACCAGAACTCCGCCGCCGCGCAAACCTCGCTCGCCAATCGCTCGGCCAAGTTCCGCTTCTACGGCGTGTCCGCCCATGCCGCCGGCGCGCCGGAACGCGGGCGCTCGGCCCTCGATGGCGTCGAGTCGTTCAACTACATGGTCAACATGATGCGCGAGCACGTGCCCCAGGATGCGCGCATCCACTATGTCATCACATCGGGCGGCATCGCCCCGAACGTGGTGCCGGACTTTGCGGAAGTCTTCTATTATGCGCGTCACCCCAGCGCCGAAGGCGTCGAGGAGATCTGGGCACGCATGGAAGACGCGGCGCGCGGCGCGGCGATGGGCACCGGGACTCGTGTCGAGTGGGAAGTGATCCACGGCAACAATCCGCTTCTGGTCAACGAAGCGCTGGCGAAGATGATGGATAGCAAGCTGCGACAGGTCGGCGGCGTGGACTACACTGCCGAGGAAGAGGCGTTCGCCGAGGAAATCTACAAGAGCTTTACCAAGCCCGACCTGCCGCTGGGCAGTGAGAAAGAGGTGCAGCCGTTCGAGGTCTCGCTTGGGTATGGATCAACGGATGTGGGTGATGTGTCTTACGCCGTGCCGACCGTTGGCCTGCGCGCGGCAACATGGGTGCCCGGCACCGCTGCCCATAGCTGGCAGGCCGTTGCCGCCAGCGGCATGTCGATTGGCTACAAGGGCGCACAGGTTGCTGCCAAGACGCTGACGCTCGCGGCGATAGAGCTCTACGAAAACCCGAAACTGCGCCAGGCCGCTCGCGCCGAATTCGATGCCGCACGCGGAGAGGATTACGAATACACGTCACTGCTGGGTGATCGTGACCCGCCGCTCGATTACCGCAAATAGGGGATAAAAGTGGAGGCTTCTGTTGCCAGGCGCCTCCGGGCCCCGCCTAAGGAGCTGAATCCTTAGGAGTTAATTCGGTTAACTACGTACAGCTACGCTGCGAGCAGTTGACCTTCAGCAGAGTTGTCATTTGCAACTATGTTGATGTGAGCTTCTAACGGGGCTCATACGAGCGAAAGTATCGTCTTTAGACGTCCGTCGATCCTATTTCGACCCCGTCAGAAACAGGCGCTGAAGTGCCTGAACCTGCTTGTGGTGGAGTCGCCGGGTACCGCCCCCGGGTCCGAACCGCTTATTACACGTACGTTTATCGCCATAGTCCGAAGACAAGTCCAATATAGGTGACGTGTGCCGCAGATGAAAGGCCTTAAGGCTGCGCGACCGAATTTTCCCGAAGGCGTATTGACAGGAAAACAGTTATACATAGCATGTTATGCATATTTGGGAGCGCGCCATGCCCGACATTCTTCAAGACCTTGGATATCTCGCCCTGGGTAGCCGCCTGAAACGGCTGGCTGAACGGCTGCAAGCGGATGCGGCGCAGATTTTCGAACAGAACTGCTTTGTCACCCAGCCAAGCCACTTCCCTTTGCTCGCGGCCCTCGACCGGTATGGACCGCTGACGGTCAGCGAGGCCGTTTCGGCCCTGGGTGTCAGCCAGCCCGCCGTCACGCGCAGCCTGGTCGGGCTCGTGGACATGGGCCTGGCCGAGACGACCGTGTCGGAAATCGACCGCCGTCAGAAATCCATTTCACTGACCACGGAGGGCGCCGAGGCAGTCGCCCGCATGAAGCGGGACGTCTGGCCCCATGTCGCCCGCGCTGCTGAAGAACTTGCGGCCGGGCCCGATACCAGCCTGCTTGACCAGATCGCGCGGATCGAAGCCGCCTTCGATGAAAAGTCCCTGTCTGAGCGGGCCACGGATGGTCACGCCATCGTGGAATTTTCTGACGACCTTGCAGACGCATTCTATTCGATCAACGAGGAATGGATCAGCGAGATGTTCACGCTGGAAGCCCCTGATCGCGAAATCCTGTCCCACCCGCGCGAGCTGATCGTGGACAAGGGCGGAGCTGTCCTGTTCGTCTCGACTGGTGGCCTTGGCATTGTCGGCACCTGCGCCCTGATGCCCATGGGGGACGGCCGGTTCGAACTCACCAAGATGGGCGTGCTGAAATCGGCGCGCGGGCGCAAGTCAGGCGCGTTCCTTCTAGCCGCCGCTCTTGGACGCGCACGACAGATGGAAATGGCCAGCCTCTACCTGCTGACCAATCACAAATGCGCAGCCGCCATCCACCTCTACGAAAAGCTGGGCTTCACCCATGATCCAGACATTCTGGATTCCCATGGCAAGCGGTATGAACGCTGTGACGTCGCGATGTCATATCCGGTAGCGCAGGTGCCATAAGGCGAGACCGCCCCTATTGCTTGATCCGCAATTGCGTAATCGAACGTGCGATCGACTGATAGGCCGCCGTCAGCTCATCGCCGTTTGAGGCACTGAACGCATAGGCAGGGCTCGTCGCACAATATTCGAGAATCGTGCGCCCGTCGCCGGTCTTCTGCACGCTGCTCGGCACCTGGAAGCCAACGGTATAGACTTGTATCTTCGACGGTGACGCCTTCATCGTGTCGCACAGGTCCTGCGCCTGGCGGAACGAGCTTTTCGCGGCGGTGGGGTGGTTGGTATTGAAATCCCCATCCGTCATCAGGATAACCGCCTTGATGACCTGCTTGGTATTGTATGGCAGCGGCTCGGATGCTTCCGGCCAGATCGCGGACCAGTTGGGCGACACGAGATACCAGCCCCAGGCGAGACCGATATGACCCGCCGTACCGCCATTGGCCGTGAGGGCCTGCACATGGGCCTTGAGGGCAGCCTTGTCGTCGGTCAGCGGCACAGGCCCCGACGCACGACAGCCCGCATAGCTCATGTCATAGGCGCCCCTGGACGAATTGCCGCCGCCGGATTCGATCTCCTGCTGGCCGTTGCGCTTGTTGTAGGTGCCGGTCGACCAGTTCCACCTCGGATTGCCTGCGCCGATCCAGCGGAGCGACTCCGGGGCGGCATCGGTCGCTGCATCGCCGCCCGTGCGCTCGTACACGCACGTGTCGACAATGTTCGCGTCCTTCATGGGGCGGCGCGCAGCGTTCCAGTTACCTGAACAGGTACCGCCCGGGCAGTATTCCTGTTCATAGTAGAAGAACCGTTTGCCGGTTGCGGCGTCGATCATCCTTGCACCGTTATAGGTGTCGTAATTGCTGCGCGCCGTCGAATTGGACGCATCCGCTGAAAGCTCCTGGCGCCGTGTCACGCTTTCGAAATAGCTGCCTGCATTCACGGCGTTATTGTAGGTGGTGATAGCCAGCCGCACATTGCCCGTGTCAGGAGCGTCATCTGGCAGCAGTTCATCGAAAGCCACTTCGGCTGCCGACTTCAGCAGGCTGAGCCTGTTCTGGCTGTTCATCGAGCCGGACACGTCGAACACGAAGGCCACGTCCGCCTTGCCGATGGCATAGGTCGATGTCGAGGCAACGCCGAAGGTTATCTTTTCGAAACCCATCAGGTCGGAAATGAAGGTGGGCTGATCGCAGGAGATCACGCCGTGAATATCCTTGTTGTCGGGATTGAACGAGACCGTCACGGGTGTGCAGACGATATCTCCGCCCTGCTCTTCAACTAGCGCCGCCATGTAGCCTTTGACATCCGCTCTGACAGCCTCTTCACTGCCGCCGCCCTGGCGCAGCAACGCGCCGGCTAGCACGGCCGAATCAAGCGCGTACTGGACCTTGTTCTTCTGCCGGACTGTGAACTGGAAATCGATGGCCACGCCGCCCAGCGCCAGCACCGCCGGCACGAACAGCGCGCACATGATGGCAATATTGCCGCGCTGCGACAGGTGCCAGTGTCTGAATACCTTGCCTATCTTCATCGACTTCAACCTCATGGCCATGCCCACCGGCGGGCGATCCTAGCGCGTGATGCGCAAATCCGAGATCGACTGGGCGATGGCCGTGTATGCGTCCGTCAGTTCCTCGCCATTGCTCGGTGTGAACGCGTGGCCAGCGTCGGTGGCGCAATAGTCCAGGATCGTTTCGCCGCCCGGCGTTGTCGCGACATTGGCCGGAACCTGGAAGCCGACGGTGTAGATTTGCACATTGTACGGCTCCGCTTTCATCGCATCACAGAATTCCATCGCCAGCTCGATCGAGCTTTCGGAGATTGACGGATGGGTCTGGTTGAACTCGCCATCCGTCATCAGGATGATGGCTTTCGCCGTGTCCGGCTCGTTCCATGGCCATGGATGGGAGGCTGACGGCCAGAGCGCATTCCAGCTCGGCGAAATCAGGTACCAGCCCCACGCGATACCGAGGTGCCCGGCTGTGCCGCCGCCCGCGTGCAGGTTATCGACATATGCCTTGAGCGCCGCCTTGTCTTCGCTGAGCGGCATGGGTGCAGAATTCTCGCATTGCGCCGGCGAAACGTTGAACGCGCCCCTGGACGAGTTGGCACCACCATATTCGATTTCGTATGCGCCATTTTTCTTGTTGTTGTTGCTCGTACTCCAGTCCCACAAGGGATTGCCCGCGATCATGGAGTTGTCAGCGCCTGTTCCGCCCGCCTCATCGGTGAACGCATTCACGCCCACCCGCTCGGAGACACAGGTATTGTCACCGATATCCGTCTCGAACCAGCGCCGCTTCGGCGTGAGGGTCCAGTTGCTGTTATAGTAGCAGTTGGAGCTGCAGGCGGCCTGCTCGTAATAGAAGAACCGCTTGCCGGTCGACTGGTCGATCAGCACCCGGTTATTGTAGGCATCGTACCGGGATTTCGCCGAGCTGCCGCCAGTCGCTGTGTCCGCACCGAGCGTTATCTTGCGCGTCACGTCGTCAAAATACTCGCCCGCATTGACGTTCGTATTGTAGGTCGTCAGCGCAATCCGGATCGTACCGTCAAGTACGCGATCGTCAGGCAGCAATTCGTCAAACGCGATTTTTGCCGATGTCTTGAGGTTGTCCAGCCGGCTGTCCCAATTCATTGAGCCGGACACATCGAATATGAACGCGACATCGACATTGCCGATACCGTAGGTCGTGCCGGACCGCACACGGAAAAACAGTTTGTCACGATGCAGCAACTGGGTCAGCGTCGTCGTCTGTGCGCAGCGGATCTCGGCCTCGATGTTCTGTGTCCCGTCCAGGAATGTGAGTTCCGGGTCTGTGCAACTCAGGCCGCTGCCCTGCACACTCACCAGCGCGTCCACGTAATCTTGCACAAGTGTATTGATCTGTTCCTGCGACTTGCCGGCCTGCATCGCCTTGGAGCCTGCGATCACCGCACTGTCGATGACGGCCTGGACCTTGCCCTTCTCGGTCAACGCCATCTGCACATCGATCGCAATCCCGGCGATGGCCAGGATTGGCAGGATGGCGAGTGCGGCGATGACGGCAACATTGGCGCGCGTGTCCCTGCCATAATGGCTGGCAAATCCGAAGTCCGAGCTACTGGGCATTTTGTTCGCCTCGTCAACGATCATTCGGGCAGGTCCCAAATGCGAGAATGAACGAGATTTCTTTTTTCGACGTTAGGGCGGCTCGCCCGGTTCGTCCGACTGCGTCAAGACCCGGTTAACCAGGTATCGACGGCATGTCGGTGAACCGGGGCACCCTGGCTGCTAGTAAGTAATGCGCAGGTCGGAAATGGACTTGGCGATCATCGTATAGGCGTCCTTCAGCTGCTGGCCATTCTCGGGCTTGAACGCATGCGCCGCACTCGTGGCACAATAGTTCAGGATATCCTGGCCTTGCTGCGGCGCCTGGAACGCCACCGTATAGACGACGACGTGCTCCGCCTTCACGGCATCGCAGAGTTTCTTGGCCTGATCGAACGAGTTGCCCTGGCCACTCGAGAAGTACGAATTGAACTCGCCATCCGTCATCATGATAATTGCCTTGGCCGAGTCGGGCTCGTCGTAAGCCAACGGTTTGGACGCCGATGGCCAGATACCATCCCATTTGGGATCAATCAGGTACCAGCCCCAGGCGACACCCATATGCCCGGCCGTGCCGCCAAAATCATTCAGGCCGTTGACGTAGGCCTTGAGGGTCGTCCGGTTGTCCGTCAGCGGGAGCGGCCCGATGCTGTTGCATGTTTCCTCGCGCCAATTCTCGGTCGATTCGTTAAACGTCGCTTCGGCAGCCTCCAGCCATGCATTCGCGCCCGGCGCAGCATCCGTGAAAGCCTGCGCACCAATGCGCTCCTTGACGCATTGGTTGGTGATCGTTTTTGTTGTCGCCGCAGGGACTGTCTCATACTCCCTGCATCTGCCATTTCTCCACCTCAGGCAGATGTTCGTGTCTTTGTCGTAAGTGACGGTGTATGTCCGCGTCGGGTTCTTGTTCGTTACCGCCTTGAAGTAGCTTCCGGCATTGACCATCGAGTCATAGGACGCCATGGCGAGGCGCACATCATCCAGCTTCGCCGTGTCGTATGACGCCGGCAACAGCGCGTCAATCGCATCCTTGGCCGCGATCTTCAGGTCGGCCATCTTGCCGCTATTGCCCATCGAGCCCGAGACGTCGAACACGAAGGCCACATCGACCTTGCCAATACCGTAAGTCGAGCCGGAACCGACCCGGAAGTCCATCTTCCGCTGGCCGATAACGTTCGACAATGTAGTCGGCTGGGAACAGAAGATCGATGCATTGATGTCCTGTGCATCGTCCTTGTACTCAAGCGCCACGCTCGTGCAGTTGAGGCTTTGGCTCTGCTGCCTCAGCAGGGCGGTGACATAGGCATCGACGTCTTTCGCGACGTCCTCGCGACTTGCGCCGTCCTGCATCGCCCGTGCACCGAAAATCACGGCGCTGTCGATGACAGCCTGGACCTTGTTCTTCTGGGTCAGTGTCACCTGGGTGTCGATGGCCACACCAGCGATCGCCAGGATCGGGATCAACGCCAGGGCGAAGATGATGGCGATATTGCCGCCGGTATCGGCGCGCCAACGAATAGTAAGAAAATTCACAACAGCGCGCTTCAACCTTGTCTCCAGTTCAGAACAGTACGCTATGCCAATAAATATATGTCATGGAATTCTCCTTGAACTCCGTCGCTCTAGTACGTGATACGAAGGTCAGAGATGGATTGCGCGATCATCGTATAGGCGTCCTTCAGCTGCTGGCCATTCTCTGGCTTGAACGCATGCGCCGCGCTTGTGGCGCAATAATTCAGGATTTCCTGACCCTGCGACGGCGCTTTGAACGCCACCGTGTAGATGACAATATGCTCGTCCTTTGCGGCGTCACACAGTTTCTTGGCCTGATCGAACGAGTTGCCCTGCCCACTCGAGAAGTAGGAGTTGAACTCGCCATCCGTCATCAAAATGATGGCCTTCGCCGCGTCGGGCTCGTCATAGGGCAACGGCGCCGATGCTGATGGCCAAAGGTCCCACTTCGGATCAATCAGGTACCAGCCCCAGGCCACACCCATGTGTCCAGCTGTCATGCTGTAAGGCTTGAGGCCATTGATATAAGCCCTCAGGTTACCGCGATTGTCCGTCAACGGAAGCGGGCCGATATCGTTGCAGGTTTCCTCGGTCCAGCGATCTCTCGACTCATCATAGTAGGCTTCTGCGGCTTCGAGCCATGCGCCCGGACCGGGATCCTCGTCCGTGAAGGCATCTGCCCCAATGCGTTCCTTGACGCATGTATTTTTGACCGTCTTGCTCGTTACCGCAGGGGTTTTGACCGTCTTGTACTTTTTGCACTTTCCTTTTTTATTGTACTTTGTGCAGACTTCTTCTTCTTTTTCATAGGTCGCCGTATAGGTGCGGGTCGGGCTTTTGTTGGTGACCGCCTTAAAATAGCTGCCGGCATTGACCATCGTGTCATAGCTCGTCATTGCGAGGCGCACATCGTCCGACTTGGCGGTATCATATGCGGCCGGCAGCAATGTATCGACGGCCTCCAGGGCAGCGACCTTCAGGTCACCCATCTTGCCACTGCTACCCATCGAACCGGAGACGTCGAACACGAAGGCGACCTCGACCTTGCCGATACCGTAGGTCGAGCCGGAACTGACCCGGAAATCCATTGTCCGCTGGCCAAACAGGTTCGACAACGTTGTGGGTTGCGAACAGAAGATCGATGCATCGATGTCCTGGGAATCATCCTCGTATTCGAGGGTGATTCCTGTGCAGTTGAGCGAGGTGCTTTGCTGTTTCAACAAGGCCTTCACATAGGTATCGACGTCCTTGGCGACTTCCGCGCGGCTTGCGCCGTCCTGCATGGACCGCGCGCCGAAGATCACGGCGCTGTCGACGACTGCCTGGACCTTGTTCTTCTGGGTCAGCGTCATCTGCGTGTCGACAGCGACGCCGACGATTGACAGGATCGGAATCACGGACAGCGCAAAGATGATGGCTACATTGCCGCGCGTTTCCGCGCGCCAGCGATTGGCCAGGCCTTTGACAAGATTTTTCATCGTGTTGTACCTCCCCCTCTGGATTGGTCGTCGATACAGACACCATGTATTTCATAAGATTCATTCAATTTGGTTTGGGCATGCGCGGAAAATTGGTCACAGCGGACAGGTTTGTGTTAATGGTTCTGGCCAACGAATCGCGCGAACGAGGCCCGCATGAGACAGTACCTTGACCTCCTGTCAGACATTCTGGAGCATGGCTCCGAGCGGGCAGATCGCACTGGAACCGGCACGAAGGCCGTGTTCGGCCGCCAGATTCGCTTCGATCTGGCTGACGGTTTCCCGATGGTCACAACCAAGAAACTCCACTTGCGCTCCATCGTCATCGAGCTGCTCTGGTTTCTCAAGGGCGACACGAATATCCGCTATCTCAAGGATAATGGCGTCTCGATCTGGGATGACTGGGCCGACGAAAACGGCGACCTCGGGCCCGTCTATGGTAAACAGTGGCGCAGTTGGGCGGCACCGGACGGCCGTGTGATCGACCAGATCCAGTGGGTTCTGGATGAAATCCGTTCCAATCCGAACTCCCGCCGCCTCATCGTCTCGGCCTGGAACCCGGCGGACGTGAATGACATGGCCCTGCCGCCCTGCCACTGCCTGTTCCAGTTCAATGTCATGGAGGGCAAGCTGAACTGCCAGCTTTACCAGCGTTCGGCCGACATCTTCCTCGGCGTGCCATTCAATATCGCGTCCTATGCCTTGTTAACGCTGATGATGGCGCGCGCGAGCGGTCTGAAGGCCGGAGAATTCGTCCACACGTTCGGCGACGCCCATCTCTACCTGAACCATGTCGAGCAGGCGCAGCTGCAGCTTACCCGCGAGCCACGCCCATTGCCGTCGATTACTCTCAATCCGGACAAGACCGACCTGTTCGGCTGGGAGTACGAGGACTTCAAAGTCGAGAATTATACGCCCCACGCGCATATCAAGGCCCCGGTCGCGGTCTGATCCGCTAGAACAGGAAACGGATACCCGCGCGCAAATTGCGCCCGGGCATCGGCACACTGTCTTTCAGGACAGATGTCGCCGCGCGCACTTCCGCATCACCGATATTCCGCGCCTCGATGAACAGTTTGGTACCCTCGCGGCCCGCTCCATAGCGCGCAATATCAAGATCGGCATGCAGGTCTGCGGTGACATAGCCATCGGTCGGCAACAGGCCTGCGCCGGGCGAATCCTGATCGCCGGCCCAGGTCAGATTCGCCCCCAGCGCAAGGGCTCCCCAGTCGGCTTCGACCCCGGCATTCAGCGTCACCGGCGGCACATAGGGCACGTCGCTGCCATCATCGAATTCGGCGTTCACAAGATCCAGACCGGCGTCGAATTTCCAGTCGGCCTTGAGCGGGCCGCCCAGCAACTGGTATGCGGCGAAGGCTTCGCCGCCTGTGAACTGCGCGTCCTGCTGGCTAAATACGAAGACCGGCAGGTCGTCGAGCTCCGCGCCGGTAGCCGACAGGTAGATGAAATCGGAGAAGTCAGTCAGGAACAGGTTCACGCCGAAGCTCATCGTGTCGCTTTCCCAACGCGCCGTGCCTTCCAGGTTCAGACCGCGTTCCTTGCCGAGCGTCCTGTCGCCCACCTCGTATTGTTCCGTGGCAAGATGTGGCCCGTCGGCAAACAGCTCACTCTGGTTGGGCGCGCGCTCAGCCCATGAGGCCTGCGCCCCAAGGAACCAGCCAGAGGCCCAGTGCTGGTGGATTCCCGCCGACCCGCTGAAGAGATCAAAGCTCACCTTGCCGGCAAGTTCATTGTCGAGATCGACCTGCTCGGCGCGGATGCCGCCCTCGACGCCAATGCCGCTGTCAAAGTCGTGGGTTTCATATAGGAAAACGCCGAGGCTCGTCGTATCGGTCGGCGTGATGAAGGCTTCGTCGCCGATGGCATCAAGCGAGCTGTCGGCATACTGTATGCCAAACTCCCCTTCCAGCGGCCCCAGCACGTGGCCCGCCTCGATACGCCCTTCAAAGCCATTGGTCTTGAAGATGGTGCCCGGCTCGCCGGGGGCCTCGAACTCGGTATGTTCATAGTCTGCGACCGACCCGGCCGCCGTGATCTTGGTGAGGAAGCCATTGTCCACGTTCAGGCCGCCACGAATATCGTAACGCGTCTGCGTGAGATCGATAAAAGCAGTCTCTTCCAGCGGCAGCCCGTATTGCGAGCTCTGCTGGCGCACCGCGCCGCCAAGGAATGCCTTGTCGCCGATCCATGACAGGCCGCCGGCCACGGAATTTGTCTGCACGAACGAGTTCGGCAACTCGCCGTCAGGCCCGGCCGGGTCGCCAGTTTCGGCACGCAGTCGGTCCGACTGGGCGGGAACCGGGATGTCATAATTGCCGAAATCACGGGTCGAGGCCGTCAACGTTACCACGACCGGCCCACTGACCGCCTGGACCCGCGCGCCGCCTTCGGTCCCTTCGTTGACGCTGTTGGTGGCGGCATAGGCTTCGCCGGCGAATGGTCTTTTCGGCAGGTCTTCCATGATCAGGCCATCAATCACGTTGACGACCCCGCCGATTGCCTGGCCTCCATAGACGAGCGCCGCGGGGCCACGCAGGATCTCGACCTTTTGCGCATCAATGCCGTCAGCAGCCACCTGGTGATCCGGGCTCGCGGCCGACACGTCGATCACACCGATGCCATTGGTGAGCACCTGCACGCGTTCGGCGCCGAGGCCGCGCAGAACAGGCCGGCTTGCGCCTTGCCCGAACGCGGTCGAGGCCACGCCCGGCTGGCGGTCCAGCGTATCGCCCAGCGTAGAGGCGAGCACTTCGACAATTTCCTTGCGGTCGAGTGCAGCCACATTGCTGACCAGCTCGCCAGCTGTCCTTTGTGGCCCAGGCAAGGTGACGATGACCGTTTGTTCAATGCGGACTTCGTCCTCGGCTTGATCCTGGGCGTGGGCCATTCCGGCAATAAGCGGCGCGACCGCCACGGCAGCGAGCAGGTATTTCATAGGAGGGAACCCATTTTTGTTATAAGATAACGTACAGTTCTTTTACCGCTCGCCCGGCACCTGTCAATTGCCCAAAACGCCGAACTGGCACAAATTCCTTCCCCGACGGCAAAACGTCGTCATGTCCTGGGAGGGAACGTCATGAAAGTTTTCGCCGCCGAGCTTGTCGGCACACTCACCCTCATCCTGTTCGGCTGTGGTGCCGCCGTCCTTGCCGGAGAGCAGGTCGGACAACTCGGCATCGCTTTCGCCTTTGGCCTCGCGATCGTGGCCATGGCCTATGGCATCGGTCCGATTTCGGGCTGCCACGTCAACCCGGCCGTCAGCTTCGGCGCCTTCATTGCCGGTCGCATGGACGGCAAGACCATGCTGACCTATTGGGTCGCCCAGTTCGTCGGGGCCACGATTGGCGCCGGCATTCTCTTTCTCATTGCCAGCGGCAAGGCAGACTATGATGTCGCCATCAACGGGCTTGGCCAGAACGGCTGGGGTCCGGGCTATCTCGGCGAATACACCCTGGCAGCCGCGATCGTCTTCGAGATCGTTGCGACCTTCCTGTTCCTGGTCGTGATCCTCGGTTCGACGCAAACAGGTGCCCCGACCGCCATGGCAGGCCTGTCGATCGGCCTGACGCTGACGGCGATCCACATCGTTGGCATCCAGGTGACCGGCGTGTCGGTCAATCCGGCGCGCAGCTTCGGTCCGGCGCTATTTGTCGGCGGCCACGCGATGTCACAGCTCTGGCTGTTCCTCGTCGCCCCCCTCGTTGGCGCAGGCCTCGCAGGCATGAAATGCCGGATGGGCCTTCTCAACCAGGAGGCCGCCTGACGGTTCAGGCCTCGGCCGGGTCAACCAGGCCGAGGTCTTCCCGTCGCCGAATGATCGCCGACACAATCACGGCGCCCACCATCTTGCCAATCACGAACACGACCCAGTTGGCGACATGCAGCGAATTGCCCGGCTCGGCCCCGAACTCGATCTGCTTGGCGAGGTCGGCGCCGTAAAGGAACACGGTCGTGTCCACCGGCGCCGCCAGCGCGCTCGACAACAGGATCCGCGTTGACAGCCGGTATTTCGTGAACGTGAACATCAGCCAGTCGACGCCTTCGGAAATCGCGAAGGCAATGCCGCTCGCCAGCGCGATGACCGGCCATGCATAATAGAAGGACCATGCCACGGCCATCGCCATGACCGCCAGCACGCGGTGGCCCATCTCGCGTTGTACGAAATCGCGGATCACGAACACCATGCCGGTCACCATTGTCATCGGGTGCAGTGAAATTCCCTGAGTCCATGTCGCGCTTTTCTCGACAATCTGGAATTCCGGAATCACGCCGAACGACCAGTTCAGGAAAGGTATCAAAGCGACATACATCAAGGCCCATGCGCGGCCCTTGAGCAAATAGATCGCAGTGAATGTCAGCGCTAACGCAACTACGACCTGAATGAACTGACCGGGATTACCATTGGTAATGATTGAAATAAATGAATTGATCACGCTTGAGCCCCATGCTGCGGTTCGACACGCATAGCTGACAAATCCGGTTGCTTCGACCCCAAAACAATTGTTCCACATGCTTAACAAAGCCAGGCAGAAAACGCCCCGCATTCACGAACTTCCAGAAGGGTCACGCCCCCGATTATGTATAACGACGTAAAACTTAGCCTCATCGTGGCCCGTGGTCGCAACAATGTCATCGGGGTCGCCGGGCAATTGCCGTGGCGCCTGAAGAGCGACCTGATGTTTTTCAAGAAAGTCACGCTGGGTAATCCGATCATCATGGGCCGCAAGACCTGGGAAAGCCTGCCACGGCGCCCGCTGCCCGACCGCGCGAATATCGTCATGACCCGCGACTGGACCTATGACGCGCCTGGCGCGCGGGTCTATTCCAGCTTTTCGCCTGCCGTGAACGCGGCCAAGGCCATCGCGGCCCGCGAAGGCAAGTGCGAAGTCTTCGTGATCGGCGGCGAAGCGATCTACAAGCTCGCCCTGCCACTGGCCGACAGGGTCTACGTCACCGATGTCGATGCGGCACCGGACGGCGACGCCCATTTCCCGGTGCTCGCCGACACCGAATGGCACGAAGAGACAACCGAGCATTTCGAGATCAGCGAAGGCAACGACCATGCCTTCACCATCCGCAAACTCGAACGGGTCCATGCTTCCAGCCCGGCCAACACCGACGCCTGATACGCGCCACCCCCTTCCCACACCCTCGCCACCCCCTATCGCTCCCCTCGCGGAACCCGTTGCGGGTGTCCTGCGCCGCACCTAGTGTGCCTCCAAAACAAGGAGGAATGCGCATGGATTTCGAACTCTTGGCCAGCGGACTCGGCTTTCCCGAAGGCCCCGTCGTCATGTCCGACGGCAGCATCATTATCGTCGAAATCCAGAAGGGCGCTATCTCACGCCATTGGGCCGGCGGAAAATCCGAACTCGTCGCGACCCCCGGCGGTGGCCCCAACGGCCTCGCCATCGGACCGGACGGCGCCCTCTGGTGCTGCAACAATGGCGGGTTCCTCTATCACGAGGTCGAGGGTCTCCTGATCCCCGGCAATTGCCCGGATGACTATTCCGGCGGGCGGATCGAGCGCATCGATCTCTCAACCGGCAAGGTCGAGCGCGTGCTCGACACGGTCGATGGCCATCCGCTGAAAGGCCCCAACGACCTTGTTTTCGACAAGTCCGGGAACCTCTATTTCACCGACCACGGCAAGACCTATTCGCGCCACCGCGATTTCGGCGGCCTGTTCTTCCTCGCCAACGGCGCGTCCGAGGCGAAAGAGCTCGACTTCCACTACTCCTCGCCCAATGGCGTCGGCCTGTCGCCTGACGAACAGACGGTCTTCATGGCTGACACGATGACCGGCCGGATGTGGGCCTTCGACCTGGCCTCCCCCGGCGAGATCAAGCCCGCATCCCCCTTCAATGGCGGCCGTGTCGTCGCCACGATGCCGGGCCTGCAATATTTTGACAGTCTCGCCATGACCGCTGCGGGAAATGTCTGCGTCGCCACAATCCTGAATGGCGGCATCACAACGATCACGCCGCAGGGCGACTTCAGCCACACGGCCTTCCCGGACATGCTGGTCACGAACATCGCCTTTGGCGGGGACGACATGATGGACGCCTACCTGACCCTGTCGAGCACGGGCCAGCTGATCAAGTGCCGCTGGCCGGAGCCGGGCCTCACGCTGAACTTCAACGCCTGACGGCGTCAGTCCTCGAAGACAATCTCGGGTGCAGGCTTGGACTCAAGCGTATCGAGGCCAATGGCCACGGTGCGCGCCAGCGCGTGGAAGATGCGGGCGGGCTCACCATCGATGAGCGCCGCAGGTACCCCGGTGTCGCCGCCCTCACGAATAGCCTGCAGCATGGGAATCTGGCCGAGCAATGGCAGGCCCAGCGACTGCGCCGTCGCCGCACCGCCGCCCTCGCCCATCAGGAAGTGTCGATTGCCTGCTGGATCCTCGAACCAGCTCATCGTCTCGACAATGCCGAGGACCGGTACGGCCGTCTTGGTGAACATGGCCGCGCCGCGCCGCACATCAGCCAGCGCGACTTCCTGCGGCGTGGTCACGATGATTGCGGCGGTCACCGGCACGCGCTGTGCGATCGCCAGCTGGGCGTCGCCGGTGCCGGGCGGTGTATCGATGACAAGAACGTCCAGTTCACCCCATTCGGCATCATTCAGCATTTGCGTGATTGCCGACATGACAATCGGTCCGCGCCAGATCATTGGCGCGTCCGGGTCTGACAGGTAGCCGATCGACAGCGTCTTCATGCCATGCGCGTTAACCGGAACCAGTTTTTTCGACTCCGCCGTTCCCGGTTGCGCATCCTGCATTCCCAGCATGGTCGGGATCGACGGCCCGTACACATCGGCATCAAGCAGGCCGACTTTCATACCCGCTTTGGCCATGGCGGCAGCGAGGTTCACGGCTATGGTCGACTTGCCGACCCCACCCTTGGCGCTCGCCACCACCAGGATGCGGGCAATGCCCGGAATGGGCGGGATACCTGACACCTGATTCGGCGCGCCCTGCTGCATCGCCTCATCCGAAAGGCGCGCGCCCTTGGACACACGGCGCGGGGCCGGTTCCAGCTTTAATTCAGCAGGCGCCTTCTGCGCGGTGAGAATACTCGTCACGGCATTGACGCCAGCGACCAGTTCCGCCCGCCCTTCTGCTTCGATACGGCGCGCCTCAGCCCCCGCCGTATCGGCTGGATCGGCCAGCAGCACGAGGATGACCCGGCCCGTATCATCCACGTCAACCGACTCCAGCCAATCCGGCGCGCCGAGCGCTTTCCGGACCTGCCGGGCCAGTTTCCGGTGGGATTTTTCCTTCGAACCAAACACCTGATATGATCCCTGCGTCCTTGAAGCCGTGAATGAGGCATGCACATATCACGCAAGAACCTATATAGAAGCCTATAAACCAAAACAGGAGGGGCTATGCCCTGGGATGACAAGACAAAATCCAGCGGCCCATGGGGCGGCGGATCAGACGATGAGCCCGGCAAGGAAGCTGGCTCGCCCTGGACGCGCCCCGGCGGCGGCTCCAGTGGCAATGGCGGCGGCGACCTTGAGCAGCAGATGAAGCGCATGCAGGAGCGGTTTCGCAAGCGCTCCGGTGGTGGTGGTGGCGGCGGCGGAGGTCGTAGCGGCGGCGGTGGGCCGAATTTCGGCCCGCTCGGCTTCGTTGTTCTCATCGGTATCGCCGTGCTGGGCTGGCTCTCGACCAGTGTAGTCATGGTCGATCCGACGCAGCAGGCTGCCGTTTTCCGTTTCGGCAAATGGCAGACGAATTTCGGGCCCGGCCTGCATTTCCACCTGCCCGCTCCGATCGAAGAGCACGCCTTGGTGGAAGTCGAGAACCGCAAGGAAACCCGGATCGGCAAGAATCTCGAAGAGAGCCTGATGCTGACTAAGGACGAGAATATCGTGGACATCCAGTTCTCGGTCTTCTGGAAAGTGGACTCCGAACATCCGGAAAACTTCATTCTCAACGTCAAGCAGCCCTCCGAGGCTGTCGAGCAGGTCGCCGAATCGGTGATGCGCGAAGTCGTCGGCAAGACAAGTCTGCAAGCCGTTATCACAACGGAACGTGACGTGGTGCAGCAGGAAGTGGCCAAACAGGTCCAGGCCCTGCTGAATGACTATCGCGCCGGCATCCAGATTCTCGCCGTGACGATTGACCGGTCTGATCCGCCCCAGCAGGTGATCGAAGCGTTCAACGACGTGAACGTCGCCGAACAGGACGCCGAGACGAACATCAACCAGGCGACCCAGTTCGCCAATGAGGTTGTCCCGCAAGCCCGTGGTACGGGCCAGCGCATCCTTCAGGAATCTGAAGCCTATCGCGATCAGGTCCTTGCCGACGCACAGGGTGAAGCCTCCCGCTTCGAACAGATCTACGAGCAATACCGCAAGGCGCCCCGCGTCACGCGGGAACGCATGTATCTTGAAACCATGGAACGGGTCCTTGAACGCTCCGACAAGCTGATCATGGATCAGGAGTCCGGCGCTGTTCCCTACCTGCCGCTGGAACGAACCCAGCCTAAACCCCGCGGAGGGCAAGAATAATGCGTGCATTTGGATGGCTCATCATCGTCGTCACCGGCATCTTCCTGCTGGTCATGATGAATTCGTTTTTTGTCGTCCGTCAGGACGAACAGGCCCTGATGCTTCAGGTCGGAGAACCCAAGCAGGTGTATAACGCACCGGGCCAGGACCAGGCCGGGCTCTATTTCAAGATCCCGCTGTTCCAGCAGGTTGAGAAACTCGACAAGAAGAACATTGGGCTTGATATCGAGAACATCGAAGTGCTGGCATCGGACCAGCGCCGGCTTTCAGTCGATGCCTTCGTGCGCTGGCGCATCAAGGACCCGCTGAAATTCTACCAGCGTTTCCGCACCGAGACGGCAGCCGCCCGGCAGCTCAACCAGATCACCAATTCGACCATTCGCGAAGCCCTTGGCGACGTGCCCGTGCCGGAAATCATTTCCGGCCAGCGCTCACAGCTGATGGACCGGATCCGGATCAAGGTGAACGAGCAGCTGTCCGATGATGGCATCGACATTATCGACGTCCGCATCCGTCAGGCTGACCTGCCTCAGGAAGTCGCCCAGGGCGTTTACAGCCGGATGCAGTCGGCCCGTCTGCAGGAAGCCCAGCGCATCCGCGCCGAAGGTGAGGAGAAGGCTCGCCTGATCCGCGCCCAGGCCAGCCGTGAAAAAACGGTGATCGAGGCCCAGGCCCGTGAGCAGGGCCAGACCATCCGTGGTGAAGGCGATGCCAAGTCGACCGAGGTCTATGCCAACGCCTACAACAAGGACCCGGAATTCTTCCGGTTCCAGCGTGCCCTGATCGCCTGTGACAAGGCCATTCAAGAAGGCACACAGGTGATTGTCAGCCCGAAAAACCTCGGGATCTGCGACGAGTTCATCGAAAGTGCCCGCGCCAATGGCGGCAGCCGCTAGGACGCAAGGTACGTGTCGAAACTCTATCTGATACTGGCTGCGGCCGGAATCTGGTTCTTTGTGGAGGGGGCGATCTATGCGATCGCCCCCGACTTCATGCGGCGCATGGCGGCACGCCTCTCGGAAATGTCCAGCCGCGATGTGGCCTTTGCCGGGCTGGCATCAGCCGTCGTCGGCGCAGCGCTGCTTGTCTTCGCAGTCAGAGGCATCTGAACCTGTTGCAACAAGGGCGCAAAGCGCCATACTGAACACGTTACGTACAATATCCGACTCTCAGGAGCCTCCTGCCTCATGCGCATTCCGGCACTCGCCGCCCTCGGTTTCATTGCCGCCTTTGTCCTGCCTGTTTCAGCCCAGGGCAGCCTGTCGCGGCCCCTTGATGGCCTGGACCAGAAAGTGCAGCCGCAGAACTTTCGCGACCTCTCCAAGCGCCTGATGCCAGCTGTCGTGAATATCTCGACGCAACAGACAATAGCGCCCAATGGCCTGCCGACCTTTCCGGAAGGCTCGCCCATGGAACGCTTCAACGAGTTCTTCGGACGCGACGAGGATGGCTTCCAGCGCCAGGGATCGCTCGGATCGGGCTTCGTGATCAGCCCCGACGGAATCATCATCACCAACAATCACGTCATCGAAAATGCCGACGAGATCGAGATCAATTTCTCCGATGGCCGCGTACTCGACGCCACGCTGATCGGCCGCGACCGCGACACCGACCTTGCCGTGCTGAAAGTGAACAGCCGGACGCCGCTGCCCTTTGTCGACCTGGCCGACAGCGACCATGCCGAAGTCGGCGACTGGGTCATCGCTATCGGCAACCCGTTCGGGTTTGGCGGATCGGTCTCGGCCGGGATCATCTCGGCCCGCAACCGTGACCTGAATTCCGGGCGCTCCGATGATTTCATCCAGACCGACGCGGCCATCAACCGGGGCAATTCCGGCGGCCCTCTGTTCAATCTCGGCGGCGAAGTCGTCGGCGTCAATACCGCGATCATCTCGCCCACCGGCGGATCCGTCGGTATCGGTTTCTCCGTTCCGTCCAATCTGGTGAAGCGGATCTCGAAGCAGCTGATGGAGCACGGCAAGGTGCGGCGGTCCTGGCTGGGCGTCAACGTGCAGGACGCCGATGCCGCGCTGGTCAAGGCCTACAAGGCCAAGGGCAAGGGCGGCGTCATCGTGACACGCATCACCGATGACGGCCCGGCCGACAAGGCGAAGCTGGAAGTCGGCGATCTCGTGCTCAGCTTCGACGGAAAGGCCATTGCCAGCGTCCGCGAAATGACGCGGCTGATCTCGGATGCCCCGATCGGCAAGACGGTGGCCCTGTCAATCATTCGAGACGGCAAGGCGCGCAATGTGTCGGTAACCCTCGGCGAACTTGAGGACGATGATGATGCGGCGGGTGCCAGCGCGCTGCCCGATATGCCCGCCAGCAGCAATGACCTTGGCGCCGAACTCCAGGGCATCGACGACGATATCCGCCGACGCTTCGGCATTCCGAAAGATGTCGAAGGTGTCGTTGTCACCAGTGTCAGCGCGCGTGGCCGCGCATTCGGCAAGCTCAGCCGCGGCGATGTCATCGTCGAGGTGAATTTTGCCAAGGTTTCGACGGTCACGGACACGGTCTCTCGTGTGGCGACGGCCATGACGACCCCGCACCAGCCCCTGCTGCTGCGCGTGAAACGCCGGGGCGATGCCGGATGGTTCGACCAGTTCCTGTCGATCGAGCTGGCGAAATAGGCGCCGCTCTCGCGGCGCCCAGGTCAAATCGACGTCAGGATGTCCTTCGCTGCGGCGTGGCATTTCTCGATCTCATGGTCGAGGCCAATACAGATGCGCGTCCATTCCGGTTTTTCTGACCAGCGGGCACCGACAACCCTGACGCCCTTGTCCAGCATTTTCGCTGCAAACTCGCCGTTGGGCATGCCGACGTCCATGTAGATGAAGCTACCCTGCGGATCAGGCGCAATCGGGCGGCCAAGGTCTTTCGCCATGGCGATCAGCTTGGCCCGGCCACGGGCTGTCTTGACCCGCATCTCCTCATAATACGCCGTGTCGTCGAGCGCCGCCATGCCGCCGACAAGGCCCAGATAGTTCACATCAGACAGGCGGCCCGTCTTGCGGATCGTCATCGCCATGTCCGGCTGCATCAGGCCATAACCGAGCCGCTGGCCGGCCATCGCATAGATCTTCGAGAAGGTGCGCGCCACGATCACCGGCTTTCCCGCCTTGACGAATTCCGTCATCACCCCCGCCGGGTAATCGTCCGACATGTCGAGATAGGCTTCATCGATGAAGACCGGCACTTTCGCAGAGGCCTCTTCAACGAACGCCTTCAGGACAGCCGGCGGCACCACTTTTCCCGTCGGATTGTTCGGGTTGCAGATATAGACCCCAGATGTGTTCGGACCGATCGCGGCGGCGATGGCTTCCATGTCGAAACCCAGGTCGGAGGCCAGCGGTACCTGGATGACATTGGTCCCGACACTCTGCGCGACTCGTGGCACGCCTTCATAGGTCAGCGCCGAGGTGACAAGGTCCCCGCCCTGTACGCGCACATAGTCAGCAAACGCTGCGAGGATCGGGCTCGACCCATTGGTCACCAGGACTTGCTCGGGGGCCACGCCTTCGCGCCTGGCGATCATTTCGGCAAAAGCCATCGTTTGCGGACGTGCGTAGCGATAGATGTTCCCCACGCCAGCACGCATGGCTTCCATGGCTTTCGGCGACGGACCAAACGGATTTTCATTAGACGACATGATCGCGATGGCGTCGGGATCGATCGCAACTGTCGTCGCGGACGTCGAGGTGACCGCGCTCGCGGCCTCCGAACAGGCGGCAAGGCCGGCCGCCGCGCCCAGGGCACCAACGCTGGCGAGTTTCATCAGGTTGCGGCGCGATGGCGATACCAGGTTAATATCAGACAGATTTTTCATCAGAGAGCCCTCCGGGACATGGGGCGGGCGTTTGGCGAAACTCTAATGATATGCACCCGCGACTGGAGCCAGTTCGCAATCACTCTTGGTGCAGCGCAACATTTATCAGGCGCGACGCACCGAATTGGCGGGCCTTGCCCACCAACCGGTCACGCCGGCTCGCAGACCATGCGATATCCGGGGTGAAGAGCCTGCAAAACGAGCAGGCCTATCCTGTGACAAACTCGCTCGCCGTGTACCCCTGGAAGAATAGCGCGGCTGTCAGGTCTGTACGATTGATCGCCGCCTTAGCCTGCTCGGCAACGATCGGCTTGGCCCGGTAGGCAATGCCGAGGCCCGCTGCGCGGATCATGTCGAGGTCATTTGCGCCGTCGCCGAGCGCCAGCGCATCATCGCGCACAAGGCCATGGGCCGCTGCCGCCTCGTCCAGCGCTGTCAATTTCGCCTCACGCCCGAGGATCGGCCTGTCAACGTCCCCCATCAGGACCACACCATCATCACTCAGCGTGTTGCCGCGATGGGCGTCGAATCCGGATGCCTCGGCGACGCGAGACGTAAAGAAGGTGAAGCCGCCCGATACGAGCAGCGCATGGGCGCCATGTGCCTTCATCGTGGCGGTCAGCGTACGCGCGCCGGGATTCAGCGTGATGCGTTCGCGATAGGCCGCCTCGAGGGCAGTCAGTTCCAGTCCCTTGAGCATGGCCACCCGCGTCGTCAGCGCGCCCTCGAAATCAAGCTCGCCGCGCATCGCGCGTTCGGTGATTGCCGAGACCTCCGCCTTGAGGCCGGCAAAATCTGCCAGCTCGTCGAGGCATTCCTGGCCGATGATGGTTGAATCCATGTCGGAGATCAGGAGACGCTTGCGCCGGTTCGCGGCTGGCAGGACCGCAATGTCCGCGTCCAGCCCCTTCACGCTGGCGCGAACCGCGTCGACTTCCCTCTTGGTCCCGGCCTCGAACACATATTCGCACGCCTGCCATGGGCCGATGTCTGACAGAATCCGCAGCTGCATTTCATTGACGCCAGCTGCAGCGAGAATATCCCCCAGTTGCCCAGCAAGATCGGCATTTGATGGGGCTGCCACAGCCGTGACAGCAAGGAAATTGCGGGAAGTATCCGGGTTCTGGGTCATGTTTTCAGTCTCTTGGTGTCTTTCCACGCGCCCGACAAGCCCTTAGGTCTGGAGCATGCATCCGGCAATCCTCATTCATGGTCCGACCGCCAGCGGCAAGACCGCCCTCGCCATCGCCGTTGCCCGGCGATTGGGCGGTGAGGTCATCAACGCCGATTCCATGCAGGTTTACAGGGACCTCCAGGTTATCAGCGCGCGCCCCGACGACGCAGAAATGGATGGTGTCGAGCACCATCTCTTTGGCCATGTCGATGCCGCCACACGCTATTCCACTGGCGACTGGCTGGAAGACGTTCGGCGCGAAATCAAGCGCGTGGAGCTGAAAGGCAAGCGCGCCATCCTCGTTGGCGGTACAGGCCTCTACCTGCTGGCCCTGACACAGGGCCTGTCGAACATCCCGCCGGTTCCGGAAGATATCCGGGCCGATGTCCGCGCCATCGCCGAATCTGAAGGCGCCGAAGGCCTGCGTGACCGGCTGGCGCCGGTCGATCCGGAAACAGCCGAACGGCTGGGCACCGGCGACCGCCAGCGCCTCTCGCGCGCCTATGAAGTTTGGCTTGCAACCGGGCGCCCGATCAGCGACTTCCACGAGGAACGCCAGCCGCCTGTCCTGCATGATGGCGAATGGATCGGTTTTGCGCTCACCCCGCCGCGCGCCCGTCTCTACCAGAAGATCGACCGCCGTTTCGAGGGCATGTTGATGCAGGGCGCCATGGACGAGGCGCGCGCGCTGATGGAACGCGGCCTTGATCCGGAACTCCCCGCCATGAAAGCCCATGGCATGCCCTGGCTGACCGCCTTTGCGCGCGGCGAGATCAGCGCGGAACTGGCGGCCGAGAATGCAAAGCGCGACACAAGGCGCTATGCAAAAAGGCAGTTCACGTGGATCGGCAGGCAATTTCCTTTCTGGCCGCGTATCCCGTCGCCTGAGCCAGAAAACCGCCTACGGGTTATTCATGCCCTTTATAGGGAGATTGACAGCGCCAAAGAGGCAGATTATTCCTAAGCCCGACGTTGGAGGAAACGCACCGTGCGCAAACCAGAAGTACTCGTTATTTCGCATCCGTAGTCGGCTGACCATTCAGCCGGTTGCGGATGCGCGCACAAAAGGGTCTCCTCAGGGGGCCCTTTTTTAATTCAGCCCTGACCCATTTTTCCAAGACAATCCGAGAGCCTCATGACCACAACCACCAAGCCCAAGACGCGCGCCGCCATCCCGGCCCCGACGGAACCCCGCATCATGTCAGGGGCCCAGATCGTTATCGAGGCGCTGCGCGAACAAGGGGTGGACTCGCTTTTCGGCTATCCGGGAGGCGCTGTGCTGCCAATCTATGACGCGCTGTTCGCCGCGCCGGACCTGCGCCACATCCTGGTCCGCCACGAACAGGGCGCCGGCCATGCCGCCGAAGGCTATGCCCGGTCGACCGGTAAACCCGGTGTCGCCCTTGTGACCTCCGGTCCCGGCGCAACCAATATGGTCACCCCGATCACGGATGCGATGATGGACTCCATTCCGATGGTTGTCCTGTGCGGCCAGGTTCCGACCCACCTGATCGGCACGGATGCATTCCAGGAATGCGACACGATCGGCATCACCCGTACCTGTTCCAAGCACAATTACCTGGTCACCGACGTGAACGATCTGGCACGCGTCATCCATGAGGCATTCCTGATCGCGACGTCCGGTCGACCGGGCCCGGTCGTGATCGACATCCCGAAAGACGTCCAGTTCGCCACCGGCACCTATATCGGCAAGGAAGGCGTGCACAAGCCGACCTATAACCCCCGCACAATTCCCCAACCGGAAGCTGTTTCCGCGATTGTAGACCTGATCATGACGTCCAGGCGCCCGATTTTCTACACAGGTGGCGGCGTCATCAATTCGGGGCCCCGCGCCTCGAAACTGCTGCGCGAACTGCAGGCCGCAACCGGCATACCGGTCACGTCCACGCTGATGGGTCTTGGCGCCTTTGCAGCGTCTCACCCCGACTGGCTCGGCATGGTCGGCATGCATGGCAGTTTTGAAGCCAATAATGCCATGCATGACTGCGACCTGATGATCTGTCTGGGTGCCCGGTTCGACGACCGGGTCACGGGCCGGATCGACGCCTTCTCGCCGAATTCCAAGAAAGTCCACATCGATATCGACCCGTCCTCGATCAACAAGATCGTGCGCGTCGATGTGCCCGTTGTCGGCGATTGCGCCGCCACCCTGCAAGCGATCCTGAAGGAACTTGGCGCTCGCAAGGGCAAGAAACCGAATCTCGCCGAATGGCAGAAGCAGATCGCCACATGGCGGTCCCGTGACTGCTTCGCCTACGCAAACTCGGACACCGTGATCAAGCCGCAATACGCGGTCCAGCGCCTCTACGAACTCACCCGGAACCAGGAGACCTATATTTCCACCGAGGTCGGCCAGCACCAGATGTGGGCGGCCCAGTTCTATCGTTTCGAGGAGCCGAACCACTGGATGACAAGCGGTGGCCTCGGCACGATGGGTTATGGCCTGCCCGCCGCCGTTGGTATCCAGGTCGCGCATCCGGACGCCCTCGTCATCGACATCGCGGGCGAAGCCTCTGTCCAGATGGTGATGCAGGAATTCTCCACAGCCGTTCAGCACCGCCTGCCAATCAAGGTGTTCATCATGAACAATGAATGGATGGGCATGGTGCGCCAATGGCAGGAATTGCTGCATGGCGAGCGTTACTCGCATTCCTATTCCGAAAGCCTGCCGGACTTTGTCAAACTCGCCGAGGCCCTTGGCGGCCATGGCATTCATTGCGACAATCCGCAGGAACTCGATGCGAAGATCCAGGAAATGATCGACCATGATGGTCCGGTCCTGTTCGATTGCCGCATCGAAAAGGCCGAAAACTGCCTGCCGATGATTCCGTCGGGGTCTGCTCATAATGAGATGATCCTCGGGGAGATAACTGGTAACGAGGTCAGTGACGCCGGGAAGAAGCTGGTATAGCAGCCGGACAGGCATCGGGTTTTGGGACGGATTGTGTAGATGAGTATGAGCGAAATCCTCGCCCTGCTGCGCGAACACCTTGATGTGGTGATCGCGATCGGCTCTGCGCTGGTTGCGCTTGTCAGCGCCTTTGCCGCGCGCGCCGAAACGCGGCGTCAGCGCCGCCTGCAGACCGAACGCCTGCGCCAGAGCATTGATGCAGCCAGCCTCGAATGGGGCAACCACGCCATCGACGCGCTCGGCCGAGCGGCCATGTTTGCGCGCACCCGTCATCTGCAGGCCAATGACGCGACCTTCGCCGGTGGCAAGGCAAGCCTCCTGATCGGCCTGTCGGCCCTCGTGGAACGCGGCCGCATGTTCTTCCCGAACCTCGATCCCGACAATAAGGGCGCAGACAAGGACGGGGCCTATCGCGGCCACCGCCCGCCCATCCTGGACGCCGTCATGTGGGCCTATTTCGAGCTTGACGCCATGCGCCGCGAAGGCGGCCCGACAGGCGAAAACAGCGCGGAATTCATTGAAGATTGCCGCCGCCTGATGGTGTCCGAATTGCAGGCGCATCTTGATCCACGCCGCCTCGACAAGGTTGTCGAGCGGTACGACAACCAGACCCAGGAAAACCGGCGCGACGCCATCAACCGCGCCACGGCGCTGAAGGCCCGCCTTGAAACCCGCAGGCCGGGGCTCGTGCTCGACGCACCCCGCGCGCCGGACACACAATCGGAGACTATGCAATGAGCGACGGTACAATCGGAGACGCACCCACCGGACCGAAATCGGCCTATTTCCTGTCGCATACGGACGAGGCGGTCGAGCGGCGTACGCTGGCCGTGCTTGTCGACAACGAACCCGGTGTACTCGCGCGCGTCGTCGGCCTGTTTTCAGGCCGGGGCTACAATATTGACAGCCTCACGGTTGCCGAGGTCGATTCCAGCCAGCACCGCTCGCGCATCACCATTGTCACGCAGGGTACGCCGCACATCCTCGAACAGATCGAAGCCCAGTTGCTGCGCATCGTGCCTGTAGGCGAAGTGATCGACATCACCAAGTCGAAGCGCGGCATTGAACGCGAATTGTCCCTGATCAAGGTTGCTGGCACCGGCGAAGTCCGCGTCGAAGCCCTTCGCATCGCCGAGATCTTCCGTGCCCGGGTGATAGATACGACAAATGAGAGCTTTATTTTCGAGCTGACCGGCGCCTCTGACAAGATCAGCCAGTTCATCGACCTGATGCGCCCGCTCGGGCTGGTGGAAGTCAGCCGGACCGGCGTGCTCTCGATCAAGCGCGGAAAGGAACAGGGATGAAGGCATTCCAGATCCTGCTTCTGGCTGGCCTTCTGTGTGCAGGTTCCGCCAGTGCGGTTGAAGACCCGCCTGAGAGTTGCCGGCCCAAAGTGGCCGGCACGGCGCTGGCGCTCGCCGGCGAAGCCGAAAAGGCCCAGCTGCAATGTGATATCGATCGCGCCAACCATCTCGTGGCGCGCTCTGCGCGCCTGCAGCCAACCAACAAGCACCCCGCGATCCGCATTGTTGACACAGCATCGCCCAGCGGTGCGGCCTATATCTACGATATAATCGGTCCCGGGCCGTCCTTCTGGCTCGAGGCCCGCTCGGTGCCAGGCGAAGACAACGAGCGCAGCCGTGTGCCCGTCTGCAAGCTGAGCATGGCCCTGCCCGATGATGTGGCCAAGCCCCTGGTCGGCATGCTGGCCACGATCGGTTCGAAGGCCCTTCCGGAGTACGGTCGCCGCGAAGAAGTGACGATCAACCCGGATGGCTCCCGGCGTGTCGTTCTGCTGCTCGATACGCATGACATTGTCACGACAATCGAAACACCCGGCAAGGTCCGGCATTTCTCGCGGCATGCAAAAGCGTCTGACGAGATTGCCCGGATCAACGAGATGATCATCGGTGTTGCAAATATCAGCGATGGCTGGACCTGCAACGCCAACTGAACCCTATCCCATCAACCCCACCCTAAAGCGGAGCTTTTTGAAGCCAATGAAAGTTTATTACGAGCAGGACGCGGACCTTTCCCTGATCCAGAAGAAAAAAGTTGCCGTCATCGGCTATGGCAGCCAGGGCCATGCGCATGTGCTGAACGCACGCGACAGCGGCGTGAAAGACATTGTTGTCGGCCTGCAGGAAAGCTCCGCCAGCCGCGCCAAGTGCAAGGCTGAAGGCCTGAAAGTCATGACACCCGCCGAAGCCACGAAATGGGCTGACGTCGTGATGATCCTGATCCCGGACGAACTCCAGGCTGTCGTCTGGGCCAACGAGATCGAACCGCACACGCGCGAAGGCCAGCACATCATGTTCGGCCACGGATTCAACATTCACTACAACCTGATCCGTCCCAAGGCCGGCGTCGACATTTCCCTGTCCGCGCCCAAGGGCCCGGGCCATACGCTGCGTGCGCAGTACCAGATGGGTTTCGGCCTGCCGGGCCTCATCGCCATCCATCAGGATGCCACCGGCACCGCCAAGGACGTCGCCCTGTCCTATTCGAAAGCCATCGGCAACACGCGCGCGGGCGTCATCGAGACCAGCTTCCGTGAAGAAACCGAAACCGACCTGTTCGGCGAACAGGCCGTGCTGTGCGGCGGTATCGTCGAGCTCATCAAGGCCGGCTTTGAAACCCTGGTCGAAGCCGGCTACGCGCCGGAAATGGCCTATTTCGAATGCCTGCACGAAACCAAGCTGATCGTTGACCTGATCTATGAAGGCGGCATCGCCAACATGAACTACTCGATCTCGAACACCGCCGAGTACGGTGAATACGTCTCCGGGCCGCGCATCGTGAATTCGGAAACCAAAGCCGAGATGAAACGCGTCCTGACCGATATCCAGGATGGCACGTTCGCCCGCAACTGGGTGCTCGAAAACCAGGCCGGCGCCCCCAGCTTCCACGCCAAGCGCGCCCGCATGAACAACCACCTGATCGAGGAAGTCGGCGAAAAACTGCGCGGCATGATGCACTGGGCCCAGAACGACCGCCTCGTCGACAAGGCCCGCAACTAGACTTTCCAACACCCCATCGGCATGCCGGATCGCTTATTCATCCGGCATGCCGCCTGCGGCCTTGTTCAGGTCCACAGGCCCCTCGATTCCCGCCACCTTCCCTCGCATCGAATGCTGCCAGATCGCGTAAGGCATGTCCGGCGCGCCATCGACACTCCGTATCCAGAGCGGGTAGCGATCGAAATGACCGGCGATCCAGTCGGCGTGGAATTCCGGTGTCGTGTAAATCACTGGAGTTGCGCCGTATTCAGCCTCCAGCCTGTCGAGGAATGCCTGTAGTTCGGCCCGCGTGCCTGCCGTGTCCCGGTAGGGTTCGCAATTATGCGCATACTCCAGGTCGACCGCTGGCGGCAGCGTGCCGCGCCGCACCTCGACGGACTGGATGAAATTGACCGCCTGTTCCTTTGCCGGCTTGCACAGGATATAAAAATGATAGGCGCCGACATCATATCCTCGCCGCGTCGCCTCGATCCAGTTCATCTGGAAGTCCGCGTCCTTCCAGTCGCGTCCCTCGGTGGCCTTGAGATAGATGAAATCAAGCCCCTCAGTATCGAGGGCGTCCCAGCCCACCCGCCCATTGTGATGCGACAGGTCGATGCCACGCGCACCGGGCGCCAACAGTCCGACACCTGATGCTGGCGCCCCTGTCGGGGCACACGCGGCAAGCGCCAGAACCACCGCAAATACTGGGAATACGAGTCTCATCCAGGTTAGTCTGGCATGCAATCATGGCGCCGTCGCGGTCAAAGACATACCTTTCCGCGGCTCAACCTCTACGTGGCAGGCCTGGGCCCTAATTCGCGTATGGCACGTATTTTGCTTCTTTTTCCCAAAGTATTCAGTCACCAGGGGACGAAGACATTGGCCAATCAACCCGCATCATCGCGCGCGCCGCGGTCTCAAGAAGGCAGCTTCATCACGGCAGGGTCCGTACTGGAGGGCAAACTTGCCTTTACCGGGCCGACCATGCTGTCAGCCCACCTGAAAGGCGACATTTCCACGGACAGCCTGCTGGTCGTCGAGGCTGGCGCGGTTATCGAGGGCAATGTCTCCGGTACGGTCATCATCGTCCATGGCGAAATCAGGGGCTCGGTCAGTGCCAGCGAAACGATTGAAGCCTGGCCCGGCTGTCGTCTGGAAGGCCGCGCCTATGCGCCCAGCATGCGGGTCGAGGAAGGTGCCAACATCCTTGCCGATCTCCTGATCGCGCCACAGCAACCAGCGGACTGGTTCTCACCCGTCGAGGATCCGGCCCCCAAGCCAGCGATTGCGGCACCCCAAGCACCTGTGGCGCGCCCGGATACGCTACCGCCATTCGTCAACACCATGTTTAGCCCATCGGAGAAAGCCGTCTCAGGCAGCTGAGCCTCAGCGTCCGGCGCCGTCCTTCAGGCGCTCCCATGTGTCATCGTTCGGGTCATAGGCGGCAAGGCCCGTTATCCGGTCACAGGCCCATTTGTATCCAGTGTCGCAGGCTGACTGGAGGACGCGTGTGCCTTCAGCGACATTCTTGGGGCCGCCCTTCCCCGCAAAAACCATGTTGCCATATCCGGCACAGCCGCTGACTTCGCCAAGGTCACACGACACTTTATAAAGGCGCCGGGCTTCCGCCAGGTCCTGCTCCATGCCGTATCCCTTGGTGGCGAGATAGCCGAGTGTCGCGCATCCAGCCGCGTCCTTGCCTGTGCATGCCTTGCGATAGGCTTCCGCGGCCGCCTCGTAGTCCTGCATGCCGCCCCAGCCCTTGCGATAATAGTCACCCAGCCTCGTGCAGGCGGCATAATCCTTCGTGGCGCAATCGCGAATGGCATCCGCCCGGCCAGCGCGATCCCTGGCAAGGTTTTCAGTCGCCTGTTCGACCACGATTTCCGCTTGCGTGCGCTCAACCTGATTACCCTGCGCGAGGGCCGGCGCGGCTGTCAGGCTGGCGGCTGTCATCAATATCAGGCTGGCAAAAAGGCGCATGGGATAGCTCTCCGAATGATAATGTATAACACTCATCATATACGCCTCGTCCCGGTCGGCGTCCACGTGGCGCGCTGCTTAAGAAATCGTAACCCACCCTTGCCGCCACGCCGTCCCCGGCGCAAACTCCGCTTAACAAGAAACATTTTCGGGAGACATCAAGCGCATGGCCGCAAAAGACCAGCTACCCATCGGATCAGGCTTTCACGCCAAGTCGACAGCGGCCGAGGTGCTCGAGGGCATCGATCTGACCGGCAAGAATGTGATCGTCACTGGCGGATATTCGGGCATCGGGATTGAAGCGGTCCGGGCGCTCGCAGGCGTTGGCGCGCGTGTCACTGTTCCGGCCCGGCGGGTCGATGTGGCGGAAGAAGCCCTTGCGGATGTGGCAGGTGAAATCGAAATCGCCGCGATGGATCTTGCCGACCTCAAGAGCATCGAGAAATTCACCCGAGAATACGACGAGACCAAGCGTGGTCTAGATATCCTGATCAATAATGCCGGTATCATGGCCTGCCCCGAGGGCCGCGTCGGCCCCGGCTGGGAGCGCCAGTTCGGCGTCAACCATCTCGGTCACATGGCGATGAGCCTCGCGCTGGCGCCGTCCATGCAGCGCGCCGAGTCATCCCGCGTCGTCGCCCTGTCCTCCACGGGGCATGTTCGCTCCGACGTGCACTGGGACGATCCCCACTTTACCAAAACCCCCTACGATAAATGGGACGCCTATGGACAGGCCAAGTCGGCCAATGCCCTGTTTGCGCTGGGTGTCGATCATCGTGGCCGCGACGTCGGCGTCCGGGCTTTTTCCGTGCACCCGGGCGGCATCTTTACCCCCCTCCAGCGCCACCTGTCGGACGAGGAAATGGTGGCGCTCGGCTGGAAGGCGGCCGACGGCACCATCCCGCCCCAGATCCAGGCCATGTTCAAGACTCCGGAACAGGGCGCAGCCACCAGTGTCTGGGCGGCCACGTCGCCAAAGCTTGACGGCCGTGGCGGCGTCTATTGCGAAGATTGCGACATCGCCCAACTCGCCACGGGCGATAGCCAGCGCTGGCAACACGCCCGTCCATGGATATGTGACGATGAAAAGGCCGAACGCCTCTGGACAATGAGTGAGAAAATGCTCGCTGATGCCTGACAGCCCGCCTGTCGTGGCTTAGCAAGTGTTAACAGAGACCGGACAAATCTTTACGCCTTCTTCAGGCCGCCTGAACGCCAATTGCGTAATTTCCTCCGCTAGGCCGTGGAGGGACAGCTGTTGGATCCCAGGGGATTCCTGACTAGGTGGGTGCGCGAAAGAATGCAGCCAAAGACGGCGTCGGGCACCGACGCACTGCGCCTTGCTATCGGCTCAACGCTTATCGTTCTTTCCATCATCGCGCTTGGCGAACTGGCGATATCGACCCTGACCGGAACAAATCTGTGGCTCGACCTGGCACGCGGCATGTTCATCGGTACGCTCATCGCTTTCCCGACCTTTCTGTATAATGCCATGGTCCTGCGCCAGAATGTCATCCTCCAGCGCAAGTTCCGCAGCGCTTATCGCGTCGCAACGCGCAATGCCGAAGACATCATCAGCAAGAACCAGGAGCTGGAAGCTGCGCAGATGCGACTTGCCGAACTGGCCAATTCCGATTTCCTCACCGGTCTCGCAAACCGTCGACGCTTTGAACAATCCTTTGCCAATGCCTTTGGCGCTGCTGGTCTTGGCGGATCACCGTTCACGCTGGTCCTTCTCGATCTCGACAATTTCAAGCAGGTCAATGACGTCCACGGGCACGATGCCGGTGACGCTGTCCTGCAACATGTCGCAGTGCGCATCCGCAAGGCAATCGGTGATCGGGCCGGCTTCGGCGCCCGCCTTGGCGGCGATGAATTCGCGATACTGCTATGGGAAACATTCGATGGCGCCGAAGTCGCAGCGTTTGCAGCCGAATTGCAGGATACCCTCGCCCTGCCGCATGTTTACCATGGCAAGACTCTTGTGGCGCGATCCAGCATCAGCCTTGGCTTCTACTCCGCAGCATTCAGTTCAGCGTCAGAAATGTTTGTCGCAACGGACAAGGCACTGATGAGCTACAAGCACAGCGACGAGATCGGTATTGCCTGCATCGGCACGGACGACGGCCTGTCCTTGGCAAGCTGAACCAGGCTCAGGCGCGGGCTTCCGCCAGCATCAGTTCCGGCGCGCCACCATGAACCACAGCCTGTGCCGGCAACCAGCACGTGACTTCCAGTCCGCCCCCCTCGACCGGCTTCATCCCGACCGTGCCGCCATGCAGGTCGACGAAATGTTTCACCAGCGCCAGGCCAAGGCCAGCGCCACGCTGGTCGCCTGAAACGAAGCTGTCGAAACTTGTCGCCCGCTTGTCGGCCTCGAGTCCCTTGCCATTGTCACGTACCGACAAGGTGACCATGTCGCCAATCCGTTGCGCCGACACCACGATCTCGCCGCCCGATTCCGTGAATCGAAGCGAGTTGGAGATGAGGTTGAAAAGCACCTGACGAATCCGGCGCTGGTCGGCCCGAATGACGCCCAGCTTGCCCTTTATCTCGGCGCGGACGGTAATCTCCGTGTCCTCGGCCTTCGACACGACCATTTCGATGCTTTCCTCGATGACGTCCTGCAACTGGACGTCCTCGAGATCGAGATCCATGCGCCCCGCTTCGATCATGGCGAGGTCGAGAATGTTCTCGATCAGCTTGGACAAATGGTCCGAGGCTGAGAGGATCGCGCTGACATAGTCAGACTGGCGGTCTGTCAGGTCGCCATTGCGCTGGGTCTCGAGCAGTTCGGCATAACCGAAGATGACCGTCAGTGGCGACCGCAGCTGATAGCTCACATTGCGCACGAATTCCGTTTTCAGCCGGTCGGCCGCTTCAAACGCTTCGGCGCGGTCACGCAGGGCCGATTCGACGCGGCGGGTGGCCGTCACATCGGCAAACGCGATCAGCGTGTTTCCGTCCGGCAACGGATGGGTCAGGTAGGTCAGGATCGATCCGTCCGAGCGCCGCATCTCACCGGTCGTCGACTGACGCGCCCGTGCGGACGGGTCCGTGATATGGCCCTTGATCGCATCCCAGATCTCGACATCGTGAAATAGCGGCACGCACGCTTCGATCACGGCGGAATAGTCCGGCTGGTCCTTCAGCAAGTCATGCGACAGGCCCCACAGGCGCTCGAAGGCCTGGTTGAACAGTTTCAACCGTCCGTCACCGCCGAACACGGCGACCGCTTCGTGAAGGTTGTCGAGCGTCGAGGACTGCGTTTTCACGATCGCGTTGAACTTGGTCTTGAGATCGAGCTCGCCGGTAATATCCTTGAACAACAGCAACAGCCCGCCCATCGGGTGACGCTGGCGCGTAACCGACAGGGTACGGTCGTCCGGCAGCGACCAGATGTCTTCCTTCACCCCGTCAATGTCGAGATAATAGGACAGTTCCTCGGCGCGCCATTCGGCATAATTCGTCCGGGCCGGCAATTTGCGGCGCTCGCGCAGCCGGTCCAGCAGCTGGCCGTGGTTTGGCCGGTCGAGCAGGAAGCTCTCGTCGAGGTCCCACATGTCGCGGAACGCCTTGTTGTAGAAACTCAGCTTGCGGTCGGCGCCAAAGATCGCGACCGCATCTGCGACATGGTTCAGCGTTTCGTCATGCGCGCGGACATGGCGGTTCAGCTCGTCGCGCGCATTCTCCTGCGCGGTCACATCGAACGCCATTGCCCCAGCGCCGCCCGACAGCGGGAACGTCAGGACGCGCATTGCGCGGCGCTCACCCTTGATCACCATATGGCGCGTCTCGTCGATGTCGGCACCTTCGGAAATCGTCTTGCGCGCCTGTTCGGAGGCAGCCTGGTCGAGCATCAGCTGGCGGTCGAGCACGCGGTCCAGGTTGATGCCGTCAACCGCTTCGATATAGGCCGGGTTCACCCATTGCAGCTTGCCCATGCCCGACACACGCCAGGCCGGGAACGGTGACTTGCCGAGCATGTCGAGAAACGCGGTCGGGTCGCGCGCGATCACCTGGCGGGCCTCTTCCAGCTTGCCGCGGGCCGAACTTTCTTCAAGCCCCTTGATCGTCGTATCGGTCACCCAAACCACGGCGCGCGCGCCGGCCGTGCGGCCATCCGCTTCGAGGAAGCGACCCGATGGCCCGATAATTGTCAGCGAAAATGCCTGCCCGGTCTCACGCAGTTCGCGCAGGCGTATGCGCAGCGTCGTGTCCTGCCCGGCGCTGTCACGCGCTTCGAGGTCCGCGAGGCCTTCGATAATGCGAACGGCCGGGTTCATGGAAATGGCATCGTCCGTGAAGCTGAGCAGGCCGGCCAGCGCTACCGGTGACCCGTAAAGTTCCGGCGGGATAATCTCGTCGCCATCAGCCTCCAGGGCCTCGCCCTGCCAGACGAGAATCACCCCGGGGTGCGCGCCGAGCACCGACCTGTGTTCGGCCAGCGTCGTTTCGAGCTCGGCAGACCGGTCACGGAACTTGCGCGCAGCACCTCTCGCACCATCCGAAACACGTAATGCCCACAACAGGGCCGCAAGGCCCAGCGAGGCCGCGCCTGCGGACATGATGATCGGCACCTGGTCTGCACTTATCGCCATTGTCTTCCAATTCCATCGCCTGAATCGGCTGCCTTTCGGACAGCCGCAAGAGGTTAACGGAATGCTCCCATTCCATTAAGGCAGAGTTAACGGGACGGTAAGACGCGCGCCGGACCCATGCAAGGTAACTGAAACGTCATGTTGCAAATAAACCACAGCGGCATAGTCTGCCCGTCTGGTCACTCGGCAGGAACCACTCATGCGCCCACGCTATCTGGCATCTACCCTGACTGCGCTGGTCTGGCTCGGCGCGCCATGCCTGGCGCAGAGCGTCAGCGCAACCGAAACGGCAGGCCTGGTCGAGTCGGACATCCAGGACGCCGGGGACGCCGACGACATCGTGCGCCTGCCCGGCCAGGGTCGCCTCAAGCCGGATGCCCCGCATGGGCGCCACGCGTCAGGCCAGCTTGTCCCTGGCGGCGGCCTGATCGTAAGCTTCGACGCCAATGATGATGGCCACGTCACGCCGAACGAACTCAGGACAGGTGCGGTCGCGGCGTTCACGGTGGCCGACGCCAATGCCGATGGCACATTGAGCGCCCTCGAGCAGCAGGACTGGGCCAATAGCCTGCCCGCGCGCGACGACACGCTGGCCAACCCTGTCCGGTTCGATCCCAATCTCGACCGCATCGTCAGCGTCACGGAATTTGTTGCCGTGGTCGCTCAGCTAACCGTCGACCATGCCGATTCGGATGGAAACATCTACCTGGCCAAGCTTGCTGCGCCTGAGCCCAGGGAATCTGGCAAGCGCCTGTGGACCGACGTGAACGCTGAGGATACGCCAACCCGGCGTTAACCGGCTAAACGGTTACCGAATGCCTGCGGTATCAGCAGATTTCGTCGTCCTGGCCCTGTTCGCCAAAGCCTTCGGCAATCAGGCTGGCGATCGCGATCACCGCTTCCGCCGCTTCCGGGCCTTCCGCACGCAGCTCCACTTCGCAGCCCATATGCGCCACCAGCATCAACAGATCCATGATCGACCGCGCGTCCGCGCTCTCAGCCTCGTGGTGGACGGTGACATGGGCGTCGAACTCGCTTGCCAGCCGCGACAGCCGCGCCGAGGCGCGCGCGTGCAGGCCCTTCCGGTTCACGATCATCACGCGTTGGGTCGCCGTTGTCGTCGCCGGATGCACTAGGATGACTTCGTCAGCAGGTCAGATGCGATACTGATATACTTGCGGCCTGCTTCGGCGGCCACTTTCGCGGCCTCGGCCAAAGACAGCGCGTTGCGCACTTCGGCGAGCTTGATCAGCATGGGCAGGTTCACCCCCGACAGCACTTCGATATTGCCGGCGCTCATGACCGACATGGCGAGGTTCGATGGGGTGCCGCCGAACATGTCCGTCAGGATGATGACGCCCCGTCCGCGGTCACAGGCCTTCGCCGTTTCGCGGATCTGGTCGCGGCGCGCCTCGATATCATCCTCGACCTCAATGGAAATCGAACGAAAGCAGGGCTGTTCGCCAACCACATGTTCCGTGGCGGCGACCAGTTCACGTGCGAGCTTGCCGTGGCTGACGACAACAATGCCGATCATGCCGGAACCTTCCAGGGCCATTCCTAACGAACTCGTCATGCTGCCACGCATCGGCGCCGCGTCAACCCTGATTCAGCCGTTGCGCAGATAGGCCGCTGCGTCAGGCGTCCGGCAGGCCCAGCACGTCATTCATGCCATACAGGCCCGGCTTGCGCCCGTTGACCCAGGCTGCCGCCTGCATGGCGCCATGGGCGAACACGGCCCGGTCCAGCGCCTGATGGCTCAGCGTGACGATTTCCATGTCCGAGCCGAGACTGACGGAATGCTCGCCGATGACTTCGCCCATGCGACGCACGGAAAAGCCGATCTGGCCGGGCACGCGGGCGCTGTCCGGTCCGTCATAAGGCGGGCTCCGCAGCGCATCGAGTGGAGCGCCACGCCCTTCGGCAGCCGCGTCCCCCAGCATCAGGGCCGTGCCCGAAGGGGCATCCACCTTGCGCCGGTGGTGCGTTTCCAGGATCTCGATATCCCATCCCTCGCCCAAACGGCTCGCTGCCATTCGGGTCAGGGCCTGCAACAGGTTGATGCCGACAGAGAAATTCCCGGCCTTGACGATGGCCAGCCGCTCGGCGGCCCGCGCAATTTCCGCGTCCTGTGCGGCGCTCAGCCCGGTCGTGCCGATCACGACGCCGCTGACGCGCGTATGCTTCAGGGCGTCAAGTGCTGCCAGCGTGGCCGCCGGCCGTGTAAAATCGATCCAGACATCCGCGTTCGCCGCTGCCGAGACAGGATCGGTCACGGGGCGGATTCCCAACAAGCCGCGTCCGGCCAGTTCGCCGATATCCCGGTCGAACGGCCCGCTGCCGGGTGCCTCCGTCCCGCCCACGACCGACAGGCCTGCATCCATCGCGCCTGCTACGAGCTGGCGCCCCATCCGCCCGGCGACACCGGCAATGGCCACGCTCAAGGCGGCGGGGAGTGTTGTGTCAGTCATTGGGGCCCTTCCGGCTACGCGAACCTGCTAGCCTCTTAGCACGCCGCCCGCGCCCTTGGCGACAGATGCCACGATCCGGTCCATGAGGCCCTGGATGTCTTCATCCGTCAGCTTTTCACGCGGTTGGATGGTCACTTCGAAGGCGACTGATTTCCTGCCCTCGGGCACGCCTGCGCCCTGATAGACGTCGAACACGTCAGCCGAGACAATCAGCTGCTTGTCGGCGCCCACGGCATGCTTCACCAGGTCACCGGCCGGCACGGCTTCGTCCACGAGGAAGGCGAGGTCACGCCGGATTGGCGTCAGGTCAGCACGTTGCAGCACCGGCTTGGTCTTGGTCGGCCGTGTCTTCATCTGTGGCAGTGCATTCAGGTTCAGCTCAAACCCGAACATCGGCCCGTCAACGCCGAGTGCCTTTAGCACACCCGGGTGGATCGCGCCAAAATGGCCGACTGTCACCTTCGGCCCGAGCTTCAGGCAGGCTGCCTGCCCCGGATGCCAGTGCGGCTGTGTCGGCGCGCCGACCTGGAACCGCTCGCCCGGCTGGCCGAGCGCATCCAGCACTGCGAACAGGTCAGCCTTTGCCGCGTAGGAATCATAGGCATGGGGCTTGCCCTGCCAGTGGCGCTGGTTGGCAGGGCGCACAACGCCCGACGCAACCGTGCGCTGGTCCTTCGGACCGTCGCCCAGATAGATGGGTCCGACTTCGAACAGGCGCGCGCCCGGTTCGCCATGATTGGCGGCCCGCTGCGCGGCCACGGCCAGGTTGCCGATAATCGAGGGGCGCATCTGGTTGAGTTCGCTCGCCACAGGGTTCGCGACCGCCAGCGCCGGGTCATGCTTGGCGAACAGCGCCGCATGGTCCTTCGCCATGAAGCTCCATGTCACGGCTTCAAGGAAGCCGCGCGCCGCTATTACCCGGCGGGACACGCGCACGCGTTCCTGGATCGGTGTCGTGATGGCGCGGCGGCCACCGACCGGCTCAGGCAGGGAAGTCACGGGCAGCGAGTCGTACCCGATCAGGCGCGCGACTTCCTCAACCAGATCGGCCGACTGCTCCATGTCGAACCGGAAGCTCGGCGGCAGCAGGTACCAGGCATCGCCGGCATCCTCGATATCGAACTCGAGGTCCTTGATGATCCGCCGCATCTCCGGCAGCTTCACGACAAGGCCTGTCAGGCGTTCGACGTCAGCGGGATAGAAGGTCACCTTGTCGATGCGCGCGGGGATCGATCCGGCCGCGTTGAGCTTCGACGCCGTGCCGCCGCCATGTTCTAGGATCAGTTCCAGGGCGAGGTTCACCCCGTCTACACAGCTTTGCGGATCAACGCCGCGTTCGAACCGGTAACGCGCATCCGAATGGATACCCGTCGCGCGTCCCGTACGCGCGGTGCGCAGCGGATCGAACCAGGCGCTCTCGATGAACACATCGACGGTCTCGTCTGACACCGCTGTCGAAGCGCCGCCCATCACGCCGCCAAGGCCGATCACACCGCTACCATCGGCGATGACGCACATTTCCGGCGTTACCTTGTAAGTCTTGCCGTCCAGCGCTTCGAGGCTCTCGCCCGCCTTGCCCAGCCGCGCCACGATCGTACCGCGCAGCTTGGCGGCATCATAGACGTGCAATGGCCGCGCGCGATCAAGCGAGATATAATTCGTCACGTCCACCAGCAGGGATTTCGGCTGGATACCGACCGCCTTAAGACGCGCCTGCATCCAGTCCGGCGACGGACCATTTGTCACGCCTCGGATCATCGCGCCCGCGAACATCGGGCAAGCATCTGGCGCTTCCAGCTTGATCTCGACAGGGCAATCGAAACTGCCCGGCACCTTCTTCGCATCCGAACGGATGAACCGCCCGGCGCCCGCAGCCGCCAGGTCGCGCGCAATGCCCTGCACACCAAGCCAGTCCGGCCGGTTCGGCGTCACTTCAAAATCGATGACCGGGTCATTCAGGCCCAGCGCCACGGCTGCCGGCGTGCCGAGCGGCAGGGAATCGTCCAGGTCGGCAATCCCGTCATGGTCCTCGCCCGCATTCAGTTCCTTGGTGGAACACATCATGCCGTGGCTTTCGACACCGCGAATGGCGCGCGGCTTCTTGTCGAGTGCGAATTCAAGGCCCGGAATATACGTGCCCAGCCCGGCATAGATGGCCGTCATGCCAGCCCGCGCATTCGGCGCGCCGCACACGATCTGCTTGGTGCCGTCCACCGTCTCCACCGTGCACACGCGCAGCTTGTCAGCATCCGGATGCGGCACCGCCTCAATCACCTTGCAAACGGTGAAGTCTTTAAGGGTCTGGTTCGGATCGACAACCTCCTCGACCTCCAGCCCCGCCTTCAGCATCAGCGCCAGGATTTCATCGAGCCCGGCCTTGGTGGCCAGGTGGTCGGTTAGCCAGGAAAGCGTGAATTTCATTAGCTGAGCCCTCCGCTGACGGACGGCGTCGTCCAAGGCGCAAAGCCGTAATGGCGCGTCCATTGCGGGTCCGCCTCGAAATAGGGGCGCAGGTCCGGCATGCCGTATTTCAGCATGGCAAGGCGATCAACGCCCATGCCGAAGGCAAAGCCCTGGTGCGTCGCGGGGTCGAGCCCGCAATTGCGCAGCACGTTCGGATGCACCATGCCGCAGCCCAGCACTTCCAGCCAATCGGTGCCCTTGCCCACTTCCACCATGCCGCCTTCACGCAGGCATTGCACATCCATTTCCGCCGAAGGTTCGGTGAACGGGAAGAAATGCGGGCGGAAACGCGCCACGACATTATCAACCTCGAAAAAGGCCTTCACGAAATCAATCAGGCAGCCTTTCAGATGGCCCATATGGATGCCTTCCTCGATCACGAGTCCCTCGACCTGGTGGAACATAGGCGTATGCGTCGCGTCCCAGTCGTTGCGGTACACCCGCCCCGGCACGAGAATGCGCAGCGGCGGCTTCTGGTTCATCATCGTACGGATCTGCACCGGGCTCGTATGCGTGCGCAGCACTTTGGGCGTGCCGCCCTCGGGCGCGTCCAGGAAGAACGTGTCATGCATCTCGCGCGCCGGATGGCCTTCAGGGAAGTTCAGCGCGGTGAAATTGTGCCAGTCGTCCTCGATGTCCGGGCCCTCGGCCACGGTGAATCCCATATCGCCGAAAATCGCCGCGATCTCCTCGAAGACCTGCATCACGGGATGTAAGGTTCCGGTGTGTGGGCCCGGCCCCGGCGGAAGCGTCAGGTCGATCTTTTCCGTCGCCAGTTGCGCTTCCAGCGCCTCGGCCTCAAGCACGGCCTTGCGTGCGCGCACGGCCTCTTCGACCGTCACCTTGAGGGCGTTCAGTTTCGGCCCGTTTTCCTTGCGCTCGTCCGGGCTCATCTTGCCAAGGCCGCTCATCAGGCCGGACACGCGGCCCTTTTTGCCAAGCTCGGCGACGCGCACCGCATCCAGCCCATCCAGGCTCGCCGCGGCGTCAATCGCCGCGAGGGCCTCTTTCTCTATCGTTTTGATATCGGACAAGGTTCCAGCCTCTGTTCAGGATCAAGCGCGCTTTCTAGTCGCTTCGGGACATCATGCAAACGCCAAAAGGAAAAGCCCGGCTTTAAGGGCCGGGCTCTCCATTGTGCAGCATAATTGGGTGCAGCCTAGGCGAGCGCGGCTTTCGCCTGCTTGACCAGCACGCCAAACGATTCCGGCTCGCGGATCGCCAGGTCGGACATGACTTTGCGGTCGACTTCGATACCAGCCTTGGTCAGGCCGTCGATGAAGCGGCTATATGTGAGTTCGTCGTCGTGGATGCGCACAGCGGCGTTGATGCGCTGGATCCAGAGCGACCGGAACGTGCGCTTTTTGACCTTGCGGCCAACATAAGCGTACTGGCCGGCTTTCCAGACAGCGGCATGCGCGTTCGAGAACGTGTTCTTCGAACGGTTGCGGAAGCCTTTGGCCTGCTTGATGATTTTCTTGTGGCGGGCGTGGGCCGGCACTTTATTGCGTGAACGGGGCATTTGAGCCTCCTAAGTCAAGATCTTGGGGAAAACGGGAAAAGCTTACAGGCCGTAAGGCAGGAACTTCTTCATGACGCGGGCGACATCGGCGCTCGAGGCAACTTTGGTGCCCCGGTTCTGGCGGATATACTTGGCATTATGGCTGCTGAGGCGGTGGCGCTTGCCAACGACACCATGCTTCAGTTTCCCGGTAGCCGTGATCTTGAACCGCTTGGCAGCGGCTTTCTTGGTCTTCATCTTCGGCATTTCTAGTCTCCTTGTGCGAGCTCACACCCGTGGGCGGCCCTTGGTCAGTTCATGAGCTGAGGGGCATGCCGTTCGCCCGCACCGCTCGGAAGAGGCGGCTTATGGCGGATAGGAGAAAGAGAATCAAGGGGCCGCATGCCTGTTATCGCAGGCGGTCCGGCGGAAAACAGGTGGATTCGCACCGCCCTTTCCCAGCCCCGTCACCTGCGGCCATGCCGGATCGCGCAAATCCTGTCCGACCGGATGCGCTTCCAGGCCATAATACACGCGTCATGGCGGCGTCCCAAACCGTCGCCATGGGAGCCAAAGGCCCCGGCAGCGGAGGGAACGGACACGCGCCCCTGTTTTCCTGTGTGATCATAGTAATGCGATGCGGACCCGTACCCTCCGCCCGCCACACACAAAAAAACCGGAGGGCCAGTCGCCCGTCCGGTTTTTCGTTCTGCCTTGAGGAAAACGAGCCTCAGCGCGGCGCCAGCACCATCGTCATCTGGCGGCCTTCGAGCTTCGGCTCTGTTTCCACTTTCGTGGTTTCCTCGAACTGGGTCCTCACCCGCTCGAGCAATTGCATGCCGAGATGCTGGTGCGCCATTTCTCGGCCCCGGAAGCGCAGGGTCACCTTCACCTTGTCGCCATCCTCGAAGAAACGCTGCATCGCGCGCGACTTCACCTCATAATCATGCGTGTCGATATTCGGACGCATCTTGATCTCTTTGAGTTCGCTGGACCGCTGCTTCTTCTTCGCGGCGGCCTTCTTCTTGCGCTCTTCAAATCGCAGCTTGCCATAGTCGAGGATTTTCACGACCGGCACTTCCTGGTCGGGGGAAACTTCCACAAGGTCCATGCTCGCCTCGCGCGCCGCATCAAGGGCTGCTGCGAGGGGCATCACGCCCTGCTTTTCACCGTTCTCATCAATCAGGAGAACATTGGTGGCGGTAATGTCTTCATTGGTGCGGGGGCCAACCTGTTTCTGTGGTCCACCCTGGTCTGGTCTGCGAGCTATGGCCTGTCTCCTTTGTGGCTGTTCATAGGCTTAGGGAATATGCCATTCGTCGGCAGTTTCCACAAGGCGCTTCGGTTGTGCTCTATCTCAGGCGAAGTCAAGCGGACAACAGCCCAAGCGCCCGCACGGACTGCCAGACGTCGTCGACGCTCAGCTCCTTCAGCGTCGGCGCCGAATTGATGATCACCGGCGCTTTGGGACCACGCGGGGCCGAATGGTCCGGATCGCTCTCAGTCAGCGCGAACAGGGCGATGCCCGGCGCCCCCGCCAGCGTCGCCATATGCATCGGGCCGGTATCATTGCCCACCACGAACAGTGCCTTCTCGGCCAGCGTCACGATCTGGAACAGATCAGTGCGCGTCACCAGGTTCTTCACCCGCGGCTCACGGCGAACGATTTCGTGCGCCAGCGGGCCTTCCGCCTTGCCGCCAATGATCACCGGCATGATGCCCGCATCGGCAATCCGCGTCGCCAGTTCGGCATAATTCTCTTCCGGCCAGCGCTTGGCCTCCCGGTGCTCCGACGCGCCCGGGATGAGCAGCATATAGGGCTCGGTCAAAGCGAAATAGGCCGGTTGCAGGCGCGGCGTGTCGCCCAGCTTGTGGCGCACCCAGGACAGGTCCGGGAAGGGCGCACTGGTGCCCAGCCAGCGGCCTTCCGGCGCAACACCCGCCACTTCCAGCTGCTCGGCCAGCCGGTCGATCGAGTGCATCTTCCCGCGCTCGACATTGTCATGGAAAAAGGCGGCCTTCTCATGGTGGCCCGACCAGAGCGGCGTCCTGCCCGACCGGCTCAGTGCGGTGAAATAGTTCTTCGTCCGCCCGCTGGTCTGGAAATCGTAGATAATATCGTAGTTCATCTTGCGGATACGCTGGATCAGCGCGCCCGTGGCCTTCATGCCTTCCGGCCGTCCATCGGTTTCGATCCGGTCGACATAAGGGCAGAGTTTCGCGAATTCCTCGAAAAAAGGCGTCGTCAGCAATGTGATCCGCGCCGATGGGTGAGTCTCGCGCACTGCCTTCATCGCGCCAAGTGCCAGCACAAAGTCACCCAGCGCGCTCAGCTTGATGACGAGCACTTCCTTGGCTTTGGCGCCGGGGTTAACCGGGCTCATCGGTGCGTCTGCTTTCGCCATCCCTGCTTATTAGGTCCCTACTCCAGCAAACGCTTATAGACATTAAGCGTCGCCGCCTGAAGCCCCTGCTTGGAGAAATGCGCACGAACATGCGCCTGGCCGGCTTTTCCCATGCCGGCCCGGGCCGATGGGCCGACGTCCAGGAACGCCCGGATCGCCCCTGCCAGAGCCGCCGGATCGCCCGGTTCGGCGCGCGCGCCCGTCTCGCCCTCAATCACCGTCTCGCGCCCGCCACCATGATCAGCGACGATCACGGGCCGTCCCATGGCCGAGGCTTCGACCGCCACGCGCCCGAAGGCTTCCGGCCGGATCGACGGTGTGAGCACGATATCCGCCGCCAGGCAGGCCGCCGGCATGTCGCGCTCATGTTCGGCCAGGATCACCGTGCCGCCTAGCTTGTAGTCCAGGATCGCGTCTTCCAGCTTGGTGACATAGGCCGCCCGGCCCTGCGGATCGCCTGCCAGGACCAGGACAAGGCCCTTCAGCTCCTGCACAGACATCAGCCCCAACGCCTCGATGGCGACAAGCTGGCCCTTCCATTCGGTCAACCGGCCCGGCAGGAGCAGCGTCACGCGCGGATCGCCCGCGATGCCCCAGCGTTGCCTGACCGCCGCGATCCGCGACGGCGTCACCGCGACCGGATCAAACGCGGCAAGGTCCACGCCGCGCGGGATCGTGACGATCCTGTCCTCGGCGATCCCGTGCTCTGCATGCACATGCGCCGCGATCCAGTTCGAATTGGCGATCACGAGGTCGCCCTTCGCCATGACGGAATTATAGGCCCGCTTCAGCCGTGTCTTGCCCGAATAGGCGCCATGATAGGTGGTCACGAAGGGCACACCCGCCGCCTTGGCGGCCCAATAGGCGCTCCAGGCCGGCGCGCGCGACCGGGCATGCACAAGGCTGACGCCCTCGCGCGCGATCAGGCCTTCCAGTTTGCGCTGGTTCAGCCTCAGCGTGATTGGGTTCTTCGATTTGGCATCCATCCGGAACAGTTCGCCGCCCAGCGCCGCAAACTCGTCTTCCAGTCGCCCGCCCTTGCTTGCCAGCAAGGCCCGGCCGCCCGCCGCGATGATCGCCTCGGTCACTTCCAGCACGGTACGCTCGACGCCTCCGGCTGAAAGCTCTGGCGCCACCTGCAGGATGGTCTTGCCGGTCATGTCCGGGAATTTGTCCAAAGCCGCTCTCGCCCCTCGCTCGCTTGACAGGGGAAACAGATGAAGGAACGGAAGGGCGATGACAACGTCCTATTTCACCAGCCCTAAGGGCAGGCGCCTCGCCTTTCGCCACAATCCCGCCAGCTCGGGCAAGCTGACATTCGTCTGGATGTGCGGCTTCAAGTCCGACATCAGCGGCACCAAGGTTCTCCGGCTCGAAGACTGGGCGAATCGCACAGGCCACGGCTTTCTCGCCTTCGATTATTCCGGTCATGGCCAGTCCGGCGGCGCGTTCGAAGACGGCACCGTCAGCCGGTGGCGCGCCGATGCGCTGGCCGCGATCGACAGCCAGACCGACGGGCCACTGGTCGTCGTCGGCTCCAGCATGGGCGGCTGGATGGCGCTGCTCGCCGCCCTCGCTCGCCCGGGCCGCGTGAAGGGCCTCATTCTCATCGCCCCGGCGCCGGACTTTACCGAAAAGCTGATGTGGCCCGAATTCTCCGCCAAAGCACAGGCCGAGATCATGGAACAGGGCTTCACGCTGCGCCCGTCAGACTATGACGAACCCTATACGATCACCCGCGCCCTCATCGAGGACGGCCGCCAATGGCAGGTCCTCGACAAGCCAATCGGCTTTGACGGCCCGGTTCGCATCCTCCAGGGCATGCAGGATTCCGACGTGCCGTGGACCCATGCCGCACGCCTCGTCGACGTCATGACAACCAGCGATCTGGCCATCACCCTCATCAAGGATGGCGACCACCGCCTCAGCCGCGAGCAGGACATTGCCCGCCTGCTCGCAAGCTGCGACGAGGTGGCAGCAACGCTGGCCTAGAGCCGCGACCCGTCGAGCGTCACGTCCGACTTGCGCCAGACAATGTCGAACATGTGTTTCATTTCGGCGGCCTCGTCGGTCTTGCCTTGCGCGGTCAGCGCTTTCATGAGTCCCGACATCGACCAGCCATTGTGCGGATAATCGACAAGGTCCTTGCGATAGACCGCTTCGGCCTTGGCGAACTGGCCTGCCGCGATATGGGCCTCACCCAGCGATTGTCGCGTCGGGTAATACCAGAAGGGTGGTTCGGTATAGGGCAGCGAATCCTGCGCATCCACCGCTGCAGAGAAATGCGCAATCGCCTCTTGATGACGCGCTTCGACACTGGCAATCTCGCCCAGCAGGAGTTCGTCGGCGATCGTCAGCAGCGTGCTGGCCGGATAGTCCGCCGTATCGAGGAAGCTGATCTGCACACTGCCTTTCAGGGCCGCCAGCTCCTCGCGTTCCTCGCTCGCCGCATCCGTATTGCCCGTCCGCGCCGCCGCGACGCCCCTCGCATAATGCCAGATGGCATTGGAGTAATCGAGCGATTCCGGTGGCTGCTCCAGCGCCAGGATGTCCTCCCACTGACCGAACTGCACCAGCGCCAGCATCGGGACCGTCTTGAAGAACTCGATGGTCGGAAACTGCTCGATCTGTTCCAGCCTTACATTGTCAGCCAGCTTCTGCGCCGTACTGATGGCCATGTCGCGCTGGCCGGCCATGCTGGAGGCCGCCCAAAGGAAGTGGATATTGTGCGGATAGTAGAGTGCCGGATAGAAGCCCTGCGCATTGCACTGGGCAATATAGTCCTCATCTACCTTCGCGGCCCTGATATTCGCCGTCGCCGCATCGTCATAGCGTCCAACGCGCCAATAGATATGCGCCGGCATGTGCACGAGGTGGCCGGATCCCGGAACGAGGTTAGCCAGCATGTCGGCCTCGTCTTCCGCCCGTCCCGGATTGTGCGAGGCTTCGACCGCGTGGATGTAAAGGTGTAGCGCCAGCGGGTGTTCCGGTGAACGCGCGATGATGCCTTCAAGTGCATTGATCACTTTGACCGTCTCGGGCTTCGGCTCGCCATCCGCCGACCAATAGTCCCATGGCATCGTGTTCATCCAGGCTTCGGCATACATCGCTGCCGCGTCGTCATCCTCCGGATGACCTGCCACGTACTGCCCCATCGCCTCCGCATAGGCGAGATCCAGTGGTTCGCGCGGCGTCGTGGCATCACCATTGTAGCGCGTCGCCAGCGCCGCAATCAGCGCCTGCTCGTCCGGGCTCGCCGTATCCTTCAAGGCCAGCGCCTTGTTGATTGCCGCAAAGGCCGACACCCGGTCGGCTTCAGACATGACCGCCTTGCCCTTGCTGGTGACATTGATGTTCGGCCCCGTTGCCAGCGCCTCGCCCCAGAAACACATCGCACAGTCCGGATCGAGTTTCTGCGCGGCACGAAACGAGCGGATACTCTCAGCGTGATTGAAGCCGAACGCGAGTACCATGCCCTGGTCAAAATATTTCTGCGCATCGGGGCTGCTCGTCGTGATCTCGCGGTGGAAATCGCCCATGCCTTCGAACAATGGCGCGCCCGCCAGCGTCGCCATATCGACCGTTTCGGTTGCAGGTGTCGTCACCTCAACGGGCACAGCGGTCTCGGCGATATCCGCCCCGCTCTGGTGATGCCGGAAATGGCTACAGCTCGTTAGCGCAATGGCGCTGACCGCCATCAGGATATGTCTGCTTGTCATGTTTCGTCCCCTGGTCGCGGGACTCGCCATTGAGTGGTCGCAGCCCCGTCTGTTGGCATCGGAAACCTATCACAAATTGCCATCCATGTTGACCCCCTTCTCCCCGATTTGCGCGGCTCACCGGTAAGAAATTTACAAGTCCCCGTCTGGACACCGCGCCTTGCTTCACCCTCGGCGAACGCAGTCCCAGTGAATGCGATCAGCTCGCCCGCCTGAATCCCTTAACAGAACGTATGCGTATTGTCTGACATTCGCTTCAAATTCCCCCTCCGGAACTAACCATAAATATCTGTTTTTATGTCAGAAATTCTGTGTCGGACGGTTCCAGCCGTTCAGTTTGCTTGTCACGGAAAAATTCCATGCGTTTCGTCAGCCGATTTGTCAGTCTGCTTGTGGTTGTTGTCACATCGCTGACCTTTCCATCCGACGCCGGCACGGTCCAGGTTGGCGGAATCGACGGCCGGATCGCAATCGGCGGGCAGATCGAAATTGCCGAATCTGTTTCCCCCGATACGCAAATCGAAGACATTCTCAGCGGCACCAGCGATGTCGTCTTCGAGCCGAACAGGAAAGACATCTTCTTCGGTTCCGGAAAAACCGGCGACATCTGGGTCAAGGTAGACCTTGTCAATTCCAGCAAGTCAGACCTCCGCGGCAACGCCGTCATCCGCTTTCCCTACCTGCAGGTCGTCGAAGCATACATTGTCGACGCACACGGTGCTACACAGACCGGCCGCGCCGGCGCCGCCGTGGCCCGCGCCGGTATCGCGATCCCGGATCCGTTCCCGGCCTTTGAAGTTGATGTTCCCGCCGAAGAAACCCGCACGCTTTACCTGCGCGTCCACAGCGAGACGATCATCGTCCTCAACATGTGGTTTCACTCAAGTGCTGATTACCAGTCCTGGTCACAGTGGACCATTGCGATCTACGCCTTGATGCTCGGGATCATCTGCACGTTTACCGCCTATGCCTTCTCGGTCATGCGCACATCCGGCAACCAGGCCTACCGGCTCTATTTCGCGTTCTGCATCGCGGCCACGCTCTATATCGCCTTTTCGACAGGAATCGGAAAATCCTTCCTGTGGCCCCACAGAGATTTCAGTACGATGCTGCTGGTCGACATGCTCCAGGGCGCGGTCACGGCGCTTGGGGGATTGTTCATCGCGGCCTTCCTTGACCTGCGCAACCGCTGGCCCGCTTTCCATACGGCGATGAATTTCATGGTCGCCTTTTGCGCCCTGTCCGGCCTCTACACGTTCCTGCCGGATGCGGTCGCCGGCCTGGTCTACCTGGCGGTCACCGTCCTCGTTCCCGTGGTCACGCTGGCAGGCGTCTGGGTCTTGCACCGCCGACGCGTCTATGGCGCAGGGGCAATCCTCATGGCCTGGTCGCCCTGCATCTTCGCGACGGTCTGGCTGTACGCCCGGTCATTCGAACTGACGCCATATCTCGCGTTCAACCATTATGTTGTGCCACTGGGCCTTTGCCTGACAGTGCTGCAATTCAGCTGGGCAATCAGCAACCGGGTGAAGGACGCTGAAACCAGCGCGGCGACGGATGTCCTGACCGGCCTGCCCAATCGCCGCCATCTCGACTCAACCTTCGACACGACCAAGCCGCGGACCGAACCGCCCTGCGCCGCCGTGCTCGCCATAGACCTCGACGGTTTCAAGGCGATCAACGACACATATGGCCATGAAGCAGGCGACACGGTCTTGCAGGTCATCGGTCAGCGCCTGAACAAGCTGAGTCTTGGCCGGGCCAAGCCCTACCGCACGGGCGGTGATGAATTCATCGTGCTCTATGCGGACCAGGACCCGCGTGCGGACATCCAGGCATTCGGCGATGAATGCATCGCGCGCATCAACCGGCCGATCATGTTCGGAACAAAAACCCTGAACGTCGGTGCCAGCGTGGGGATTGCCTTCGTGCAGACGCTCGACGAATTCAAGACTGGCATTCCGCGCGCAGATGCCGCGCTCTATCGCGCCAAGCGCGAAGGCAAGGGCATCGTTCGCCTGTATGACGAGCGCCAGTCCCCGATCGGCAACGAGATGTTCCGGCCCGCCCTCGTCCGGACCTGAACTCAGGTTCCGGCCTGTTCCTCCGCAAGAACAGCGGACAGGCCTTCCCGATACGACGGATAGAGCGGACGCCACCCCAATGCGGCCTTGGTGCGCGCATTCGAGATCCGCTTGCATTCCGCATAGAAGCTCAGCGCCATCGGGCTTAGCCCCGCATCCGCAATGTCCACGTCCGGCGGCGGCGCCATCCCGAGCAGTCCCGCTGCAAACGCCGTCACATCCTGCGGCGGCGCCGGTTCATCATCGCACAGGTGGAACACGCCGGTCAGACCTGGCTTCAGCAGCAGGGCTTCCAACCCGCGCGCAATATCCTCGACATGGACGCGGCTGAACACCTGCCCCGGCTTCACCACCCGCGTCGCCGTGCCATTGCGCAATCGCTCGAAGGGCGACCGGCCGGGACCATAGATGCCCGGCAGGCGCACGATCCGCGCCGCGCCGCCTGTCGCCTCCTGCCATTGCCGTTCGGCCAGCATCCGCGCCTTCGCCCTGGCCGACCCCGGATTGACCGGGCTCCATTCCATCGCCCAGCCGCCGCCGAGGTCGCCGTAAACGCCCGTGGTCGAAAGATAGGTGACCGATGCCGCCTCGCCGGCCCGCTTTGCCATCGCTCGGGCCGCAGGGCACCCGTCTGAATCGGGTGGCAGCGTGACCAGCCAATGCGCGCCGGACGGCGGACGCACCTCCCCCTCACCGCCCCATTGCAGCACCCTCACCCCCGGCCCGGAAGCCGCAACTTTCGCCCGGCTGGTTCCCTCAATGCGCCACCCCGTCGGCACGAGCCGCGCCGCCAGGCGACGGGCCGAATAGCCCATGCCAAAGACAAAAAGCAGAGATGGCGGAACTGTCATTTGCACTCGGGCCCTGTCTGATGACTATAGGCACCACTACAGGTCCGGGAGCCCTTTATCCATGTCTATCCTCGCCTTCGCTGCGGTATCGTTTGCCTTCTTTCAATCCGCCAGCGCCGATTTCGCCGCCCGCGAGGCGACACGCCTCGACACCTGTATCGCCCGCATCGATGAGAACCCCGAAGAAGCCTATGAAGACGCCCTCGCCTGGAGCTTCGAAGGCAACCGCCCGGGATCGCGCCAATGCGTTGCGCTCGCGCTGATCGCTCTCGGCCAGGAGGCTGAAGGTGCAGCGCGGCTTGAAGAACTGGCCAATGCGACCGACGGCGGTACGCTCGAACAGCGCGCGCTTTATCTCACCCAGGCCGGCAATGCCTGGCTCGTGGCCGGCGCACCGGAAGCCGCGATCCTGACGATTACCAATGCCCTGAAAATCATCCCCAATGACCCGGAGCTCTTGGTCGACCGCGCCAGCGCCCACATCATGCTGGAGCAATGGACCCAGGCCGTATCCGACCTGGATGCGGCCCTCGAATCCTCACCCGGTTTCGGCACGGCGCATTATCTTCGTGCTGAAGCCCGGCTCAATACCGACGACCTCGACATGGCCCTCGCCGATGTCAAAGCCGCCATGCAGGCCGAACCAGACAATATCGACACGCTGGTCCTGCGCGGCCGCGTCCGCGAAGCCATCCGCCTGTCCGAAGTCCGGATCGTCCCGCCTCAGGCGGAATAGCGCGCCGCCAGCATTGCCCAGACGGCCCGGAAGCCTGTCGGCGCGCCGCCTTCAGGCCGCCCATACTTGCCCTTGCGCCAGGCCCAGACGTCAAAGTGCGCCCAGCTCTTCGCGGTGACGAACTGCTTCAGAAACAGCGCCGCCGTGATCGATCCGGCCTGCCGCCCGCCGGAATTGACGAGATCGGCAATCGGGCTTTTCAGGTCTGACAGGTACGGATCCCAAAGCGGCATGCGCCACACCGGGTCACCACTGGCATTCGACCCGGCCAGCACGTCCGCTGCGAGGGCGTCGTCATCAGTGTAGATCGGTGCGAGATCCTGGCCCAGCGCAACGCGCGCCGCCCCCGTCAGCGTCGCGAAATCGATCAGCAGGTCCGGCTCGCCTTCGCAGGCCCGCGCCAGCGCGTCCGCAAGAATGAGCCGCCCCTCCGCATCGGTATTGTCGATCTCGACGGTCAGGCCCTTGCGGCTCGCCAAGATATCGCCCGGCCGGAACGCATTGCCGGCAATCGCATTCTCGACAGCAGGCACGTAGAGCTTGAGGTGCACCTTCAGCCCGCTGCCCATGATCAGTTCCGACAAGGCGATGACATGCGCCGAACCGCCCATGTCCTTCTTCATGATCCGCATCCCATCGCCGCCCTTGATGTTCAGGCCGCCGGAATCGAACGTCACGCCCTTGCCGACCAGCGCCAGCTTGGGATGACTCGGGTCGCCCCATTCCAGCTCCAGGAAGCGCGGCGCAAACGTGGCCGCGCTGCCTACCGCATGCACGAGCGGATAATTCGCCTTCAGCAAGTCGTCCCCCACAGTGGCGGTCAGCTTGGCACCATAGAGCTTGGCCAGCGCCGCGATTTTCCCCTGCAGCGCTTCGGGTCCCATGTCGCTGGCCGGTGTATTCACCAGGTCGCGCAGATGCGCGACGGCGTCCGCCTCACGCGACAAGACGTCGGACTCCTCGCCCGCCGGTATCACAAGCCGTGGCGGCTTCGCCTTTTCGCTCAGGTACCGGTCGAAACGATAGGCGCCGTCCGCCCATCCCGCGGCAATCTTCGCGAATGCAAGCCCCCCGTCCGATGCGACGCCATAATCGCCCTCAGGCAGCTTCGCCGAAATGGCGGCCACGCCCAGCGCGTCACGCCCATCGCCCAGTCCCGCCAGCACATGACTGATCTGTCCGTCCGTACCCGCCTGCAACACGACCTGTCCGGCTTTGCCCGTGAACCCCTGCCCCTTGGCGAGTGCGCGCGCCCCCGGGAACGGATCGTCTTTCAGGCTTTCGAAGCCCGAAACCGTGAACAGGTGGATCGCGGCCGGTTTGGCCCCTTTAGCGGTAAAGCTCATGTGCATGGCGTGTGGCGCTCCGGGCAATTTGTTAATCAGACGGTCAGTCCTGTTAACCGAACCTTGACCTCGATCAGGCCAGAATCAGGCCTGAATGCATCTGATACATACTTGGAGCCAGCCCATGTCCAGAGCCAAAACGTCACTGGCGGCCCTCACGCTCGTCCTTGTAGCGGCGACGACGGGCTGCGCCAGCACGGCGACGAACGACGAAAAGGCGGCAAATGCCGAATTGCAGCGGGCCATGGAAGAAGCCCTGAAGCCGGCCAGCCCGGAAGAAGTGGCTGCAGCCAACCGCGCCGACCCGCTGACCAAAGCCAATTTCTGGTCGAAGGAACATGCCAAGGACCCGGAAAATCTCGAAACCGCGATCACGTTCGGCAATGCCCTGCGTGATATCGGCAGCGACGACCGCGCCATCGATGTCCTGTCCCAGGTTCTGGTCGTCCACCCGGACAGCGCCGAACTCCTGATGGTGCTCGGACGCGCCCTGTCGACCAAGCAGGATTATCGCGCCGCGGTACAGGCATTCAACCAGGCCGGCACGCTCGAACCCGACCGCGCAGCCGCCTGGGGCGGACTCGGCACGGCGCTCGATCATCTCGACAGGCATGCAGATGCACAGCAAGCCTATCAACGTGCGCTCAGCATAGAGCCCAACCGCACCTCGACGCTGGCCAATTACGGCCTCTCGCTCGCCCTGTCCGGCGACCTTGTTGGCGCCGAAGAGAAGTTGCGACTCGCCGATGCGCAACCGGACACGACGACACGGATCAAGGAAAATCTCGCCCTCGTCCTCGGCCTTCAGGGCAAGTATGACGAGATGAAAGCCGCGAGCGGCGCCAACGCACCCCGCGGTATCGTCGACCAGAATGTCGAACTGCTCCGGGAAATGGTGCAGCCCACCCGCACCTGGGAGGCCCTCGCCGAGCGTGCTGAAATGGGTAAACTTCCCGCGTCGCCAGCCTCTGCGAACAGGCTTGGACCGGACGCCGAGCGCGCGGCCGCTGCCACGTCCACGCCCGTTGCGGACGACTCCGCCACCGTGACAACGCCCGAAAACGACGCAGGCCTCCGGCTGCGTAAAACCTACTGACGCTCTGCCAAAGGACGGGATGAAAGCCTTGCCCTGCGAAGGCATGACCTGCCTTGTCATCCGTCAGGAAACGCCACGAACACCCTGCTTCAAAACAGGAAATGCCCGCCAGCTGTTCAGCAGGCAGGCATCTTGGAATGTGTGATCAGGCAGCGCTAGCCGAAATCGCTTGTGCGCGTCTCGATGTTCAACTCGGTAATGTCCGGCGCAGCGTCATTGTCACCCTTCATCGATTTGTACTGGATGTAGGCCGGGCCGAGCACGACGAGGAACAATACGGGCAGGAAGAACAGGATCATCGGCACGGTCAGTTTTGCCGGCAGTGCCGCGGCCTTTTTCTCGGCTGCGGACATCCGCATTTCACGGTTTTCCTTGGCCATCACGCGCAGCGCGTCGCCCAACGGCGTGCCATAACGTTCGGCTTGCGACAGCGCCATGCAGACCGCCTTGACGCCTTCATGCCCTGTCCGACCTGCGAGGTTGTCATAAGCCATCCGGCGATCGGGAAGATAAGAGAGTTCCGCGACCGTCAGTCCGAATTCCTCGGCCAGCTCCGGCGAAGCAGAGCCGATCTCCTGGCTCACCTTGTTAAAGCCGAGTTCGATCGACATGCCGGCCTCGACGCAGATCAGCAGCATGTCGAGGGAGTCCGGAAAGCCGAGCATGATCGACTTCTGGCGTTTGGCTGCAAGGTTCGAAACGTACATGTTCGGCGCATAGAAGCCGGCCGCCATGCCGAAGGCGAGCGAGCCATACTTCATCACCGGGCTGAAGCCATGGTCGTTGACGAAGAAAATATAGACAAAGGTCAGGAGCAGGCCGGCAAAGGGCAGCGCCATCCGGGCGAAATAGAAGGCCGAGATCGGACCGGGCCCGCGCAGGCCAGCCTGGTTCATGAGCTTGACGACATTGGGGTCTTCCAGCGCCTTGGCCAGGTTGAGCTTGGACGAGACGGTACCCATCATACTCTTGTCTTCACGCCGCAGACCCTTGGTCTCCAAAGCTGCGCGGCTCTGCTTGCGCAGTTTTTCGCGCTGGTTCGACACGGCCTTGAGACGCGTCTCGAGCTTGTCACCCTTCAGGTAAGGCAGGAAGACCGTGACGAAGGTCGCAAACACGGCCGCCGCAACGAGATAAGCCGCCAGCGTATCCGGACGAGTCAGTGACAGAATGAAATCATACATAATCCGTCACCCTACATATCGAAGTTGATCATTTTTTTCATCGTCAGGATACCCAGGGTCATCATGGTCGCCGCAACCGTCAGGATGACATGGCCCGTCTCGGTAATGAATAGCTGCATGATGTAACTGGGCGTCGTCATGTATACCATCAGGCCCACCGCAAACGGGAGCGCGCCGATGATCATGCCCGACGCCTTGGCTTCGGATGACAGGGCGTTGACCTTCTCGCGCATCATCTTGCGCGAGCGGATAACTGTCGACAGGTTGCCAAGCGCCTCGGAAAGGTTGCCCCCTGCCTTGGCCTGGATCAGCAGCACAATGACGAAGAAGTTTATTTCCTGCAGAGGCACGCGCTTGTAGAAAGCGTTCAGCGAGCGCTCAAGGCCTGCGCCCATCGCCAGATTGTCAGCCAGGGAGTTGAATTCGGCACCCAGCGGGTCGGGGCTTTCCTTGGCAATGATGCGAATACATTCATTGAGCGGCAAGCCGGTTTTTACACCGCGCACGATGATATCCAGCGCATCGGCAAACTGGTTGATCATCTTTTTGTGGCGACGTTTGGTCAGCACGCCCAGGAACAGGCGCGGAAGCCACAAGGTGCCTGCAAAGAATGCACCACCGATCATCACCGGCTTGCTCTTGAGCGACATGCCGAAAACCACCAGTCCGTCAGCGCCTGAAAGGTAAATCAGGATAGCGCAGAGCGTCCCCATGACCAGTGAGGCGATCCAGAAGGCCGAGACCGGAAAATCAAGGCCCGCCTGCGCAAGCTTTGAACCGATGTCACGCGGTGTGATCGACTTGCGGCGCTCCTTGTCCTGCTTGCGCAGGTTGTCGAGCATTTCCTGTGTTTTGGCGCGGCGTTTCGAGTTTTCGTCATGCACCTTGCCACTGCGTGCCTTGCCGGCTGTGGCGCCTGCACCGATCGCCTTGGCGCGCTTGCGCGCCGCGTCCACGTCACCGCTCGTGAACGCCAGTCCGACGCCAGCAAGCGCGACGAACGCCAGCCCGGCGACGGCATAGACCATCATGCTGTTGTCCATGGCTTAGCTCCCGAGCGCGTCGAGCGCGGCTGCGAGTTCACGCTCAAGGTTATAGTAGGAGGCGCGCTCCCAGAAGCGCGGCCGTCCAATACCGGTGCCGCGATGCGAACCGATGATCTTGCCGTCGGCGTCTTCGCCATCCATCTCGAACTTCAGGACGTCCTGAAGGACGATCGTATCCCCTTCCATGCCCATCACCTCAGTGATGCACATGATACGGCGTGAACCGTCACGAAGGCGCGAAGCCTGCACAACGACGTCGATGGAACCTACGATCATTTCACGGATCGTCTTGGCCGGCAGGGAGAAGCCGCCCATTGTGATCATGGATTCCACACGGCTGAGGGCTTCACGCGGGCTGTTGGCGTGTAGCGTGCCCATCGAGCCATCATGGCCGGTGTTCATCGCCTGCAGGAGGTCGAATGCTTCAGGACCGCGAACCTCGCCGACGATGATGCGTTCCGGACGCATACGCAGACAGTTCTTGACGAGCTCACGCATGGTGACCTCGCCGGAGCCTTCAATGTTCGGCGGGCGCGTTTCGAGTCGCACGACGTGCGGCTGCTGCAATTGGAGTTCCGCGGAGTCTTCGCAGGTGATGACGCGCTCGCCCGGCTCGATGAATGCGGTCAGGCAATTGAGCAGCGTCGTCTTGCCCGAATCGGTACCGCCGGAGATCAGGACGTTGCAGCGCGAGTGACCGATAATACGCAGAACTTCAGCCCCCGCTTCGCTGATCGATCCGAAATTGACCAGGTCCTGGAGCTGCAGCTTGTCCTTTTTGAACTTACGAATGGTAAGCGTCGGCCCGTCGATTGCCAGCGGCGGCGCAATAACGTTCACACGTGACCCGTCGAGCAAGCGCGCGTCGCAAATTGGTGAACTTTCGTCGACGCGGCGGCCAACCTGGCTCACGATGCGCTGGCAGATATTCATCAGCTGGGCATTGTCGCGAAACCGGATATTGGTCCGTTCGATCTTGCCGTTCACTTCGATATAGGTCGTGTCCGCACCATTGACCATGATATCGGCAATATCGTCGCGCGCGAGCAATGGCTCTAGCGGGCCGTATCCGAGAACGTCGTTACAGATGTCATCAAGCAGTTGCTCCTGCTCCGAGATCGACATCACCACATTCTTGATGCTGATAATCTCAACCACGATATCGCGGATCTCCTCGCGCGCGCTCTCAGCATCAAGCTGGGCGAGCTGCGACAGGTCGATCGTGTCGATCAGGGCGTTGAAAATCGTCGTCTTGGTGGCGTAATACTGCTCCGATTGCTGGTTGACCCTACGAACCGGCTCGGGCTTGGGCTCGGACTTCTTGACCTTTACGGGTTGCGAGGCGATCGGCTTCGGAGCTCCCTTTACCGGTACGGGATCGGGCGTCTTTGGCTTCATGGCCTGAGGGCGCGGCTGCGCCACAGGAGCCGCCGGCTTTGGCGCCGCCGGCGCTGAAACTGCTGGAGATCCTGAACGTTTGCCGAAGGCCATTTACGGGCCCTTTCCCTTGAGTTCTATTTGCCGAGGAGTTTTTTGAAAATCGATTTCGGAGGCTGCACAACCACCCTGCCCGTCAGCACGGACGCGAGGTGATCGATTGCCATCGACGCGCGCGATGTCGCATCGGTTTCCGAGATCATCTGGCCGTTATTTGCTGCCGTGCCAAACAATTCGGGCTCGAATGGCAGGATGATTTCCGGCTCGACGCCGATCGCCGCCGCGAAATCCTTCACCGGTATTTCAGGCCGCTTCGGCACGCCGCTCATGTTCAGCACGAGACGCGGTGGATTGTCGTTGGGCCGCTGGCCCTTGAGCTGGTCGATGAAATTCTTGCCGTTGCGAAGCGACGCCAGGTCCGGCTGGCAGACAATGATGACCTCATCGGAGGCCACGAGCGTGCGCTGCACCCAGCGGCTCCACGTGTGCGGCAGGTCGAGCACCATATAGGGCACATTGCGCCGGACACTCTCGATGACCGTGGTGAAGGCCTCGTCAGGAATGTCCATGATCTGGTTGATCGTCGCAGGTGCCGTGAAGAGCGACAGGCGGTCGGTTGCTTTTGCCAGGAGCCGCTCGATGACGGCATCATCTGCCCTTTCGGGGGCCAGAAGCGCATCAGCGATGGTCTGCGGTGTCTCCTGGTTGAAGTCGAGCGCTGTTGTTCCGAATGACAGGTCGAGATCGACCAGCGTCGTGTTGACGCGCGCATTTTCCGCCAGGGCCCAGGCCAGGTTGTGAGCGATCGTCGACGACCCTACCCCGCCCTTCGCACCAATCACAGAGATCTGCTTGCCAACGAAAGGTCGGTCAGGATCGACGAAGAGAGTGGATATCGAACGGATGATCTGGATCGGATCAAATGGCGGCACGAGGTATTCGCTGACGCCGCGGGCGACCAGCTGGCGATAAAGCTTGATGTCGTTGACGGTACCGACAACCATGACCTGCACGTTTTCGTCGCAATGCTCGGCCAGCGCATCGATCTCGGCCAGCACCTGCTGAGCTGCCGCAGACGACTCGACCATCAAAAGGTTCGGAGCCGGATTTTGCTGCATATAGGCCGTCGCAGCCGCAATCCCGCCGGGAACCGATTCCAGCGTGGCGCGGCCCATGCGGCGGTCTTGCGAGCAAACGTCCATCAGGTCTCGCGTTTCGTCACGCTCGTAGAACACCTTGATCGAGATGGCAGGCAGCGGGACATCCCCGCCGTTCCGGTCCGGCATCGAGAAGACCGGCTGGTCAGCCACCAATTGCTTCTGCTCAGGAATCGCCACCGGATCGGCATCGTCATCCATCAGCGAGCCGAACGCATCATTGGCCGGCGCGGCAAGTCCGTCGACAGGGGCTTCTTCTGCGAAGACATCTTCGAAGTCAGAATCGAAATCGTCTTCAAAGAGCGCTTTTTCGTTCGACATTATACTCTCGTCCTTCTACTCGGCAGCCGGCTATCAATTGACTGCGTCAGATATTGTTCCGGATTCTTCCGACGAGCGGGCAGATGCAGTGGATTCGCCCTCTCGGAATTTCTGCAGGATAACCTGTCGGCGCATCGCGTCGCCTTCTTCGAGTTCGCGCTGGCCCAGAAGGTCGGCCGGGTCTGCGATCATGGCAGCAAGGTTCGTGCGGATTGCGCAGCCGAGGCTTGGCATCTCATTGTTCGAGCGGATGTCCGACACGTCGTATTCAGCCATCGATTTGCAGTCCGGCTTGATCGCGTCATACACTTGGAAGGCCAGGATCATCGGTTCGGATTTGTCCGATCCCGCACCATGGCTGCTGCCTGCAATTTCGCTATACTCGACACCATTCTGCCAGGCGATCTCGCGCGCCGCAGCGACTGCCGAGACGGCCAGTTGTGAATTGTCGCTGGTTTCGGGCAGCGACATGATCAGCGGTCCGTGGCCCTTCGAACGATAGGTGCGGACAAAGGCTTCAATCCTGGCGCGATCCTTCAGCGTGAGTTCGCTGGAAACCGGGCTGATATCCACTTCGAGGAATTCGGTACGCTTCGATACGCCAATTGCGTTGCGGTCAAGCACGGTACCCTCAAGGTAGGCTTGCGGCACCGCCGTCGGGGCATGGCTCGCGCAGCCGGCCAGGCCGCTCAGGCAAAAGCCGGCCGCGATCAGGGCGTGCGTTGGTTTAAGCATCGGGTTCATCCTGACATCCCTCACTCTTCAATAAAGCCCACGGGGGAGCGATAATTCTTGGCGTCAACAGGCGCGCCGTCCTTGCCGTATTGCTCGTTCAGCTTGCCAAAGAAGATCGACTTGGCGTCCGAGGCATTGGCATATCCGTCGGCGGGTGTCCGCAGCTGGTTCTTCTGGGTCGGATCAACCAGGTAAGGGGTCACGATGACCACCAGTTCTGATTCGTCCTGAAGGAAATCACGCGATTGGAACAAGGCGCCGAGGATTGGCAGCTTCTTGAGCCCGGGAATCTGGTCCAGCGTCTGGCGTGTCTTGGACTGGATCAGGCCCGCCATCATCATCGAACCGCCCGATGGCAGTTCGATCACCGATTCTGCGCGGCGAACCGACAGGGCCGGAATGGTGATGCCGGCGATCGTGATCAGGTTGCCATCTGAATCGATGCCGGTCTGCGAGGCCCCCTGGTAGGCGCCCTGATTGGTGAGCTCCGATACTTCAGTCGATACTTTGAGCGAGATCCGGCCCTCGGAGAGCACGACAGGCGTGAAGCCAAGGCCCACACCATAAGGCTTGAATTCGATCGACACGCGGCCGCTATTGTCCTGACCGACCGGCACGGGGAACTCACCGCCCGCGAGGAACTTGGCGCTTTCGCCAGACATCGCGACAATATTCGGCTCGGCCAGCGTCTTGACCACGCCGATGCGCTCCAGCGCATCAATCGTGGCGCCCACGCTCGATTGCAGGTCAGAGCCGACATAGTTGGAATAGGTCAGAGAGCCACCGAGACCGCCAAGCGCCTGGCCCTGGATCGGAAAGCTGTTACTGGCGCTGAGCGAGCCTTGGAAGGTCTGCGGAAGGCCGGGCACAAGCCCAGTCGTTCCGGTCGATTCCGGAATACCGTCACCGTTCGTATCGGAAAACAATTGCTTCTCGACCAGCCTGGCCATGTCACCGAAAGCAGGCGTGCCGGACAGGTTGATGCCGAGCTGCTTGATCGCCGTGCGCTGCATTTCGACAATGCGCACCTCCAGCATGACCTGATCCTTGGCTGCGATCTGGATCATGTTGACGAACTGCATTTCGTCACCGCCGCCGAGGAAAGCCGCAACAAGGCGCTGCACCTGGTCGGATTGCGCCATATCGTCGACAATGCCCGTTATCAGCACGTTTCCATTGAGGCCTTCGACGTTGACGCGCGCATCCGGCACATGCCGCTCGATCAGCTTGTGAAGGCTGGTCATGTCAGTTTCGACATTGATTTCAAGGTTCAGCAGCTGGTTTCCGTCGCGGTCGAATACAAAGGCATTCGTCTGCCCATAGGCGACACCGCGGAAAATGATCCGTTTGGCCGTCTGCACCACGGCATCGGCGATAGCCGGGTTCGTGATGACAACGTCTGCGGCAGGCGAATCTAGATCGATAATCATCGACTTGCTCAGCCCCAGCGTAACCTGCTGTGAAACGCCCGTCTCACCTGGTCTCGTGATCGTTGTGCCCAGATCATTGGGTGTCGCATGCGCTAAAAGCGGCATGGTCGCTGCGAACGCCATGACAAGGCAATTCCGGAACGGGCGGGACATGTTCATCTTCAGCTTCCCCCAAGCCCGGCCGACGTGGCCTGGCCATTGCGGTAAATCATGATGCCTCCGGCGCCATTTCCACCATCGCCACTCAGCATGTCGGTGCGCGATTCGCGGCCCATGCTGTCTCCGGCATCCGACCAGGGGCGCAATGACAGCGACAGTGTTCCCATGCGTTGCGACAGCGCCACCAGCTCAGCTTCCTTCGACGAGACTTCCAGCGTCGCCGTGTTGCCGATCTGGGAAGTTCCGCCGTTTTCATCCGGCTTGAAAACCTGGTCGATTGCCAGGACACGAACATTCTTGATGATTGTCGTCGTTGCCGGACGCTCAGTGACCATCTGTTCGGTCTGCACCTGGACTTCATGCGTGAGGATCACGTCGACCTTGTCATTTGGCAGGATGAAGCCACCCGAAGCTGATTCGGTCGAAATCTCGACCGAGATGGCACGCATTCCCGGTGACAGCAAGGCGGCCATAAGGCTGGAATCATTTGCCAGGACGAGTTTGCCCGGCAGGATCGGTTCGCGTTTGAAGATCGGAATCCGAACAATAGCGCCGGCCATCTGCTCGATGCCATCGGGATTTTTGGCTTCGGTGAGATAGCCGTCGACAATGTTCAATTCCGGCCAGGGTGCCCATTCGAAATCGCTTGTCGCCAGGCGGTCACCGATCGCCAGGTCACGTCGGGAAACCAGTACTTTGACTTCGGAAACCTGCGTGGTCTGGATCTCGGTCTGCAGCTCCGTAACCGTTTGCGTCACGGTCGTCGGTGCCGACATGTTGCGAACCAGGAATGCGGCGGCCATGGCTGCCAGGGCAGCACCGCACAGAATGATAAGACGCATCGGCGACATTGGGCGCCACTCCCTTGTGATGACTAAATGCGATGGGCCACCACAATCAGGCAGAATCCCCATCCAAACCGGATACTTCCATGATCAGGCCTAAGGCTTGGTTAACTGAAAAGACTGATTTGGCTTAACAAGTTGGCAAGGAATGGAGACGCTGGCGCAGCCACGAGCACGCCGGCCGCAATCGCGACTCCATAGGGAACACCGGCATTTTCTTCGAATGGTGCACGGATCAATCCCGGCAAGGCCGCGGCCGGGATAAGTCGGCGGACAGACAGGATCAGCAGCGCAAAGGCCCCGCCTGTGAGTGCCATGACAAAAACGAAGGTAATACCCGCATCCGGCCCCAGCCATAGCATCACGGCAGGAATCATCTTGGCATCCCCTCCCCCGAATATGTTAAAGGCGAACAGGCCGAAGGCCACCATGAAGGCGAGGGCCGCGACCATCAGATGCCCCCCGATGATTTCCATCGGGACACCGGAGATCGCAGCTGCAGGCACGAACAGGCCCGCCAGCGCCAGGTTCAGCCAGTTCGGAATCGTCAGTCGGTTGACGTCGTGCATCGCCGCAAAGACGCACAGGGCCAGAAACACACCTCCCAGGATGTTCAAGATCATTCGCCCACTCCTTCATTCTTCGACTCGGCCGCACCGTGACGGAAAAGACTAAAGGAAGTTTTTAATTCTGCTCCGCCTCATTGGGCCGTCCCGTCCGGTTTGGGGACAAAAGAAAAGGCCGCCAGGTTTCCCTGGCGGCCTTTCTGCGAACCGAATAAATTCGGTCGACTATTTAGTTGGCGTTATCAAGAGCCGTCGAAACAGTCGTGAACGTGGTGTTGGCGCTGTTACCGAGGGCGGTAACGCCACCGATGATAGCGACAGCGATCAGAGCAGCGATCAGGCCGTATTCGATAGCCGTGGCGCCGGACTCGTCTTTAAGAAAACGTGCAAACATTGGAAACTCCCATCATGCGTTAAATAAGCCCCGGACATTTTTTTCTTCCCGGGACAACACTGAAACTACAGGACTATTCTCAATATCGCGTTACGGAATACAGATAATCCGTGAAGGCAAATCAGGGTTTTGTTTACTCTCGTCCAATGCGCGATCCGTCGAAATCGGTCCCTATAGTATGATGTCGGATTTGCGCGATCTCCGCACTATTAGGAAACAGGCAACCTTCTTGAGCGAAGATTCCCGAAACCGAACCTGGAGCCCGAGAAATGAACATATTGGCCAAGTCCTGCACCCTGGCGCTGGCAGGATCGCTGTTCGTCGCAACCGCTGCGGCCGGGCAGCTGTCCGTCGAAGCCAACAAGACCATCCCCGTTCGCATCCCGGGGTCTGCAGCGAGCATCGTGCTCGGCAACAAGAATGTCGCCGACGTCGCCGTTCACGACGAACACCTCATTTTCATCACCGGAAAGACGTTCGGCACGACCAATCTCATGATCTTCAACAAGGCCGGCGACCAGATTTTTTCGACCGAAGTTGTCGTCACTGTCAATTCGTCAAACCTTGTGACGGTCAATCGCTCCGGCCAGAATTTCACCTATGACTGCGCCCCCGAATGCCGCTCGGTCATGAGCATCGGCGATCAGATCGACTATTTCGATGCCCTCCTCACGCAGCAGAAATCTACTCAGGACCTGAACAGTGGCAACTAGGCTCGCATCCATTTAGAACGCTGCAACGACCGCGTCTCCGGAGGCGGTCGTTTGCATTTCCGGGACGAGCGCGATCCAAATTGGGCGCCAGATAGATGAAATTTTACGTTTCCGATAAATCGGGGGCAAACCCAGGTCTGGTATCTGGTGGCGCTGAGACAATTGTCTGTTTGGGGTTTGAAAATGGTCAGCTTCCGCTTCGGCATCCTTGCTTCGCGCTTGAACGCGGCCTGGAATAGATATGCCAGCGACCGGCGCGGGGCCGCTGCCGTCGAATTCGCTATGGTTGCTATTCCATTCTTTCTGCTGATCTTCGGCCTGCTCGAAGTCTGCCTGATATTTCTTGTCTCGACCGTGCTTGAACACGCCGTCGCCGACGCATCCCGCCAGATCCGCACGGGCCAGGCCCAGGAAAGCGGGTTCAACGAGATGAATTTCCGGGAATCGGTCTGCAACAGCTTTTTCGGCCTGCTCGATTGCGACGAAAAACTGCATATCGACGTCAAGTCACTTAATGAATTCGGCGCTGCGAGCTTCGAGCGCCCGGTCGACCTGGACGGCAATTTCAATGATGACGGCTTTGCCTACGAACCCGGCGGCCCCAATGATATCGTGGCGGTGCGTGTTTTCTACGAATGGCGCCTGATGACACCGTTCATCACTGCGCCGCTGTCCAACATGGCCGGTTCGAAATACCTGGTGCAGGCGAATGCCGTGTTCCGCAACGAACCCTTTGGAGACTAGTCCATGTCCCGCAAGTCCCTTCTCTCCCGGATCGGTCCCCGCCTGAAATGGCGAGGCATCCAGGGCCTGCACTATAACGAACAGGGTGTGTCGGCGGTGGAGTTTGCCATCATCGCGCCGGTCATGGTCCTGATCTATTTCGGCTGTATCGAGCTCAGCTTCCTGATGCGCATGGACCGCCGGGTGACCTCCACCAGCGCCAGCCTCGGCGACCTGACCGCCCGTCTGGCCACCGTGACGGATGCCGATATGGGCGAGATGTTCGCGGCGGCAAAAGTCATGATGCAGCCCTATGATGCGACGGAGGCCAACCTTCGGATCACCAGCATCGTCGACAATGGCGACGGCGTGCCACGCGTTGACTGGTCAGATGCCTACAACATCTCCGCCCATGCGCAGGGTTCCACGATAACCGTTCCTTCCGGCATCATCCCCTCCCCGGGCTCCGTGATCCTGGCCGAAGTCGAGTACACGTTCAAAAGCCCCTTCGGCTACGTGCTGAAGACCGAAAAGACGGTCGACGACAAATTCTACCTGCGTCCACGCCGCGTCAACGAGATCAGCCGCACGCATGACGCCGATGATGACGGCAAGTCATTCGGGCCGACCAGCTAGCCGGCTGGCCCGCCCCGATTAATCCCGGATGTCACGCATCAAAGCCCCGCTTTGGCGCGTGAACTTTCCACAGGATGATCAATCCCAGCAGGAACATGAAGCCGATGCCACCCATGCCGATGCGCTGGTTGCCTGTCAGCCAGGTCAGCAGGCTGACAAGGCCTGGCCCCATCCACACGGTCACCGTCCCGGCAATCGCGTAGAGACCGAAGAATTCACCGATCCTGTCATGCGGCGCGATGTGCACCAGCATGTAGCGGCTGGACGAAATCGACGCCACGACGGCAATCGCCACCGGAATCACGAACAGGAAATAGGTCACATCCGACAAGGTGTCGAAGAACGGGCTGCTCCAGATCGGCGTCCCGCTCGGGATCAGTCCGAATAGCAGGGCTTCCGGCGTGATCGACAGCTGCACGAGCAGCAGGACGGTCAGCACGGAAATTTCCCAGACCAGCGCCAGTTTCGGCCCAAGCACGCGATCAAGGAACCCGCCGACAAATCCGCCCACTGCGCCGAACAGGACTCCCGTGATCCCATAGAACAGGATCTCGACACCGCTCCAGCCGAGAAACGTTTTTGCGAACACGGCACCCAGCGTCAGCAACGCTGCCATGGCATCTGCATAGATCGTGCGGGCGATCAGGAACCGCATTGTATGTGGATGGTCCCGGAACAGCTGCACGAGGTAGTCCCGGAACACGATTGCGCGCTGCAAAAACGATTGCGGGTTGCCGTCATGGCGGTCCTCGCCTTTGAACACGTCTCCGGCGGCCTGCTTCCAGCTCAAACCCTTGCTCAGGCCATCCGGCATGAACAAGAAGAACGGGATCAGCAGCACCGCCATCCAGACCGCCACAAACGGACCCGCAAAGCGCTGTGGTTCGTTCGTGGCAAGATCCAGGGCGATCAATTGCTCATCCGCCGCGAACGGCAAGCCCGAGCCAGGCAGCAATAGGCCAAACAGGAAGAAGATCAGGATCCCGACGCTCAGGATATTGCCCATCGACAGGCCAAGACCCGAAATGATCGGCAGCGCGTTGGGGCGTCCCGCCGTGGGCAGCATCGCATTGTGCAACACTTCCGAATATCCGTAGCAGCAATAAGCGATCGCCAGCACGAACATGGTGGGCCACATGGTCAGAGGGCCCTCAGGCCGCGCCCACCAAAGGGCGAAAGAGCACGCCACCATGACCGCCATGAACAGGGCAATCAGCGGCTTTCGCCTGCCCGCCTTGTCGGCAACGACGCCGAGGAACGGCGCTGTCAGCGCCGTGACGATTCCAGCCATCGTGATGGTCAGGCCCGACAGGGTAAGGCCCAATTCGCCTCCGCCCACCATCACTTCGGCGAAATACGGGGCAAAAATGTAGATGACGATGAGATTATAGTACGGATTGCGTGCGCCTTCGAAGATGGCCCAGGCTAACCCCTTGATGCCAAAAGGCCCTCCGCTCACAGCTGCCTGTTTTGCAGCACTCTCGGTCAATGGCGTGGCGGCCAGTAATTCAGTCATTCGGCGACAATCTCCCAGATAGGTCTGCGGCATCATTGTTCGCCGTCTTTCCGCAACCGTGCGATATTCCGGGACGCGAGGAAAGCTCTTTGGCCACTTCCGGGAGGCTTGGCGTAGGGTAAACCGGCGCGGGACGACTACAGCTTGTCCGCCAGGTCCCCCGCATAGCGGGTAATGTCCCCTGCCCCGAGACAGACGACCATGCCGCCCGGCTTGGCTATGCCCCGGATCGCTTCCGGCAAATCGTCCAGCGAAGCCAGCACATGCGCGCCCCGATGCCCGTGCCGCTTGATGCTGGCCACGAGGGTCTCGTGCGTGATGCCCTCAATCGGGGTTTCGCCGGCCTCGTAGACCGGTGCCACGTACACTTCGTCGGCCGCGTCGAAGCAGCGCGAGAAATCTGCAAACAGGTCACGCAGGCGCGTGTAGCGGTGCGGCTGGCAGACGGCGATCAGCTGGCCCTGGCCCAGCATGGACCGCGCGGCTTTCAAAACGGCGGCGATTTCAACCGGGTGATGGCCATAATCGTCGATGATCCGCACCACGCCCTTGCCACCCCCTTCCGGCGCCCATTCCCCCACCGTCGTGAACCGCCGCTTGACCCCTCCGAACGCCGCCAGAGAGGCCCGGATCTGCTCGTCCGTCGCGCCCAGCTCCAGCGCCACGGTGATGGCCGCCAGCGAGTTCTGCACATTGTGCTCGCCTGCCATGGGCAACGTCAGGTCCTTGATAACCCGGGGGCTTGCAGACCCCGGCCGGCGCAGCGCGACATCGAAATGCGCGCCGTCGAGGTCGGTCTTCAGGTTCACCGCCCGGACATCGGCCTGCCGGTTGAATCCATAACTGATGCGCCGCCGGTCGGTGACCCGCGCGGCCAGGTCCTGGACTTCGGGATGGTCGGTGCAGAGCACGGCGAACCCGTAGAACGGAAGGTTTTCCACAAAGGTATCAAAGGCTTCGCGCAGCTTGTCCATGGAGCCGTAATGGTCCATGTGCTCCGGATCGATATTCGTGACGATGGCGCAGGTCGGATGCAGCTTCGCAAATGTCCCGTCGCTTTCGTCGCTTTCGACGACCATCCAGTCGCTCTCGCCCGCCTTGTAGTTCGAGCCATAGGCGTGGATGATCCCGCCATTGATCACCGTCGGATCGATGCCGCAGCCGTCCAGCAGGCAGGCCACCATGCTGGTCGTCGTCGTCTTGCCATGGGTGCCGGCAACGCAAACCGTGTATTTGAGGCGCGTGATCTCGGCCAGCATGTTGGCCCGGCGCACAACCGGAATCCCCGTCGCCCGGGCCGCCAGAACTTCCGGATTGTCCTTCCTGATCGCCGACGAGATGATGACCGTACCCGCACCCTTCACGTTCTCGCCGCGATGGCCGATGAAGATATTGGCACCCTTCTCCCGCAGGCGCTGCACATTGGCGCTGTCGGATATGTCCGAACCCTGCACCTGGTAGCCCATGGTCAGCATCACATCGGCAATGCCCGACATGCCGATACCGCCAATGCCGACGATGTGTGCGGGGCCGAGGTCGAAAGGCGTAGGTGAAGTCATGACGCAGGCCAGTTCAGTCAGTGAAAAACGTAAGTGCTAGCGATACCGTGGTGCGTATTCCGTAGGCAAGGTCCCCAATCCATTGAAATTTCAGGGTCGCCGCCTCAATCTATTATCTTCATGCCAATCATGGCCATTGATTGGCGCAACCCGGCGACCGTTGCGGCGCTTTCGGGGCGAGAGGAAAATGCGATGACACTGCATCTGGCCCAACTCAATATCGGGCGTCTGGTCGCGCCAACCGACGACCCCCGCGTCAAGGAATTCATGGACAATTTGGACATGATCAACGGCCTCGGGAAAAAGATGCCCGGCTTTGTCTGGATGATGGAGGGGTCAGGCGAGCCCGGAAAGGGCAATACGGACGCCAGGATCGACGGCGATCCGCAATGCGTTGCCAACCTCACCGTTTGGGAAGATGTGACCAGCCTTGAACGATTTGTCTGGGGCACCGTGCACCGCAAGTTCTACGCACGTCGCGAAAAATGGTTCGAGATGATGGACGACATGCATTTCGTCATGTGGTGGGTGCTGGCAGGTCACGAACCGACCCTGGACGAAGCGCTCGAACGCCTCGCCCGCCGCCAGCGCGACGGCGACACGGATAAGGCCTTCGGGTGGGGCTGGCTAAGCGCCGCTCGGATGCACAAGACGCATGGCTGCCGTCCGATGGTCGCCTAAAGTTCCGCGACGCGTTCGGCCATGTCGGCGAGATCGCTCGCGGCGTTGACCTTGCCGACAGACTTCGCCGCTGCCGCGCGCTGGCGCAGGTCGTCGCCATGCTCAAGGCGCACCGCGATCAGGCTGCCGAGGAGTTTCGGATAGAGATTGCTCTCCAGGATCACGTCGGCGGCCTCGACATCGGTGAGCGCCTCGGCGTTCGCTGACTGGTGGTCATCCATGGCAATCGCCAGCGGGATCAGGATCGAAGGCCGCCCGACCACAGCCAGTTCGCTCACCGTGCCGGCGCCTGAGCGGGCCACGACCAGGTGCGCTGACGCCAGCCGTTCCGGCATGTCAGCAAAGAAGGGGGCAAGGTCAGCATCGACTTGCGCGCGCCGGTAGATGTTGCGCACGCCCTCCATTTGCTCCTCCCTGACCTGCTGCACCACCTTCAGGCGCCCGCGCAGCGACTCCGGGAAATAATTGGCAATGGCGAGCGGAACGGTATCGCCGATTATGCTGGAGCCCTGGCTTCCGCCGGTGACGAAAAGGACCAGTTTGCCGTCGGTGGGCGGGTATGGCGTGTCGCGCATTGCGATAATCGTTGCGCGCACCGGGTTGCCAATCGGCATGTGGGCCGCGCCGGGCGGCAGGAAGTCGAGCCGGTTGAATCCGCTGGCAACCAGCTTGGCATGTTGGGCGAACTGGCGGTTCACCCGCCCCAGCACCGCATTCTGCTCATGAATGATGATTGGCACCTTCCGCTTTTTCGCAGCAGCAAGTGCAGGATACGCCGGATACCCTCCGAACCCGGCGACAAGCGCCGGCTTCGTCTGGTCGATCAGGCGTACCGCCCGGTTGATACCTGACTTGATCTTCAGCGCCGCCGCCGGCAGCGTCCACGGCTTGCGGAAATTCGGTGAAGCGGCATTCACCTCTTCTTTCCACTCGGCGGGAAAGTCGTTGGCATAACGCAGGCCGCGATAGTCGGAGATCAATCCGACGGTCCAGCCCCGCGCGCGCATTTCATCGGCAAAGGCCCGGGCCGGGAACATGTGCCCGCCGGTGCCACCTGCCGCAATTATCACCAGTTTTCCGGTATTTACGTCACCCATACCTGCCTCTTGTGCGCGTACCCTGTCCGCGCACAAGGGCCAGTGCAAGCCCAAGTGTCAATCCTGTGCCGATCATTGACGAGCCGCCATATGACACAAAAGGCAGCGTCATCCCTTTCGGTGGGATCAGGGCTACGTTGACTGCGATGTTGATGGCGGCCTGAAGCCCGAACAGGGAAAACAATCCGGCTGCCGCCGCGCGGGCATATCCATCATCCAGCTGGGCCGCCGCACGGAAGCCGCGAAGCACCATCAACGTGAAAACTGCCAGCAGCACAATCGCCGCCACGAGCCCGAATTCCTCGACCATTACGGAGAAGATGAAATCGGTGTGCGCATCCGGGAGGCTCGCCTTGACCTGGCCCTCCCCCGGGCCGACCCCGAACAGGCCGCCGCGCCCTATGGCTTCGGCCGCCTTGTCGATCTGGTAGGTGTCATAGGCCGATGGGTCGACGAAACTGTTCACGCGCGCACGCACATGCGGCAACAGCGCATAGAGCAGGCCCGCCAGCGATACGCCGCCGCCCGCGAATGCAACGGCCCATTTCCACGGCAGGCCGCTGATGAAGAACGTGATGACGAACGCTGCCGTCAGCAGCGCCGCCTGCCCGACATCGGGCTGCAGCAACAACAATCCCAGCGTTACCGCATAGAACACGAACGCAATCACCGCCCACGGCCCGCTCGGATACGCCTCCCGCTGGGCCAGCAGCCAGCCGCTCAATACGATCAGCGCCGGTTTGATCATCTCGCTCGGCTGAAGGGAAAAACCCGCAATCCGCAGCCAGCGCTGTGCGCCCTTGGCCTCGTAGCCGAACACGAGGATCCAGACCATCAGCGCCAATGCCGTGAAGAACACGAGCGTCGCCAGGCGCCGCGCCCACGTCTGGTCAAGCATGCTGACACCAACCAGGAACACGGCCGCCGCAGCGGCGAAGGCTGCCTGCCGGATGACAAAGAAATATTCGTTTTCGTAGCCGATACGGATCGCCGCCGTCGGGCCCGCCGCAAGTGACATCAGCAGGCCGATGCCGATCAGGAAAAACGCGCCCCCCATCAGCCCCCAATCCACCGTGCGTCGCCATTCGGTCAGCCACGACGTGTCGGACCGGGCAAACTGCAAGGCGGTGCGCGCTGGGTTCAAGCCGTCACCCTGATCTCATTCGGCATCATCGCCTGGACGATCGAGCGAAACACATCGCCGCGATGCTCGAAGTCGTGGAACTGGTCAAAACTGGCGCAAGCTGGCGATAGCAGCACGACGGGGTCATCTTCGCCTGCGGCCCGGGCATCGCGCAATGCCGCTTCGACGGCCTTTTCCAGCGTGCCGCATTTCTGTAGCGCGACCTTGCCCTTCAGCGTCGCGGCGAAGGCGTTTTCCGCGTCGCCGATGAGATAGGCCTTGGCCACGTTCGGGAACAGGGATTCCAGCGGCTCGATCCCCTCCGCCTTGGGTACGCCGCCCGCGATCCAGTAGACATTCTTGAACGCCCTCAGCGCCTGCTCGGCGGCCTGGGCATTGGTCGCCTTGGAATCGTTGACGAAACGCACGCCGTCCACTTCACCGACGGTTTCCAGCCGGTGCGGCAGTCCCGGGAACGACTTGAGCCCGGCCATGATGACCTGTTGTTCAATGCCGAGTGCCCGGCAGGCCGCATAGGCGGCCGCAGCATTCTGGTGATTGTGCTTGCCGGGCAATGAGGGACAGTCGGCCAGGTTGCCGATCAGCTCGGCCTTGCCGGACTGGTTGTCATAGAGGCGGCCATCGATCGCGCTGACGCCCCGGCCCAGCGTGTAGGTCGAGGACGCATGCACGACACGGCCCGGGCCGTGCCCCGCGAGGCCGATTGCAATCGACTGCGTGATCACGTCGTCGAAGCCAACAATGGCGACATCGCCCTTTTGCTGATTCTGGAAGATGCGCATCTTGGCCGCCTGGTAGCCTTCCATGCCGCCATGGCGGTCGAGATGGTCCGGGCTCATGTTCAGCAGCACGGCGACATCGCAGTGCAGGCTCTTCACCAGGTCCAGCTGGTAGGATGACAGTTCCAGCACATAGACGGCATTGGCGTGCAGGGCGGCAAGATCCAGCACACCGGTGCCGATATTGCCACCGATGCGCGCATCTCGGCCAGCCTGCTTCAGGATATGCCCGATCAGCGCCGTCGTGGTCGATTTTCCATTGGTCCCCGTAATGCCGATGATCTTCGGCCGGCCACGCTCCGGCAGCGACTGCACGGCCCGCGCGAAAAGTTCCATGTCGCCGACGACAGGCACGCCGGTCATCTCGGCCATGCGCACGATCCGGTGCGGTTGCGGGAACTTGTAGGGAATGCCCGGCGACAGCACGAGCGCGGCGAAGGTCTGCCAGTCGCGCTTGTTGATGTCCGACAGCGTCATGCCGGCGGCTTCGGCCTTGTTGCGTATGTCCTCATTGTCATCCCACGCATGGACGCGCGCGCCGCCAGCCTTCAGCGCCTTTGCTGCGCTGAGGCCTGTCCGGCCAAGGCCAAACACGGCGACATCCCGTCCTGCGTATTCCGTAATGGGGATCATCGGTTGCGGTTACCTCAGCTTCAAAGTTGCGAGGCCCGCGAGGGCGAACAGGACCGACAGGATCCAGAAGCGCGCGACGACGCGCGTTTCCGGCCAGTTCTTTTTCTGGAAGTGGTGGTGCAGCGGCGCCATCAGGAAAATGCGCTTGCCTTCGCCCGTCAGGCGTTTGGTGATCTTGAACCAGCCGACCTGCAGCATGACCGAGAGGGCTTCGATCACGAACAGGCCGCCAATGACGACCAGCGCAAACTCGTGCTTGGTCGCCACGGCCACGATGCCCAGCATGCCGCCGAGGCCGAGCGAACCGGTATCGCCCATGAACACCTTTGCCGGATAGGCATTGAACCAGAGAAAGCCCATGCCCGCGCCTATCATCGCGCCCAGAAGCACGGAAATCTCGCCTGCGCCCGGCGCAAACTGGATGCCGAGATAGTCGGCAAAGACAAAGTTACCCGTAAGATAGGCGATCATCGCATAGGCGGCGGCGGCAAATGTCATCGGCACGATTGCCAATCCGTCGAGGCCGTCGGTGAAATTCACCGCATTGGCGCTGCCGACGACGACGATCATGCCGAACAGGATGAAGAAGCCGCCCAGCGGCAGGAAATAATTGTTCACGAAGGGCACCGCGACGCCGCCCGAAAAGGCCGGGTCCGCAGGCTTCACCGACGTCGTCGGCGCAAGGTTGGCAATCTGTTCGGCCAGGCCGTTCAGCGGCCCCCACTCGGCATGCCCGGCGGGTGTATGCGCGCCATGCAGGCCCATCACGAATGCGCACGCGACAGCCGCAATACCAAAGCCGATCAACAGGCGCGCCTTCGCGGAGACGCCTTCAGCGCTCTCCTTGGTCACCTTGGCATAATCGTCGAGAAATCCGAGCAGCGCGTAGGACAGCGTCACGAACAGCACGACCCAGACATAAGGATTGGTGAGATTGCCCCAGAGCAGCACGCCGACCAGCAGGCCGATCCAGATCAGGACGCCGCCCATCGTGGGCGTGCCCTGCTTCGACATCTGCGCTTCCAGCGACAGGTCACGGATCGGCTGGCCCTTGCCCTGCCGGGCCCGGAGCATGTTGATGATCACGTCACCAAACACTACCGTCACCAGGAACGCCGTAACAACGGCTGCGCCGGCGCGGAAGGTGATATAGTTCAGTAGGTTGAAGAAACCGCTATCTGCGGCCAGCCATTCGTACAGCATCACCTGACCTCTGCAGCGTCTTCGTCGCTGCTATCCATCTTGCCCAAACCAGCCGCTGCACTTCGTTGGCGCAAGCGGTCTGCAATAAGTCCCATTCCGGAGGCATTCGACCCTTTGAGCAATAGCACGTCACCATCTCTCACTGCGTTTAGCAGTGCATTCCACAACTCATCCGCCTTGGGTGCCCATACCTGCTGAAGGCTCGGCGGAAGGGCCTCTGCAAGGTGAGTCATTTTGTCACCCGCGAGGAAGACGCCTTCTGCTCCACTCGCGACGACATCCGGCGCAAGTCCGGCATGTTCGCTCGCTGATTCCTCGCCGATTTCCAGCATCTCGCCGAGCGCAACGAGGCGGCGACCGCCCTTGCGCTGCGCCAGCGCCGAAAGGGCAGCCCGCATGCTGGCCGGGTTGGCATTGTAAGCATCGTCGACCAGCGTGAAGTGGCCGCCCTGCGGCAGGGCGATCCGTTCCACAGTGCCGCGCCCTGGCGGCGGCGAATAGCCGGACAGGGCTTCAGCGCAGTCGGCAACCGAGCGTCCGGTCTGGCTCGCCGCGAGAAGCGCGGCGGCCGCGTTGACCGCCCAATGCTTCCCGATAGCGGCGATTTCCAGTTCCGCACGCTGACCGATCACGTCGATACTGATGCGGCTGGTAACGCCGTTTGTTTCATATCCCGTCACCCGCGCAGTCGCATTTTCCGCAATGCCGAAGGTTTCCAGGTTTCCGGTCGGGCAGAGCTCACGCGCACGCGCTGACAGCTGGTCGAGGAAGGCATCGTCGGCTGGCAGGATGAACGTGCCGCCCGCTTCCATCCCGGCAAAAATATCCGCCTTCTCATTGGCTACGGCTTCGAGGCTGCCGAGGCCTTCGAGGTGCGCGCCAGCAATGCAAGTCACAATCCCCACATGCGGCCGCACCATATGGCTGCGCGGCGCAATCTCGCCGGGCGTCGACATGCCGATCTCGAAGACCGCGCGCTCGGTTGCCTCCGGCATCCGCGCCAGCGTCAGCGGTACACCCCAGTGATTGTTGAAACTCTTGACGTTCCAGTGCGCAGGGCCAGCGGCGCGATAGATCCGCGCCAGCATTTCCTTGACGCTCGTCTTGCCCACGCTGCCGGTCACCGCCGTGCGGATCGCGCCGGACCGCGCCCGCGCCGCGATCCCCATCATTTCCAGTGCCACCAGCACATCGTCGACCATCATGGTCGGGCCGCCCGTGACAGGTTTCGACACCAGCGCGCCTGCGGCGCCGGCCTTGAAGGCAGCGGCGACGAAATCATGCCCGTCACGTTGGTCCTGCAGCGCCACGAACAGGTCGCCCGGCACCAGCGTGCGCGTATCGATCGAGATCGTGCCCGACACCCAGAACGGGTCACTGGCCGAGCCGCCCGTTGCCAGCGCGATTTCTTCGGAAGTCCAGAGAAGCTGGCTCATGCGTTCTCCCCTGCCAGCGCCGACAGCGCTGTGTCCTGGTCGGAGAACGGGATGACCGTCTTGCCGACAATCTGGCCGGTCTCGTGGCCCTTGCCGGCGATCACCAGCGTGTCGCCCTTTTTCAGTTCCGCGGTCACCGTGCGGATCGCCACCTCCCGGTCGCCGATCTCGCGGGCGCCCGGCGCGCCAGCGAGCACGGCCTTGCGAATAGTCGCCGCGTCTTCCGTACGGGGATTGTCGTCCGTGACGATGACATCATCGGCCTGGCGCGTGGCAATCTCGCCCATGATCGGGCGCTTCTTGGCATCGCGGTCGCCGCCGCAGCCGAAGATCACCTTGAGGCGTCCGGCGGTGTGCGGGCGTACGGCGCGCAGCAGCACGTCCAGCCCGTCCGGCGTGTGGGCGTAATCCACGAACACTCCTGCCCCGGCCGGCGTCTTGCCGACCAGTTCCAGACGGCCCTTGACCGGCTGGAGATGGGTCAGGCCATCAGCGACCTGCTCGAACGACAGGCCAAGCGACAGCGCAATCGCGGCCGCGGCCAGCGCATTCAGCGCCTGGAACTCGCCGATCAGCGGCAGTTCGAGCGGCTTGTGTTCGACATCGCGCCAGAACAGGGTCAGCACCTGGCCGGTGGCGCGCGGCATGATCTCGTCGATCCAGAGGTCTTCACCGCGCCAGCCGAACGAGACGACCTGGAGGCCCGCATCCTTCGCGGCGGCTTCGAACACCTCGCGATGGTCGCTGTCAGCATTCACGATGGCCGGCATGCCCGGACGGCCAAGCTGCTTGAACAGGCGCAGCTTGGCCTCGAGATAAGCCTCCATCGTGGCGTGATAGTCGAGATGGTCCTGGGTAAAGTTGAGGAACGCCACAGCCGCAAGGTCGACGCCGTCGAGACGGTACTGCTCGAGACCGTGGCTTGAGGCTTCCATCGCGCAATGCGTCACGCCCTGACGGACAAGCTCGCGCAGCGTTTCGTGGATCGTCACCGGGTCCGGCGTCGTATGGCCGACATCGATCTTGCCACCCGGGCCAATCGCGCCAAGCGTTCCCATCGAGGCCGCGCCCAGCCCTGCCCGCGTCCAGATCTGGCGCAGGAAATCCACGGTGGATGATTTTCCGTTCGTGCCGGTAATTGCAACCACAGTTTCAGGCTGGGATGCATGGAAACGCTTGGCCGCAAGGGCCAGCGCCAGGCGCGGTTCGTCAGCGATCACATGTGGCACAGGCACTTTCTCGACGCCACCATCCGACAGGATCGCCGCTGCGCCGGCCTCGACCGCCTGCGGCACGAACTTGCGCCCGTCCGACGCGGTGCCCCGCAGGGCCGCGAACAGGAAGCCCGGCTGCACCTTCCGGCTATCCGCCGTCATGCCGGTGATCTCGGTATCGCCGTCTTCGGCGAGGGGAAACAGGTCTTTCAGCTTCACAGGGAACTCCTCTCATCAGATGCAGAGCGGAGTTCAGCGCCGGCAGGCCGGACACCTTCGAAATGCGGGGCGAGCCCGAGCAGAGGCGCGACACGTTCGATGATGCGTCCGGCCGTCGGCGCTGCGTTCAGCGCAGCCGTATCGCCACGCTCCGCCCCTGCCTTGGGTTCATCCAACGTCACGATCAGGGCATATTGCGGGCGGTCATAAGGAAATATGGCCGCAAAGCTGGTCACGTTGCGCGCGTCGTCATAGCCGCCCGGTACCGGCTTTTCCGCCGTCCCGGTCTTGCCGGCGACACCATAGCCGGCAACGTCAGCCCGCTTGCCCGTGCCGTTCACCACCGCTTCGCGCATCATCACATTGACCATGTCGGCCGTCAGGGCCGACATTACCCGCACTGGCGCCACCTTGCGCGTATCATCCATGACAAGCGTCGGGCTGACCCGCTCGCCGCCATTGGCAAAGGCCGAGAACGCGTCGAGGAATGCCATTGGCGTCACTGCGATCCCGTGGCCATAGGACACGGTCGCCGCCGACAGGTCGTCAAACCGTTCGGGCAGGATCGGCTTCGCACTGCCGGCCAGTTCGACCGGCGCCCGGTCCATCAGGCCCAGGACTTCAAGAAAGGCTTTCTGCCGACGCGGACCCAGCTTGGCATTGATATGCACCGTGCCGAGGTTCGAGCTTTCCGAGATGATCCGGGTGACGCTGGCCGGGCCGCCAATCGGATGCAGGTCGTGAATCTGGTAACCACGGATCTCCATTGACGTCGTCACATCGAACAGGTCTGTCGGTTTGATCGCGCCAGCTTCCAGCGCGGCAGCCACCGTGAACGGTTTGAACACTGAGCCGAGTTCATATACTGCCCCGGTTGCCCGGTTCAGCTGGGCCGTGTCATCGCGCTTGAGCTCCAGCGCCCGATTCGCATCGACCGGCGGCCAGCTGGCCATGGCACGCACTTCCCCGGAATGCGCATCCATCAGGATCACGGCGCCGCCCCGGATGTCATGCTCGGCCGCCGCCGCCGATAGCTCTGACTCCACGGCAGACTGGACACTGTTGTCGATGGTCAGGCGAAGCGGCTCGCCACCGCTGCTCAACCGGCTTTCCAGCGCATATTCGATGCCGCCAATGCCCTTGCCGTCAACATTGGTATAGCCCAGCAAGTGACCCGCCAGCGTGCCCCGCGGATAGGCCCGGCGACTCTCTTCCTCGAAACGCAGGCCTTCCAGGCCGAGGTCGAAAACGGCCTTGCGCTGGCGGGGCGTCAGGCCGCGTTTGACATAGACAAACTCGCGCGCCTCATTCGACAGGTCTTCCGTCAGGTCGGCGACCTGGATGTCCGGAAACACGCTCGTCAGCGACCTGGCAACATCGCCAGCATCCCAGATCAGTTTCGGATTGGCGACCAGCGAATAGGCGGTCACGGACGTCGCCAGGAGTTCGCCGTTACGGTCCACGATATCGGCGCGAACGGGCGCGTCGATCTTGGCGGCGCTGTGCACGCGGGCCGGGGTGGATGAGATCGCGAGATAGCCGCCCTTGCCCGCCAGGATAACGAAGAGGGCGCTGAGGCCGAGTCCTACCAGCCGTGTCCGGTCGCGGGCGCGTTCGGTCATCTGGCGCCCTCCGCCCGTACACGCTCGGGCGCCACGCCGGATGTGACCGGCAGGCCGACAACCTCGTCGAGATCGGCTTCACCGGCAATCTGGTCAGGCCGTGGCGGGGCCATGCCCAGCTCGCCACGCGCATATTCCTCGATCCATTCGCGCCGGCTCATATGAGACAATTCGGTCTCAAGCAGCGCTTTTTCGTGCCGCGCATCCTCGATCTGGGCTTCAACAGCCATGATCTCGGACGCTGTATCCTTGGCACCATACTTCGCCCGGTACAGGCTCACGATCAGCAAGCCCACAACCAGGACTCCGAACAGGAAAGCGCGTCGACTCATGCCACATCCTCCAGGTCCGACAGGGGCGGCAGGTTCATGCCGTCGCTGGCGTCTTCCTCGATCACGGGCGCGCTGGTACGGATTGCGGCCCGCAGCTTCGCCGAGCGTGCACGCGGATTGCCTTCCACTTCCTTATCAGATGGAACAATTGCTTTGGAAACAGCGAGTTCGAACGTCGGATCGGGCCCTTTGGCCATCAGCGGCATGTGGCGAGAGCCCCCGCCCTGCTTGCCGGCCCGGTCGCGCAACCATTGCTTGACCATACGGTCTTCCAGCGAATGGAACGCGACGATCACCAGCCGCCCGCCGGGGCGCAGGATGCGCTCGGCTGCGCACAAGGCACGGGCCAGTTCGCCGAGCTCGTCGTTCACATACATGCGGATGGCCTGGAAGGTCAAAGTTGCCGGATGGGTGCGCGCGCCCCGGCGCCCACCGACGGCCACTTCGACCGCATCGGCGAGGTCCGCCGTCGTTTCGAAGGGCTGCTGGGCCCGCCGCTGAACGATATGGCGCGCGATCCGCCGCGCCTGCCGTTCTTCGCCAAGCCGGAAAATGATATTGGCCAGGTCGCGCTCGGACATCATGTTGACGACATCAGCCGCCGTTGGCCCGGCAGCGCCCATGCGCATGTCCAGCGGTCCGTCCTTCATGAAAGAGAAACCCCGCTCGCTCTCATCGATCTGGTAACTCGAGACGCCGATATCCAGCACGACGCCATCGACGGCCGCGTGTCCGGCATTCATCACCAGCGCATCCATTTCACCGAACCGGCCCAGCAGCGGCGTCAGGCGCGGCGTCTCGGCAGCAAGCTTTTCCGCCCGCTGGATCGCGTCGAGGTCGCGATCGATCGCCAGCACATTGCATTGCGCGGCCAGCAGGATCGCCCGCGTATATCCGCCGCCGCCGAAGGTGCCGTCGACAATCAGCTCACCGTCCTGTGGCGCAAGCCAGGTGAGGACTTCATCCATCATCACGGGGTTGTGCCCGGAAGCCGGCGAACGGGCAGAAGTGTGGCGTGCGCTCATCAGCCTTCGCTCCCGTCAACCAGTTTCGGGGCCGGATAGGCCCCGGCACCCTGCTGGTGCAGGACTTCGGAATAGGCCCGGCCAAAAGCGGCCAGTGTTTCAGGGGCAGCCGCAGCGGTTGCCATGGCCGTGTTGTAGGCTGCGTGCTTTTCAGGGTTCCAGATCTGGAAACTGTCGATATTGCCCGCGAACTTGATCCGGTCCGTCAGGTCGGCAGCCTTGCAGAGCTCCTCTGGCAGCTTGATCCGCCCGGTTTCGTCCATCTTCAGGTCAGCAGAGCCCGCGATGATGCGCGTCACCAGCGCCTTGCGCACTTCAGACTGCGGAGCCAGGCGCGTCAGGGTCGCCCGGTACATGGCCATCAGCGCTTCGCCGCCGCCTTCGAGGCAGCCGGACCCGTCCAGCGCCGGCCAGAGGAAAATCCGGGTGCCACCGCCAAGCGCGGCGCGAAAGGGCGCGGGGATCGAAACCCGGCCTTTTGCATCAATAGCGCTCTCGTAGGTGGAAACAAACACCCGCCAACCCTGTAATTATTATGCCTAAACCCCAGCATGGGTAAACCATGTGTAAATTTGGAATATCATGGGTGAGGATGGGCCTCAATGGGCTGAGTCGGTGAATCCAAATATCCACAACCAGCGCGGCCCGGAACATAGAACGCACACATAGGGAACACGGCGGAACATGCCCTTGGGCCAACATGGGAAGGGCATATTTTGTCCTTCCTAATCAGTGGGTTGTCGGCACGTGTTGTCGCAATACATCGCGCGCTGAAGTTGACCGGGAAATCGCACCAATCCCACTGACATTACATCAAATCAATGTCGGAACGCGCCTGAAATCATCATCTGCTTTTCTGAATCCTTGAGTCGGATCGCGCCACCGCTGCATGAATACAGGGCCTTCTTAAGAAAAACGCCCCCGAAGCCTGCCTCCGGGGGCGCGATGTCCGGACGCGCTCATTCGGTCAGGCAGGCTCGGCTTCCAGTGCAGATTCCGCCGCCATGACGCGGGCGGCCGCATTGACGACAGAGCCGATGCGGACGCCGGCCTGGATCTGGTCTGTGGTGAAGCCGTGCTTGCGCAGTTCGGCCTCGTGGGCATCGAGGCACATGCCGCAGCCATTCACAGCCGACACGACGAGTGCGTAGAGCTCGAAATCGGCTTTCTCGATGCCCGGCGCGCCGATCACGTTCATGCGCAGCTTCGCCGGCACGGTCTTGTAGGTCTCATTCGAGAAAAGGTGCGTCGTGCGGTAATAGACATTGTTCATGCCCATGATCGCGCTGGCCGCCTTGGCCGCCTTCACCGCTTCCGGGCTCAGCTTGCTGCGCGCCTCCCCTTCCAGCGCCCGCAGCGTATGCGGTTCGCCGACAGCATGGGCGGATGCCAGCATGCAGCCGAACTTCTGCTGGTCGGTCAGGATGGTTTCGTTCGCCAGCGAGCCGAGGTTCAGCTTCAGGTCCTTGGCATAATCCGGCAATTTCGATTTCAGGGTCTCGAGCGACATCAAGCCGTCCTTTCAGGCAGGAGTGGAGATAGGAAGCCATCCGGCAGCGCGCCGGACTGCTTGCGCGCAGGCAGGCTGACCAGCCTCCCCCAACGGAGAAGGAAGGCCGGTCATCCCGGTTCTGCGCAACGCTATAGGGAACCGCGCCGCCTAGGCGGCGAGTACCAGCGTGTCGCCGCCAACCTGGCGGTTGCATGGGCAGAGCTCATCGGTCTGCAGCGCATCGAGCACGCGCAGCGTGTCCGACGGGTTGCGGCCGACATTGAGGTTGGTCACGTAGACGTGCTGGATCACGTTGTGCGGATCGACCACATAGGTCGCGCGATAGGCAACGCCCTCTTCCGCGTTGCGTACACCGAGGCCGTCGACGAGCGAGCCGGTCGTGTCGGCGAACTGCCAGATTGGCAGTTCAGCCAGGTCTGCGTGTTCGCGGCGCCAGGCGAGCTTGACGAACTCATTGTCGGTCGAACCGCCGAGCACAACCGCGTCGCGGTCTTCGAATTCGCCGTTGAGGCGCGCAAACTCCGCAATCTCGGTCGGGCAGACAAAGGTGAAGTCCTTCGGGTAGAAGAAAATCACCTTCCACTTGCCTTCAAAGCTGTTCTGGTCGAGTGCTTCGAACGCGCTGACGCCATTTTCTTCGTGCTGCATGAACTTTGGTTTCACGCCGGTGATCTTGAAGTCGGGAAGTTTCTGGCCAATGCCGAGCATAGGGGAGGTATCCTGTTGCAATTATTACGGTGGACGGGCCCGGTGGAGGCCCGATTAGTGAGCACGTGCCGCCATTTCAGCCAAATGAATAATTGATATTCTCTACCGGTGATATAAATCCACTCTATGGCAATTCCGACCCTCAGACAGCTCCAGTTTCTCACCGCACTCGGCGATACCGGCTCCTTTTCGCGCGCCGCTGAAGCCTGTTGTGTGACCCAGCCGACCCTTTCGGCCGGCATCAAGGAATTGGAGGAAATGCTCGGCGTCCGGCTGGCCGATCGCGAAGCGCGCGGCGCCCGCCTCACGCATGCCGGAGAGCTGGCCGCATCCCGTGCCAGCGCCCTCATCGCGGATGCCCATGCCCTCGTCCAGGCTGTCCAGAGCGCCGGTGCCCTGCTGACCGGCCCCTTCCATCTCGGCGCCATCCCGACCATCGCCCCCTTCGTCCTCCCGCAGGCCGTTCGGGCGCTGGGCGACGCGTATCCCGACCTCAAGCTCTATTTGCACGAAGACAAGACGACCCGGCTGATCGACCAGCTCCGCACCCGCACGCTGGACGCCGCGCTGATCGGCCTGCCCTGGGACGCGCCGGGCATCGAGACCCTGCCCCTGTTCGACGATGAGTTCCTGTTCGCCTCCTCAAGCAATCATCCGCTGGCCAGGAAGAACGGCCTCTCGCCGGACGATCTCGCCGGGGAGGACATTCTCCTGCTCGAGGACGGCCATTGCCTGCGCGACCATGCCCTGTCGATCTGCCGGCTGAAGACCGGCAACCATGCCGGACAGGTCGCGGCAACCTCGCTCGGCACGCTGGTCAATATGGTCGCCGGCGGGCTCGGCGTCTCCCTCCTTCCCCGGCTTGCCATGGATCACGGCCTCGCCATCGGTCATGACGTCGCCGTGCGCGAGTTCACCACGCCGGTTATCGGCCGCCAGGTCGGCATCGCCTGGAAATCCGGCAGCCCCCGCGAAGCCGACGCTCGCAAGATCGGCGAAATGGTCAAGGCGGCCCTCAACTAGGTTTGCAGTGTCCTGCCCGAAACAGGAAAGCCCCGGAGCGCAATGCGCTCCGGGGCTCCTGGTTTCAGTCTGGCCTTGCGCCTAGCCCGCTTCGCGTTCGTTGCGGACGTCGAGATCGTATTCGCGCACCTTGCGGTAAAGCGTCGAGCGGCCAATGCCGAGACGGCGTGAGACTTCGCTCATATGACCGTCATAGAAATCGATCGCGTATTGCAGGATGTCCTGTTCGATTTCCGTCAGTGTACGCAGTTCGCCATGCGCGTCGGTGATGCTGACAGGGCTGTTGCCCGCCAAAGCCGGACCGGTATCATTGGCCGCCATCGGCGCCGTCGGCACCGCATTGGCCGCAACTGGCGTGGCCGGCAGGCTGTCGAGATCGGGCATCTGGCCGGAGATCTGCGGGAAGTCCTGCGGCTGCAGGAGGTCGCCTTCGCACAGCACGACGGCGCGGAAGACGGCATTCTCCAGCTGGCGCACATTGCCCGGCCAGTCGAACGCATACAGCATCTTCAGCGTGTCATCGGAGACGCCGGACACTTTCGCGCCTTCGCTTGCATTGAATCGTGTCACGAAATGCTCGACCAGCGCCGGGATATCGTCGCGGCGTTCGCGCAAGCTCGGCATGTCCACAGGGTAGACGTTGAGCCGGTAGTAAAGGTCTTCGCGGAACGTGCCTTCGGCCACCTGCGCGGCGAGGTCGCGATTGGTCGCGGAGATGATGCGCACATCCACCTTGGTCGGGCGGCGCGATCCGACGGCATCGACCTCTCCTTCCTGCAGGGCGCGGAGCAGCTTGACCTGGGCCTCAAGCGGCAGTTCGCCCACTTCATCAAGGAACAGCGTGCCGCCATCGGCTTCGAGGAACTTGCCCGGCGCTTTCGAGACGGCGCCCGTAAAGGCACCCTTCTCATGGCCGAACAGGATCGACTCGACGAGGTTCTCGGGGATCGCGCCACAGTTGACGGTCACGAATGGCTTGCCGGCGCGGGTCGAGGCGCCCTGGATGCAGCGCGCGACGACTTCCTTGCCGACGCCGCTTTCACCGAGGATGAGTACGGGAATATCAGAGGCGGCTGCCCGCTCCGCAAGACGGATCACCTGGCGCATCGGTGCAGCCGAGGCAATCATGTCCTCGAAGCTCATGCCGCCCTCGGCCTTGCGTGACAGGCGTTTCACCTCGCCGGTCAGCGACTGCATCTTGAGGGCATTGCGGATAGAGACAACCACGCGCTCCGGATTGGCCGGCTTGACAATGAAGTCGACGGCGCCGCGGCGCATCGACTGGACGATCGTGTCGATGCCGCTTGTCGCGGTCAACATGATCACCGGCAGGTCGGGGCGCTTGTTCGACAGGCGCTCAAGCGTGTCGAGGCCCGACAGGCCCGGCATGGTCAGGTCGAGCAACACCACGTCGACGCCGTCCTTCGCATCGGCGGCCACCGCAATCCCGGTCTCGCCGTCCGGCGCCGTACGGCAGGCAAAACCCGCCTTCTCCACGGCAGCCTGCAGCAGGCGGCGCTGTGTCGGATCGTCATCAATAACCAGTACGGTCTTCGCCATCATCTTACCCTTGTACGTGGCCGGAGGGTCTGTTTTGCCCACCGTGCCGGAATTCACTGGTGCAATCTGGAACAGCAACGTCCCACATCGCGACGACCCGTTATGACACAGGGGGGTGAGGTTCCGGTGTATGCAATCGATGAAATTTCAGACGAATTTTTGAGGCGCGGCCTCAGTGCGGCGAAGGCTCCGCCGCCACCAGCCGGTCAAAGTCGGCCTCGTCCAGGCGCTGGATGAACCGCACGCCAACAAGCTCGTCCTTCTGCCAGCGTTTCTCGCACACGAGGCGGAGCGTGACAGAGCCGCCGCGTCCGTGGACGAAGAGGTAGAACTCGCCAGGCAGGTCCGGCAGGATCGCGCCCGCGCCAAAGGTCAGCTTTGCACCGGACTGGGACATGTCGAGAATGGAAACGTCGCGCGACGCGCTGAGGTCAGGCCACACCATGCGGCCCGGCCGGTAGGCCTGGACACGTAGATCGGCGCGCCGCAGTTCCATCTGGAACCGGTTGAAACCCGCCTGTAATTTGGATGCGAATCTGCTCATGCGCGCATCTATGCGCTCACCCGGTAAACGGATTGCAAAGACAAAGCACACATTTCAACGCAAGGTCAGGCGATTTGCGATTATGCGAACAGAGATTGAGCTTGCTGTGAAACTGTGCAATAAGGCGCTTATCGACTTCGAAATTGTGTCGGATAACTCGCAACTAAGGCCGTGCTTAAGCGCCGCTGCAAGACCGACTTCTCCCCCGCAATACCCGAGATTGATCACGTGCGCGCAACTCCGCATGCCCGTGAATTTTTAAGACCAGGTAAGATCTATGTCTACAGGAACTGTTAAGTGGTTCAACAGCCAAAAAGGCTTTGGCTTCATTCAACCCGATGCCGGCGGCGCTGATGTGTTTGTGCACATCTCCGCAGTCGAACGCGCCGGTCTCGCAACGCTCAATGATGGCCAAAAGGTCAACTACGAGCTCGAGAAAGACGCTCGCAGCGGTAAAATGTCGGCTGGCCAGCTCTCGGCTGCCTAAAGCCTTTTAAGGCCCCGCGTACGCCGCGAGAGCCACACATTCCCGAAAACCCCCGCACCTCACGGTGCGGGGGTTTTTCATGCCCGGCCCCCTAGTCAGGCAGGTCGCTGACCGGCTGGCCTGTCTGGCGCCGCGTCTCGAAATGGTTCTCGAACGCAATCGCCAGGCACGCCCCGATAATCAGCACCGCTCCAGCCCAGACGCGCCAGCCCGGCATCTCGGCAAAGAACACGATCCCGAACAGCGCGCTCCAGACCAGCGCCGTATATTCCAGCGGCGCCAGCAGCTGCGCCTTCGCCCGCGCATAAGCCAGCGTCATCAGGAACCAGACCGAATAGCCGAGCACGCCGAGCAGCGCGAACACCGGCAGGTCGCCCATGTCCACCGGCCCCGCCACGCCGAAGAACACCGGCGCCATGCACAGCGCCGGCACGACATTGGTGAACACGGCAATCGTCGTCGCGTCTTCCCGCACAGCGCGCAGGCGCAGCAGCACCAGCACCACCGCATAAATCGTCGCCGAGGCAAAACACGCCGCCAGGCCGAGCCCCCGCCCGTCACCGGCCACACCTTCCCCGCCGCCACTGATCGCGAACGCGGCCCCGGCAAAGCCGGCCAGCGTGATCAGGAAGGCCCGCGCCGACACCAATTCCCCGAGCACGATGCGCGCCACGAAAGGCACCATCAGCGCAGCCGTGAAGCCGATGATCGTCGCCTCGGCCAGTGCCAGCCGTGTCAGCGCAAAGAAGAACAGGATCGCGCCGACCAGCTGCAGCGCCCCGCGCAGCGTATGGAACCGGATCACCTCCCACGGCGGCATCGGCCGGCGCTGCCAGAGGAACACCGCCAGCGCCAGCAGGCCCCCGAACAGGAACCGCCACGCCACCAGCTGCATCAGGCCCGCCGCCGGGGCGGCGCCCTTCACGATCGCATCAATCCCCGACCCCATGCCCACGGCAAGCACGGCGATCAGGAGCGGACGGGAGAGAAGGCGATCGATCATGCACGCAGCTAAGCGGGCACGACGGCGGTGTCCAGCGCCCCAGAAGTTGAAGGTAGTTTCATCTCTTGCGAGAAAGTTAACAAAGTGCAAAGTTTTCTGGGGTGCATTTTAGCAAGGGTGAAGACAGTGGTGACCGGGGTGACATTCGGCTGGACGCCGCCGCATTGGACCGGGCTCAAGGGGGTCGGTCCATTTTGGGGAATTTGGGCCGGCTTGGTTTCGGCGTGCACTGGCGTATTACTTGTTTGGGTCAGCTTGAATACGCCGGCGACGCCAATAACGACATATCTTGGGGCCCTCTCAGCCGTGTTGGCGGGTCTCTTACTGGCCGCGATGATCCGTATGGGCGCCATCTGGTCCCGATTCAGGGATGCACTTCTCACAAAACCCCACAGACGGACCGATGCAGACCGAAAGCATATTCGCGAAGGATTTCGGGAACTGTTCGCCTATCTTCTAGCCAGTCTTTTTGCCCTTACGCTCATCGCATTCGCCGCAGGCAATGAAGAGGGAGGCTGGCTCTCACGCGTTCAGATCAAAGGCACCCTCGAAGAGATGTCCCTTTTGCATCTGACGATATTCTGCACCTTTTTTGTTTCTTCTTTCATCCCTCTGCTCACTGGCTTTGCTTTACAGGCCAAGGTCGAAGCGTCTCTGTGGAAATCTACAGTCCTTCGATCCAACGTCATATCGCGATCATCTCTCGTAATCTCGTCTTTGGCGATCTCGGGCATAGTTGCGCTGGCATGGGCCGCTGGAGCGAAGAAGTTCGACATGAGCGACGACTTCGGCGTCTATGTCACCTTGATCGTCGTACTTTGCTTTCTCGTCTTCATCATCTCACCGCACTTGGCGCGGTTCGTAAACGATCGGCTGGACGGTGAGGAGATTCCCCTCACCCATGCCGCGGGAATAAGTTCATTCGCACCCGAAACATTGATCAGCTGGATCGATTCGATACTCGTCCGGCTGGTCGCACCCCTGTCTGGAGCCACACAACAAGGAGCAGGCGTCCCACACTTGCTCGTCGTATTGCTTGTGCTTCCACTCAGCGCCATGGGATTTGTATTGGGAAGTCCATTCGGCCTCGTACCTATATTTCTGGCGATGCTCGTCGTATTGTCGCTTGGCAGACGTTGGGCGTGGGTAGAAGAAGATCGCGAAACGGCGTCACGTTTGCAGTCCACTGAAGTTGGCAGGACCAGCGACATCCACGTTGGCTTCGACAATGACCTTAAAGACGAGGCGCTCCTTGGATACGCGTCGCTCTTTATTCTGGTGCCGCTTGCCTTGTTCCAGATTCAAGGCAGCAGTCACGCTTTTGAACAGAATGCCGACCTAACGACGGGAAACCAGTTTCTTGATTGGCTCCGCTTCTTCGGAGCCGAACTCGCCAAAGCTGTGCCCTTTGTCGATTGGTGGGAGATCTACCAGGTCGATGTCCGGACACCTTTCTCATCTGAGAACGAAACGGCACTTGCGAAACACTTGACTTTCGCGGCGCGGGCCATGGTGGATTTAGTGATCATGGCCGCCCTCGTACAAGCCTTCGGCATCTGGCAGCGTGGGCGCACTCAGAACAGGCTATACGATGCAGGGCATATCAATTCATTTGATCCGTTCACCGAGCAGGAATTCTTTGAGCGCGGCATGAAGCCGGCGAACAAAGCTGGTGAATTCCTCCCGAAACGGAAGTTTGTAAAACGGGTACAGGAACACATTTCGAACAGCAGGGACCTCAACCTGCAACCTCAGCCATACAGCGCGCGTCGTTTGAGTGAGCTGATCCGCTCTGAAAACGAGGAAGTTAGCGCGGGGGCAAGATGGATGATCCGTGAGTTTGGCGTCCTCGCAGGTTCACCGCAAGAAAGGCTAGCGCAGCTTAATCAGCAGTGGGGAAATCTGAAGCTTCCACAGCTTGCTAGCCAACGAACCGCTTGGGCGAAGGAACAAGTTCGAGCCGAGAAGCTTCGGCTCGAACAGCTCCTGATCGATCTCAAACGAGAAATTGAACAAGAGGGCGGATATCTGCCTCAGGCTAATGCCGGCCTGTTGCTAGCACTTGTTGAAGAAATTCATGGGGCTCCAGAGTTTAGTTTTGCGCGGATCATAGCGCTGGAGTTGCTTGCAACTCGAAATTCAAGTGAATTTTCGCTCGCTGCTTTTGCTGCACATCTTATGACCGCCACCTCGAAGCTGGACCACTTCGAAGAACGGCCAGATTGGGCAAGACTCATTAAGCTTAAATTTGATAGGCGCCCAAGAGTGTACCTCAGTAACTATGCAATGCGGCGGCATGTTTACGACGCACTAGAATCGTTCGCTTCGAATCTTTCGCCTGCTAGCCGAAGATGGGCGCAGGTGCTCGACCTTCTCGATTGGATGGCAGAGGCTGACGCGTCTAAAGAGGGATGTCTTGCGGCAAAGGCGCTCGCTCAACGGCTCCGGAGCCAATAGTGCGCGCAGCAAACAAACCCAGAACACCCTAGACACGCCCGGGCCCCGCCTCCATATCTGGGCGCATGGCTCGTTCCTCCTCAAAATCCTCCCCCAAGGGCGTCGCCGAGGCGCCGTCCGTGTTCACGCTGGACGGCCCGGCGCGCGGCGCGATGGAGACGCTCGCCCCGTCGATCTGGACGCCCCACCGGCCCGACCGCGAATGGGACAAGCTCGAAGGCGGCATCCCCTTCCGCGTGCAGGCCGATTATGAGCCCGCCGGCGACCAGGTCACTGCCATCCCGGAACTCGTCGAGGGCATCCAGTCCGGCGAGCGCGACCAGGTCCTGCTCGGCGCGACCGGCACCGGCAAGACCTTCACCATGGCCAAGATCATCGAGGCGACCCAGCGCCCTGCCCTGATCCTCGCCCCCAACAAGACGCTCGCCGCCCAGCTCTATGGCGAGTTCAAATCCTTCTTCCCGGACAATGCGGTCGAGTATTTCGTCTCCTACTACGATTACTACCAGCCGGAGGCCTACGTGCCCCGCGCCGACCTCTATATCGAGAAGGAATCCTCCATCAACGAGGCCATCGACCGGATGCGCCACTCGGCCACCCGCGCCGTGCTCGAGCGCGACGACGTCATCATCGTCGCCTCGGTCTCCTGCATTTACGGCATCGGCTCGGTCGAGACCTACACGTCGATGACCTTCACGCTCGCCCCCGGCGACCGCATCGGCCCGCGCGCCGTCGCCGAACGCCTCGTCGCCAACCAGTACACGCGCAACGACATCGCCTTCACGCGCGGCACGTTCCGCATCAAGGGCGACGTCGTCGACATCTTCCCGGCCCACTACGAGGACCGCGCCTGGAAGCTCTCCTTCTTCGGCGACGAGCTGGAGACGATCACCGAGTTCGACCCCCTCACCGGCGCGAAGATCCAGTCCCTGCCCGCGATCAAGGTCTACGCCAACAGCCACTATGTCACGCCTCGCCCGACGCTCCAGCAGGCCGCCCAGAAGATCAAGGCCGAGCTGAAGCAGACCATCGCCCATTTCGAACAGCACGGGAAACTGCTCGAGGCCCAGCGCATCCAGCAGCGCTGCCAGTATGATATCGAAATGCTGCAGGCCACCGGCTCGTGCAACGGCATCGAGAACTACAGCCGCTACCTCACCGGCCGCAAGCCCGGCGAGCCGCCGCCGACCATGTTCGAATACCTGCCCGACAATGCCCTCGTCTTCTGCGACGAGAGCCACCAGACCGTCCCGCAGATCGGCGCCATGTACAAGGGCGACTTCAGCCGCAAGTCGACCCTGGCCGAATACGGCTTCCGCCTGCCCTCCTGCCTCGACAACCGCCCGCTCAAGTTCGCCGAATGGGACGCCATGCGCCCGCAGACCGTCCATGTCTCCGCCACGCCCGGCAAGTGGGAACTCGAGCGCACCGGCGGCGTGTTCACCGAACAGGTCATCCGCCCCACCGGCCTGATCGACCCGCCGGTCGAGGTCCGCCCCGTCTCGACCGATGGCGCCAACCAGGTCGACGATGTGATGGCCGAGGTGAAGGCCGTCGCCGCGAAAGGCTTCCGCTCGCTGATCACGACCCTGACCAAGAAAATGTCGGAAGACCTCACCGAATTCCTCCACGAGAACGGCGTGCGCGTGCGCTACATGCACTCGGACATCGACACGATCGAGCGCATCGAGATCATCCGCGATCTCCGCCTCGGTGTGTTCGACGTCCTTGTCGGCATCAACCTCCTGCGCGAAGGCCTCGACATTCCCGAATGCGCTTTCGTCGGCATCCTTGATGCAGACAAGGAAGGCTTCCTGCGCTCCGAGACCAGCCTCGTGCAGACCATCGGCCGCGCCGCGCGCAATTCCGAGGCCCGCGTCATCCTCTATGCCGACCGCATCACCGGCTCGATGGAGCGCGCCATGGAGGAAACCTCCCGCCGCCGCGCCAAGCAGGAAGCGCACAATCTCGAACACGGCATCACGCCTACCACGATCATCCGCGGCGTGCAGGACATCCTCGGCGAGCTCGGCGAGAAACCCGGCACTAAGTCCCGCGCCCGCCGCGACCGCGACAAGGGCCTCGCCGAAGAAAAAGCCTTGCCACTTGCCGGGGAACCCGGCCACAATCTCAAATCAGTGATTGCGGATACAGAAAAGCGGATGCGCGAAGCCGCCGCCAACCTGGAATTCGAACAGGCTGCCCAGCTCAGGGACGAGCTGAAGCGGCTGAGGGAGCAAGATTTGGGGTTGAATTTGTAGGGTGCATTAAGGCCGCAGGCCGCAATGCGCCGGGGAGCCGCCGGAGCGGTGCATTGCGCTTCGCTTAATGCACCCTACCGCTCCTACCCCGCCGCCCGCTGTACCCCTTCTCCGCGTCATGCTCCGCCCAGGCGGCCTGCGCCGTGGCCTCGTCGGCGAGCTTCTCTTCCAGGCTGTCGGCCAGCGCGTCATTGCCCATGTCTCGCAGCCGCCGCACCGCCTCGCGAATCTTCTCGCGGAAGCCGTTGAACCAGCCATCCTCGGCGCGCAGGTAGATGTCCTCCATCAGGCACTCCTCATAGGCCGGGCCCGGCGCGAACAGCGCGCGCACCACGTCCCACACCATGCGGCAGCGGAACATGTACATGCCCTGGAAGCGCAGGTCGGGCCGCTTCACCGGCGAGGCGCCTGCGTCCAGCCCGGCCTCGCGCACTATCTCTTCCGCCTCCCGGCGCACCCGGTCGGCCGCCGCTGCGGCCCGCGCCTTCAGGTCTTTCTTGGGGAAGCCGTCGGCCAGCGCCCAGTCCGACAGCGTCGTGGGCAGGATATCCAGCCGCGCGGCAATCGCGGCCAGCGGTTCCCCCGCCTCCGCCGCCTCCCGCGCCAGCTGCCTCAGGGAGGAAAGCGCACGGGCACGGCGGCGGTAACGGCGGGGGCGAGCAATCTCAGTCATGGCCGGGATTATACGGCCACCGGCCCTGCGGTCGGATACGCGGCGCGCGATGCCCCGCCGCGCGGGCGGAGAGGGCGAGAAACCCGCTCCCCTCTCGCCCGAGCTCATCCTGCGCGAAGCCTGTCCCCGCGAAGGCGGGGATCGAAGGATGGGCGGACTTCCGTGCACTTCAGCCCCCCTCCGTGCACCCACCACCATCTCCGGGCCTTCTCCGTGCCCCCACCGGGCTTTTTCCGGGCATCTGTTCGTGGTTCGTATTCGTGTGCGGTGCAGCAATCTCACGCCCGTCGCAAAACTGTGGAATTCCTCCCCCTCGGCGCGAAAAAAATTGGACAGGGACTCGACTCAGGCGAGTTTTGGTGAGATCGTTTCGGTAGGCCAACGACCTCGGCGCGGGAGCACAATCCGCGACAGAACGATGGCCCAGCACATCGCACCCGGTGATCCCGGGCCAATAGCCAGGCCGTGAGAGCGGCGGACGTGAAGGGCAAGGGTCAGGCATCGGGACAAAGCCAGGCGATGTCCATCTTTGGGGGAGCTAGACCCCTGGATTTGGTGCCCTATGCCGCGACCGGGGCGCGATCCGAAACGCGGTAACCAAAGGAAAATCCCTCGGGATGTCCGGCGGTTAGGCCAGAACTTTTCCCCTGGGTAATGACTGGCCGAGGTGATGGTCTGGGCGCTCTCCGGAGCGACCTGCCGGAGCCCGGGTGACGAAGGAACCGCTCAAACGGAACCGACCGATCCCCGTGTCAGCCGATGACCGACGACGAGTGCTAGCACATAGTCTCGGTAGTCTGATTCGATGACGCAGGAAAGGCGCGTGCCCTCGGGACCGCGCCTTTTTTGCTGTCTGGAACATGCCGCCGCTGGAGCCCGCCCATGACCTACCGCCTTCCCGAAGACCAGCTTGATCCTGCCGCCTTCACGGCGGGGTGGCGAAGGCAAGCTGCCCGGCCATCTCGGCATCATCGTCACCACGCTGGAACGCCATCTCGTCGAGGGCCATTTCGACATTGCCGCCACGCACCACGCGCCCAACGGATTCCTCCATGCCGGCGGCCTCGTCACGCTCGCCGATACGCTCTGCGGCTATGGCACAATGGCCAGCCTGCCTGAGGGCGCGACAGGTTTCACCACGATCGAGCTGAAATCCAACTTCTTCGCCACCGCCCTCGAGGGCCGCGTCCAGGCCCGCGCCACGCCTGTCCATACCGGCAGCACGACACAGGTCTGGGATTGCGAAATCACGCATATGGCCACCGGCAAACGCATGGCCCTGTTCCGCTGCAGCCAGCTGGTGCTCCGCCCTAAAGGCTGACCCACACGCCCGCCGCGAGGTACATCACCACAGCGATCCCGCCCGCGACCAGCGCATAGGGCAGCTGCGTGCGCACATGCTCGATATGGTCACAGCCCGCCGCCAGCGAGGCGATGATCGTCGTGTCGGAGATTGGCGAGCAATGGTCCCCGAACACGCCGCCGCCCAGCACCGCCGCCAGCGCCAGCGACGGCGGAATCCCCAGCGCGACCGCCAGCGGCATCGCAATCGGGATCATGATGCCATAGGTGCCCCAGCTCGTGCCGGTCATGAACGCCGTCACCCCCGCCACCACGAACACCACGGCCGGCACGATGATCGGCGAGACAAAGGCGGCTGCGACACTCGCCATGAACGTCCCTGTCCCGAGGACGCGCAGGCTGTCGCCCAGTGCAATCGACAGGAACAGGATGGCGACAACCGGCACCATTTCCGCGATCCCGGCAAAGCCGCGCGCCTGCAGCTCGCCCTTGCCGAAGGCCCGGCCCGCGACCAGCACGACGCCCGCCACGAGCATTGCCAGGCACACCGCCCAGAGGATCGACTGGCTGCCATTGCCGGCCAGGATATTGCCGCCGCCGGTCCACGCCATGAAGCCCAGCGAGGCGCCGATCATGGTGAGGAGCGGCAGCCACATGTAGATCGACCGCGTCGACGCCACGGCTTCCTCGTCTTCCACCAGCACGTCCCGGTCCATGCCCGCCGTCTTCATCGGCCCGAACACCCGGCCCGTAAACACCGTCAGGTAGACCCCCGCCAGCGTCAGCAGCGCATAGAAATTCCACGGAATCGTCCCGGCCACGACGCCAATCGGGCTGGCAAAGCCGTAGGGTTCGACAAGGCCCAGCGCATAGGCGCCCCAGCCGTTCAGCAGGATCAGCGCGCTGACCGGCGCTGACGTGGAGTCGATGATATAGGCAAGACGTTCGCGGCTGAGGCCATGCGCGTCGAACAGGCGCTGGCCCAGCACGCCGCTGCTCAGCAGGCTGACATTGGTTTCCACGAAGATCGCCGTGCCCGCCAGCGCCGGCGCCAGCGCCGCCCGCCGGGGTGTCGAGACAAGGCCGCGTTTCATTAGGCCGCTCACCACGGCTTCGACCCCGCCGCTGTCACGCATCCACGCAATCAGCGCGCCGATCAGGAGGCAAAAAAGCAGGACACGCGTATTGCCCGCGCTCTCGAAAACCGCCGCCGCCCGGTCAATGCTGCCCAGCGCCCCCATGCCCGGATTGAACCCCGAAATCAGGGTCTCGGACGCCAAGATCGCCAAACCCAATGCCGCGTACACATTGCGCGTCAGCATGGCGACAATGATCGCCAGGACCGGCGGCAGTATTGTCAGGATATCCAGGGCTCAGCCTCCCGATGGTTGGAGCCGCAGACTAAGCCGATCTGCCGCCAAAAGCCCAGCACGCGTTGAAAATCTCGCGGACGCAATAGACCCGACGCATCAAATTTGTTCGACCTGTACTAGATATTTTAAGTCTTTGTCTGCGATAACAACGGACTGAAGACCTGCAAGGGGGGGCGAAGTGGACCAACGCAACGTAGAGCGAGACTTCTGGATAGAGCAGCTTCGGCTGGCGCTAACCGTCATAGTCTGTGCTGTCGTTTTTGCGGTGTCGGTCACCTGGTTCACCACCGCGGATCTCGACACGCATTCCCGCACCCATGCGCTGGCATTGTCCTTCGGACTTCCTCTGGCCATCGTGCCGATCGCCCAAGCCATGGCAATCCGACTCCGCTTGCGCCTTCTTCGCCTCCACCTCAAGTTCCGCAAGCTTGCCAACAGCGACGATCTCACCGGCCTTGCCAACCGCCGCAGCTTTACCGAGCGGGGCGCCGCGCGCGTTGAAGCATCGCGCGCAAAGAATTTGCTGTCCGGCCTCATTCTCATCGACATAGACTGGTTCAAGCAAGTCAACGACAGCCACGGCCACGAGGCGGGCGACGAAACGCTGACTCATGTCGCGCAAACCCTAATCCACGCCGCCCCGCCGGACGCGCTTGTCGCCCGTCTTGGCGGCGAAGAGTTCACCGTCATGTGCGAAGTCAAAGACATTGTCGCGCTGAGCCGTATCGCCGAGGCCTTGCGTCAGGCGACAGAGTCCACTTGCCTGATTTACAAGGGCGAAGTCGTCCGCGTCACCATCAGCCTTGGCCTCGCCACTGCGCGCGCCGACGACACACTCTCTGCCCTGCTCAGCCGCGCCGACAAAGCTCTTTACGACGCCAAGAACTGCGGTCGGAACCGGTTCACGCTGGCAGCCTAGCTTCCGACAAACCGGGCCTGCATAGCTATATCCTCTCAAATTTTGTCGATCCGGCGCACGAAGTCTAAGGCTTTTTAGTCCATTTTGGCACGATCAAAACCCAATACAGCCGGACAAGCCATGAACGAAGAGCCATCCACCCGCAAATTCTGGGGCAATCAGGCTCGGCTGTCATCGGTTGTGATATTCGTCTCTATTTCCCTGTCGGAGCTACTGGTCTGGCTTTCACTCGGTGACCTGCCGCCGGACGGGCGCGCTGTCGCGCTGTGGCTCGGCTTCGCCATTCCAGCCGTCGTGTCCCCTGGCGCCATGGTCTATGTCACTTTCCAGAACCTGCGTAATCATCGCCTGCACCAGCGCGTTCATCGCCTCGCCAATTGCGACGACCTGACCGGCCTTGCCAACCGCCGCAGCTTCACTAGGCAGGCGACTGTCGGCCTCGCTGACGCCGCCTCAGCACAGATTGGCCTCCTCATCGTCGACATTGACTGGTTCAAGCGCGTTAATGACACGTTCGGCCACGAGGCCGGTGATGAAACCTTGTGCCACATTGCACAGACGCTGGTGCATGCCGCGCCGCATGGCGCCCTTGTCGCGCGTCTTGGTGGCGAGGAATTCACGCTCATGTGCCATGTCGACAACGTATTGGAGCTCAGCCGTATCGCCGAAGCCCTGCGCAAGGCAACCGACGCAGCGGGCTTCTATTATCGCGGCGAGAAAATCCACGTCACGATCAGCCTCGGCCTGACGCTCGCCCGGCCGGACGATACCCTATCCACCCTGCTCTCGCGCGCAGACAACGCTCTCTACGACGCCAAGAACCAGGGTCGCAACCGCTTCGAACTCGCCGCCTGATGCGCAAAAAAAAGGCCCCGGCTTTCACCGGGGCCTTTCTTTCGCCAGAAGCGGAAGGGGGCTTATGCTCCGGGATTATTGGCCGTTCGTCATGGCACCACCGGAAGGCGCTACCGGGTCTTCGATGGTCACAGCGCCATAGCCGTCGGACGTCGCTTTTTGCCAGGCCGAAAATTCGGCCTCCGACAGTTTCGCATCGCCATTGACGTCCCAGTCAGCAAAGGATTCCGCCGTCACGTCGGGATGATGCAGCTTCACTTCCTCGATTGACAGATAGCCGTCGGCGTTCAGGTCGATTTCGGCCAGCGCCATGTTTTCGCCGGCAAGGGCGGGGGCCGCCATAAGGGCGGCAATGGCTGCGAATGCGAATGTTGGTTTCATCGTATCTACTCCATTTGACTTCCTGCCGGTTGGGCGCTTGCCCGGTGCAGGTGACAGACTAAGCGCCGCCCTGCCCCACCCGTTCCCAACCTGTCTGAATGCTAAGACTCCGGACCAAAATGTGGCGAACCACCCGCTGCATAAAAAAAAACCACCTGCAAACACATGCAGGCGGCTCTCTTCCCAACCCCCCGGAGAATCCCCCCCGGTTTCGGTAGAAGTCTTTGCTAGAAGCTCAGCGGCGAGTCTTCCGGTGTCTCGGGCTCTGCCTCAGGCTCCGGCATGTCCTCGACGATCGTGGCATCTTCAGGCTGTGGTGCGGCCGACGCCGTGTTGCAGCAGCGGACCTGCATCTCCAGGACGCGCTCGTTGAAGCGGCACTTCTCGTTATTGATCTCGCGCAGGAAGGACAGGCCGCCCGCACGCTCGGTATAGCGCGTCTGGGTACAGCTGGTCAGCTCATAGCCCGGGCGGCAGGTGCCGGTATCGGTCTTCTGCACGGTAAGCGTCTCACAGACCATTTCGTCAGTCTTGGCGAGCGCCGCATTGGCGCGCTGCATCGCTTCGTCAGCCGTGGCCTGTGCACGGGCAGCCGCATCAGAGGCGCTGTCGGCCACGCCACGCGCATCGGAAAGGCGCATGTCAGTGTCGGACAGTGCTGTCGTCTGGCCGTCGATTTCGACTTTCAGTCGGCAGACGTTTTCCTGCGATTTTTCAGGATTGGCGCAATAATCAGAGACGCTCATTTCCTGTGGGATCAGGTTCTGGCAGCCTGCCAGCGCCATGGCCAGCACCGCGCCGGCGGCGAGTTTTGCAATACGCATAATATCCTCCGCGTGAGTTCGATGCGCATTAACCGCACGGAACGCGGAAGGGTCAACGAGACTCACGCAATGCGGGAATCAGGCCTTCAGCTTGTAGCCCGTCCGGAACATCCACCAGACCGCGCCGGTCGACAGCACGGACAACACGCCTGTCACGATCACGCCAGTCACCACGGACGAATTCGCGACACCGATGAAACCATAGCGGAACCCGTCGATCATGTAGAAAAACGGATCCAGGTGCGCCAGCGTCAGGAACGGCTCCTTCATCACCTTGATGTCGTAGAACGTCCCCGACAGGAAGGTCAGCGGCACGATGACGAAATTCGTCACGGCGGACAGGTGGTCGAACTTGTCGGCCCAGATCCCACCCATCGCGCCCAGCGCGCCGAGGATGATCGCCGCCGTCAGGCTGAACCAGACGATCGGCCAGACGTGCACGACCGACAGGTCGGCCAGGCCGCTCAGCTGGATGCCTATCCCCGAGATCACCGCCACGATCACGCCGCGCGTGATTGCCCCGCCCAGGAAGCCTGCCGTCAGCTCCATTGGCGACAGCGGCGGCATCAGGAAATCGACATGGGTCGCGTTGAACTTGGCCTGCACAAGGCTCGAGCTCGTATTCTGGAAGGCGTTCTGCAGGATCGCCATGATGATCAGGCCAGGCGCGAGGAAATCATTATAGTTCAGCCCGTCGAAATCGCCGGTCAGCCGGCCCCGGTCGCCGAACGCCAGCTTGAATACGGTCATGAACAGCAATGTCGTCACCACCGGCGCGAACACGGTCTGCATCCACACTTTCAGGAACCGGCCGATTTCTCGCTTGTACAGCGTCCACAAGCCCAGCCCATTCACCGCGCCATATTGCCGGATGACCCTGAAGCCGGATTCCGGACTGGAAGAAACGGTGGAATTCGTGCTGGCGGGTTTGGCGTCTGCGCTGATGTCTGTCATGCGGGTTATCTAATGTGCTATGCCCGCATGAGCGAGGGGCAAGACGCGACTTTTTTGCCTTTGCCCGAAAATTGGGCCCACCTGCTGAAAGTGCGACTCACAAGACACTACATATGGAAAGCCTGTGGAAAGCTAAGTCTGCATGTTGTGTTTCATTTCGGTCCTGATACGATATCTAGGTGCTGAGAGAGATAGCGCGTAACTGCTATCACAACATGTAGGGGCTGACGGGACCGTGTATGGGCCCCTGAACCTGGAGCTGGGAGACCTAAATCCATGTCATGGACTGATGAACGGGTAGAAGTGCTCAAGAAACTTTGGGCGGAAGGCCATTCGGCCTCGCAAATCGCCAAGCAATTGGGCGGCGTGACCCGCAACGCCGTGATCGGCAAGGTGCATCGCCTTGGCCTGTCGGGCCGTGCGACACCGTCGCGCCCCGTCAAGCGCCCGCCGCGCCTGGCCCGGCCAAAGCCACGCGTGATGCCGGACGGTACGGTCACGATGCCGACGCCAGCCGTCACCATACCGATCGAACAGGCCCGTCCCGTCGAGCGCACGGCGATGATCGCGCCGCTGCCGCCACTGAAACTGGCCGATGGCGACGCGGCAACCATCCTCACCTTGCGCGATTCAATGTGCAAATGGCCGATCGGTGATCCGGCCGATCCGAAGTTCGCCTTCTGTGGCCGCAAGTCGGACTGCGGTCCCTATTGCAGCGAGCATGCGAAAGTGGCGTTCCAGCCCGCCCGCAAGCGCGACACGAAGAAGAACCAGTACGATTATGTGCGTCGCATTGCTGGCTGATATCAGTCGGCAACCCCAGCGACGAACAGGAAAGCCCCCGGAGTTATTCTTCGGGGGCTTTTTCCATTCGTGTCGCCACGTCTGCGTCGGATGACGGCGCCTCATCGGTGCCGCCCGGCTCGATGCGCACCCGTATCGCATCCGAGGATTTGACGTGCAGGTCCTGTTGCGGGAACGGGATTTCGATACCATGCCGCTCCAGCGCCGAATGGATCGCCCAGTTATAGTCGGCAACGACCTTGGCCGGCTTCTTCACCGCCTCCTCTGTCAGCCAGACGACAAGTTCGAAGTCGAGGCTGGAATCCCCGAACCCCACCAGCCAGACCTGCGGCATGCGCGGTCCCATGTTCTCCAGCGTCCATTTGACCTCCGCGGCGGCCTCCATGCCGGCCTGGCGCACGAGATCCTTGTCGGTGCCATAAGCCACGCCGAACTTGATATGCGTGCGCCGGCGCGCCTCGCGCAGGGTCCAGTTGATCACCTGCGCCTTGATGAACTCTTCGTTCGGCACAAGGATATCGACATTGTCGTTGGTTGTGATCACCGTCGATCGGATATTGATTTCATTGACCAGGCCCGTCACGCCCGACTGCAGCTCGATGAAATCGCCCACCTTCACCGATTTCTCGATCAGGATGATTACGCCCGAGATGAAATTCGAGAAGATCGACTGCAGGCCGAAGCCGATACCGACGCCAAGGGCACCTGAAAAGATCGTCAGGGCGCTCAGGTTCACGCCGACTGTCTGCAGCGCAATGGCAATGGCCACGACCATGAGCAGTATGTTCGCGACCTGTCCCAGCAGACCGGCCATGGACGGGTTCAGCCGGCTGGTCGATCGCAGCCGCGTCTGCGCCGCCGCGCCGGCTATACGGCCCAGCCAGAGCGCCACGATCGCAATCCCCACACTGGTCAGGATGGTCCAGACCGACGGGGAATGCCGGCCCACCGGAATATGGAAATCATTCAGGGCGGTCACGGTCGGTTCCAGCCAGCGCAGGATATAGAGCGCAGCAATCGTCCATGAAATCAAGGCAATCGCCCGCGACAGGAAGCTCTTGCGCATGTTCGACGTCAGCAGCCGGATAATGATCCAGGCGTTCAGCAGGCTGGCAACGATGCGCAGGCCCTCATTGGGCAGTTCCGCCATGTGGAACCCGGCCACGGCGGACCAGACAAATACGACGCTGATCAGCGGCCACATGATATTGGCCAGCGAAACATAGACTCGCGCCAGCGCGTCAGTCCGGCCGCGATCCATCGCGGCGGCAATCAGGCGCTTGTAAGGGATGCGCGAGAGCAGCCAGCCGACAATCCCGGCAGAAATCACCACGCCGGCCTGCCAGAGAGTCGCAACTGACAAAGCCTGTTCGAGGAACCCCGTGAACCAGACCTGCAAGCTGTCGAAGATCGTCCCGACCTGTTTGGCGACGGCCTCTGTGTCGATTTCGATATCGTCAGGATTCATGGTTCGCCCTCAAAGCCAATTCATCAGCTTGAATAACATGAACTCGATCCCGACGATGACCGCAAGGATCACCACGGCAATCCAGAATGAGCCACTGTATCCTTTTAGCCGTTGCAAACGAAACCTGTCGCATGGACGCGCCCAAACGCAGCTGGAATTTGCAGCGAGGCAGGTGAACTTGCCGATGCGGCAGGCCGCGTCTAGGTTCGGCGCACAACCGAATCCGGCGCTTTCGCATTGCGTGACGCCAGCGACTTCACTGCCCCGACCACAGGATGTCCTTATGACGCTTCAGCCCGCTCTCTGCCTCGCATTCGGCCTGATCGGCCTTGCCGCCTGCTCTTCCCCACAGCCGGCCGAGTCTCCCGCCCCCGTCGGCACCGAAGCGGCACTGCAAGGAACCTGGCGTTCGGTCGACGACGCCAGGAGCATGATGACCATCCGCGATACGACCGTCACCGAGAGTTATCTGGGTGAAGAGCCGAGCGTCTCGACGCTCACCATCGTGGCTGACTGCAACGAACGGGTGTCCGACCCGGCCGGCCCGTCCTTCACGTTCGAAGACGAGGCTGTCGGCGCGCGCTGCTTCACCCTGCTCGATGCGACTGGTGACTATATTTCCTACAGCTATGCCGCACGCGGCAACACGCTCGCCTTCAACCGCGTCCCGGATTGAACTCTCCCTTGCCCGGGCCGCCGGTCCGGGCATAATCAACCGGGTCTCATCGCCTGGAAGAATCTTGCCATGACCCGCATTGCCGCCCTTGTTCTTGCCGCGGCGCTTTCGGCTCCGGCCGGGGCCGATATCGTCTCCGCGTCGCCGGACCATTATGAACTGAAACAGGAGGCCTTGTCCGCTCTCACCCCCGGCGAGTTGTGGGACCGTCTGATCCATCCGGAACTCTGGTGGCACCCGGACCATACCTATTCCGGCGCGCCCGACCACCTCTCGCTTGATCCGAAGGCTGGCGGGCTCTGGAAGGAAACCTGGGACAATGGCTCGGTCGCACACGGCACGGTCCTGACCGTAGTACACGGCAAGATGCTCCGCCTCGACGCCCCGTTCGGCCCGCTCCAGGACATGGCCGTTACCGTCATCTGGACCATCACCCTCGTCCCCGAAGGCAAAGGAACCTGCGTCACGTTCACCGAGACGGCAAATGGCACCACGGCCAGCGCCCTCGACCAGCTCGCTCCCGCCGTCGACGGCGTCAAGACCGAAGCGGTCGAGCGGTTGGTGAGCGGGGAATAAGCCCGCAACGGGTTAGCGTCTCTAGCGCCACTCGCCCGGCTTGCGGTACCAGCCACGATTGGTCTTGACCCAGCGGTGCGGTGTCCAGACGGCTCCGGCACGCGGAGGATTAGGGTTCCAGTATCCATCAACCCAGACGAACCGGACCCCGGTCCAGTCCCAATAGCCCTCGATCCAGACAGCCGCCGGGTTCGGACGACGGGGAATGATCACGTATTTCTGTGGCGGCGGGGCGGTCTGGACATAAACAATCCCCGCTGTCGTCGCCACGGTCCCGGCAGGGCCATGCGGGCCATAACGCCCGGCACACCCGGCCACAACAATGGTGCCTGCAACGATCAGAGCCGCAAACTTGATAGGCTTATTGGTCATTCTGTATCCCCTCGCGTGAAAACGCTGTTACATTCCGCGATTGAAACGGTTCAGTTCCTGAACTGTTAGCTTGCCGTCATCATCAGCATCCGCTTCGAGGAAGGCGTATTCCGAGAAGTTGCGATATTCATTTCGCGTCACGACTCCATCCGCGTCGGTATCCATCAACCGGTAACGCTCGGTTTTGCGCAGGTTAGCCTGTGTCTGCATTCTGGCCTGCAACTCGGCATCGGGGGAACCATAGGGTCCGGGGCCCATGCGCATTGCGTGATACTCCTGCAGCGTCAGGCCGTTTCCGTCCGCATCCATCGTATCGAAGCCTGTATCGTGCCAGGCATCGAACTCGGCCCGGTCGACCCTGCTATCGCCGTCCCGGTCATGTTGCTGGATCCTGTCGGCGGTGCCGAGGAACAAGCGGTCCCTGTCGCGATCCTGGTCCGGAATTGCGAGCCGGTCCTGATCCCGATCACGGTCCCGATCCTGGTCCGGCGTGTCCATGCGGTCGCGATCCTGGTCCCTGTCTCGGTCCTGATCCGGCACATCGATCCGATCACGGATGCGGTCGAGATCGCCCGACTGCGCGCCTGCGCCTGCACCGCCACCTGAGCCGCCACCGCCACCGGGCTGTGCATTGGCTCCCGCAAGAGCAAACGCGACGGCTGAAACACCAGCCAGGATTGCATATTTGACATGTGGACTCATGGTGAACTCACTTTCTGCTGTTTTGTGATCGATCTGGAGACAAGCGTAAGACCTGCGCGATTGCGGCCCGTTGATCAAAATCAATACGCCAAGAGCATTCTGTCGCCCGGTGGATGAGAACCTAAGGCCGCGCCGCTGGCAGCCAGATCCCGAAGGCGCTGCCCTGGCCGAGGCGGGTCTCGACGGCGAGGCCGCCGCGATGGTGGGCCATGATATGTTTCACGATGGCGAGGCCAAGGCCTGTGCCGGTGATCTTGCCGCCCCGGCTCTGGTCGGCGCGGTAGAAGCGCTCGCCGAGGCGCGGCAGGTGTTCGCGCTCGATGCCCGGGCCCTCGTCCTCGATGCGCAGCCAGACCGAGGCATCCGGCGTACCGGGCCGCCCCGCCGCCTGCAGCAGCGTCATCCGCTCACCCTCGCGCCAGCCCTGCGCCGCCCGTATGCGTGCTTCGCTCATGCTGGCGGCGAGCCCGAACGACACCGTCACCCGGCCGCCCGGCGGTGTATATTTCAAGGCATTGGTCAGAAGGTTTTCGACCACCTGCATGATCTCATCACGGTGGGCCACGACCGGCATGCCTTCGTCGGAGCCATTCAGTTCCAGCGTGACATCGCGGTCCCTGGCAATCGGCTGCAGCGCCTCGGTCGCGTCGAGCACGATCCGGGCAAAGTCTTCGCGCTCGCTCGGCGCGATATGTTCGGAAAACTCGATCCGTGACAGCGAAAGCAGGTCGGCGATCAGCCGGCTCATCCGTTCGGACTCCCCTGCCATGATGTCGAGGAACCGGTCCCACGACGCCTTGTCGTCCTTGGCCGGGCCGCGCATCGTTTCGATGAAGCCCGACAGGGCCGTCAGCGGCGTGCGCAATTCGTGGCTGGCATTGGCCAGGAAGTCGGACCGCGCCCGCGCCGCCCGGCGCACCGGCGTCAGGTCTTCCAGCACGACCAGCGTCTCCATGGCACCGACGGGCCGCGACACGTGCGCCCGCCAGGTCTCGTCCGGCCCGCTATCGACCTCCACCGCCAAGGCCTCGCTGCCCGGACTGGTGCGCATTCGCTCGATTGCCGACAACAGGGCCGGCGAGCGGATCACGGTACTGGTCCTCGGATTGGACCGCCCTTCAAGGTGCAGGATCAGGTCTGCGGCCGCGTTGAAGGACACGATGCGCCCGTCCGCATCGACTTGGAAGGCTGGCAGCGGCAGCGCATTCAGCAATTGCCGGGAATCCAGCCGACCTGCGCTGTCCGCCATGACGGGTGCCGGTGCCTGCCTGCTGACGGGCAGGAACGCAGCCGTACCGGCAAAATAAGCAATCGCAACCGAGACGAGCATGGCCAGCGCGGCCAGCGACACGACCGGGCTCAGTTCGCCGGTCGCGGCCAGAAGGGCCAGGACGGCGGTGAAGCACAGGCCGAGGATGATAAAGTCGCGCGCCCGCCCGCTCACGGCGACGCGCGGCGCTTTCCGCTTTTCAACTGGATCGGTCTGGCTCATCCCGTCTCCCGGCACGGACGCACGAGGCACCCGGAACGCGTTGGCCGCAAGTCATCGCCGCCGTCGATTGGCGCTACAACGGCGCCACGCCCCTGCCAAGCGCCTTTGGTCGTACGGGCCCGCCCCAAGCCCGTATGACACCTGCGCAACAATTATTGATTTTCGATAATTCTTCGTTGACAGTCGACTAGGCCCATCGTAATCGGGGTCGGGCAAAAAACGGGAGCCTCACCAGCGGCATGAAACGTTCAATTCTCCTCCTCGGCACGGCAATTGTTGCAGCATGTGCCTCTTCACCCGCGTCAACCGGCCGCTGGGCCGGCCAGCCGGTGGAATTTTTTACCAGGACAGCGAATGCGCCAGACGAATGGGCCACGCGCGGTGTGGCCGGCGTGGCGCCCAGCGGCGACTGGCTCAGCCAGTTCAACGATCCGCTCATGGTCGGTCTCGTCAACGAGGCCCTCACTAACAGCCCGACACTGGAATCCCGCGCCGCCCTCGTGCGCGCCTCGGAGGCCTCGACCCGGGTCGCCCGCGCCCAGCGCCGGCCCAGCGTCAGCGCATCGGCCTCGGCCGGGGTGACCTCCACCGAGAATACGTTCGGCGGCAGTTCTGACCGGAACACAGACGGCATCTACGGCGTCGGCCTCGACGCCAGCTGGGAACTTGACCTCTGGAACCGCCTCGGGTCCGGTATCGGCGCCGCCGAAGCCGACTATGCCGCCAGCCAGGCGGACTTTGCCGCCGCCGAACTGTCAATTGCGGCCCAGACCGCGATTGCCTGGATCAATCTCAACGAGGCCCTCGCCCAGGAACGCGTCGCCGTGCTCACTTTCGAGGCGCGCGACCGGGTTCGCACGCTGACCGAGCGCCGCTTCCAGCGCGGCCTCGCCGATGCGCTCGACGTGCGCACCGCCCGCAGCACGGTGGCCCAGGCCGAAGCCTCGATCGCCGCGCGTCGCCAGATCACCGGCGAAACCGCCCGCCGTCTCGAAACACTGGTCGGGCGCTACCCGTCGGCTGAACTGGACGCCCCGGCCGAAATCCCGACGCTCGATGTCATCGTGCCCGAAGGCAATCCGGCCCTCCTCCTCTCGCGCCGTCCGGACATAGCCGGCGCTGAAGCCCGTATCGCCGCGGCAGGCCTGCGCGCCGAACAGGCCCGGCTCGCCATGCTGCCGTCGCTGCGCCTCACAGCATCCGCCTCGACCAGCACGACCGAGTTCTCGGATGCGTTCGACCCCGAAAAGATCGCGGCCAATCTTATCGCCAGCCTCGTCCAGCCGCTCTTCACCGGTGGCCGCCTCGATGCCCAGCGCGACGCCGCTGTCGCACAGGCTGAAGCGGCAGTGGCCAATTACGCTGCCGCCGCGCTCGACGCCTGGCGCGAAGTTGAAAATGCGCTGGCCGCCGACATCCTGCTCGCCAAGCAGGAGGAGGCGCAGGTCCGCGCCGTTGAAGAAGCCAGCCTCGCCGAGGAACTGGCCGAACGTCAGTACACGAGCGGAACGGTCACGATCTTCAACCTGATCGATTCCCAGACGCGCCGCCTGACCGCTGAAAGCCAGCTCGTCGCGGCCCGCGCCAGCCGCGCATCCAATCGCGTGGCCTACCACCTCGCCCTCGGCGGCGGCCTGCCCTCCGGTACGGCGGGCGCACAATATGGTACAAACAACATTGACACGGACGCCGCCGCCGGCGGCAGGAGCTAGTATTTATGGGTCGCCTCGTTTCCATCCTCGCCCCGATCGGGATCATTATCATTGTCGGCATCGGCGGCAGCCTGGTGCTCAACGTGATCAAGCCCGAACCGGAAAAAGCAGATGAGGCCCGCGCCGGCCTCAACGTCTTCGCCGAACCCATCTATCGCGACGACCTCCACCTGACGGTCGAAGCGCAGGGCGAAGTGCGCCCGCGCCGCGAAATCATTGTCGCACCGCAGATTTCAGGCCGGGTCGCCTATGTCGCGCCCGACTTCATCGATGGCGGCTTCATCAAGAAGGGCCAGCTTCTCGTCCGCGTGGAGGCAGCCGATTATGAGCTCGCCGTCGTGCGCGCACGGTCGGGCGTTGCCAGCGCCGAACAGCGCCTCGCGCGCGAACTGGCCGAAGCCGAGCTTGCTGTTCAGGACATCGAGGATCTCGGTCTTGAGGACGCATCGCCCCTCGCCCGCCGCGAACCGCAGCTCGCCGAGGCCCGTGCCGGCCTTGACGGCGCCAAGGCGCAATTGAAGGATGCCGAACTCGGTCTCAACCGGACCGCCGTCTATGCGCCCTTCGATGGGCGCGTGCGCGAACGCAGTGTCGATATCGGCCAGGTCGTTGCGGCAGGCTCGGCGCTTGGCCGGATTTTCGCCAATGATGTCGTCGAAGTGTCCCTGCCCCTTGATGACAGCGAGATGGGCCGCCTCGGCCTTCCGCTCGCCTTCACCGCGTCGGCGGACCAGCCGGGTCCGAAAGTTACCTTTACCGCCACCGTCGCCGGTCAGCCACGGACATGGACCGGCGAAGTCGTTCGCACCGCCGCCGCCGTCAACTCGATGACCCGCCAGATCAATGTCATCGCCGAACTGAAAGACCCCTATGGTGCCGGCGCTGACGGGGACGCGCCCATGGCGCCGGGCCTGTTCGTGAATGCCACGATTGAGGGCGACACGATACCTGACGTCCTGGTCGCGCCACGCGGTTCGCTGCGCGGCGAGGACAAGCTGTTCATCGGCAATGCCGAAGAGGGCAAACTGTCCATCCGCACCGTCGATCTCGTCTTTTCTGATGCCAGCGGCGCCTATGTCCGTTCGGGCGTCGAGGAGGGTGAACTGGCGGTCACCAGTCCCGTCCAGGCCCCATTCGACGGCATGAGCATTACCGTCATGGAACGGCTTGAGGACGGCACCGTCAAAGTCCACGAGCCTGACAAGCAATCCGATACCGGCGACGCCACGGCCACGCCGGCCACCGTCGCCGTCACCGGAGCAGAGGGTAGCCCACAATGAGCGGAATCGTCGCCTGGTTCGCCCGTAACGCCGTCGCTGCCAACCTCCTGATGATTGTCGCCTTCGTCGGCGGCATCTTCGGTTACACCCGCATGGAACAGGAAATGTTCCCGGTCGTGAACATCACCGGCGCATCCGTGTCGGTCGCCTGGAACGGTGCCTCCCCGCAGGATGTCGAGGAACAGATCGTCACCCGCATCGAAGAGGCCGTTGCCGACCTCAATGGCCTCGACCGCATCACCTCGGTCGCCAGCGAAGGCTTCGGCGTGGTCAACATCAAGGGCCGCGACGACGTCGACATGGAGATATTCGTCAAGGACGTCGAGCGCCGCGTCAACCAGATCAACAACCTGCCCCAGGCTGCCTTCCAACCGCAGATCCAGCGCTGGGAACAGCGCAACCGGTTCATCGGTTTCGCCATTCACGGCGAGGTCGATCCCCGCACGCTGAAACGCGTCGCCGACAATGTGCGTGACGAATTCGCCAAGCTGCCAGGCGGCGAACTCGCCGAACTCAACGGCACGCTGGACGAACAGGTCAGTATCGAAGTCTCCGAACAGGCCCTGCGCCGCTTCGGCCTCAGCTTCAGCGACGTCGCCAATGCCATCCGCCAGTCGTCCCTCAACTCGTCGGGCGGGCGGATCGAAAGCTCGACCGGCGACGTCAACATCACGGCCCGCCAGCTCGCCGATACAGCCGACCAGTTCAACAAGATCATCATCCGCCAGACGACTGATGAAGGCACTGTCTACGTGTCCGACGTCGCCAATGTCATCGACGGCTTTGTCAGCGACAAGCTGAAGGCGACTTTCAACAACGAGCCGACCGCGTTCGTGATGATCCCATCCCCTGACGACATGGATATCATTGCCTACACGGATGGCTTCAAGGACTTCGTCAAGCGCGCCAACGATCCCGCCAACGGCATCCTGCCCGAAGCCGTTAAGATCGACATCCTCTGGGACGACTCCGAAGGCTTCAAGGCACGCATGGACCTGATCACCCAGTCGGCTCTCAGTGGTGCCGTGCTGGTGATGCTCGTTCTGATCCTGTTCCTGCGTCCGATGGTGGCGCTCTGGGTCACTGTCGGCATCATCACCGCCTTTGCCGGCGGCATCATGCTGCTGCCCTATTTCGGCGTGTCCTGGAACATCCTGTCGACCTTCGCCGTGCTGCTGGTGATCGGCGTCATCGTGGATGACGCGATCGTCGTCGGAGAGAATATACACAGGGAAGTCGAGAGCGGTCGGCGTGAAGGTCTGGATGCGGCCATTGTCGGCACGCAGCTCGTGCTCAAGCCGATCATCTTCGGCGTCCTGACCACGATTATTGCGTTCCTGCCCTGGGCCTTCATCACCGGCCCGACCCGCATGTTCACGCAGCAGATCACGTTCGTCGTCGTGGCCGCGCTGGTCTTCTCGATCGTCGAGTGCATGCTGATCCTGCCGAGCCACCTGTCGCACATGAAGAAGCAGGAATTTGACGGCCCAGCCGGCAGGTTCCTCAAGCTGCAGCGCCGGATTGCCGACAGCCTGCTCTGGTTCGCCAACAACCTCTACAAGCCGGTGCTCGAGCTTGCCGTGCGGTTTCGCTATGCCACAGTGGCTTTCTTCTTCAGCCTGTTCGCCCTCGCCATACAGATGCAGTCGCTGGGCATCGTCCCCTTCCAGTTCATGCCGGAAATCGAAGCCGACCTCATCCAGGTCAACATCGAAATGCCCGAAGGCACGCCGTATGAACGCCTGCTCCAGGTCCGCGACCAGCTTCAGGCCGGCATCGACTTGCTGAAAGTCGAGACCCGCAAGGAATACCCGGAACTGAAAGACGGCCTGGTCGTGCAGGCCTCCGTCGTCGCGGCCGGACGAAATGTGCAGGCCTGGGTTGGCCTCGCCCCGCCAGAGGTGCGCCCCATCACGGTCCGCTCCAAGGACATTTCCGAACGCCTGCGCGACATGGTCGGCGACATTCAGGACGCCCAGGAAATCGGGTTCGATTTCACATTCAACGAAGATGATACGGGTGTGCGCTTTGCCCTCAATCACCCCGACCTCGCACGCCTGCGCGAAGCGGCCGCAGATGTGAAAGCGCATCTCGCCACCTATTCCAGCGCCTATGATATCGGCGACAACCTGTCTTCCTCTGCCGAGGAAATTCGCATCACGATGAAACCCGGCGCCGAAACGCTGGGCATCACGCTCAACGATGTCTCACGCCAGCTGCGTCAGGCCTATTATGGCGAAGAAGTCCAGCGCCTGCCCCGCGACGGGGAAGACGTCCGCGTCATGGTCCGCCTGCCATTGGACGCCCGGTCTGACCTCGACAGTCTCAACAACCTGAAAATGCGCACATCCGACGGTCGCGAAATCCCGGTCACGCAGGTTGCCGATTTCGAGTATGCCCCCGGCATCAACCGCATCATCCGGCGCAACCGCACCCGTTCGGTGTCGGTCTATGCCGAGATCAAGGGCGAAGGCGGTCGCGGCCAAGTCATGAGCGCCATGGAGAAGGACTTCTGGCCCGATTTCGAGAAGCACTTCCCTGACGTCCAGCGCGGCGAGGCTGGCGGCTTCGAGGAAGAACAGAAATTCTTCGCCGAGATCGGCCGCCTCATCGTCATCGCCATCGGCACCATGTACGTATTGCTGGCCGTGGCATTCCGCTCCTATTCCCAGCCGCTCCTCCTGATGATGGCCCTCCCCTTCGCCTATTGCGGCGCCATTTTCGGCCTCGCCATCTTCGACACGCCAATGGCCATGTTCGCCTTCTTCGGCATTGCCGCCGCCGCCGGTGTCGTCATCAACGACAACCTGGTGCTGATAGACTATGTCAACCGACGGCGCGACGAAGGCGCCGGTGCCATCCAGGCTCTGGTCGACGCGGGCGTGTCCCGCTTCCGTCCGATCCTGCTGACTTCCGTCACCACATTCGTTGGCATCCTGCCTCTGCTCGCCGTGCGCTCGGTGCAGGCCCAATTCCTCAAGCCGATGATCGTGTCGCTCGCCTGCGCGGTGGCCTTCGCCATTTTCGTCTCGCTGCTGATGGTGCCGGCGCTCTACGCGGTCGGCGTAGAGATCGGACGCATCTTCCGCTGGACCTGGGGCGGCAAGCCGTTCCGCCAGATCGGCGAGACCTATTCCGGCGAAGTGACAGTCGATGATGACGAACTTATCGGCACCAGCCGGGGTGACGGCCTTGGCGGCCTCGCCCCCGCCGAATGAACCCGCAACTCAACCTCGGTGCGTCCCGCCCCTCCCCTGACAGGGCGGAAAAGGGATACGCCACGCATATGGAGACATGCACATGAAACATCTCATGCTGGGCGCGGCCGCGATCGCGCTCCTCACGGCCTGTGGGCCGGGCAAGCACAAGGCGGAGACGACCGCCGCCGAAGACCCCGCACCGGCCATCAACGCCGACGGAAAATACGTCACAGCCGAGGGGCTGGAACTGTCCACGCCCGATACCTGGGGCCAATGGGGCATCAACCTCGACAATGTGAAGGCCGACGTGAACCCCGGCGACGATTTCTTTGCCTATGTGAATGGCAAGTGGCTCGACACGTTCGAAATCCCCAGCGACCGGACGCGCTACGGCTCGTTCACCCTGCTCGCCGAAAAGTCAGAGCAGCGCGTGCGCAAGATCATCGACGAACTCGCCGCTGCCAAGCCGGACCCGGCCACGCTGGAAGGCAAGGTCGCCGGCATCTATAACGCCTATCTCGACACCGCTGCCATCGAAGCGCAGGGCCTTGCCCCGGCCCGGCCCTATCTCGACCGCATACAGGCCATGGAGACGCGCGAAGACCTCGCAAAAGTCTTCGCCGCCAACGGCTTCACCGCGCCTGTCGGCGGCTGGGTCGATGTCGATTCCAAGCAGACCGACCAGTATATCTTCTACATCACCCAGGCTGGCCTCGGCATGGGCGACCGCGACTATTATCTCGTCGACAGCGACAAGAACACCGAGCTGCGCGCCGCCTACAAGGCCATGCTCTCTTCCCTACTCGGCGCAGCCGGCTATGACGACGTCGGTGCTGCCGCCGACAAGGTGATCGCCCTCGAGACCGAGATCGCCAAAGCCCATTGGGACCGCGCAGCGGGCCGCAACCGCAACCTCACCTATAACAAGGTGACGAAGGCCGAACTCATCGCCCTTGGCGGCGCCTTCCCGACCGCTACGCTGATCGACGCGCTTGGCCTTGGCGACCAGGCCGCGTTTGTCGTGCGCCAGGTCACCCCCACGGCAGAAGAGATTGCCGAGAACGGCCTCGATGCTGACCAGCTCGCGAAAGTGTCCGGCGGCGGCATACCCGGCCTGTTCAAGGTCATGCAGACGGCACCGATGGACCAGTGGAAGGCCTACCTGACCGCCCACCTCCTGATCGACACGTCCGACGTCCTGCCCGCCAGCATCGACAACACCGTGTTCGATTTCTACGGCAAGACCCTGAACGGCCTTGAGGAACAGCGCGAGCGCTGGAAGCGCGGTGTCGACACCGTCGAGGAATCCGTCGGCGAAGCGGTCGGCAAGGTCTATGCCGCGCGCTACTTCCCGGCCGAGAACAAGGCCGCGATGGACCAGCTCGTCGCCAACCTCCGTGTCGCCCTGTCCGGAAACCTTGAATCCCTCGACTGGATGGGTGCGGCAACCAAGGCCGAAGCCGAGGCCAAGCTGAACCTGTTCACGCCGAAGATCGGCTATCCGGACAAGTTCGAAACCTATGACAGCCTCGCCGTCAGCGATGACGCCTTCGCCAACCAGATGGCGGTCAATGCCTGGGCCTACCAGGACATGCTGTCCGATCTCGGCCAGCCGATCGACAAGACGGAGTGGGGCATGCTGCCCCAGACGGTGAACGCCTATTACTCGCCCAACCGCAACGAGATCGTGTTCCCGGCCGCCATCCTGCAGCCGCCTTTCTTCAACCTCAGCGCCGACCCGGCCGTCAATTACGGTGCCATCGGCGGCGTGATCGGCCACGAAATCGGCCATGGGTTTGACGACCAGGGCGCCAAGTCAGACGGCACCGGCATGCTGCGCAACTGGTGGACGGCTGAGGACGAGGCCAATTTCAAGGCCAAGACCGGCGCGCTCGTCGCCCAGTACAATGCGTTCTGCCCGTATGATGACGGCCAGACCTGCGTCAATGGCGCGCTCACGCTCGGCGAAAATATCGGCGACCTCGGCGGCCTCTCAATGGCCTACAAGGCCTACCATCTCAGCCTGGACGGCAAGGAAGACAAGGTGATCGACGGCCTGACCGGCGACCAGCGCTTCTTCATGTCCTGGGCCCAGGTGTGGCGTTCGAAGAACCGCGAAGAGGCCATGCGCCGCCAGATGCTGACGGACCCGCACTCGCCGCCCAATTACCGGGTCAACGGTATCGTGCGCAATTTTGATGCATGGTACGCGGCATTCGGCGTCACGCCGGACAATGCGCTCTACCTGCCGCCGGAACAGCGCATCAAGATCTGGTAATCTTATTACCTGTAGCTGATAATGCAGAAAGCGGCGCCCCGGGGCGCCGCTTTTTTTGTCCGCCCTCGCCGTTTCTAAGGTGCGATTAATGATTGGCGTGATAGTTGCACGGCGGTGGGGTGAACGGATCGAACTGATCCAGACGGACCTGAAAGAGTAAGTATTGATGTCCCTGATGACCCGCGTGTTCGGTTCCAAAAAGCCTGTCGCCCCCGCCGGCGACCGGATCGAGCATGCTGTTGCAGACGTGCAGACCACGCCGCGCCCGCTGCGCGGCAGCTCCTATCGCGAAGCCTCGGTCACTTATGAATCGGGCTATATGCGCAAGGGCATCGTGCTCGACTATTCGCCAACCGGTGTGCGCCTGCGGTTCCCGACCAATGAAATCATGCCCGCCTTCGTCACGCTCAATGCGAGGGCCGTCAATGTCAGCGGCCAGGCCCGCGTGATCTGGCAGGAAGGCTCCGAAGTCGGTCTCGTCCTGGTCTGATCCGCCCGTCTGCGATCGTCCCCCGTTCCCGTTTCACGAGAGTCACCTTGGCAAATACGCTTTTTAGGCGTTGTATGTTTCACTTGTTCCACACTTGAACAAGGAGGTCCTCCATGGCCATCATGAAATCCGAACAGATCCTCGCCGAGTCCACCGTATCCTTCGAGGATGCGGTCCAGAACGCCGTCAGCCGCTTTTCCAAGACGGTCCGCGGCCTCGCCTCGGCCAATGTCAACAACATGTCGACCACCGTGAAGAACGGCAAGATCGTGACCTATCGCGTCAACCTGCAAATGACCTTCGAGATCGAAGCGCCAGCGCCCAAGGCGAAAAAAGGCAAGTAAGCGCGACCGGTCGGTCGTGATCCCTCGATAAGATTTGTCCGGCCTGCGTGACACGCGTGCGGTTTGCCCTAGATGAGGCCGGTAGTCCCGGAAGGATTTCGTGCCATGCCGTTTCGCCCGCTCGCCTGTCTGGCCGTCTTGGCCACCTTGCCCTGCGTCGCACTCGCCGACACATCCTCCGCCGCCCTCACCTCGCCGGAGACCCCAGCCATGCACGCCACCGAATTCACCACCATAGACGGCCAGCCGCTCGACCTCGCCCAGCTCGGCGCCAAGGCCGTTCTCGTCGTCAATACCGCCTCGAAATGCGGTTACACGCCCCAATATGCCGGCCTTGAGGAACTGTACGAGACCTTCAGGGATCAGGGCCTCGTGATTGTGGGTGTGCCGTCGAACGATTTCGGCGGCCAGGAACCCGGCACCGAGGCCGAAGTGAAAACCTTCTGCCAGATCAATTACGGAGTCACGTTCCCGCTGACGAAAAAATACGCCGTCACCGGGGCGGAAGAACACCCGTTCTTCCTGAACGCCGTCGCCACGCTGGGAGCGGCCGCCCAGCCGAAATGGAACTTCCACAAAGTGCTCACCAATGGCGCGGGCACGCCGATCAAGGCCTACCCGTCAGCCACGAAACCTGCCGATGCCGAACTTGTCGCCGACATCGAAGCCGCCCTCGCGGACTAGAGCCGCACCTCGCGCGTCACACCGATCGCGCTGAGGAAAGCCGCGTCATGGCTGACCACGACCAGCGCGCCGTCAAAGCCTGACAGTGCGTCTTCCAGCAGTTCCACTGCCGCCAGGTCGAGATGATTGGTCGGCTCGTCCAGCACCATCATCAGCGGCGGCGCGGCCCGCGCGAACACGCAGGCCATGCCCGCCCTCAGCCGCTCGCCGCCACTCAGCGTGCCTGCCAGCTGCAGCGCCGCCGTGTTGCGAAACGCAAAGCGTGCCAGCGCCGCCCGCCCCGCGTTCTCCGTCAGCTCCGGGTTCAGCCGCCGCAAATTATCCAGCACGCTCTCCTGCCCCGCCAGCAGGCTGACATGCTGGTCCAGCATCGCCATCCGGTCCGTCAGGCGGCACACCTCGCCCGCGTCAGGCGCCACCTCCCCCATGATCAGGCGCAGCAGTGTCGTCTTGCCTGATCCGTTTGCGCCGCTGACGGCGATCCGCTCCGGCCCGCGCACATCCAGCGACAGCGGCCCGAACAGGCGCCGCCCGCCCCGCATCATCAGCACATCGCGCAAGCTCAGCAGGTCCCGGCTCGGCGGCAGGCCCGACTGCGGCAGGTCAATGTGCAAAGGGGTTTCAAGCGCCACACGCGCCCGCGCCACCTCGAAAGCCTCGCGCCCCGCCTCGGTCAGCCGCTCGGCGACATCGCCGCCGCGCGCTCGCGTCACCTCGGCCCTTTGCTTGCGCGCATCCAGCAGCATTTTCGGCGCGTCGCCTTTGGCACGCGTCGCCCGGCCCCTCTTGTCGCGCCGGTCTTGCGTCTCGCGCGCCGTTTGTGCCGCGCGTTCGGTCCGCTTCAACTCGCTGCCCGCCCGGTCCAGTTCTGCTTCCGCCCGCGCCCGCGCCGCATCGCGCGCCGCCTTGAAGTCGCTCCAGCCACCGCCGAACACGGTCACGCCCACCGGCGTCAGTTCGACAATCCGGTCGACCCGTTCCAGCAGCGCCCGGTCATGGCTCGCCACCACGACGCCGCCCGGCCAGCGCGCCATCAGGTCGCCAATCGCTTCGCGTCCATCCGAATCAAGGTTGTTCGTCGGCTCGTCCAGCAGCAGAACGTCCGGCGCCACCAGCAACAGGCGCGCCAGCATCACCCGCGTCCGTTCGCCGCCGCTCAGCGTGCGCATGCGCCGGGCCATGTCCATGCCCGGCAGGCCCGTCCCGGCCAGCGCTTCGGCAAGGCGCGCTTCCAGCGTCCAGTCCGCCTCGGCGGCATCCGCAACACGCCCCTCCCCCGCCTCCAGCCGCTCCAGGCAGGCGAGCCCGTCGGCCACACCCAGCGCCTCGGCTACGCTCAATGTCTCATCGGGCACCTGCACCAGCCGCCCCACACGCCCGGCGCGGTGTACTGTTCCGCTGGCGGGCGGCACCTCGCCGGCGATCAGGTTCAGCAGCGTGGACTTGCCACAGCCATTGCGCCCGACAAGGCCGATCCTTTCCTGTCCGACAGACAGGGTCAGGCCGTCAATCAGTGGCCGGGAATCAGGCGTGGAAAGGGAAACGGAATTCAGGGTGATAAACGCAGGCATGGGAAGCGACTTTCGACAAAGGGGAGATGCAGCGAGGGGCGCGCGTTGCAAAATCCATTGTCCATGTCCTTCCGTGGGCGTCAGCGTGGGTTGCTTTCTAGGAAAACCGGCACCTCGACGCAAGGTGCAGCACGCCCAGCCATGCCCGCGCGGGTCAGCCTTTCATGCCATAGGCTTCCCGGAATTCGCGCATACCGTTCTTGGCGTCTTCGGCCACCTTGATGGCAACGGGGCGCTGCTGCAGGTGCTCAAGCAGCTTCGCGGCCTCGGGAAGGGCGTCATTCAAGTTCCAGTCAAACACGATCTTGGCCACCGCCGCGGCATTCGGAAACGAATGCATGAACACGAAGTCGGCGTAGGAGATGTCATCGCCGGCAAGATACGGCGAAAACCGTCCCAGGCGCTGGATCGCGCGGCACCCTTTTTCCAGGATGGGCCGCACATAGTCCTTCACTTCGTCAGACACCGGTCCGGTTCCGAAAAAGGCCTCGCCATAACACCGCCGGGCCGGCAGCTCGAGATAGAGTTCGGAATATTTCAGCAGCTCCCTGGCACGCGCCCGCGCGAAAGCGTCGACCGGAAAGAATGAGGGGCCATCCACCGCGTCCTCGATATATTCAAGGATCACGCTGGTTTCGGTCAGGAACCCGTCCGGGGTTTCCAGGCAGGGTATTTTCCCCATCGCGCTCTTGGCAAGGAAGTCTTCCGATTGTCCCGTGTAGACGCGAACCTCTTTGTAAGGAGCGTCTTTCTCCATCAGGGCCATCTTAACCATGTTGAAATAATTTGACGCCGGAAATCCGTATAGTTTCAGCATATCGTATCGGTCCCTTTTACCAGCGTCCAAGGCGCGAACGCTCCACCCTTAAGTGTGAAGCCTCGCTCACCTGTGCACAAGGCCAAAACGCCAGTCCATGGCCGGCAGCCCGCCGATGAGAGGCCGCGCCCCTCACCCTCCCCTGCTTTGCGGGGGAGGGTGAGGCTTTCCCCACCTGCACACCCGCAATCATTGCGCGCGCACGCAAACTTACCCCCTCCCCGGCACGCCCGTATACTCGCCCCATGAACCGCGCTGACATCGCCGCCATGCTCGCCTGCTTCCACATCTGGATGCGGCCTTTCGCGTGGGTGCAGCTGATGCTGATCAAGCGCGCGCAGATGCGCCATCGCCGCGAAGTGATGATCCATGTCTGCTACGCGACGGGCCGGCTCCGCGTCGTCTATATCGCCGATGCGCCGCACGCGCCCGTCACCTGGCAATGCCCCGTCCCCGCCGTCACGGCGCTGGACCGGCTCACACTCTCGCCGCCCGCGCCGGAATGCACTTATGTCCGTGCACCCTTCGGGCTTTTTCCGTGCATCATGCCGGGCGCGCAGATAATCACCACGCATCCCGCAGCGCCCTGAACGCTCATCCTGAGCGGAGCCGAAGGACGAGCGTTGGCGAGTCCAGCCCGCCCCGGGCCCGTCCTTCGACTTCGCTCGGGAGGAGTCCTCATTTTACGCAGCCCTCCACACCCCCCTGCCGCCGCGCCTTCCCACCGAAGGCTGTGGCCGCCCGTGCTGCAGGCAGGGATCGCGGCGCGTCCTGACACGCAATTCACACAAGCCGCTTCAGTTTCCGGTTGCCGCCGCAGGCTGCGCGCGCCACAACAACCCGAATCAACGTCCGGGCGCCCCATGATCAGTCAGGCTAATGCCTTCCTCCTGGGCTATCGCAAGACGGCGCTGGAAAAGCTGTTCAAGGCGATCTTCCTGCAGTCGCACGCCGAAATGAATGACGGCGCCTGCGAACTCGGCATGCTGCAATGCCTCATCCCGCCCGGCAGCACCACGGTGGATGTCGGCGCCAATGTGGGCGATTTCTCCCGCCGACTGTCCCAGCTCTCGCAGGGCGGCCTGGTGATCGCCATCGAGCCGCAATCCATGCCGCGCTCCATTCTCACCATGGCCGGCTTCCTGAAAAAGGCATCCAACATCCTCGTCGTGCCCGTAGCCCTCGGCGACACGCACGGCCTCACCGTGCTATCGGTGCCGATCAAGTCCAAGGGCAATGTCGGCATCGGCCTCGCCCATATTGGCGACGCCGCCGACTTTTCAGGCCGTTTCGACGTCAAGAAGGAACTGGTCAGCCTGACAACGCTCGACGCCGTCCTCGCTCGTATCGAAACAGGCCCTGTCTCCTTCATCAAGATCGATGTCGAAGGCGGCGAACTCGCCGTCCTGCGCGGCGCCGAGGCCGCGATCGACAGGTTCCGGCCCTCCATCCTCTGCGAGATCGACGACCGCGAAGCCCGCTTCGGTGCCACCCGCAGCGAACTCGTCACGTTTCTTACGGAGCGGGATTATATTCCCCGCCGGATTTCCGATCTAGCCGAGCTGGCCATGGATGAAATCGAAAAGAACACGGTTTTTGTGCCGCGCGAGCGGGTGATCCCCGCCCGGTCTTGACGTCCGCTGCGTCAGGGCGCCTATGTGTTCGCAACTGCAAGAAAATGCGTACTGGAAGGAACCCTGAATGTCTGAACTAGATCCCGTCGTCATCGTCGGTATGGCCCGCACCCCGATGGGCGGCCTGCTCGGCGATCTCGCCAGCCTCAGCGCCAACGAGCTCGGCGCCATCGCCGTCAAGGCTGCTGTCGCCGAAGCGAAGCTGAAGCCCGGCGAAGCGAACGAAATCATCATGGGCAACTGCCTTCCCGCTGGCCAGGGCCAGGCCCCTGCCCGCCAGGCCGGTTTCAAGGCCGGTGAAGACAAGGGCCTCGAGGCCACCACGATCAACAAGATGTGCGGCTCCGGCATGCAGGCCACCGTCATGGGCCGCAATGCCATCATGGCGGGCGATGCCGACATCGTCATCGTCGGCGGCATGGAATCCATGACCAATGCGCCCCACCTGCTGAACGTCCGCAAGGGCCACAAGTATGGCGCGATGACGTCTGAAGACCATATGGCCCTCGACGGCCTGTCGGACGCCTATTCGCACGGCCCGATGGGCCTCTTCGCTGACAAGATCGCCGGCGAATACCAGTTCACGCGCGAACAGCAGGACGCCTACGCGCTCGAAACGCTGACCCGCGCCCAGAACGCCACCAAGAACGGCAAGTTTAAGCGCGAGATCGCACCGGTCACCGTGAAAGGCCGCAAGGGCGACACGATTGTCGACAGTGACGAATTGCCTCGCACCGCCATGCCCGACAAGATCCCGACCCTGCGCCCGGCCTTCTCGAAAGACGGCACGGTCACGGCCGCCAACGCCTCGGGCATTTCCGATGGCGCAGCTGCCATGGTGCTAATGCGCCTGTCGGAAGCCAAGAAACGCGGCCTGACGCCGATCGCCAAGATCGTCGCCTCGTCGAGCCACGCGCACGAGCCGGAATATTTCACTACTGCGCCCGTGCCGGCCATGAAGAAGGCCCTAGAAAAGGCCGGCTGGAAAATCGAGGATGTCGACCTCTGGGAAGTCAACGAAGCCTTCGCGGTCGTTCCGATGATCGCCATGAAGGAACTCGGCATCAGCCATGACAAGCTGAATGTGAACGGCGGCGCCTGCGCCATGGGCCACCCGATCGGTGCCTCCGGTGCCCGTGTCATCATCACCCTGCTGGCCGCCATGGAAGACCGCGGCGTCAAGAAGGGCATGGCCTCACTCTGCATCGGCGGCGGCGAAGGCATCGCCATGGCCCTCGAGCGCTTCTAGTCCACCGGCCACACGCCAATTGGAAGCCCGGGCCGTGCCATCGCACTGCCCGGGCTTTTGCGCTTGAGGAGGAGAATACCCTTGCCCCTGCCGAACCGCGTTGACCCCTTCGGCGAGATTCACGCCGTGCCCGATCGCGGCCTGTTCATGGGCAATCGCGGCGGCTGTATCCACACGCCGGACCAGGCGCTGAAACCCCGCCACTGGACCAGCCAGCGCTGGATCATCTGTGTGCTGGACTTCAAGGGTCGCAAACGTCCGCTGATGCAGCCGGGCCTGTATACCGAACTCTTCTTCCTCGACGAGGCCACCGCTCTCGCAGGCGGCCACCGCCCCTGCTACGAATGCCGCCGCCCCGACGCCCTCGCGTTCCGCGCCGCATTGGACAAGGCAGGCCGCGTGTCCGCCAGGGAACCCGTCAGCCGTGTCGACGCCCTCATCGCTGGCGAGATCCAGTCTGTGGTGAAGGGTGAATGTGCCCGCGAGACGGTGGACCCCGCCACCCTGCCCGATGCGGCCTTCTTCACGCTGGGCGGCAAGGCGTTTCTCAAATGGGGGAACATAGCCCGCGCCTGGTCCTTCGGCGGCTATGGCATCCCCGCGCCGCTCCCCGCACGCGCCCAGCGCCTCACCCCGCGCGCCACCTGCGCCGCCCTGGCTGCAGGCTACCGGCCCGTGCTCCACCCCTCCGCCGCGCCCTGAGACCAGCTGCATGACAGACGACCGGATCCACGCCCACTTCATCGAGCAGGCCGGCTGGTGCCACGACCTCGGCTCAACCTTCACGGCCAAGCTCCTGATCGCCATGGCCGCCGACCTGCGCAGCGGCGGGATCGTGCACGAACTTGTCGGCGACTGGCGCACCAATCCACGCCGCGACGCCCTCGGTCTCCGCCTCGCCGGCGCCCTGCACCACGCCGCCCTCAACCGCACCGCGCCCCGGCTCACCGCCCTCTACCCCGCCGCCAATCCCAGCTGGACCATGGAGCAGGTCTGGCCCGTCGCCCGCGAATATCTCGCCCGCCACCGGGACAGCGTCACCGCCTTCGTCCAGTCCCCGCCCCAGACCAACGAGACCCGCCGCTGCATCGCCCTCCTGCCCGCCTTCCTTGATCTCGCTGCCGGGTTCAACGGCCCGATGGACTTGCTCGAACTCGGCGCCAGCGCCGGCCTCAATCAGAACTGGGACCGTTACAATTACCGCACCGCCGGCTGGCAACGCCAAGGCACTTCAAATGTCCTGATCGAGACCGACTGGGACGGACCGCCGCCTCAGCACCTGCCTGCCGCCCCCGTCATCCGGTCGCGCGCCGCCTGTGATCTCGGCCCGCTCGACCTGTCAGACCCCGCCCAGGCGCTCCGGCTCCGGTCCTATGTCTGGCCCGACCAGCCCGAACGCCTCGCCCGCCTCGACGCCGCCATCGCGCTCGCCCGTGAAACTGATGTCAAAGTCGACAGGGCCGACGCGGCCGAATGGCTGGAAGCGAAACTCGCCAATCGCCGCAGCGACGGCATGACCGTCATCTATCACTCGGTTTTCCTGATCTATCCGCCCGTGGAAACCCGTCAGCGAATCCAGCGCGCCATCGAAGCCGCCGGTGCCGATGCGACACCAGAGGCGCCTCTTGCATGGGTGTGCTTTGAGCCTGAGCCCCTGTTCGGCGGCGAACCTGCCTCCGGCATGATGCGCACACGCCTGCAGGCCTGGCCAGGCAGCGCGGCGCGCTTCCTCAACCAGTCCGACGGACACGTGACGTCTGTTAGAATGCTCGAAGGATAGGCTTCAGGAGGATTTCAACCGGTCACTGACAAGGCCCAGCGGCAACGCCGTCGTCCGCTTCGACACGCGCACCACGATTCGCGACTGCACGTCGGAAACAAGCGCCGAGCCGAGCAGCTTGTCGCGCAGGAAATTGTCATAGGCATGCATGTCTGTCGTCACCACATGGATCATATAGTCGACCGCACCCGTTACCGTCATGCACTCGATCACTTCCGACCAGCCCTGCACGATAGCCTCGAAGGCCTCGAGATTGGCCCGGCTCGGCAGCGCAAGTTTGACGCTCGCCATCACTTCGAAATTCAGGCCAAGGGCAAAATTATCCAGCAGCGTGACCCGACCGGTAATGAAACCAGCCTCTTCCATGCGCTTGATCCGGCGCCAGCACGGCGACGAGGACAGACCGACCCGGTCGGCAATGTCCGCGACCGAGAGGCTCGCGTCGTGCTGGATAATGTCGAGGATGCGGGCGTCAATCGTATCAATATCTTGGGCCAATTTTCTTCGATACTCCCTGTTTCGAGGCATATTATACCCCGAACTACACGGAATGGCGCAAGAAAGGCAAGCAATTTCGCTCAAATTGCCCAATAATCTGCCAAACTGTTATTCAGGATGGCACATCAATGAAACACCGTGAAGTCACGCTGGACGACAAATACGAACTTGTCGAGGGAAATGCCTTCATGACGGGCATCCAGGCGCTGGTGCGCCTGCCGCTTGACCGCAAGCGGCTGGACCGCGTGTCGGGCGTCAATACGGCCGGCTTCATCTCCGGCTATCGCGGCTCGCCGCTGGGCGGATATGACCAGCAATTACGGGCGGTCCAGGGCCTGCTCGACTCCCATGACATCCAGTTCTGGGAAGGCCTGAACGAAGATCTCGGCGCTACCGCCGTCTGGGGCAGCCAGCAGCTCGGCCTGTTCCCCGGCGCGCGTTTCGACGGCCTGTTCGGCATCTGGTACGGCAAGGCACCCGGCGTCGATCGTACAGGCGACGTCTTCAAGCACGCCAATGCCGCCGGCACGTCAGCGCTTGGCGGCGTCCTTGCCATTATCGGCGATGACCATAATTGCAAATCCTCGACCCTGCCCTCGCAGTCGGAATTCGCCATGGCGGATGCCGAAATCCCGGTGCTGAATCCCGCTTCGATCCAGGACGTGCTCGACTATGGCATCCACGGCTGGAACATGAGCCGCTATAGCGGCGCGTGGACAGGCCTCGTCGCCCTGGCCGACACGATGGATTCCGGTGCCGTGGTCAATATCGACCTCGACCGCTTCAGCTTTGTCGCGCCCTCCTTCCACCTGCCGGAAGCCGGCGTCCATATGCGCCGGGGCGACACACCACTCGACAAGGAAGCGCGCCTGCGCCACTTCAAGCTTCCTGCCGCACAGGCCTACGTCCGCGCCAACCGTCTCGACCATGTCATCCTGCCATCGCCCAAGCCTCGCATCGGCGTCATCGTCACCGGTCAGGCCGCCCGCGACGTGTTCGAAGCGCTGGCCGCCATCGGCCTGACGCCCGAAGAGGCCGGCCGTCTCGGCCTCACCGTTTTCAAGGTCGCCATGCCCTGGCCGCTGGAACCGGAAGGCGTCCGCGAATTCTGCGCCGGCCTAGAACGCGTGGTCGTCATCGAACACAAGCGGCCATTGATTGAGGACCAGCTCAAATCAGCGCTCTATGACCTGCCGGATTCCAAGCGCCCGGTCGTCGAAGGCAAGCGCTCGGCAGAGGGCATGCCGCTCCTCTCCGATGTTGCCTCCATCACCATCCCCGAAATGGCCGCCGCCCTGATGAAGATCATCCCGGCCGGTTGGGATACAATCCGCGCCGATGCCTATTTCGACCGTGTCGGCCGTGCGGGCGAGGCTGCCCGCAGCAATGCCTCGGAAACCATCCGCAGCCCGCACTTCTGCTCCGGCTGCCCGCACAATACGTCCACCACTGTGCCCGAAGGCTCGCGCGCCCTCGCCGGTATCGGGTGCCACTACATGGCCAATTTCATGCCCGACCGGAAAACGGACATGACCAGTCAGATGGGCGGCGAAGGCATTGCCTGGGTCGGCCAGCACTGGGCAACGGATGAAGACCATGTCTTCGTCAATCTCGGCGACGGCACCTATTCCCATTCGGGCAGCCTCGCCATCCGCGCCGCCGTCACGTCCGGCGCCAAGATGACCTACAAGATCCTCTACAATGACGCGGTCGCCATGACCGGCGGCCAGCATGTCGAATCCGGGCAGACACCGGCCCAGATCGCGCAGCAGGTCGAAGCCGAAGGCGTCCAGACCATCGTCATCGTGACTGAAGACCCGACCCGCTATGCCGGCGTGAAGAACCTGCCGCGCCGCGTGAAAATCTATGACCGTGAAGACCTCGAAGACGTGCAGGTCATGCTGCGCGCAACGCCAGGCGTCTCGGTCATGATCTATGACCAGATGTGCGCCACGGAAAAGCGCCGCCGGTCCAAGCGCGGCCTCATCGCGCCCGACCGCGTGCGCGTCATCATCAACCAGGAAGTCTGCGAAGGCTGCGGCGACTGTTCGGTGAAATCGAACTGCCTGTCTGTCGAACCGGTCGAGACCGAGCTCGGCCGCAAGCGCCGGATCAACCAGTCGACCTGCAATACCGATCTTTCCTGCCTCACTGGCTTCTGCCCCAGCTTCGTCACCGTGAAAGACGGCGAGCCGGCCTGGACCGGCGAAGTCCGCCGCGAATTCGATGCGTCCGGCCTGCCCCTGCCTGAGACGCCCAGCCTGGCCCAGCCGTGGAACGTGCTCTTCACCGGCGTCGGCGGCACCGGCGTGACGACCGTTGCGGCTGTCCTCGCCATGGCCGCGCACGTGGATGGCAATGCCGCCTCCTCGCTCGACATGACAGGCCTTGCCCAGAAAGGTGGCCCCGTCCTCTCGCACATCCGTTTCGCCCGCGAACCAGGCGCCATCTCGACCGGCCGCGTGCCCCCGGCCAGCGCCGACCTGATCATCGCCTGCGACTTGGTCGTCGCAGCGGGCGGCGACGCCCTCCTGCTGATGGATCCCGCCCGCACAGCGGCCTATGCCAACTCGGACGTCACCCCGACCAGCGAGTTCATCCGCAACCGGTCGAAACGGTTCGAGAGCGACCTGCTGGCCGCACGCGTGAAGCGCCAGGCACGTGACTTCGGGGCCTTCGATGCCGAAGCGCTCGCTGTCGGATATCTCCATGACGCGATCTACACGAACATGATCATGGTCGGTTACAGCTGGCAGAAGGGCGCCGTGCCCGTTTCGCTGCGCGGCCTCTACCGCGCCATCCGCCTCAACGGCACCAAGGTCGACGACAACATGGCCGCGTTCAACATCGGCCGCATCGCAGCAGCGGCCCCGGGCCGTCTCGTCGCCCAGCACGATCCGCGTGGCCACCTGGAACCGAAAACGCTGGACGAGCTGATCGATGATCGCGCCGCGCGCCTCGTCGCCTACCAGAACCTCGCCTATGCCCAGCAGTATCGTGATGCCGTCACGCGCGTGCGCACAGCCGAAGAAGCCGCTGGCTTGGGGGACCAGCTGTCCCGCGCCGCCGCGACCTACGCTTTCAAACTCATGGCCTACAAGGACGAGTATGAAGTCGCCCGTCTCTACACAAATGGGGACTTTGCCAAACAGCTGGCCAGCCAGTTCAAGGGCGGCAAGCTGCGCTTCTGGATGGCCCCTCCCCTGATCTCGAAGAAGGACAGCCATGGCCACCTGAAGAAAAAGCATTTCGGCGGCTGGATGATGCTCGGCTTCAAACTGCTCACGAAACTCAAGGGCCTGCGCGAAACCCCGTTCGACCTTTTCGGCCGCACCGAAGAGCGCAAGATGGAACGCGCCCTGCGCGACACCTATCTGGAGACACTGGAGACGCTTGCAACGGACCTGACGGCCACAAACCACGCCCTTGGTGTGGCCATCGCGGAAGTCCCGGATGACATACGTGGATATGGCCACATCAAGGATGCCGCCGTCGCCCTTGCGAGCGAGAAAGAAGCCGCCCTCTGGAAAGGCTGGCCCATGGGCGACATGCCGAAAGTGAAAACGACGCTGATCGCCGCAGAATAGTCATGAAGCCAGGGCATGGGTATGGGGTTCGCTAAAACCATGCGGAGGATTCCCATGCGCCGTCTGATTGTCCCTGCTCTTGCCGCACTGGGCGCCCTTGCCGCCTGCCAGCAGCATGACGCGCCCGCATCGGATGCGAACACACCCGGCGCGCTGGACGAACCGGCGCAGTATATCCTTCCGGAACAGGAGGCCCAGCCTGTGCCCATGGCGGTGACCGAATTGGAAACGGCAGGAAAGCTTGCCCGCGGCAACAATCTCTTCGCCTGGTCGCTCTATGACGCGCTGGACGGCAAGCCCGGCAATGTCTTCGTCTCACCCGCCTCGGTGAGCGGCGCCTTTGCCCTCCTCTTTCCGGGCGCCGCCGGCGAAACGGCCGATCACATGGCCACACTGTTCGGCTATGATGCGGTCTCGCCCGACATGTTCCCGGCCGCCGAGCAAGCCCTCTCCGAGGCGTTCGTCAGCGACACCGACACGGCCAAGCTGACCATCGCCAATGCCGTCTGGCTGCGGCAGGGGTCCACATTGCAGGCGCCCTACCGCGCGGCCGTTGAAGACGCGATGAAGGCCAAGGTCGCACTGGTGGACTTCACCCAGCCTGCCGCCGCAGCCCGCCTGATCAATGACTGGGTGGAAGCCCACACCAACGACAAAATCAAGGACCTGATCCCGCCCTCCGCGATCAAGCCGGGCCTTACCGAGCTGATCCTCACCAATGCCGTCTGGTTCAAGGCCGACTGGAAAAGCCCCTTCAAGGCGGAAGCGACCAGCGACGGCCCCTTTTACGCGCCCGGCGGCGAGATCACCGCGAAGCTGATGAACCAGACGCTGAAGAAGGCGCGTCACCTCTCCCGCGACGGCTATGCCGCGCTAGACCTCGACTACATGGGCGACGACTACGTCCTCACCGTGATCCTGCCGGATGCGCAGGGCGGCCTGGCCGGTGTCGCAAATGCGATGACACCGGCCAGCTTTACCGGTCTGCTGGCCGACATGGACACCGCCGCTGAAAAGCGCGTGCATGTCGTCCTGCCCAAGGTGAAGATCGAGGCGGACTATCAGCTCAATGATGTGATGATCGGCCTCGGCCTTGGCGACGCCTTCACAGCCGATGCGGATTTTTCGGGCCTGATCGAAGGCGCAGGCCCCGGTGACTTGATGATCAGCCAGGTGCTGCACAAGACCTTCCTCGAGATCGACGAAAAAGGCACCGAGGCGGCGGCCGCCACTGCGATCATTATGGAACGCGCCGCCATCATGGTGCCGGAGGAGGAACCGGTCGAATTCCGCGCCGACCACCCCTTCCTCATCGCCTTGCGGCACAAGCGGACGGGCACGGTCATGTTCATGGGCCGCGTGGAGGCGCCCCCGGCCGCCGAATAGGCCTAGCCTGCCTTCGTGACCTCAACGTCGACGATGCGGCCCTTTTTCTCGATCTTCTTGAGTTCGCGCTCGAGATACTTGACCTTGACCGTCTTGCGCACGTGCTTGGTGCGGCCCGTGCGTGTCTTCAGCGTGACGTCCAATTTGGCCATCTCGTCCGGCCCATCCAGTACGTCGCCGGTTGTCCGCACAGCCGTGCCGCCGACATAGACAACGCTCTTTCCGGCAACCTTCGTGGCGCCCACGGCAAGGCCGACCGGGACGGTGACGATTTTCGTCGCAACGCAAGCCGGCATTGCCAGCAGGAGCGGCGCAAGCAGGAGGGCCTGGTAGGTCTTCATGGGCGGGTTCGCTTTCCGGTTCGATGGGAGCCTGGAGGACCCCTGTCCCGTTTCACAGTTAAATCCCCGTTAGCGCGCGAGCGCCTCATCGATCAGGCGAGCCGTATTATCGATACCGTAAAGCGCCGCAAAGCTGCCGAAGCGTGGCCCCTGTTCCTGCCCCAGCAGGACTTCATAGAGCGCCTTGAACCAGTCTCGCAGGTTTTCGAAACCGTGGTCCTTGCCAATGGAGAACGTCAGCGTCTGCAGGTTCTCGGGCGTCGGCTCTTCATCGAAAGCCTTCAGACGCGCCGAGAGGTCGACCATCGCCGAACGTTCCTGCTCGCTCGGCGCGCGGAACACTTTCGCGGGTAGCACGAAGTCGCGGTAATAGCGCATCGCATAGCCCGCGAGACTGTCGAGCAGCGGATGGGTCTCGGCAGAGGCTTCCGGCGCATAGCGCGAGATGAAGCCCCAGAGCTGGCTCTTGTCCTCGGGATTGGCCACCGCCACGAGGTTGAGCAGCAGTGCAAAACTGACCGGAACGTCCGCTTTCGGTGGATTGCCCGAATGGATGTGCCAGACCGGGTTTTCCAGCTGGCGCGCGGGCTCTTCATCCGGGTACTTCTCGAGGAAGGTCAAGTATTCGTCGACCGTTTTCGGGATCACATCAAAATAGAGTTTCTTGGCGACGCGCGGCTTCTGGAACTGGAACAGCGACAGGCTCTCGTCCGGCGCATAGGCGCGCCACTCTTCGACAGAGATGCCATTGCCCTTGGACTTGGAAATCTTCTCGCCCTTCTCGTCCAGGAACAGCTCGTAGACATATTGCTCCGGCGGGCGATGGCCGAGGATCTTGGCGATGCGGGAATAGATCGGCGCATTGGCCTGATGGTCCTTGCCGAACATTTCAAAGTCGACGCCAAGCGCGGCCCAGCGCATGCCGAAATCCGGCTTCCACTGCATCTTCACATGCCCGCCCGTGACCGGCAGCGTGATGTCCGTGCCATCTTCATCTTCAAACGTGACTTCGCCCTTGGCGGAATCGACATGTTTCATCGGCACATAGAGAACCCGGCCCGTGCTCGGCGAAATCGGCAGGAAGGGCGAATAGGTGGCCTGGCGTTCGGCGCCGAGCGTCGGCAGCATCACGGCCATGATCTCGTCGAACTTCTCGGCGGCGCGGCGCAGCATCGGGTCGAACCGGCCGGACTTGTAGCATTCCGTCGCCGAGACGAACTCGTACTGGAATCCGAACTGGTCGAGGAAGGCACAGAGTCGCGCATTCATGTGGGCGCCATAGGAGTCATGCGTCCCGAACGGATCCGGCACCGAGGTCAACGGCTGCTGCAGGTAGGGCTCAAGGCTTTCCGGATTTGGCACGGTCGGCGGCACCTTGCGCATGCCGTCCATGTCATCCGAGATACAGATCAGGCGCGTCGGAATCTTGCCGCCTGTGAGCACCTCGAAGGCGTGGCGCACCATTGTCGTGCGCACCACTTCCCCGAACGTGCCGATATGCGGCAGGCCCGAGGGACCATAGCCGGTTTCGAAGACGACGGGGTCATCGGCCTTGCGCTCGCCCGCCCTGGCCTGATCATCGACCCGTTTCTTCAGCGCGCGCGCCAATTCAAACGGCCAGGCCTTGGCAGATTGTGCGAGCATGGAGATGTCGGTCATGTCGGTCAGGTTCCGTGGTTATTTCAAGCGCACAGCCTGTAGTCACAGGCCCGGCAGGGGTCAACTCGGACACAATGGCGATGGCGCAAAACGCGCTTGACAATCATTCGCATCTTGATGCAAATGGTTCTCATGATCATTTGTGTCTGCAACCGTATCAATTGTTCGAGCGTCCGCGCTGCGGTCGATGCTGGTGCGCGCAGCCCGAATGCCGTGCAGGCCCATCATGGCTGCAAGTTCAATTGCGGGAAATGCAGCTGTTCGATCGGCGAGATCATCTCCCAGGAAATGGACCTCAGGGCGCCATCACCGGCCCTCATCGCTGCCGAGTAATCCAGCGGATTGAGACTGCGTTTCAGCCCCCGCTGAGACTGTGTCTCACTTGCAGATGAACTTGTTTTTATTCGACAATTTCTTGCCTTTGCCGCCGCATTCACCTATCCCGCGAACACACACATTTACCAAGAGCAGGAGAGCCCCATGAAAGGCGACACCAAAGTCATCGAATTCCTGAACCTCTGTCTCAGGAACGAACTGACCGCGATCAACCAGTACTTCCTGCACGCGCGCATGCTCAAGGATTGGGGCGTCAGCAAGCTGGCCGAGCATGAGCACAAGGAGTCGATCGAGGAAATGCATCACGCCGACTGGCTGATCGAGCGCATCCTCTTCCTGGGTGGTCTGCCCAACCTGCAGGACCTCGGAAAGATCCATATCGGCGAAAGCGTTCACGAAATCCTCGAGTGCGACATGAAGATGGAAATGACGGCCATCCCGCTGCTCCGCGATGCCATGGAGCATGCAGAAAAGGTTCGCGACTATGTCAGCCGCGACCTGTTCGGTAAGATCCTCACCAATGAGGAAGAGCATGTCGATTATCTCGAAACGCAATTCGACCTGATCGAACGCATCGGGATCGAGCGCTATACGATGCTGCAGTCAGAAGCCAATGGCAGCTAAGAATCGACGTCAGAGGCTCAGGGGGCGGAACGACGCAGCCTGGGCCATGGCCCATTCATCAGCGAGCTTCGTGTCCTCCGGCGCATCCAGCAGCGCGTTCTCCTCAAGCAGGTCGTAAGCCCGGTGAGCCGGAAGCGTGATATCCTCTGTCACCCTGTGCATGATGTGGCGCGGCGTCAGTTCGGCCGGATGTTCGCACCCGGCGGCGCCCACGACTTCCATCAGCGCCTTCACCGTGTTGCGGTGGAAATTGTAGACCCGCTCTGCCTTGTCGGCGACGACCAGTCCGCGCTGGCGGCCCTTGTCCGTGGTCGCAATGCCGGTCGGGCAGGTATTGTTGTGGCAGTTGAGCGACTGGATGCAGCCCAGCGAGAACATGAAGCCGCGCGCTGTGTTCACCCAGTCGGCGCCCAGCGCCATAGATGATGCCAGCGCAAACGCGCTCGTCTGCTTGCCTGAACAAGCCAGGCGGACATGATCCTTGAGGCCTGTGCCGATCAGCGCATTGCGCGTCAGCACCAGGCCCTGGCGCAGTGGCGCGCCAACATGATCCAGGAATTCCGCCGGCGCGGCGCCGGTGCCGCCTTCCCCGCCATCGACGACCATGAAGTCCGTGCGGATTCCGGTTTCCAGCATTGCCTTGCACAATGCGAGAATCTCCCAGCGGTTGCCGACGCAGAACTTGATGCCAACAGGCTTGCCGCCGGAGAGGTCCCGCAGGTGCGCCACGAACTCCATCATCTCGATAGGTGTGGAGAAAGCGGAATGCCCGGGTGGCGAGAAGCAGGTCTCGCCGATCGGAATGCCGCGTGTGGCAGCGATCTCCGCCGTCACCTTGGCGCCCGGCAACACGCCACCATGGCCCGGCTTGGCACCCTGGCTCAGCTTGATCTCGATCATCCTGATCTGCGGGTCCTTCGCGACGTCTTCGAACCGGGCCGCGTCAAACGTGCCATCGCTCGCGCGGCAGCCGAAATAGCCTGACCCGATTTCCCAGACGAGATCGCCTCCACCGGCGCGGTGGTATGGCGACACGCCGCCCTCGCCGGTGTCGTGGTAAAAGCCACCCTTCTTCGCCCCGGTCGACAGCGCCTCGATCGCGTGCCCGCCAAGCGCCCCGAAACTCATCGCCGAGATGTTGAAAACGCTGGCCGAATAGGGCTGCGTCGTTCCGGGTGCGCCGACACGCACACGCGGACAGTCGCCTGCCGTGTGCTTGGCCGCGATGGAATGCGCGAGCCATTCATAGGGCGGCTTGTCGATATCGAGCAGGCTGCCGAAGGGTTCGACCGAGGACACATTCTTTGCACGCCGATAGACAAGCGCGCGCTGTTCGTGATTGAACGGTCGTCCTTCTGTATCGCTCTCGACAATGTAGGATCGGAAGAAGGGACGCAGCTCTTCCGCCATCCACCTGATATGCGCAAGGATCGGAAAGTTGCGCCACAAGGTGTGGCGCCGCTGAAAAAAATCATAGAGCCCAAGCAACACAAGGAAGCCAAGTATGGCGGCCGCCGCACGCAACCACACAACCGACTCCAAACCCAGCAGGCACATGACGAACAGTGCGGAGATTGCGAGAAACGGAACAAAGCGCAGCATGTTGAACTCCCTGTAGTTTTTCCACATGTTCAGCCTTGGGCCATGCACCCGACATCGTCAACAAAGCGCATGCAGGCATGCGCGACACGGCTCATGCACCATGTCGAGAATCGCAAATCGCGGTCTGAATATTCATCTGCTTACAGATCTCTTCGGGAGAGACAGATGCAGCTCGTGCGCCTAAAGGGGGTTGGCAGGCTGTGGAAAAAACGGTCAGTGTGCATGCGCGTGTCGAAATGATTCGAGATATTAGCTGCGTAAGACAAAAACCGCCCGCTTCCGGGCCCATTGAGGAGACAATCCCATGGCAAAAGCAACCAAGCCAAAAACCAAGAAACCTGCTGCCGCCAAGAAGGCTGCGCCTGCACCAAAAATCGCTGCGCCCGCCAAGGCGCCATCAGCGAAAGAAGTACTGATGGAAAAATACATCGCCGACCTGAAAGAAAAAGTCGGCGAAGCCCGTCCTGACATGGCGCTGCTCGAAGCTGCCGTGAAAGCATCCGGCCCAACCATCTACAAATCCGACACGGCCACTATCGCAGCTTCCGACAAGGAAGAGCTCGCCCGCGTGCGCAAGGGCTTCGTCGCCAAGAAGCTCGGCGTCACGGATGAAGCCAAGGCAGACGCCGGGATTGCAGCCGCCATTGCCGCTTATGGCAAGTCGGTTCGCGCCAAGCACCGCCCGGTGATGTACTATCTCATCGCCAAGGCCCTGAAAAAGGGTTCAGTCCTCAAGGGCTAGGACTTCAATCCGTTTGCGGATTAAAAGAAAGCCGGGCTCAGCATTGCTGGCCCGGCTTTTTCATGTCTGGTGCCTGAAAAGATCAGAATCCCTGCAGGCGTGCGTAGCGGTCGCGGTGCCAGCTGGCACTCCCATACAGGGCTTCCTGCACACGGGCGCGTTTCATGTAGAGGCCCGGATCAGCCACATCCGTCATGCCGATACCGCCATGCATCTGGACGCATTCATTCGATACGAGATGTACGAGTTCGCTGGCCTTTGCCTTGGCAAGGCTTGCCAGTTCGGCAACGTCGCCCTTGCCTGAATCAACGGCCGCCAAGGCGGCCGCCACGCAGGAGCGGGTCATCTCGATCTCTGTAAACATCTTCGCCGCGCGGTGCTGCATCGACTGGAACGAGCCGATCAGCTGGCCGAACTGTTTGCGGGATTGCAGGTATTCAAGTGTCATTTCGAATGCGGCGACGGACGATCCGAGCATTTCGGCCGCGATGCCGATGGCGGCGCGGTCGAGCACAGGCTCGAGCACATCGGCGCCTTCATCGACGGGTCCGAGCACTGCGCCAGGTCCCACCATCACATCATCAAGTGTCACATGGGCTGCACCATGTGCATCAACGGTTTTCAGCTCCTGGACGGTAACCCCTTTCGCCTTGGCAGGCACGAGGAACAGCGTAATACCATGCCGGTCACCGGCCTCGCCGAACGTGCGCGCTACGACGATGAACATCTCCGCATCGTGGCCGCCCGGCACGAAGCGCTTCATGCCGTTCAGCGTATAGCCTTGGCCGTTGCTCTCGGCTTCGGTCGCCACATTCAGCGGCGAGAAATGCGCCGTCTCGTCGAGCGCGAGCGCGAACGTCGTCTCACCCGCCGCAATCCTTGGCAGCCATTCGGCCTGCATGGCCTTGCTGCCGCCCAGCTGGATGGCGGACGCGGCGATCAGCGCCGTCTGCAACAGCGACGTCGCGGCGAGCGTACGCCCCTGCGCCTCGAGGATCTGGCCGAGGCCGACAAGGCCGAAATGTTCGCCGCCCGGCTCATCGGGAATGATGACACCGAAGAAGCCGAGCTCGGCCAGCTTCTTGCGGGTGCCCGCATCATGGCCGTTGGCGCCCTTGTCGCGCAGGGCACGCAAGTGGGTCACCGGCAATTCATCGCGCACGAACGCGAGGGCCGTGTCGCGCAGCATTTCCTGGTCTTCAGTGAGTACGAAAGTCATGACTATTGATGGTCCTTCAGGCCGAGTACGCGCTTGGCGACGACATTGAGGTTGATTTCGCTCGTACCGCCTTCGATCGAGTTGCCCTTCGAACGCAGCCAGCCGCGCGTCGCCTTCATGGCATTCTCGTCAAAGCCCTCCCCTTCCCAGCCGAGCGCTTCCGAACCCAGCGCTTCGATCAGGAGCTCGTGGCGGTCCTGGTTCATCTTGGCCGCGCCATATTTCAGGATGGACGCGGTATGGCCCACCTGCTGGCCGGCCTTGGCCTGCTCGGTCTGGCGCTGGACCGTCAGGCTGAACGCCTTGGCATACATCTTGTGGTCGGCGATGCGGCCACGCAGGTCACCATCTGCGATCCTGCCCTCACTGTCAGTGCCGACATGCATCTTGGCGTATTCTTCCGGGCCAAGAATGCCCGACCCGCCGGTGCCGCCGAAGCCGCCAGCCGAAATCGATGAACGCTCGAACTGCAGCAGGCGCTTGGCGATTTCCCAGCCGCCATTCACGCGTCCGACCAGCTGGTCCTTCGGTACTTTGACATCGGTGAAGAAGGTTTCGCAGAACGGCGACGATCCGGAGATCAGCAGGATCGGGCGCGCTTCAACGCCGGGGCTTTCCATGTCGAACAGGATGAAGCTGATGCCCTCATGCTTGGACGAGGTGTCGGTCCGCACGAGGCAGAAAATCCAGTCGGCCTGGTCGGCATAGGATGTCCACACCTTCTGGCCATTGATCAGGTAATGGTCGCCCTTGTCTTCGCAGCGGGTCTGCAGGCCGGCGAGGTCAGAGCCGGCGCCCGGCTCGGAATAGCCCTGGCACCAGCGCGTCTTGCCTTTGACGATGTCCGGCAGGAAGCGCTTCTTCTGCTCTTCATTGCCAAACTCGAGCAGGGCCGGGCCAAACATCCATAGGCCGAACGAGAACAGCGCTGGCCGCGCCTTGATTCGGCGCAATTCTTCCTGCAGCACGCGGTTCTCGTCCTTGGTCAGGCCGCCGCCGCCATAGGCTGCGGGCCATTCGGGAGCAGTCCAGCCCTTCTCGCCCATCCGGTCCAGCCAGGTCTTCGATTCCGGATTGACGAATGCGCCGCGCTTGCCACCCCAGACGATCTCGTCGTCCGTCATCGGTGTGCGCATGGAGGGCGGGCAATTCGCCTCCAGCCAGTCACGCGTTTCGACGCGAAACGCGTCCAGGTCTTCGGTGACGTCATAGGCCATGGGAACGGCTCCTCAATTGTCAGGCATTGTGTCTCGCCTGACCCTAAATCTCCGCGGCACTCACGCCAAGCCTGACGCTGGGTAAAACATTTTGCGGTTCATTCAGGGCGACTGAATACCGTGCGGAGTCTTGGCCCAGAAGTGCGGCGCATGGCACAAGCCATACAGGGCGCACGCCATGGCGACGGACTGTAGCGGCCAGTAAAGTGGCGCCGTCAGCGCAACGATCAAGGGTCGGTCGGATAGTCGAGCGCGAGGATCGCCCGCGATAGCTGCGCCGCGCTGGCGGCCTCATCCTTCAGGGCGACGAGGATTGTATAGACCGGCAAGAGCAGAGGTCGGCGGCGAACGCGTGCGACCGCTTGCGTGCCTCCAGGCAGCCGAGCAGCACGAGTCCGGTCCGGAATACGAGGATTGCGCCAAACAAGGCCAGCCCTATCCACATCACCATCTGGATGGTCAGAGCTGGCGCGATGAGAAGCGGCACGCCGACCATTATCGACAGGCGGCGCGCCATGCCTGCCTGGTCACCCTGCAGCACCGTCATGGCGGATTGTCCGGGATAGGCCCGGCCGAATCCGAGCGCTGCGGTTTTGGCCAAGGCCGCGTCGGGCTCCGGCAGGGACAATGTCCCTCGCCGGATTTTCCTTTCCCGTTCGAGAGAAAAGATTCCATGGGCACCCACCCCGGCAGCACAGACCTGTGGATAGGTCGGGGCCACAAATCACAAATTGAAATCGTTTCGCCTCCGAAACATTCTTCGCGAGGTATCCTTTCGCGCCTGCCCGGATGCAGAAAAAGCTTGAGCGCTCGCTGGAATGTTCTATCTTTGTTCCATGACTGACCTGCATGTTGTCTGGTTCAAGCGGGACCTCAGGGTTCACGATCACGCGCCCCTCCTTGCAGCGGTGGCAAGCGGCGCACCGGTTTTGCCGCTCTATATCTTCGAGCCGGGCTTCTGGGCCCTGCCGGAACATTCTCGGCGCCAGTTCGACTTCCTCGTGGAGAGCCTCCAGAGCCTGGACGAAGCCCTCAAGGCGCGCGGGTCTGCTCTCTGCCTGCAGGTTGGCGATGCAACGCAAGTTCTCGGCGAACTCCACAAGCGACACGGCATTGCGGCGATCCACGCGCACGAGGAAACCGGCCCGCAATGGACCTTTGACCGCGACCGTGCGGTCCAGCGCTGGGCCGTCAAGGCTGGCGTAGCCCTGCGCGAGCAACCGCAGAACGGCGTCATTCGGCGGCTGAACGGCGCCGAAGGCTGGGCCCGGCGCTGGGAATCCCATATGCTGGCCCCGCGAGCCAAGGCACCCGACTCGCTCCGGCCGTCGAACGTTCCAGCCGGCGAATGGCCTCTCGCGGAAGATTTCCGTCTCCCAGCGGACCCCTGCCCCAAGCGGCAGCCGGGCGGACGCGTCGAAGGCGTCGAACTCCTGCGCTCTTTCATCGCCGCACGCGGCCGGCGCTACCGAACGGCCATGTCGAGCCCGCAATCGGCCGAGGGCGCCTGTTCGCGCCTGTCACCCCATTTCGCCTTCGGCACCGTGTCGATCCGCGAGGCCTGGCAGGCTGCCGCGCGGGCGCGGACGGACCTGGAGCTGGATGGTGACTCCACCTTTGCGGCGTCTCTCGACAGTTTCCTCTCCCGCCTGCAATGGCATTGCCGCTTCATCCAGAAACTCGACGATCAGACATCGATCGACAGTCGCAACCTGCTCGCCACGCCCGATGGCCTGCGCGATATCGTGGCCGACGGTGATCCGCGCCTCGAGGCCTGGATCAATGGCAGGACCGGGTTTCCCTTCCTGGATGCCTGCATGCGCTCGCTGAACCAGACCGGCTGGCTGAACCATCGCATGCGCGCGATGGTGATGGCCTTCGCCGCGCAGCACCTCTGGATGGACTGGCGCCAGCCGGCGTCACGCCTGGCGGCCCTGTTCACGGATTTCGAGGCCGGGATCCATTACCCTCAGGCCCAATTGCAATCCGGCGCCGCAGGGTCCGGTATCCCGCGCATCTACAACCCGGTGAAACAGTCGCTCGACCATGACCGCGACGGTGACTTCATTCGCCGCTGGGTGCCGGAACTGGCCGCGCTGCCCACCGCACACATCCATGCCCCCTGGGACGCACCCAAGTCCGAACTGGCAAAAGCAAGCATCGTTCTGGGCCAGACCTATCCAATGCGTATCGTCGATCACATGGCTGCGGCCCGCGAAGCGCGTGACAGGCTTTATGCCAGCAAGGCCACCCCTGCCAGGTCGGATGGACCGGGCTCACAGCGGACGACAACGACATCGCCGCGGCTGAGCAAGGCGCGCCCCGGGGCCGGTCCGCGTCAGCTCGCATTTGACCTTCAAATGCCCGAAACAGCCGAATCGGCGCGCGCGCCTGCGATTTGACGTACCGCGCGCCCGGATTTTTCCAACATGAAGCGGAGTTAACGGGCCTTGCAACGCGATCTCATGCTACCATATCGAATAACAATGAGGCTTAAGACCCGAATTTATCTCGGTTTTATTTTTTTTCGATAAATTCTTATTGCTTTTCGATAAAATCTATCCTATCTTGATTGTGTCGACGGCGGAATGGTTCGCCAGAGACATTCAAACCAAGCAAGAAGGACTAGAAGAAAATGACCCCCCGCGCCCGTCTCAACGACGTCGAAACACCTGCCCCCGCCGCCACGATGGCCCGTGCCATCCTGACCGGCTCGGCAACGGCCCGGTCCACACCGGCCAATGATGTCAGCCTTGGGGGTCGTCCCAGCTTGCTCGTTCGTCGTCGCCGCCGCTTCGCTCGCCGCGAAGCCCACTGACACGTCTGCACCATCCCGGCGCTGCGCCCCCTGGGCTCGCAGCGCCGGCTCCCTCCCGAAAAGCAAAAAAGGACCAAAGAGATGAAACGCACCCTGATAGCCGCCGCCCTCGCCACCTCCCTGATCGCCACGCCAGCCTTTGCCGCCAGCGACAATTTCGAAATGGCCGTCGAATTCGACCGTGCCGCCACCGAAAGCGCAGAAGGCGCGCAGGCAGAGTACACAAAGATTCGCGGGGAGGTGTCCCTACGCTGCGCTGCCGAACATGAAAACTTCTCGGTCGGCCGCAACTTCGTCACCACGCTGTGCACGGCTCGGACAATGAACAAGGTCGTCAAGGCGATCGACATCCCCGAGCTCAGCAAGGTTCATGCTGCCAGAAAGGCAGGCTGAACACGCAGAGGAGCTGCGCTCTCCGGCGAACGCCGCCTCTCCCCGACCTCGCTCGCCTGCAGCTCCTGACGCCATCCTGTCTTCTCCAAGGCAGGGTGGCGTCTACGCATTGGTAGTCAGGCCGGATCGGCTTCCCGGAAATCGCGCGCCCTCATGACATCGGCCAGCTTGAAATGCACCGGCAGGAATGCGCCATCCTCGTCGGCCTCGAACAGGGCGGCACACGCCGTTGGAAACTTCTCGTTCAGCCGTTCCGAACTCCGGTGATCGTGACTTCCGCCATCCCGCAGCAGGCTCAGTGCAAAATCGTGCAGGCCGGGATTGTGCCCGATCACCATGAGCGTCGCGGCGCCGTCATTCTGGCGAACCGCTTCGGCGATGCCGCGCATACCGGAAAGATAGAGCGCCTCCATCGGCCGGACACGTTCCCCTTCCACCACTTTCGCCACTTCCGAACAGGTTTCGCGCGCCCGGCGAGCGGTCGACACGAGAATGCGTTCGGGGCTCCAACCAAGTGCGACGATCTCCTCGGCAACGCGGCGGGCGTCGGAATGGCCCTGGTCGGTCAGCGCGCGGCCGAAATCGTCGATCCCTTCGGTCCAGGGCTCGGTCTTGGCATGCCGCATCAGGATCAGGCGTTTCATGGGCGTATTTTGCTCGCTCTGCCGGGACCATTAGAAAAACTGATCGACACCTTCAGGTGCCGCGCATTGGTTATGCCGTCCTTAGGCACCATTTCCGATCCAGAAATCAAGTGACAGGAGTTTGAATAATGAGCCTTCTTATTGGCGATGTTGCCCCCGACTTTGAAGCCGACACAACCGAAGGCCGGATCAAGTTTCACGAATGGGCCGGCAAGGACTGGGTCGTCTTCTTCTCCCACCCGGCCGATTTTACGCCGGTCTGCACGACCGAACTCGGTTATACCGCGAAACTCAAGGACGAATTCGCCAAGCGCGGCGCCAAGGCCCTCGTCGTCTCGGTCGACAGCGTGGAAGACCACAAGCGCTGGATCAAGGATATCGAGGAGACCCAGAATACCAGCGTGCAGTTCCCGATCATCGCCGATACCGAGCGCAAGGTGGCGACGCTCTATAACATGATCCACCCGAACGCCGACGCGAAGGTCACCGTTCGGGCGGTCTATGTCATCGACCCGAACAAGAAGATCCGCGCTTCGATCGTCTACCCGCCCAGCGCGGGCCGCAACTTCGACGAAGTCCTGCGCCTGATCGACAGCCTGCAGCTGACCGACAATCACAAGGTGGCGACGCCTGTGAACTGGCGTGACGGCGAGGACGTGATCATCGTGCCGTCCCTGACCGATCCGGCAGAGATCGCGCGCCTGTTCCCGAAGGGCCATAATGTGGTGAAGCCCTACCTGCGCTACACGCCCCAGCCGAACAAATAGGCTTGGCCTTTCCATGGGACAGACTGGCCGAAAAGCCGTCCTGCCCCCCTGAGAAACCCTCCAGATCCCGTCGCAAACCGCCCCATCCCGGGGGGGTATGTGGCGGGATTCTAACACCGCTGACAGGAATGAGCGTTGACTCCCCTTATACCTGACGCAACGCTCTTGAGCGCAACGGAGGGACGCCGATGACCCAAAAACTGACCTTGCACACAAACCCGATGTCGCGCGGGCGCATCGCCCGCTGGATGCTGGAAGAGACCGGCGCGGACTATGACACCCGCATCATCAAATACGACGGGGAGATGCATGCGCCCGAATACCTGGCCATCAATCCGATGGGCAAGGTTCCGGCCATCGTTCACGGCGGCAAGACCGTCACCGAATGCGCCGCCATCTGCGCCTACCTGGCAGACGCCTTTCCGGAAGCCGGGCTCGCGCCGACGCCGGACGAGCGCGCCGACTATTACCGCTGGCTGTTCTTTGCCGCCGGACCGGTCGAGGCGGCCGTGGCCAACAGGTCGCTCGGCATCGACATCCCGGAGGACAAGAAACGCATGGTCGGCTACGGCGACTTTGACCTGACGCGCAAGGTGCTGATCTCCGCCATCGCCGACCGGCCCTTCGTCTGCGGCGACCGGTTTACCGCTGCCGACGTCTATGTCGGCTCACAGGTCACGTGGGGCGTGCAATTCGGCTCGATCCCGTCAAGCCCCGAAATGGTTGCCTATTCGGAGCGCGTGTGTTCCCGCGACGCCTACAAACGCGCCTCTGCCAAGGATGACGCTGCCGCCACCGAACTGGCCTGACCGTCCTGCACCTGCTTGACGCCGCCCGCCACCGCGCGGCTAGTGGGAAAAAACGTGCAGGAGGAACACCATGGGCAAGCTAACGCGGCGCGTCATGCTCGGTGCCGGGGTGGCTGCCCTCGCCGGTGCTGCCTACGGCGTTCACACATTGCGCAAGCGGCCCGGGCCGGCCCCGCTCGGCTTTGAGCTCACGGCGGAAGAGCACGCACGTGGTGTGAGCTTCCTGAAAGCCAACCCGGCGGTGGATGCCCATGCCCATCCGGGCCAGACTTTCGTGCGCGGCGCCAGCGGCCTGCCGCCCCTGCTGCGAGTCTATTCCGCCAAGGGCAGTTTCGAGCGGCGCAGCGTGGGCGACATGGTGGCGGGCGGCCTTGCCGCATCCAGTTTCGCCGCCGTGGCGGATTTCAACGTCCTCGACCTGTCGAAGGAAAAAGGCCTTGTCGAACGCCGCCCATTCAAGCCGGGCGAGGCCTGGGCAAGCTACAAGACCCAGATCGCCAACCTGAAAAAGCTCGCCAGCGACGGCCTCGTCACCACCATGTCTTCTCCCGGTGAGATGGAGGCCGTGCGGGCCTCAGGCAGGCCGGGCGCGATCTGGACGGTCGAAGGTGCCGATTTCCTGAGCGGCTCCAGCGAGCGGTTGCAGGAAGCCCATGATGACGGTGTGCGCTCAATTACGCTGATGCATTATCGCGCCAACGAGATCAGCGAACCAATGACCGCCGCAGGCCATGACAGCGCCTTGTCGGCGGCCGGAGAGGCCATTGTCCGCGAGATGAACCGGCTCGGCATGCTGATCGACCTCGCCCATATGCCGGAAAGCGCAGCCCGGCGCGTGCTGGAGATCACCGACAAACCGGTCATGTTCTCGCACACGCATGTCAACAGCCCGGAGCTGCAACATCCCCGTTTCATTTCAGCGGATATAGCCCGCGACGTCGCCGCAACCGGCGGCCTGGTCGGCGCCTGGCCGAGCGGCATCGGAATCAGCACCCTAGACGGATATGCCGACCGGATATTCCATCTGATCGAGTCCGTCGGCATCGACCATGTCTGCATGGGCACCGACATGGATGGCAATTACAAACCCGTCTTCGACGATTACCGCCGCTTGCCGGACCTGGCCGGCCTGTTGCTGAAACGCGGCCTCAGTGAACCGGAGGCAGCACAATTCTTCGGGGGCAACCTGCTGCGCGTCTGGGGGCAATGCATGGCTGTTTGACTGGCTACGCCCCGCGCGCCTATGTGCGCAGGGTCACGCCAGCACCTGCTGACCGCTGCTTTGAAGAAAGACCCACACCATGACCGCACCCGTTTCGACCTATGACACAAGCGCCCCGGTCCTCGTGACAGGTGCGACCGGTTATGTCGCCGGCTGGCTGGTCAGCCGCCTGCTGGACGAGGGCTTCACCGTCCACGCCGCCGTGCGTGACCCGTCAAATGCGAACAAGACCGGGCCGCTCCAGGCGCTGGCAGACGCAAAGCCCGGCACGATCAAATTCTTCACGGCAGACCTGCTCGATCCCGGCAGCTACAAGGAGGCGATGCAGGGCTGCGCCGTCGTCTTCCACACCGCATCCCCCTTCACGGTGACAGTCGCCGATCCCCAGCGCGACCTCGTCGATCCGGCGCTGAACGGCACGCGCAACGTGCTCGAATCAGCCAACGAAGTCGAAAGTGTCCGGCGTGTCGTGGTCACCAGCTCCTGTGCGGCTATCTATGGCGTGATCGAAGACGTCGCCAAGGCGCCAGGCGGTGTCCTGACGGAGAATGACTGGAACACATCCTCGTCCCTGACCGTCACGCCGTACAACTATTCGAAGACGCTGGCCGAGAAGGCCGCTTGGGAGATGGCTGGCGCGCAGGGCCGCTGGAAGCTCGTCGTCATCAACCCCGCGCTCGTGCTGGGCCCCGGCATCAGCCCGGACCAGACGTCCGAGTCCTTCAGCTACATGAAAGCCTTTGGCAACGGCGCCATGAAGGATGGCGCGCCGCCGCGCGAGATCGGCATGGTCGACGTGCGGGACGTTGCCGAGGCGCATATGCGCGCAGGCTTCGTTCCGGAGGCCGAGGGCCGTCACATCACCTTCGCGGAAGCCCACGGTTTCATCTACATCGCCGACGTGCTGCGGGAAAAATTCGGCACCGCTTGGCCTTTCCCCACCGCCGAGGCCCCGTCTTCGGAGCCGAAACTCGCCTGGCGGGCCGACAATTCCAGGTCACAGCGGGAACTTGGCCTAGTCTACCACCCCGTCAGTACGGCGATCACCGACATGTTCGCGCAGCTCGTTGAGGTCGGTGCCATCCTGCGTCCCTGAAACAGCCTCTTGAGTCCGGCCGAGGGACGAGGCAAAGATCATTCCCATGACAGACACACTCCCCGACCGCCTGAGCATCAATCCGAAAAGCCCTTTCTATGACGAGGCCCTGCTGCTGCGCGGCATTGGCGTGCGCTTCAAGGGCGAAGAGAAAACCAATGTCGAGGAATATTGCCTCTCCGAAGGCTGGATTCGCGTCTCTGCGGGCAAGGCCGTCGACCGCAAGGGCAACCCGCTCACCATGCTGCTCAAGGGCCCGGTCGAAGTCTGGATCAAGGACGACCAGGCAGGCGAAGCCTGAGGTCAGGTGACCTCGCGCGGCGTGATCGTCCAGTCGAGCCCGTCCGCTGTATCGGCGACGTCGACGTGCATGAACTTACGACATGAGTGCACTGCGCCGCGCCATAGTTCGGTCCAGCAGGCGAGCAGGTGGCTGCGTTCGTCACCGTCCAGGCCGCGCACGATCCTGAGACCGTGATGATGCAGCACCGCCTGCCCGGCCCCGTTGCCTGCCGCCAAAGTCACGCCGTCGCCCATGCCACCAAACATCGCCGCCAGCATATGCGACGCCTCGACAGGCCCGCCATCGGCGCCGCCCACAGCATCAGCCATGTGCCGGTACTGCTGCAGGCCGGTCAGGCGGGCTGCGAGTTTCGCCAGTTCCAGCGCCCGGTCCTGCCCCAGAACGTTGACCAGTTCGCGCACTCCATTGCGGATATATTCCACCGCATAATTCCGGTTCGCCTTGGCGAGACGGGCCGCATCCCACTCCCCCGCTGGTGGCGCAGGCTGCTGCGCCGGATCATAGGGCGGCGGGGCTTCACCGGGCGCGAACTGCAGACGTTCGTCGTCACTCAGGTCGTGATCGTATTCGCGGAAATAGCCGCACAGGCCGAACTGGCCGGTCATGTCTTCCGAGACGCAGACAAAGCCGAGGCGCGGATTCTTGAGCGAGACGCCATTCTGAGCGTACCAGCCCTTAAGGAAGCCTCGGCTCGCCTCGACGGGCACCCCGCAGATCGCCGGGCCGTCATACATCCAGCGCGGATAGCGAAAGCGCACCCAGGCCTTCGTGTCCGACTCTGCCATATATTCGACCGTCACCCCGCCCATACTGTTCGACAGCACGTGATAACGCGCGCAGGCGACGGCATCCGGCAGGTCATCCAGGCCCAGCTTGCGGAAACTGGAGAGGAATTTCTCCTCGTGCTGGCGTCGGAACAGGCGGAACATCCAGTCGCCAACAACAGTCGGCCCCTCACGGGTGGCGACCATCAGCTCGAGCCCGAGCAGGTATTGGTGATGCAGGTCGGCCTGCGCCGCGATGGCCTTGAGATCTTGTGCTGGTGCCATATCAGGCATCGGCTGGCGGGCCTCCGTGCTAGAGCGCGAGTTCCATCTTGCCGTTCACGAGCCTTGTATAGTCGTCGACCAGGGAATGGCTGATCTCGGCCGGCTTGTAAGTGTGCGCGCCGATTTCCGCGACCGGCGTGATCTCGGCGGCGCTGCCGGTGATGAAGCACTCGGAGAATGTCGCCAGTTCGTCCGGCATGATGGCGCGCTCGATGACTTCGATCTGGCGGGCCTTGGCGAGCTTGATCGCAGTCTGGCGGGTTAGCCCGTTGAGGAAACAGTCCGGTGTCGGCGTGTGTAGCGCATTGTCGCGCACGAAGAAGATGTTCGCGCCCGTCGCCTCGGCGACCTGTCCGCGATAGTCGAGCATCAGCGCGTCGGCATAGCCAGCCTTCTCCGCGGCATGCTTGGACAGAGTGCAAATCATGTAGAGTCCAGCGGCCTTGGCATGGCAGGGCGCCGTGTCGGGGGCCGGACGGCGCCACTCGGCATGCGTCATCCTAATGCCCTTCATCTTGTCGGCAAAATAGTCGCCCCAGGACCAGACCGCGACAGCAAGGTGGATCGTGTTGTTCTGGGCCGAGACGCCCATCATTTCAGACCCGCGCCAGGCAATCGCCCGGATATATGCGCTTTCGAGGCCCGACTTTGCCAGCGCTTCGCGCTTGGCCGCTTCCAGCTGCTCAACCGTGAACGGAATCTCGAATCCCATGATGCGCGCGGAATTGTGCAGGCGCTTGGAATGGTCAAGTGAGCGGAAGATCCTTCCGCCATAGGCGCGCTCGCCCTCGAACACCGCAGATGCATAGTGCAGCGCGTGCGTCAGGAGATGCACTTTCGTATCCCGCCACGGGACGAACTCACCGTCCATCCAGATGTACCCGTCACGGTCGTCATAGGGGATACTTGCCATGGATTTCAGCGCTCCTCGCTTGCACTTTTTATGTATTCGCGTTCATTTCAGACTATGGCCCCTGACGTCAACCTGAACCGCCCCTTCGATCCGCGCCTTTTCCTGATGGATCAGGAGCTCGATCGAGGTGTCGGCCTCCTGATGGCGGGGGGGCGCGAACTCATGTCTGCAGCAGAAACGGCCCGCAGGAAAGCGGGGCTGAGCAAGCCAGAGATGCAAATTCTCATATCGATCCGTTACGAACCGGGCCGGACGGTCAGCGAAATGCGCGATTCGCTCGGCATGACAGTGCCGACCTTTGCCCGCCTCATCGGTGCACTGGACACGCGCGGCCTGATCGCGCGCGAACGCGAAGAGCGCGACGGTCGGCGCCGCACCCTGATCCTGTCGGACGCCGGCGTGACGCTGACAACGCCCATCGCCATTGTGCTGCGCGAACGCCTGCGCCTCGCCTTCCGGGCCGCCGGGCCAGACGCGGTGGCCGGCATGCGCCTCGCGCTCGAAGCGCTGGCCAAGTGACGCGGCGATGACGGACCCCGCCCATATCCTGGTCGTCGATGACGATGACCGTATCCGCGACCTGCTGAAACGCTTCCTGTCACGCGAGGGCCACCGGGTCACGACCGCCAGCGACGCCGCCGCCGCGCGTCGCCTTCTGGCAACCATGACATTCGACCTCGCCATCCTCGACGTCATGATGCCGGGCGAGGATGGCCTATCACTGCTCGCCGCCATCCGTGAAGGGCGCCAGAAGGAAACGCCGGTCATGTTGCTCACCGCGCGCGGGGAAGCCAGCGACCGCATCGCAGGACTGAAAACCGGCGCCGACGACTATTTGGCCAAACCCTTCGAACCGGAGGAACTGGCCCTGCGCTGCGCCGCCATCCTGCGGCGATCACACAAGGACGTGCCGCCCGAGGAGGTCGAGATGTCCGGCCTCGTCTTCAATGCCGCCCGGGGGGAATTGCGCGAAGGCGACAAGCGCATCCGCCTGACAGATGCCGAACTGCAATTGCTGACCGTTCTGGCCGCCAATGCGGGTGAACCGGTTGACCGCGAAGACCTCGCCGCGCTCACCTCCGCCGGCATGGAACGGTCAGTCGATGTCCAGGTGACGCGCCTGCGCCGGAAGATCGAACCCAATCCGCGCGAACCCATCCACATCCAGACCGTGCGGGGCGTCGGTTACCGCCTGATGCCGGACTGAGGCACGCATGGCCCGCCTGAGAGATATTACGCCACGCGGGCTTTACGCCCGCAGCCTCCTCATGGTGGTGGCGCCGGTCGTGCTCATCCTCGCCCTGATGACCTGGTATTATTATGACAGCCACCTCGCCGAGGTGAACCGCAAGCTGGCCCAGTCCATCGCCCGCGACGCGGCGTTGATCCAGTCCTATTGCGATGCCCGTCCCGATACGCCGATCACACGCGAGCGTCTCGAGGGCGACCTCGACATGGCCTTCACGTGCGCCCATGTCGATCCGGAATCTGGCGCGCCGCAACTCACGCACAGTTTCGCTTACGGCCAGACACTCAAGGAAGAACTGGCGACCCGGCTGGGCGTCCCCGTCGATGTCAGCGTTGACCCCTCCTCGATGCTCCACTTCCGGTTCCCGTCAGGCAGCGACACGGTCGAAATCCTGATCGAACGGAAACGCGCGCTGACGGTGAATTCGCACTTCTTCATTGTCTGGGTGATCGCCTCGTCCCTCCTGATGCTGGGGCTCGCCGTGGCCTTCCTCAACCAGCAGGTCCGCTCCATTCTGCGCCTGTCGGAAGCCGCGCGCGCGTTCGGTCGTGGCCGGGAGGTTCCGGACTTCCGGCCCTCGGGCGCGACCGAAGTCCGCGACGCGGCCCGCGCCTTGCTGGACATGAAAAGCCGCCTCACCGCCTTCACCGACCAGCGCACCGCCATGCTCGCGGGCGTCAGCCACGACCTGCGCACGCCCCTGACCCGCCTGAAACTCTCCCTCGCTATGATGGACCAGACCGAGGAACTCGGCGCAGCCCAGTCAGACCTCGACGAGATGGCGATGATGCTGGACGAATACCTGACATTCGCGCGCGGCGAAGAAGGCGACGACCCTCTCCCTCTGGACCTTGCCCGCCTGGTCCGCGACGCGGCCGCCGGATTCGGCGAGCATGTCGCCGTCAACGGCCCGAATGTGATCGACGTGACCGGGCGACCGCTGGCCCTGAAGCGCGCCGTCAACAACCTGATTTCCAATGCCGTGAAGTACGCAACCGAGGTCCGCGTCACCCTGGTGGATGGTCCACATGCCGCCGAAGTCCATGTCGATGACAATGGTCCCGGCATCCCGCCGGCGCGCCGGGAAGAGGCGTTCCGACCGTTTTCCCGGCTCGACGAAGCCCGGACGCAAAACGCGTCCGGCACTGGACTGGGACTGACACTTGCGCGCGACACGGCAAGAGCGCATGGAGGCGATCTGCGCCTGTCAGACAGTGCACTGGGCGGCCTGCGTGCCAGCCTCCGCCTCCCCCACTGACTGGACCTTCTCCAGCCGCGTACCATAATGCCTGAACTCGATCTGTCCGGAGCCTCCATGACGAACTCTGCCGCCAAACTGATCATTCGCAACGCGACCCCGGCCGATGTGGCGGCCATAATAAATCTGTCAGAGCGGATCTACGGCCACGGCATGGGCTATACCCGCGACAACCTGCTCGGCCACATCAACCGGTTCCCGGAAGGCCAGTTCATTGCCGAGTATGAGGGCAAGGCCGTGGGTCACTGCGCAACCTTCATGATCAGTTCTGAGGTCGCTTTCGCGCCGCACACATGGGACGAAATCACTGGCGGCGGATTTGCCGCGCGTCACGATCCCGAAGGCGATGTGCTCTATGGCATGGATGTCGGCGTCGACCCGGACTTCCGGCGTCTCAGGATCGGGCAGCGCTTCTACCGCGTCCGCCAGGAACTCTGCCAGTATCTCGAACTCAAGGGCATCGTGTTCGGTGGACGCATGCCCGGATATGCACGACGTGCAAAGGAATACCCGAACCCGGCCGACTATATCGAAGCCGTCGTGGGTTCGAAACTGAAGGACCAGGTCATCTCATTCCAGCTGCGCCAGGGGTTCGATCCCATCGGTGTACTGAAGAACTACCTGCCGGGCGACGCACCGTCCATGAACCATGCAACGCATATGTTCTGGAAGAACCCGCTGGCACAGGAAGAGATCAAGGCGAAGCCGAGCCTTGGCGGGACGAACCTTCCGGAAAGCGTACGCATCACGACCGTGCAGTTCCAGATGCGCAAGATTCAGTCGATTGACGAGTTCGAAGCGCAGGTCGAATATTTCGTCGACATCGCGTCGGACTACCGGTCCGACTTTGTCGTGTTCCCGGAACTCTTCACGCTGCAACTCCTGTCGCTCGAGCACAAGCCGCTCGCACCGATCGAGGCTATCGAGAAGATTTCCGAATATACGTCCCGCTATGTCGCATTCATGGAAAAGCTCGCCGTTTCCTACAATATCAACATCATCGGCGGCTCGCACCCAAGCCGGATGGACAATGGCGACATTTTCAACATCTCCTACATCTTCCTGCGCGACGGCTCGGTCCACACGCAGCAAAAGCTTCACCCGACGCCTTCGGAGCGGCGCTGGTGGAACATTCGCGGCGGGTCGGGCAACACGGTCATCCAGACCGATTGCGGACCGATCGGCGTGATGATCTGCTACGACAGCGAATTCCCCGAACAGGCGCGCCACCTCGTCGACCAGGGCGCACTGATCCTGTTCGTGCCTTTCTGCACGGACGAGCGTCGCGGATATCTTCGCGTACGGTATTGCTGCCAGGCGCGCGCCGTCGAGAACCAGTGCTATGTTGTCATGTCGGGCGTCGTGGGCAATCTTCCCAATGTCGAGAACATGGATATCCACTACGCCGAAAGCTGCATTCTGACCCCGTCGGACTTCCCCTTTTCGCGAGACGGCGTGGCGGCAGATACGCCAGCCAACACCGAAACCGTTGCTCTGGCTGACCTGTCCTTGTCAGACCTGTTGACCGCACGCCAGTCGGGCGCTGTCCAGAACCTCAAGGACCGACGCTTCGATCTGTATCAGGTCGCGTGGAAAAAAGGCGGGTGATTGCGCGCAATGTCGGCCCGCGATTTTACGTTCCTTACATACATTCAAACTAGTCCTGTTCCGAGACGACCTTTGGGCGGGAAATATGACCGACACTCCATTGATACCGCCTGCGGAAGCTTGGCGTGCACTTGATCAATTGCAGGGCGGATTCGTCATATTCACGCCGGAAAACGGATTGTTTTTCGCGAATAAGACGACCCGCGCACACTGGCCGATCCTCTATTCCAGCATGGATGATGGCGCCAGCCTGCATGACGCGGTCGGGCAACAGATCCGTCACCTGTTCCCACGCCTCAACGAGGCCACGTTCCAGGTGCGCCAGTCTCTGGTCATGGACGCCATCCGGAAGTGCAGTGATCTCGATATGGTCACCGCAACCGGTCGGCACGTCGTGACCAGTTATTCCCGCATCGACAACGGCTTTGTGATCGGTATCGCGCATGACGTCACCGATATTGTGAAACGTGAGTCTTCGCTGAAAAGCGCCCGTCGGGAGGCGTTGACGGCCAATGAGGCGAAATCGGAATTCCTGGCCACGATGAGCCACGAGATCCGCACGCCACTCAATGGCATCATTGGCATGTCAGAAGCGCTTCAGCACAGGCAGCTCCACAATGCCGAACGCGAAATGGTCGATATGATCGTCGAAAGTTCGCATTCGCTTTTGGTCTTGCTCAACGATATTCTCGACTTGTCGCGAATTGAAGCGGGTCGGCTGGACATCACACCCGTGGTAGAGAATGTCCGTGATCGCATCACGTGGCTCAAGCGCTCATATACACCAATCGCACGCAAGAAAGGCCTCACACTTGAGGTCGCGTTTGATCCCAAGCTGCCCGAATTCCTGTCGCTGGACACCAAGCGCGTGCGCCAGTGCATCGACAACCTCGTGTTCAACGCCGTCAAATTCACGTCAACGGGAGGTGTCACCATCGCCGTAATGGCGGGCGAGATGTCGCGTGATGGCCGTGTCGGCGTGACCGTTCATGTCTGCGACACAGGCATCGGCGTACCCGACGGGGAGCGTGCAAAACTGTTCCAGAACTTCGAGCAAGGTTCCGAAACGACGAGTCGCAAGTTTGGTGGTTCGGGACTGGGACTCGCCATTTCCCGCAAGCTGGCGAGGCTGATGGGCGGCGATATCACCTGCACGAGCAATCCGGGCAAAGGGTCCGTTTTCTCATTCTCATTCGAAGCCCGCGTCGCAGAGGCACCTCCGCAAGCCACCCCGGCACCGAAATCGTCCCGTGGCCGGATCGTCCCCAGCCTGCAGGGACTGAGGGCCCTCATCGTCGATGATAACGAGATCAATCGGCGCGTAGCGCGCGCCGCGCTGGAGCCCCGCGGCCTGACGGTCGTCGACGGGGCCAGCGGCGAGGAAGCCCTGGATATCCTGGCAGGCGAGACAGTCGATTTCGTGCTTCTGGACATACATATGCCCGGCATGGACGGGCCTGAAACACTCAGGCATATTCGCGAAAGCCAAGCACCATGGTCCATCGTACCCGTCATTGCGCTCACAGCCGACGCGATGACTGGCGACCGAGAACGCTATCTCAAGATGGGCATGGATGATTATCTCTCCAAGCCGATTCTTGAACGCGAATTGCTCACTGTCCTATCACGGATCCGGAGCAAGCTACGCACCCGGTCGAACCTGCGCGCACCTGCAATCGGCGATATTGCCCAGGATGCGACAGTCGGCGTGAACCTGCAGAAACTCTTCCTGGTCGCATCCAATAGCTGACGGATCATCCAAGCCTGGAAGCAAACGCATCCATGAAGCGGGCTAGTTCCACGTCCTTGACCGAAACGCCATCAACGTCATGCGTGGTGAGCGTCACGTCGACCTTGTTGTAGACATTGAACCATTCAGGATGATGGTCCATCGCTTCCGCCTTGAGGGCCACCGCCGACATGAACGCCCAGGCGGTCTTGAAATCGGAAAACTTGAACCTCTTCTCGATCGTGTCGCGCGCGCCCGGTCCGGCCGTCCAGCCTTTGACCTGTTGAAGCGCGCTGTCTGCGCCAATCTTGCTTGCCATCAGTCTAGTCCTCTCCATCGAGCCCGAGTACAAAATATACCCAGCGCCCATCCTCGGCGATCGCCGTGCGCATGCCGGGATACCCCTTCCCTGCCCGTATCAGGTCGATACCGTCTTCACCGATCAGTTCTTTGAGCCTTTTGCGATCCTGGAACGACATCTTCTCCGGAATGAGGTCGGTTACGTCGCGGGCCGCAAGGTCTGGCCAAATATACCAGCGCTCACCATCGACCATTCTGACGCCTGCTGGCTGGGCCAGCAGCTCGCGCAGCTTCAGGTTGGGGTCGAGGCCCGTGCGGCGAAGCAGGTCCCAGAAATCCCTGTGCGGTTGCCCGGCGAAATTCGAGATGAAGCCATCGCTATTGGCAGCCGTGCGCGCCAGCCCGCCTAGCGAGCCCGCTTTGGCATATTTCAACAAGGTATCGCGCGTTTCCGAGACCTCTTCAGTTATCTCGACAGGTTCAGGCGCGACCGGCGGCTGCGTCAGACTTTCATCAGGTATGGCCTGAATCGGCTCATCGCCGCTCCGGCTGCAGGCGACGAGACTCAGCGCCATCGCCGCGAGGAGGAGGCTACGCCAGCGCATAACCGGTCACAGCCTCAAGGTCCGCGAGCAACTGGTCCTCGCCAAGCACCTTGATCGTTGTCATGCCCATCTGGCGCGCAGGCTTCAGGTTGATGCCGAGATCGTCGAGATAGACACATTCTTCCGGTGCCACATCCAGCGCCTCGCACATCAGCGCATAGATGCGCGGGTCCGGCTTGCGAATGCCCAGTTTCGAGCTTTCGATGACATGGTCGAACCTGGCGAAGACCTTTTCCAGCTGGGCTGCCTTCTCGCTGTCATTCGTCATCGAAGCGCCTTTGCCGATCGGCGCATTGTTGGTGATACAGCCGACCTTGCCCTTCGCCTTGCAGGCATCCAGCGCGGCGACGACGCGTGGGCGCAGCGAGCCGGACAGGAGGGACAACACGTCGCGGCCCGGCACTTCATGCCCGAGAGCCTGCGATTCAGAGCGGAACATGCCGTCAAATCCTGCGGCATCGACTTCGCTGCGCTCGAGCAGGGCCCAGGCGTTTTCCAGCGGATTCACGGCATTGACCGAGCGAATGAAGTCCTTTGGCAGGCCCCTCTCTTGCTCATAGCGGGTGAATGCGTCAAAGGGAGAGGAGGTGAAAACACCCCCGAAATCCCATATTACTGCTTTGAATGTCTTTTCCATGCGGCAGCTTTAGCCTTCCTCAAATCGAGTTTCAAACCTTGAACATTGCTTGGCCGTATCTAGGGTGCCCGTCAATCACATGGAAAACGCGGAGGATTTGCGATCATGGGCGTGCTTGACGGAAAAACAGTACTCATCACAGGCGGCGGAAACGGAATCGGGCGCGAGACAGCGCTGCTGGCGGCGCGCGAAGGCGCCAAGGTCGTGGTCAACGACCTCGGTGGCAGCCTGACAGGCGGTGACGAGGGCGATGCGGGCCCAGCCGAAAAGGTCGCGACTGAAATCCGCGCCGCTGGTGGCGAGGCCGTTTCGAACTCCGAAAGCGTCACCGACATGCGCGCTGTCAAAGGCATGGTCGAACAGGCCAAGGACACGTTCGGCTCGCTCGACGCAATCATCAATCCGGCGGGCATCCTGCGTGACGGCATGTTCCACAAGATGAGCGAAGAAGACTGGGACAGCGTTATCGACGTGCACCTGCGCGGCAGTTTCAACGTCACCCGGGCCGCCATTGAACTGTTCCGCGAGAAGGAAAGCGGCGCCTTCGTGCTGTTTACGTCCACTTCCGGCATTATCGGCAATATCGGCCAGGCCAATTATGCCGCCGCCAAGATGGGCATTGCAGGCCTCTCCCGCATTATCGCCATGGAAGGCGAGCGCAAGAATGTCCGCTCCAACGTCATCGCCCCGTTCGCTTGGACGCGCATGATCGCCTCGATCCCGGTCAAGGACGAAGCCGGTGCCGAGCGTGTGGAGCGGATCAAGAACTCCATGCGCGCCGATCAGGTCGCCCAGCTGGCCGTGGCGCTATGTGCCGACAAGGCCAAGCATGTCAGCGGACAGATTTTCATCGTGCGCGGCAATGAAGTGATCCTTTGCGACCAGCCCCGGCCGGTCAAATCGATCGCCCGCATGGAAGGCTGGACACCCGACAGCCTGATCGACAACGCCTTCCCCGCCATGCAGGGCAGCTTCACCGATCTGGGCGCCTCGGCCAGCGTGTTCCCGTACGACCCGGTCTAGGCTTCGCCCAGCTGCGGCCCGCTCTATTGCGGCGGGTCGTTGGCTGCGGGCTCTGGTTCCAGTCCCAGATCGTTTCGGGGACGCAGGTCGACAGGGCCTGTCGATTCTGGGTCGGGCTCCGGCTCTGACGCGGACGCAGGGGCCATCTCGTCCACGACAAACGGTTCAGGCGCCTCAACAGCCTCCGGCGCTGGCTGGGCGAAGGATTCATCCGCCGCGTCCAGCACCAGGTTCAGTGGATCGTCGCTGGCAATCGGCATGTCGTCTCCGGCCACGTCAGGTAGCGCTTCCGGCTCGGGTGGCAGGTCCGGCATGGCTTCCGGCGGTGGTGGGGCAGGCTCGCCCTTCACAGGTGGCAGCGGCGCCGGGCGCTTGTCGCCAAACACGCAGGCATCGAGCCCCTGGTGGCGCACAACGCGCATCCGCGCCTGCAGCGACCCTGCACGCTTGGTGACATAGGGCCCCGGCGGATCGACCCGCCACTTGTTCGGGCTGGGCAGTACAGCGGCCAGCAGCGCCGCCTCGCGCTCTGTCAGTTGCGACGCCGGTTTGCCGAACCGCGCCTGCGCCGCAGCTTCTGCCCCGAATATGCCATCGCCCCATTCTGCGACATTGAGATAGACTTCCATCACACGGCGCTTGCCCCAGACATGATCGATGAAGGTCGCCATCCACATGTCGCCGACCTTTCGGGGTGCGCCCCCACCATTCCAAAAGAACACGTTCTTGGCTGTCTGCTGCGTGATCGTCGACGCGCCGCGCGCGCGCCTGCCGCGCTGGTATTCGTCAATCGCCTTCTCGATCGCTTCCGGGTCAACACCATGATGTTCGCAGAAGCGCGTGTCTTCGGCCGCGATCACCGCGCTGACGAGATAAGGTGAAATATCCTCAATCGGAGTCATGGTGCGGCGCAGGTGCTCGCCGCCGGCCGCGCGCTGGACCATGAGAATCGTGCCAGGCACAGGCAGGAAGATCAGCGCGGCGGCATAGATGTGGAGGCCGACGAACAGGCCTGCAAGGAACCGCATCAGGCGGACGAACCACACCCTTACCGGCCCCTTGCCGCTCACCTGCCGCCCTGCTCGATTGGTCATGCCGTCTGGTCCCATTCCGCCACAACGCCCGGATCGCTCTCGCGATCCCGACGCGCCGCTATCTCGGCCTGAAATCTGTCAGGATCAAGACGTGCCAGCGCCCAGGTGGCCGCCCCTCGCACCTCCGGTGCTGCATCATCCAGCAGCGCCAGTACAGCCGGAACAAGACCCGCATCGCCCGAATTGCCAATCGCGACACACACATTGCGAACGAACCGGTTCCGGCCACTCCGCTTGATCGGAGACCCCGAAAACACGTCCCGGAACGTGGCATCGTCCAGCGCGGCAAGCTCATCCAGCCCCGGCGACTTCAGTTCTGCCCGCGCATGCAGCGCCGCTTCGGACGCCGCTTCGGCAAACTTGTTCCATGGGCACACGGCAAGGCAATCGTCACAGCCATAGATCCGGTTGCCCATCGCCGCCCGGAACTCGCGCGGGATCGGCCCGGCATGCTCGATCGTGAGATAGGAAATACAGCGCCGCGCATCGAGCTGGTAAGGCGCCGGAAAAGCCTGTGTCGGGCAGACATCGAGACACGCCCTGCACGAGCCGCAATGGTCGGCCTCAGCCGCATCCGGCACCAGCGCCGCATCCGTCAGCATCACGCCAAGGAAGAACCAGGAGCCCAGCTCGCGGCTGACAAGGTTCGTGTGCTTGCCCTGCCACCCCATACCGGCCTTGGCGGCCAGCGGCTTTTCCATCAGCGGCGCGGTATCGACGAAGACTTTCACCTCCGCGCTGGTCTCCCCCACGAAGGCCCGCGCAAGCTGCTTCAGGCGCGACTTCAGCAGGTCGTGATAGTCTTTCCCCCGCGCATAGACAGAGATGTTGCCAAGACTGCGTTCGGCCAGCATGTCCATCGGGTCGAGGCCCGGCCCATAGTTCAGTGCCACGACCACCGCTGATTTCGCCCCGGCCCACATGGACGTCGGCGCCTTGCGGCGTTCAAGCGTCGTCTCCATCCAGTCCATCTGGCCATGGCGGCCTTCGGCCACGAACGCCTCAAGCCGCTCGCCCGCCGCCCAGGCCTCGTCCGCACGCGCGATGCGCACGCTGTCAAAACCAATCGTGCGCCCAGCATGTTTGAGAAAGGCTTCCGGTGAACCGGACACGGGATCAGAAGTCGAGGTCGGCATAATGCGCCACGGGCCGCGTGCCCTCTATCCGATCACTGAGGAGCGGACGGAAACTGGGGCGCGATTTGATCCGCGCATACCAGGTCTTCAGGTCGGGCACCGCATCCCACTCGACATCGCCGAAATAGTCATAGGCCGACAGGTGCGCCGCCGCCGACAGGTCGGCCAGCGACAATGTGCGCCCGGCCAGGTAGCCGTTCAGTTCCACCATGCCATTGAGGAAGGTGAGCCGCCCGCGCAGTGCGTGCGCCCCGCGCCGCAGTTTTTCGGAATCCGGCTGGCGGTCGCGCCGCACCCATTGCATGACGCGCTCGGTCAGCAGCTTGTCGGTGACTTCCTCGCAGCCGGCCTCAACCCAGGCCCAGAGGCGGCGGGCCTCGGCCCGCTCATTCGGGTCTTCGGGCAACAGGGCCGGTGTCGGTTTCAGCTCTTCCATCTGTTCGCAGATTGCACGCGTGCCGCACGCGAACGTCTTCCCCGCCGGTCCTGTTTCCACCAGTGCCGGGGCAACCGCGCCATGCGCGAGCGCAGACACATCCGGGTGCGGCGCCCACGGGGTCGACTCGAACAATTCGAAAGCTTCGCCCTTCTCGCCGAGGACGAGACGCACCAGCCGTCCGGCGGGATCAAGGGGCCAATGATAGAGCCGTTTCATGATGGCGTTCACTCATAGCAGGCTTACTGCGCCTGTTAAGCAAAGCCTTTCCGGCTGCCGTCACTTGCGCTTCGGCCCTGTGTATAACTTGCCAGCCCTTACCGGCCCATGAATTGTCGGACCGCATCCGCCGAAAGCGTGAATTTGGCAAACGACCAGTCCTTGCCCTTCGTCAGGGTGCCAAGCGTAGAGACCAATTGCCGGCGTGTTTCTGCGCGTTCGGCAAGCCAGGCATCAACGCCGCCCCCGGCGAGCGCTTCCTGCGCAGCGGCCGCCTGGATGCGCACCAGTTCGCTGACCAGCCGACGCCCCGCGATACGGTCCCAATAGCCGGCCTTGGCAAGGCCTTCACGGGCCGACGCCCTGAGCCGGTCCAGTCGGAGCGCGTCGCCGATCGCATAGAAGGCTGCGCCCGCGCCGGGCACATCGACGCTTGCCGCCCTGGCCAGGTCGATCACGACGAGGCCCTGCGAGAAATGGCTCATCACGGCGGTCCACCGCGCCAGCGCGTCCGGTGCGCCGCGCTTGACGAAGGCGCGCGCCGCACGCTCGATCCTGGCCGCTGGGAACGGCGCATGGACCTCCCCCAGAGCGGTCTTGAATTCATTCAGCGGCGCATGGGTCTGGGCAACCGCTTCGCCAACCGTCCGGCCGGGCATGTTGCGTACATACCAGGACGCGGCTTCGTTCATCGCCTGCATCGCCTGGATCCGCATGTCGATCTGGACATCCGCGCCGACCTTGGTGTCGAGACCGTCGACTTCGCGGCGGAACGCATCGAAATCGAGCACGGCGCGCGACGCTTCAAGGCCGCGAACGATTGCAGCATTGTCGGCACCGGTCATTTCGCGCAGACGCAACAGCGGCACCGGTCCGGCCATGTCGAGCGACCGGTTGGCGATCACGGTCGCGATGATTTCCCGTTTCAGGCGGTGATTGCGGATCGCATCCTCAAAGGCGTCGATCGGCTTGGTGAAGTAGGATTTGAGGACGCTGTCGAAATACGGATCGTCCGGAATGTCGGATGCAACAACATCGTCGATCAGCACGATCTTCGACCAGGCCAGCAGCACAGCCAGCTCCGGACGGGTCAGCCAGGTGCCGGCCTCCTGCCGCAAATGCATGTGCGCCGTGCTTGGCAACCCCTCCAGCGCCCGGTTGAGCACGCCGCGCTCCTCCAGATAGACCATCAGGCGCTCAAGGGCGTCATGATCACCAGCGGCACTCGATTCCGCCAGGGACAACGCCGCGGTCTGGTCATAGTTGTGGCGCAGGACATGGGCCGCGACATCGTCGGTCATTTCGGCCAGCAGCGCGTTGCGATCCTTCGCCTTCAGCGCGCCGGTCCGGATCGCCTCGGCGGCCAGGATCTTGATGTTGACCTCATGGTCGGAACTGTCGACACCGGCGGAATTGTCGATGGCATCGGTATTAATACGCCCCTTGCCTTGCGCGAACTCGATCCGGCCGGCTTGCGTCAGCCCGAGATTGGCGCCTTCGCTAATCACCTTGGCCCGGAGGTCGCGTCCATTGACGCGGATCGCATCGCTTGACCGGTCGCCCACTTCGGCATGCGTTTCGGTGCTCGCCTTCACATAGGTCCCGATCCCGCCAAACCAGAGCAGGTCCGTTTCTGCCTTGAGCAGGGCGTGGATCAATTCATCGGGCGTCACCGCATCCTTCGCCAGGCCTGTCACGGCCTTGGCCTCGTCGCTCAGCGTGATCGATTTGGCGGAGCGTTCGAACACGCCGCCACCCTTCGAGATGAGCTTCGTATCATAGTCCGCCCAGGACGAGCCCTGCAGGTTGAACAGGCGCTGACGCTCAGCCAGGTTCTTCTTCGAATCGCCGGGATTCGGGTCGAGGAAAACGTGCATGTGATTGAAGGCCGCGACGAGGCGGATTTCTGGTGACAGCAACATGCCATTGCCGAAGACATCGCCGCTCATGTCGCCGACGCCGATCACCGTGAAGGGTTCGGTCTGGATATCCTTGCCCATTTCGCGGAAGTGGCGCTTGACCGCCTCCCAGGCGCCGCGCGCCGTGATGCCCATTTTCTTGTGGTCATAGCCAACCGAACCGCCCGACGCGAACGCATCGCCCAGCCAGAAACCGTGCGCCTCACTGATCGCGTTCGCCGTATCGGAGAACGTCGCCGTACCCTTGTCGGCGGCAACCACGAGATACGGGTCTTCGCCGTCCCAGATCACCGTATGGTCCGGATGGATAACCCTGGCGCCATCAAGATTGTCGGTCAGGCCGAGCAATGCCGTGATGAACTGCTTGTAGGCTTCCCGCCCGCTTTCGAACCAGGCGTTGCGGTTTGACCGGTCGACGAGTTGCTTGGGAAAGAATCCGCCCTTCGACCCGACAGGAACGATCACCGCATTCTTGACCTGTTGGGCTTTCACAAGGCCCAGCACTTCGGTGCGATAGTCCGATGGCCGGTCCGACCAGCGCAGCCCGCCGCGCGCAACAGGGCCAAAGCGCAGATGCACGCCTTCAACCTGGGGGCTCGACGTGAATATCTCGCGATACGGTTTCGGCTCGGGCAGGTCTTCCAGTTCGCGGCTCGCCACTTTGAAGCTGATGAACGCATGCAGGCGGCCATCTTCGCCGGTCTGGTAGAAATTGGTCCGTTGAATCGCGCAGATAAGATCGCTCAGACGGCGGAGAATCTGGTCTTCGGCCAGCGCCGACACATCGCGCAGCGACGCCTCGATGGAGGCACGAATGCCTGCGACCGCATCGCGGCGGGCATCGAGACTGGCATGTGTGGCCGGATCGAACCGTGCCGCGAACAGATCAAGCAGCAGGCGCGTGATCCTCGGATGGGCCGCAAGGGCTCGCTCCTGGATATCCTGTGGCTGTTCAAGCCCCGACTGGCGACGATAAGCCGACAAGGCCCGCATGAGGGCGGCTTCACGCCAGCTTGCGCCAGCCGAAAGAACCAGCCGGTTGAAGCCGTCATTCTCGGCCAGCCCGCTCCAGACCGCGACAAAGGCATCCTCGAACCCCTTCGCCAGAACTTCCAGGTCAATGGATTCCCCGCCCACAGACCGCATCGACAGCGAATGGACCCAATATATTTCCGGCGCGTCGGCTGCCGGCTTCTCGGATGGCCGGACCGGGTAGCCCGTTTCGAAATTCACGAACAGGCCCATATGCTCGAACACCGGCACGCAGCGTGACAGCGGGATGGCGCCTTCGCGGGCATAGATCTTCACGCGTATCTTGTCGCCATCGTCGCCGTCAGACCTGAAGGCACGGGCAAGGACGGGCGTATTGAAATGCAGGCCGGCCATGGTCGTGACATCACGCAGCGCTTCTTCTGGCGGGAACGCCTCGCGATAGGCCGCATTGAAGGCGCCGATGAAGGCGCGCGCGCCTTCCCTGTCTGCTTCAACCAGCGGGCTCGCCATCAGGGCCTGCCGGAATCCCTGGTCCCAGGTTCGGGCAAGGTCGGCGATTTCCTGTTCCAGTTCGTCCGGGTCGGGCTGGGGATGATTGCGGTCAATCGAGATTTCGAAATGCACGCGCGCCATGGGACCGGTGTCGAAATAGGGTTGGAACTTGACCAGTGTCCCGGCATAGGCGCGCGTCAGCACGTCGGCGATACGCAGGCGCAGCGTGGTGTCATAGGCTTCGCGCGGCACGAATACGATCGCTGTCACGAATCGGTCGAACTCGTCGCGCCGCAGGAACAGGCGAGTGCGAGGCCGCCCGACCAGGTGCATCGCGCCGACAATCATCGGCGCAAGCGCCCGGGAATGAGTCTGGAACAATTCGTCGCGCGGCCAGGTTTCGAGCAGGTTGGCGACGGTTTTCTCCGTATGCCCGCCTGGCGCCGCCCCAGACGCTTCGATCACTTTCTTGACCCGTCGGCGCACGAACGGTATCGACCGCGCCGTCTCGTCATAGGCTTCGGCGGTAAACAGGCCGAGGAAGCGCACTTCGCCATTCACCTTGCCGTCGGCATCATACTTCTTGATGCCGATATAGTCGCAGTTCACGCGGCGGTGCACGCGGCTGACCAGGGTCGATTTCGCAACAAACATGGGAAAGGGCTCGGCCAGCAGGTCGCTGATCTCGGGCGTGAGGACCAGCGGCTCGCTGTCGCGGGACAGAACGTTCAACTGCTCGTCGCGCAGGATGCCGAGATTCGAGCCCGCGATCATGATCGGCTCTTCCGGCAGCACCTTGCCCTTCGCGTCCGTCTCGAAATGGTATTCGCGGCAACCGAGGAAGACGAAATGGTCTTCCAGCAGCCATTCGAGAAAAGCGATCGTTTCGCGCTTGTCGTCTTCGGCGTGATTCTTGAGGCGCGAGATGCCCTTGATCTCGGCCTCCATGCGCGCCTTCATCGGTTTGAAGTCGCTGACCACTTCGCGTGTTGAATCCTGCGTCCTGCGCACGCCCTCGGTCAGCTTCTTGGCCTCGGCGTCTGTCATCAGGGGCAGGTGTATCTGGATTACCGAAACACACCGGCCGTCTTCCATGTTCACGATCGGGTGAAACAGGGCTTTGACCTCATGCCCGGCGGCGGCGCATTCGCCCAGCATCGAATCGACCAGGAACGGCATGTCCGGACCGACCGCTTCGAGCAGCGACCGCTGCAATGGCGCGCTTTCCCCGTCCGGCGCGATCACGACACGGGCATCCTGCATGCCCGGCGCGACGCTGCTTGCCCAGGTCCACAGGTCCGTCGTCAGTTTGCGAACATCGCCCTCGGTCAGACCGGTCAGGTCTTCATTGCGGGATTCCTGATTTACCTGCGCCAGCACTTGCTGGAGCGGGGCTGCCTTGGAAAGCGGTGGGGACATGTGAATTGGCTCGCTTGGCGATTGCGGAAACTCGGTCCGGTCTAACGTGCGCCGCGAAGGCCTTCAATGGCTTGCTACAAATGAAATTGACCGGCCCGACGCCGCGCTTGCCCGGATACAAGCGGGCCCGTCGAACGGGGACGTGTCCGACGGGCCCTACAGGCGTTCCGCAGGCTGGGTGGGGGGACGCACGCGGAGGCCTGATCTTGTATTTCGGTCCTTGCTGTCAGGAAGCAAGGGTTCCTAGTGGCAAAACTACATTACAAATCATGAAGACTTCACCGATCTGTACATTCCAATTCTGGGGTTTTTGCGGGATGCCATACTTCAATCCCTTTCGCCACGATCTTTGGCAGCTGTCACTGCAACCGTTTGCGCGCCCTTTCCCTGAGGGTTTCCATCCGACGACAGGAGGATGGCGATCCACCGCGTGCCGTCAGATTGCGCAAACAGTATCATCATCAACACAGTCAGCGGCGCCGACAGGAACATGCCCGGAATGCCCCAGAGCACGCCCCATATGGCAAGCGCCAGCAAGACCACGAGGGAAGACAGGTTCAGTGACTCCCCCATCATCCGCGGCTGGATGAAATTCCCGATCGAGAATTGCCAGAAACTGACAATACCGAACACGATGGCCGCATAGATATAGATGTCCTGCGGCGCGGAGCCCGGAATCCAGGCCGGCACGTCGGGCTGCACGAGGGCAAAGAGGGGCGGCACCAGCGCCGCGACGATCGAGCCGACGGTCGGAATATAGTTCAGCACGAAAATCAGCGCCGCCAGGAACAAGGCATTCTGAACGCCGAGCAGCAGCAGCGACACGTAGGTCAGCGCGGTGATCAGGGCCGAGATGACAGTCTGGGTCCAGAGATAGGTCTCGATCCCGCGGCGCGCCTCATCGCCAATCTCTCGGACCTGCCCGCGCTGATCGAATTCCGGGAAGATATTGTCCAGCTTCTTGGTCCAGCCGGACTGGGCGATGAACAGGAAGGCGACATAGATGAAAATCAGGACCAGGTCGCCCGACAGGTCGCCCGTCGCATTCGCAATCGTTGCAAAGAAGCGCTGGCCCTGCGCGTTGAACAGGAGATGCGTCAGTGTTGGGGCATCGCTCATATTGACCAGGCCATAGGCATCCCGGATCAGCGCGTTGATCTTTTCCTCATATTCGGCCGCGTCGCGGCCGAACTGTGACATGCCGTGCGCCATCAGGGCGATGAATCCGACAAAGCCGCCAAGCACAGTGAGAATCGCAACGGCTCGCGCGGCGCCGCGACGCATCGCATGCGACCAGTTGTCGATCACGGATGCAAAGCCCTCGATCACGAGGAACAGGAACACGGCCATGGCGAAGGTCGCCAGGATGCCGCGTCCAACATAGAGGAAGGCGACAATCACGCCGGTGGCGATGATCCAGATGCCGGTCTTGGTTGCGCGGTCCATACAGGTCCCCCCGAATCTGGTGCAGGGTGGAAGCAGCTTCGCCCTGCGTCAAGATATGCTTGCACCCGCATCTGCAAAGCCCACGCCAGGCTCAGTGGCCCCCTTGCCGAATCCTGCGAAATCACTAGCGTTCCGGCGACATCAAGGGAGATTTGGCCAGCATGACGGATTCACTTTTCATCGGCGGCGCAGACGCGGACGGGTCCGGTACGCCGAACACCGCTCAGGAAATGCTGCTGAAAGTGGCCAACCGTCATGGCCTCGTCGCTGGCGCGACAGGCACAGGCAAGACCGTGACCCTGCAGATCCTGGCGCAGGGCTTCTCGGATGCCGGCGTCCCGGTCTTTTGCGCCGACGTGAAGGGCGACCTGTCGGGCATCTGCGTGCCTGGAAGCGCCAGTCACAAGCTGCATGAAAAGCTGGTCGCACGTGCCAACCTGATCGGCCTCGAGAACTATGGCTATGGCGCTTCGCCCACCATCTTCTGGGACGTGTTCGGCGAGAACGGCCATCCGATCCGCGCCACGATCTCGGAAATGGGCCCTCTCCTCCTGTCCCGCCTCATGGGCCTGACCGATGCGCAGGAAGGCGTACTCAACATCGCCTTCGAATATGCCGATGACAACGGCCTCCTGCTGCTCGACCTGAAAGACCTGCGCAAGCTGCTGGTCCACCTGTCCCAGAAGGACGTGCGCGAAGAGATCAGCCAGGAATACGGCAACGTCGCCGCCGCCTCGCTGGGCGCCGTCCAGCGCAACCTCCTAATGCTTGAGCGCGAGGGCGCCGAGCATTTCTTCGGCGAGCCCGCCCTTCAACTCGAAGACCTGATGCGCACGACCCAGGACGGGCGCGGCTATGTCAACGTGCTCGACGCAACCAAGCTGATCAACAGCCCGAAACTCTATTCCACCTTCCTGCTCTGGCTGCTGTCGGAACTCTTCGAACGCCTCCCGGAAATCGGCGACCCGGACAAGCCGAAGCTCGTCTTCTTTTTCGACGAGGCCCACCTCCTATTCAATGACGCGCCGCCCGCCCTGATGCAGAAGATCGAACAGGTCGTCCGCCTGATCCGCTCGAAAGGCGTCGGTGTCTTCTTTGTCACCCAGAACCCACGCGACCTTCCGGAAAACGTCCTGGCCCAGCTTGGCAACCGGATGCAGCACGCCCTGCGCGCCTACACCCCCGCCGAACGCAAGGGCGTGCGTGCAGCGGCCCAGTCATTCCGCGAAAACCCGGCCTTCGACACCGAGGAGGTCATCACCCAGCTCGGCACCGGCGAGGCCCTTGTCTCCACGCTCAACGCCAAGAGCGCGCCCTCGATGGTCCAGCGCACCATGATCCGACCGCCCGCGTCCCGTCTCGGACCGGCCACCCCGGCCGAACGCGCGGCCGTCCAGAAAGCCAGTCCCTTTGCCGGCAAGTATGAAGAGGTCATCGACCGCGAGTCCGCCTACGAAATCCTGGAAGAAAAAGAGGCCGAGGCCGCCGAACAGGCTGAAAAGCTCGCCGCCAGGGAAGAAAAGACCAAGGCGGCCCTCGAAAAGAAGATATCCCGGACCAAATCCACCCGGTCCCGGCGCCAGACGCCACTTGAAGCGGCCGGAAAGCAGGCCGCCCGCACGGCGACGCGGGAATTCACACGCTACATCCTGCGCGGCATCCTGGGCGGCATGAAGCGCTAGGCGCCGCCTGCCTGAGATGAATTCCCCGTTACACGGGTGATTTCCTTAGCGTCAGGACTCGCCGGTGACGCGCGCGTCACCTATAGTCAGACTAGAAGCACAGACATCAAAGGGAGGCTCCGGCCCATGAAAGATTATCTCAAGTTCTACATCAATGGCGAATGGGTCGATCCGGTAGAGCCCCGCACGCTCGACGTCGAGAACCCGGCCACCGAAGAGCCCTTCGCGCGCATCTCCCTCGGCTCGAAAGCCGATGTCGACAAGGCCGTGGCCGCCGCCAAGGCCGCCTTCCCCGCTTTCTCGCAGACGTCTGTCGAATACCGCGCTGACCTGCTCGACAAGATTACCGCCGGCATCCAGAAGCGCCTGCCAGACCTGGCCAGCGCCATTTCCGACGAAATGGGCGCACCGATGTGGCTAGCCAACGCTGCGCAGGTACCTGCCGGCATGGGCCATTTCGCTACCGCAGCTGCGATCCTGCGCGGATACGAGTGGGAAGAGCTGAAAGGCACGACCCTGCTGCGCAAGGAGCCGATCGGCGTCTGCGGTTTCATCACGCCATGGAACTGGCCGCTCAACCAGATCGCCTGCAAGGTCGCCCCGGCCCTCGCAGCCGGTTGCACAATGGTCCTCAAGCCCTCTGAAATCGCACCGCTTGATGCGCTGATCTTCACCGAGATCCTGCATGAAGCCGGTGTGCCGAAGGGCGTGTTCAACCTGGTCAACGGCGACGGCCCGAATGTCGGTGCCGTCCTCTCGGCCCATCCTGATGTCGACATGATGAGCTTCACCGGCTCGACCCGCGCCGGCGTCCTCGTCGCGCAGGCCGCGGCACCGACCGTCAAGCGCGTTGCCCAGGAACTCGGCGGCAAGTCGCCGAACATCGTCCTGCCGAGCGCCGACCTGAAAAAGGCGGTGTCCGGCGGCGTCATGCAGATGATGACCAATACAGGACAGTCCTGTAACGCGCCGTCGCGCATGTTCGTCCAGAAAGACCAGCAGGACGAAGCCATCGCGATCGCCAAGGCGACGGCAGAATCGGTCAAGGTCATGATGCCGGGCGAAGCAACGCCCGGCGCCATTGGCCCGATCTCGAACGGCAGCCAGTTCCAGAAGGTGCAGGACCTGATCGAAACCGGCATCAAGGAAGGCGCAACCCTCGTGGCCGGCGGCCCCGGACGCCCTGAAGGCTTCAACAAGGGCTACTTCACCCGCCCGACCGTGTTTGCGAATGTCACCAATGACATGACCATCGCGCGCGAGGAAATCTTCGGCCCCGTCCTTTGCATCCTGCCTTACGACACGGTCGAAGACGCCATCGAGATGGCCAACGACACGGTCTACGGTCTCGCAGGTTACGTTCAGGGTCCGGACAAGGAAGCCCAGGCCGTGGCCAACCGTATCCGCGCCGGCCAGATTCTCGTCAATGGCGCCAGCCCTGACTTCTCGGCACCGTTCGGCGGCTACGGCCAGTCCGGCAATGGTCGCGAATGGGGCGAACTCGGCTTCGAGGAATTCCTCGAAACCAAGGCGGTCATCGGCTACAAGGCCGCCTGACCCCGGTCCTTCCGGAACTCGGCATACGTATCAGGGGCGGCTCGCAGGGCCGCCCTTTTTCATGGGAGGCAGGGCTGCTCAGGGCCGGCTGTCGATCCGGAACACGTCGCCGAGAACGGAGACGATGTAGAGATTGCGGTCATTGTCTTCGCCGAAGCTGGCGATACTGGCCAATGTGCCGGCATCGGGCACGAGCGACGCATTCAGCCAGTCGAAATTGCCCGCTGACATCGTCTGGCCGATGACGAGGCCGTCGACCGGGACAGCCCAGATATTGCCAATGACGAAATCAGCAAAGACGTAGGTATCCTTGATCCGTTCGATATTGCCGCGATACACATAACCGCCGGTGATCGACTCGCCCCGCGCCGGCCCGTCACCATGGACATATTCGGCAACCGGGTCGGTCAGGCCCGCCCTGTCGGGCGCTTCGAAATCCTGCGTCCCTTCCTGGTCGTCCCAGCCGAAATTGGTGCCGGAATCGCTCATGCGCAGCCGGTCGACTTCCTCGACGGCGTCCTGCCCCACATCGCCGATGAACAGGTCGCCCGTCACCCGGTCAAAGCTCGCCCGCCATGGATTGCGCAGGCCCAGCGCAAAAATTTCCTCACGCCCGGCGGGGGCCGCAAATGCATTGCCCGGCGGGATCGCATAGTCTCGCGCCGTGTCGGCAGGATAGTCGTCGCCGCTGACATCGATCCGGAGCATCTTTCCGAGCAGGGAATTCGGGTCCTGCGCATTCTCGTTCGGGTCGCCGCTTCCGCCGCCATCCCCTGTCGCCACGAACAGCAGCCCGTCGGCGGCAAAGCCTATCCAGCCGCCATTATGGTTGGCCGCCGGTTGGGCAATGGTCAGGATCACATCTGCCGTAGACGGATCGGCTTGCGTCGCCGACCCGGAGAAAATCTCGTAACGCCGGATTTCAGTATCGCCCGACAGGTTCGTCATGTTGATATAGAAGGTGCCGTCGGTGGAAAAATCCGGCGAAAAGGCGATGCCCAGCAAGCCGCCTTCACCCGCCGCAGCCGTCTCGCCGGAGACGTCGAGAAAATCGACCGGGTCGATTGTGCCGGTCTGCGGATTCAGGATGCGAATGCGGCCCTGTTTTTCCAGGACAATCACGCGATTCGTGCCCGGCAGTCCGGCAAGGTAAAGCGGCTGGGAAAACCCGGCGCCGACCCGCGTCAGCATCATGTCCTCGAACACGTCCCGCACCGTGATCTGCAGGTTCAGCCGCGCTGCCAGCGCGCCGGGATCGCGCGCCTCAAGCGTGACCTCGTAGACATTGTCGCCGTTTGCGTCGGCGGGCGCCTCGAAGTCGAGCGGCGTCAAGGCCCGTATGGTGCGCGTTGGAATATCGATATCAAACGCCGCCTCGTCGCCACCCGGAACGACCGAGACCGACAGGCTGTTCCCGTCAGGATCGGAGACCGCAAACGTGTAGAGCAAGCCAACCGAATTCTCGTCGACCGTGACCTGCGCCGATGACGAGAAGACCGGCGCCAGGTTGACGGGTGGCGGTCCGCTGTCGCCGCTTCCGCCACACGCAGCCAGAACAATCGGCGCCCAGACAAGCGCCTGCCTGAATAGTCGAAAACCGGTCGTCTTCATGTCTGTCCGCCACCTCGCTGCGTTGGCGATTGGTCTCTTTCCCAAGGCTAGTTCGCGAAAACGTGATTGTCATATGACAAAAGGGACACTCGGAAACCGCGCTATTCAATTGGTGTTCCATTACGGTGGACCTAAATATAGTAGTGCAGATGTCCTCAGGAGGAAGGTCCTATGTCCATATCCAAGATTGCCGCCGGTCTTGCAGCCCTCTCGCTGCTCGTGGCGTGCACGACTGCAACGCCATACCAGGCCGCGCTCGACACTGAACGCGGCTATTCCGAACAGCAGATCGAATCCAACCGTTTCCATGTCCAGTTCGCGGGCAACAGCCTGACAGACCGCAAGACGGTTGAGACCTACATGCTCTACCGCGCCGCGGAACTGACCAAGCAGAACGGGTTCGACCATTTCCGCGTCGTGCACCGGGCCACGGATGCCGATAGCCGCGTCGTGCCGACCAGCTCGGGCTATTCGCCCTTCTACGACCACTTCTATCTCGACTACCGGTATTACGGTCCGCGGGCGGGATACTTCTACGACCCCTACCGCCGCTGGGCCTATCCGCGGTCGTTCTACGCATCCCGCTGGGGCTATTACGACCCCTTCTGGGACGGTCCGCAGGAGTACCGCGAAATAACTTCCTATGTGGCGTCTGCCGAAATCATCATGGGCAAGGGCCCGAAACCGGATGATCCGGCCTATTTCGACGCCGACCAGGTGATCTTCAATCTGGGCAGCCAGATTCAGCGCCCCGAATCCTGATCCGCCCTCTCATAGTCTCCAAACGCCGCCTCGCAAGGGCGGCGTTTTTGCAACCGGCGCATTATTCCAGGCTTCGCCTCTAGGCAAGCGGCAAGGCTTGGCCCAGATAGGTAGCCTTCCCCCAAGACCGCACCAGACAGGAAAGGCGGGCCCATGGCCGACACCGAACCCTCCGCCATTCCGTCCTCGGGCATCCTCCCGGGCGCCAAACGCCCGGTCCCCGGGCGCAGCGAACTTGTCGTGATGATTGCCGGCCTGATGGCGCTCAACGCCTTCGGCATCGATATCATGCTGCCTGCGCTCAACGAGATTGCCCATGCGGTGGGCCTCACAGCGGCGGGCACGGAAAGCGACAACCGCCAGCAGATGATCATCTTTTCCTATGTGCTCGGATTCGGCGCGCCCCAAATCATCTGGGGCCCCATTTCGGACCGGTTTGGGCGGCGCGGCCCCCTCTTCGTCGCTCTGGTCGGCTATATCGTCACTGCCTTTGCCTGCATCGTGATGCGCGACTTCATGGCCCTTCTGACCATGCGGTTCCTGCAGGGCGTGTTTGCCTCCGGCGGACGGCTTGTCGCCGTGTCGGTCGTGCGAGACCTGTTTGCCGGTCGCCAGATGGCGCGCTTCATGTCGCTCGTGATGACCATTTTCATGGTGGTGCCGATCCTCGCGCCGGGCATCGGCCAGGCCGTCCTTCTGGTTGCGCCTTGGGAAGCCATCTTCGTGGTCCTCGCGATTTTCGGCATCATCATGCTGGTCTGGACCTGGTACCGCCTGCCCGAGACCCTGCCCGAAGCCGCCCGGCAACCGCTCAACCTCGGCGCCGCCCTCGGTGCCTATGGCCAGATCGTCAAATCGCGCGTCACGTTCGGATACATGTGCGCCTCCGGCGTCATCTTCGGCGCGCTCTTCTCGTTCATCGCCTCGTCTGAGCAGGTCTTCCGCGAAGTTTTCGAGCAGACGGATACGTTCGCGCTCTGGTTCGCCGGGATCGCGGGAACGCTCGCGTGCGCCAACTTCCTCAACTCGCGCATTGTCGAGCGAATAGGCATGCGCAGGATCAGCCAGGTAGCGCTATTCACCTTCACGGCTGTCGCAGCGATCCTCGCCCTGGTCACCCATTTCGTGGGCGACCACCTTTTTATCTTCTTCCCATTGTTCGCGCTTTGCTTTGGCTGCTTCGGCCTCATGGGATCGAACTTCAGCGCGCTCGCCATGGAGCCTCTCGGCAAGATCGCCGGTACGGCCTCAGCGGCCTATGGCTTTGCCACGACGACCGTTTCCAGCCTCATTGGCATGGCCATTGCCAGCCAGTACAATGGCTCGACCATACCGATCACGCTCGGCTTCGTCTGCCTCGGCCTGGTGTCTCTCGTGATCATCCTAATCACCGAGAAGGGCAAGCTGTTCAGCTCACGATGACCCGGCGGCGCGGCTTCGCGCTGGTCTCGCGGACCTTGGCCAACGGACGTACCTGGCGCTCGAGATGCTCGATGATCATGCCGGCAATGTCCTTGCCGGTCGCACCCTCGATGCCCTGAAGTCCGGGCGAGGAATTGACCTCCAGCACTTTCGGTCCCTCGTCGGTCTGCAGCAGGTCCACGCCGGCCACGCGCAAGCCCAGCACCCTGGCCGCATCGCGCGCGACTTCACGTTCGGCCCGCGTCAGCTTCACGGCGCTCGCCGTCCCGCCCCGATGCAGGTTCGACCGGAACTCGCCCTTGGCCGCTTGCCGCTTCATGCCGCCGACCACCTTGTTGCCGATCACGAAACACCGCGTGTCGGCACCGGCAGCCTCATTGACGAATTCCTGCACCAGGAAGTTCGCATCCAGTCCACGAAACGCATCGACCAGGCTCTCGGCGGCCTTGCGCGTTTCGGCCAGGACGACGCCCTTGCCCTGTGTCGAGGAGAGCAGTTTCACAACCACAGGCGCGCCCCCGGCTAGAGAGATCAGGTCTTTCGTGTCCTTCGGGCTGTGCGCAAACGCCGTGATCGGCATGCCGATCTTGGCGCGGGCCAATAACTGGTGCGCCAGCAGCTTGTCACGTGACCGCCCGATGGCCCCTGCCCCGTTCAGGCAGAACGCGCCCGTATTGGTGAACTGGCGCAGCACCGCCATGCCATAGTCCGTGATCGACGCACCGATGCGCGGGATCACCGCGTCGAACCGCGCCAGCGCCTTGCCGTCATAATGCACTTCCGGGTCCAGCGTGCCGATCTGCATGTAGCAGCGGGCCGTATCGATCATTTCCATCACGTGGCCGCGCGCCTCGGCGGCCTCCACCAGGCGCTTCGACGAATAATTGTCCGGCTCGCGCGTCAGCAGCGCAATCCGCAAGGGACGCTTGACCGGTGTGCGCTTGGGCAGTCCGGCATAGCCGGCATAGTCCAGCAAGGGCTGGCTGAACGAGGCATTCGGATTGACGATCATGTCCGGCTGGATCGCCCCGCGCCCGAACAACATCCGGTAGGTCATGTTCTCGCGATTTGTCAGCGTCAGCTGGATCGGCCACCGCCGTCCGCCCATTTCGGCCTCGGTCTCGATCACATAACGCAGCTCGGTGTCGCCATTCGAACTGGTCACTTCGCGCCGGTCGATCACCCGCGCCGAGCAGGTGATCTCCAGGTTCGGGTCCGACGGGTCCGGCTGGATCAGGAAGCGCACCTGCGGCTTGGTGTTCGGTCCGAACGGCTCGATCACGCTGGCATGCAGCGCCGATGTCTTGGCGCCGGTATCTACCTTGGCCTTGATCGCAGGCAGGCCCAGGTCCGGCAGCGCCAGCCACTCTTCCCAGCCGAGTTCAAACTGTCCCATGCCGGCTCCTGCGTCCGCTGAATTGTATGAATGCGCCGCCCTTAGCCAGCTTGTGGCAGCCCGGCAAGCGATAGAAAGCTGTTAGCCTAAGCCGTCGCGAGCCAGGCCTTCTCGACCACTTTTACCACGTCGCCCATGATGCCGGTAATCTTGAAGTCCTTGGGCGTGTAGATGCGCGTCACGCCCATTTGGCCGAGGGCGCGAGCGTCTTCCGGCGGGATGATGCCACCGACAACCAGCGGCACGTTTTCCAGTCCCGCCTTGCGTAGTTCGGCAATCGTCTCGCGCACGAGGTCCAGGTGGCTGCCCGACAGGATCGACAGGCCGACGACATGCGCATTGGCCGCTTTCGCCTGCGCGGCAATCTCGGCTGGCGTAAAGCGAATGCCTTCATAGACGACATCCATGCCGACTTCCCGCCCGCGCGCGGCAATCTGCTCGGCGCCGTTCGAATGGCCATCAAGGCCCGGCTTGCCGAGCACATAGGTCAGCCGCCGACCCAGTGCCTCCGACACGCGATCGACATCGGCCTTTACGGCCGCAATGGCTTCATCGCCGTCGCCGCTGATCACCATGGCCACGCCCGTCGGTGCACGGAATTCGCCGAACACTTCGCGCATCGCCGTGCCCCATTCGCCGGTCGTCACGCCCGCCTTGGCGCAGGCAATCGACGGCTCCATGATGTTCACATCGCTTGCGGCTGCCGCCTTCAGGTCCGCCAGTGCCGCTTCCACGGCGGCATTGTCGCGCTTGGCCCGCCACGCCTTCAGCTCGCGCACTTGCGCCGCTTCTTCAGCCGGGTCGACCGTCATGATCGCGCCGTCGCCCGTGCCCAGCGGGCTTTCCTCGGTCGAGGTGTACTTGTTCACGCCGACAACGCTCAGCGAGCCATTCTCGATCGCCTTGATCCGGTCGATATGCGCGCCGACAAGGCTTTCCTTCATATGGCCAATGGCATTCGTCGCGCCCCCGAGGGCATCGATCTCCGCCAGCGTCGCGCGGGCCTTGTCCTTCAGTTCCTCGGTCTTGCCGTCGATCACATGGCTGCCGTCGAAAATGTCCTCAAATTCCAGCAGGTCGGTCTCATACGCAAGGATCTGCTGCAGGCGCAGGCTCCATTGCTGGTCCCAAGGGCGCGGCAGGCCCATGGCCTCGTTCCAGGCCGGAAGCTGCAGCGCCCGGCAGCGGGCCCGCTTCGACAGGGTCACGGCCAGCGCCTCGATCAGGATGCGATAGACATTGTTCTCCGGCTGCGGCTCGGTCAGGCCCAGCGAGTTGACCTGCACGCCATAGCGGAACAACAGCGCCTTCGGGTCATTCACGCCATAACGCTCGCGGCCGATCTCTTCCCAGAGGTCCGCGAACGCCCGCATCTTACAAAGTTCTGTAACGAAACGCACACCAGCATTCACGAAGAAGGAAATGCGCCCGAATACGGTTTCAAAGTCTGATTCCGGAACCTGTCCGCCCGCTTTCACGCGGTCCAGCACGGCAATCGCCGTCGCCAGCGCATAGGCCAGCTCCTGTTCCGGCGTCGCGCCCGCTTCCTGCAGGTGATAGGAACAGACATTCATTGGGTTCCATTTCGGAACTTCTGTATAGCACCAGCTCACCATGTCCGAGATCAGCCGCATCGACGGTTCGGGCGGGAACACATAGGTGCCGCGCGACAGGTATTCCTTGACGATATCGTTCTGCGTCGTGCCGCGCAGCTTGTGCCGGTCGTCGCCGCGCTCATCCGCCAGCGCCACATACATGGCTAGCATCCAGGCTGCCGGCGCGTTGATCGTCATCGACGTGTTCATCTCTTCCAGCGGCAGCTGGTCGAACAGTTTCGCCATGTCACCCATATGCTTGACCGGCACGCCGACCTTGCCGACTTCGCCGCGCGCCAGGATATGGTCGGCGTCATAGGCGGTCTGGGTCGGCAGGTCGAAGGCGATGGACAGGCCCGTCTGGCCCTTGGCCAGGTTGCCCCGATACAGCTCGTTGGATTTCTGCGCCGTCGAATGGCCCGCATAGGTGCGGAATATCCACGGCCGGTCAGGCGCGTGCTGGAACGGTTTTTGTGTGTCGGCCATGCCGGGGCTCTCCAATTGTATTGTTGCGGCGCAACATGCCGTGTGGCGCTGGCCAGCGCAAGCGTCAGGCCGCGCCCTTGTGCTGGCGTGTCTTCATGGCCACATCGAAACGGACCCGCCACACCCTTGCCACCCACCGGATACCCCCCCGCACTGACCCAGCCTGCCTCCCCCCTCCAGACGGCCCTCTCCCTGCGCCTCGCCACCCTGCTCGCCTTCCCGTTCGGCGTCGTACTGGTCGCCCTGATGCAGCGCAGCGCCCTGATGATCGTGCTGCTGGCCGCGGCCATGGTCGGCGTCAGCCTGGTTGAACGCATCCGCCTCGCCCGGCTCACCGGATCGGCGGCGCCTGTATCGCTTGCCGGCCTGCTGCCCGGTTTCGCCGTGCGTCTTGGCGGCCTTGCCGGCCTGTTCATCGTCCTCATCGGCTTCCTCGCCCTGTTCCGCGACACGTCCCTCGCGCGCGGCATCGGCCTTGAAGATGCGGCCATCCTTGTCGGCGTCACCGGTTTTGTCCTCGCTGCCAACGCGATCAGCGCCCGGCTCGCCACAACCGAGGTCAGCAGCGTCCTGTCGACCCTGAACGCATCGTTCCGCGAGGCCAATCCCGGCGCAGGCACGGCAGATGGCGAGATCATCGAAGGCGAATTCTACGACCCCGAAACCGGGCCCGATTCTTCCCCTCGCCGCTGAAACAGACTTGATGTATACACCGCTGGAAATCCGGCGGAGCGTAGTTCAGATGACTGAATTTATTGGATTTTTGGCCGCCATCCTGACCACGGTCTCGTTCGCGCCCCAAGCCGTCCAGATCCTGCGCACCCGCGAAACCGGCGGCATCTCCCTTGTCATGTACATCCTGTTCACGGTCGGAATCGTCGCCTGGCTCGTCTATGGCGTGATGATCGCCAGCCTGCCGGTCATCCTTGCCAATATCGTGACCCTCGCGCTCGCCGGCATCATCCTTACCCTCAAGGCCCGTGCCGTCATGACCGCCCGCCGGTCCGCGCGTCAGCCCATCGTCCAGGGCGCCACCGCCGCCACGTCCGCGCCCATCGCCTGATAATACAGTCGCTGGATCTGCCGCGTCACTGGTCCCGGCCTGCCATCGCCGATAGCCTGACCGTCAATCGCGATCACCGGCGCGATCATTGCCCCTGCAGACGTCGTGAACGCCTCTTCTGCGGCCAGCGCCTCGTCCGGCGTGAAGGCGCGCTCGACAAGGTGAAGCCCTGAGCCTTCCAGCAGGTCAAGGACACCTGCCCGCGTGATTCCCGGCAGGATGGACGGCGACAGGTCCCGCGTCACCAGCTGCCCCTCGCCGTCGACAATCCAGGCATTGGCCGAGGCCGCCTCGGTCACGCGTCCGTCTTCCACCAGGAAAGCCGTGTCCGCCCCGGCTTCGCGCGCCGTGCGGTAAGCCAGCGCCTGCGACAGTAGCTGCGTCGTCTTCATGTCGCGCCGCTTCCAGCGCGTATCGTCCAGGAACACCGCCCTTATCCCGTTCCGCGCTGTCTCGCCGATCAGCGGCCGGGCGTCCGCATACAGGAACACAGTCGGCTCGAATTCCTCCGGTCCGGCAAAGTCACGCAGGCCATAGGCGCCCGCCGTGACCTGTAAATAGATCAGGCCTTCGGTGAGGCCATTATAGTCGATCAGGTCGCGGTGGACCTTGCCCCAGCCGCCCCCCGGCAGGGGGTCCGGAATGCCAATTCCGGCCAGCGTGCGGCTGAGGCGCGACATATGGCCTCCGAAATCGACGAGGTGCCCGCCATACACGGCGGTCACCTCATACGCGGCATGGGCAAACAGGAAGCCCCGGTCAAAGGGCGATATCCGAGCGTCTGCTGCAGGACAGAAGGCGCCGTTGAGGTAGGCCGTGGTGCATATTGTCATTTTTGTCACGCTGATCCGGTTGCGTTATTGTGCGCCGCAACAAATTCCTTGCATCCTTGCGGGCGTGAAGCCAAGGTGCCGCGACCCGGGGGCTTTGTGAAGACACGCAATAAACGTGCGCACGCCGCTCCCTGACGTGATTTTGGAGGATTGGAATTTCAATTATGGGCAGAGAACAGAAAGACATTTACGCGCTGGGCGAGATTCCTCCGGAATTCCACGTCCCGAAAATGATGCACGCGTGGGCCATCCGCCGCGAGCGCCACGGTCGTCCGTCGACCGCGATGCAGCTCGAACAGGTCCCCGTGCCCGACATCGATTCCGACGAAGTGCTCGTCCTCGTGATGGCCGCTGGCGTGAATTATAACGGCATCTGGGCCGGTCTCGGCGAGCCGGTCTCGCCCTTCGACATTCACAAGCAGGACTACCATATTGCCGGCTCTGATGCCGCCGGCATCGTCTGGGCTGTCGGCCGCAAGGTCACCCGCGTAAAGCCCGGCGACGAAGTCGTGATCCACTGCAACCAGGATGATGGTGACGACGAAGAGTGCAATGGCGGCGATCCGATGTTCTCGCCGTCCCAGCGCATCTGGGGCTATGAGACACCTGACGGCTCCTTCGCCCAGTTCTGTCGTGTACAGGCGCGCCAGTGCATGCCGCGCCCGAAACACCTGACCTGGGAAGAAAGCGCCTGCTACATGCTGACGCTGGCGACCGCCTACCGCATGCTGTTCGGCCACCGCCCCCACATCGTGAAGCCGGCTGACAACGTCCTCGTATGGGGCGCGTCCGGCGGCCTTGGCAGTTTCGGTGTACAGCTCTGCGCGGTCACCGGTGCCAATGCGATCGGTGTGGTCAGTTCCGACGACAAGAAGGAACACGTCCTCGGCCTCGGCGCCAAGGCTGTGCTCAACCGCAAGGACTTCAATTGCTGGGGCCAGCTGCCCACCGTCAATGGTCCGGAATTCAACGACTATATGAAAGAATCCCGCAAGTTCGGCAAAGCCATCTGGGAACATACTGGCAAGCAGGATGTCGACATCGTGTTCGAACATCCGGGCGAGTCCACCTTCCCCGTTTCGGTCTTCGTCGTGAAGCGCGGCGGCATGGTCGTCATCTGCGCCGGCACGACCGGCTTCAACCTCACCATGGATGCCCGCTTTCTCTGGATGCGCCAGAAGCGCGTTCAGGGTAGCCACTTCGCGCACCTGAAGCAGGCAAGCGCCGCGAACCAGCTCGTCATCAACCGGCGTATCGACCCCGGCATGTCGGAAGTCTTTCCCTGGGACCAGATCCCGGCGGCCCACGACAAGATGCTCGACAACAAGCACCTGCCCGGCAACATGGCCGTCCTCGTCACCAGCCCGAAACCCGGCCTGCGCACCGTCGAAGACGTGCTGGAAGTGACGGGGCAGATTTAAGCCGGGCGACCGGACACGCATTCAAGGCAGACAAAAGCCGGTTCCCTGAAGGAGCCGGCTTTTTCGTTATCTGGTTATCTGGTCCTGCTCAGGTCAGGCGCTGGTCTCAGGCCGCGTCCTCGACGACGCTGACAAAGCTTTCCACAGCGTGCTCCAGCGAGTCCGGGACCGGCGTGCCGGAAAGGATTTCCTTGGCAACGGCCTCCAGCTTGAAGGCCGCGTCCGACACGTCCTTGAATCCAAGGCTTCCCGACGTTCCAGCCACTGAATGGGCGAGCGACGCAACAGCCTGCGCCCGGGTCTCCGGCGAACTGATCCGCAGCAGTGCGCCCAGCTTGCCGGGCAGTTCCAGTATGTCGCGGCGACAGTCTTCCTTCAGGGCGGCGATCATGGCCTCCGCCGCTGTCGACCGCTCTTCCGTCTCCGCACCTTTCTTGCGCAGAAAGCGCTCGATCAGGTTGTTCAGGCGCACCATGTCGATGGGCTTGGAGAAATGTGCGTCCATGCCTGCGGCAAGACATTCGTCTGCCTGGGTCGCCAGCGCATTGGCCGTCAGGGCAACAATCGGAAGCCGGCCCGTAGGCCCATGCATTTCCCGGATACGTCGGGTAGCGGTCAGGCCATCCATTTCGGGCATTTGAACGTCCATCAGGATCATGTCGTACATTGCGCCCTCAAGCAGCGAGAGGATCGCGTCGGGCGCCGATGCAAAGGTCGTCACCTCGTGCCCGGCCGACCGCAGCCCGATGGCGATGAGGGCCCGGTTCATCTCGACATCGTCGACCACCATGATGCGCGCCGCCGAGGGCGCGCGGCGGCCGTCGACCAAGTCGGGAGCTTCGACGCGGCCTGTGCGCCGGTCCGGGATATACGGCAGGGTAAGGATCGCATTCGTCCCCACCCCTTCTTCGCTGACAAGCTCGAGGTTGCCGTCCAGCAGCAGGGCCAGCGACCGGCTGATCGACAGGCCGAGGCCCGAGCCCCCGAAGCGCCGGGTGATCGAGGCGTCGGCCTGGGAGAAACCAGTGAATATATGGTCCATCTTGTCGCCAGGAATGCCCGGCCCGGTATCGGCGACGATCACGCAAAGCCGCCCGTCCGTCAGTCTTGCATCCAGCCTGACATGGCCCGCCTCCGTAAACTTGGCTGCATTGCCGACAATGTTCGTAAGTATTTGACGCAACCGGGTTTCATCCCCCACGATCACCGTAGCTATCTCGGGCGCGACCTGGCAGGCAATCTTGACCTTCGGGTTCGGCCGCGCCGCCGCGACCAGGCTGACGACATCCTCGATCATCTCGCGAATGTCAAAGGGCCGGCTTTCAACTTCCATCCGTCCGGCATCGATCTTGGAAAAATCGAGAATGTCGTTGATGATTTCGAGCAACGTCCGGCTCGCAGAGGAAATGCGCTGAACATAGGCCAGCTGGTCATCGGTCAGTGCCGTCGTCTTGAGAATATCGGTGAAACCCATGACACCGTTCAACGGCGTGCGAATCTCATGACTCATGTTGGACAGGAATTCCGTGCGGGCGATCATCGCAGACTCGGCCTGCAGGCGCGCTTCGGCGAGCGCCTTTTCGCGCTCGTGACGCTCGCTGACATCGCGATAGGTCGAGACGACTTCAACAGCCTTTCCTGCCTTGTCGCGAATGATCTGGGGATTGCCTTCCAGCCAGATGATCGAACCGTCATTCAGGCGCACCCTGAATTCGCGTTGCACATTGGGATCAGTTCCTTCCCTGCCTGAGAACAGTTCCTGCGTGATCGCCATTGCGAATTCGCGATCCTCCGGCACGACGAAATCCACCGTTCGCTTTCCGATCGCCTGCTCTGGCGGCGCAATGATGGAGGCCGAGGGCGACGCGTAACTGATGACTCCGTCAAGGCCAAACTTGAGGACGATATCGGTCGAATGCTCAGCCAGGAGACGGTATTGCTCCTCCTTCGCCGCCAGAGCATTATAGAGTGCGTGTTCCTGTGTGATGTCCTTGAAAACGCCGAAGATTCGCTCAACCGAACCGGTCGGCCCAATATGACATTTCGCAATCGATCTTACCCGGCGTTTTTCTCCGTCAGAGCGCCGCATTATTGTCGCCTCGACGTTCCAGTCCCCTCCGTTTTCCAGGTGGTGGGCAATCAGGCCGGCGACGCGCTCACGGTCATCCTCGACATAGAAGTCCAGTGCGCCGCTCAGCATCGGATCAAATGTCGCGGGCGACACGCCATGAATACGATAGACTTCTGGAGACCAGTAGACTTCACCCGTGCCCGATTGCAACGTCCAGTGGCCGACCTGCGAAATCTCGTCAGCCATCTCGGCTTGTGCAAGCAGGACCTTTTCGCGCGTCGATCGCCCGACGATGCGGCGTCTGGAATTGCTCAGGCGCTGGGTCAGGCGATGACGTTCGCTCACGGACGCACCAAGCGACAACGCCATGTAGGCATTCGCTGCGAGAAAAGCCTGCAGGATAAGCATATGATGGACGATCCCGCCGTCCGCCAGCATGGTCGGACCCATTCCGGCATAGGTGAACCCAATGGAGATCATCGTTACGATCAGCAGTGCAACAGCCGCTCCGCGAACGCCATGGCGGAGGGTCAGAGGCACAAGCACCGGTGGAACGAGGAAGAGGAGCGGATAATTCGACTGCATGAACACGCCAATTGTGACGACGACAACCAGCAACGCCTCTAAGGCAGACATCCAGCCAATGTCGTTCCCGGTTTTAAGTTTCTTCAAAAGCGCCCAAAGCAGCGGCGCGAAGAGGAGCAGGCCCAGGATGTCGCCAAAGAACCACAGAGCCGAATCCTGCAAAGGCAGGGCGGCTCCGGTCAGCGCCAGACCCGCAAGCGCTATCGGCGTCGAAATGCTGCACGCAATCAGGGATGCCGCGAACAATCTCAAAATACCCGATTTGCGGGTGATATTTGGCGTGGAATGCCGACTCAGTATTAGCGCGACGATGAGGACTTCAAGGCTGTTTGCCATTGCCAGGATCAGACTGCGCACCCACGGGTCGCCGATACTGACATTGGCCAAAAAAAAGCCGATGAACAGGCACCCGAACAGCGAGGGCCATTCCGCCTTCGGCCACCTCAGCACCACGATCAGCAGGATCGCATTGACGGGCCACACGGCTGCAACATCACCCGTTCCACGGGTTAACAGGATGGTGCCCATCGATAGTGAACAGGCCGCGAGTATAAACAGGACGTGTGCGATGCCCGGCCTGCGAATGACGTCATTCAGACGCGTTTTCCTGCGCTGCTCAGCCCTGACAGGCTTGTCAAATACTGAGGACGTCATGCTTCCAGGCCTTTTAAACCGGTTCCTGGAAGACCTTATTCAATATACACTTTACGATATCTTACTCTGGCTGCGCCCCTACAATCGTTGAATCGGCGGCTGCAGAAAGTACTCGGTTTTCATCCTTGGAAGGTCAGGCTTTCAGCATCGCGTAGAGTTCATCCTTGAGAACGATCCGCCGCTTGCGCAGCTCTGTCTCATGCGTTTCGCTGGCAGGCTGGACGCCGCTCTCATGCCGGTGGATGTGCCGGTTGACGTCGTGATACTCGTCAGCAAGGCGCGCGAAATGCGGGTTCGACGTCTTGAGTTCATGGATCTTGTCCACCGCTTCGGGAAATTCTGCGGCAAGTTCGTGAGGCGTATGAGTCATTTTGGGCTCTCCTGATATGGGGTTTTCACCTCGTAACAGGCCCAAAGCGACCTCCCCTGTCACTAAGGGAGTCTGCGTAGAAGCTGTTCAGCGCAACTGGTAATAGGTCTTGTAAGCCGCGGCGTCCTTCGTCTCGGCAATCACGCGCTTCAGGTCCTCATACGACGTGAGCGTACAGTCGGCATCCAGGGCCAGTTCGTTCATCGTGTCGATCGGCAGGTCGTCGCAATCCGGCAGTTTCATGAAAAGACGGTTCCCGACGAGCTTGCCCACGGCATAATTATAAACATAACCGTCCTTTGAGTCCTCGTCCGGGGAGGCGACTTCCATCAGGTATTCGCCTGTTCCGCCCTCAAGGGGCGCGAAAACCAGCCTGGCATTCTCGTCCATCCAATAGAAGTTGCCCTCCTGGCGGATGGCATAGTGTTCATACGCTCCTTCCGATCCGGACCGGTCCCAGCGCGTCAGGTCGTCATTGTCCTGGACATAAGTGTCGGCGATCCGGAACGTGCCCAGCGGCAGGACGGCCTCTTCCGACGGGATCAACGGCGTGTAGGCGCCAAAGGCGCAGGCTGCCGCCATCGCGCAAACGGCCAAAACGAAAGTCGCTTTCAAACGGCGCATGCTGATCCCGGCTCCTTTTCCGAATGCGCCGAGCTAAGCCCCGCCCGGCCTGAAAGGCAATCTGGGAAACCCCGTAAGGCTTAGACCTCGAACGGGTCGCGCATCAGGATGACGTCTTCGCGTTCCGGCGACGTCGAGACCAGTGCGCAGGGCTTGCCGACGAGTTCTTCAAGGCGCCGGACATATTTTACCGCCTCGGCTGGCAGGTCGGCCCAGCTGCGGGCGCCCGCTGTCGAGCCTTTCCAGCCTTCGATGGTCTCATAAACCGGCTCGACGGCAGCCTGGTCGGTGAGGCCAGCGGGAAAATAGTCGATTTCCTTGCCGTGCAAGCGATAGGCAACGCAGACCTTGATCTCGTCGAAACCGTCGAGCACGTCGAGCTTTGTCAGGGCAAGACCGGTGACGCCGCTCGTTGTGCAGGCCTGGCGAACCATCACGCTGTCAAACCAGCCGCAGCGGCGGGCCCGGCCGGTATTGACGCCGACTTCCTTGCCGATACGACCGAGGCGCTCGCCGATCTCGTCGTGCAGCTCAGTCGGGAACGGGCCGGCGCCGACGCGCGTCGTATAAGCCTTGGCGAGGCCCAACACGTAGGAAATCGCGCCTGGGCCGACACCGGAGCCTGCCGAGGCATTGCCTGCCACGACATTGGAAGAGGTCACGAACGGATAGGTGCCGTGATCAACGTCGAGCATCACGCCCTGGGCACCTTCGAACAGGATACGCCGACCGCGCCGGACCTGTTCGTCGAGCAGTTTCCAGACCGGCTGCGCATAGGCGAGGATCTGCGGGGCGATCTTCAGGAGATCGGCTTTGAGCTGGGCGCCATCCGGTTCGGGCAGGTCGAGACCCGTCCGCAGCGGGCGATGGTGCGCCAGCAGGCGCTCGATCTTCATGTCGAGAGCAGCGGGATCAGCAAGATCAGCGACGCGGATGGCGCGGCGACCAACGCGGTCCTCATAGGCCGGGCCGATGCCGCGCTTGGTCGTGCCGATCTGGGCGGCGCCAAGGGCCCCTTCGCGCGCCGCGTCGATGTCCTTGTGCCAAGGAAGGATCAGCGAGGCATTATCGGCGAGCACGAGATTGTCGGGAGTCACTTCAACACCCTGTGCGCGAATACCGTCAATTTCCGTCAGCATGTGCCACGGATCGACCACGACGCCATTGCCGATCACCGAGAGCTTGCCCCCTCGCACAAGGCCAGACGGCAGCAGCGCGAGCTTGAACACTTTACCATCAATAACCAGCGTATGGCCGGCATTGTGACCGCCCTGGAAACGCACCACGACATCGGCCCGGCTCGAGAGCCAGTCGACAATCTTGCCCTTGCCTTCATCGCCCCATTGAGCGCCTACGACGACGACACCTGACATATAGAACTCCCGTGTTCAGCCGCCGCGACAAGGGCAGGAGTCTGCCCGAAATTGCAAGGGGCAGACGCCGTTTTATCAGCCGTTTTGTGCCGTTTCGGTCTTACTTGACGAGGTCATAGTCCTTGAGGTCGACAGCGGCGACGGCATCGGCATAGGCGCGGGTATGGTCCGACCAGTTCTGGGTGATGCGGCCACCCTCGGTCTTGTACCAGCTGTTGCAGGCTGGATCGGCCCATACCGTCTTGCCGAGACGAGCCTGCAAGTCCTTGTTGAACTTGTCCTGCGCGGCGCGCTTGGGTGCCATCGCCGCCGCGCCTGCCTCGTCCAGCTTGTCCAGCGCCTTGATCGTGTATTCGACCTGCCGTTCCAGCATGAAGGTGATCGAATTGTGCCCGAGATTGGTGTTTGGCCCATAGAGGACGAAGAAGTTCGGGAAGTCCGCGACGGTGATGCCGAGATAGGCTTCAGGACCGTCAGCCCAGGTGTCTTCGATCGTTACGCCGCCCTGCCCGACGACATCGACCGACCAGTGCCAGCCAGTCGTCTCGAACCCGGTGGCGAAGACGAGAATGTCATATTCGTGCAGCACGCCGTCCTTGGTGCGTATGCCCTCGGGGACAATCTCGGCAATTCCGTCGGTGATCAGGTCGACATTGTCGCGCATCAGGGTTGGATAGAAATCATCCGCAATCAGGATGCGACGACAGCCGACGGGATAGTCCGGCGTCAGCTTCTTGCGCAGCTCGGCATCCGGCACCTGGGCGTTCAGATGGTCCGTCGCCTGGCGCGTGAAGAAGGCGCGCCCTTCCGGCGTCCACTCGAAGGCCTGCCAGAAGAAATAGTCGGCATTCTCGTATAGAATTTTCCGGTTCATCGCCGCGAACTCCGCCGCCTTTTCGGGGACCGTGAACATCAGTGTCATTTCTTCCGGCGTGATCTCCCGGTCATTGCGCGGGATCATCCAGTTGGCAGAGCGCTGGAACACGCCGACATTGGACGCTTCGAGCGCGACCTGAGGGATTAGCTGAACGGCGCTCGCGGCCGAGCCCACGACGCCGACGCGCTTGCCCTTGAAATCAACGGAATGGTCCCAGGTGGCCGAATGCATTTTCGGGCCGTTGAACGTGTCGAGGCCGGGAATATCGGGCCAGAACGGACGGTTGAGCTGGCCAAGCGCGCCGATGACGGCATCGGCTTCGATCACGCGGCCCTTCGTCGTGGTGACCGTCCATTTCTTGTCCGCATCGCTCCAGACAGCAGAGTCCGCTCCTTCATTCAGGTGAAGGTTGGGGCGCAACTGGAAGCGGTCGGTGACCTCCTCGGCATAGGCCTGGATCTCTTCCTGCTGGGGATAAAGCCGTGTCCAGACCATGGATTGGGCAAAGGAGAGTTGATACAGCGCGACCTGAACATCGCAGGCGCAGCCGGGATAGGTATTCGCCGCCCAGGTGCCGCCGACGCGGTCACCCTGTTCCAGCAGGGTGAAATCATATCCGGCTTCCTGCAGCTTGATCGCCGCTGTCAGGCCGCCAAGGCCTGCACCGATCACCACAACATGTTTGTCTGGCATCATGTCCTCCTGATGTTTTCAGGAGAGAGTGGCAGGAACCCTATTCAGCGCAAGGGGTATCGCAACGCCAAGGCGTGACACACGCCTAGTGACCGAACGCGTAGATGACCCGGACGCCGAGATTGTCCATGCCCTGGTTGCGTCCGTTGCCGAGGATCTGGCCGTGGCTGAGATGCTCATACAGGACCTGGCCGCCCCAGCGCTCATTGAAGCTGTAGTTCACGGCGAACGACGTGCGGAACAGGTCGCGTGATCCGAGAAGGACGTTTTCCTCGGTAAACGCATCCCCGCGAGGATCACCCTGCGGGAACGGGTTTTCCAGCGTGCCGTCATGGACCGCATAGCCTTCGCCCGCTTCGAGCGACCAGTTCTCGGCGAAGTTCCAGTTCCAGACCAGGCCCACCGCCCCAAAGCTCGTATTGCCTGCCGTATTGGCGCCGCCCATCACATAGGGGCGCGGCGACCAGATGATCGACAGGAAGTCCGGCGATTTGAACACCAGCTCGCCATTGATGTCGGGGCCGTCTTCCTTGTCGGCATTATTGCAATCAATGACGCAGATATTGTGCTGCATGACGCCCAAGCGGACCTCGTCGAGAAGGTCGGCGGAGGCCGTGCCGGCGAATGCCAGGACAAATGAAAGACAGAGTGCGGCGCGATGCATGGTGATTCCCCCAACAGGCGTGTTCAGCCTGAACAAGGGCCTAAACCCCGCGCCGTCAAGCGCTTCCGTTCAGGCCGCCCCGCGAACCCAGCGAAGGGTGGCTTCCGAGACACGCTTTCCAAACATTTCCGCCGTTTCAAGGTCAAAGCGGTCAGGGGTCTGTTCGTCCGGCAGGTCGGTCAACGACTGCACGCCGAGGCCAAGCGTGAAGCTCACGCGGTTATGCACGGCATTGATATCCTTGGTGGAGGCATTGTAGCCGGGCATCATGCCGGTGCCGACCCAGACCATCCCATGCTGGGCCGCGAGGGTTGAAAACTGCTGCAGTGTCGAGGACTTGTCGCCATAGAGCGAGCCGGAATTGGTGAACCCGGCGGCGATCTTGTCTTTCCAGCCATGCGAGAACCAGGCCTTTGAACTGGCTTCCATGAATTGCTTAAACACGGCGGACGCAGAGCCCATATAGGTCGGCGAGCCGAAAATGATCGCATCGGCTGCGGCCAGTTCGGCCCAGGGGCCGGTTTCGGGGCTGGTCAGGTCGTCTGCCTTGACGAGCGTGACCTCTACGCCATCAGCGCTGGCCGCGCCAATGCGAACATGTTCAGCCACCTTGGCCGTGTGGCCGTAGCCGGAATGATAGACGATAGCGATCTTTGCCATGTGAGGCTCCTTTGTGTCTGGAGCCCTTAACTGGAGGCGGGCTGCCTCGATGACAGCCCGGCCTGATTGCATATCAATTATTCAGGCCTCGACGGCCTAGAAAGTCAGCACTTTGGCGTAGCGCACCTGGGGCAGCGCCTCGAGCTTCGTCACGAACGACTCCCCGGGCACAGAATCGATACCGATCAAGGCAATCGCTTCGCCGCCCGCTTCGGTGCGCCCGAGGTGGAACGTCGCAATATTGACCTTCGCTTCGCCCAGCATCTGGCCGAGAGCGCCAATAAAGCCCGGCTTGTCGAGATTGTTGACGTAAAGCGTGACCGGCGAGAAATCACCTTCCAGCGCCATGCCCTTGACCTCGACGATGCGTGGCTGGCCAGCGATCAGCGTGCCAGCGAGGGTGCGCCAGCCGCCTTCCGGTGCGTTCTTGGTCGCCTTGGTCTTCACCTTGACGCGGATCAGGCTGTCATAGACCGGGCTGACTTCAGTCTTTGTCTCGGTCAGCTTGACGCCACTGTCGGCGAGGATCGCCGGGGCCGACACCATGTTCACATCGCCGCGCGACGCCCGCAGCAGGCCCGCCAGCAAGGCGGCGGTCAGCGGCTTGCGGTTGAGGTCTGCGACCTCGCCCTCATATTCGATGACCACTTCCTCATAACCATAGTCGGAAATCTGTCCCGCAAAGGAGCCGAGCTTTTCGGCAAGCCCTGCGAACGGCCTGATGCGCGGGGCTTCCTCGGCGGTGATCGACGGCATGTTGAGCGCGTTGGTGACGGCGCCCGACAGGAGATAGTCGGACATCTGCTCGGCGACCTGAAGGGCGACGTTTTCCTGGGCTTCGTTCGTGGCCGCGCCAAGGTGGGGCGTTGCGACGAAATTCTTCTTGCCGAAGAGAACGTTCTCCTTGGCAGGCTCGACCGCGAAAACATCGAACGCAGCACCCGCGAGGTGGCCGCTTTCGAGCATCTCGGCGACAGCCTCTTCGTCCACCAGGCCGCCGCGGGCGCAGTTGACCAGGATCAGGCCCTTCTTCGTCTTGGCGAGATTCTCGCGCGAGAGGACGTTGCGAGTCTGGTCGGTGAGCGGCACATGCAGCGTGATGACGTCGGCGCGCTTCAGCAGGTCTTCAAGCTCAACCTTCTCGACCCCCAATTCGATAGCACGTTCCTCTGTCAGGAACGGATCATAGGCCACGACTTTCATCTTCAGGCCGATGGCCCGTTCAGCGACGCGGCTGCCGATATTGCCGCAACCGATCAGGCCGAGCGTCTTGTAGCTGACCTCGATGCCCATATAGCCGGACTTCGGCCATTTGCCGGCTTGCGTCTCGGCATTGGCGGCCGGGATCTGGCGGGCGGCGGCAAACATCATGGCGATGGCATGTTCAGCGGTCGTGATGGCGTTGCCGAACGGCGTGTTCATGACCACGACGCCTTTGGCGGTCGCCGCCTTGATGTCGATATTGTCGACGCCGATACCGGCACGACCAATGACTTTCAGGTTTGTAGCCGCCGCGATCACGTCTGCATTCGGCTTGCAGGCGGACCGGACGACAAGGCCGTCATAATCAGCGATTTCCTTGATCAGGTCTTCCGTGTTCAGACCGATCTTGGTGACGGTTTCGATGCCGCGCGCGTGAAAGATTTCGACGGCAGCGGGGGAGAGCTTGTCTCCGATGAGGACTTTGGGCATTTCGGGTTCTCTTTATCGTTTCGGGGCACGTGGCCCGGCTCTCCCTCGACGTTGCTCAGGATGAGCCTGCTTGTGGGGATTTCCGAGCGCCCTCATCCTGGGCGAGACCAAAGGACGAGGGCGCGGGAGAAAGCGCTTAGAGGCTGACGGCTTCTTCAGCGAAGGCCCAGTCGAGCCATGGCGTCAGGGCAGCGACATTCGACGGTTCAACCGATCCGCCGCACCAGATGCGCAGGCCCGGAGGGGCCTTGGCGTAACCGGCTGCGTCGAAGCAGGCGTTTTCCTTTTCGAGGCGCTTCATCATGCGCTTGACGAAATCGCGCTGGCCAGCCTCGTCCATGTTCGCAACCCGCGGATCAGTGATCCTGAACGTCACGCCGGTGTTCGAGCGCACGGATGCGTCGGGACACAGGAAGTCGATCCAGTCGGTCTTGGCGACCCAGTCGGTCAGCGTGGCGAGGCTCTCGTCGGAGCGCTTCTGGAGCCCCTTCCAGCCACCGAGGCTTTCGCACCAGTCGAGCGCCTGGAGATAGTCTTCGACGCACAGCATGCTGGGCGTATTGATCGTCGCGCCCTCGAACAGAGCTTCGTCGATCTTGCCGCCCTTGGTCATGCGGAACAGTTTCGGCAGCGGCCGGTCCGGCGTGTAGCTTTCGAGACGGGCCACCGCGCGCGGGCTGAGCACCAGCATGCCGTGGGCGGCTTCTCCGCCGAGGCATTTCTGCCAGCTATAGGTCACGACATCGAGCTTTTCCCACTCGATGTCCTGCGCAAACGCGGCGGACGTCGCATCGCAGATCACGACGCGGTCAGGGTTCGGTTTGATCCAGTCGGCATTGGGAACGCGCACACCGGACGTCGTGCCGTTCCAGGTGAAGATGATGTCGGCATCATCGCGCGCCTTTTCGAAGGGCGGCAGCTCGCCATACTCGCCGACATAGGTGTTGCAATTGTCGAGCTTCAATTGCTTGGTGGCATCGGTCACCCAGTCCTGCCCGAAGCTTTCCCAGGCGAACACGTCCACTGGCTTTGCGCCGAGCATGGACCACATGCACATCTCGACTGCGCCCGTATCGGACGCCGGCACGATGGCAACGCGATAATCGTCGGGAATGCCGAGGATCGCCTTGGAGCGATCAATCGCAGCCTTCAGCTTCTTCTTCGCATCGCCGGAACGGTGCGAACGGCCAAGGGCGGCGGTTTCGAGTTTTTGAAGGGAAAATCCGGGACGCTTTGCGGTCGGGCCGGATGAAAAATGCGGGCATGCTGGCAGCACGCCGGGTTTGGCGGTCGTCGTCATCTGTTTTACTCCTATCCTCACAGATAGGCTGCATGCCGTTGGGGGCATGTGGCCCGCCGCGTCTGTCTCATATTTCGCGTGAGGGTGCAAACGACATTCTTGCATCGCCCCCGTGCCGGTGGTTCACTTGCCCGATGAGCATGACTATCCAGCCCCTCACCGGCACACTCGGCGCAGAAATCCACGGCGTGGACCTCACGAAAGACTTGTCCAATTCCGAGTTCGACGCGGTCCACCAGGCTTTCCTCGACCACAAGGTGATTATCCTGCGCGGCCAGAACGGCATGACGCCCGACCAGCACAAGGCCTTCGCCCGGCGCTTCGGCACGCTGAACATCCACCCTTACGTCAAGGGCATGGAAGGCCACCCGGAACTCCTCGAGATCATCAAGGAGCCGGAGGAGACAACCAATTTCGGCGGCGGCTGGCATTCCGACATGAGCTTCCTCGAAGAGCCCGCCCTCGGCTCGATCCTCCACGCGCTCGAAGTCCCGCCCTATGGCGGGGACACGCTCTTCGCCGACCAGCAGTCGGCCTATGACCGCCTCTCGGTCGGCCTGCAGAAAACACTGGGCGGCATGACCGCCGTGCATACCGCGAGCAAGGAATACGGCGCTGACGGCTATTCCGCTGCCGTCCGCCAGTCGATGGATGCCACCGCCGCACCCGACGCCCCGGAATACGAGCACCCGGTCGTGCGCACGCATCCGGAAACCGGCCGGAAGGGTCTTTACATCAACCCGGCCTTCACGCTGCGCTTTGCCGGCTGGAGCCGGAAAGAGAGCCGGCCCCTGCTGAACTATTTGTTCGACCTGTCAAAGGAAGAGCGCAACACCTGCCGCGTGCGCTGGCAGGCCGGCGACGTCACCATGTGGGATAATCGCTGTGTCTGGCACTACGCGCTCAACGATTATCACGGCCACCGCCGCCACATGCGCCGCGCCACGGTCGATGGCGACCGGCCACGCTAGGCCAGCGCGGTCAGCATCCCCCAGGCGATCAGGGCCTGACCGCCGAAATAGAGCGTCCAGACGGCAAGGGATGAGACCATGCCGGCCGGCAGGTCTGCCGGTTTGCGAAAAAGCTGCAGCGACAGGATCATGTCCGAGGCGATGAACATGATCGCGCCCAGCGTGACCGGCCAGTAGACTGGATCGAGCCGCAGCGCCGCCGCGCCCATCATCAGGATCACCGCCGTATAAGCAAACACCGGCCAGCGCATTTCGCCCAGCCAGGGCGCCAACCAGCGCGCGAACAGCACGCCGCCAAATACCAGCGCGACCTGTGCGGACATATTCAGAATATCGCGCGGCGCTGCCTCCAGCCCCCAGAACAGGGCGACATAGGCCACATGGGCGAGGAAGAAGGCTGCCATGCCGGGCTTCAGCCAGCGTTCGCCTTCAAGCGCGAGAAAGGCATCCCCGGCGGAACTGAGTGCCAGCGCGGCCACGAGCAGCACCGGGCCGCCTGCCAGATAGGCCCATAGCGCCAACAGGGCCGTTGACCCCGTCTTGACCAGCAGGGCGACGGGCCCCTTCCCGCGATAGCAGAACGCCGCGCCGTAAACCAAGCCGAGCGCCAGCGCGCCGAACAATGAGATTTGCGCCCCCTCCATATACCTATTCCTGATCCTTGACCGGTTCAGGCAGGCGCAACAGGCGCCGGGCCATGCGCCGGTGACGCTCTTTCACGTACATGCCGACCACGCCGAGCGCGGTGGCCAGAACGGTGGCATCATCGGTAAATCCCAGCCCGACTATCATGTCCGGCAGCAAATCAGCGGGCATCACGAAATAGGCAACGGCGGCATATAGCACGGCCTTCGCCTTCATCGGCGTCAACGGATCGCGCGCCGCATACCAGGCCGCGACCAGGTCATCGGCGAATGGGACCCGGCCGATGACCCGCATCAGCTTGGGCACCAGGCCGCGCGACACCCGCGCATTACGCTCGATACTCTTGGGCAGGAACGTGCCGTCCTTGCCGCGAACCGTATTTATAATTTCCGCTGCGTCAGTCATTGCGAACTCCTCAGACCATTATAGACACAGGGCCAGTCTCACGAAAACCAAGGAGGGCAGTGGCCCATGAAAATTGATTCCAGCGTATCCGCCGTCATTACTGGGGGCGCTTCCGGCCTCGGCGCAGCAACTGCGCGCAAGCTTGCCGGCATGGGCGCGAAAGTCGCCTTGTTCGATCTCAATGCCGAAAAGGGCGAAGCGCTCGCCAAGGAACTCGGCGGCGTCTTCTGCGAGGTCAACGTGACCGACGACGCGTCGGTCGATGCCGGCTTTGCCAAGTCCCGCGCCGCCATCGGCCAGGAACGCATCCTGATCAACTGCGCCGGCACCGGCAACGCGATCAAGACGGCCAGCCGTGACAAGAAGACCGGCGAGATCACCCACTTCCCGCTCGACAAGTTCAACATGATTATCCAGATCAACCTTGTCGGCACGTTCCGCTGCATCGCCAAATCGGCTGCTGGCATGATGACGCTCGACCCGGTCGACGGCGAGCGCGGCGCGATCGTCAACACGGCTTCCGTGGCCGCTGAAGACGGCCAGATCGGCCAGGCCTCCTATTCCGCCTCCAAGGGCGGCGTCGTCGGCATGACCCTGCCAATCGCACGCGACCTCAGCCGCGAACTCATCCGGGTCAACACAATCCTGCCCGGCATTTTCGATACGCCGCTGCTGGCCGGCGCCCCCGAGCCGGTTCGCCAGGCCCTCGGCGCCCAGGTGCCGCACCCGGCCCGTCTCGGTAATCCGGATGAATACGCCTCGCTGGCCGTGGAAATGTGCCGCAACGGCTATTTCAACGGTGAAGACGTCCGCCTCGACGGCGCGATCCGCATGGCGCCGCGCTGAGCCCAGCTGCAGCGGCAAAGATAAAGCCCGTCCGGAGCAATCCGGGCGGGCTTTTTTCTTCCAGGCAAGCGACGGTAAGGCTGGGCCGCGCCGAAGCCTGCTACTGACCCGTGCGGTCTTTCACGCCTTCTTCATCGGCGGCAGCGCGATCTGCGTCATCGAAAACGATTTCAGCCTCTTCGCCCTTGCCATAGGCACGGGATTTCTTGGCCAGCGCAGACATCGAGTCCTGCATGCGGCCCTGGCCGACAGCCATGGTTTTCGAGGCGCTCATGCCGACAGCATCCGCATCGCCGAAATTGGCGAATTCCGCGCCAAGGAAAACGACTTCCCAGCCATTCGCTTTGGCCCGGTCCAGCGCGGCCTTGGCGCCGTCGCGAGTGATCTCTTTTGACGAGTTTTCATGGCCGTCGGTCATGATGACAATGACAGCCTTTTCCGGCTTGTCCGCTTCGGCGAGCGAGACCATTCGCCCGATAGCATCGAACAGGGGCGTCATGCCGCGCGGATTGGCTTCATCATTGGTGACGTCTGTCCAGGCCTCCGCCGCCACGTTCTTGCGCAGCACGTCAAACTGCAGTGATTCCTGGTAGTCGAAGACCGCCATCGTGATGGTCGTCTTGATGTCGGCACCTTCAATCTCGCCTTCATCGGCCTCGCCAACGCTGGCGGCATAGGCGTTCACCGAGCCGAGGGCTTCGTCCCAGATGCCGCTCATCGAGCCGGTGCGGTCGAGCAGGATGTAGGAGTGTACCGAGCCTGCGGTCTGGGTGGGGTCCGGGGCCGGCTTGGCGGCGGCGGGGAGGACCATGGCGAGGCTGAGGCCGGTCATGGCGAGTGTCAGGAGTGTGGATTTCATTGGGGCGTCCCTTCCCTATTGTCTCGGCTCCCCAGCCTTTAATGAAGGCGAAGATTGCTGATGATTGGGGCGCACCTGTGGCCGACCTGTGCCGAAGCCAAGAAAAAGCCCGCCTTTTGAAGGGCGGGCTGGTTCAGCTTGAATTCATAAAACGATCAGGCGAACTGCGGCGCGATCTTCAGGTTCTTGACCCAGCCGATTTTTTCGAAGGCGAGCAGGATGGTGCCATTATAGTCGACGATCCGATTCCAGACGCCTTTGCGGGGGCGATGCAGGGCGCTTTGGGGCGCGTCATGATGGTGGTCGTGGAAGGCTTCGCCGCCAGTCAGCAGGGCCATCAGGTGATCGGCCCAGATCGGTGTCTTGAGGTGGCCGAGCACATTGATGCCGTAGACCGTGGCGTGGAACTGGATGGCGCGGCCAATGACAACGCTGGCATGGATGATCGCGGTGAGCACCAGCGACCCGCCCGTGGCCCAGACGATGAGATAGATCGCAGCCGGAATGACCAGGTGCACGACAAGGCTCAGCTCGTTGTAGAACCGGTCCATCCAGACGATCACGGGCTGGTCTTTCAACCACATCGCGATCGGGCGGTCGGTGTCCTGCTTGTCGCGCCAGAGAATCCAGCCGACCCAGGCCCAGCGCTTGGACTCGAAGGGATTGTGCGGGTCGCCGGGCGCGTCGGCAAAGCGGTGGTGCTGGGAATGATAGTTCACCCAGTCCTTCACATTGCCCTGCATGGCCAGCATCAGGTTCATCATGGTCAGGAATTGCGCAGGCGCCTTCAGTTCACCGGCGCGGTGCTGGAGGATGCGGTGCAGCGGCCCGATGCCGAGATTGCACATGAAGACGGAGAGGGCGACGACACCCAAGGCCAGCGGGAAATACCACCAGTGCAGCGTCAGCTCGCTGAGCACGATGCCAAGCACGACCATGGTCGTGAACAGGGCAATGCCGAGAGCCGGGTATCCAAAGGCGGAAAAGAAACTTGCCCCATTGAACGTCTTCCACGTTTTCGGGATGGCCAGCGAACGAGGTATCATATGTGTTGTCTCCCAATCGGCCGACGGGCCAGTGCGTTCTGCAAGGCATTCTCAGGCCGGGCCGATTAACACTTACTTAAGGCCCGTCAGTCCTTCCGGAAAGGCACAATCCTCAGCCCTGACGCAGGTGTGATACGTGGGGGTGACGAGTGTGCAGAGTTTCGGGTAAATGCACAAATACTGGCGAATCCGAAAGCTTGATAATGGGAGGCGACCACATGTCCGATGAACGTCGTCTCTCGTCGGTCAAGCGGCTGGGCGAACTCGGTCTCGATCTCGAGGCCAGCCAGGACGAGACGCTGCTTAAAATTCCGTGCATTCTTACAGAAGAGTGTCGGGCTACCGAGGAAAACAGTCTTTCGCTCGACCTGAGGAAGTATAATTTCCGGTGCAGCAATTGTCATGAGCATGGGTCCTTCGAAGACCTGGTTCGCAGGCTTGAAGGCTCCGAGTTCACATTCGGCCATATTACGCCGCCAGATGACGAACAGGAATTCGGTGTCGCACTCCGGGCGCAACCCGGCGCTGTGGCGTCATCTGGGCCCAAGGTGCGTTTGCTCGGTCCGGCTGACCGCGTCCCGCCATCGCCTCCCCTTCCGCATCGCAATCTCGGCGAGCGGGTCATCATCACTCTTCTCGCGCTCGTATTCCTTGGCGCGGGGCTCAGCGCGGCAGCCCTGTCGGGCTTTGCCAATTACCAGGCGTTCTCCAGTTCGGTGACCGATCCGCTGCAGGCCGGAATCTGGGGCTGGACCGGGGTGATTGCGGCGGTGATCTCGTTCGGCGGCTTCACCTTCTTCTACTGGCATACCGCCAACAAGCGCATGAAGGAGGGAGTCCGCGCCCTGCTCTTCGCGCTGGCCGGCGCCGGCACCAGCATCCTTGGCACGCAGATGTATATCGCGGCCAATAACCAGGCCTCCGTAGCGGAGATCAGCACGGCCGGATCGAACCGCGCGCTGCTGGAACAGCAGCTCGGCGACTGGCGCGTACAGCTCGCCGGAATCCCGCCGGAAACACGCTCCGTCGAAGGGCTCGAAGCCTATATTTCGGAAGTCGAACGCGTCGGCCGCACCGAACAGAAGCCCTATCGCGACGCCCAGAACGAACTCGGCCTCGCCCGCCGCCGTGACGACCTGCAGGCCAAGATCGAAGCGACCAATGCTGAACTGCTCGGCAAGGGCAATGGCGATATCCTGATCGAAGCGCAGGCGCGCGCGGCAATCCCCAGCTGGTTCTTCGCCGGCATGCTGGAACTCTTCTCCAGCCAGGGCACGAGCATCGGGCTGGTCGCGCTGCTGATCCTGTATACGAAACGGCGCGAGCCCGCTCAGCCATAAGGGCCTAGCCGAGCAGCAACATGCCAACAAACCCGAGCACGCCAAGGCTGATTGCGAGGGAGAACAGCATCACGAGCCCGTCCCGCGAGATCACTGCGAGACCGATCAGCATGATGGCAGCGCCGGGCGCTGCGACGGCAAAGGGCACAATTTCAAGCGGCATCATCGTCAGGCCCAGAAGGACGACGGCACCTGCCGCAATCCGACGCGCCGTTGCACCCGTCGCCCATGCGAGGCGATGGGTCACGAACGAGTCGATCTCTTTCAACGCCGCGCGCGATTTTCGATGCGCCTTGCGAACCTTGTCCTTCGAAATAGACAGGTTTTCGACAAACTCCGGCACCCAGGGGTGCCCGCTGCCGAGCATCATCTGAAAGGCAAAAAGCGCAACGACCATGCCGATCACCATGGGCAGGCCCGGTATCGCGCCTAACGGCGGCAGGACGACGAGAAGGCCCAGAACGGTAAAGACCGGACCAAAGGACCGGTCCTCAAACAGTTCGAGCAGGTCCCCGAACGACACGCTCTCTCCGTCGGTCTCGTCGGTGGCCCTTTCCAGAATATCCTCAAGGGGATGGTGCTGGGTCATGAGTTCGCAACGCGCACGTGCCGCGGGGCGTTCCCCTCCGCGCGTCAGGTTTCCAGATCGATCAGGACCGTCCACGCGCACCCTTCACGCTGCCAGATGCGCAGATAGGTTTGCGTATTCCCCGCGCTCGCCGGCTGTGCCTGCCCTGCCGATATGCCAAGATCCTCGGCCGCGGCAACCGCCACCCTGCGTGTCACGACTCCTGCTGCACGCCCTGGAACCGGGCCGCGTGTACTAACGCGGCCATTGCGCAGCAGGATCGCCTCGGGGTGGATGTCCTCGGCCAGGTTGAGGGCGGCGTCGGCATCCTCAAGCGATGTATCGCAGGAACCCGCCGGAGCGGGTCGTGTCGCCCGCGTCTCCGCCAGGAGGGCGGCAAATGCCGCATGCTGAGGCCCGACGAGGTCTGCGGGCAAGCTGATGCCGTGATCGGCGAGCAGACGGATCGTACCGTCATCCTGCCGCTGCCAGACTGAAAGGTATTGCCCGAACCCCCGGTCTTCTCCATCTGCCGCAACGACAAAGGGGCCGGTGGAGAAATACAGGTCACCCGACGTGGCGCCGCCCCCCTCCGACGGCCACCACATGAGGCTGAAGCTGCTCTCTGGCGCGTCCGTGTAGCGCTCAATTCCGGACACGATTCCGGCTGGGCTGAAAACGATCGAATCGGTGGCCAACACGGATAGGAAGCCCTGCTTCACGCCTTTCGTTTGGGCGGTCAGGGCGAAGGTGCGCTCGGCCTCGAATACAAGGGCCTGCGCATCGGTGCCCGCAGGCTCCGGACCTGCCAGAGAGGTGCAGGCTGACAGGGCCGCGAGGGCCGCAGCGACCATGCCATATGAGAGCCTCACCATGCTGCATACCCCCCTGGTTCGCTCAGCCCGCTGTTTCTGCCTGGTTCAACCGCACCTCGCGCAACGCCTTGCGGCGCACCTTGCCGGCATCGTCGCGCAAGGGATCGCGCACCCATTCGATCGAGCGCGGGATCTTGTAGCGCACGAGCCGGTCGGCGAGGTGGGCGAGCAGGGCGGCCTCATCGGGCGCGCCTTCGGGATAGTCGACAATCGCATGCAGGCGCGCGCCGAGGTCTTCGTCCGGCAGGCCGATGACGGCAGACGAGCGCACGCCGGGAAAGGCATCGAGGGCCGCTTCGACTTCCGCCGGATAGATATTCGCGCCCCCCGACAGGACCATGTCCGACAGGCGGTCGGAGAGGTAGAGGAAGCCTTCGGCGTCCATCCAGCCGAGATCGCCGAGGCTTTCCCAGCCGCCCTCGATGATCTTGGCATCGGCGCCAAGGTATTCATAGGTCGTGCCCGGCCCCGAATGCGGACGCATATAGACTTCGCCCACCTCGCCGGGTGGCAGTGTCTCCCCATCTTCGCCGACGATCTTCATTTCGCAGGTTTCCACCGGCCGCCCGACGGAGCCGCGATGGGTGAGCCAGTCAGTGCCCTGGATCGTGGTCGACCCCTGCCCTTCGGTGCCGCCATAGAGTTCCCATATGACCTCGGCGCCGAGCCAGTCGATAAAGGCTTCCTTCAGCCAGGCCGGACATGGCGCGGCGAGGTGCCAGACCGCCCGCAGGCTGGACACGTCATATTTCGTGCGCACCTCTTCGGGCAGGGCCCATATGCGCCGCATCATGGTCGGCACGAGATACACGATATCGACGCTGTTCGCGGCGATCCGCTCGAGCACCTGTTCGGCGTCGAACCGCGTCGTGATCACAATCGTGCAGCCCTTGAACAGGGCGATCATGGCCCAGAGGAAGGGCCCGTTATGATAGAGCGGGCCGGGGATCAGCATGGTCCCCTGATTGGTGATCTCGAGGTAGGGCTCGTCCGGGTCCCAGGCGGCGGGCAGTTTCGACACGATCAGTTTCGGGCGCCCGGTGGAGCCGCCGGACGTCATGGCCTTGAAGGATCTGGCCGTGCGTTCCGGCAGGGGCTCGTCGGACAGGCCGGCCTCGGGCACGAAATCCTTCTGCAGGCAGGGCGTCGGGGCATACTCTCCTGCTTCTACGCCGACCACGAGCGTGGGCTTGCCCAACTCAATGATCTGGTCGCGTTCGAACTTGGGCAGCCTGGCCGAGATCGGCTGCGGCGTGGCGCCGAGTTTCCAGGTGGCGAGGCAGGCTTCGACGAATTCGCAGCCATTCGGCAGGGCGATGGTGACAAAGTCGTCGGCCCTGACGCCGAGGGCTTGGTAGGCGCGGGCCAGCCGGTTGGTGCGGGCCTCCAGCTCGGCCCATGTGCGCCGATCGCCGAGATGGTCGAGCGCGACCCGGTCCGGCTGTTGCTGCGCCCAATGCGCGACGATGCGTGAAAGGGAAATTGCCGTCATGTGAATCCTGCCCTGGTACCGGACCCTGCCGGCCCGGTTGCTGTTCTGGCAAGCGTGCCACAGGCACCCGGGCACGTCATCAGGAACCTGATGCGGAGAGCTGTCGCAGGCGGTTTGGGCAGCGACGGGCTGCGCAGGTTTCAGACCGCGCGAGCGGTCGGCAGCGTCGCGCCGCCGAAAGCATTGCGCAGCGCGCTGCCATCGACTGGCTCGGTCGTCTGGACAAGCACGATCCGTTTGGTCCGGCCGTCTGTTCCCACCAGAGCCCGTCCACGCTCCACGACCTGGACCCAGAGGCCCGACGACATGCGGATGCGTATGCGGTGGACAAGTTCTGTCTCCCGGCCTTCGAGCATCGCCTGATAGGCTTCGCGGGCGGCGAGCTTGTCCTCCGGGTGGATTCGCGCGATCCAGTCGAATATTTGCTCCGCGACTGGTTCGTCGCCCTGCCCGAACATGTCTGCCCAGCCTTCGGAATATTCGACGGCGCCGTCAGACACAGACCAATCGATGACGCCCGCCGCAAGAAGGTCGCACGTAATCTCAGCGCGCGCTGCAGTCAGGTCTGCGTCGCGCACCTGACGGTCCTGACGCTGCCACTCGTTCTGGATCACGGACACTGCCAGCAATACGGCGATCATCGACACACCGAACAGCGCAAGAAATTCGAAGCGGTGCGATACGAGGACAGACAGCGCAGGACGTGCCTGGCCGACATAAGTGAGTTGCAGCATGTCACCGGAGACAGATCGGGTTTCGATAAAGACATCGCCTGATTGCCCCGTGACCCGATCACGCGCGGCAGATTCATCGCGATGGAGTGCACGCCAGCCAAGCGCCGAGGCGGCAAGATTGACGTCGCGTTCAGTAAATCCGCCTTGCTCGTCGGCCGCGGTCAGGATGGTTTCGCCATCACGGTTGAGGAGCGCGGCGCGCCAGCGCATGCCGGCCGCAGACCCCATCTGCAGGGCCGGCTGGAAGGCGCTGGCCCGGAGCACCATCGCCGCCTGAACGCGTTTGCCATTGCCCATCGGCAGGTCGCGGTAATAGGCAACCCGGCCTTTCGCAATTGGTACCAACTCCAGATCGAGAAGCTCCCCGCCTGCCCGGCGGCTCTTGGTGCGAGGCCCGACGTTGCCAGCGGCATCGGATGGCATTTGCCCCAAGACGGCGAGCGTCTGGCCGGCCTCGCCAAAGACTATGATGGCCATGACCGGCGTGCCCACCAAACGATCCGCCATGTCTGCCTGAAGCGAGCGCTGCTTGCTGGCTGGCAGCGAGGCCGCGAACGAGGCTGCGATCCGGGGCGAAACGTCCATCGCCACCGCATTGATGCGGGCGACATCCGCTTCAGCGGCAACCTGGCCGACTGTGGCCGCTCGGTCGAGTGCGCGCCGACTGGATACCGTATCCTCATGGATGACTTGCCATGCGTAAACCAGCATCCCGAGAAGGCCGCCGATCATCGCGATGCCTTTCACGGCGCGCATCAGGAAAGGATCGCTGCGTTCGAGCCGTTTCACGAGCCGCACGCCGTCGCCCGGCCTGCCCGCGGATCCAGAAGGTTTGACTATACTCATGGCTGTATCCAGGAAGCGGGATTGAACGGGTCAGACGGCAAGTCCCTGCGCTGGAGACCGGCGCGGCCGCCGGGAGTCCAGGTGAGGGCGATGCCGACACGGACATCTTCATAGGCTTTAGAGGCAATGGCGGCTGCGTTCGCAGAGGCAATGACATCTCGTGAAATGCGGCGGGCGACCGCGATATCCAGCGCCCCGGCGAAACCCGTGCTGCTGCCGCCGCCGACCAGGGGCTGGGCGACGGACACCAGCGGGTTGGCGATGGCCGGGTCTTCATTGACAGATTCGTAGGCCACAGCCCAATCCGCCTTGACGATCCACTTCTTGAGCGGATCGGTTTGCGCATTGGCGGACCAACCGGTGCGGTGGAAGGCTTGCGGACTGAAATATCCGCCATGACCTGCGGTGAAGAAGTTGCTGTTCCTGTCATAGGACTGGAACTGGTAGAAAGGGCCGGTCACGAGATAGGCAAAACCATCCCGTGCGACCGAACGGGATCCTGAAATGCCGGCCGAGACCATTGCATTGTCATCCGTGTTCTCCCCCTCAAGCTGCGTGACCGAGACGTCTGCCTGGACAGCGTTTTTCCTGCCGACGGGAAGACGGGCACGCACAAGAGCACCAGATTCGACAACGCGCCCAAAGGTATGTCCAGTGACGGCGTCGCGCTGGCCTGCGTGCGCCAGAACGCTGTCGGTTTTCGGACGGACGAACACGCGCGCTTCGACGGCGTGGCCATTTTTTTCATGCGCGACGGCGATCTCGCCAGTCAGTCGTGGACCGGCATCGGCGCCCACCGGCAAGAGGCCGATACGGACTGCAAGGCTGGCATCGCCTTCACGGCTCCAGCCGAGATAGGGCGCAGCAAAGGTTTGGCGTGACGCGTCCACGAACGGCGATGTGCTCTCATCGGCGTCGAGCGTATAGACGGCGAGGCCAGCCTCAAACCGGTTGGTGCCACGCGAGGTACCAACCGATGTCGTCGAGACGACGCCGCGAATACGGTTGCCGCCGCTGTTGCCGCCCTGGCTGCGGGCTGACACAGCCTGACGATACCATGTGCGGTCTAGCCCATCGAGGGCCTCATAGGCGTCCGGGGCATGTGCGCGAGCTGTGAGGTAGTCACCCTGATTGAAGGCGGCGGCGGCGAAGCGCGCATCGACCTTGGGACCGAGTGGACCTCCGAGCGAGCGAGCGAGCGCGGCGGCCGTGCCGAGGCCGCCGGATTTCTCTGCAGCCAGCGCGTAGCCTTCGGCTGACTCCGTATCCGGCGCATCGAGATAGAGGCGGCTGAATGCCGACGCCGCTGCTGGTGCTTTGCCAAGCTGGAGATCGGACCAGGCCGCGCGCATCCGGCCCGCGCGTTGCGTGGGCCGATAGGCAGAGGCCTGGCGCGACAACCGACCGGCCTCCTTATAGTTACCCGATTCATAGGCCTTGCTAGCAGCGTCGATCAGCGCGCCGCCGGAAATGGCTTGCGCCGCCTCGGCGAGGTCGGGGTTGCGGCTGGAGGCGCTGGCCGCCAGCGCGATGGCGCCCTGCCAGTCTCCTTTGCTGCGGTGTACGACCGCATCCTCGATATCTATCCGGGCAGCGAGGCCGGGAACCATAGTCGGATCGCCGCCCTGCGAGAGGGCTCGGCGCGCAGCGGAAATGTTGCCTGTAGCGAGGGTCGCGAGGACGAGGCCGCGGCGCACGTCATCGCCGCTGCCTCCGGCGAGCGCGCGTTCGAAGAATCCAGCCGCGAGGGCGGCATCTGAATCGAGGAAGGTCCAGCCTGCATGCGCCAGCACGCGCGGGTCATCGGAGTGACTGGCCAAGTCTGCTACCGTTGCAAGGTCTCCCGCGCGGGCGGCAGTTTCGAACCGGCGCCTGCTTTCTTCGCGCGTGATGCGCGCATACGCGAGAACGACTTTGGGGTCGTCACCCCGATTGAGGGACTCCAGCGCTCGCAGAGCCGAGAGGCCGTCTGCATCGAGTACAGACACCGCGCGGCCGCCAAGCGCTGCGACAAGGCCCGCATCGTCGCAATTGCTCAGTGCCGTGATATAGAATGTCTTGATCTGCTCCGCATCGCCAAGGCCCTCGACCGCGTCAGCTCGGGCCCAGAGGTGGGATTGAGGTTCGCAAGCGGCCTGCCAGTCAGCGGGCAGGCGTGCGAGAACGCCCGCCCAGTCCCTGGCCGCGATGGCACCACGTATGTGTTGGTCGTTCTCGCCTTTGGCGAGAAAGGCCTTGAGGTGGCCCGGAGGTGTCCAGGACGCGTTTGAGGTTTCCAGCGCGGCCAGGCTACGCCCGGCCGCGTTCCAGCTGCCTGCGGCGCCCAGATCCCATACTGCCTGCACGTCCGCCGGTGACGGGCCTACCGGTACTTCCGCCTGGCCAGCAATCGCCGTTCCGGATTCCACACCTGGAATGCCAACGGAAAACACGCCGTCCACTCGCGTCTGTGCCGCAGCCGTCCACAGTGTACCCAAAGCAGGGACGACGAGGGCCATGACGGCAGCGACGTGCAGGAGGCGGTGAGGCCGAATCACTTTTCGTTCATCCGATCACGCATGTAGCGGGCGATCAGGGCGAGGGCGGACGCCAGCGCAAACAGGATGGCCCCGATGGTGAGGATCCAGCGCCAGGGCGAACGCCCCGATTTCATGCGCGCCATTTCGCCTGGCCGGACCTGGCCGATCTTGAAGATTTCAGTAGGTGCCTGTGTCACGACTGTGGCAGCGTTTTCCCGCCAAACTGCCGCGCCGCCTTTCAGCTGGCTCCAATGGCTTGGCTGGACGAGCGAGCGGGTGGAGGCGACTAGCTGGCTGCCAGATTCCGCTGTGACGACCGTAACGAGGCGACCCGCATGTTGCGGCGAGCGGCCTTCGATGAGGAGCCCGTTGTCGCCGAGATCAGTGGTCTTGTAGTTCTGTGTGAAGATGGATTCGCGACCGTCCTTGCCTCCGGTCGCTGTCGCCGTGACTTGTCCGGACAGCCTCACTTCAGCTGGAAGGAATCCATCCAATGCCGTGCGCGGGCCCACGACCAGCGTGTGCATGCCATCAAGCCCAAGACCGAAGCCAAATTCGGCCTCAGTGAACACAGTACCGTTGATCTGGCCGAGCTTTGCGCCAAGCGTCCAGACGGCGGCAGCAGTGTCATCGCTCCGGTCACCAGCCTGGATGGCAAATGGTTCTTCTCCAATGCCGGCATAGGGAAAGCCGGACTCCGAGAGGAGGGCCAGGTTTGGCAGTTCGACGTAGCGATCGGCGTCGGGCAGTGTAATGGTCGAGGTATCCTTCATCACGAAGGCGAGGTGGCGCATGCTGCGCGCGGCGCACTCTCCCTGTGTTTCGGTCGAGAGTTCAACCTCGAAGGCGACCTTGTTATGGCCGGGCCGGAAGGCATCCGGCGATAGTGATAGCTTGTAGCCTGGAGTAACCTCGCCAGCCGGATTGGTCAGTCGGATTGCGCGCTGAAATTCATTGTTCACGAGGATATTCACGACCGAATTGTCGTCGAGCCCTGCGCCATAGGCAAAGTCCAACACAAGGACCACTTCGCTCTTGGAGCGGAAACGCATGTCGGCTGGCAGTTCGAAATCAAGGTCGATTTCGCCGCGTTCCTCGCCGAGTAGTGATGTCTCAGCGAGCCCGAGATCCCGGAAGGCATATTTCGCGCCGGCGCGTAGCTGTTGCTTTTTAGCAACGAGCGCGCCCAACGGCAGTTCCGAAGGGGAAAGCATGACGGATGATGTATCCGAAAGCGGAAAGTTCGCCGCCGCGAGCGCTCGGACCGCGCCGTCAATGGCGGCGGGCGTGCGCCCGGCGGCAACGATGAGGAAGTGCGACGGATCGGCTGGTGACCGGCTGACCGACAGCCATGAATCATCTCCCTTGAGGTTCGCGAGCCCCGCCGGGGCCAGTCCGGCGAGTTGATCTGGTGTGCCGATGGCGATCAGGTCGGCGCCTCCTGCATTGGCCGACAAGGTCGCGGCCGCCACGCGGCTGATGCTCGGCAGGCGATAGGCAAGCCTGTTCGCGACAGCCTGCGAAGCGATCGTGCCCCAGCGCAGGGTGTCTTCGTTCATCTCGCCATCGCCGACGAGAATGCCAAGCTGGTCCACTCCGCCAACGCCTGCTGTGACCAGGGCGCCGAGGTCCGCCAGAGAGCCGGCGAACGGGTGCCGTGCATAGATGATTTCGACATAGGATCGTGACGTGTCGATATCGGTCCAGAGTTCTGCGGCGTCGGGATCCTGGCAGCCATAGGTGTAGCGCTGGACGGCGTCGATGCGCAGTGTGTTGAAGCCGGACATGAGGATGGACGGGTCAATCACGATCTCGTTTACCGCTGCGGCGCGTTCGGTGACGCCATCCACCTGTGCGATGAAGCGGCCATTGAGGCCGAGGCGAAGCTGCGGCTTGCTGCCTTCCTGTGCGCGGCCACTAACGTGGCGCAGGATCAGGCGGGCTGACTGGACATTCGCCTGGGGCGCAATCGCGAACGAAACGTCCTCTGTTGCCTTGGCGCCATAGAGCCGGATCGCGCCCTGTTTGGAGCGGAGGGCGGCCAACGGAAGGCGAGCGCGCCAGAGCCCGTTCTCGAGGCGTTCGATTGTGATCTGCGGATCATCGCGAAAGCGCGCATAGACATCATATACGGCGTCTTCGGATGGCGCCTGTTGCGCGACGGCTGGCGTCGCGAATAGCGACGCGGCGAGCACAGCGGCTAGGGCTGTCTGGCGGAGGGCGGACATCATGTGCGTATTTCCCGTGTAACGGCTTGGATATGGTTCATGGCGTGGGACAGGCTGGACCGGACAAGACCGACGATCTTGGCGCCCATATTGTCGGATTTCGCGCGGCCATCGCGGAAGGTTTTCCAGTTCTCGCTGCGCGCATACATGAGTGCGACGACGGCCGCCCATTGTTCCTGGTTCTCGATCACGAAGCTCAAGCCGAGCTTCTGACCGTTGGCCTCGTCAAAGACCGAGAGTACCTTGAGATCCAGTGCGGACGGCACTATCGCACCAAGGTCGCGGGCATCTGCCTTGAAGACATCACCGACGGCAAAGCGTTTGCCTTCACCAAAGGGAACACGGCACCCCATGCCGGTGATCGACACATCGGTCATATCGCCCGGCACTGGAATGCCCAAATGGTTCAGAGTGATTTCGCGGTGGGTTTCGAAGCGCGGGAATATGCGCTGCTGCGACCGCTCGTAGAGAACGCCGAGGGCAGAGACGAGGAGCAGGAGGTGGAACGTGTTCCAGAACAAAAGGACTGAGACGACGCCAGGACCAACCGGGTCGACAAACCAGCGCACGAGTCCCGCCAGCTCGCCGAGGCACACAAGGGCGATCAGTATGTAGAATGGCCGGGCGAGCGGCGAGACGAAATTCTCGTCGAGATTCTCACCCTTCGGTGTCACGGCAAAACTGGGTGCGCGTGGATTTCGGAGCACTTCCAGAATGGCGCCGGAACAATGGATCGACTGTATGACCTCGTAGAGCTCGGAGGCGAAAGCCCAGCGCGTGTGGCCATAGAGGATGGAGGACAACATCAGTGCACCTACGATGTGCGGTAATCCGTACATGAGGAAATCCGATAGGTCACCGACATAGACTTGGATACCGAACAGGAGGTAGAGCAGCGGGCCCAGGATGAAGGCCATGCGAGCCAGCGGGAAGAACCAGTAGAAGCAGGAATTGAAGTAACCGACGCGCTGGGCAAAGGTCAGGCCCTTCTTGAGCAGTGGATTCTTCAATAGGAATATCTGGACCATGCCCTGGGTCCAGCGCATCCGCTGCACGATAAAACCCGAGAAAGTCTCGGGCGACAGTCCGGCGACCATGGGGCGATCAACATAAGCGCTTCGATAGCCCCTTGAATGGAGTTCGAGTGCCGTCTCTGCATCCTCGGTGATCGTGTCACCCTGGATACCGCCGATCTCCATGATGTATTCTCGCCTGAGGACCGCCGCCGATCCGCAAAAGAACGATGCATTGAGGCCATCGAGCCCACGCTGGATAACCGAGTAGAACATCTCGTTCTCACTCGGCATGTTCCTGAATGTGCCGAGGTTGCGCTCAAGCGGGTCAGGGTTGAGGAAGAAGTGCGGCGTCTGAACGAGAAAGAGTTTCGGGTCCTCGACAAAATAGCCGACAGTCTGGCTCAAGATGTCGGTCGATGGAACATGGTCCGCGTCAAGTATCAGGACAAGGTCACCATCAATACTCTTCAGCGCGGCGTTGATATTGCCCGCCTTGGCATGATCATTCTTCTCCCGCGTCAGGTAGCGGGCACCCAGGCGGGCGCAGACTTCCTGTAAATGCGCGAAGCGCGCCTGTGCTTCCGCTGCTTTCTTCGGGTCGGCCTGGTTGCGCTTGGCAACCGTCCCGCCATCGTCGAGAAGGTACACGTTCACACGGCCTGTCGGGTAATTAACGTTGAGGGCCGCCGTCAGCGTCACTTCGAGCAGGTCGTCGGGCTCGTTATAGCTGGGAATCAGGATGTCGACGGTTGGGCAGGCCTCCGGCGATATAGGCGCCGGGCATGGGGGGCGCTTGTAGACATCAACAGAAAGGAACGTTGAAAGCAGCAGGAGGACATAACCGTAAGATTCCGCGCCGAGGAGGAAAATGCCGCCTACGATCGAAAAAGGCGAATCCGTCGGCATTGTCTCCGTGACACGCCAGATCATATACCGTGTGCTGGTGAACACGATCAGTAGAGAGACGAAACTTCGGAATGGACCGCCAGACGGGCGCAGCCAACTCATGAGAAAATAGGTTGCGACCGTGGCGATACCGAGTTGTATCTGGACAGCATCGGGTGTTGGCATCGCAGCAAGAATGGCCACGCCGGCCAGTCCGATGACAGCGCTGAACGTCCGCAACGGCGCGAACCGGGAAACTGGTTCAAAGTCAGCTGATTCTGGGCTCGTCCGCGCCATCGCCACGTTTTCTATATTGCTTAGGTCTGAATATGGTTTTGTCAGGACAACATGAACTCATCGATAATGTGCAAGGCTTGGGAAACCAACGAGAGTTAATATCCGAAGTCGTTCTGTAAACGGAGTAAACTCCAATCCAACCATGGTTAACCTTTAGCGCGACTTGTGTCCGGACGCGCGCCCGATAGGAAGCTTCCCAATATCTTACGACACATGCTGATCGCGCGGCGGTGCCTTGCGTATGCGCACGGGGCCGCCGCAATGGCGTTCAGGCCAAGCTGGCCGATCTCCCGGCGCGCGATAACCCGTCTCTTGCCACCGGCGTTTCGGTCCTTGCGGACCGCTGGACCAGCAAGATCGCGATTCGGCGGAAGATTTTGAGCGATATGCTGGAAGCCTGCACAAAGATCCGAAAACAGATGGACGTCGACACGGCGGGAATCCGGGCAGAAGCGGCTGGAATAAACTGGCACTGCAGGCACAGTCCTTGAATGTGGCGGGCACCAATCGCGCAAAAGCGGGTTCATGCGAAGCTGTCGGATGAGAATGCCGAGATCGCGGACTGGCTGGTCCGGCTGGCGGGCTCGGACAAGACGCGGCGCTGGGGCTTTGTCCTGCGCAATGTGAAAGGCTTTGCCTGGAACCACAAACGGATCCGCCGCATCTATTGCGAACTGGAACTGAACCAGCGCATCAAGCCGAAGAAGCGGCTGTCACGGGAGACACTGGAACCGCTGGCCGTGCCGGAATGTCCGAACGAGATGTGGTCTATGGACTTCATAGCAGACCAGCTCGGCGACGGGCGCTCGTGCAAGACACTGAACGTGCTATGGTCCTCAATACATCAGCGGGAAACTGCAAACCTGGGCGCAGAAGCGCGGCATTGGCCTGTTCTATATCCAGCCCGGCAAGCCACAGCAGAACGCCTATGTCGAACGCTACAGTCGGACGGTCCGCCAGGAATGGCTCGGCCAGTTCATCTGGAACACAATCGATGAGGTCAAGGATCACGCCACGCGTTGGCTATGGACTTCTGTGGTTGCCGTCCGTGATGCAAGAAGTTTCTTCCTTTTGAACGCGTGATCGAGTGCGGTCTTCTGTCAGGCCTATTTGTGCAGCGCTTTCAGGAGCCGCTGGCCGGTATGGTGATCTGCGGATCAAGTCCAAATCTTACAAACGAGCTTTGTTGGCTCGACGTCCATAGTTGGTTTTCCCGATCCAGATCTGTTCGATCATTGCGCCCATTCGGGTCGTCGCCTTCTCACACCCCCATCACCGAATCAGGTCGTCGCCGCACATGTTGATAATGCCGCATCGGCCTGCGCCGGATCCCTATAGTTCTCGTTCTTTGTCAGCATGGCCCAGATTCCTCGTGCCATCTTGTTTGCCAACGCGATTGCCACCAACATGCGTGGCTTCCTTGCCAACATCCGCGCCAGCCACGATCCATCGATAATCGTTTTGCGACCCATCCAGTTCAGCCGTGACATTGCTCCGATAATTAACAGACGTCGGATATCGGCTTGACCGGCTTTGGAGACGCGCCCTAATCGCTCCTTGCCGCCAGACGAATGCTGCCTGGGCACAAGGCCTAGCCATGCGGCAAAGTCGCGACCGCATTTGAAGTTTTGCATCGGTGGAGCAAATGCCTCCAGCGCCAGCGCCGTTATCGGACCGACCCCTGGCATCGTTTGTAGTAGTCGGGCAGTGGCGGCGGTGGCCGCCATCTCTCTTGCGGTCCTTGTTTTAGCATCGATCCGGATCGTTTGTTCAGAGATTTGTTCAACTATATCCTGGCATTCGCAGCGGACCACCGCGGGCAGATCGCAGTTCGGATCCTCCAGAAGCGCCTCAATTCGTTTGATAATTCCGATCCCTTTTTGGAAGGCATACCCAAATTCATAGAGCATCGCGCGCAGCGCGTTCACCGACTCAGTACGCTGATGAACCAAGCGCTCGCGCGCGCGGAACATCGCCGCTTTAGCCTGCTGCTCTTCCGACTTTGGCGCCACGAAACGCATCTCCGGACGTTGCGCCGCGATCACAATCGCCTCGGCATCGGCAGAGTCATTCTTCTGACGTTTGACAAAAGGTCGGACATACTGCGGTGCGATCAACTTAACGTCGTGGCCCAGCTTGACCAGTTCACGCGCCCAGTAGTGCGCGCTTCCACAAGCCTCCATGACCACCACTGAAGGTGCCTCGTCTGCCATAAATCTTTGAAACTGCATCCGCGTTAGCTTCTTGCGGTATCTCAGCTCACCCGTCATTGATGCACCATGGAGTTGGAACACAGCCTTTGCCAAATCCACCCCAATCATTGTCTCTTTCATCTCGCCGTCCTCCTCGTTTAGTGGCTCTTCCAAAACTACCTTTTGGCACATTGCGATGCCGTCTGGGGAGGACGGCAACCACCCCATCTTACAACAACGAGCGCCCGAACATGGGCATCGGCGGAATAACACCCGCCATGAAACTCAAACTTGCCGCGTGAAGTCCAGGAAAACGGCCGCTTGAAAATGGGATGAATACCATAGCTTGGCGACGCTTCGAGTCTCGATTGATTCTCTTGGCCGCCGCCGCGAGCGATTTGCGACCTACTTCGATGAACTCCACAGTGGGCTCATATGCCCCTGTTGCTGGATTGAAAAAGAAGTTCGGGCTGAGGTAGGGCCCATCGGGGGCGGCACCGACACTCACGACTTCTTCCGGTGCTTCACCTGCTTCACTGAGTATTCTGTCATTACCTGACGTCATGACTGCCCCCACATAGGTACCCTAATCAAGTCATCAAATATGGTGAGCCTGCTCCATGATGCCGGAGAAATTCCCCCGAGAAGACATATGGCGATACCAGACTTCAACCCGAAAGATCAGCGCTCGTCTATCGGGCGATGTGAATTCCAGCTAGCTGCGCGAACGGCGAGCACACCGATACAAGCGCCCGCAAACACTACAGATTCCCACCCGATTCCTCCCGATTTCCACACTTGACGGATAGATGCCCCTCTCAGCAAACTGAGGGCATGTTAGTAGCGTTTTTCCCTCACAATGTGCGAAGCGGATCATGAAACACCGCCTCATCGCCTATGTCGGAGGAGGGCTTCACTCCAAGGTCGTCGCCGCTGGCTCCAAACCCGGTCAGTCCCAATCGGCCATTATTGAAATGGCGCTGAAGGCGTATTTCTCCCTCGCGCTCGACCAGGTCCGCGAGTCCGGAATGATACGGCGCCAGGACGACATACTGCGTGCGCTTGCCCGCATCGAGCGCGACCAGCAGGCGCATATGGAAATGACCGACCTCATCGCTTGGTATGAACTCCTGTTCTCCTCGCCGATGACCGATGAGCAGATCAATGCGGCGGGCGCAGATACGAGGAAACGCCATGCTCAGTTCCCCAAGGCTGTTCAGAACCGGCTGGGCTCCGGGCGCAGATTGCTCGGCGAGGCGCTGGCGGATGCGGTGTTCAGCGAGGATGATTTTGTGTCTGCGCAGGACAGGCGGCAGTGAAACCTGGCGACACCCATCCTGGTCCGGGCGACCCTGACCAGCTCTTCACCCCCGAAGAGCCTGCCGCCCTGCTCAACGTAAAAACTCAGACACTCGCGAAATGGCGGATGGGAGGGCGAGGCCTTGGCCCGCACTTCGTAAAAGTCGGCAGAGCGATCAGATATCGCCGCGCAACGCTGGTGTCATTCATTGAAGGCAACACGGGCACGAACACTGCCGAAGCCAGATCAGGCCTTCGCGAGCAATAATCTGTGTGGGCACGTCGAAACTCGAAGAGGCAGAGCCTCCCCTACCCTCTTATTTCCTTCGGCAGTGCGTGCCGCAGTTTCTTCGAGCGAAATCTGTGATGCGCTGGCAAACTTGGAAACAGTCCTCAAATCCATGGGCTACGCCGCCAAAGATGAGTCTAAAGCGGATCGGGAGATCCTGGTCTCATGGATGTCAAAGAACGCGATCCGCGCGAACGCACCCCGAACGAATGGCAACAAGCCAAACGAATTGCCCACCATGCGGGCGAGACCGGCAAATTGAACTCAGTTCCCGACAGGTCAGCCTGGCAGCGCCAGATGCCAGTCAGTTTATGATTTTCTCATTTAGCGCAGTCTCGCTGCGTAAAACCAGCTTAATGGTAAACTTGATTGAAGTTTGAAAAAATGCTATTTAGCTAAGCATGGCTGTGCAAAACGACGGAAAGCTAAACCAACTCTTTCACGATCTCCCCGAAGGGCTGGTCGTCGATGCCGCATGGCTGCGCCAGAAGGGCTATTCCACATCGCTGTGCAGCCAATACGTTGCGGCGGGCTGGCTGGAGAAGCCCGCACGGCGCGTCTACCGCCGCCCGACGAAAACCAAACTCACGTGGCAGCAGGTCGTTATCTCCCTCCAGACACCGTTGAACAGGCTCCTCGTGGTCGGCGGTCGCACCGCGCTCGAGTTGCAAGGCATGGGACATTACCTCTCGCGCGAGGTCCGCGAGATTCACCTCTACGGGCCAGAAGCTCCACCGACTTGGCTCAAGGATTTGGATCTTGGCGTGCGGTTCATCCACCACACCGGTAAGCGGCTCTTCGGAAACGAACCCACCCATGGCAGTTTCAGGCAGATTGAATGGGGACATCTGAGCTCGCCGCTCACCGTATCCACACCCGAGCGCGCCATTCTCGAGCTGCTGGATGAGCTGCCGAATAACGAAAGTTTTCATCAGGTCGATAAACTGATGGAGGGCCTCTCCAGCCTCAGCCCGCGCCGCCTCAAAGAACTGCTCGGCGATTGCCACAGTGTGAAAGTGAAACGGCTCTTTTTCTTTTTCGCGGAACGCCATCACCATCGTTGGATGAACCAACTCGACCCAGAGAGCTTCGATCTCGGAACAGGAAATCGCGTTCTGGTGAAAGGCGGCAAACTCAATCGCCGTTATCACATCACCGTGCCGGAGGATCTCGATGGCCTACAGTGATATCTACCGGCAACAAGTCACGCTCCTCATCCGTACGCTTCCCTATGTGGCCGAGGAGGCTGCCTTCGCACTCAAGGGTGGGACCGCCATTAATCTCTTCGTGCGCGACATGCCGCGCCTCTCCGTGGATATTGACCTGACTTACCTTCCAGTGGAGCCACGCGCGGCCTCGCTCAAAACAATCGATGAGGCAATGACCCGCATTGGCGAGCGCATCGCCGCAGGCATTCCAGGCGCGCGGATCGTACTTCATCGCCCGCAGGGCTTGGGGATAGTCACCAAAGTGCTTGTCGAAGAGGGCGGCACGCGGATCAAGATCGAAGTTACGCCGGTCTCGCGCGGCTGCGTCTATGAGCCGGTTACAATGAGCGTTTCGGCCTTTGTAGAGGCAGAGTTCGGCTTCGCTGAAACACAAGTCGTTTCATTCGCTGATTTGTACGCGGGCAAGATTGTCGCCGCGCTCGATCGGCAGCACCCGCGGGACCTATTTGATGTCCGCGACCTTTTGGCCAACGAGGGCGTGAATGACGCGCTTCGCGCTGCATTCGTCGCCTACATGCTTAGCCACAATCGTCCCATGCACGAAGTCCTTTCCCCGATCCGCAAGGACATTGAGGGCGAATTCGTGCGTGGATTTGAAGGCATGACTGACGCACCCGTCGACCTCGCCGAACTCGTCACCGCCCGCGAGAGAATCATCGCCATAATAGTAGGCGCTATGCCCGAGGCGCATCGCAAATTCCTGATTTCATTTAAACGCGGCGAAGCCGACTGGTCTCTGCTCGGCTTGCCCGGGGTGGCCGATCTTCCTGCTGTAAGGTGGCGTCAGCAAAATCTCGACACACTCTCACGCGAGGTCCGCGCTGCCGAAGTGGCCAAGCTGGAGAAGGTATTGTTCGGAGACAGCCATGAAGGCTGATCTGCCATCGCTTCTCCCAAGAACAGTCAGTGTGTCACGAAATTCTATCGATTCCAGTTTCGACTTGTTGGCGGGCGACCACAGCTCGGCGAGGCACTGGCGGATGCGGTGTTCAGTGAGGACGATTTTGTGTCGATGCAGGACAGGCGGCAGTGAACCCTGGCGGCACCCATCCTGGTCCGGGCGACCCTGACCAGCTCTTCACCCCCGAAGAGGCTGGCGCCCTGCTCAACGTGAAACATCAGACACTCGCGAAATGGCGGATGGGAGACACGGACCGGACCCGCACTTCGTGAAAGTCGGCAGAGCGATCAGATATCGCCGCGCAACGCTGGTGTCATTCATTGAAGGCAACACGGGCACGAACACTGCCGAAGCCAGATCAGGCGTTCGCGAACACTAATTTTTGTGGGCAATGTGTGGGCACGGCGAAATTCGAAGAAGCGATGTTTTCGTTTAACCCCTTGTTTTCTTTGGTGCACCCGGAGCGATTCGAACGCCCGACCCCCAGATTCGTAGTTTGTGGGTATAGGATTTTATTCCGTCCGCTGGTGTTCGTGCACGTTCATTTTATCGTTGTTTTATATACCTTTTATGAATTTTCTTGTTCGCGCCCATTCACACGCGCTTGCCTTTGATCGCGTTATTTGGCACAAATTTGGCACAAATTTCAGCTTCTTTTGGTGATCATCACATGGCCCCGTCCCGACTGCGTGCACTTACGGATCGGCAGGTCCAGGCACTGCAAACAACCACAAGCGTGGGCGGCGTCCCGGGTCTCGAATGTGTCGTATCTCCAACTGGCACCAAGTCGTGGAGACTGCTCTATCGCGTCACTGGAGACACATCTGCAAGACGACGCTCGCTGGGTCTTGGCCGCTACCCAACCGTCGGCCTGGCCGAAGCGCGCCAGCGATCCACAGAGGCCCTTCGACTCGCGTCGGAGGGAACAGACCCGAAGCATGAGCGCGAAGAAAAAGCGCGCAAACGCGACCTGACAGTTTCACAGGCAGTGGACGAATACCTAGACTGGTGCCGCATGAACAACGTGGCGGCCACAGCCCAGGACAAGCAATCCGTGTTCAAGAACCACGTCCTCAAAAATCTAGAATCGTCCCCTCTCGTGTCGATCACGCGGAAAGACATTGCTGCCATCTTGGACAAGCTCGGAGACAGGCCCGCTCGCCGGCGCACGGCCTACAGCTATCTGCGGCACTTCTTTCAATGGGCGGCCGAGCGGGAGTTTATCGACGCAAATCCCTGCCTTGTGATCAGGACGCCCAAGACCGTGCCCGCACGCGAGCGCGTTCTGACCGACGATGAAATCCGATCACTCTGGACAGGCACCAGTGTACTTTCCTTCATGGGGCGCCTGCAGCTCATGACGGCGCAGCGTATTGGCTCCATCGGACGCATGCGATGGGAAGACCTGGACCTGAAGGGCAAGATCTGGAACATCCCGGCCCACAACATGAAATCTGGAAAATCACATGCTGTTCCCCTGTCTGACCGAGCAGTCTTGCTTCTTTCGGGTTGGCCCCAGCTACCAGGTCCCTACGTCTTTGGCGTCGGGAGCGACGGAGCCAAGGCCTTCAACGGCAGGTCCAAAGGAATGAAGCGCATGCGCGAGGGTGGTATCGCCGGCGACTGGCGGCTTCACGATCTAAGGCGAACAGCCGTAACGTTAGCCCAGCGCGGCGGCGCAGGCATCGACGAAATCAAGGCGCTCACCCAGCACAAGGTGGCAGGGGTTATTAGCGTCTATGCGCGACACGGTTACGAGAAGGAGAAACGGTCTGTCGTGGATTTCATAGACATGCAAATTGCCAATATTTTGCGGCATGATCAGGATTGAGCGACCAGAAGCGCACGATGCCTCCCCAAGGACGTGGTCCACTGAGCGACATGACGGTCGAAAGCGATCCTGCGACGCTGGAAACTGCCATATATACAGCATGGCTTTCGACCGTCATTCAGTGATTGGGCGGCGGCGACCGAGTATGTCGCGCTTATACGAAGTCAGTTTACTGGGACGAGCACCTCAGAATGTACGAGTGGTGGGCAAACGAGATCCAGAGCATGATCTGATCAAACGCCTACTATCCTTATTGGCACCCAAAAAGGCGTCACCGACTCCTTGGATTCTGCCTGCTGCGTGAGTCGCGTCCAATTCCAGAAATTAAGCGTCAGACCGAAGCCAACTCGCAACTTCGTCGGCCGGCGCTGACGCGGGCGTCATGCGCAATGGGCACTCCCAGACAATTGCAACGCGCCATCCCAGCGCGCATCGAACCGAGAGTATTCGCTGGATTTCTTCTCAACTATCGGTCTTATTAATCGAAACTCTTGGGGAACTAATCATGCGTAGTCTCTATTTCTTGTTGGCACTCTCACTTTTTTTCGTGCCTAGTGCCACTGCAGCTTGCTGGAAGAAAAAAGACAATACTTACGTAGAGAGCGCGAAATCTCCTTCGTCTGGTGCCAGACGAACCTCTTCCAGAAATTGCGCTGGAGTGTCTAAGAGCGCGAGCCCCGCAAGCTCTTCTAAGATCAAGCGTGTGGTGGTTCCAATAGAAAATCTGAAAGGATTTTCGGTCCGCCCCGATACGCGGCAATGTACAAAGTATGTTCAAGACAGGACGGGGATTAAGCCATCGGGCATTGCATACGAACGTCCCGACAGTGAGCATAAAGCTTGGAAGCAAGCGCTGATCGATAAAAAACTAAAGGATCCGAGAAAGGGTGATGTTGCAATCATTGCCGCATCAGCTGCATGGCATGTTGCTTATGTGGAAGAGGTCGGCGCCAGTTATCCAGTTTCGTACCAAAATGCGCTTGGTCGCCCAGATAAATGTTGGATTACTATTTCTGAGACAAATTACAAGGATAGGTATTATCAAAAGCGCACCGCAGTAAGCTCTTCTTGTTCAGGTGCATGGGCGAAACTCAAGATCAAAGGTTTCTACAGGCCATGAATATTGGTCGAGCCTAGCCCAACAATGCACTTGAAAAACCTACCACGTCACGTCGTCTACAGGGCGGAACGAATAGAGTGCCTCTTCGGCGAAGCGCGGAATCGCCTCATCGCAATGATCGAAGCCTGGCTTATCAGCTTTAGTGGTGCATCTGAAACGTGCGACAGACAGTCGAACCAGCTCTTCACCTTTGTATTGGTCAACCGGTCGTAACAAGAAGACCACCAAACGATAGTTTCTGATGGTTGGACCTGAGAACCAGCCTTCGACTTTTCGCAAATCGAACTCCAACAATAAACTCCCTTTTCTCGCGAGAATTGGAGCACCAACAAGCTCAGAAAATTCGACTGCTGAAGCATGAAAATCGCGACCGGGCATTTTTCTGACCGTAATTGAAGTGACAATATCAGGCCCAAACTCGGTCTTGAGAGCCGTGACCAGATCGCTCGTGGTCGCGCGCTTTAGATAGTCTTTCATCGCCCGATGTTCCGGCGAATCGGAATGAGCTATCTCTCGATAGTTTTGAGCCGAAACATAATGTCGCTGCGGCGTCACAGATGACGCGCAGCCAGCCAATAACACTACCGATACCAACCCATGTGCCGCCCGGCTGCCGATCATAGCTTCTCCAATGCGCGCTGAAGAATGAGCGGCTCCAAGATGGAACATCGTGTAAAATTGGTGAACGTTGCTTCAGAAGCAATGCACTTTCCGTAATGCGCCGACTCCGCCACAGTCTCGTTAGTGTTCGACGCAATAAGTCGCACACTGAACTCGACAAACCGAGTCATATCGCCTGGCTGCCCAAGTTCTTTCCTCGAAACCTCGATCCAATAGTTTGGTCGTCCACCGATAATAAAAAGTCCGCTGGGGAGAGTGTTGGCGAATTTTGTCATTACAACTAAGTGCTCGGTGGAGGGGCGCCTTTTAGTTCCGAATACCGGCGCCGATTGCCCCGACTTCATCAACCGCTGCTCAAGCGCGGATCCAATCTCCTGTCGCTGAACCAACGAAGTTTCTATCGCTGCTCCACCTTCAAGTGTCGTTGACGAGCAACCTGGCAAAAACCCCATCAGCACGAGGGCTGCAATCAAAAGAATCCATTGCATCGAAATTCAAATCCCCCTTTTTGCTCGACACAGACGTGTGCGTTGGAGCGCCTTTCCTTCTTTTGAACGACCCGTGGAACTACAAATCCGATCTCTTATCTCCAATCAACGATACGTTGGATTCAGGGCATGCTCAATCTGCAACAGTATCCAAGCTTCTTTTTGACCGTCAGACTCTGCTTGGTGGAAGTCAGATCCCTGTCTGGAAATGTAAACATTACGCAGTACTTTAACCACGGTTCGGTTCGTGCGCTCGTCGGTGACGGTGATCACATAGCGGTCCTTCCACTTCGCATAGGAGGCCTCTCTGAGTTCCAGTTTCGTAAGAAATATTCCGGCATCGATGCTAGATAGCTCAATTTGGTTGCCCAGATCAGGCATTATGTCAGCAACGAGTTCCGCGATCTTCTTTCGATCTGCAGCATAGGCTCTGCAATATGGCGTTTCACCAACTATAATTCCGTCGCGAAAGACTGGGTCTCCTTCTTCCGGTAACGGATTCGCCAATGCTCTAGCAACAGCGTCATAAGCTGCTCCCTGACCATTCAAACCTTCTTGGATGCCGGCAGCCATGCCTTCGGACCACGCCGACCTCCACGTTGTGTGATAGCCTTGCCAACTAGGACGACGGACTTTCGTTAGGTCTGCCAAATTTTTGCAACCGACGACGAGCTCGCCTTGGCTGTCAGTGACTTGAGTTCGTTCGACCGGCACCACCGAAACACATCCCACCAAAGAAAATATCAAAAACAGTGGCATCAATTTCATGGCATTCCTCCTACGTATTGGGCTCGACAAGTTCTACTTCTATAGTATTTTCAAGTATGTAAAAGTCGGTGTTTGCGTGCCGCTAAAATCGGAGAGGCATGTGCATGCGGGTTGGAATTTGGAAAATCTTCGCATGTGTTTTTTGGCCTGTTTTGTGCGGTTCAATAGCAAGCGCACAGATGCCCCCCGTTGATCACGTTTCCAGCAATGTGGGATTCGTTCTTGAAGACTTGGCCGGAAAGATTTGGATTCAGAAGGACACGCGACCGGTTCTCTACTTGCAGTACGAACCAGAACAAGATGACGGCATATTGCTTTTTGCCGGCATGGATAACGACGGCAACGTGATTGGGGGCTATTTTGCAACGGACCCTCAAACTCTCGCCACAACTGCTGTCTTGGTTCGAAAGGGACAAGTATCAGAGTTCGTCGTAACTAGCTCACCAGGCAAGATCGTTCTTACTGGATCAGAAGCTGGGATTGCAGTCCGCCAGACGTTTGAGAGAGCGAGCGCGACACGTTACCATGTGGCTTGGGAAGAAATGCGAAACGGGCGCTGGATACGCGTACGTGAATTAAGCAGCATTCTAGCCAAGCCGGAAATGGTCAAGGCGCTGAGATGGGTTGAGAGTAATCCCGAAGCCGAAGATGAAGCTGAGGCGGCGCGCCTAGCCTTGATGGCAGAACAGCCTCGGTTCTTTGAGCGCCTTAAGCTGGCAGTTCAAGATGGCGTTGTTGTAGGTGTCCGTGATGGCTTAGAGACGGGGATCAGCGAACGTGTGGCAAATGAAATAATCAACTTGTCGTCGGATGTCGCTGAGCTTGAGGAAGAATGAAAAAGACGATGTGCTGTGTATACGCTGGTCGGCAAGCACCAGATTGACATGCCGCACCCTAGTTCAACAACTACGCTGCAGAATTGTCGGACTAGGCGTGAACTGCATATCTGGCTACGGGTTCGCCCTATAAGCCGGAACCTGATACCATCCATTGCCTCGCTCGCGCCAAAACGTTTCAACGTTGGTCTTAGCGGCACGGACATCGTCGCAAACTGTGGCTTCCACGATAACACTGCGGTACATGCCGTCTTCGCGCTCCCAAATGGCCGTCGGCGTGAAGGTGATGTTGAGTTGCAAAACGTCCACCCTGCCCTCGAAATCGAAGCTGGAGCTCTTCCCGGTTTGTGCTGCCGTCCATTCGCCGAGCCCGAGTTCCTTCTTATACTTATTGAACCCGAACCAAACGCCGCAACCCCCTGGTAGGTTCACTGTCGGCGCCTTAGCCCCCGCTGACAATTCAAAGAATAGCGCAGGCGGCGTTGCAGCGACACATTCGTCTATCCGCTGCTCAAGTGAAATCGGAGCCAACTCGTGAGGATAGGGCACGATCCCGCAGCCCGTCAAAATGAAACAAGCCCAGATTCCAATAGACGACATATGAACGGCGCGCTCGATAATCATTTATTTATCTGGTGGTCAATTAGTGGATCACCTCTACATAGCTAGCTATCAATAGCTAGGTTTCCTGTAGTACATTGATAGTTTCTTGACCGGCATATCTTTGTAGGTAGGGTTGGGAAATGCGCCGTGCTGACATCCGTCCATTTGCTTGCAAAGGTTCAAGTGGAGATGATCCTTATAAACCGTTCCGATTTGCTCGCCTCGCACAATCGTTTGTCCCTTTTTCGCTTTAAGAACGACGTGCAGGTAACCAGAGAACGATCCATCACTATTCTTCACGATGATGTAGTTGCCGTCGCTTCCACCAAGAGAACCAGTCTTTACAACTTCGCCATTCTTGATGGAAAATACACCGTTTCCTTTTGGTACAGCTAGGTCAACGCCAGTGTGTACCTGTGACGAATTTCTGCTCCATTTAACGCCGTACTTTTGAGTCACGGCTTGGTAAGAAACGAGAGGAGAGCCTGGCCGCGGAGGACCTGCATATATTTGCGCGATCGCGGCAGAAGTAAGAAACACTGATCCTAAAACCAAACATGCGATCCAAGATTTCGTTGTATTCATGATCGTCTTTGCCCCCAAGCACTCGTTATTCGGCCGATAATTTAAGTCCGGTCTGAATAACCATGCATACCGAATATTTTTTCGCAATGCATATTTGGTTTGGAATGGCCCCATCTATCTGGCGAGCTTTGTCTTAGAAACTAAGACATGATGTTGTCATTTCTCGCGACCAGACATTTGGGCCTCACGTCAAGTTCAGAACAGACTCCTTCGCTCAATATTCTTCTTTGGCCAGATTGGGCGCTCGCGCTTTATGCGCATGCTGCGTCACGGCGACGATTGCGGAGCGAGCGCCTTTATCGCCTGCAGCTTCAGTAACATCCCCAGCGTCCGCTCAAACTGCCGATCCAGCTCCCCATCCAATGCCATCAGCTTCGCCGCACGAAACGGATCGAGGCTCTGCCCCCAAACCTGAAGCCTCACCGCCGGCCGCTGTTCCACCGCTTCGATCTGCTCCGTCATCTGCTCCTGCAGGCTGCCAGTGATGAACGACAAGAGTCGCGCGGCCCGCTCCTCTGTCGTGTCGGCATCGCCTTCATCGGCCACCACGTTTGCCCACCAATCGAGTGAGTGTTGATTTCTGCTGAGAACTGACCCGGAGTTTTCATCGAGAAGTGACCCGCTTTTTGACTATCGTTCGAGTTCTATTTCCGGGTCAAGATGATGTTTTCTCCTTTTTCGATTTGGGTTGTTGCGCC